>Ga0316205_10000071_pt1 | contig 228682 bp, 216 predicted proteins | sample 3monthpyrite_MG_FD_204941 | JGI IMG/M metagenome (GOLD analysis project Ga0316205, IMG submission 204941) | Microbial mat bacterial communities from mineral coupon in-situ incubated in ocean water Damariscotta River, Maine, United States -... | ecosystem: Environmental > Aquatic > Marine >... | reverse complement strand
CCCACCCCTTCCGCTATCGCAAGCGATGTGGTTAGTGCTTCACCGTTTATAATTGAGACTATGTTTGTCATGCAGCTTTCTCCTGGTCCCTGGCAATTTTTTCTTCCGCCGCAACGACTAACCAAGTGTTCAAACTCCATCGATTTTTTCTACACTCACTCTCGATCTTAGCTCTAAATTTTGGGTGTAGCCTTACTGGTATTGGTCGTATTTGACTAACTTTTTCTGTACTCATAATAAATTTCCTTTATTTATCCTGTGGATAACTCGTCTTTTTGATGCAATATGTGTGGATTCATTTTGTATCTATTGTAAATTATAGTACTGATATATATAGAGTCAAGAGAAATCATTGTATTGACTCGAAATTGAAATCATAATCGAACGATGGACGATAAAGAAAAAGACAGACACAAAGACAGGCCTTACCCGCTTCGCTTACCTATTGATTTACGAACGTATTTAGAAACCACTGCCAACAAAAGCGGAATATCACTAAACAGTGAAATCAAGTTGAGATTAGAGGAGTCCGTAAAAAATGAACGTGAAACCGCAAAAACAGAAATCAGCAATCACGAATTAGCTGAAATGATCGTTCGCATGGCTGCTCAGCTTGGGCTCGATACAAAAAGCATAGCCCCAGATAGCAATACCCAATCTTCCAGCCAGAAACTATCAAGCCGATTGAAAAATATTGAAGCCAGCTCTTTTAAACATCGACTTACAAAAATGGAGCAAGATACTGAGGAATATAAAAAGCTACTTCATCAGATAGTCGATGAATTGATTTCCGAGAAAAAAGATGCCAAATAACTCCACCCCAAAAATAATTGTGGTATGAAAAACTTCGCATTTGCCAGCGATGCCGCTGAGCGTGAATATAAAGAGTTTCCTGATGAGATTCAGGATGATTTTGGCCTCAATCTAATGCTTATTCAGCTCGATCAAGACCCTAAATTACCGATCAAACACTTAAATAGCGTTGGCCCAGGTGTTATTGAACTTATCATTAATGGCAGCCCAGCGTTTAGATGTCTATATATAACCAAGTATCAAGACACTGTTTTTGTTCTGCATTCATTTGAAAAAACAACCAACGGCAATGATGTAAAAGCGATGAGACTAGCCGGCAAGCGCCTCCAAGCGCTCAAGTTAGAACTAGGCGTTTAAGCCACCTGCTTTTCTGATATGACAATTTGTGCCTGAAACCCAAGCTTATCTAGCATACCAACCATTGTGTCAATCGTAAATTTTTCAATTTTCGCATTAACAAGCTCTGATATTCTTGATTGATGAACAGCCAACATTTCTGCAGCATCCGCTTGAGTTAAACCACGCTCTTTAATTAGCTTTGCGATTTTAATAGACAGATCTACTTTCATAGCCATATTAATTGCTGTTTCGGCATCATGATTAACATGAAACGGAGTATCGTAGTATTTAATTGCCATGTGCGGCTCCAAATTGCTTATGTAACATGTATTACATTATATAATATTTTATATAATTACAAGTTTTCAACACCATTAAAAATGAGAAACTCAACACAGTTTTAACTAAGTTATTGTTATATCTAACATTTGAATAGTAAAACCTTTATTAATACACATACTTAAACGGCAACTTTATACGCTAACTTTAATGATTTACGTTATTTCGTATAATGTTTATGGAACTAGATAATATAACTGCTACGTCTATATACCAATCAAACCTCAATATCACACTCACACCGATACCCACGACTTGCAGACAAAACATGATCTACACGATTCAAGGTATATTCACCCTTCAAGTTTTCACGAAAGCCATTTTTTAATGACAAAGTTCCCATGGCAACCAACGCAGTACGACCCGCCATCGTCACACGTCCGGTTTTTTCTAAACGATGCATTCGCTTAAGTTTTGCCTCTGCAGCAAGCTTCGCCTGCGCCTCAGAATCATAAGTCTTTTTCAACTCAATTTTCGGCTCACCACTACCGGCCTCATAAACACTCATCAACGCAGACCCTTTATCGTACCATTTCGCTTTAACCGATTTTATTTTCGTTTTATCGTTATGTTTTATATCCCACTTCTCAACATCACTTCGATCGACCTCTACAACGGGTAATTGCCCTTGTGTCGCTAAGCTTTTTTTTCCATCACGCATCGCCACCACTAACTTACCGCCAGAAGCTTTTATAAATGCGTCATAGTCACGAGTTAAACGATTAATCAGTTGCCAATCCGTTTCATTTGTTTGTGCAATGTAAGGAAACACAATCGAAGCGATAAAATCATCTACTAATGCGGTATATCCATGTTCATTAGCAATCGTACTCATCAAATCACCAAACGAAATATTTTCAAAAGATCGACTTTTTTTAGCCTTCATACCTTTCCGCAAATTCATGGCACTTGCACGAATAACAACAATATCCGGTGGACCTAAAAACACTAACTCAAGGCCCGAAAACACACCCATTTTTTCAAGCTTGCCATCATAGCCAAGCTCAACCGTAAGCTCTACATCATTACTAGGCACTACAATTTTGTTATCACCATCGTCCAAACGAATAGAGAGTAAATCCGATTTCTGATTCACCTCATCCGTAATTCGCAATTCAATAAATCGATCAGCAATCAAATCCGTAATATTTTTATCGTTCGCGATAACTTTAAAACTTGGCTTCACGTCCACAACCTCACAACATTAAATGCACTTGGCTCATCGATGTCGGGTAAAGTCACCAGTGTTGACAAGGGTAAAACAATCCCTTTTTCAGCCAACCCAGGATTGGCAATCAGCACCTGCTCAACAACACCATTGGTTTTCCCATAACGCTTAAAACAAATATAGTCCAGCGTCTCGCCTTGTTTAGAACGGTAACTTAGGGACATCGTTATACCTGCCGTAATATTTTAAACCCAAAGAAAAGTCCATTTTTCGCGGTGTGCCGTTGCTGTGAAAATGCTTCCCTTTTTCCTCGATGTCCGTAATGCACCAGGTACCGTAATACACACCACGGCCATCTATCAGCGTTAATGGTTTGCCAATCCCTGCCAGCAAACGCATATACTCCAACTGCCCCAAACCACCCTTATAATACGGATAAATAATGCCATTCAAATTAAATGTGGCATCACCTTTTCCCGTATATTGCTGTGCAGATTCACGGCCCACTCGCGGTACTGACACCCAGTTATATCGATCTTTACGGCCAGTGTTTTGCGGTGCAGCTGTATCCAGAGAAAAAATAAACGGGCCCAGAGCAAACTGAATCGGGCTATCAAATTTTAAATGATAAACAACCGCCTCAGCCAACAGAACTGCACTACTAAGATCAGCCGCGCCATCACTTAAAGTCCCTAATACCTCAGCCATTGGCAGACGTACCCCATTCCGTGCGCCATTGCTGCATCATCTCATCAAGTTGATATTTCACTTGCTCACCCACCTCTCGTACGTCCATCCCAGGTGCAGCGTGTATTGTGATAGGTGCATCAAACTTCATATCAACCTTATTTGACGATGATCCAGCTTTAACACCAGATTCACCCGAAAAAAACTGTTCGATCTTTTTCTGAATTGACCCCTCCGGATCAGCCGCATCAACCAACTTGTCAAACGTATCCGTAACAAATCCTAATGGTTTAGCAACAATGTTAAACTTCTTACTTACCCAATCAACAGCAGAACCCCACACCCGTTTAATTGGCTCCCAAAATTTCATGAAAAAATCACGCGCTGGCTCCCAATTGTTAATCAAAAGCGCAGCCGACGAAGCAATGAGAGTTACAGCCATACCAATTGGATTCAAAAATAATGCACGACCTAATAGACCTATTGCTGTAGCCGCCAAACCTATCCCACCTTTCATAAATCGCATTAATCCACCCAACACAATCACACCAGACGACATCGCTGTAAGCCCCAACACCCCAACCATACTAAAACTTTTCAGCAATAAAAACCCTGCAGCGACACCCAATATTGTTTTCCCCAATTCTGGATTTGCTTGAATCATCTGAGCTGTATTACCCAGCATATTAGTAATCGGACCAATACTCGACTGTAAAGCAGGAATAAACGTTTCAACAAATACCCGACCCAACTGCCCCGCCTGATTCTTTAATACGTCCAATTGACCACCAAAATCATCCAGAAATTTGGCATACTGTGTATCAACAGCGCCTTTGAAACTTTGATTTACATCTTTTTGTGCAGCCTCTAAGTCATTAAGCTTTTGCCCCAGCAAAATCACTCCAGCAATACCCTCATCACCAAACAGTTTTTGGAGCTCGTCATTCGTCTCCTGATCCATGCCTTCAAAACCACCAATCGCATCAGACATTGCCTTGAACGTTTCAATAACATCTAAGCCACCGCGATCATTACGCATCAACTCAAAACCCAGCTCATCAGAGGCCTTCGACATATTTCGCATCGTGGCTTTAAATGCCGTACCACCCTCAGAACCTTGCAAACCAGCTGAATTTAACTGACCCAACAGTGTTACAGCCTGAGAAAGATCCACGTTATATTGCGCCAAAGTGGGCGCAGCGGTTTTCATAGACTCCCCCAACTGATTAAAATCCCGAAGCTGAAACTTAAGTTGTGTCTTTGTTAGCAGATCACCAATGGTCACCAGCTTGTCACCCATTGACCCTTCCAGGCTAGCACCCAGATTATTAAATGTCGTCGCCACCACCTCAGCCACTCTTTCCGGCACACCGTTCGTAATAACCGAGGTCTTAGCCACAATCTCAGAGCCAATGCGGGAAGCTGCAGCACCCAGCCCTGCACTATTTAGCGCGTACTGAATATTCAACATTTCTGTTTCATTGGTAATATTTTTACGTGCAAAATTAACCGCGTGATTTTTCGCCTTTAGCAAATTCTTTTCGATATCTTTATCCGGCAGTACTGTCTCCAAACGCGTACTAGCCCGCTCGAAGTCCAACGGGCCACGCAAAGCACGACTAGCACCATAAGCCGCCGCACCAACACCCAGCGCCTTACCACGCAAACCACCCAACCGCGCACGATTACGCTCCTTTGCACCCAAACGCTCAATGGCGCGCTCAGAGTCCCGTGCAGAGCGCTCAAATCGGCGCTGTTGTCGTGTCGCATTACCCAGCGTTACACCATATTTTCCAGCCTGTTTTTCCGCACGTTTAAGCGCCAACTCAGCCTTAGAAATTTTACCAGCCAAACCAGCACTGTCAGCACCAGTGGTTTTTTGTTGCCGACGCAACTTAGCCAATTCACTGGAATATCGAATGACATCTTTAGTAACACCCTGACCTATGCGCGATCGACGCAGCGCATCACCCAAACGTTTATGCTGCTCAGTAACAGTGCGAAAACTATTACCCAGGCTCGGACCAACAGCACCACCAATGAGTACGCCGACTGAGGTATTTTTTGTTGACATGAGAAACTCTAAGGATTAAGGGATTTTAACAATTTTTCAGCGTCTTCCGCCCACTGAAACAACTCAACCACATCCATATCCATCAACACAGGCAAGGGTTGATGGAAAGCATGCATCACTAAACAACAGGCCTGCCTTACTCCTGCGTAACTGCAGGCGGTGCTAAAAAACTTTTATATACACTTTGCATCTCAGCGTAATCATACTGATCAACTTCATCCATCGCCTCTGGCGACAAACCACATAGATTGCCAAGGAGAATGGTTTCATATGATCCGTCACTATCTGATATTTCCGTCGCAATACGCATATCTTTAACTTTTGCGCGACGCATAGTCACCTCTTTAACTTCAATTCCTGCATCTTTTACGGGAAATCGAAACACAATTTTATTTGTACTCTTACTCATAATCACACCCTAAATTCTATTTGATCAAACCACAACTTACCCAATGGAAAATCCGGCGAAAACAAAACCAGCTTTCCATCATATTTTCCGGCAGCTAACGTTGGCAGCGCCAAACCCAAACTTGCCGTAATACGCGTGCCGTTAAATGACAGGTTTGTGTTACCTACAGAACTAACGATCGCATCACCCACGTGAATCTCAACTTTCGAAACTCCGGCATCATCCATATTGAAGTTGCGCGTGGGAGACAATGGCGTTTCCTGGCTTGTCAAAATCCAATCAATGGAATTTTCTAAACCAGGAAATATTTGCTCACGTATCATTTTTTAAACCTACGCTGCAGACGCTGGCGCCGAAATACCCAAAGTTAAGCTTGGTATATTCAGAACTGAGTTTTCCGCAACATCACCATTCTGATCTTCATTAACCACAGCCAAAACACGCGGAGATCCACCCGCATCATAAAGCACAATGCATAAATCTGGCGTAATTTTATAAACCGATGTAGCATCCGGCGCAGTGGTAAAATTGGTTTCTGGCGTCAACTGCGTTGCCGAGTTTGTACTAATCACTCGCTTTTGACCCGCACCAGTACCAGCAGTAATCTCAACAACCCAGCCTTTCCACGCATCAACAGTCCATGCTTTATTAGTATCAACCAACGCTGCTGCCGAACCACTTTCTGCCGTGCCATTTTCCGTGCTCACCACAGTTACACCAGCAGCGTCGACCTTCACCGCCGTCACAATCTCACGCCCACCCCCGGCTTTATTCTGCAGAGTGAAGTCACCGCCAGCCATGTTTATAACACCGCTCACTCGCTTGCCACTAGGGTATAACGTCGAAGCTTCTGTATCATCAGCCGGTTTTGCCATGCACATAACCATCTTAAGCACACCACCACCCCAATTCGCAGAGTTAGAAATCTGCTCCAATCCTTTATCATAAACATCCACGTGGTAATCTTGCGACATGCCGCACTCCTTTGTTAAACAACAATTAAATTAATGAACCGACTGAACGCCAGTCTTTTGAGTAATCGAGAAAATACCCGAAGAATGAATTTTAAAATGCGGCAAATTATTAATGAGCGCCCGTTCTGTTACCGCCATTGCGGACAGACTATCAACGCTAAAACTTAATGATTTACCAACATCATCAATATAACTTTCTGTAAATGCATATAATGCCGGAAAAATTCGTACACCATCTGGAGAAGCGATCACCTCAGCTATTACGCCAGCCGCCACCAACTCATCTACAACCGCACTTCTAAGCTGAACAATAGATGCCATGTTCAACATCAAATTTGAATTAAGATCAACCACACTTAATTGAGACGACTGATCTATTGACAAAGAGCCAATATCTGTAAATACAGAAAGTTCATCAGCACTTGCTATAAATGTTTGCTCTAACGATATTTCCTGAGAAAATGCATCACCCACTAAACTAGATATTAATGGGTTTATTTCTTGACCAACAACTCCGCCTGCTAAGCTAGCAGTCACATCAATTGGCACCATAGTCAGCAACCCATCTATGGTGACGGTTGACCATGATAAAGTGGGTAATGAAACTAGCGAATCAACACTCGCGGAAAATGCATAACTACTTTGAGCACCACTTATCGAAACAACTGAGGTTAAATAATCAACTGACAGATTTTGATTAACATTCAAACTAAACCCAGGCAAAACAGATTTCGAAGTTAGACCGTCTGTCGCCAAATTACTTGAAGAAGTTAGCAATACAGAGGGCAAATCACTCAGGCATAGCAATGATTGAAACACCCCAGTATACACATCAGGAAGCGTAAAAGAAGTGTCAACCATAACCGCTTCAATCATATTTACTGAACAATAATTTTCCTGGACAACTGAACCGGAAACCGTCACAAAACTAGAAACTAAACCAGAGTTTACACAATTGTAATCAGACTCAACAGCCACCGAATCGCTCAGGGCTGTAACGAGTGAAGCAGCAACGCTAAGATCGACACTATATGTCGATTGGACATCATACAAACTTGCCTGAGCATTCAACTCACCCACAGACAGATTAATCTGTTCTGCTTCACCAATCCCAACCCCGCCAGTAATCCCTGGATGATCAACAACTGTTAGGTTTGTTGCTGTTGCATCGGTAATAATTAAATCTACAGGGCTATCAAACATCGGGCAGTGACTCGCCACTGTACCGACCTCTGATGGTAGCAGCCCCTCATACAACAACATAGCATCTTCAGCAGATACAATGCCGTCAATGATTGCGCACTCTGCTAAATAACCATCCCAGTAATAATCTGTTGCTGTGCCATCGTTGCCCCAAACATAGTTTGATGTATTATCTGGGCGCAATGTACCAACAGGGGTGATTGATTCTGTGACCGTTACTAATGCCCCATCGATATAAATAATAGGGTCATTTGCCGTACTTGAATCATCATAAGTAATTACACAATGATGCCACTCGTTTAATGAGGGCTGATCAACTGCCCATTCACCCGCTGTTGTTGTATATTCTCGTCGAAACTTTAGTGTTGTACTTGCCGCATAAAATCTTTCTCGTGCCGGATCGCCACTTTCACGCTTATCGAATATGCGTCCGTTATTGCTGCCTCCATTACCAATTTGATAAAACCGAAAAACATACGAGCGTAATGTATTTGTTGTATCTAACGTGGTTGTGAGCTGGGATCCTGCACCGAATTGATACGCCATTACTGAGCCGTAAATTCTCTTGTATGTATTCGATTGTGAGTGGTATTAGTGCCGAATGTTGACCAACCTGGAATCATTAACACCGCACGATAGTTATCACCGGGTATCACGTTTTCTGCAGAATACTCAAACACACCATTCACATCGGTTGTTTCATCAATTCCATCGATGGGCACAGCATCCCTGGACAGGTTAATCAGCCAATAATTGATGCCGGTTTGACTCGTCATTTTTACGCGCCCAGTGCCGTTGTGGGCCTGTGCTGTGAAACTAATAGTACCGATTGCGACCTGCGTTAATGTCAGGTCATCGATATCACAGGTATCTGTGTCCTCGCCGTCCGCAAATGTGATGCTTGTGATTGACCCTACATTGCCGAATGTCGAGCCACTAGCGGGGTAATAAATTAATAATGAATTATCATCAGGATCTATTGTTGCTGATCCTGATGTCAATCCCGTTGTTGTTATGCTTGAAATATACAACGGATCAACCGCCGTGCTGTTTACCTGGCACAGTACAACCGGATCTATATAAATATCATTGCCATTAATATTATCTCTACTAATAGAAATATTTGGATTGTTTACCGTTATTGTGTTTCCTGTTGGTGCTGCTGTTGTAACTTTCCATGATGTCCACAGCGGCTTACCTGCATCGCCCACCTTAAACAACTTAAACGTTAAATAGTTATCAGTCACGTTAACGTTTGAAACAACGGTTGTTACTAATTTGTTCGGCGCGCCAGCTATGGAGCAATAATTAAAACCGGAAACGCGCGGCTTATCTTGAACCTGATAATCAAATGTTCTGTATGATCCCGAGTAATCACATATGCCTGAGTTTGCTGCAATCCCATGGTATGGCTCCTGTCCCGTAAATGTAAAATCATAGTTGCCATTGGGCAACCTGATTTGATACGTAACATCACAATTGCATTGTCGCCATGTATTGTGTAAATCCTGATCAACGGTGCCGATAATTGTATTTGTTGTATTGTTTGTGTTTGAGGTATCTGCATCGCGATAGTCCTCCTGTTTCCATGTGCCAGACGCTACAACAACATCGGCACCGGTACCGGCCTCATATTTTGCGGGGAAAACACTGATTTCAACAGGTTCGGATATTGCCCCTTCTAACGCGCCCATTGTCGTTGTCACGCGGGCATTTTTTAAAAAGTCTGTTGATAAATACGTTAAATCTAAAACACTATCCAATAGATCGGACGTTTGCGGATAATCACCCGCAGTTAATGCCGTAGAAAAAATATCGACACCGGCATCTAGTGCGCCACTACCTGCCTGGGGAGACACCCATGAATTTGTGATAGCACCGGACTGATTAACCCAGTCAATATTAGATAACAACGGATCACCGTTGACATCATTTAACCCGACGCAATCCAGATCATCCGTTGTTTGTTCGATAGTAAAGCTGCCGCCTGCTGATTCATCAACCAATGTTTCGTTAACAATAATACTGCCTGCAGTCGCGCTACTGGTCGTATAAATGCCATTATTACTGACAGTGCCTGAGACTCGTATCGCCATACCACTTGCAAATGATCCAAAACCATTTGCCGAGTCATCTATTGTGTTTGTCGCATTGGTAAATGATATTGTGTTAGCTGTGACGTTTGCGCCGAGATCCCAGTGGTTATAATTAGCGTCTATCTCTGATAAATTAACAGTATTGTCGATAGCTGACTCAGTGCCACCTGGAACAACAAAACAATCGGATGCATTTTCTGTAAAAATATTATTTTTTATTGTTGATGGCTCAATCAGCGCGTTTGTTAAAAAAGAGCTCCTGAATGTGTAATTATTACCGACGCAAGTATTACCCAAAAAATCAAAACCAACTTGACGTAGCAAACTCCTCGCGTTTTTCTGCATTGTAATATTCAGACAGGCATTAAAACCAACAATAATATTGTTGCGTATCAGGTTCCCCGTTGAATTACCCCCGACACCATTATTTTCCACATTTATATTAAATGCATGTCGCGCATAACCGCCGGTTTCTAAAAATTCGGGATCACTACAACCGATAGCAACATTGCGCTCCCAGACATTGTTCCGGCTGGCATCTGTTTGAAAATACGTCCAATTAGAACAAAAAACGGTATTATCTCTAATAATATTATATGTTGCGCCCTCAAACGTCGTGATGTTTTCGCCATAATTACCATGGATGATATTAGATTCAAATATCCCCTGATCAGACTCGACAAATCCATTAACAACCGGGTGATTGTTGACTTTTTTCCACACACCATCTCTAACACATAATGCACCACCGCTTTGCTGATTATTTCTTATAATTATTCTATCAGTGAAACGTTTAGCAATAATGCCCTGTCCACATGCATCCTGTGCAATGTTATTTTCTATAATAACAAAATCAGCCTGATTACCGCTGTCCGTACCATCAATATATATTTGCGCATTTGATGAATTGTATACCCACATGTCACTCACTGTGACGTAACTCTTCTGCACATGTATCAAACCCGTATACCATCCCACAGGGATTGCGCCAGTCATTATTCCATACAGCGACGGATCGTCTCCATAAGCGCCAACCAGTTGCGGTTTTTCAAACCCACCAGACGCACAGTCGCTGATTATTGGTGTTGCGCCATAGTACGAACTAATCACTGTTCTATTCGCGTTATCAACACCGCCCCAGTCAACCTTCAATGCCTCTTTCCATGACGCCCCGCATTCAAAATAAACATCGTCACCATTTGTATTGACCGTGCTATTAACCTTTGCAACCGTCCGCCATGACGCGCCGACAGACGTACCAGTATTGTCATCATTACCTGTAGAGCTAACATAGTACATTGTTGCGTTTGCAGTACCACTCGCCAACAGAAACGACATACCAATAAATAAAACTGATAACCAGCGTTTTAATTTCATAATATTTGAGCCACCAAACCCTCAATACAGCAAAATTGATTATTGACACCCTGATAATTTCCGCCAACATAAAATATTTCTGTATCGCCCCAGCCAAAATCATCTGATATCGAGTCGGTATCAGATTGCATCACGTTGTCAATTTTCATTGATAATCCATTTTTATAAATCGGTTCAAATACATATGTTTGTCCAACGACCAAAGCTGCGTCACTTTGTATTACATACGCTACATTATCAACACGTGCTACAAGTGCTAACTTCTGCGTTGACGCTGAAATAAACGCTTCTAACCTGTCTGTTGCTGTGCCAATGCCGAAAATATAGGAGCTTACATCGTCATTGTAACCTTGATAAAAAAACTTTAATTTTAATCCAAATCTATTTACAAAACCTGAAAACCAATCATATGCGTAAACCATTGGTCCACGCGAACCAGTGTCGCCCAGTGTTTCTATGGGGTATGTAGCAAATGGTAATTCTTCCAATTGATTGCCAACAAAATGCGCAGTTTCTCCGGCGGGCACAAATAGTTTTAAAATATTTACTGAAGATAGTGGGTTAGAAGTGCCCCACACACGTTTATATGTTGGTGATGTTATATCCGCGAGTTTAATTGTCGCCAATCTCAACTCGCCATTTCCCCCTGAAATTTTCGCGTAAATCGACCCTGTGTGTATGTTAGTGTTGTTGCACGACCCATAAAACAAAATCACACTATCCGCAGAAGCTACGTATTTAAAAACATAACCACTGTTACACGCCAAATCTAGCTCACCATCTAAGTCTGCACTTAAATTAGTGTTATCAATAACTCTTGAGAGTGTCCCTGTTCCACTTTCAACGCCAATCAGCGTAAGTGCGGAATCTGGATTAAGATTATAATTAGTACATTTATTTGTTGATCCCGGCGCACACTGTAAACCCTTCAAGTCACCTTCATCAATTTGAGTTTGATAGTTAACTAATGATTGTTGCACTTCCAATATTTTATTGTTTGCAATCAACGAACCTGCACTAGTTAAATGTAATTGATCTACGCGTAAAGATGCTGGTGGTGTATCGTTGTTAAAATCTATAACATCCTGAGCTTGTAGCGGATCATAACTATTGACAACTTCTGTTCTAGCATCAGCGTAATGTTGAGGATAATTAGTATTAAAATAATCGTTGATCGTTGTCATGTTTATGTAGCCTGGGCCACCAGGTATATCGTAACCTCCGTAATCACCATTAAATACCGATACAATGATAAAGTTGTTATGTGGAATATCTGCGATCATTGCTTCAATATCAGCGATAACCTGATTTGGATCACCGTAATTATTTCGACCCGCCCATATGATTTGCGCTCTTGTCGATTTATTGCTATCAGCATCAAATCTAGCTTTAACCTGTGTCGATGTTTCGCCGCCGACTCCACCATTGTATGCAGTGTCAAAATAATCCTCGGCCATAGAATACAATGTGTTTGGCGAACCCTGGCCTATCATGCTATCACCCCAACAATGAACTTCTAGGTGATTAAAATCTGTATAACTCACTTCACTTTTTGAATTTACATTAATGTGTTTTTTGGTTGTTGAAAAACATTTAATCCCGTTTCCACCCACATTATGTGATAGTGTTTTCACAGATAGGTTATCCCAATTTGTATATAAATTTATTGTTGGGGAATTGGTTTTCAGTGAAATATGTGTGACAGATGATGTTGCTGTAAATATTGCAACATATGTTTGTGTTTCTGAAATATTGCCCGAATCCATTACATCATTAATACCTGCTGATGAACCAAGTCTAACTACGCCGCCAGCTATATCCTTAATATAATCCACTTTAAATATGTACTGATGACCAACAACTGTGTTGATAGTTGTTCTTGCTTCTGACACTGATGCATCGCTATTGAAAACTTTTATAGTGCCTGAGTCCCAAGAGACTACCGCTTCTGCATCATTAGCGCTAAACCCATCGATATTACTATCAAACGTGCCATTGCTAACTAACTCACTTCCCAACCCAACATTTGCACTGATAAACTCAGGCGGTAGTGAGGTGTCGGTTTCACCAGTTGTATTATGCACTGCAATATCTTCTACTGTGATGGTTACGCCGGATGTATCACATTGTATCCAGATCCAAAGATCTATCCCATCACCGACCGCTGTTAATTCCTGAGAAAAAATTTTCTTAGTTGTCCCTATTACTACATATGAACCAGCTGTTGTTGAGCCGTCTGATTCGGTCATCTTGTAACGAATTCCAGCTGTCTCGCTATCTGTTCTTATTTTTGTTCTAACGACAATTGACTCACCAGCGGCTAATGGCTGACCTAATTGAGGTACTCTAATGTATGATGTTGTATCGCCGGTTGTAAACGTAGTCTGATCAATAATGGTCGCGCTATTCACTGCACTCCATTTTCCATCGTTGATATCGTTACTTGAGCAAATACCCGCTAATAAATTATCTTCAGCTCTAGCCCCGAAATGAGCCGATTCATTATCATGTAATGTTTTTTTTCTACCTAAATAATCAACTGTGGCTGGATTTGAGCAATTGATCGATGATAATTGACCGCGAACAGCTGTAGAAAAATACGTCAAAGGCGCAGCAAGAACCACATTATCACGTTTTTTATTACGTTTACCAACGAACGGCATTGACATAATTAATACAACCCAATAATTTTCAAATTGCCAGAATCAGTGCCCGCTGCCATGACTTTCTTAACCTCAATTTCGTCAATCACTTCCATTCCTGCAATACTCCATATCTGCACTGCAGAGTCATCATCCCCAACACCAACTAGCGCAATATTTCCTACTCCTTCGACTCGGATTTTTTTCGGAGTTGGCGCTAATACTGTGTCGTTACTTGGTGTCACCAACACTTGTGTTGTTGACTTTGGCGATTCCGCTGGCAATGGATTATCTTTGTCAACTGTCTTATCACCACCGTCTAAATCACCAAATTCAACTAACGCTTTTGACATACAATCACCCATCAATTTTCACATAAAAAAAGCCGCTTAAAGCGGCCGCTACTTACAACAAAGTATTGACTATTTTACAAACCAATCGCGGCACGCTGATCGGCCAGTTGATCAACACCATTAATCACGCGCGTCATATTGTCCACATCAATATCAATCAATACTTCCCCAGCATGTGTCTCTTTATATGCTCGTGATGAAAGGCTCACTTTCATTTGAGATTTTTCACCCGCCTTCCAGGTGCCTTTATCAACTTCAACAATCATCACGCGACTATTAATCACAATAGGCACCACCACACCAGCATCACCCTGGACAGCACCGCGAAGTGTTAGAGGAATATTTGCGCCTTTTATTATGCCGAATTGCTTTAGAATCGATGCTGACATTTCTGCCGTGGTAAATTCCCACAGAAGTTTTTCCATACCCATATCAATATCAATGCCTGCATCCATACCACCGGCTTTATGCTCATCTGTAATAACTGTCAATTTCGGAGGAACAACTTCGGTGACTTTACCCGCGTAACCAAGCCCATCAACAAAGACATTAAAATTTTTCAAAATTTCTGGTGTTGCCATTTTACAAACTCCTTTATGCTGCTGTTCGTTTATGCCGTTAATCGATCGATGGTATAATCACTGTTTACAGCAGCCCGAAATTTCACATTTTCTGCCACCCCATAACGACCATAATCCACATTGAAATAGACCTGACCATTTTCCATAGTGGCTGCTGTATTTAAATCTTCATCATACCAACAGTTACCACCAGAAATTGCGCCTACACCTTGCAACTGAGCCAGAAACGCGTTAACACCATCCGACACATCGGCTGCGTAAGTTTTTGTAATGTTTTTATCCACTGCCCACATATGGGCGCGTAGAATACTTTCCATAATAATGTCATCGAGTCGCACATGTGACAAAAACGCCCATTTCGCATCACCGGAACAAGTGCGATTTCCCCACAAGCGATAACCATCTTTTTGAATGATGGTTGCGACTTCGTTTTCGTTTAATAAGTTAGCACGTGAATTTGCATCACCAAGTGTAAAATCAATAGCTCGCGTCGTACCGATGATGCCGTTAATAATCTGATTACTAGGCGATGTATAATATCCAGCATCAGCATCGTTACGCGCAATTACGCCTGCGACACGGGCACTTGCTGATTCAGCCACCACCGCGCCAGTCTCATCAAGAACACTCACCCAGGGATCAATCACGTACACTCGCTTGCTACCAAACAAACCACGATATTCCATGGCATTGGCATCATTCCCGTTTGGTCCGTCGGCAACAATGACTGCACGTAATGAGTCTGCAATGGACACCATTTCGGTCGTTACTGGCACACCCGTAACCACATCACCCGTTTTTACGACTACACCCGTAAAGCTTGGCGCAATCAATATCTTAGGCTGTACACCCACATCACTTTCAGCGGAGAGTAATGCTTTTAATCCAGTGTATTTTCCCGTTGTTGCATCAATGGCACCAATGATATCGCTATTGCTGACAGCCGTTTCATCCGGCACATCGTAATTAATTTTTACCGTTCCCGAGGCCGCAATTGCCCCAGTAGTTAAACGTGTGAAAACACCAGTATCACTATCAAACGTATAATCCGTGTCTAGCACATAGGTAGTCACATCATCCGTAGTTTTCACCACCGGACTTAATACATATTTTTCATCAACGGTTAACTTTTCAGTTGTGGTATCAAACGTATAATTTTTTGCGGCGATAGCTTTTTTATGAACCGCTGGATCAAGTACATTAATCACAACCACCATTGCACCGGCTTGATCAAAAATACCATCAAGCGCATCAGGTATTGTTCCCACACTCGATCCAAATTGAGTGATTCCTTCCGCTCGTGATCCAGTAATCAATGTCGGCACATTTATTGGGCCTTTTGGAGCAGTACCTACCAGACCAATCACAGACGCACGCACAGCACGTATTGGCCGCACACCCTTGTTGATTTGTATCACCTCTACGCCGTGCAAAAATGTCATTACTATCTCCTGTTGTTAACCACTTTAATTTATTTCTGGCGAAAAAAAAGAGCCGACTGGCTCCTGTTTATAAATGTTTTAACTGTTTATATTCGATGGTAGGAATACATGGCACCCTGAATTGAATTACCACCAACATTTGCTTTATATGCACCCATTAAAACCAAGTTTGCATCTGCACTCATCTCAATACGTACACCAAATCGATCATCTGCCGCGCCATCTGATGCAATCAGTTTAACTTCTTGCGACCACGTCCCAGCACTATCACATTGAAACAAGTAACCAGCTCCCTGCCAATTATTCGCACCAACATCCGCCAATTCCGAAGCGATTAACGCCACTTTGCCGTTTGCAGAAATCTTGCATTTCAACCCGATCTGATCACCGGCAACCGAATCAGCACCAACCAATGCTGTATTTTCTGTCCATACACCAGCGCCATCACGATCAAAAATAATTGCTGCACCCTTGTCAGCCGCATCACCCGATGCACACGCCAACAATGTATCACCTGTTGCTGACAATGAGACACTATCACCCAGTTCATCGCTAGTACCTGGTGTCGCTAATATCAACTGAGTTTCGCTGCCATAAGCCCCGGAGTTTAGCGTTAAAACATAAACCGCACCCTGGCCCGTTAGCGTCCCGTCATGGTATTTTGCACCAATAGCGAGTGTCGATTCATCTGCAGACAAAGCCAAGCTACTACCAAAGCCCTCACCAGCAATCGGCGTATCAGCTACAATACGTTGAGATTGAGTCCATACTCCTGCATCATCACGCTCAAAGACATACACAGCACCCGCAGAAATGACAGCGCCATCATCTTCAATAATTGAATTAATGATCAATTTTCTGCCAGTGGCCGAAAGCTCAATATCTTCCGCAAAGAATGCAAAAGCCCCCGGATTACTAATTCGCTGCTGCAAGCTCCAGATCCCTGCACTGTTCTTGTAATAGATGTCAACCGAATCTGGACTTACATTGTTATCACACTTCGCTATTGTTCTTCCATCACCCGATATCTTTATCGGTCCATAGGTGATATTTGCTTGCACAATCGTATCCTGCACAACATAAACACCATCATTACCCCGTGTTAACACATGGATTGTTTTAGACCCATACACTGCGACATGTTTTCCGCTTGCAGACATTGACAATTCTTTGCCATACGACGCACCAGCCGCTGGCGGTGAAATCGTTAATTTTTTTTCATTCCCCATTGGAAATTTCGGTAAAATACCGAGCGCCAAATATAAATAGTAAGGATGATGTGAATTCATTATACTCGCAGCGCTTTCATCTACATATTGTCGTGTAGCCATCACTGCACTGGGGTTATCAACAATCGTTACGGTGCTAGTATTGCTTTGTTTGAACTCCGCTCGAATATACGTATCCTCATAAGCACCCTCAGACTCTAGCGGCTTATATCTTTCCGGAAAACTACCCACTGCGATTAAATCACCCGCACCGTCTAGCAAACCCACTTCGCGAATTGTCCAGCCACCATCAGTTTTGGGTACCTGTCCTTCTGCAACAAACACGTCGACTTCATCCGGCGACTGATAAACTCGATTAATTGTACCTTGCCAAATTTGGTTAGTTAACGAGGTCCAGGTTGCTAATGGCGTTATAGGACTACCCGCACCATCACCCAACACCATATCGGTTATTTGTAAACTACTACTGGCTGCTAATGCTGCAGAAAATTTTGCTACGCCTATGTCAGTTAAAATTACAAAGTAAGCCATCGCGTTTTATTGTGCCTTAATAGTTATCACGCCGCCATGCATTACCTGCACCCCTACATAAGCAGGACTTTGCTGCGCTTCAAAAAAATAAACATTATCCAATTCACTGCGTGCATTTTTGTAAACCGCAATCAATTGATTAACAAGTTCAGACAACGCCTGGCCCGGCGTCGCACCAGCTAGATCGATATTCAATGTAAAATGATATGGACTTCCTTCGTATTCAAACCACTCATGGCAGAATACAGAATCATGAGCTGTGATATTTTTTATGGCCGTTTCAATTGCCCAGGCTGTGCCTGCTTTAAAACGTAACTGCACACTGTCCTTAATCATTTGACGCTTAACAGCGGTTGACCAGGTACCATCCCAATGAGTAACACCCATGGACCACGCCAACCAACTCAGCAATCCCGCTGGACATAAATCTGGATTCCAGAGATGCCGAGATTCTATTGCAAGATCACTAATCCTGGTCTGCAACATTTCATCAAAGGCTTTTTCCATTAAAGTCGCGTTTGATGGTAATAAAGACATTATTCTGCAATTCCAGCGATTGTGATGGTTTTAGCTGTGCAATATCCTGCTTGCTCATCAGTGATAGCCACATCTGATGCTGGCAGAGACATCACCACTCGCTGCACGCCAGACACATGCAATGCCGCATACAAGCCGCTCAAAGTTATATCACGTCCAATCTTATGCATTGCGTCAACGTGAGCTTGTACTGATGCCTGAGATGCTGACAACACTTCTGTTTGATCAGGCCCACTGTAAACATACAACTGAGCTGTCACAGAATAATTAACAATTGTTGCGCTTTGCACCGTGACATTATCTGTCAATGGGCGAACATCATCAGCGGTCAACGCAGAATCAATTAAGGAAACCAATGCACCATCAGCAACCCCATCACCCGTTGTGGATAGGATACTGACAGTTACATTTCCCGCGCTGGGCGATTTAACCAGGACATCTTTTACACTACCACTTGCCGTTTTTGCATAATAAGCATAGCCATTAGCCGAGCCTGCTGTGTTGTTACTATCAAACACCAACAATATTCGTGCTCTTAAATCACTATCCGCTTCATATGTTGGATCAACTGGCGGTATCGCATTAGGGTTACCTGGATCAATGACCAAGCGCGGCACATTAAAATATGCAGCTAAGTTGTCCAGATCCGTACCCACAGCATGAGCCAGCATAACCGCAGAGGCAGCATCATTAATCCGCTGTCGCAAATACAACTCACGATAAGCAACGTCTTCAATGAATTTGTACAACGGATCACTGGCCACCAGCGCCGTATAAGACGAATCACGCACCCTAAGATCAGTGAGCATGGCATCGCGAATCGTTACAAAATCGAGAGGTTCAATAATTTCCGGCGCTGGTAAGGCTGATAAATCTATGGGTGTACTCATGCGCTGATATTAATCCCGTTAAATAAAACACGTTCTTGCGTTGGCAAATAGTCCGCCTCAACATTCACTTCAATATTACTATCAGTAAACTTTTCTAAAACTACCCTCACCAATCGCAAGTCACTTAAACCGTTCACCGGATTGTTAATCGCTTCCGCAACAGCTGCATTGGCCTGCACAACCCAGGATTCGTTGACATTCTTATCAACCAGATCCATAAGCCCCGCGCCATATTCGCGATTCATCACCCGCGATACTTTTGAGGTTGTGAGCACATCAATCAGGCGTTGTTCTGCGTGATCCAGACCTTCGAGATATTTACCCGTGGTACGAGACATGCCACGCATGAATTAGTCGACTTTCGATTTTGAATGACGCGTTTGTTTTGATGGATCGCTCTTTACCAGTTTTGGCTTAGTAGCCATGTCTTTTTTTAATACTTCCTTAACTTCAACGGTATCAGGAATTGTATCTACCACCGGCTCGACAGACTCTACAACTGTAGTAGCAATCGATTTTTCACTAATAAAATTGCCAATTCGATAACTTCTCGCCTGTCGATCATTTAATGATATTTCATCAGCAGGGCTTGTTTCAGTAGCTGCCCGATAGAATTTACCGTCATGATGAAAATCTTTTTGTACAATATAGTCTTTCATAATCTGCCTTTAACTAATGGTTTCAGGAAATGGAGTCGGTACCGGAGGAGTACCTGGTATCATTTCAGTAATGACACATGGAATCGTTTTCACAACAGCTTCTGTATCTTGATATAGATTAAGCCAACCATCGGCTTGCTCTACGTCGGTAATCAAACTTTGTACTGCCGCTGTCATTGCCGCAATGACACTAGCCCCATCAACCACCACAGAAACAACGCTAGTGCCACCGTGAGCAGGAACACCAGGCACAGCGAAGCTAGACCAGTAATCACAAATCCCCTGCGCAATTTGAGCAGCCATGCCGCTGGTGTTATCACTAACAAATGCAGACTCCAGAATTGACAAAGTGCCACCTGCCGACATATCCGCCCCTGGCAAAATACTGGATTTCGCATAGTCGTGATACGCAGCCGCAAAATCCTTACCCATATCAGTAGGGCTTTTTAGCGTTTGATTATTTTCAAGCTTTGTAATCTGAGCTTGTAACGCACTATTGGCAGCACTGGCACCACTACTTGCATTTAGTGTCATAATATTCGCTTATATTTTTCTTCAAACCGACCTAGCTTAATCGCACGCCTGTGCATTTCTTCCGTTGCTTTTCGCAGGTTTTCTTTATGCAACGAGTGCAACGTTTTAAGTTCAAATAATTCTTGATACGAGTAAGGTAAAACGCATTTATCACAGGCCATGTCAGCACCTCCGAGATTAAATACACTACTGATCCAAACTATCCGACGGACTTGTTGGATTACCCAGGTTACCCACATGTTTATGACTATTATAATTTGTACGTAAGCGACTTAACTCGCCATCAGTATCGCTAATTTCACCCGCTGCAGTTATATCTTCTGTAGCGCTAATTGAACCCGTTACACTCACATCACCGGCAATGTTAATCCCACCATCTGCTGTGAGCTCCACGGTCGCACCAGCGGGCAATATCGCACTGAGAACTGAATTTTCACGGTCGTATGATATGATTGCACCGTCTGCATACGTTACACTATGCACAGTTTCCAGTGATTCTGGCGCTGGATAACTGTTTTGATAAAGACATCGATCAATTACTGCCTGAGATAATTCACCACCTGGCGATGACACCACAACCTGCTCACCCACTTCGGGTGCCCACCATTCAACATCACCGTGTGCTCTACGCGTCGTCCAGGTAATGTCCGTGACTATCAAATCGGGTTCCAGTCGAACCGTGGCTAATGCAGCTGTATAGTCAATCGATTCAATCGTGCCAATTCTCATCACATTGAGAATTTGACGTTCCAGGTCTGCAACGCGTGCGGCTAATTCAAGAAGTTGTTGCATTAGGGATTCGCCAATGAATGCTCTGTAGAAGTAATATTACGAGTAACCACGCTCACGCTCTTTGCGCTACTAAACCATTCGGAGCCACACCAATAAAAGGCTCTACCGTGTAAACCGATCTTATAATACAAACCATCAATGCGGCACTGCGCATCAACCGGCATTTTATCGGGCGCACTCACTCCGTAACCTCATCATAAGTATTTGGATCAATACCCACATCTGGAGAATGACCAACAAAAACGGTTTGAGGCACAAAACCTGTCGGCTCCCACACAGAAGACCCGAGAAAAATATTTTGATCCCAACTGATAAACCAACCTTCATAGCCATGTTTACCAACTTTAAAATCTCCGGGCCCCATGTTCAAACCAGATGGTATTTCAACATCACTCAAACCAAATTGATTACTACGCACTAAAACAAATACTTGAACCGCAAACTTACGTATTTCAAGTTTGATATTTGGCGTTTGATTGCCAAGCAATACATGCAACGTCATTTTGCATGATAAAGGAATTTTGTCGTCACCCTGATCAAAGCCCTCATCGGCATATTCCATTTCAAGTAAGATAGCCGGCGTATCAATCGGGTTTTCTTGATTTGGCTCATAACGATCAATCGTATTCACACGACTGGCGAACTCAAGCTTCAATGCGTTAATAATGGCATCATGGTATTGCTCAATATCAACTTCCATTTATTTGCCCAATACCTTTTCCATCTCAAAACGAATCTTTTGATCCGTTTTTCGAATCAGTTCTTTTTCTGCTCTGGGAATCAACCGAGCAAGCGTTTCATCTACAACCTGGTTGATCTCAATATATTGCTCATCAATCTTTAATCGCTTTTGGTTTCTACGTTTGAATATTCCAACATGGCCAGATGGCATTTTTGCTACAAATCCACCATCAAAAAAAAACTCACCACCAAACGCGCCTTTCGCAAAGTCTTCAATCCGCCCTGTACGCTTTGGTTCTATATTGTATTGGCCGAACCAGACATAAGCCGCACTGCGCTTTTTTTGAGGATCACGACTTGATGAAAACCGCCTAATACGACTACGTAATAATTTTTGTTTGATTCCCATGTTAGTACTAACTTGTCGTACCAAACGAGTCATCAACCACTGCGCTGTTTCATCTGCCGCACGTTTACGCGCACGATCAATTTGCGCGGAATTTAAGGCATATTTAAATTTATCTAACTCAGAATCATCAATTGAAAAAGTTAAATAATCAGTCTGCCGGGTAACACCCACTATTTCCAATTACCTTGCGACGGATTGTTTATCTGTGTATCCACCAACAAAAACTGAACATGGCTATTACGTGGAATCGGCTTACCTAAATCGTAACTTTTACCCCGTGCTGTAATACTTTGACCTTTCTGCAGCAATGCAGCATCTTCCTCGCTCAACGATAATCGCGAGTGATCCATGTCAAGCTCAATACTGCTTTTTGAATTCAAAACCTCATCTTCACGACGAATACGAACGATACCTCGCATGTCACCCACAGGTGTTTGGATTATTTCACCATGCACCGCCAGGCTGACAGCGAAGTGTCGTTCGTAATCAATCATTAGATTTTAGTGAGTTTAATCACTCCGCGAGGACGGGTGTTTAAATTAAGCACATTTGACTGAGCTTCCAAATCAACACCTTTATTGAACTTGCGCATTTCTTGTTTTGCGTAATATGGCAGACCCATGGTTCCTACAGTTTCCATGTAATTAGCCGGTGCAAAACGTGTGATAAACATATCATCAACACCTTCTGGCACAAGATACGCGTCATCAGCCCCGATAAAAGTAACACTACCAACTTTGCCGTAATATTCTTTCCAGGTAATACCCGCAAATACAAACCCTTCACGGACATCACTTCGCAATGCTTCGCCGTTTTGCCAACGCGCATAGGCAGCCTCAACATCAGCGTGAGAAACAAACGCGTCGAAAAAGTTACGCCCACAATATGAGGTATATCCAGAGATCACACCCGCATCGCCAATATTATCTTCAATCATTCTTTTTGCTGCAACAGCCTTGTTTCGCACTTTGGTACCTGGTGTACCTAACGCCATACCCAAAGTTTGTTGCGATAAACCAAAACGATTAAATATATCAAGCAAAGGAGTTGAACCATCAGCATCATAAACAATACCTTTGATCGCACAAATACGTTGAAATGCAATAGTTGCATCCAGGCGACGACGCATACGACGAAGCTCACGATTAACCACATTCATTACCGCCTCTTCCTCGGTTTGAGAACCAAAAGCACGGACCTTTAAAACTTCATCCGCGTCTAGTCCACCCATTTGAGGTAAATGTACTGTTTGGAACGGAATTTTTTCACGCTTACCTTTCGCATAAGTAGCACCCGGCTCACCACGCTCTTTAGCAGGAACCAACGCTAATGTCTCGCCCTCTTTTTCGATCGAAACCACTGTAGTGGTAATACCATCTTCTTGAAACAACCCATCTACCGATGAAGGAACATTTTGTCCTTCTGGTGATTCGTTTATCGACGCTACTAAAGTTTGTACGCCAAACGCATCATTTTCAAAAATATTTAACTCTGCCATATCTATTCGCTCCTAAAATATAATTTCTACAAAAACAACTTATTCTTAACGAATAAACAGACTTTGTTTTGCCATTGCCGCAATACCAGCCGCTTTATCAGCCGCCGAAATTCCCGTTTTCCACGTTAACGAATCACCCTGTACCTCAGTCAAGCGATCACTGATCACACCGTTTGCATCAGCTACACTTGCATCAACCTGACCATATAGAATACCCACAGCCCTTGCCGATCCATCAGTTGCTGCCGGATCATGTGCCGTGTATTTATCAGCCGTTACTTCAATCGTGAACGAATCACCCACAATAAAATCAGCCGCACCATCGGCCAGCGTCATATTCAAATGATCACCCGCATACGCTGTTGCCACCGTCAAATCAGGTAGCAATGAACCATCGGGTCGAAATACTTGAAAAGTTCCTGCGTCCGCCGAGGCAGCAATACAAACCAACTTGTAGATACCAATATCTGCTAAGGCACCAAATGTCACAGCACCCATAGCGCCGTCACCCGTATTACCACCGGCCGCTGTAACAGTCGCCGACAATACGCGCCCCATAACCTGCCCTACAACACACAACATGGCAGTTATAACCGCACCAAATCGAGATAAACCAGCAACCTCAGATATAATATGTTCACCTGTATGGCGACCTTCTGTAACTTTTGTTAACGACATAGTTTTTCCTTTTTACGATTTACGTTGAGAATAAATTTTGTTGTGATTGATAACTTTTACCGAAGATTGACCACCTTCACCACCCATCGGCAAACTGCCATCGATATTCACATCCGCTGCAGCCAGTGCCTCATTAATACCAACACGCACCATATCTGATACGCTGTTAATATGTTTCAGCACAGCATCCACGGGAACCTTAGCCGCCATACAGACATCTTTAACCTTACTCATTAACTCTAAACGCTGAGTAACGTCGTTTTCCGTGAATTTGTTTTTGATCATAAGCGCAGAATAAGATTCTAAACCTCTTGACTCACACAGCTCAATGACACGTGTGGCCTCAGCAACCATTGGTGGTTTTTGATATTCTGCCAGCTGATCTTTTAATGATGATATTTCTGTTTGACTGGCTTTGTATTGCGCCATTAGGACCAAATTTTTATGATCAGACATTACCATTTCAGCCGATGCCGCCATTTCCATGGGTTCAGCTGTCTCAGTGGTAAAACCCCAGGTTAACGCCTGGTCAGCTGTCATCAATGTGTCAGCCTTCATTATTTCGTGTATTTCATCTCTCGAAATATTTAGTCTGTCTTCATAGATATTTAAAATGGATTCACGTGTGACACCCATATTTTCGATAATTTTTGTCAACTCTGCAGAGTTATACACGCCCATCAAAACACTACCCAAGTCATGAATGAGACTGACAATATTGCTAGGCATGGTTCGCGTATCGCCCGCTAAAAATATCACGGATGCAATTGAAGACACTTCACCAACCGCACGCATATTGATTTTTGCAGGATGATTACGAAGCAGGTTATACATTGGCACACCCGCTGAAATAATGCCGCCTTCACTTACGATATCCACATCGATTTCGGTCACATCACCCAGACCATCCAAGGAGAGTTTAAATTCACTCAACGTTACACCCGAATCATCAAACCAATTTTTAGATCCAATCGGGCCAAAGATGTCAATTTTGGCAGGCTTTGAACCTTCACCATTCATCATCGTAAACCAGGACATTTGTACTCTCCGTAAAATAAAAAAGGCCGCTTAAGCGGCCTCGTTGTTAATAGTGTCTAAATTCTGTTTTTTTCGTTCTTCAATTATTCTGGCCTCATCTTCCGCGTTTTGTCGATCGACCTCTTCAACTTCACGACCCAACTGGCCCACTTCAGCTTGACGACTGGTTAAACCACCTTCAATAGCCTTAAGTTTGGCATTCACATCCTGCTCAGGGTTCGTATAAGCCCACGCTTCCGGTTGCCATTCCACCGCGTGATATTCATCAAAGTTTTCCGCATAACCCGGCAAAGTCAAACCGAGAAATTGAACGCCTTCAATGAACCATATTCGCAGTTGACGACAAACCTGATGAATATCCAAATGCTGTTGGTCCATTCGAATTTGACGACGAAATTCATTATTTATCGCACGTACCAACCGATCATTAACGTGGGACCAATCGCCAGACATAATTTCATAGGGCAGCGTTAGTCCAGCTGAAATTGCACTTTTCGCTAACCACTGATATTCCGCATAACCGGCACCGGTATTGTCACCATCAAACAAGGTAAGATTTTCACCAGGTAAACCCGATAGAATCGTTCCACCCTGCACATCAACCGTCGGTGGACCTTCATCCTCATCACCAATAGGTGCGCCGGTGATTGGATCGTACTTGTGATCCTCCGGATGTTCGTTACGCGAAATAAATCCTGTATAGGGCGCACGTTCTTTTTTACGCTTTAATTCCGCGTCGTCATATTCGTCATAATCATGCGCTTTGGGTAACGCTTGCACGGTATCCGGTTCACCACGAACCTGCCCTGGTCGCTTAGCCTCAAAATGATGAATCACATCACCCGCAGGTATCCGCACAAGTTTATTGAAATCAAAACCACTAGATTCGCCCGGGTGATCTCGAAACATCCAGTACGCCACGCGACGACCAATCAAATCAAATTCAACACCAGCGACAATTCGGTTCCCGTTGTTCAGTTTCTTGTTCAATTCCAGCGGCACAAAATCAGCCTCAAGAATTTGCACTTGCAAAGGAACCGTTAAACCATCACCCAAACTGCGACGACGACGACGGAAAAATACTTCACCCGCTGTTCGACGACTACGAGCCGCCAACGCTTGCATACCGTAAACGTTAAATACACCATCCGAATCAACCTCAACGGCAAACTTAGACCACAGGTTATTTAACGCTTCGCGCAATTCTTGATTTTTTGCCCGAGACCGTGGCGTAATGCCCACACCGATTTCATTCGAAACAAGGCGACTAATGCCTTGAGAGATCCAGGGATTATTTCGCACCTCAGCACGACTACGATTTCGTAACACTCGCAAGTTTGCCAACAATGCCCGATTAGGCCCAGAGCTTGGCGCGTTCCAGGATGCATACCGTACGGATTGACTTGCCCCGTTATAAGCCGGTGCAGCAGCATGATTCACAAGTTGACCACCGCGCCAACGCAAAACCTGTTTAGTTTGATTCATACCTAAAGATTCCGCTTATAGCGACTAACAACAGCCAAGGGTCTTCGAACACCACCAACACTATCCAACTCAGCCTGAATGGCTTTTTTTGCCTTGATCAGCTCACCAATCGAATTGTATTTAGTGCGTTCATTCTCAAATTCAACTTCCAATACACCACTGGCAATAGCCGTGTTTATTGCGTTCAAATCTGATTGAGTAAATGCCATGTTTATAAAACCGAAAGTTAATTAAATCGAAACCTTGTTTGTCGTTTTTGTGGAACCCGTTTTTTTGCAAGCGCCTTACTGTCATCCTGCAACGCTATACGTTGTTCACGCGTAATCACCTCAGAATTATCATCCCAGGGCTTTAACCAGTTTGGCGGCCTATCCCAATCAATTCGGGTATTAACAATGCCCAATTCAATTAGCAATGCGTAACAGTAAACCAGCAAATCCCACGCTTCATTTCTGGAACGTATTTTAAACCACTTGCCATCGTCACCACGTTGCTCTGCTTGCAGTTCTTTATAAAACCAGTCTTGCAGCCAGTCCGGAAAATGTATGAAACCAGGACCTGATATTTCTCGCTCAAGATCGTTTTGTAAATTGTCTTTAATTTTGTTGGTATTGAGCATCAACACTGGCACATCACCACGAGCGCCTGAATTACGATCTTTACGATTCGTGCTATCTGGATAAGATAACTTAACCTTTGGTTGCTCTAAACCATCTCTACCTTTTACGAGCCGTACGCGATCGGATAAATGATTCATCCGTAAACTTCGCCAATACTCATAGGCCCGTTCAGTTACACCAGCCTCACCACCGGTATCAATACCAACCCGATACACTCGCATTTCACGACCGTCACCGAGCTTGTATGTTGAATTGACAACTTTCTCAGTTATTAAATTCCAGTCTTCAATGTGAGCAGCGGGATTTACACGGTCGAATTTGCCATTTTCCAGCGCACGTTTTGAATCGGTAATGCTGTATCGATCGACAATCCATTTCTGGTTGCCAACACCTATGCCATGCACCTGTACATCCCAACGACGATTTTCTCCGCCCTGAACATCTACCGTGGCAACTAGACCACGCACTTCATCCGGCACGTAATAACGTTCAGTTATTTTCTCTGCCCGATCTTTTAACGCAATCTTGCTAGCACCATCCACCAGCCGTTGAGGGATATACACAGCACCCATATCCACATTAATTGCGGTTTTCAGTGCTTCCTCATCACCCGTAGTTTCATACGTGACTAAGCCGTTTAGATATCCCTGAACAATTGAACGCCAATTTTGATACGCTGCCGCAGCACCTGACTTCCAATAACTCGCGATTTTTGATTGACGGGCGTTACCAACTAAACCGTATTCTTTGCCTTCGCGCTCAATGTGGACACCCTCTGGAACCCAAATCGAATTTTCACCCATTTGAGGTTTATAGTTTTCAGTAATAACAGCACCACAATTGGTGCAAAGCACACCGACATCGCCGCGAATTTCTGAATCCGTAAAACCAAACAAATCTTTATTATGCGGAAAGACAAACCCTTCTATCCCGGGAGCCTGCATATAATATTCATCACAATGCGGACAACACCAATACAGACGACGTCGATCACCCATATTGTAAAGTGACATAATCCCCTTAACTGGAGGCGCTTCATGTAATGTACTCGGCTCCCAGGATGGATCAGATAATTCAAAACTCGGCGACGATTCTACCGCTGTCATTCCTCGCGATAAATACGTGGTTGTTCGTTTTTTGCCAAGCACAAACGGACTACCTTCACCGCCAATATCTTGCGGCATACGATCGTAGTCAGTAAGGAAAACATATTTATATTCACTGGATGCAAACTGATTAGCCGTGGGCCAACCAATACTGATGAATGCGCCATTCTTGAAGAATTTCTGAAAAACATTATCGTCGTCAGCACGACCGCTTAATTGTCGCTTTAACTCTGGACTATTGCGTATCATTCGTTGCAAACGCAACTTGGCAAAATCTCCAGCTTTTGCTTTTGTCATCTGCACAACAAACGCGTCACTGGGATCGCACTTGATCACATACGCCAACGCGTTATCGATTAACGCCTGTGTTTTGCCATCGCGAGCAGGACCCACAAAAACAACAGCTTCAAACTTCCTACTGGTGAGCAAGTTCATAGGCTCAATCAGCGATGGAACAACCAATGGATTCCATCGATCATAACCACCACCAGGCGTTTTCACCCAAACGTATTCTGCAGACGCTTCACTGACATGGATTTTCGCCCGTGGACGCGCCATGGCAGATAGGTTGCGAACGGCAATACCCGGATCGGCATAACCCGATCTACCCCGATTCGGATTGGTCGACGTCACCCCGCTTAAATTCATATTCTTCCAACTTATCGGCTAAATCATTTTTGGCTTTATCAACAGATCGACTCACCTTAGCCAACACATCAACTTCAACACCTTCACGTTCAAGCATGTCCTCAAGCGTATCCATCACCCGAAGTTGAATTTTTAAAATATCACTTAGAACCAATTCATGCTCAGCACTGTGAATTGTAATCTTGTCTTCTTTTTCTAGCTCTTTGCGAAATTTTTCGGACTGGTACCAGTCCTTACGATCTTTCGGATGCATTTTTTCTGGATTTGAATTCCAGTCAAAATTCGTCTCAGGATTTTCACCCTCGATAATCGCACGTGATGCCGAGGCTATGTGATACACCGGATGCCCTCGCCGCTCATCCGACGGAACAACACTTTGTCGCTGCAACCGTTTACTGACAGTTTCACGAGCAATACCAAAAATTGTTGCCAGCTGCGAGAGGCTATACAAATATCTATCTTGAATACTCGCAACATCAGCACTCATAAAATCACCACTCTCGGCTTATTTTTCAAAAATCCTCATAGTAAAAAACAAACTCATAATTTAATTAAAAATAACAATCACTTACAAAGCACTTTTACAAAAACCACTTACACCAAACCCTGATGCCGAGACCATAGGAAACTCAAATTCCACCCACTTTCCGCGGCCATCGTCCCCCGTGGGGCTGAGTGAAATGATAGGGACCCCGAAAAAGACATAATCTTGTTGCAAAAACTCAAGAATATAAAACCAGTCGCGTTGACTGGCTTTAGTGCTCTCTGATCAAGACCAACCTAACCCGGTTGACTTCGATCTATTGCGTGACATGAATTGCATGCCATATTTTCAATATTCTTTTTTAGATTATCTGACTGGTAAATATTGCTACCACCTGTATCAGCAAACATATTCAAGTTTATTACCGCAATATCTCGAACCAAACCGTCACCATCAACACCACCAAACACAACAGATAAATCATTTGTTGACTTATCGCTAGCCTTTGTTGTTACAGCATTAGCTGATGCAATAGATATATCACTTGTAACGTAACCATCGAGCGTATCAGCTACAACACCACCAACTGATAAACACGATAAGGAAATTAACGTTCCAGTTAAAAAAATATACTTTCTCATATTCATACTTTTACTCTCTGTTTTGTAAATAAAAAGGCTTAGCGCTGCAGAAAAAGAACGGGCAGCAAGGGAGGGAAAGCTGCCCGATCAAGGAGGATGAAAAAACTTGTTCGCCAGTGTGCCGACAGGCTTCTGCGCAAACAAAAAAACCCGAGCCATCTCTGGTTCGGGTTTCTTGCCTCGCAAATTTGCCAAGGCTAATGAATTTATAGTAAAAAAAGCCGAAGACGTCAAACATTATTTTTATTTTTTTCATTTAGATTAATTCACCAGCAACGTATTCCAGCCCAAAATCTACTCTGGAACGCAATGTGTCATCACATATATTTAGCATTTCTGCTATAGATTTTAAGAACTTATGATCCCTGTTTTCAAAATATGTCACTAAAGCCTTGTACGTATTTCGATTGTAAGCTTTCAATCGCAATAAAATTCCCTCAATCTTCAAGGCTTCCTTCTCATTGACAAACACCATCCGATATTTTCCAGATGATCCATCCAAATTTAGTCTGTATGACACACTGTCATTCTGCCACGCCATCCAGTTTTCCATTGCCAACTCTGCTCGATAAATATCCGTACTAATTTCCGCCATGTAACTTCCCTCTCAAACTGTGACGTTAAAAATTTAATTCGTACCCGTTTTACGCGGCTCCCCGTTTATCTTCGCTCTCATCTTTTTCAGATGTTCTTGCACGCTAGCCTGAACACTAACGCCCACCGATGTTTTGTTTGATTGATTCTCCAAAATACGACGATGATCTCGAATAATATGCATGGGCAACACAAGCTTTTCACCTTTCCTCGCTCGCTCCACAAATTTATTGTAAATGCGCTCAAACCAAGGCCGTGTCACAGACTCTGATTTCAATCGCCAATTCACATAAGCACCAGGTTTACCTCTTGAATTCGACATTTTCTCATTCACTAGATAAACAATCGGATGGCGATCCCATATACGATTAACCGCATCGCTATACGCCTCCTCAACTCCAGGTATATTCAATTCTGCAACACTGAGAAAACAATAATCACGGAAGTCCAAAGCACTTGGCGCCCATACTTCTCCCCTGCTGTTCGAATTACACAGCGCAGTAAACCGACGAACACCCAATTCAATTTGATTTCTGGACATCCCGCGCAACACCGTCAACCAGGTGCCATCGTCCTTCACACCATTTTGCGATCGCCATTTAAGCGCACCAACCAAACGCATCAAAGTTGTAAACAACCATTCAATGTCTGACTTATCGATATTATTCACTGGCATGCTCCCCTTCAATAATTGAATTGATTTCTGAATCTCTCGCCCCAGAATTCGCTTTCTCAATTTCTTCAAAGACACTCAAAGATCTACTGTTTTCATGAACTTTATTCCCAGGCGAAATATTCCGCTTTTGTTCATCACGCTGCTGAATCAGCTTAGCGCGTAACAACCACTTTCGAAAAAGCTTCTCTTTTCCCTTTTCATCCGCCACAAATGGTTTTTTTGTTGTTTCATCAATCAACCCACTGAAATGCTCAATAAACAACAATCGATTCAATTCAACATCAGGCGGATCAGGCTGCAACTTTAAGCGAACAAACATTTCCAAAGCTGCCGAAACTTGAAACGAATCATCAATGGGCGATTGAAAAGCAGAACCTCGCGCGCGTGTTGAGTTATTATTTGTTTTACCGGATACCGGATGTGTGGCGGCTTTTGCTGTTTGTGGTATGGCGGCTTCTGTGGCGGCTTCACCATTTAAACCCGCATGCTCACTGGTTTTCAACGTGTCGGCTTCTATGGTGTCAGGGTATGGCGGCTTAGTGGCGGCTTTATTTTTTGCGGAATAATCCGCATCAGCCAAAACACACTTAAAAATTAATCGTTTTCCCACACTTAAATTAAGCAACAACCCCAACCTTACCAACGCCGCCCCCATTCGTCGCAAAGCATCCTTACTCGGACTACCACTCTCATAACCCTTATGCGGCTCAACATACAAATCCTCGCGCAAGCCCTGCCAGGACACACCACAACCGTGACGCTGCCCAACAAGACCCGTCGCGTAATCCATACGCTCACGCAACCGCACATACAACACAAACACCTCATGACGCACACCGCGCAACCGCTCTAGCTCAGCATTATTCAGCTTAATCGCCATTAAGAAATCAACCTAAACCCATGCTTACGATCACTCTTACAAAAAGGAAACTTCTTACCCTGCGAACAAACCGAGCCACCCGTAGACAACCAAATCGCACGCTCACAAACATCACAACGCTTTTCCTGAATTTCCAAACGTTGCGCAGCTTCCAATGTGGGATCATTGTAAAGCGCCTGCGTCATATCGCACCGAATGCAACCGCACGTTCGTCAACACCATCACAAACCGGCACAACACGATCCCCTTCAAACACATCCAAAACAATCGTATCGATTTTTTTAAGCAAATCATCAATAGAACCGTTATTACCAACCTGCAAATCATCACGATGCAATGCAATACCACACTCAGTCACATGCTCACGCACCGGAGCAGCCGCATCACGAACAATATGCAAAACCGTACCGCCCTGTGAACGAATCCAGTCAGCCTCATTATTCAAACGCAAATCAGTCACAACAACACTAAACTCCGGCCCACCCAAATTGCCATACCGCAAAGAGCCAGAAGCAAAACAACCCCGCGCATAATCCAACTGGCGAGACAAAATCGAAACAAACACATCATCACCAAAATATCGCCGAAACGAATCCCCGCAATCCTGCATCATTTCCCGGGGCGATTTACCCAACGCCGGCAAAACAACCTCTTTCAAATCACCATCCAACTGCTCATCAGACAAACCCACAACCCCATGCAAATGCGACTTAATCGGCGTTGCAAGCGCAAAACGAGAAAACCCAAAATCCGATGCTAAATAATCAGCGACGGTATCCTTACCGCTCCCAGCCTGACCAGCAAGCCCAATCAAAATATCACTCATGAACAACCTCCTTATCCAAACCGTACCTGGCACGACAACAACCACAAACCAGCAAAATCAAATCAGAACTCCACCAGCCACACAACTCACAATCACCCACAGACAAATCAACAACCGCATCTGACTCATCCAATGCGAGAGACATTGCACCCTCCTGCGCCATGAACAACCTCCTGATCTTCCGGCAGAATAGCCGTAATACGAACACTCATCTCAAGCAACGCGGCTTGCGCCTCATGCACTTGCTGCAAAGCATGTTTTGCATAAGGACCATCAGACGAATCAATCTTGCCATCCGCCAAAATCGGCCCAAGCGCCGTAATCGCCTCACCCGTTTCCTTTAAAATCCGTTGCAAATTTGCCAAATCTTCACTCGGCTCAGCAACCGGAATATGCACAGCCAACAAACCATAACGCTCCGCTAAATCACGCATACAAGGCTCACGAAAAGGCGCAGGCATCGCCAAAACAAACGCCTCCTCCAAATCCGCAGGCATGCGCGTCACACGATTCAAAATGCGACTCACCAACTGCGTGTTAGCCTTCATATCCTTAACAGGATTATTGGTTTCATGAAAATCAAAAATACGCGCCGCCCGAACGGGTACACGCTGGTGATAAACCTCAACCACACTCATCGCAAAAGCCGAATCCGTAGTAGAGGTAGAAAATAAAAAATTCGTAACATGCCGCAAAATCGTAATCGTCCGAGTTTCACTGGGTACGAATAACTGAGTAACAGGCTTCATGGCTCAAACCCCTCCAATGGGTTAATTTGTAAAAGAGAGCGCCTACGCGCTACAATCAAACTCGCCAAAGTTAAAAATTGTAGTCACGAAGGAGCACCCTATGACCGATCAAATTTACAACAAAACCCCCACTGAGCGGATAGCTGAACTAGAACACGACAGCCGCCACCTCTACTTTATTATTGGCTCACTCACAGACGCAGCAGCCGAACTACCGCCCCTGTGCAAAAAAAACTTCATCAACAACCTCAAAGCCAAAGCTGAACGCGCAGATCAAGAACATGCGGCAGTGCTTTGGCCGGTGCTTGATACGTTTGAAGCACTATCGGCTCCTACATCCTCACAACCCAACAGAGCTAATACAGATACCGAATGATCAAGCGCATTAGAAACAGCTCTGCATTCATTCGCAGGAACATAACCACGGGCAGACCAACTACGCACGCGGCTGTAGCTATAACCAAGTCGCTCAGCCAAGGCCTTAATATTTCCAGCATCACTAAATGCCTTCCGCATAGCCCTGGTTGCTAATTTTTGTACTTCACAGCTCATAATGCAACAGAATAGACGCATGATGCAACATTGTCAACGCATTAAGGTAAAAATATGAAACCAGATTGGGAAAAAATTAAACAAATCGTGAAAATATGTGGCGGGACAAAGGAATTAGCCGCAAAATTGAACGAAAGCGAAAGCACCATCCGAAGCTGGTTTGCCCGCGAAAGCATTCCACTAGAAAAAATACCCAACTTACTAGGCGCGATCAATCACATGCTATCGCCCGCCGATATTAACCCGGAATATTTTTCAAAAATTAACGAAGCACATTTAGTTTCCTCAAACGGCGACAAAGTAGCGGAAATCCCGCTTTTAAATGAACCAAATATCGGAAAATCAGCACCGGGAACAGCACATATATACATGGAAGAAGCCGCAAAACGAAACGTATCTAACAACACATTTGCATTGATAGCTGCCAGCGACATAATGGCACCTAGTATTACTAAGGGAGACATAGTCATAATAGACCCAGACTTAGAATCTCAACCAGGCGACACAATATTGGCAAAATTAACCAACCCAAACCAGCACCTTATAGCCAAATATAAATTACAAGGCTATGAAGAAGATGGCAACATTCAAGTCATATTATCTCCAAGCAATAGTGACTACCCTGAATTTAACTTCGTCAATAACAAGTCAGGTAAACTCATTGGTCCGGTCATTGAGCATAGGCGAATATTAAAATAAGAATATAAGGGTCATTTATGAAAAAATACTGCTATTTATTAATTACTTTTATCACTTTCGGGTGCGCAGAAAAACAACCAAGAGCGCCCGAATTTAATATCGAAACGATTACCATCGAAACTGCCAATTCTGCATCTCCAGCAAACATAAATAAACCCATAAGAACAACACATGAGCTAATGCTTGAGAGAGTTAAAGAACTCGGCTTTGATGGCTATGGAGGCTGGTTAATAAACTTAATTGACGATATCCGAGACGGTACTCCCCTAGCTTGGACGAATAAAAAATTATACAGCTCAAATTCAGAGTGGATAATGAGTGGCGCTCTATCAAATTATATTGTGTACACACTCGAAGACTCAAACGACTTGGAAGCTGTCGCAATAAAAAGAGACTCTAATAAAATTTACCCTCGCGACTCTTATCTAGACATGGGCTTATACAAAGTCACCGGAATAGTCCCAGTTGTAATAAGGGGATTACAATCCGATGTGCTAGTAATTGCACACGTTTCTAATTAGCATTTCCACACAATGATCCCGATCTAATTACAAAAGAACAAAAATCAACCACAAAATTCCTCGATTTGAAATGTTGCATTTTGCGTTGACATAGACGCTTTTTGGGACTATTCTCTTGATTGTTGCGTCTACAACTACAATTCAGGAGCACAAACATGCCAGGAACACCACCAGATTCACAATGCAGACCAGACCTATTCCAACACACCGTCAAAGAACTACGTGAAGGTCGCACACAATCCGAACTATCCGAGTTACTTAGCCAGGTCGTACAAGCCGTACGAGAAGTTGGCAAACAAGGTTCCGTAACCCTCAAAATCAATGTCGCACCTATTGGTCGCGCCAGCGGCCAATACGAACTGCGCGGCGATGTAAAAGGCGACATACCTCAGTTCCCAGCCGCATCAACCATCTTCTTTGGAACACCGCAAGGCAACTTGCAACGCAACGATCCAAATCAACAAACATTGGAATTCACCACAATTCCAAACAATCAACCAACGCAATTTAAAAACGCCCAGGAGGCAAACTAAATGGAACAGGAAAATCCAAACATTGCAGAAACCTGCATGAGAGCCGGTGCAGCAAGCAAATTCGAAAAGCTCGAAATAAACGGCATACCTGCGTTTATGTATCACAAAGATTTAAAAATCGACCTACACAAAGAACTGCTCGAACGCCCATTACGCATTGAAGCAAATCGAGTTTTAGGTGATGTAGAAAGTTTTATCGCCTACTACAACCGATTTGCCACCGAAGATTCAATAATCGAATGCGACATCGACAAAGCCAAATTTCTCGCCACCATCGATTACCACAAAATCAGCGGCCAGGCCGATAACCGTGACCACAAAGCCACATACAACTGCCCCTTGACCGAAGAATGGAAAAACTGGAAAGAAAACGATGGACGCGAAATGAGTCAGGTTAATTTCGCACGCTTCATCGAACAAAACCAAAAAACCATCATCGATCCAGTCGGCGCTGACATGCTCGAAATGACAAAAACCCTCGAAAGCAACAAAACAGTGAATTTCAAATCTGGCACCCGCCTCGACAATGGCGAAACACAATTTGTTTTCGAAGAAACCATTTCAAGTAAAGCAGGACAAAGCGGAAAACTAAAAATTCCGCAGCAAATCACCATCGGTGTTCGCTTATTTCAAAACGGTGATGCCTACAAACTTGACGCCCTATTTCGCTACCGCATTACTGGCGAAGGCCAACTGACAATGTGGTACGAACTCATCGAATCACATGTAACCCACGAAGCAGCAGTCAGCGACATAATAGAAAATGTCCGCGGAGCCATGAACACCGGCTTATTTTTAGTAGCAAAACTTTAAACCATGTACACGCAAATCCTAACAACTGACACATTAGGATTTGCGACATTAATCATAAAAATAATAGGCGAAAAGCCAACGCAACGGAATGCGGGGATACTAAGATGCAAAAAATCAAAGCGCTATGGACAACTGTGCAACTATGCGCACAGTTGTTCATCGGAAATGAAATCAACATTTTGAGCATACCATTAACACACAACAAAACGATTCAAATCAATATCAGTATCGAAATAGAAAACAACAAATTTATCGAGGCATAACATGACAATCAAAATCGACCCAAACACAAAAATCGTCGACCTAAATAAAATAATCGACGCCGGATTCTCACTTGTTTATCAAAACTATCAATTTGAACTGGTAAAAAAATGAATATTAAAAAATCATATGAGCGTATTTTATATCGCCGAAATCCAATAAAAGCGCTCAAGAAAAAAGGGCTAAAAGTAGGTAAAAACTTCGCCATGATGCCAGGCGTATTCATCGATCAAGGCCATACCAGTCACATTGAAATTGGCGACGATGTAACACTGGCACCAAGAGCGATGATATTTTCTCATGACGCGAGTACAGCTAAATCTCTCAAAGCAACAAAAATAGCAAAAACAATCATTGGCAACAACGTATATATTGGCGCTGCCGCAATAATCCTACCCGACGTACATATTGGAGACAACACCATAATCGGCGCAGGTTCCGTAGTAACAAAAGACATTCCATCTAATGTTGTTTGCGCAGGCAACCCAGCAAAAATACTAATGACGATGGAAGAATTCAAATTAAAGCGACTTAAAGAAATGGAAAATAACCCAAAATTTCCTAAAAAAAATAAATCAAATAACACAAGGGAAATTGACCGTATTGGGTATGTCATATGAAATATCTAGCAATAATAATAGTTTTTTGCTCATCTCTTATTTCTGGTTTTTTTATAGGAAATAAAACTGGACACGATTTAGGATATAAAGATGGCTATATATCCGGTGAAGAAATAGAAGACCTATATCATTACAATAAATTTAATTCTGATTGCAAAGCACATGATGTTGTAACTACAGAACCAGTTACGTTTAACTGTCATGGTGGCAACTTAAACAATCTAGACTTAGTTATTTTCGCTGATGCAGAATATCGAGGCCCAGGCATTGGCGTGAATGGAAGTCATGTAGCTATCCAAGGCTGCACAATAACGTCTGTTTATCAGAAAACATTTGAAGAAATAGCGGAAACCCGGAATTAACAAATCACAACAAAAGCAACTTGCCGCCGGCAGAGTAAGAAAACAATCTTAAAAAGAGGTGCAAAATGAAAAACAAACTTATCGACCTAAACAATCACCTATTCGCACAAATGGAGCGCCTTTGAAAACGCCGATGGATACGACAATTTTAAAGCCACGTTACTTAAGCATTTAAAATGCGAATAAGATTACCCAGGTGCTTAGATTTACCTGCTTAATTTTATTGTTAGACGTAAAAAGGAGAAAGAAATGTATGTTTATATAAAATCAGAAAAACATTTGTGGACTGTTGGGTTCTACAATCCAGACGGGAAGTTTATTGCTGAAAGTGATCATGACAGCTCCGAGGAAGCATCTCAACGAGTTCACTGGCTAAACGGTAAAAGTGACTGAATATGATTGTTCCAGATTTCTCAAAAATTATCGAGGCATTTCAAAAAACAATAAAATTACTTATCCCTTTAGCATTGTTAGGAGTGTATCAAATTGGTGAATGGGCTTATTGGCTGTTAAGCCATTTAAAATTGATGTGACTACTAGGCGTAAAGATTGAGGAAAGCCATGAAAAATTTAATGCAATGCAGTCACAAGAAAACAAAACCTAAATTAACTGCATGGGCTTATGTGAATAGCAATAATGGAAAAACTGTACAAGCTTATACGAGAGGAATCACTATGACAGAAAACCAGATTAAAGCAGATGCTATTAATAACCTTGTTAGCACAATGATTGGGGCATTTGATGCTGGATACACAGATAGAAATCACCTCACACTATCGGAATTGCACCGAATCGCACAACTACACGTTAAAGATAACTATGGAATTGAGCTACCAAATATTATTGAGCAATGGGGCGAAAGCATGGCAAAACAATGCGGCCTCGGAAGCAACTACCCTGAAAGATTTGATAAGCTGGAAAAGCTACTTTGGTTAGCCATTGCGAAACTCGATAAAGAAGAACACAAACAGCTGATTGATGATGCAATCAAGTTACTAAATGAAGACGTATAGCGTCCATACATAAGCCGCAGCGCTAGCGGAGATCGCGTTTAATGTTGTGGTTATGTGGCACATTGGAGAACAAAATGATTAAGAAAACTGGAAAAGAATACCCACAAAAGGATTTAACACCAGAACATAGTAAGCGTGGAAATGATCACGATAGTGACAACCCTATACACCCCGACGTAAACGCGGCTTATGATTATGTTGATTCAGTATTAGATACAAGTGACTTCAAAGACGCCTACGCTTGGTTTGGCTGGGGAATTCGTGAAGCATTTTTAGCTGGCGCTAGCTATGAATGCAAAAACCCTAAATTACAAAAAACAGAAGATTGGCACGAAGACATAGGTGACTGCTTATTCTTTCATTTTAATAATTTTGAAGAACCGCCAAGCGTTTGTTGTGCATCACCGTTAGATAATGTATTTGATGAAAAATACTGGACACACTTTATAAAGCCAGATTTTAACTCGATATTTGAACAAGCCCAGACGAACACATAACGACATTACATGAACAGCGCGCCACAACAACAGAAAACAAACAACGCTTACCCGCGTCTGTTCTATGTTTTTGTTAGATGCGAGTTTAACTTAATAAGGAATCGGGATGAGTAAAGATAAAAAAATACTTTCAAGAATAAAAAACTTACTAGATATGGCTAGTGATTCATCCAGCCCAAACGAGGCAATGATTGCCGCTAAACGCGCTAGAACCATGATGGATAAATACCAGATTGGCAAAGAAGATTTGCTGTTTAATGATAATGATTCATTTGGTACTTCTGATGGAAAGTTTAAGCCGCCACGAAAACCAGTGTGGGTATCAGCAATTGCGGCAAGCGTTGCCCATCTAAACGACTCCCAAGCTGTTGTTAAAATCGCATATAAAGAAGTCACTTTCCAGTTTAGGGGTTTTACGTCTGACGCGATAATTGCTAAATACACGCATGACTATTTAATTGAGACTTGCGATAGGCTGCTTAACCGAGCAGATATTAAAGGTGTATCGAATAAAAATTATTATCGACTAGGTTTTGCTAAAGAAATTTCAAGGCGAATAGCTTTGATAGTTTCCGAAAGAAAAGTAGATTTACATTTTTCTGACGGTAAAAGCCTAGTAATACTCAAGCGAGAGCTTGTTGACGCGCATTTTGACAATCTAAAAAATGCAAGAAAGCCTAATATTAGAAAACCTAATCCAGACGAAATATTAGCAACTATGAAAGGCGTAAATGACGCGAAAAACGTATCGCTTGATCGACAAATCGAAAATGAAGAGAATTTATCATTAAGCATCTAACTATAAATAGGCGTCAAAAACCAAGAAGGCATCAATATGCTTATCACACTACAAGAATGGGATAAAAAAACATTCAGCAAGGCACACAGCCTGCGAACGTTAAGAAGCTGGGCACGCACCGGCCAAATCTACCCGCCTCCAATTAAAGTAGGCAGAGAATACCAGGTCGAAGATACAGCCAGATATATAGGACTTCGGAAATCAGATACAGAAATTGATGACCCAATCGTCAATAAAATACTACAAAGCGTTAAAGCTGCTTAAAAAAAGAGAACCGCCATGTCACCACGCCCACGAAACAACAAAAAAGATGCTATCGACAATCTCTACTCAAGCCTGGATAAACGCACAAACAAAACCTACTATCAATACAAAGACATTCGCACGGGCACATTTCACGGTCTGGGTTCAAATGCAGAACTAGCAAAGTCCCGCGCAAAACAGCTCAACGCAATTATTTACGCACAAGTAGCCGAAGCAAGAGTGCATGCCATCGCCACCAACACCACGCCGAAATCAAAATGTGAAAACCTTAAAAAATTTGCAGATCGCTATAACGAAATATGCATATCACGCGAACTCAAATCCAACACACTAAAAGTCAAAAAAAATATACTCATTAATGTCGTTGAAAATTTAGGAAATCTCCCACTTGATTTAATTACAGTCAAACACGCAAATGCATGTTTAACAACCTACACCGAACAAAACAAACATCGTATGGCGCAGGTAATACGATCAACAATGATCGACGTATGGAAAGACGCAAAATCAGAGGGAGCGCTACCACCCGATCATCCCAACGTCTGGGAAACTACCAGAAACCCAAAAGCCAAAGTAAAACGCGCAAGAATAACCAACATTCAGGAATTCAACACAATACGTACACACGCCTCACCAAAAGACTTATGGCAAGAAAACGTAATGTTACTAGCGATTACCACAGGACAGGCACGAGAAGACCTGGCATTGGCTCAATTCAAGCGAAAAGCAGACTGGCACAAACAATGGCGAGAATATTTGGAAGGTGATAGCCAACTAATGCCCTACTCTTTCATAGAAGATAATTATTATTACGCCACACGGCAAAAAACCGGAGCCATGATCAAAATCCCCCTCAACCTCACCCTGGACGCCATAGGGCTATCAGTGGGCGACGTAATAGGCTTATGCAAACGAACCGGCATAATCTCCCCACACCTCATCCACCACACCCGCAACTACTCCACCAGCAATCCAGGTGATCCTGTATGGAAAGACACAATTTCACGAATGTTCACCCGATGTCGCAACAAAACCAACCTAGAATGGATGGGAAAAGAACCACCCACATTCCACGAAATCCGATCACTATCAGAACGTCTATACAAAAAACAAGGAATCAACACCCAAGAATTATTGGGCCATAAAGATGAAAGAATGACTAAAAAATATGATGATATACGTGGAGGGGATTGGCTAAGTTTAGCAATTTAAATCAATACCACTATTAATCTAAAAATTCCAAATCAGATTTTAGCACGGGTAACTGCATGCCGAATTTTAGGGAGAGCGATTCAATATCCCCATCCGCAACGGACTTAACTTTATATCCTGATCCAATCAAATCTTTTATATATAATTTATTGTAGATAAACATAAAAACCAGGCCGCTAAAGCCTACGGTTATAATTGCCAGGATTAACATTATAATTGCCCATTTCCAGTCACCTCTAAATAACGGAGGAAAAAAACCAAAAAACAACGTCGTCCACGAAAAACCAACCGGAGCCTGCTTGATTGAGCCTGTCTTGGGGTTTTCAAGCACTATTGATGTATAAGCCATCGCAATTCCTTTTGCTCTATTAATTATAAGCACCCATTATGCACCAGCTATCACAATTATTCAAAATAGCATTTATGGGGATTCTATATCGAAACGTTTAACACATTTTCTAAATTTGTTTTTTTTCAGAAGTGAGAGGAGCAGGGAAATTATAATCTATCAATTTAAAGGATAAAAACATTGAGGCATGCAACGAGGACTTGTTGAGGTAATCTACCCAACACAATTTCTTAAAAATCTAATAGCTCAAACTGACATTTTGGATTTTCTTTATATGCTAACTGCTCTAACAACACTGTAATAGTTTTGTATTGATGATTAACAGTGGCATCATGAATTGCATGAATAATATCTAGATAAGAATGCTTTGAAAGCCTGATACGGTTTTCTAATAGGCACTCGCCATTATCACCCATTTTCACCGTTGCCCCGTGCAACGACTCGATAGCCACTTGAAGAGCCACCATCGCATTTTGATGATTAGATACGTTAACTAATGAGCCGACCGAATCCTCCGGAAACGCTCCCTTAATAGGCTGCTCTCCAATAAAGTAACACATAAAATAAGCAACTTTCTTAAAAACGTTGGCCTTATCTATGCCATAAACATACGGAAAATCCTGCCTCATCTGCTGCAGAACACTATAATAAAGAACCTCATCATCCAACTCCACATTATCAACACCAAGCGATTTTGTGAAATCATTGATAAATGTTAGCATTTGAATATTATCTAGAGCAATATTCTCATTATATATAAGTGTTCCTCCAATCATTGCATCTCCAAAAAAAAGCCCACCAACATTAAAATGAAAATGGACTCTTTAAAAATTAACTAATTACTGGATTAAAACAAATTACAGCAAAACACACAACCAAAATAACTATTTTGTTATGACGCCAAAATCCCTTTAACGCGTGCACCAGAATGCGAAGCAATCTCCATTACTGCCTCTCTCGAATCAAACGAGCGCAACGTCCCCGCTCCATTGCTGGCAACAAATGGCTCAATGTTATGACTTGCAACTTTCAAGGATTTCTTATCACCAGCTACACTTCTCACCAAATTATCAAAAACGATAACCGACTCCTGCTGATCTAATTCAGACATTTCTATTCCCCTAGCGATGAAAAACATTTCAACCCCGTCTATTAACAGAGCTAAAACAACATTAAACTAATTCTATTAACTTAAGATTACGATTTACCAAGATAACCGCAATAATAAACTTATCGGCATTCTATACATTTAATTTAGAACATCAAGAAATACCGGCCATTTAATACAAAATCAAAAAAAGTCAATAAACCACCTTAACTAGGTGGCACGTACCAACAGTAGCAAACTTCCAGCCAAAATAAAAGAGTTGGACATCACATGTAATGTAAATTTATGATTCAAAAACATTATTAATTACTAATAATACCGAGAATGTTTTGGGGAGGTTTTGGGGGAGTTTTGGGGAACTCGTAACATATTGATTTTAAATAATTAAAAATATTGACGTATGTTACCCATACAAACAAAAAGAACCTTTACCATGCTGTGAATAACCTTTCACTATTTAATGTTGTTAAATTTTTCGATTGGAGAGACAATTTACCACAGAGATTCGGTTTTTTGTGTGCTTTTCCAAACCATGAGAAAACTATCATGATTCAATTAGATACTGAGCAAATGCGAAGCATGATAGGACTGCATGTAAAATATCATGAAGTTTATTGCCAAGTCATTGAAATAATTGAAGATGGACCATCAATTGTCCTCGAAGATTTAGAAATGCACAGTAGTATTCAGGCAGATCAACACGGCGAAGCACACCGGAAAGTACCAAAAACCTATACAATCACCATTCTCAGTCAGGATCGAATTGAATTTTCTCCGGCATTTCTCGCCTTAGAGCCACTGGATCTATAAATTAAATCCAGGATATTGACACTTTGATTCAGCTCCCTCAGTAAACTTTATGAAACAATAGGTTGAAACGGATAATTTTTTGCATTATCGTTGCCCGAACATCAAGGTTTACTGTTGATGAACGATAAATTAATTTAATAAACGACTTTATAAGTGACTAAAATACAATGCAAAAACCGGTAAAAGGAAAAACCGCTCATCAAGATACAGATGAATCAATGGTTCTTGGAATTCTTAGTACAGTAATTCTAGCTTTAACAATACTAACTGTAAGCTCATACGCAGATAATCAAGACTCACTGACTCAACAAGAACTTATCTCTGAAAACGTATTACCTAAAGCGCAGGATCATACGCAATCATATTTAATAAATACCAGTAACAATACAAAAGAACAACAAGACTCTTCAATACTTACTATGTAACTGCTTGCTCAAAAACCATTCTGTTTTGAGCAATTAATTGATGTGAGTCTTGCCACCCATATAAGGCTGTAAAACTTCAGGAACCTCAACTTGACCGTTCTCTGTTTGGTAATTTTCCAATATGGCCACTAAGGTTCTACCCACAGCTAGTCCAGAGCCATTAACTGTATGTAATAACTCTGGCTTGCCCGTGTCAGGGTTGCGCCAACGAGCCATCATACGACGTGCCTGGAAATCCACAAAACTGCTGCAAGAAGAGATTTCTCGAAATTTTTCCTGGCCAGGCAACCAAACTTCCAAATCATAAGTTTTACAAGCAGAAAAACCAATATCACCTGTGCATAAATTAACAACTCGATAAGGCAACCCCAATGCTTGCAAAATAGCTTCAGCGTGTCCGGTTAATTCTTCAAGTGCTTGCGTAGAATCTTTAGCTTGTAAGATTTGCACTAGCTCTACTTTTTCAAATTGATGTTGTCGAATCAAACCACGCGTATCTCGTCCGTAAGATCCCGCCTCACTACGAAAACATGGCGTATGTGCAACAAACTTCAAAGGAAGATCATCCGCATTTTGAATGGTATCTCGAACAATATTTGTTACAGGCACTTCTGCTGTTGGTATCAAATAAAACTGTTGACTGCTTTCTTCATTCTCACGAATCGCAAATAAATCTTCTTCAAATTTTGGTAGTTGTCCGGTTCCTCTTAGAGAATCTGCATTCACAAGATAGGGTACGTAGGTTTCAACATAACCATGCTGCTCAGTGTGTATATTTAACATGAATTGTATTAATGCACGATGTAATCGAGCGAGGTCACCAGTTAAATTAACAAATCTTGAGCCTGAAATTTTAACTGCAGTTTCAAAACTCATACCGCCAAGATTTTCGCCAATATCCACGTGATCTTTAACATCAAAATCAAACGCTTTAGATTCACCCCAACGACGAATTTCAACGTTATCATCCTCACTTTTCCCATCTGGTACAGAATCGAGGGGGATATTGGGAATTGCCATTAACAAATGGTTAAATTTCTCTTGCAGCGCTGACAAGGCCTGTTCTGAAACTTTTAATTGATCGCTAAGTCCATCAACTTCTTTCAGCAATGGTGCGATGTCTTCACCCTGAGATTTTGCTTTTCCAATAGATTTGGATTTTGCATTACGCTCAGTCTGCAATTCTTGAGTACGTTGCTGAAGCTGTTTTCTTTCATTTTCTAGTTCTATAAACTGACCTTTGTCCAGCTCAAAACCCCGACGCGCTAATTGTTTCGCTACATTTTCCAAATCTTGTCGTAATAATTTAATATCTAACATCTTTATTAACCGCTAATCCCGTCTATATTTGTTTTTCCAGCCCACGTGAGAATATGCCCAGGTTTTACCATTTTCGACAGATCCATAAATATTCGCTGCATTTTACCAGGCTCATCAAACATTTCGATCACCAAAGGCAAGTCCAGTGACAAATCCGATAGACTCGACACATGCACACTTCCCGATGGCCCAAATCCGGATATGCCTCGAAAAACAGTTAAACCTCGAACTTCTTTGTCATCTTTTAAAAACGTCATCAACTCATTCAACTGCCCTTCGCCTTCGGTAATATAAACTCGCATCACGGTAATATCAGCCGCTCTCATATTTGTCTTCCTAATATCATGCCTAACCAACAAGCTGTCACGCAAACAAATACACTCATCAACATGTTGACAAACGCTTTCAAAGATTCCCCATTGCTAAACAAATTAATCGTTTCCAGAGAAAATGTAGAAAATGTTGTAAACGAACCTAAAAAACCAATCAGTAAAAAGGCACGTAACTCAGGTCCCGCCGCTATTCGCTCTATGAGTAAAATGGCTAAAAAACCCATCACAAAGGAGCCAAGGAAATTAACAAACAACGTTCCATAGGGGAACGAGCGGCCCAATAAACTATAGATCCACTGAGAAGTAGCAAACCGACTAACAGCGCCAAATGCGCCGCCAATGGCAATTGCTAAAAGGTTTGTCAAAAAGAGTCCTTTTACAATCTGGACATTTTAAAAATTATCCAGATTATTTCAAATGATAATTGAGACAAATAATAACGTCAGATAAACCTTTAGGCAATCTACCTAAGACATCTTTATTTAAAAACCACAAAGAACCTAGAAAAATAAATGATCGGAAGCTTGAAGCGTGGCAATATTGTAGCAAAAGTAAACTAGCATGAATATTAAAATAGACTGATAATATTTGTTCACTTTTTATCCTTTATTGGAATAAACATTCTGAATTTTTGATTTCATTAATAGTGTCAATAAATACTTAGGTAATGCCATTTTTCAGACATTAGAGTCGTAAAATTAATACATCGATAAAGTCCATAAATTCATAGGCTTACGTAACATTCTATCAAAACCAACGAACGGAATATTACTTGCAACAAAGAGGAATCCTGACGGGTTGTCACGTAGCTACATCAGCGGGAATCATCTTTGAACAAGTGTTGCCGCACTTATTCAATACCCATCTTACGCATCAACCCCTGCAGATGAGCATACTGTTCCCGTCAGGAACCCAACAAAACCTAAAAACAACCTTTCCTAAAAAAGACTGCGTCATATAGTAATGTGCAAATCCCAGACCGGTTAGTATGCCTAACGAATGAGGTTTTTCTAAATTGAACGCCGATTCATAAGCAAATAGGTATGCATTCTTCCCATACCTTTAATTTCTATTTCTCCACGCTCGTCGAATATGAAACGATCTTTTAGTAATTCGTAACTTGCCTGTGAAACCTGTGTTTGGTTTATTAAACTATGTGATTCCATACGACTAGCGATATTTACGGTACATCCCCAAACATCATAAATAAACTTCTTAACACCGATAACGCCAGCCACTGCTGGACCAGTATGAATACCCACTCGAATTTCAATGTTCTTTCCAGTTCGCTCATTATATTTGGATAGCATCTGATGAACATCCAAAGCAAAATCTGCCACCGCTTCTACAGCATCAGATTTATTAGCACTTATATTACTCGTAACCATATAAGCATCGCCAATGGTTTTAATTTTTTCCAATCCATATTCATCGGTCAATTTATCAAACATTGAAAAGATTTCATTTAACATGGTTACAACTTCTTGCGCCGTTTGATGACTAGAGAGTTGTGTAAAACCCACGAGATCGGCAAAAAGTACCGTTATTTCCTCGTAATCACGGGCAATGGTACCTTCGTGTGCTTTTAATTCTTCTGCGATACTTTTGGGTAATATATTCAACAGTAATTTTTCGTTTTTCTGTTTTTCTAAACGAATCAAACGTTGATTGACAAAGTCACGTCGATAGTAGCGTTCAATAGTATACCCACCCAAAACACCAATAATTAAACTCGTAAATATAAAAAAGTTCAACCCAATAAAAGTATAAAATGGCATATTGCTAAAGCTATATAACAAAACTTCATATATCACTATGAGACATAAGCCAACTTTAACGGCATTAATAAAACGTAAACCGGAATACAGAAAAGCCCAAAATAGAGGTAATAAAGTCCCCGTAAAAAAAATATCGCTTTTTACGTTCTCGTAACGAATTGCAATTAACATAATCCCAACTCCAGCAATACAAATAATAATACTAACGAGAAGCTGAAGTCGTTTACGAAAATACATGCGATATGTCGCTAGGTAACCCAATGCAAATAATGGAATCGCAAAACCAAAACGAACGAATAAAGCAGGAATACGGTTTTCAGTAATAACAATAAAATCTAGAATGGAGAAAGTGCCGTAGAGAATTGCCGCAATAATAATGGCTATTCGCACTTGAGAAAGAACATTTTTCGCATGATCAGCTTGAAAAGCTGCCTCTAGCGCTTTATCACGAAATTCCAATGTGAAAATATTTTGATCATTCTCAGTTTTGAATACTTTTAACATGATAACAATCACTAAATCACTCAAGAAATAGTGATTTTTAAATTAGGGGGTCAGACTTAGAAGTGTCGCGCAACTATGCAAGAAGGTCAAGCGAATAGAATCTAATTAAATAGACAGGCAAGTATGGGAATATATTTGTCCTAAATCAGGAGTTTCTGATTTCATCCAAATTATTTCGTATATCATCAAACATAGCATTTAACGTTTCGCCACGCTTAAATGCTTCATTAACTTTTTGTGTACAACCTTCTACAACAGCACGAATATTGTTTTCTTGTTCTTCACTCAGACCTAAGCTAAGAAACGCATCTTCAATATCTTCCATCAAACTGTCAATCGCGCCAATATTCTCTGACTCAATGACAGAAAACGTTGATTGAGTTTGCTCTAGCACATTTTGAATAAATCCAGCGATTTCAACCTTTTTAGAATTTGCAGATTCAGCAATCAAACTACTCAATTTAGCTTCTATTGCATTACATAAAACTCCCAAAGAGTCACGTAAGGTACCTGCACGTTCTTCGTCATCAACAGGCATATTTTTTATTAAAAGCGAAAACGAGTCATAATTAATCACTAAACGAGAGGAAAAACTATAATAACGATCTTTTTTTCGTGCAAGTTCAATAACATTCGCTTCTAAGGGTGAAATTTCACCTTGATCACCATAATTAGTGGATTCACCGTCAAGGTAAACTTGAAGTGAACAACGTAAACCAAAATTACTTGTTACCTCAAATGTTAACATCGCCAACTCTTCAATACTTTTTGCGTTAACGCTGTGTTTATAGAATTCCAGAACCTGACCCAGGTCGCCATAAAAATTCATTATCTGCATGGCTGCATCGCGAGATTCACTCACCTGTACACTAAGAGCGTTATTGCTTTCTCGACGACGCATCAAGTTTTTAATTTTTAAACTCAGCTCTTTGGCTTCTAATGGCTTGATGACATAATCATCAGCACCGTAAGAATAACCTTTGGTTTTTTCTTCTAGCGTACTGAGAGATGATATGAATATAAAGGGTATTTCTCTAGTTAAATCTTGTTCTTTGACTTTGTTACAAAAGTCATAACCGTTCATTTCAGGCATTAGCACATCAGATAAAATTGCATCGATTTGCTGATTATTTTTATTAAGTATTTCCAATGCTTGGGCGCCATTTTCTGCTTCAACGACATTAAAACCACCATGCATTAAAAATATTTTATGTAATTCTCGCATTTCGACTTCATCATCGACGATGAGAACGGTTGCTTCAGATTCGCTCATTTTTCACTCTACATAAAATCAATAAGTTATATTAAATTCATGCGACATTTAATGGTCGCATTCAACAAAATATGGATCGACAAAAGAGCAAGCGAACTTTAGCAAGCTTCAAATAATATAAGAAAATCGTAATTTGATATGTGGGTTATTGTTGCAGGTAGGGGGATCAATAAACATCCAAAAAATATCTTAACCTACCAAGGTTCCTTCAATTATTAATGACAACCACCTGTGCCAGTACCTGCGCCACATGAGTTATGCTTCCAAGAACCGCTATCATCAAATGTAAGGATGGTTTGTTTCCCATCAGGGTAATATCTATCTTTCAAAGCCTCAGTATCCCCTTCGTCGAGGTCAACCAACAAAGCTTTGTTTCGCCAGCCATGGGGAATTTTAACATGGCAGTCAGTACACACATTATCCGCACCAGTACCAGTTGGACCTGCATGGAAGGCATGTAAATTATTGGCATTACCAGCGGTAACAGCTTTAGCACAGCCAGAAGTATCATCGACACAACTAAAACCACTGTTTTGAGGTGCTGTATTCGCCGTTTGATACTGCGCCGGATCATGACAGTCTACGCACAAATCATTACCTGATGCACTCACAAGGTTTGACTGCCCATGGGGACCCTGAGCAAGCACATTTACATCAGCTGCACCAGGAACATTGGAGTTATGACAATCTGAGCAAAGCATAGTCTGACTACCAATATTACTAAACGGGGCTAAGAAATTACTTGAGTCGACTTTGGACTGAATGGACTTATTCTCACCTCCACCAAAATCACTGCCATCATTATTCGTTTCATTAATCACTGGATGATAGCTCACTGCAAACTTTCCAAAATCCGCTGCAGTATTGGATTTTGCTAACAAATTAGTCACATTTGAACCCATCTTAGTGATATCAGTTTCTTCAATTCCCCAATTAGAATGACACTTTAAACAAACTTGATATTCTTTCGTTGTTGCATCCGCGGTACCAGCAGCACCAAACTTCTCTACAAAGGTTATTTGAGATGCGTTGCTGTGCGGATTAAAACTTGGCTCATTGGTAAAGTCGGGCTCCACACCTGAAACACCACTTAATGCCCCAGGAATTAAATTCGTATGCACAACACCATCAGTATGCTCGTGCAATGCTGAACTGCTAATAGCACCGCTATTTAAAGTTGTTTTAACAATTCGATGAGGATTATGGCAATCAGAACAGGTGACATGACGATTGTTTTTTATGTTTGCCTGTTCTTCTTGAAAATCTGCATTAGTAATATTGTGTAAATTGGTGGCGCTATCAAAATCTGAAGCTGTATGTTTCCCGCCCAATAAATTGGCTGTTTCAATATCCTTCGCTGTGTTTGTCCCTTTTAATACTGAGCTCGTATCTGTCGTGTGACACTGAAAACAAGTGTTTTCGATTTCAGAATTACCAGAACCATCAGTTGCTTCACGCAGCAACCAGCGCGCACCAGAATCAGTATGCGGTGCGTGACAATTCAAACAGGATGCTTCCCATACTTTTGTGCTTTGTGCCGCACCTATTATTTGAAATTCTCGTGATTCAGCTACAGTGTCATCGTAATCCGCCGTTGATACCGCGTGAACCGAAGTCGCCCAGTCTTCCTTTTTATGACAAGCCAAACAATTAATATCACTATTAATTGCAAAACTGCCGCCCGTTGATAAAACTTGTTGAAAACGATGCAATCGTAAAAATTTAATATTTTCTGAATTATCAGAAGCACGAATATGTGGATCATGGCAGGTGGTACATTCAACAGAACCCTCAGATGCCTGACTTACTAAGGCCAGGGATGTAGGATCCGCTTTATTTCCTAATCCACTGACTACCGCTTCTAAAGGTACCGATATGGCATCACTCGTAGGACTGGCTCCAGATGTATCATCCGTTGAGGTAGTCGTTGCTGGAGTACTACCAGCAGCACTACTACCGGAAACAATTGAATTATTCTGCGCTAAACCTCTCCCCACTGGCACACCAATATGTGCACCTTCGTCACCTTGTAATCCAAAGCCAGGTTGAATTAATTCACCATCAGTAGTTGCTAGTGTTGCATTGTAAGTAAAGCCAACGGGATGATCGTTTGATAAATCTACGCCTAAATTAGTATCACCTGTTAATAAACCGGTACCGGTAACATTAGAGCCCATCATACTGATGGCAGCTGGATCCATTTCACCATTTAAAACAGCAAGTTCACCTATAGGAGCGACGGTACCATCATGACATGACAGACACATTTTTGAACCTTGTCCTAACACTCCAACCACATGATCACTAGAGGACGAATCATATCTTGTATAACCCGAATCAGTTGTTTTGCGGTTCCATAAAAAAAGCCGGTCACCAACTGCATCGCTAGGCTTACCATGGGGGGTATGACAAAACACACAAATTTGATTCTCGCTCACGGCTTTAACATCACGCTCAACACCACCAGGTAACTCAACAGTGCTATCATTCGCGGCAAAATTATGTTTGGTATTGCGAATATCTGACATCCTGTTATTTGCCATTTGCGTGGCTGCTAATACAGACTGAGAAAACAGAACTAAACCCAGGATTAATAATTTTTGCTTCATAGTTATCTTTCTAGTTTTTAATTGGTACTGCACTATCTTTATGGCAATGCTTTAATATATTGAAAAACCATAATGCGACCGTTAAACATATCCGCAACATATACAACATCGTTTTTATCAATCCAAACGCCTGCCGGCAAATTAAATTGACCAGGCGCTTTCCCACTACCACCAATGGGTAATAATCCCTTGCCTTCATGATCAAATACAATTAAGTGGTCATAATATGACTCAACCACATAAATATGTTCATCTGAATCAATTGCTACCCCTTTTGGTCGGGGCAAATTACCAACAAACATGCCGCGTTTGCCAAATTGACTTAACCATTTCCCATTTTCATCAAATACTTGAATTCGCGCATTTAAAGTATCTGAGACATATAATTTCTTATTTGCAAATGCCAAGTAAGTTGGTGAATTAAACTCACCAATATCCGAGCCTTTTTTTCCAAACTCAAATAGCCACTGTCCTTGCTCGGAAAAAACATGAATTTTATGCGCCTGGCTATCTGCCACATAAACATGCTTATTTACTTTATCACAGGCCAATCCAGTTGGACGCGCTAATTTTCCTTCACCAATGCGCAACAAGCTTTTACCACTGGCATCAAGTTTTGTTACATAGCCTAAATCAGAATCACTAACGAATATTCGGTTTTGATCAATCAAACAGACCGCAATAGGTGCAACAAATTCCGTTTCGTCATTAACGCTATCCCAAACGTCAAGTGATCCATTTTTTAAATCAAAAACATAAACAGATTTTTTACCAATATCTGTTACAAATAACTTTTCGCCTTGTTCATCAACAACGCCACTTTGCGGACGATCTAACAATCGTGGCGTTTCAGCGCCAAACAATAACGATCCAGCCCAACTTATACCTTTTCGAAAAAAGCCTTCCGAACCTTCGATTTTTTTGAAATTATCTTCGCCACTTATTACACCTAAATATCGCATACGTGGAGTATCGGGTGCTTTAGGCCAAACTGCATCAAACTCCTGCTCTTGATAATCAAATCGATATTGACTGCTTGCACAACCAGTAAGAAAAAGCACTGCCATCAATGACAGAATCCACAACAACTTATTCATTTTTTAGTGGGCTAATGCGACGCTATTTGCATCTGAAATAAACTCAAAAACTTGTATGCGCCCATTTAAACTATCTACAACAAATAAATGATTATCTAACACTTTCATGTCACTGATATAACGAAACTCACCTGCACCGTAACCATTTCGCCCAACCTGATCAATTAATTTTCCCGCCTTGAACACTTTAATAGTGCTATCTGCTTTATCACTCACAAAAACTCGACCTTGTTTATCCACTGCCAATGCCGTTGGAAAAGTCACTATGCCTTGACCAAAATTAGCGACATAGTTTCCTTCATTATCTAAAACTTGGACACGCAATTCAATTCTGTCACTGACCAAGTAGCCATCTGGAATTTTTATCATATCAGTAATAATTCGAAACTTACCCGGACCTTCGCCCCGATCACCCATACCATATATGGGAGCAGCTTTCTCCATATCAAAACTGACAATATGACTATAAGTCTCATCGGCAATTAAAACTTCTTTGCGTTTTTCATCAACTGTTATAGCGATAGGACGAAATATATTTGGTGGATGTTTGTATATTTTTAACAAACTACCATCGGGAGAAAAATGTAATGCACGTCGACCATCGACATCTGTTACATAAAATGACATATCACTAGCGAGATAAATGTCTGAAACATCGCCAACAATATGATCACCAGCACCCCGAAGAACTTGCATTCGTTGAGTTTTCAAATTGTATTTATATATAAGACCAATACCTTTATCCGTTGTTCGCAATTCAGCATCGGCAATAGCCTCACCTTTGGATAGGATCGTCATGCCACGATCTTCATATAAATAACCTGAGTCGGCGATAATCATTGTATCGTCACGCAAATCAATGGCCATCGGCTGTTGTAACTTCTGAGAGTCGTCACCAGCAACTATTTGCTTAATAACATCATTGGATCCCATACCAACAGTATCGATAGTTCTCACATAGCGTAAAGTTTTGGCTTTTTCTCCCACAGTGGCATGCACCGCAGTATTTTTATGCGTTGACGTAGAGGCACAGCCCAATAGTAAAACTGTGAAACTCAGGCCAATTACTTGTAACGCAAGCCGACGCTTTTTCTTGATTCTCTGTGACATCGATTACACTCGTAAGGGGGGAACGCAACTTTACCATGACAAACGCCACAATACTCACCAGACATAATTGCAGCCATAGTGACAGGGTTACTACCGCGCTGGGGAATAAATATACCTGGATGACAATTTTTACAGGTTAACCAGATAGTATGTGGACGATGGGGAAAACGAACATAAGGCATAGATGCGGTATTTTGAAAAATAACATCAAAATCCACCGCATGCATTTTTTCATCGCCATTAATACCAGTACGTGGATTAATGATTCCCTGATCCAACGCTTCAACCCAATTAATAATACCTCGGTCGTCACGAGGAAAATTAAGCATCGCTTCTGCCGGCGATTGCAATGCACGAACCGCTTCATCGGTTGGATCGTGAATACCATCTTCTGCAATAGGAACTACATCACCATTGAGCTGAAAATGCCCACTACTTTCTTCATAAGCACCACGTTTTACATCCTTAGCTTCGGAATCCACTACACTAAAAAAAATAACAGAAGTACTAGCAGCAATCAGGACAAACGACTGGAATAAATGCCTCCCAAAAATTCCACGCATTTAAAATCTCTCTTTATAATTTTTCAATAATACGTATATTTTTCGCACGTTATTTAGTCTGTGCTCACATGAGAAAAAAGGCTATTTTTTCTTGGTTTTTAATCACCTATCTCAGGTATTACGTAACATACCCCATAATGCAACTGGCTACAATTGTAAATGAGTTTTTGTTAGGAGAATTATAAAAACGAGGGGATTATGATCTATTTTTAATATTTTCTATACAGACTACAAATCGAGCTATAACTACACAGATCGCCCTTAATTTGTTCGAGTACAAGGCAAAAGCGCACAGTTCACAAGTGTGAATGAGCACTTTTAACGCAGTAATCGGGCAAACTAAGGGTGAGCTGGGTAGTTATCACATGCTTACGCCTAAGATTCTTAGACCCCTACGCATCTCCATGGTCGCATCTTTTATAATCACCAATGCTTCTTCCCATCGTTCAGCTTCTGCTGATTCATGCGCTTTGCCTTTAAAAAATTCAGCTTTATCCTGAAAAGTTTTCGAATACTTAATTTTAGCTGGATCAGGTTTCTTTACTTCGATTGCCACAGGAACCAATTCTGCGTAACCCTTATATCGATTAACCTCATAGGCAAACTCGTCCGCTGGGGTTTTAAAGTTTAAATCATAAACAATAGTCTGTTGATTAAGCATTTCATTTAATGCCTTGGTAACCATACGCTCCGCTTTTTTAACTTGCTTTCCAGCAGACTCATATTGTTGCTTTTCAGCCAAATTTTTAGCGTCAACGATGAGTGTACCCACCGCATCGCTATCATAAGAGACGGTTTTTCTACCTTCTTCTTTTGCTTGTTTAAAAGAGGCCAAATGTGAATCAACAAATGCTTCCAGCGTCACTAATAAGTCATTAAACTCTTCTTTTTGCTCAGCCAATTCTTCCTTACTAGGTCCGACCTGAACTTCTTTTTTCTTAAATAACTCAGCTGCTTCCACAGCAAGCGCCATGGACCCTGCCAAATCACCTTGTTTTTCCAAAGATTTTGCTGAATTTAACTTACCTTCAATTGACTTAAGTTGCTCTGCCGGCAAAGACTTGCCTTTAAATTGCATCAACATATCAACATAAGCGATTTTTTGTTTTACTTTCTTAGGGTCTACCTCTTTTACAACAACATCTTTATGCTTAGCCAATGCAGCCATTCGCTCAGCATCCAACTTTTGAGTAACCGCATCTAAATCCGCATTTTCATCAACGACAACTATTTTACCACCCATTGAGTTATGATTTCTGCAGGCATAATACAAAACATCCGGCGTATCTACATTTGCTGTTAAGCTAACATTTCCATTGTAAGTAAATTGACCGGAAACACCTGCACGATAGGCAGCCGCCCCCCAACCTTGCTGAGAAGTAGATATATAAAAGTCATGCATTGGACTTGTGCTTACTTGAAAAGTGACTGGGTGATTTCGCCTAGCAATGACATACTTACCTTGCTCCCCATTTAATGCAAAACCACGCGCATCGCCCACGCCAAAGAGTGGATGTGTTTTGTCTTTTTTATGTTTAGTGATTAAATAAGTATCTGGCTCTGTTGGTATTTCTAGTGCCAAACCATCTTCATCAGTAGCGACAGCCGGAGCTGCGTGCAACTTTTCTGCTTTTGGCGGAGCAACAACTTTAATATCCTGCATTTGCATAGAATCTTCTTGCTCTTCCGCTTTCTTTTTCGCCACTGCTTTTGCTTTTTTCTCAGCAGCAAGCTTTTCAGCCTTCTTTTGCTCTTCAACTTTTTTAATTTGAGCTTGTTTAGCAGCAATTTCTTGCTTACTCGGCCCGATACTACAAGATAAGACGGATAGACTAAAGACAGCCAAACCAACTAACAACAGGGGATGAATTCGATTAGATAACAACAGCGTCACTCCTTCGCCTATAAAAACTTTCAGCCTGAATTTCAAATAACAAACAGACCAACAAAATCCATTACAACAAATTGTACATTTTCAAAATGTCGCTTATCAAGGTAACTACGATAATTGAGTAGTTTCACACACTTATGTCGGTTCAGATTCAACCGACTTTAGCATCAATCTAATTATAGGTGAATAAGCACTCACCACTCAATATCGAGCAAAACTTTCCAATTGACCAGCAATACTCGGAGGCCTAAATAAACACACCCCTAAAAAGGGGTGTGTTTTTATACATCAGTGATTGCTCACTATATTCCTTAAACTTAGCGCCAAGGATTTTTAACAGTCGCTTGACTCAAAGGCGGCTTCCAGTCAGCTGATTTTGGCTTGGAGTGACACTTCTTACAAGACTTAGTCGTGGGTGGAAATGACACTTTACCATGACAAACACCACATTTTTTACCCAGAATAATAGCTGACATGTTAATAGTGTTAGCTAAACGCTGAGGAATAAAGATTTTTGGGTGGCAGTTTGAACAATGTAACCATTGTGTATGCGGCTTATGTGGGAAAACCACATCCGGCACAGATGCTTTAACTGGACGTACAATATCCAAATCCATAACAAATGGCTCTACGTCTGGATCAGCACGATCATACCGCGGATTTAATAACCCATCATCTAAGGCTTTTACCCAATCAATGTGATTACCAAACTCAGTTGTAGGTAAGCCTTCATAGGCAACTTTAGGTGGTTGCAATGCAAATACCGCATCATTTGCCTTATCATGAATCCCGTCATCCGGCGGAGCCGCATTTGGATCCTTAATTTTTTTCAACAAACGATTAAAAACATTTGCTTTTGACACATTCAACTTCTCAGGTACTGAGCCTGTTATTTCAGCTGATGTAATCGGTTTTGACGCTGCCAATGCCAGTGGCGCAGCCTCTCCTGCATTCGCTGCAGGTAAAATAACTGCTAAGCTTATAACAGCTGTTAACCCTTTTATTAAATTTCTCATCACCAAATTCCTTTCTTACACTGACAATATTATTGAGGTAGAGATTTATATGCAGGTGCGACAAGACGCTGCACCGTACTACCACTAATATGTGTTGGCGTTCCTGGAATACCTGAGTGACACATACCGCAGTTTTCTACTGACCACGAAATTTCACCGTTATGGCAAGCCCCACAAAATTTACCGTCGATGATTTTCGCCATGGTAATCTTATTACCGCCAGCTTTAAATTTAAATCCTAGATCCGCATGACATACTTTGCAGCGGAAACGAATGCGGTGATACCAATGAGGAAAAACCACAGGCCGCATACCCGCAGCATCTGCATAGTTATTAATAATAACGTCTGCATATTCCGCTTCTGCCGGTTGTGGCGTTAAAAAGACAGTAACCCAACCCAGCACTCCCAGTACGGCAAATTTCCACAATGAAGTGCGCTCCATTTTGGCTCTCATAACTACGTTCTCCGTTTATTATTTACCAAATTTTAAAAAATAACTAACTTATTGATTCAACCAAAGTTTCCTGATTATTAAAAACTTCGATTCAATTGCAAGTACACGACTTTGGTGCCCAACCCAGAATCACTGAACACCCACCTCCCGATAATCGCTGTACTTAATTTTCCAATATTGTACCCCAAACGACCCAACCAGTCTGCTTGTTTACGATCTCCACCATCCCGATTAGCTGTACTTGTTAGGTCCAGCTTAGTGCGAAATTTGAGTTTATATATACCAAACAAACGCGCATGTTGATAGTTCAATCGACCATTAATTGAGGTTAAAAAACCATCAATGAAACTTTCTTCATCGTCACCACTCGTATGACGACGAGAACTTTGTGCTGACAAATGGGCTCCCCATTGACTCAATCGATTAACTGGTAGAATTCGCGACAACTGAAAATTGATAATTTGCAATTCTGTTTTATCATCAATATTTCGTGTATCTAAAGCACTTAATTGAGTATAAAACTGCCCTCTACGCATTTCATCACTCCAGTGAATGCTGGCAGAATGCGAAATAGAAAGTGAAGTATCAAATTCCTTGTTACGAATATACTCAGTTGCTGACTGAGTCAAATTTAATCTCAAAGCAGAACGATTACCCGTCACCCAATTTTTTTGCGCGCTATGCCCTAGACCAGCATTTATCGATTGAGAAGTTTCAACATCATCATATTCAATATTGATTTTATTCCCAAAACCCCCATTTGCATACCAATGGTAGCCAATATCACGGTACCGAATTCTATCAGAACGATAACTTAACAACACGCTTTGATTTGTATTCCGGGCATCACTCACATCAGTACTATGTAAAACTGATCCACTTGCGGTCGCAGTTAAACGCAATCGCCGGGTGAGAGTATAATTTCCCGCAACATTTGCATCAATACCAATTTGGGTGGTGTCATCAGCGTTGTTAATATCCGCAACACGTCGATAAGTACGCAATCCACCGGTTGCTGTATATGGCTTATAATCGGGTCGCCAATAGAAAAAACTGCTCAACTGATCTGTATTTGTCGTTCTACTATTGAAAATACTACTATTAGGTGTATCTGTCCCATCATCAGTGTAGGTTTTTGTCACTAATGTTTTGACATAAAACTCACCCGTTGGAAAATAATTATGGGTTACCGCACCAACAATGTTATTTGTTTCATTGTCATTGGCAGAGTTATTTCGCCATTGATAAGTACCATTAGCATATAAATTTTGATGTTTGCCACGTACTTTTGCTTTTGCACCAAAAGTGTTATCAACCAAATCGATACCGCTATAATTTCGTGATCTTCGTGTATACCAACCATCAACCCGATCACCACTCAAGGTAATATAACTTTGCCTTGCATTTAAATAACGAGACCGATATTGGGTGCCAAAATTAACGACTGTTGGCTCACTGGACAGCCAATCGTCTACATTATCACTGGTTGACATGCTCAATCGAAAGGGATAACGACTACGAGGTAACAAGGAAAAATTCAGGTGAGTCGCCAACAAATCGACACTACTATTACTTACTGCAGATTCATTTTTTGTAATACTGCCTGTACCGCCAAGATTATAAGTAGCAAACCAAGGACGCCATAAGTAAGAATCCAAATTTAACGACAACGTAGTGTTCGTACTATTACTTCTAGCACCTTCTTCTGTTTGCGTTCCTGTATAAAAAAAGCCCAGATTACCATAAACACGCCCAGGAAATTGAGACATAGCCGACCATACTGTTGTGGACAACAGCATGAGCAGTAAAAACAAACTCCCTGACTTGTATTTAATCTGACTCAAAAAAAATCCCCAGAGTTGGATTTATTAATTTAAGAGCCACTAAAGTTGGATTCATATTATCCCGGTATATTTTTATTTGTCCGCACATTTCCATTAGTTGCAGAACATTTTCTTAACCATTTAATCGATATAGGTGAAAAATAGCATATACATTTTTCACCTATTTTTGGAGATGACAGTATTTTCAATTGAAACTAATTCAAACGAATAACCGTTACTCCTCCCTCTATTTATATAAGCTCGTACAGTTTACTTATTATTTACCGCTAAAATCTCGGCATTTATTTTTATTTTTGCATTTGCTCTTAACTTTTCAAGCAAATCATTCCAAGTGTTTTCTGAGTTTTCCCGTTGTAATAATTTTTGCGCCCGCTCTTTAACATTTTCAAAACTATTTAACTTAGCCTCTTGCTTTTCATCCAAACGAAAGATAGCAATACCTTGTAGTGACATTACCGCATCACTTACTTGGCTTTCAGATAATTTATCCAACGCTTTTTGTGCAGGTTCAGCTAACATACCCTGATGCAAGAAACCCATATCACCACCTTTTATAGCGGAAGCATCCCCAGAATGAATTCTTGCTAATTCCGCAAAGTCAGCCCCATTTTTCAAGCGCTTTAAAATATCATCGGCTTCTTGCTTTGCCGCTTCCCATACACTAGCTGGCGAAGATGGCGAAACTTTTAATAGTATTAATGAAACTCTCATTTTTTCCGGTGTTGTAAACAATGCAGGATTTTTTTCGTAAAATTGTTTTGCTTGTTCTTCACTAGGCATGCCTACGGTTTGGGTTTGTTGTTTAAATACACCAATCAAACTCTCTCCTTCCAAAGCTTTTCGTAAACCAGGAAGCACATTTTCTTTATTTTCTTTCCAGAATGGACTGTCTGAATAGCGTTTTTCATATTCTGCCAGTTGCATAGATATTTTTTTATTATCGGCTTGAATATTTAATCGTCTAGCTTCTTCTACCAGTAACACACGGTCTATTAAAGTCTGCGAGACTTCTTTTCTAAACTCTTGAAGTTTATCCTGTGGAATTTTTCCGTGATAAAAGCGTTTACGCATACCAGCTTGAAAAGCTGATTGGAATTCTTGAATAGAAATTTTTTCCCCATTAACCTCTGCGAAAACACTTTCAGCCGTGGGATGTGATTCACTAGGTTTTGCATCGGCGGCATTAACCACAGCTAAACTTAGCAATAAAATACTTAATGTAAATAGGCTATAAGAGGCAATACGGGGCATAACTTGTTTAGCCTGATACGCAAACGTCATAATTCAACCTTTTGCTTTAATTCATCACTTCACGTGACAGGTCAAACACAAACCACTTGGCGTATCTGTATTACTGATACGTAAAAAAGTGGGGTTTTCGGTAGTATGGGGATCATGACAGCTGGCACATTCCACAAAAGGCTCTTGCTCAGATTGACCAGGATAACCATTGGAGGCATCTCGAGTATAGAGTACTACATCGCGTTTAGTTCTTTCTCCATCACCACCTGTACGCCAGTCACGGTCCACCCACCATAAAAACTGACCATCTTTAACTTTATATAAAACCTCAGCGAAATCCGGATCATTTGTTTCACCTTGCGGTACGGCAGGTTTTGATGCAGAAATACCACCACCTGCGAACTGCATTCCAATAGGGTGGTCATTTGTTAAATCAAAGCCGAGATTTTGTACAATACCAGCTTTTAATACAGCGGAATTATCATTTGTTCCTGAACCACCAGGAGCCGGTTGATTATCATCACCTCGCCAACTACCGGCAGAAAAACCAGGATTATCTGCTCCGGAACCTGGCTCATTAATCATGCTATCGAGCGCAATTGTACCGTCATGGCAAGATAAGCAGGCAATAGAAACAGAACCGACATCCGCAATTTTTGCGTCGAAAGTACTCGTGCCTAATTGATCGTAAGTAGAAAAACGCGATGGGCTGCCCAGATTTCTATTCCATAAAGGCGCTGCAGCACTGGAATCACCGCCGTGAGGAGTATGACAAAACACACAAATTTCAGCAGTTCCGGTAAATTGGTTTCTTGCGCCACCATTTGCGCTAGGTCCCGTACCGGTAACACCCAAATTATGCACAGACTCAGCAATTCCTGCGTTCGCATTACTGATAAATGTGCTACAAAGAACACCAAAAAGCGTCAGCCCTGTTAACCAGGCTTTACTCGATTGGTTTTCTTTCATCCTCCCCCCTCATTGAGTTCAGCAAGGTGAACCTCAATTATTATCAATATTAAGTCGTTATCTTGTGGTATAGACCGCTTCTCCCAGATTTGTGCATTTTACCTACACAAAAACGATCCTGATAAATACTCAACCAAAAGAATGCCTTACTCTAGACGACTAGCCTATTTAACGCAAGACTTTAGCCCTATAATTCATAAACCGAATGCTTGCAATTTACTCAATTTACCTGTGAAACATTCTCTTTAACAATGTCCAATAACCGAAAAATTTCAATTTTGCGTCTAACTTGATCAACCACGTATATTCGCCCTGTTTCATCTGCCGCTATCCCTGCCGGTAGCATATAGCTACCGGGCGAATCTTGGCCTCCACCTGCCCCAACATTTAGCAAAAGTTGGCCCTGTGAATTAAAAATCTGGAAGTTTTGGTAGGCTGCATCGGTAATATATACCCTAGCTTGACCATCTAACGCAATTCCTCTAGGCCTGGCTAAGTTACCAAGCTGATTACCTAGGCGCCCCCAACTTCTTAGATGCTTTCCTTGATTATCGAAAACCTGTACGCGGAAATTGCCTGCATCCAAAACATACAGCTCACCCAGATGATTAACTGCTAATTGATTGGGATGATTAAATTCACCATCACTATGTCCACGCTTACCAATGACTTTTATACGCTCTCCATTTGCCGAATACACAACAATTTGATGCTGCTGTGACTCAACACCACCTCGATCCAGCACATAAATCCGGCCAGAGATATTATCTACAGCAACATCACTAATACGCGAAAAGTCTTTTTTCTGGCCAATCGTTCCAAGGTAATGCCCCCGTGAGTCAAACTTAACCACATAACCTAACACGGCATCTGTTACATAAATATTTTGAGAAGTATCTACAGCAAGACCCAAAGGCTTTCTCAATTTACCGTCACCACGCCAACCTATTTGAAAAAGTTTTTTACGTGGTACATCAAATATATGAACCGTTGAAAGCAAACTATCACTAACTGCAACCAACCCCCCATGCGCGGCGATGTCATAAGGCTTTAGTAATATTTGATCAGTTTTATTAGTCTGCCCTGTAGCAAATTCTCGCATACGGTCTTCTACATGCTCAGGGTTTAAACTACTTTGATTTCGCAATGTTAACTCGTAAATCAATCGAGGCTGAGCAGGCGGTTTTGGCCAATAAAAAGACTGCGTATTTTCAGGAAGGGTTGTACAAGCGCTCAACAATAAGCTGAGAATTGAAATTATTAAAGTAACAAAATCACGAAAATGCATTTTTACAGGAATAAGAATCCTGGGATTTTATTATTAAAAGCCCAGGATTGATATATTTGATTAAGATTCAACTTTTGATAATTCTGCACGCATTTGATCAATCGTTGCTTTATAGTCGTCGGTATTAAAAATTGCTGATCCGGCAACAAAGGTATCTGCACCTGCTGCCGCAATTTCACGAATATTATCTATCTTTACCCCACCATCAATTTCCAGACGAATATCGTATCCACTTTCATCTATCATTTTTCGAACTTCACGACATTTATTTAACGTTTCGGGGATAAAGCTTTGACCACCAAAACCTGGATTAACTGACATCAGTAATATCATGTCAACTTTATCCATCACATGCTTTAAGTAATGTAGAGGTGTAGCTGGATTAAAGACCAAGCCCGCTTTGCAACCTAAATCTCGAATCATGCTCAAAGAGCGATCTATATGCTCTGATCCTTCAGGATGAAAAGTAATATAGCTGGCTCCCGCTTTAGCAAAATCAGGAATGATGCGATCAACAGGTTTAACCATAAGATGAACGTCGATTTCCGCAGTTACACCATGATTACGCAATGCCTCGCAAACCAAAGGGCCAATAGTTAAATTAGGAACATAATGATTATCCATTACATCAAAATGCACAATATCTGCGCCGGAAGCCAAAACATTGTCCACTTCTTCACCTAATTTGGCGAAATTGGCTGATAGAATGGAAGGTGCAATTTTGTAATCTGGCATGAGTCTAGCCTCTTTATAAGTCTTTGTTGTTAGTAACAATCGAGCTCAACTTGAGTTTGTCGAATATGGCGTTAAAAATGCTCATTCACATAGTGAACTACGCGCCTTTTCCCTGTAATCGAACAATTCAAATATAACCGGAATAGTTACTTATTTAATTTAGTTAAAATATTACTGCTGTTAATACCCGTAAAATATCATGAACTTTACGGTTAATTAAGATCAGCAGGGGATTATGATTTTTTGGACAGGAAACTTTACATGAATAGCGAGTATTTTTCAGCATATTCTTCGTTAATTTGCCTGCGTAACAAGCAAAAATTGAATAAGCTTATTATTATCAAACAGTTATTTTTTGCATTCACACTCCTCTGCCTTCAATCTCAAGCCTTACAAGCTACAAATTATTATGTTGAAGAGCAAATTAGCCGCAAATTACAACAAGAAGTCGATGAAAAAGAAATCGTTTGGCTAAGGCTCGACGATTCGCTAAAGAACCTTGCTCTATTTAAAGAAGCGCAAGGTATTGATGTATTGGGATCCATTCTCATCCTTGCCGACCTTAATCACCACCCAGATTGGCCACATATAATTCGACCTTTACGCAATAATTTAGCTAATCATGGCTGGAATACGCTCTCTATTCAGATGCCAATCAAAGAAAAACAAATGTCGAAATCTCAATTAGATCATATATATGATATTTCAGAAGCTCGTATAAAAGCGGCTGTTGATTATTTAGTGAAAAATAAGAATCCAAATATTGTCATCATCGGCCGGCGCCATTCAGCCAACATTGCAATCAAATACCTTATTGATAATAAAAAAGAAAGTGAAAAAATTGCAGCCCTAGTCACAATTAGCAGTTTTGATTCTCAATGGATTAATAGCAGTCAACTTTTAAGGGAGTTACCTATTGCATACTTGGATGTATATGCGCAGAATGACTCACCAGAGGTACTGCTCTCCGCACCCAAACGACTCACATCGGCGAAATTTGCAGGACAAAAAATAGAAAAGTCTCCTAAAATAATGCTTTCACCAAAGGTCCAAGAATTGGCGAAAAATAAAACAGGGAACTTACATTTTCGACAAGCCAGGATTAACGCTGCTCAATCCAGCTTTGCACAACAACAAGATACCTTGTTTAAAACCATCCGCGGATGGCTAAAAAATCATGAAAAGATTCAATAGCAGAGAAATTTGTTACGTTTATTAACTTTAACATCCAATTACGATGTGTTTATTTGCTAAGATCGGCTATCTATATACGCCAAGTAAGACATTGATAGAATAACGAAAACACTAGCCTAGGAACTTCATGTCAATTGCCTACAGTTTACACTTACTCGCTGCCGCACTCTGGGTAGGCGGTATGTTTTTCGCCTACGTTGCTTTACGCCCAGCTGCAGCTCTACTAGAACCTCCAGTCCGGCTAGAGTTATGGCAACAGGTATTCAAACGTTTTTTTGCTTGGGTTTGGCTCTTTCTAATTATTTTAAGTTTTTCAGGCTATTACCTTATTTTTTTCCGTTTTATGGGGTTCACTAATGTTGGAACGTCAGTACATGTCATGCAGTTAACAGGCTGGACTATGTTCCTAATATACGCATACCTCTATTTTAACCCCTACAATAAATTTAAAATTTATCTTTCTGAAGCGAAACTACCTCAAGCAGCCGAATGTCTAAACACCATTCGCAAAGGGATTGCTATAAATCTTAGCTTGGGCTTACTCACTATATTCATTGCCAGTACTCATCTTTTTTAATTATGATAAAAACAATACGCTATATTAGCTTTCTACTCTTCTGTTTAATTTACAGTAGCCAAATACTTGCAGAGCGATACGACTTGACTTTGATAAACGAGCCAGTAGTCAATGCCATTAACAATGTTGGCACTATCGTTGGCACAAACATCGAAGGAAAACCATATGCTCGACGTCTCGACCCAACTACGTCAACTTACCCCGATGAGGCAGATGTTGCACTAGGAGATCGAGTCTTTAACATCATCTTGCCAACTGACTTTGACAATTCGGAAGCAGCGGATCCTCCTGTCGAAAATATTGACTACACTGAAATCCATGTACTTGATATTAACAACGAACTTGATGAAGGCGGTGGCGGTACAATTGTCGGCTGGTATATCGATAATAATGGATTATCTCAAAGTGTTCTATGGTATCAGGAAGAAAATCAAAGGCAGGAATTTGAGTATGTTGCTTTGACTTTGCCACCTCACAAATTGTCTCCACCTTTTTGTACGCTAAATCTTGAAACAGACTTTCCAAACACGGAGTGTATAGTCAGCGAAGATGCAGACTTAATATATCGAGCATCTCTATGTGCTAGTTCAAATGAAAACTGGCAAACACCAAATAATATATTTGTAGACAAAACATTTGATTACAGCGCAGATGAAAGCCCCGTTTGTAACAGCGAAAATACAATCCCAATTTGCGAAAAGAAAATGGAAAAGAAACTTGCTGATCCACCAACAAAAGAAATACAGGGTGAAGACGGACCTGTAACAGTCCCTTCCTACGAATACGTTTTAGACGAAGGTTATTTAAATCAAACCTGCATCTTAAAAGAACATGCGGAATTTGTAACACAAGCCATACAATGCGATAACAGTAATTTTAGCACCGACAATAGTATTCTTGTTATAAAATGCGATGCAAGTAGTAAAGCAATTGCTATCAATAACGAAGGTGTTGTGATTGGAACTTCAAATAAACCTGATGCCACGGAAAGGCCGGTATTTTGGGTAAAAGGTGAAGGCAAGACTGATGAAGGGAAGCCTAACTACAACAGTGGAGATCTAGGTACAGAAAGGATTAGCATTAATTTAAACGAAGATGAGCAAGAAAATGATGTAGGAATAAATGACGAAATTAATATAACTTATTACAGCGGCTATCCAACATCTATTGACAAAACAGCCAATGCCATTGTTGGAATGTTATACAAAAATGGTCCAGACTCACCAGCCACTCCCATGTATTGGAATGGCGTAGCTATTGGCGATATTATCCCCCCCGCTCCTCTGCTTCCACCAAATACTGGCACCACTATTAATGAGGCTTGTATAGACTCTGAAACGCCTCCTGCAGCATTTACCAATGCAGTTACACCAACTAGCACCGCTGCAGGTATTATTGTTGGCTGGTATAATGATGCTAATGCCAATCCAAAAGCAATTATGTGGGCACCTTGCCCATTTAAAGATGAGAATAATGTAGTCACTGAGCAACTAAAGTCAGGACATCTACCAACTATTAATGCAGATGATGAGAGAAAAATTGGTCAAGCTTTAGATAATTCCACTCAAGGAGAAACCATAGGAACAACTCTCGTTGATGTTACGGATGAAAACGGAGATCTAGTTTCTGAAAACCACGCATTTTATCGAACTCCAACTTGTGGAATACAAGATATAAATGAATTACTCGCTGAACCCATTACCGATGGAAGTCTAGTTCTCGAGTCTGCTTATTTTATGACTACAAGCAATCCATCCCCGCTCCTATCACTAGGAAAAGAGATAGACAGCGGCAATGTCAATCCCTACGTTTTAACACCAAAGGAAGTATTCACTGACCTTGAAATTAGAATTAAATCAGATCACAAATCGTTAACAGTTGGAGACCAGCACACTATTAGTATTGTTGTTGAGAATAAAGGTGCTATCGATAATGAATCAGTTTCAAATTATGCCACCTGCATCTTTTTTAAATTAACCGCCACTGTTTATACGGAGGAAACTTACGAAGATAAAATCAGACAAGCGATAGATGCCAAAATTCCAATAACAGATGAACTAGAAAAAGAATTAGAAAACTACCCTAGAATTGAAGATGAGTTAGTGGGTGGACTTACTTTTGACGAATTTGATCCAAGTCTTAATCTTGAAGTCTTCTGCGTCCCTAACCGTATTGAACTTATATGTGCACTAGAAAGATTAGACCCTGGTGATGCAGTGGAAGTCACCGTAAAAACAACTCCGCGCCCCTTGCTTGCAGACAGAACTATTCGCACTACAGCAACCGTCTTTTCAACTGAGAGTGAAACACCTGAAAGCCTAATAAATAACACGACATTCGAGTTAATTGATGTTGATAGAGAAGCTTGCTTTATAGCAACCGCCGCATATGGCTCTTATTTAGCACCTGAAGTAAAAGTTCTTAGAGAGTTTAGGGACAATGTATTATTACAATCAGCGCTTGGCATTCATGTTGTCAATTTTTACTACGACGTATCCCCACCATTAGCAAATTATATCGCGCAGAATGAGGTTCTACGAAATATCACTCGCTGGTTTCTTAGCCCCTTAATTTACACAGTTGCCTATCCAATAATAAGCATTATGTTCTTACTATTATTTGTTGGTGTTACGCTGAGATATTTTCAAATTCAAAAAAGAAAAATTGCCTAATGAAGCATCGAGATATCTATAAATCAACTCAAGCTATTTTTTACATTTTCCAATTTAGCCCGCACTTGTCCTGCTAATCCCTCTATACCATCCACTTCAACTAAACCCAACACTGAACTTGGATCCATAAATGCTACAGTGATGGAGCCATTTTCTTCTTCTCTCACTAATACATTACATGGCAATAATAGACCAATATCGGGATCAGCATTAATCGCTTGATTGGCTAAATTAGGATTACAAGCACCCAATATCGTATACGGTAATCGATCAACGTCAATTTTCTTCTTGAGCGTTGCTTTAACATCAATTTCGGTTAAAACACCAAAACCTTCTTCCTGTAGAGCGCTGGTTACTTTTTCAATGGCTTCTTGGAAGTCACATGACACCGTTGTACTAAAACCATACATTAAATTATCCTCATTAAAAATAAAAATACAGCTTGAATTAAGTTTAAAATCGTTATCATAAATCACCTTAAACCTAGAACAAACAATTTACACAAACTTATTGTAATTACTCTAGACCATTTCTATGGTGGAAAGCTGAATAGCTATACAAGCTCGGCAACTCGTGGGGAGATAATGCGAATGGAATTATCGCACAGTCGACTTTTTACTCAGCTTTTCGCCACCTTTATTCATTTACAACTCAAAAAATAAAAAGCCGAGAGACAATTCATTTTAAGATTGTTTTCTCGGCATACCCGTGGGAAGGTAATCGTTATTTCCTCAACAAGTTAAATAAAAAGCCGGGATACAAACAATCTATAAAGACTGCTTATACTTCCCGGCAACCCGTGGGAAGGTAATCGTCAATTCCTCATCAAGTCGAATAAAATGCCGGGATACAAACAATCCAAGAGACTGCTCATACTTCCCGGCGACCCGTGGGAAGGTAATCGTTATTTCCTCAACAGGCTGTATAAAAAGCCGGGGTATAAACAACCTAATAGACCGCTTATACTTCCCGGCAACCCGTGGGAAGGTAATCGTTATTTCCTCATCAAGTCAAATAAAATGCCGGGATACAAACAATCCAAGAGACTGCTCATACTTCCCGGCGACCCGTGGGAAGGTAAATCGTAATAATTCAATAATATCAGCGCTAGCTAATGTTTTTAGATACTGCTCATATTACTGTGAAGGTTATAATGCTGGATAATCCATGCTCAAGTTTTATAACCTTAACTAGGTGATTATATCAATCACTCAGAAGAAAAATTGAACAATAGGATTTAGAGGTAAATCGGAGGTCGTATTTCTGCCGGCAAAGGAACAGATGTTAATTCATACCTGATGCCGTCATCGAGGTAAACATAATTCCAATCAGCGCTATCTGAATTAATTTGATTGTACATTGAAACATTTACGCCACCGCTTCCTTGATTATCATGGGAGCCATCGGCAAATAATAATTCATGAACAACAGTCTCATCGACGACTGTAATTGTGTCATCAACAACTAACTCTAAGCTGTCATGACTGTGTTTGTAGTCTGTAGCAAGCTCTACAATAGACTGTGAGTCGGTTATATCACTAAATAAAGATTGGACAGCAGCAAACGCTGTACTCATTGGCATTAAAGTAACCAAAAGCACAGTGATTATTGAAATATATCTTTTTGCAGATCTTCCCATGACTGACTATTCGTCTTTTTAGACTTCTTTTTTAGATTAAACCTCGCCCACGACAGACTAAACTTCTTTTTCTTCTTATTATTATTGCCCGTCCCATCTGTTATATCAAAATCCTTTCCTTTCCACAACACATATAATGCAGGAATCAAGATCATTGAGACTAACGGCGCAGTTATCATTCCCCCCAACATGGGGGCCGCGATACGCTGCATAACTTCTGAACCGGTACCTGTTCCGATCATAATAGGGAACAAACCAGCCAATATCACTGCAGCTGTCATGGCTTTAGGCCTAACTCGCATAACCGCTCCTTCTATTATAGCAGATTTTAAGGCAGACATATTTGAAGGGTTGTATTCTTTTATGGCCTGATTTAAATAAACCAGCATAACCACCCCAAATTCAGCAGATAAACCCGCTAATGCGATCAAACCTACACCAATTGCAACCGAAAGGTTATAACCGAGAATCCAAACTATCCAAAAAGCACCCACTAATCCTAATGGAACTGCAAACATCACCATAAAAGATTCGGTAAAATTTCTAAAATTAAAATACAAAAGCAATAAAATGATAACTAAAGTAAGCGGGACAACATAAGTTAAACGTTCTTTCGCACGCAACATGTATTCATATTGACCAGACCAACCTAACGCATATCCTCCAGGTAATTCAACTTGCTCCAATACGGCCTTCTGCGCATCAGCCACAAAACTTCCCAAATCACGCCCTGAGATATCAACATAAACCCAGCCTGTCCGTCGCGCATCTTCGCTTTTTATTAAACCAGGACCATCATCAATTGTAATTGTACTAATATCACCCAGTGTCACGTGCTTGCCCGTCGGTGATACAATAGGCAAAGTTCCTAATTCTTCCACAGAATCTCGAACACTTCGAGGATAGCGAATGTTAACCGGGTAACGCTCTAATCCCTCAACGGTCCAAGTAACATTAGCACCACCCACCGCTTTACCCACAATCTCCTGCACATCGGCTACATTTAATCCATAGCGAGCAGCGGACTGCCTATCGATATCAATATTAATATATCTTCCACCAGCCACGCGCTCAGAAAAAACTGCCATGGCTCCAGGCACCTTTTTCACTACTGTTTCAATTTTTTCACCAATTTTTTGAATAACATCCAAATCACTACCAAGTATTTTTATCCCTAATGGCGTTTTAATTCCTGTCGAAATCATATCGATACGTGTTTTAATCGGCATTACCCATGCGTTAGTCAACCCAGGAATTTTCACCTTTTCTTCTAATTCTTGCTTCAACTTATCCATAGTCAAACCTGGACGCCACTCACTCTTAGGCTTAAGCTGAATTGTTGTTTCTATCATTGTTAGTGGCGCAGGATCTGTCGCAGTCTCAGCACGCCCAACTTTACCAAAAACCGTTCTAACTTCTGGTATCGTTTTAATCATTCGATCAGTAATTTGCAGTAATTCGCCTGCCTTACCGATAGATATCCCCGTAAAGGTCGTTGGCATATAAAGTAAATCACCCTCATCAAGTTCAGGCATAAACTCGGAGCCTAGTTGACTTAATGGAATCACCGCAGAAACAACAATAAGTATCGATCCAAAAATAACGGTTTTAGGCTTATTCAATACCCATTTGATGACAGGTAAATAAATTCGTATAAGGAAACGATTGATTGGATTTTTACTTTCTTCGGGAATTTTTCCCCGAATAAAATAACCCATTAATACGGGCATCAAAGTAATCGATAAAAATGCCGCAGCTGCCATGGCATATGTTTTTGTATACGCAAGCGGTGAAAACAACTTACCTTCTTGTGCCTCTAAAGTAAACACGGGTAAAAAACTGAGAGTAATAATGAGTAATGAAAAAAACAATGCAGGACCAACTTCAACCGCAGCTTTTTCAATAGCTATCCATCGGTCATCATTATCAATATGACCTTTTTCTAAATGTTTATGGGCATTTTCAACCATGACGATCGCTGCATCAACCATAGCACCAATCGCAATAGCAATACCACCTAGAGACATAATATTAGAGTTAATGCCTTGGTAATACATAACAATATAAGCCACAACAATACCAAGCGGCAAAATAACAATAGCCACAAATGCAGATCGAATATGAAATAGAAAAACTAAACAAACCAGCGCAACCACAAGAAACTCTTCTAACAATTTTACTTTTAAATTATCAACAGCACGCATGATTAAACCAGATCGATCATAGGTTTCAACAATTTCTACACCTTCAGGCAAACCTATACGCAATTGTGAAATCTTTTGCTTAACAGCATCAATAGTATTTAAGGCGTTTTCACCCCAACGCATCACTACTATACCGCCAACAACTTCCCCTAAACCATCCAGTTCAGCAATACCTCGACGCATTTGAGGACCTAAGCGGATATCAGCAACATCTCGAAGTAATATAGGCGTCCCCGTCTCACTAACACCTAAGGGAATTAACCGAATGTCTTCCAACTTGGTTATATAACCTTTCGCGCGAATCATATATTCTGCTTCAGCCATCTCAATAACGGAACCACCAACATCTTGATTAGCGCGCTTAACTGCATTGATAACTTTATTGATGGACATGTTATGAGCACGCAATCGATTGGGACTGACAACAATCTGGTATTGCTTAACCATTCCCCCAACTGTAGCAACTTCCGACACGCCCTCTACCGTTTGCAGCTCAAACTTCATAAACCAGTCTTGAATACTCCTCAGCTGAGCAAGGTCATGATTCCCTGTTCTATCAACTAAAGCATATTCATAAATCCAACCAACACCAGTGGCGTCAGGCCCTAGTGCAGTTTTAGCAGTTTCTGGCAATTCACTCGTAACTTGACTCAGATATTCCAATACTCGCGAGCGAGCCCAATATATATCGGTTCCCTCTTTAAAAATAACGTAGACATAGGAGTCGCCAAAAAATGAATAACCACGCACAGCTGTTGTACCCGGTACAGATAACATCGCAGTAGTGATTGGGTAAGTTACTTGGTCTTCAACAACTTCTGGTGACTGCCCTGGAAAGGAAGTTTTTATAATAACCTGTAAATCGGATAAGTCTGGAATCGCATCTAGAGGCGTGTGCTTGACAGAATACGCCCCCCAAATCGCTAAAATAAGCGTAAATATGAGCACTAAAGGACGATTATGGATTGACCACCGAATAATTTGAGCTATCATAATTCTTTATTATTAATTCGCATTCTGACGATTTTTTGTTCCCAACAATAAACCAAGGGTGAACTATGTCGTATCTTTTAATCGCCAGCTAATCGAAGCAAGGCAGCACGCATACTACTCTCTGAATCAATTAAAAATTGACTCGACACAACGACTTCCTGACCTTCTTCAAGACCACCCAATATTTCTATCTTATTATCTGTTTCAATGCCCACATGAACGATCGCTGGCTTAAAGCGACCCTCTCCTTGAGCAACAATGACCCGAGACTGAGTTCCAGTGCGAATCACCGCTTCACGCGGCACTGTTAATACTTTTCGCTTAGGTCTAGCAAAAATGGTAACGGATGCATACATGTTAGGCTTTAATAATTCATCCGCATTGTCAAACCTTAATCGTGCTTTCACACTTCGTGTTTTTTGATCAACGGTGGGATAAACATATTCAACAGTGCCTTCCCAGATTTTACCCGGGATAAAAGACAATTTAGCTTCCGCGGTTTGACCTTCTTTAACCCAATCAATTTGACTTTCAAAAATATCTGCCATCAACCAGACACTGCTTAAATCCACCAAACTAACTACCGAGGTTGAAGGAGGAATAAATGCTCCCTCTCGAATATTCAAATCAATTACAACACCATCTTGTGGCGCATAGATACTAATTAACTGATCTACAATTTTACTCTCTTTTAGGTGCTCTATTTGTACTCGCGATATACCCAAAGCTCTCAATCTTTCACGAGATGCTTTCATCATACCCTCATCACCGTTGCTCGCTTCGAGTGCTTGCAAATATTCTTCCTGTGCATTTACCAATTTCGGCGAATAAACTTGAAAGAGCAGATCCCCATGCTCAACTCGTTCACCAACGGTTTTAACATTTAGCTTTTCGATCCACCCTTCTGTTCGAAGACTCACACGACGAATTTTCTTTTCGTCATAAGTTACATAACCAACACTATCAATGCGACGATAAAGAGTGCGACGCTTAACTTTTTTAGTGCGCACCCCCAAAACATTCATTATAGTTGGACTTAATTCAACAATATCTGCATCACCTAAATTTTCTAGGATAACCAAATCCATTCCACAAATTGGGCAGGTAGCGTTGGGATCATCCGTAATAATTTCTGAATGCATAGGACATATATACTTCGGGTCTACATGTTTTGCTGCATGCTCAACCGCACTTTCTTTTTTTGGCTCATCAACTTTTTGATCAGTAGTTAGATTTGCAAAACTCGGCGTGGTATTTTTTTCATCATGATCAGCAGAAGTTTCATCAATTGGTTGAGCGTCCATTGACACTTCATCAAGCAAGGCCAATCGATTTTGATCAGCATTCGAGTTTTCATTCATAGCTGCTACAGCATCGACTTTCTGCCAAGAAGAATATAAATAATAATTTACGGGCACACCAACTGCTATGACGACTAACGCCAAGACTAAATGTTTCTTCAACTGACCTGAAATGGAGCTCACTATAGACGGCATGACTAGGTTCCCCTTAAATTCGTCTAATCACTTAATTAACTTTCTTCACCCACAATGTATTGCAACTCATAGTGGAACTTTGCCCTATCCACACGAATTCGCAGTGTTGCCAAATTGCTATCTAATTGACGTAATCTTGCTCTTATTAATTCTGAGAAATCGCTCACATGGCTTTGATAAGCCTTTCTCGTCGCTTCTGCATATTGTGATGCTTGTGGTAAAACTGTACTTTTATAAAATTCTAACCGCTGCCCTAGTCGAAACCAGTTTGCATAAGCAGCATCCAACATACGTGATAATTCGCGTCTTTGAACATCAATAGCATCAGACGCAGCGTTCAATTCATGACCACGTGCATTAAGACGTTTATCCTGTCTTTTTTCAGTAAAAAAGGGCAAGTCTACTGAAACCATTGCCGACAGAAAATCTGAGCGAGCAACAGCTTCGTTGTTCACCATATTTTCCCCTAAACGCAAACCGTAACTAAGGTCTAACATCCAAGTTGGACTATAACTTTCTTTGACTATTGCGACATTCTTTCTTGCAGCACCTAACCTTGCTTTTTGACTTGCCATAGCAGGATGAAATTCAATATTTTCCCTCATTGCTTCGACACTTGGCAACGTGGGTAATTCCGGAAATAATAAAGACAAAGTGTGATTTTTTATCGATGCACCAGCCCATTTTTCCAACTCCGCAATGCTGCTTTCTTTTTTCTGATTAAGCTCAACCCATTTATCATCTAACAAACTCAGCTCTAATTGGGCACGCACGACATCTTGCTGCTGGCCTCTACCAGCACGATATTGATACTGTGTGATTTTTACTAATTGAGCAAAAACTTCTTTGCTATCATCAATCACTGCAATCGCTTGATTGTAATAATAAACTTCCATCCAGGATTGACGCAATTTTCTTAATACATGAAGTGCACGTGCCATATATTCTGCGCGCTGTGTTTCAGCTTGCAACAACTTCTTTTCACGCTTTTGGGTACGCATGCCTGAAGGAGGTATTACTTGCTGTACACCCAAAACAATTTGAGTCATAGGTTCCGCTTTCATATCAAAACTCGAAATTGGCACATTTACCGCGCCAAACTTTAAGCGTGGATCAGGCCACTGAGATTCCGCGACAGCTTCTTCCATATAAGCTGCTGAATTTGCCTGCAATTGAATTATGAGTGGATCATTTTGCACTGCGACCTGCTCAGCATCCTTGATAGATAATTCCAAGCTTTGACCACTTTGCGCATACAACAACAAAGTAACTGCATAAAGAACTGTTCTTACACGGCTTTTTATTATTTGATACATCATTTTCACCATTTATCGAGTAATAAATTTATTATATCTTTGATATTCAAAAGCTTAGATGAACTCTGAAAATATAAAATACTTAACCAAATACTATCCTAGTCATTATGCGAGTTAATTTTTAAACAGGCCTTAAATTTACACTTTATGAAAAAGCTAAAGAATTGATCTAATTGGAATATTCCAGAATATCATGAATACTGAAGAAGTGTATTTTAAACACTCAAATAACTTGCTACTCTTAAAAAAAAAGCAGTCTTACGACTGCTTTTTTAAACATGTGATTTAAATTCCAATATTCGTTATTCCAAATCAAGCACAACGAAACGGCCACGGCGATCGGTGGTCACGACAAAATCAATAGTTTGGCCAGGCTTAACCTCATCCAACATTGCCGGATCTATCACTCGGAAATCCATTGTCATGGCAGACATACCCATGGACTTAATTGCATCATGAGTAATATTGAGCGTTTTTGACGAGCGATCAATCGAATTTATTTTACCTTTAGCATTATGTTCCTCTGCAGCACTTACAGCAGCAAACGAAACAAATATTCCTAAAATCATACCCAAAAAAACCTTCATATTTACTTTACACCCCATTTTATTTATCTCAAACATATAGCAATTTATTATAATTCAATTACTTATTTAACAGACAATCAAATTATTTACCACTTTGTGCGATTATCCTGCCCGATTAGTCTGAATTACCAATGAATTGCAGCATTTTCAGAAACATCGAGCGTTTGAATAATGTTAAAAATTAATTCTTAATAAGTATAGTTATCCAAGTATTTTCCGTTTTAATTAGATCGATCATTCACAAATGCTTTTCCGCTTTCTAGAGCAAATATTTGAAATACGTTAGCAATCAATAATAACCACTTTCCATGCGTATACACCAGTCTCTCATTATTGGAAAGTTATGTACGCCCAAAATAACCAAACGACACATTTCAAGCTCTAGATTCAATGTGTGACTTGAGATTATCCCTAAACCCAAACCATCCTAAACAGCCTTCATAATTGTTACATTACTAGTCATTTCCATACTTTATATCACTCCTCACCGTACTTAGTAAGAAAGCGACCCACGGCTATGCGAGTCCCAGAGTTAAGTTATACCTCTTCCGCCCCCTCCAATAAACGTAAAACCCCATTCTCATATTCCTGCTTTTCCTTACCTCCAGTCATTAAATAATAATTTTCCCCAAATTGCTCTAAGGCGCTATGCTGAATAACCTCTTCCAATTGTTTAATCTGCATAGAAACTGCGGATTGAGTCAAGTGCAATTTTTCAGCGCCAGTTTGAGCACATCAATATTAGTTTTTTCATCACAATATATTTATGTTTAGTCAATATTATGAAATAACAAAAAATATTCAAAAGTACTTTAGATAATTAATTAAAAACCGCTAAATTAATCATTCAATTAAAAGATACCATTAAAGTGTCTGAAAGCATTCAAAAACCTGCATTAACTTATCGTGTAACCGTTGGTAACAACCGTGAATTAAAATACGAGTTCCGAGAAAGCGAAGACGGCATCAAACTTGTAAAACCTCGACACCAAACAACAGAAACATGGATGGCTCTTAGCCACAATCAATGTGACAATTGCCCGCTAAATCCAGTGACACATTCTATTTGTCCAGTTGCCGAAAATCTTTCCGTTTTAATGTACGATTGGCAAAACATTATTTCTTTCGATGAAACTGTGCTCGAAGTAGAGTCCAAACAACGTACAATTTCTGCAACGACAACAGCACAAAAAGTTTTGAGCTCATTATTAGGGCTGGTCATTGCAACTAGCGATTGCCCTCACACACAGTTTTTTCGCCCTATGGCACAATTTCACTTACCATTGGCAAATTCTGAAGAAACTACTTTCCGTGCGATTTCAACTCATTTAATTACTCAATTCTTCCGCCAACAAAACGGAGAAACAGTTAACTTTGACTTGCAAGGGTTAACTGATGTTTATAACAAAATGCATACTGTAAACATTTGCTTAAAACAACGAATAGAATCTGCTGTTGAAAACGACGCAGCATTAAACGCCGTTGTGCTATTAGACATCTTTGCAATCACATTACCCAATTATCTAGACGATGAATTAGAAAAATTAAAACCCTTTTTTTCTATTTTACTCTCTAGCCCAAACACATTAATACAACCTCAAATTCTATAACTTAATCATTCTTAGGGTAAATTTTTTTTCACGAAAATATTTTTCTATGAAAATAATAAGGTTCAAACTAAAGCTTTATTAATTCAACAAAAAAGATAGAAAACTAACTGGATTAACTACCCAATATTAACAAGTGTTTTAAACGGCGACACCAACTTCCAATGCCTCAAACCAATCAAGAAACCGCTGCACATTATCCCCCTTAAATAGCCGCCCATGTTGAGGAGCCATTATTTCAATTTCAAGTTTTCTAACTCGATTAACCCAATCGTTTTTAGCTTTATTAGAGGGCATCCATCGCTGATGAAACATTTTCATTTTATCAACATGAGAGTCAAAATCGTCCACAAACATATCAGCACCAGGCGATTCAAGCGCCGCACCAACATCACCACTCATTAATATTTTTGCTTGAGGATCATAAACATGCAAATTACCTGATGAATGCAAATAATGCGCTGGTATCAGCTCTAATTTAATAGACCCAAGATCAACATTTCCTCCTTCATCCGGAACAGGAACATACTCAATATTATTTAATCCAAAATGGCGAATAAAACTTTCCCACAACCAAGGAGAGTGTAATTTTGCTTTCGGTAACGCTTGATCCCACAAACCTAATGAAGAAATAATATCTGGATCTTGGTGCGAAGCAAATAAATCGGTAATCTGATCAATAGAAACATGATGCAATAGTGAACCAAGCATACTGGAGAATATTTCTATTCCACCAGGGTCTAATACAATAGCCCTATCATGTGTTTTCACCAAGTATTGATTAGTATCAATGATCCCTTCGGGTTTTTCTGGGTCCCGACCAAACATAATCCATTGATGACGTTTATCATAAATATTAACGGCCTTCATGGTGAAAATCCCTTCTCCATTGTTGCATAGCATTTTCCAAACGATGCTGAGAACTTTTAACCCTATCACGAATTGTATCACATGATATTTCTATATCATTTGCTATTGATTCTAAATTTGCACGATACTCATCTGCATTCACTGCTTCAATTCTAGAATTACTTACGATAACATTTGCAACAGCCATATGTTGTGCAATATCACTCATAAGGTCTCTTAACGCGCGTGAATATTTTTTCAATTTATTTTTTTCTTCTGTTTGTTCTTTTTTGATTCTATTCATCGACGCTTGCAAAGAATTAATATATTGAGCATCAGATGCTACTGCCATAACTTGTTCAAACTTATTGAAAGAATCCTGGACTTTTAAATCATTGATTGCAACTCGAGACAATTCAATAGATTCTTTATTAATTCGATTAACTAACTTCATGGTTTCGACAGACATTTCATCAATAAAATCTGTTATCGGAGAAAATCCCCGCGCCTTTGTACCCGCACGATTGGCAATCGCCTTGGCATTTTTTACGCTAATGGACATATCCTTTGCAACAGCAAAAACTTCCGCTAATTCTGCTGCCAAACTAGCTGAAGAAACAAATGCTGGCTCTCTTGTTTTCATCGTTACATTACTCAATCATTTTGTACTATCAAAACTTAAAACCACCAAAGAAATATCATCAGTTGGCTCCATACCTTGCATGAAAGTCTCAACTTCATCCTTTAATACATTAAAAATATCTTGCTCTTTGTTAGTACCTGCAATACAGTCAAGCAATCGTTTTTCAGCATACATTTCACCTACCGGATTTTCTGCTTCAGTAATTCCATCACTAAAAATTAATATAGAATCACCCTGATTAACATCTATTTCAACAACTTCACATTTTGCCTCTCCACCCATAACACCTAATGGCACACCTGAAGAGGGAATTTCTTGAAGTATGTTGTAGTCTTCATTCAATAAATATGCAGTTGGCAAACCGGAATTCCATATTTTTAATCGAGCAACTGACGGATCATAATCCAACATAATTGCTGCGCAATATCGACCTGTCGGTAAGATTTGATTCATCTTAGAATTAATTTCATTCAAAATAATTTCTGCATCAAAAGACTTATGCGTCATACTTCGAAATAAGTCTGCCGCAAACACAGTTCCAATCGCTGCAGGTAGACCATGCCCGGTAAAATCACACAACAAAACATATACATGACCATTATCGAGAGTTTTAAAAAGACGTGTATCACCACTAAAATGCCCTGGCGAATCTGCCCAACACGATAAACCTTTAATTTCATCATTTGCATTGTTGATAAGAGAATTTAAAACATGCTTTGAAGTTTCTAACTCTTCTTCCGTTTTTTGCTGATATTCTCCAAGCTTCTCATACATTATTCGAATGCGCTGAAATGCCTGCAATTTTGCATTGAGAATAATTGGGTTTACAGGCTTAGTTAAAAAATCATCACCACCAGCAGAAATACAACGTGCTAGAGTCTCATCATCGGAATTAGATGTTAAAAATATAACAGGAACAAATTTACTATCACTTTTTTCTTTCAATATCTTAGTTGCTTCATATCCTGCCATACCAGGCATTACCACATCCATCACAACCAAGTCAGGCATTATATCAACAAAAATATTAATCGCTTCCTGACCGTTCTTAGCTTCAAAAACTTCATGACCTCGAGATTTTAGAAAAAATTTAAGCTGATCACGAATATCAGAATCATCATCCGCTAACAGTATGCGCATTGGGTTTATTTTCATTCTAGCTAAGGTAGCTTCTGTACCTTCAGAAGAATTAACTTCTATAGCTTTTACATCAACTATTTCTTCAACCTTCACACCACTTAATTCGTCCTCATCTGGAATATGATGTACCGAGCCTTCAAGTTTTTGAAGTCGAATATTCACTTCTTCGACTTGAGAGGCCTCAAAAATATCATTTGAAGCAACATGTTCTTTTATATAATTTTCTAAATCTTTAGAGCATTTACTAACATGAATTTGATCAAACGTCGCACCCGATCCTGCGAGGCTATGAGCCATTCTGTGCAACTCTTCTAAACGATCTGACTCCTGAGTATTATTGATGTCCGTCCACAGCGAACGAATAGCATCAACTTTATCAGGCAAAGCAACTAGATACTTTTCCTTTAAAATTGCCAACTGTTTTTGCATTTCATTCGACATAAATAAATCTTATTTCATTTACCATGGTTATTTAAATTAACCTTCCAACCCTGACATAGTTTGATCCGCCCAACTTATGGCGGACAAATAAGCCTTTTGCAACGAATTTGGATTAATTGTGCCTGATCTCATCACTTCCCAATCTCCATGTTCGTACGCAATAACCAAACTCAAAACTTTACCTTCCTTACCTTTATGCTTAAGTAAAGCTTCTTTTAATTCTTGACGAATTGGTATAGATTTTAAAATGACTGCCATTTCTTGATCCATCATCGTATCAAGCATAGAAAACATACCTACCAAAAAATAATCTTCTTGATTACTTTGTTTGATAACATTAGAAATCAATTCACACATTTTGGCTCTTGTTAAAACTTTATAAATAATATCTGCTGATTTATCTGAAAGACCTGAAAGTACAACCAGGGTCATCCAGTGCTTTAAAGTATTCAATCCAAGCAACATCAATGCTTGCTTAATTGATGTCACTTCTGTGCCCAAATTAAACCCTGGGGAATTAATATATCTAAGTACTTTGTAACTTAGCGAAACATCAGTTTTTATGAGCTCTTGTAATTCATCAACCTCTACTTTTGGGTCTTGCAGTCGATTAATTAACTGTAGAATTGCAATCTTATTTGCAGGCATTTTCTGCCCTTCAATAACAATAGGTTTTTCCAAGAAATAGCCTTGATAATAATCAAATCCTAATTCTTTACAAAATTCAAATTCTTGTAATGTCTCAACTTTTTCTGCCAATAACTTTACATCTGAATTTTCTTTTAGCAACATCACATGTCTTTTCAAATCCGACTGGCTAATTTGCATAAGATCAACTTTAATGATGTCAGCAAATGGCACCAGAGGCATTAACTCCTCATCAAAAACAAAATCATCCAATGCGATTACATAACCGTTATTTTTAAGATCTAATAAACCATTTTTTACATTCTCTGTCGGTTTTATATCTTCTAAGACTTCGATAACAATAGATTCTTTTGGTAAAGGTATATCTATGCTTCCATCAATAAACTGCTCGGTCATATTGATGAAGGCTCTTTTTTGCTGAACTATATTCTCTAAGCCAATTTCCAAAAAGGTATTCAACATCACTTCTGAAGTGGCTTTATTTCCATCAAATTGCGACGGCGCAAAATTTTGTCCCGCTGCAGGCCTATAGAGCAATTCATAAGCAAAAATTTCCAGCTGAGAATTATAGATTGTTTGACGCCCAACCAATGCGGTATTTTTATCCACTTCGGGCTTCTCACTATTGGGAGGTGCTGATTCTGCTTTCAAGAGATACTTACTCAAATTCATCTTATCTATCAGCGTATCGACAATAAATTCTGAATCTTTACTGCTATATAGCATTAAGTATCTGAATACTCAGCAGCTTAATAATTAATCCAATTAAATGTCAATAAGAGAAGAAGCGAGTAAAATTCACTCAGAAGAAACAAAAAAAGGCGCTAAAAGCGCCTTTTTTGGTATAACGAAGATAAAGCTTATTTGTAATAGTTGATCATACCTTCTAATGAAGTGGGCTTGATCTTTGAAGCATGCCCTGCACAACCAAAAGATTCATATCGAGCTTTACAGATTTCTGACATTGCAGCTGTTGAAGCTTTTAAAAATTTACGTGGATCGAAGTTCGATTTATTTTCCTCTAGGAATTTACGAACTGCACCAGTAGAGGCCATACGCAAATCAGTATCAATATTAACTTTACGTACGCCATTTTTAATACCTTCAACGATTTCCGCTACAGGTACACCATAGGTTTGACCCATATCACCGCCATAATTATTAATTATTTCTAACCATTCTTGCGGTACTGAAGATGAACCGTGCATAACTAAATGCGTATTAGGGATTTTTGCATGAATCTCCTTAATACGGCCAATAGCCAATATATCACCTGTTGGTGGGCGGGTGAACTTATATGCACCATGACTGGTACCAATCGCAATGGCTAATGCATCAACACCCGTTTTTTCAACAAAGTCTTTTGCCTCATCTGGATCGGTTAACAATTGATCCATATCCAATTTACCTTCAGCGCCGTGACCGTCTTCTTCGCCCATTTCACCCGTTTCTAATGAACCCAGGCAACCTAGCTCACCTTCAACAGAAACACCGCCTGCATGAGCCATATCAACAACTGTTTTGGTAGTTTCAACATTATATTCAAAAGATGATGGTGTTTTCATATCCGCCATTAAAGAACCATCCATCATTACCGAGCTAAAGCCCGACTGAATAGAACGCAAACATACCGCTGGCTCTGAGCCATGATCTTGATGCATTACAACAGGAATATGTGGATATTGTTCAATAGCTGCAGAAATCAAATGACGCAAGAAAGGCTCGCCTGCATATGAACGTGCACCCGCAGAACCCTGCATGATAACCGGTGAATCAACAGCATCCGCTGCCATCATAATGGCATGAACCTGCTCCATATTGTTGACATTAAACGCAGGAAGTCCAAAATCATTCTCTGCAGCGTAATCCAACAATTCACGCAATGAAATTAAAGCCATTTTTATCTCCTAATAATCTAAATTAAAAATATTTTTACAAAATTTATTTAATGTTCGCCGACTTCGGCGAGCTCACCAACTTTGACAACTTTCATCGCATTGGCACCACCACCAACACCCATGAAGTCACCCTTGGTTATAATTACATAATCACCATTTCTCACCGCACCACGTCGCATTAATTCATCGATTGCATCACGATTAATTTGCTGATGATTAGTTGTGTCTGGCTTGAAACTTATAGGATAAACACCTCGAAATAAAGTCACTTTACGTCGGGTTTCTACATGACTAGTCAGCGCATATATAGGCCGATCAGAACTAATACGTGACATCCATAATGCCGTGGCACCAGATTCAGTTAATGCTGCAATTGCCTTAACATCCAAATGATTCGCTGTATACATCGCAGCCATAGCTATGCCTTCATCCACACGCTCAAACTTAGTATTAATTCGATGATCAGACACGCGTACGTCATGTTGTTTTTCTGCTTCGCGGCAAATACGATCCATTGCAGCGATAGCTTTTTCTGGGTATTTTCCAGTCGCTGTTTCAGCTGACAACATAACGGCATCAGTACCATCCATAACTGCGTTGGCACAATCAAACACTTCTGCTCGAGTCGGGATAGGGTTTTCTATCATTGACTCCATCATTTGCGTAGCTGTAATCACGACACGATTCATTTCACGAGATATTCGGATTATACGCTTTTGTACAGCCGGCAATTCTGCATCACCAATCTCAACGCCTAAATCACCACGGGCTACCATAACAGCGTCGGATGCCTCAATAATTTCTTCTAACACATCAAGCGCTTCAGCCCTTTCAATTTTAGAAACAATACCTGCATGACCACCGGCTTTTGTAAGCAATCTGCGAGCTTCGTGAATATCTTCCGCAGTTCTTGGAAAAGAAACAGCCATATAATCAGCTTGTAGTTCAGCTGCGGTTTTAATATCAGCTCGGTCTTTATCAGTTAGGGCTTTCGCTGATAATCCACCACCTTGTAAATTAATTCCTTTTCGATCGGACAAAGCGCCGCCAACAACTACTTTACATTCAATGCGAGGGCCTTCAATATTTTCAACCCACAACACTATACGCCCGTCATCGAGCAACATAGTATCACCGCGCTTAACATCATCTGGCAGGTCTTTATAGGCCAACCCAACGCGCTCTTGATCGCCTCCGTCACTAGGACATTCAGCATCAAGTGTAAATCGATCTCCATCAGAAAGTTCAATTTTTCCATCTTTAAACTTTTCAATCCGAATCTTAGGACCTTGCAAATCGACAAGAACGCCAATTTGTCGCCCATGTGCACGAGCACGATCTCGAACCATTTCCACTCGAGTGCGATGTTCCGAGACCTCACCGTGAGAAAAATTTATTCGCACGACATCTAATCCAGCTTCAATTAGTTTATCTAGTACCTTCGGATCATCTGTAGCAGGCCCTAATGTAGCAAGTATTTTTGTTCTTCTGAGCATAAGCTCCCTTTATTAATAAAACCCAGGGGAATATATTCCACCATCTACTATTTATTTTGCGCGCTCTTCTAAAATCGCAACTGCTGGTAGCTTTTTACCTTCTAAAAATTCTAGAAAAGCACCACCGCCAGTGGAAATATAAGAAACTTTATCCGCAATATTATACTTAGACACAGCTGCTAGCGTATCACCGCCACCAGCAATAGAAAAAGCATCACTATCAGCGATTGCCATAGATATTGCTTTAGTGCCTTCACCAAATTGATCAAATTCAAAAACGCCAACTGGGCCGTTCCATACTATCGTGCCGGCATTTTTCAAAATCTCAGCCAATTGCTTTGACGTTTCGGGGCCAATATCGAAAATCATATCGTCATCTGAACAATCTGCAACATTTTTCAATTCAGCAGTCGCACTTTCAGAAAATTCCTTGGCACAGACAACGTCAACAGGAACAGGTATATCCCCATCACGTGATTTCGCATCAGAAACGAGTTTGTTTGCAGTTTCAATCAGATCATTTTCACAAAGCGATTTACCAACATTATGACCAGCAGCCGCAATAAAAGTATTTGCTATACCGCCACCAACTATCAATTGATCCACCACTTTTGAAAGCGACTCAAGCACAGTTAATTTAGTAGAAACCTTAGAACCACCAACAATGGCAACCATAGGTCGAGCAGGATTATCTAACGCCTTACCTAATGCTTCTAATTCACCTGCTAGCAACGGACCGGCACATGCGGTATCTGCAAATTTTGCGACACCATGTGTAGAACCTTGCGCACGATGAGCTGTACCGAATGCATCCATAACATAAACATCACAAAGTGCTGCATATTTTTTTGCAAGATCGTCGGTATTTTTCTTTTCGCCCACGTTAAATCGAACATTTTCTAAAACAACAACATCACCATCATTTAGATCAGGTGCATTATCTAAATATTCTTTAACAAGTTTTACATCTTTACCTAGCAAACCAGAAAGATGCTCCACAACTGGCGCTAAAGAAGCTTCTTCAGAAGGCTCGCCTTCAGTTGGGCGACCAAGATGGGACATCAGCATAACTTTCGCACCGGCTTCGATAGCATGCTTAATTGTCGGAAGAGAAGCACGAATACGTGTATCATCGCCAACTTTGCCATTTTTCAATGGTACATTTAAATCTTCGCGAATAAGTACTCGTTTACCCGCCAAATCCAGGTCAGTCATTTTTATCACAGACATGATTTACTCCTAAAAATATAAAAAATAATTTGGTAAATCCCTGCAACTACCCAGTGTATTCACAATACAGATAAGACTTAACAAATTATTCTAAAATTCTCTCTACAATCCAGCCATTTGAAATAAGTGAGAGATTTTGTTCGCAGCCGGCTTTACTCGTTGAAATTAAAAGCGGAGTTTGCACTAGCAAATAAGCATTTAAATTTTAACGTGTAAAACCGGCCCCGGACTAAAGATCTACTTATTTTAGTTGGCAGCAACATGCTCAACGAAGCGCATCATGTTGCAAGTATAACCATATTCATTGTCATACCAAGATACAACTTTTACAAAAGTTCCGTCTAACGCAATACCCGCTCCAGCATCAAAAATCGAAGAATAACCAACACCACGGAAGTCAGTAGAAACAACTTTTTCATCAGTGTAACCCAAAGTTTTGCTCATTGGACCAGACTCAGATGCTTCTTTCATAGCAGTACAAATATCGCTATAACTTGCTTCTTTATCCAATTCAACTGTCAAATCAACAACAGATACATCAGAGGTTGGAACACGGAAAGCCATACCAGTCAATTTACCATTTAACTCTGGCAATACAACACCAACAGCTTTAGCAGCACCTGTTGAAGAAGGAATGATATTTTCTAAAATACCACGACCACCACGCCAGTCTTTCATTGAAGGACCATCAACTGTTTTTTGAGTTGCAGTTGCTGCGTGAACAGTCGTCATCAAGCCACGTTTAATGCCATACTTATCATTTAAAACTTTCGCAACAGGCGCTAGGCAGTTAGTAGTACAAGAGGCAGCAGATACGATTGCTTGTCCTGCATAAGTTTCATGGTTAACACCATATACAAACATTGGCGTGCTATCTTTAGAAGGTGCAGATTGAACAACTTTCTTGGCACCTGCATCAATGTGCTTCTGACAAGTTTCTTCAGTTAGGAAGAACCCTGTACATTCTAGAACGATATCAACATCAACTTCGTTCCATTTTAAATTTGCTGGATCACGTTCCGCAGTTAATCGAATTTTTTTGCCATCAACAATCAAGCTTCCATTATCGTCAGAAACTTCACCATTATAACGACCATGAACTGAGTCATACTTCAACATATACGCCAAATAATCAGCATCTAACAAATCATTAATTGCAACAACTTGCATATCTGGGAAGTCTTGTGAAATAGCGCGGAACGCCATACGGCCAATACGGCCAAAACCATTAATACCAACTTTAATAGTCATTTTACATCTCCATATTTAAATTAAAACTGTGCTCTTACCCACCCGATAAGCATCGGGCGGTAAGATATTTTTTACTTTTTATTGTTACAATACAGACTCTACAGCCTTAACTACATTCTCCACTGTAAAGCCAAATTCTTTAAACAGTTCACCAGCAGGCGCTGATTCGCCAAAGTGATCAATACCTACAACCGCACCAGTACCTACATATTTGTACCAACTATCAGTTACTGCTGCTTCTACAGCAACACGTGCAGTTACTGCTTTTGGTAATACAGACTCTTTATAGGCCTCATCTTGTGCATCAAATACGTTTGTAGAAGGCATAGAAACAACACGAATATTCTTACCGCTCATTGCTTCAGCTGCTCCCATTGCCAAGGATACTTCAGAGCCCGTTGCAATAATGATTGCGTCTGGTGTTCCAGAACAATCTTTTAACACATACGCGCCTTTTTTAATGTTCGCTATCTGCTCGTTTGTGCGTGTTTGGTGTTCCAAATCTTGGCGAGAGAAGATCAAACAACTCGGGCCACCTGCATTTTCTGCAGCTTGCTGCCAGGATACGACAGATTCAACCGCATCACATGGGCGCCATACAGCCATATTAGGAATCATGCGTAATGTCGGAATTTGCTCAACTGGTTGATGAGTAGGACCATCTTCACCAAGACCAATTGAATCGTGTGTGTAAACAAAAATGCTTCGAATTTTCATCAATGCAGCCATACGTAATGCGTTTCGAGCGTACTCAGAGAACATTAGGAATGTTGCACCAAAAGGAATTAAACCGCCATGCAGACTAATACCATTCATAATCGCTGACATGGCAAATTCACGAACGCCGTAATTTACATAGTTAGCGTCTTCATTGTTAATCATGGGCTTATAACCAGACCATTCCGTCAAGTTAGAACAACCCAAATCAGCTGAACCACCAAACAATTCAGGCAACATTGGCGAATAAGCTTCAATCGAGGCTAATGATGCTTTACGCGTTGCTGTGGTTTTTGCGTCAGTATTAGTTGCAGCAATAAACGCGGCAGATTTGTCAGCCCAATCTGTGGGTAAATCACCCGCAATACGGCGTTCATATTCTGCAGCAAGTTCCGGAAAGGCAGCTTTATATGCAGCAAATTTGTCATTCCATGCAGCTTCTGCAGCAGCACCTTTTTCTTTCCCATCCCAACCAGCATAAATTTCGGAAGGAATAACAAATGCCTCATGATCCCAACCCAAAGCTGCTTTAGTAAGATTAATTTCTGGCTGACCTAACGCTGCACCATGGCATTCGTGGGTGCCCGCTTTGTTAGGCGACCCAAATCCAATCGTTGTTTTACAACAAATCATGGTTGGCTTATCAGTCATCGCTTTCGCGGTATCGATCGCTTTAGATAATGCGTCTGCATCATGACCATCTACATCAGCAATTACATGCCAACCGTAAGATTCAAAACGTTTTGGCGTATCATCAGAAAACCATCCTTCAACATGACCATCGATAGAAATACCATTGTCATCCCAAAACGCAATCAATTTACCTAAGCCCAAAGTACCTGCTAACGAACAAGCTTCGTGAGAAATACCCTCCATTAAACAACCGTCACCCAAAAACACGTAAGTATGATGGTCAACGATGTCATGACCTTTTTGGTTAAATTGACCAGCTAATGCTTTCTCAGCGATAGCCATACCAACACCATTAGTAATTCCTTGGCCTAATGGGCCAGTAGTAGTTTCAACACCAGGGGCATAACCGTACTCAGGGTGACCTGGTGTTTTAGAGTGTAATTGACGGAAGTTTTTCAAATCATCAATCGATAAGTCATAACCCGTCAAATGTAATAAGGAATAGATCAACATTGAACCATGGCCATTAGACAGGATAAAACGATCACGATTAGACCAATCTGGGTTTGCAGGATTATGTTGCATCTTGCTATTCCATAGGACTTCAGCAATATCAGCCATACCCATAGGTGCGCCTGGATGGCCTGAGTTTGCTTTTTGTACCGCATCCATACTCAATGCACGGACTGCATTGGCAAGTTCTCTACGAGATGTCATGTATCTCTCCTTATTTCAAAATTTAAAAACTAGTAACGAACCGCAATAATCGTTTCGTTGAAATTCTTGGCGCTATCTTACGAGGCCGTAAAACAACAAGGCTTGCCACTTTGGACTGTTTCTCATTTCAGCACATAGCTGTTATGGGCATTGCCATAAAAAAGGGACGTATTTTCTCTCAGATACGATCTCACAGCAATACTTATTTCCCTCAATGTTCAGTACAATTAAGCTTTCTTATTGTTTTGTATAATATTATCCCATTTACCAAACACTGAATCTCACCTAATTTTTGATAAAAAAGCACCCTATATATAGCACCTCAATCCCAAAAACAGCGTTTTGACTAATATTTATTCGTCTTTCCACTTTATTGAACACCCCATACTCGGGATTTGATCTTTTGGGCCATGCCCCGTCTGCGATATCTGCTTCATCGCAGTAAATAAATCACGGCGCACATCAGCTTCTGCTGCTTGCTTTTTACTTGCGTCCAATCGGCCACGGTATTGCAACTCCAAATTTTTGTTATATCCAAAAAAATCTGGTGTACACACGGCACCATAAGCTTTTGCCACGGCTTGTGTCTCGTCCATCACATAAGGAAAAGGGAAGGCAAACTCACTAGCAATTTTCTGCATATTTTCAAATGAGTCTTCTTCGTACATTACTGGGTCATTTGCCATAATGGCGATGGAATTTACACCATATTCATCCCTCAACTCTAAGGTGTCTCTCACTATACGATCTCGAATTGATTTAACATAAGGGCAGTGATTACAAATAAACATAACCAACAAACCTTTCTCTCCAACAGCAGAATTCAAACTCCATTCTATTCCATCTACACCAGGCAGGGAAAAGTCGATTGCTTTTTCACCAAAATTACACACGGGTGTTTCTAAACTAACCATAAATCCTCCAAAATATTGTTAAATCTCTATACATAGCTACTATATTTAGTAAAATATGCGCCGTTTGATAAGCATGATACTTAATTCCAATTACATTTTGCTAATCCTATAGATAATAAAGGACATTAACTTGAAAGATTTCGTATTTACCTCAGAATCTGTTTCTGAAGGCCACCCAGATAAAGTTGCCGACCAAATTTCTGACGCTGTTTTAGATGCCATATTTGAACAGGACCCTAAAGCTCGCGTTGCTTGTGAAACCATGGTAAATACTGGCATGGTAATCTTATCAGGTGAGATAACAACCAGCGCTTGGGTAGATATGCAAGACATTGTACGCCAAACGGTAAAACGCATTGGTTACAATCATTCCGATATGGGATTTGACTGGGAATCCTGTGCAGTCATTACATCAATTGATAAACAATCTGCAGATATTGCCCAAGGCGTAGATGAATTTGATGAACATGAGCAAGGAGCAGGTGATCAAGGCCTCATGTTTGGTTATGCAAGTAACGAAACCGATGTTTTGATGCCCGCCCCCATTACTTATGCTCATCGCTTAGTGAAAAGACAAGCTGAAGTACGTAAAAACGGCGTATTACCCTGGTTAAGGCCTGACGCAAAAAGTCAAATTACCTTTCGTTACGAAAACCACAAACCTGTCGGTATTGATGCAATCGTTTTATCGACTCAACACGATCCAGATGTTAAACAAGCAGATTTAATCGAAGCAGTACGCGAAGAAATTATTTCTCAGGTACTACCCAAAGAATGGCTTGATAACAATACCAAATATTTCATTAATCCAACCGGCCGCTTTGTTATAGGTGGCCCAGTTGGTGATTGCGGCTTAACAGGTCGTAAGATCATTGTTGATACTTATGGCGGTATGGCTCGCCACGGTGGCGGCGCCTTCTCAGGAAAAGACCCTTCAAAAGTCGATCGTTCTGCTGCGTACGCCGGTCGTTATGTTGCGAAAAATATTGTTGCTGCTGGCTTAGCTGATCGATGTGAAATTCAAATTTCCTATGCAATTGGAGTTTCTGAGCCTACATCTATATCCATTGAAACTTTTGGCACAGAAAAAATCGAACCTGCTCGAATCGTTGAACTCGTTAGGGAGCATTTTGACTTACGAGCAAAAGGCTTAGTGACCATGTTAGACTTATTAAGACCTATTTATGGCGCAACTGCTGCTTACGGTCACTTCGGTCGTGAAGAGCCTGAGTTTACTTGGGAAAAAACTGATAAAGCAGACGCATTAAAATCTGATGCTGGAATCTAAGTAATATTTTTTACCAATTCTTCGAGAAGCGTTGCAACAGCTCTCTGTGAGGCTCGAAGAAAATGGCTTTATTAACAACGGCGCTTATTAGTAAATATGGAGAATATAATCATGACCGATTATAAAGTTGCTGATATCTCACTGGCCGATTGGGGTCGTAAAGAAGTTAAAATTGCAGAAACAGAAATGCCTGGCTTAATGGCATTGCGTGAAGAGTACGCTGGCAAAAAACCACTTGCTGGTGCTCGCATAGCAGGCTGTTTACATATGACGATTCAAACTGCTGTTTTAATGGAAACTTTGATTGACTTAGGCGCAGAAATTCGCTGGTCTTCTTGTAATATTTTTTCAACTCAAGATCAAGCTGCAGCTGCCATGGCTGCCGTTGGCATCCCTGTTTTTGCTTGGAAAGGCGAAACAGAAGAAGAAGCTGAATGGTGTATCGAACAAACTATCATCGGTCCTAACAACTGGCGACCAAATATGATTTTGGATGATGGTGGCGATTTAACGATTATGATGCATGATAAATTTCCTGAGTTACTGGATGATGTCAGAGGTTTGTCGGAAGAGACAACTACCGGTGTTCATCGTTTATATGAAATGATGGCAAAAGATGCGTTAAAGGTTCCAGCAATTAATGTCAATGACTCAGTAACCAAATCAAAATTTGATAACCTATATGGTTGTCGTGAATCTTTGCTCGATGGAATAAAACGGGCTACTGATGTAATGATCGCAGGTAAAATCTGTGTGGTTATCGGTTACGGCGACGTCGGAAAAGGTTGCGCACAAGCTTTTAAAGGCATGGGAGCAACTGTACTGGTTACGGAAATTGATCCGATCTGCGCACTACAAGCTGCAATGGAAGGATATCGTGTTGTTACTATGGAAGAAGCAGCTTCAATGGGCAACATATTTGTTACCACAACCGGCAATGTTAATGTAATCAATCATGACCATATGGTCGCCATGCAGAACGAAACAATTATCTGCAATATTGGACATTTTGATTCTGAAATTGAGATTTCGTCTATTCGTGGATATGAATGGGATACCATCAAACCTCAAGTTGATCATGTCACATTCCCTGATGGTAAAAAACTGATAGTTCTTGCTGAAGGTCGTTTGGTAAATTTAGGCTGTGCTACTGGTCATCCAAGCTTCGTCATGTCTGCTTCTTTTACCAACCAAGTAATGGCTCAGATTGAACTATGGGAAAATTCAGCTAACTATGACAATAAAGTCTATATCTTACCAAAACATCTGGATGAAAAAGTCGCCCGATTACATTTACAAAAAATTGGTGCAAACTTAACTACCATGACTAAAGAGCAATCTGACTATCTAGGTATTTCCGTAGATGGACCGTACAAACCTGAACATTATCGTTACTAAATATTCGTTAAATTAACGGGTGTGTATTTCGCACCCGTTACATCGATAATTCTATTCAGGTGCACCATATGGACTCTCAAAAAAAATTCAAACCCACATATAGTCTTGAGTTCTTTCCTCCAAAAACAGAAAAAGGTACTGAAAGCTTACGTAACACAAGAAATGAGCTTGCTGAATTAAAACCAGCCTATATTTCTGTAACCTTTGGTGCTGGCGGATCAACACAAGATGGAACCATTGAAACAGTAACAGAAATTCAACAAGCCGGAATTCCTGCGGCACCACATTTATCCTGTATTGCTTCTAGTAAAGAACAACTATCAAATATTTTACAACTTTATAAAAGTCGCGGCATTTCACGCATTGTTGCACTTCGAGGTGATTTACCTTCGGGCATGCAATCTCCCGGGGAGTTACGTTACGCGAACGAACTAGTAGAGTTCATTCGCAATGAAACCAGTGATCACTTTAAAATTGAAGTAGCAGCTTACCCTGAGTTTCACCCTCAATCCCGCAATGCAACAGAAGATTTAAAAAACTTCAAACGCAAAGTAGATGCAGGTGCTAACGCAGCGATAACTCAATACTTTTTTAATCCCGATGCATATTTCAACTTTGTTGATAGCTGCGAATCAATGGGCATTGATATTCCCATCATCCCGGGAATAATGCCGATTACTAACCACACTCAGTTAGCGCGTTTTTCTGAAATGTGTGGAGCAGAAATTCCTCGCTGGATTAAAAAACGCTTGGAAGCTTATGGTGATGATATCGACTCTATTAGAGCCTTTGGAATTGATTACACCATAAAACTTTGCGAAAAATTATTGGCAGAAGGAGCTCCCGGGATTCACTTTTATAGTATGAATAAAGTCAACCCCACAAAACAAATTTGGCAAGCTCTTGGATTAAAAAACTAAACTGACCGATACAAGCTTAGAGCATAAAAAAGGCGCATATAGCCACTGCTGTCCCATAATTTGTAATCATAAAGCGAGCCTCATTTGAGGTTCGCTTTTTTTGTGTCTGGGTGGATCTGGGCAGAGTATCTGTTTGAGGGGTTTTCGTTCGAATAAATTCAATTGAATGACGCGCAGGATTCGCTGAACTGTCCAACCAGTACGCGCACTGTGACGAGCATAAGCCAGTAGCAAGTAGACTATCATGGCTATCCAGATTTGAGTCAAAATAGCATTCTTTGATCGCCCGACAAACGTTTTGATTTTCAGGTTTTGTTTGATGGCTTTGAAAAAGAGTTCGACCTGCCAACGATCTTTATAAATGGCTGCAATTGTCGCTGCAGCGAGTTTGAAGTTGTTTGTTAAAAACTCGTAAAAACGACCGGTCTCTTGATCTCTAAAGCCGATTCGTCGCAGTTTTGGAGCACCTCTTTTGATGGCATGCGCACTATTCAGTTGTATGATTTGATCACTCATAATACCTTGCGCTTTGTTTACCGCTCTACGTTCTTCTATTCGATAGACGGCTTTTGCTCTTAGTCGTGTTACAAAGAAAACCCCTTTATCTGTCAGTGACTTAAACCATTCATAATCGACATAACCCTTATCAAAAGCGACAATACTGCCTTTAGGAAAGTCAAACCGACGACCCTGAACCATATCATTTTCATTGCCATCACTGAGGGCCACAAACTCGGGAATCAGGCTCGCATGATTTAATCCGACACTGAGCTTAACATTAGCGGTGTCATCTCGATGAGCAGCCCAAGGGAAAAGATTCAGCGATAGATCAATCGCACTGGCATCCAACGAATAGAGCGGGTTTTTGAACCGAAATTGATGTGATCCCGGGACTGATTTGCACTGATTAAGTAGTTTGTAAAAAAGTTTTTCATACAGTGATGCGGGTTGCTGCTCATTCAATCTTGATAGTGTTGAGCGCGCAATGGATTTTGCGCCCAGATGGTAAAGTTTATTTTGTTGGGCTTCGAGATTTGACTGGATATCCCGTAGACTTTGTCGGCCACTGAGCTGAGACATTGCCATACCAATAAACTGATCCCAACGCGTCGCTGATCGTAATTTTTGACCATGATGATGTTGTTTAGCGAGCCCCTCAAAATCATGTCTCGATAAGGGCTTGATCAACTGATGAAATGCTGTGTTATGATGTGACAAAGCCTGAATCTCCTTGTATTTAGTGATTTTTCGCAAAACCATTTTAACAAGTTTGATTCAGGCTTTCTCTTATTTCCTTAAACTATGGGACAGCAGTGGCATATAGCGCCTTTTTTTATCAGAATTAAATAAAAACTAAGGAGTCACGTCTCGAACCAAACGTAGAAAAAACTCTTCAGTTGGCGGTACACTCGTAACCTGTCCGGAAACAAAGTTTATAACGCGAATATTTGAACCGCCATCAACGTGAGTATTTGACCAATAAACCCCTGAACCAGCACCTCCAAATACTTGATGATTTATCGCAAAACCTGCACACTTTTGTTCGATAATAGAAGCAATTTCTTTAATATTTGGCAATCGCCAATCTGAAAAACCTAAATGCGGCGCATCACTCGTTAAATTATCATTCGCAACAAACAATGAATTTTCCCAACTAATTTTTCCTGTTGAGGTATCTCCAACACAGGTACTCAATTCCCAATGATAATTCCAAGGACAGCGCGACCACATCAAGCCCGTTTTTTTATCAATAACAGTATCCCCATCTTGAGTATACTCAAATTGATCTGTCGGGGTGCTTGCTTGAATATTTTTTTCATTCGTATTTGAAGAACAGACTGTTTCTTCAGCAGCAATTACTGGCAAAGAAAAAAACAAAAAGAAAATAATGGAGTTTTTAATCATTACATTCGCCTTATTGTGTATTTCCGACATTCGAATCATTCACCAATCGAATACCATTACTTGAAAAACCATTTTTTTCGCGCGCTTCTTCAAGTAGATCACGAAATTGGATTGCCCATGCCTGATCTTCATTAACTGCAACTGTAGAAGAACTCCAAATATATTTCACTCCAAGCAGGTCTCCAGCAAAAAAGTCGGTGTCGTAATGTGGAGATGCATCACTATAATCAGCAATAGATCGCAACTCATCAACAGTAGGTAATCGCCAACCTGTCATATTACATAATTTATTAACATTCACATCAGCAATATAATATGCAGTACTAGAATTACAGGCTCCATCAACAACTGGATCATTTCCTACACATTGAAATTTACCTTTAACACCAGGATTGCCTCCATTTGTCTTATAATTCGGGTCTTGCCAATAAAAGCTTTGCCCTGCTCCTCGAATACTTGCCTCACCTGGCTCTTTAACTTCCCAAACCAAACCTGTTGTATTATCTCTGACACAATCCCAAGGCGTAACCGCAAAATCAGCGTTATCATCCATCACATCGCCATTTGAATCAATTTTATTAAAATCGAAACCTGCTCTACCGGCTCCAGTCTTCGCTAATCCAGTAACAGAATCCCGTCCAATATTTTTATCAACTTGTGCATCAAGCTCAGCTGGTATAAAACTTCCGGGTAAATCCAACAGACCCGTATCATTGAGAGCTATGCTTGCAACAGAACCATCAGTCACAGTGTCATCGTCTGTAATCGAAAAAATCAATGCATCTGTATTAGCAACAGAAACATGGGACACTTCAACCAAACCAATATCAAAACCTTCTTCGTCTTCTTCTATACCATCATCAATAACTTCAATCTCAATAAGCGCTTCTGTCTCGCCAGCCGGAATAACAATATCTGCCTCCTCCGGAAGAAAATCATCTGACTGATAAAGCATATAATCAATACGGTAGGCACCAACAGTCCCGTATTTATCTTCATCAGCAACCGTCTCAGCACTGCGAAATACTTTCATTGATGCATCTACACCGCTAACGACATCTAAAGAAACTTTCATTGCAATACGCTGCGGTGTTGCTTCACTTAAAACCAGACTGGCGTTCACATCTGTTAATTCAATACTCGCGTTAGGCGGCGGATCATCATTAGTCAAGGTGATTTCGGCAACACCCTCAATGATATTTGCACCAGAAGCAGTCGTTAAATTAACTGTAAATACTTCATCTAATTCGTATAAAGAGTCATTTAACAAGGTAATAGGAATAGTCAACACATCTGAAGTCGTCTCATCAAATGTCAATATATTTTCAGTAGGTGTACCACGCACATCGGCATTTGCCTCACTACCAACAATAGCTAAGGCCTTGCTATCACTTGTTGATGCGACAATTTCATAATTTACAGTAACTGTTTCTGCACCATGGCCTACCAATTTAACGTTCAAAGTTACTTGAGTCTCACCTTCATTTTCCTCAACAAAAGGAAAATCGGCAATATATAACCCTGGGGTGAGTTCTGGTTCTTCCGTAGGACGCTGCGAACAGGAGCAGCCATATAAACCAGAAAATAATGTAATTAAAAGTATTGAAAGTAGGATATTTTTTTGCACGCCTAGCCTCTCTGAGCTATGTGGAATTGGCTCTTCCTCACCTCCACACGCATAATTGTTTTATTATTCATCCATTCATACGAATATGAGCTCGCAACTATAGCATATTTGAGGATGCGTGCATAAGCGCGTGAATCAAATATCTTTAGTTGCCTAACATATTGAAATAATAAAGAAATTTAACTTTTAAATGTACCGTTAAACGGGATTTACTACAAGTACCATAAGCTACTCTACAGCCTACGAATCACAAATTAAGCTTCTCTTAATCAGTCTCAACTCTTATACTCCTTCTATATCGTCTAAGTGTTTGTTTATTTTAGGGAAGACTTCAAAATTATGTCCATGAAAAACCAAACCTTGTTACAGCGAGATCTCTCAGTTTTGTGGCATCCCTGCACACAAATGAAAGACCATGAGCAATTACCCCTCATCCCAATACGCTCTGGCAAAGGAGTCTGGCTTAAAGATTTCGAAGGCAAAACTTATCTAGATGCCATTAGCTCATGGTGGGTTAATCTTTTTGGTCATGCACATCCTAAAATTAATGCCGATTTAAAAACACAAATTGATCAACTGGAACATGTTCTCTTAGCCGGGTTTTCTCATGAACCAGTCATTACGCTTGCTGAAAATTTGGTCGCACGTACACCCACGGGACTGGATCGTTGTTTTTTTGTTGATAATGGTTCTTCCGCCATAGAAGCATCTTTAAAAATGAGTTTTCATTATTGGCGAAATACAGGGAAACAAGAAAAAACCAAATTTATCACTTTGAGTAATAGCTATCATGGCGAAACCTTGGGCGCATTAGCGGTAGGTGATGTAAAGTTATATAAAGACACATACAAACCCTTGCTCATGGAAACCATAACCGTACCTTCACCAGATTGTTTTCAACATGACCCAAATCTAAGTTGGCAACAACATAGTGAACTAATGTTTGAGCACATGGAACAAGCTCTTGAAGCAAATTCAGATCACACTTGTGCAGTAATTGTTGAGCCATTAGTTCAATGTGCTGGCAATATGCGAATGTATCACCCGATTTATTTAGAAAAGCTACGTGAAGCCTGTAATCGCCATGATGTTCATCTAATTGCCGATGAAATCGCAGTGGGATTTGGTCGCACTGGAACTTTTTTCGCCTGTGAACAAGCTAACATTACACCCGATTTTCTCTGCTTATCCAAAGGACTTACCGCGGGTTATTTGCCACTCTCTGTGGTGGTCACGACCGACAAGGTTTATCAGGCTTTTTATGATGACTATGAAAACCTCACAGCTTTCTTACATTCTCACAGTTACACGGGAAACCCACTAGCTTGTAGTGTTGCACTTTCAAGCCTTGAAATATTTGAACAAGAAAATGTCATTGAAAATAATAAAAAGTTGGCTACCCACATGGGAAAAGCCTGTGAAGATTTAAAGAATCATCCCCATGTTGCAGAGGTTCGCCAAACAGGAATGATTCTCGCTATTGAGATGTGTAAAGATAAAAAGAATCAAATACCTTATCCTTGGCAAGAACGCAGAGGTTTAAAAGTCTATTTGCATGGACTTGAAAAAGGCGTTTTACTGCGCCCTTTAGGCAATGTTATTTATTTCATGCCGCCCTATATTATTACACCAGAAGAAATTGATTTGATGGTGAGCGTCGCAAAATCAGGAATAGACTTAGCAACCTTATAACCTGCTAGCCATTCAAATTTCTATTTATTGAATCGTTGGTTTGGAAACAAATAATCCAGAACAATTTGCCCAATCAACCATTTATTTGGCTTCTCTAATACAACTGCAAAAATTAAATCTGTGTCTTTATTTACAAGAAGAGAATGACTAATATTTTCATCTGAAAACACAATATCTCCCGGAGAATAGGCTTGACCAGAATCGTCAACAGCCTCACCTTGCAATATAAACACCCATTCTTTACCTTGATGTTTATGAGCAGGAAAAATACTACCAGCCTTAATCTTTACAATTCCACATTCTGCCTGAGATACCTTTGGGCCTCCATCAAAATAATACAAAGAAGTCTTAGGAATTCCGCAAGGCTTAAATAAATCTTTTGAGCAATTAACGACTTTATCAAACAGTGTTTCAACCTCTTTTCTTTCAAGATCAAAAAGATTCATAAATCGATTAACAAAACCCTGAAATGGCGTTTCAACATTAAGTGATGCAATAAGTGATTTTTTCAAGTTTTCACTCGGCCTAACAGGCTCTTCCGACAACGCAATGGCTTCGAGAATTGTTTGCATTTCCAATAACTCTTTATCCAATTTTAAATTCAAACTCAAATCATTTTCAAATTTACTTTTTTCTTTCTCAGTAAGCTGATCAAGAGAATAAGACAATGCTTTTTCTAGGTCTTTATCCATGCATCACCTCCATCGGCTGATAGAAGTTCTTTTCGCAACACTTTAAAAGCAGCCAACATTCGAGATTTAACAGTTCCTTCGGGTATTTCATATTTTTTTGCTATTTCACGATAAGTTAAATCTTCAAAATAACTCGCTTTTATCAAAAGTGCATGTTCCGGTGATAATTGACCAATGGCCAAATGTGCTTGACGATGATTTAGCTCCTGCAAGACACTTATATTGCATTGGTCTGTTTCTAAATCCGATTTTAACAAGTCAGACTCCTCAATATCACTTCTAGTTTCACATCGAGATAGTTTTCGAATTCTATCTATTGAGCGACTTCGGGCTCGCAACATAAGCCAATTTCTCACAGAACCTCGCTTAGGATCATAACTAATTGATTTCTGCCAAGCTTCAATAAACACATCATGTACTAAATCTTCGGCTTCTTGCTTATTTTTAAGTACATGTAATGCCACAGCCATCACGTGCGAAGCATATAGATCATAGAGCTTTGTCAATGCGTTTTGGTCACCATTTCCAATTGCTACCAGCAATTGAATATCACCATCTGCAGTCTGAGTATATTCTACCATCGTCAACTTGTTGCCTTAATAGAATTCTCTGAGGCTAGTTCATAGTTTTTAAAAAAACACAACGTTAAAAACTGGCTATAATAATTATTTTTTCTTATTATCAAATCGTATTTATTGTTCAAAATTGATCCAGTTAGAATTAATTTTATACCGCTATACTATTCTATACGGTCGAACAGCCTACATGGATGACATAATGTATTTATTTTATTAACAATCCAGAATTCTACGAAAAAGATACAATGAAATTATTAGATAATCCTTTCGAAAAACCAGATAAATCCAATACTTACAATACTCACAGATCCTAACCTAAAAATGACATTTTGATAAATCCAACCATTTCGTAAAACATAAGCAACGGGCATAAATATCGCCACAATTGCCAATTGCCCCAATTCAACACCGATATTAAAACCCAGTAACGTTATGAACAAAGTATTTGAATTAAGCTCCAGCTCCGTCAATACATTTGCGAACCCAAATCCATGAATGAGCCCAAACAAAAACCCCATTAACCATCGTTTTTGACTTATCACAGGAAACAAATTATTCAATGCTGCAACCACTACTGAAAAGGCGATTATAGATTCCACTAACATTATCGGCAGAGAAATATCACCCAAAATAACCAGACTTAATGTCATCGAATGAGCAACAGTAAAGGCCGTTACAATTTTTATCACTTCTAGTGAAGCTTTGGAAAAATCTTCCACTCCGACCCAAATTTTTTTATTACGTATTAATACTGCAGGCAAAAGCAAACTCAATAAAAATAGAATGTGATCAAAACCGATCCAAATATGCCATATACCTTCAGATACAAAACGAAAAAATGTATCTGAAACATGACTATTTTCAACTTCAAATATTTGACTACTTATTTTAGGAGAAAAAGCAAAGCTAATATTTTTTTCACCAGACTCTAATTTCAGTAATCCACGATGCTGTGAATCTACATTAAAAAATAAATCATACTGCACTTTTAAAGACTCAATATTTTCGACGCACTTTCCTTCTGCATACAATACCGCATAAAAACCATCACTTCGTTGATTGACTTTCATATTAGAAAATTCTAGCGGGCATTCAGCCCTATCGGTTTGTAGCTTTAAACGCGCCAGTGAATATGCTGATATAGCTTGCTTATTTTGTTTTAACTCTCCCCACTGAACGTTATCGTCTTCATCAAGGTCCATATCAATAACGTTTTGCAAATCTCGAATCGCAATATCCCACCTAAGAGAAACATCTTGACCCTCGACACTTAGAGACATATAGCTATCACTTGATTTATGTGCAAAAGATATCGATGAAAATACTAACAACAATACAAATATTAAAAAACGCATCAGGATCTCACTAAATTTTTAATGATTCAGTCGAAAAATCTATTTTTATTTGTGTTTTTTTTGCCCATTCATCAATCATTTCTAACACATCATCTCTTTGTGCGTGATATGCAGCACCATACAATATTAATGCGTCATTCATTTCTTTCTGACTTTCCCAATTTATCAATGCATTTTGCAATGCAGATTGATATTGCTTTTTCACATAAAGCTGATAGTAAGCATATTCACGAAGATGGCGTTGATCTCTTTTAATAAAATCTTCACGAATCCTCAAGTCCAGTTCTTTTTGTTTTTGAGACTGGATCTTCGTTACAAATAATTTATTCTTAGCGACCAAAAGTCTAATTAACAATGAAGTTTGGTTGGAATAGGGTTTTAATAAGTCAATACATTCACGATAACGTTTTTGCTTCAACAACAAATCTGCATAAAGCGATAATAAATAGTCATCGTCATACTTAATTCTTAATCCTTGAAGCATTAATTCTTCTGCAGTTATCCAATCATGAGTTAAACTAGCAGATTCCGCAGCAAGTCCAATAGCCCATATTTTTACATCCACAGATTCATCAGAAGATTGATTAATTATATTTTTTAAATTCAAAATGTATTTTTTCGTTTCCTTGGCTGAAGACGTGAAACCATTCACTGAAAAAAAACATGCTGAAATAACTAAAGAATTAGCTTCCCGTGCCAACTTGGAACAATCACTCTTTACTTCGTCATACTTTCCAAGCACTTGATTTATACTCGCCCTAATTAACAATGCTTGGGGATCAGAGTGGTATTGAAGCATTTTATTCAACACCTGAATGGCTTCAGAAAACTGATGATTAAATTGAAGAATTCTAACTTTTAACATGATTAACGAATAATCATTACCATCAAACCACCAAGGTTTAATGACCGCTTCTGCTAATCCATAAAATCGAGGATCATTTTGATTTCTTGCAATTTCTGCGTACGCATTTGCTAATTCATATGCAAGATGTTGGTTTTTAGGATCGGCGTTTAACGCCACTTTTAGTGATTTAATAATTTTTAATTCATTATTTTCAAAATTTTCCGTTAATGTAGTTAGAATTAACTCATCATCTTTAGGCAAAAATGGCTCTGAAAACACCACACCAGAAAATGACCAGAATAGGCCAATGCAAATAATGAATAATTTAGCGTTTATAAACAATCAAACATCCTCCCAAATTTTCTATCAAACTCGAAAAAGGCAATTTCGATCTAATATTAGATATACGAAGGAATATTGATTAAGGATGAGAGTTAAGAAATATATTTAGCTTGTTCAAACAAACCCATTTAATTGCTTACAAATAAAGCAAGTTCATACAAAATTAAACACAATATAAGAATAAAAAAAAGGGTAAACAAGGCCTACCCTTTAAAAATTGTTTTATCTGCAAGATAGATTTATTTGGATAAAGAGATACGCGTTTGTGCCGCACCGACACCTCTAGGATCCGAAGCCGCTGAGACTAAATCTGTTTTCTTGTTCCACAAAATAGCTTGCATATTTCCATATTTCCAGCGGGTCTTTTGCAATTCGTGCCCAAGATTTTGCAACCCTTCCATTTCTGAAGGTTTTAACGCTCCCTCTTCATATTGAATCTTGTCCGGTAAATATTGATGGTGATAGCGCCCCAAACTTACCCAAGAGTCAGGGGTATTTCCTGCAATGAAATCTAAACTACCTAATAAAACCATTGTTATGATACGACTTCCACCTGGCGTTCCTATAATGGCAACACCATCTTCCGTCTCTAAAAACGTTGGCGTCATACTAGATAGTGGCCGCTTATTAGGCGCGATTGCATTCGCTTCCGCACCAACCAGTCCATAGGCATTAGGCACTCCTGGCTTAGCAGAAAAATCATCCATTTCATCATTAAGCAATATTCCAGTTCCAGGTACAATAAAACCAGAACCGAAAGGATAATTCACCGTAACCGTTGCTGATACACGATTCCCTTCGCTATCTAATATGGAAAAGTGTGTCGTATGAAAACCTTCTTTTGCCGCTTCAATACCTGGCAGATTACTACTCTTTGTAGCTTTATCTTTACGGATACTGGCTCGTAAACCGTTTGCATACATTGGATTCGTTAAATTAGCGACAGGTACATCAACAAAATCGGGATCGCCTAAATAAATGGCTCGATCTCGATAAGCGCGACGCATAGCTTCCACAATTAGATGTTTTCGAGTAACTTCATTTTCTTTTTCTAAATCATAACCAGATAAAATATTAAACATCTCTGCCAATGCAATCCCACCTGAAGAAGGCGGTGCTGCAGATGTGACTTTTACACCACGATAAGTTGCCCGCACAGGTTCACGTTCAATGATTTTATAGTTATCTAAATCTTTCTGTGTGAATATTCCACCCGCTGATTTCACACCACGAACTAATTGGCGTGCAACTGGCCCTTTGTAGAAACCATCACGTCCATTTTTAGCCATGGCTTCCAGTGTTACCGCTAAATCTGCTTGTTTAATCACATAACCTTTAGCAGGTACTTCGCCATTGTCGAGTAATAGCCTTTTACTATCTGGCCACTGATTTAATACATCCTTACGAAATCGAGCCAAATTTCGATAGTGATCATCCACTTCGAAACCTTCTTTTGCATACCGAATAGCGTGAGCTAACGTTTTTTCTAATTTCAACTTGCCATATTTATCTGTTAAGTGCGCCATTGCTGCGGGCACACCCGGAATCCCAGCTGACATTGGTCCATTCATGGACATGCCAGGGATGACATCACCCTTTTTATCTAAATACATATCACGATGCCCAGCAGCTGGCATAGTCTCCCTTCCATCGATCATAGTTTCATAGCCATCTTTGGCTCGATGAATTAACCAAAAACCACCACCACCTAATCCTGAGCTATAGGGCTCGACAACGGCCAATGCTGCCGTCACTGCAACTGCAGCATCAAAAGCGTTTCCGCCTTGAGCTAAAATATCCATACCCGCTTTAGTGGCCAAGGGATGAGCAGATGCTACGGCAACCGCTGGAGGTGTTTTCAATTGCTTAGATTCGCCGGAGCCTGTAGTGGCACAAGATGCCAATAACGAAAATGAAATAACGAGTATAAAAATGGGCTTCACAATAAACAATCCTTATTAATTAATGCCAAAATAAAAAAAGGCTCCTTATAGAGCCTTTTCTAATAATTTATAATTCGTAATTATGCCGATTTTTCGATGAGTTTTGAATACTTTAATCTTAACTCATCCTCGGTCTCTTCCCGATCAGGATCCTTTGGAATACAGTCCACTGGACAAACATCCACACACTGAGGCGTATCATAATGACCTACACACTCTGTGCATAAATCAGGGTTTATTTCATAAATCTCGTCACCCTGAAATATTGCCTCATTGGGACATTCAGGCTCACATACATCACAATTGATGCATTCATCGGTAATAATTAGTGCCATTATTTTGCAGCTCCAGCAAACATACAATTTATTAACTTCTCAGATTGCATCTGATTTGCTTAAGTTCAAGATAAAAGAACAAATTTGTAATCCTAAATGAGTACTTTTTACACCGAAATCAGGCAAATCCTGCATGAGCTGAGAAAATACAACATTTTAGCTTAATCTTTGTTCTAATTCAGCTTTAACTTTACTATGGACGAAGTCTGACACATCCCCCCCCAAGGCTGCAATTTCCCTCACTAAACTCGATGAAATATAGGCATATTTTTCCGCTGGCGTAAGAAACATGGTCTCAATTTGGCTATTTAGCTTACGATTCATGCCTGCCAACTGAAACTCATACTCGAAATCTGAAACAGCCCGTAATCCCCGTAAAATCACTTGTGCATTACATTCTTGAACAAAATTGACTAGTAGAGAGTTAAAACCAACTATTGTTAAATTCTCAGTATCATTCAAAACCAACTTCGCCATGGCAACTCGTTCTTCGACTGTAAATGCAGGTTTTTTACTAGGGCTTTCCGCCACAGCAACGATGACTTTGTCAAATATCTTGCTAGCTCGATGGATTAAATCACTATGACCATTAGTAATAGGATCGAAAGTTCCCGGATATACGGCGATAACTGACATATTCACACTCAATTAAAAGGATATTATTGTAGTATCGCAACACTGATGATGAATATCAAACTTGGCCTATTTATCTCTGCGGCCTATCTTTAACATATCAATCATCAAATTTAACACCAGTAGGCTATGTGGCACCCAAAGTAGAATATGACTTTACTATTACTGGCTATTGTTAAATTTGGCTGGTTTCTATGAATAAAACTTCTTTAGGCCTCAATCAAACACAACAAATAATAAAAAACATTACCCGCTGTTTTAGATTTCAAAATTTGCCATGAGCTTGATAATTTACTTCCATCTAAAGCAGCCTCAGACTCTATATAGACTTTAGCCTCATTCGTAAGGAAACCACCCTTTTCAAATTCAAGTAGACAATCCATTAATAAATTCTTATGAAATGGTGGATCAAGAAAAACGAGATCAAAAGTTTTTTTGTTAGAACAATTTTTCAAAAAAATTTTTGCTTCAGTCAACGCAAACTCAGCATTACTTGAGTCTAAAATTTCAGTATTTGCCCTAATTTGCTCAATTGCTTGCTTTTGCGAATCTACAAAAACGACTTGCTTTGCTCCTCTGGATAAAGCCTCCAGACCCAATGCTCCACTACCGGCAAATAAATCTAAAACTTTCGCACCTGTAATTTCTGCTTGCAACCAATTAAATAATGTTTCGCGAATGCGATCTGAAGTTGGACGCAAACCTGGCAGGCTGGGGAAGTTGAGTTTTCTTCCCCGCCAGGTTCCACCAATTATTCGAAGCTGGTTTTGTTGTTGTCGGACGCTTTTATTCCTTGCCACCCACAACCACCGTTACCATTTTTTCGGGGTCAATCCTACGCTTAAATGCATCTTTAATTTGATCAACAGTAACCGCTTCTACATTAGCAATAAACTTATCCAGATAATCCAGTGGCATGCCATAAAAACCAATGGATGCCAAGTTTTCCACAATTTTCTTGTTACTCGCAATTTTTAAAGCAAAACCACCAACTAAGTTCTTTTGAGCTGCAACCAGCTCAGCTTTACTCGGTCCCTTATCAACAAATCGTTTTAGGGTTTCTCTCATAACCTTTAATGCTTCATCTGCAGATTTATTTTTTGTTTGCAAACCTAAAATAAATGGCCCCTCTGATCTCATTGGAACAAAATAACTATACGAGCTATAAGCCAAACCACGTTTTTCTCGAATTTCATCCGACAAAATAGAAACCAATCCACTACCGCCAAATATATGATTACCAATATACAAAGGGAAATAATCAGGATCACCACGTTTCATGCCTGGCTGGCCAACAATAATATGTGATTGTGATGATGGAAAGTCAATAATCACTTCTTCCGCTTTATCCAAGGCTTTACTCGTTGGAACACGTGACGCGGCTTCACCTGCAGGCAGACTTCCAGTTACCGTTTTAACAATCTCTTCAGCTTCTTGACGAGTTACATCACCCACTAGTGCCACAACTGCATTCGCTGCCACAAAATATTGCTTATAAAAGGCTTTAAGATCGTCTGTAGTCAACGCTTTAACCGAGTCTATTTCACCATCTGCACCAAAGGCATAAGGATGATTTTCATAAACCTTTTTATAAAATGTTTTACCAGAAATTGCAGATGGAGATTGTTTCTGCCTCTCCAAACCAATTAATAAACGACTTTTTTCCCGTTCGAATGCAGCATCTGGAAATTTAGGCTCATTCAATACGGTTTTAAATGTTTCTAGCGCCGTGTTTAAAAGCTTCTTATCAGTCAAACTTCGTAAAGATAATAGAGACATATCACGATGTGAACTATTACCAAAACCCGCACCAACGCCTTCAAATCTTTCTGCTATCTGATCTGAACTTAAATCTCCTGCACCCTCTGCTAACAAACCATTCGTCAATAATGCAAGACCATGCTTATCACCATCTTTTGCAGCGCCAGCATCAAATACCACGCGCAAATCCAACATAGGTAATTCTTTGGCTGGGAAGAAATAAACTCTTACACCATTATCCGTCACCCAATGCTGAATTTTTGGTGCTGCTTGAACAGTTGAAATCAGGAATAAACTAAGTATTAATAATGACCTAACCACCATGACGACCTCCTGCTGCACGTTGACGTGCTTTATTCGGGTCAATAGGCTGTGGATCAAGTACTGCCACAGTTAATTTATCATCTATTAAATATTTTTTAGCCACTGCTTTAATTTGTTCCTTGGTAACTTGGTTTACTCGATTCAAATATTGTTCAGCAAGCTGCCAACCTAAACCAGTGGTTTCTAGTGTGCCAATTGACATAGCTTGATAAAAAATGGAATCTTTCTCATAAACTTTAGAGGCCACAACTTGCGCTTTAACTCGATTAAGCTCTTCATCGCTTACTAATTCATTGCTAATAATTTTAATTTGCTCACGAATTGCATTCTCTAAATCATCAACTGTTTTACCTTGCCCAGGTGTACCGCTAAAAGTAAATAGCTCTCTACCTGGCGTAAATGCATCATAACCTGTACCAATACTTGCGGCTACTTGCTGCTCACGAACCAAGTGCTTTTCAAATCGAGCACTCGCACCACCATCAAGAACTGCAGCTAAAACATCCAAAGCATAAGGTTCCCAATCATGTTCCGTATCGGCAACAGAAGGAGTTTGGTAACCCATGATCATATAGGGTATTTGCGCAGGGGCTTTTACAACAATTCGTTTGATACCCTTTTGCTCGACTTCATTACGAGGTTTACGTTTGAACACTTTACTTGGTTTAATTTCACCAAAGTAATTATTTGCCATTTCAAACACCTGATCCGCATCAACATCTCCAACAACTACCAATGTTGCGTTGTTCGGCGCATACCATCCTTTATACCATTTCGCTAAATCTTCAACTTCCATATTTTCTAAGTCATCCATCCAACCAATAATGGGCCAGTGGTAACCGCTATTGACATAAGCTGTTGCCGTAAATTGTTCATAGGTCAAAGCCTGTGGTTTATCTTCTGTACGCATTCGCCGTTCTTCCATAACGACCTGAATTTCTTTTTTAAATTCTTCTTCAAGTAAAATCACATTTTTCATTCGATCAGCTTCAAGCTCAAAACTGATGGGTAAACGTCTTTTTTCCAATTGTTGAAAATACGCTGTGTAATCTCGCCCTGTGAAGGCATTCTCACGACCACCATTTTCTGCAATAATCTTTGAAAACTCACCAGCCGGATATTTTTTCGTACCCTTAAACATCATATGTTCTAACACATGAGAAACACCCGTTATACCGTCATACTCATAGCTACTGCCTACTTTGTACCAAACCTGAGAAACAACAACTGGCGCCCTGCGATCCTCTTTTACGATAATTTTAAGCCCGTTAGCCAAAGTTTTTTCAGACACATTGTAGTTCGCAAAACGTTCAACAGGTTTTGATGCATCTGGTATTGTGGGGATGGAACCACAACCAGTTAACGTTATTGCAATTGCATAAAGCAAAAAACGGTTTTTTTTCATTCAGATTTTTCCTATTATTTACTGACGAATTTATAAGCCAATGTAACAATTTCGCATTAGCACTACGGTCACAATTTACACAACTCAAGTGGCGTCATTGTCTTATTCAATGGTACGATACGCCCTTATGACAAATAATCGGCATTCGCGTTCCATGCAGCTGCAATCTAGAAGCGAATAACCACCCGTTTTCACTACGAAATACGTGCCGGATTAACCACTTATTGAAGAATTACTCAGGACGCCTCATTTTATGTTTGGTTTTAAAAAAAACAAGCCAGTTGAAGAAAATAAGAGTGAAAAAACAGAAAAAAAAGGACTATTTGCTCGACTAAAATCTGGCCTATCTCGAACACGCTCTAATTTTACAAATGGCATAAGTAACATCGTTGGTGGTAGTAAAACTATCGATGACGATTTATTAGAAGAAATAGAAACCCTACTATTGACATCAGATGTCGGCATTGAAGCCACCGAAGAAATTATCTCCAATCTAACCCAACGTTTACGGCGCAAAGAACTCACGGATGAAAACGCCCTTTTTGCTGCATTAAATGAAGATATGCGTTTGTTACTAGAGTCTAGCAACCAACCTTTAGAAATTAATACCAACAAATCGCCATTTGTCATACTCATGGTGGGCATTAATGGCGCAGGTAAAACGACCACTATTGGTAAACTAGCTTATCGTTTTCAACAAGAAGGTAAGGCTGTCATGCTTGCTGCTGGTGACACCTTTCGTGCAGCCGCCGTGGAACAATTACAATCCTGGGGTAATCGCAACAATGTGCCTGTTATCTCACAACATAGTGGCGCTGATTCAGCGGCCGTCATTTTTGATGCGCTTCAAGCGGCTAAGGCACGAAATATAGATGTTCTTATTGCCGATACTGCAGGTCGTTTGCACACCCAAACAAATTTGATGGAAGAGTTGAAAAAGATCAAGCGCGTTATGAGTAAACTCGATGAAGACGCCCCCCATGAAGTGATGCTGGTTTTAGACTCTGGTACAGGACAAAATGCGCTGTCCCAAGCGAGTCAATTTCATGAAGCGGTTAATGTCAGCGGCATAACACTAACAAAATTGGATGGCACTGCCAAAGGCGGAATTATATTTGCCATTGCGAAACAATTAAGTATTCCGATTCGATTCATTGGCATCGGTGAAAGTCTGGACGATTTGCGTCAATTTGATGCCAATGATTATGTTGAAGCATTACTCACCCGTGACAATGACGAAACTAATCGCTAAATGATTCGTCTTGAAAACGTTCGTAAACGATTTTTAAACGGACATGATGCACTTCGTGGTATTAATTTACATATTGCCGCTGCAGAGATGGTTTTTCTTACAGGGCACTCCGGTGCAGGCAAATCTACACTGTTAAACCTTATTGCACTGCTAGAACGCCCAACAGCGGGGAAAATTGTTTTTGAAAAAAAAGATCTAGCCTTATTAACTCCAAAAGAAATTCCCTATCACCGACGTCGCGTAGGCGTGATTTTTCAAAACCCAACCCTACTTAATGACCGCTCAGTCTTTGATAATGTCGCACTCCCTTTGAAAGTCGCAGGTTATAAAGAGTCTGAAATTAAACACCGTGTGAATGCTTCGCTAGAACTTGTAGGCTTGCTACATAAAGCTAAACGAAAACCCGGCATTTTATCTGGCGGAGAACAACAGCGTGTGGGAATCGCAAGGGCTATTGTTAGTCGTCCTGAAGTTATTTTAGCAGACGAACCCACAGGCAACCTCGACCCTCAATTATCCAAAGACATCATGAATTTATTTGCCCGCCTCAACCAAGTAGGCATCACCTTAATAATAGCTACTCATGATTTACCCTTAATCAAGGAGTTAAATTATCGCCAAATTGAGCTAAAAGACGGCAAAGTACTTGATGCTCAAGTAGATACAGCTAAAACAGCACTATGAAGACTAAACAAACAGAATCAAATAGTAAAAAAAACATAGTAAACCGAAACCAGAAAGAAAGTGTTTGGTCGAGTTGGATAGGCATGCACAAAGCGGCATTCGATAATGCAGTACAACGCTTATTACTTGCGCGTATCACAGCTGTACTGACAATTCTTGTTGTTGGGGTCTCTTTGTCGTTACCTGCTGCATTTCAGATTCTTGTCAAAAACTTGGAAAGCGGTCAACAATCTATTGATGAGCAAAGTCGAATTTCCTTATACCTGACAAAAAACGCATCGTCCGTTGACATCGAGAATTTGCTTGAAGAAATAAAAACGAATAATGCCGTTCAAGACACCATGCTAATTTCTTCGGAACAAGGTTTAAAAGAATTTCAACAACATAATATTCTAGGTAACGCACTGGACTTGTTAAACGACAATCCACTACCTGCCGTGATTCAAGTGTATCCTGATACTCGCAAACTTGATCCGAACCAAATAGAAAAACTTAGCAATGAGCTAGCAGAATTTGCCCTGGTAGACAAAACTCAAATCGATGTACTTTGGCTCAAACGCCTCTTCTCAATTACCGAATTCGTCAAACAGATATCTTTTGCTATTTCTCTGTTTTTAATCTTCACTGTGCTCATCGTCATTGGCAATACCATTAAACTACTGGGGCAAGATTTCCATGATGAAATAGCCGTCAACAAGCTGGTAGGCGCCACAGATGGCTATGTTCGGCGCCCTTTCCTCTACAGTGGTCTTTTATATGGCGGATTAGGCGGCATTGTTGCCTTATTCATCATTTTGCTAGGTTTGATGTGGGTCAATCCCCAAATAGACCAAATCGCCCAGCTTTATCAGAGCCAAATTTCACTCATTGGCCTAGGGTTTAGCGACATATTATCCATTTTGGGCACTGGTATAGTACTAGGATTAGGTGGCGCCTGGGTTGCAGCAAATCGCCTCATTCACAGCCTATCTATTTGATAATATTATATTTTTCTATATATCACAAAATCATTATTAAGGATGAACTTACGCTGCCGTTAGCACTCTAAAGTTTTGAGTGCTAATTATTGGCGACTTAAGAAATAGAGTGCTAATATTAGCGATAGAAAAATAAATGAATATTTGGAGATTAAATTGACAAACACACTAGCCACGATGAATTTGACCGTTCCGCAAGGAAACATTGAGTCTTATATCCATCAAGTCAAGCAAGTGCCAGTACTCAGTGCCGAAGAAGAACGTGAATTAGCTTACCGCCTTCAAAACGACAATGATTTGGATGCAGCGCGTCAGTTAATTATTTCTCACCTTCGTTTTGTTGTACATGTTGCACGTGGATACGCGGGTTATGGCCTACCACAAGCTGATCTGATTCAAGAAGGTAATGTCGGTTTGATGAAAGCCATCAAACGTTATGATCCCAGCAAAGAAGTTCGCTTGGTTTCTTTTGCCGTACATTGGATTAAAGCAGAAATGCACGAATTCATTTTACGTAACTGGAAAATTGTTAAAGTAGCAACAACCAAAGCACAAAGAAAATTATTCTTTAACTTAAGAAAATCAAAAAAACGACTTGGTTGGTTTAGTCAGGCTGAAGTAGAAGCAGTGGCAAACGACCTTGGCGTTAGCGAAAAAGCTGTACGCGAAATGGAGTCACGCTTAAGTAATACGGACACTGCATTTGATGGTTATGGTGATCAGGATGAAGAAAACTTTGATTACCTAGCACCAGCCAATTATTTACAGGATAGCAATGCAGACCCTGCTAGCGAATTAGAAAAATCTGATTGGAACGATCACAGTTATGGAAAATTAAATAATGCCTTAGCAACGCTTGATGACCGTAGTCGTGATATTTTAAATCAACGCTGGTTAAGTGATGATAAAACCACATTACAAGACTTAGCAGCTCAATACAATGTCTCAGCAGAGCGTGTTCGTCAACTAGAAAAAAATGCAATGAATAAAATCAAAGCATCACTTGTTATGTAATTTTTAAATTTTTGAATCACCCAAAAGGCCACTATACACTAGTGGCCTTTTTTATGCCCTCTCCCAGTCACCACACAGAAAACAAAACTCACCCCGCTCCAAACCTAATACATTCATTTTATATACCTATAAACACAATTGGCAGTAACAATTCATTTACTCCAAAAATTGATGTTTTATAGATTTCATGCAAAAATGATCCAATAAGAACAAATAATACTCAAAATAATAAATCATAAAAATCTGAAGGGAGGGATCTACGATGCTCGCTAGACGTTTAGTTGTACCTCTATTATGCGCCGCTACCAGCATAGGTTTTTCAACTACAAGTAATGCAGCCGATTGGTTAATCCTGCAAGGTACCGAACCGCCTTCAACTGCTGGCAGAGCCAAGGTCTGGGGCTTTATTCAAGGTCAATTTCAACAAGACTTTAGCAGTGCTAATTCCACTGGCAAATATGTTCCCGCAAAACTTATCGGCCCAAATTTAACAGCTCAGCAAATGTTTAATGTCAACCGTGCTCGAATTGGTGTTAGGGGCAATGGGATGCCAATAGACAGTAAACTTAATTATTTTCTATTACTTGAAGCGGGTAATAATGGCATAACATCTGGTGATGGTTATGTTAAAGCGACTGACGCTAGTGTTACCTCAACACATATTCCATTTGCTAAAATACGTGCAGGATTATTTAAATACCCTGGCTCCGAAGAAGGCTTACAAGCTATTCACGTATTTGATTATATAAATTTTACTACCGCTTCCAATCAACTCATGTTGGAACGTTTTCCAAATGATGACAACTACACAAAAACATCAGACGGCAGAGCCAACACAGAAGCCCAACTATTGGGAACTTCGCCATCTGGTTTCGAAAAGCCCGTAGGCGCCTTTCGAGATATCGGCATACAAATCTTTGATACTATTAAATACAAAGATTGGGAAGGTTCTTATGCAGTCATGATTGGAAATGGCAACGGTTTAAACTTTGGTGACAATAATGGTAACAAAACGAGCTATGGTTACCTCGCAGCAGAAAAAGTCTTTGATGGTAAAGGTGCGCGGCGCCAGGGGGTAAAAATTTATGCCTGGTACCAAAAAGGACTAAGAGCTTATGATGAGAACTTTGCGAATACGAGCACTACCGCTAGTGATGGCACCTTAGTCTACAATAGTGCGAATACCCAATCTTATAAACACTACAATCGAGAACGCAGCGGAGCAGGTTTCAAGTATCTTAAAAATGGTTATCGTATATCAGCAGAATACATGATGGGTGAAGGTATGATTTTTCTTGGTCCTCATAAAGAAAGCTTTGATATGAATGTACCAGATGGAAACGGCAATGGCCTGACAGGAAAAGCAAATGGCTGGTATGTTGATGGCGGCTGGCGAATATTTAAAACCAAGTATGAAATCGATCTACGATATGACGTATATAACCGACTTACCGGGGATGCCCTAGAAGTAAATTTTTCTACAATCACGCTTGGTGTGCAATATTTTATGAATAAAAAAACACGACTGGCTATCAACTATGCACATCGTAGTGCAAAATCAGCACAAAATAACGCCAACCTAGAAAACAACTTAAGTGGTATAGGTGGTCGAGCAGGTATTCAAATCACAGCAATTTACTAATAAACACTCGAGCGGAACATGTATTGTGTTCCACTCGAATTTCTAGTTTAAACTCATTCGTCATTTAACTGTAAAATGTAATCCACCATTTTTACAATAGTTTCATCTTTCACACGATTCTCTAAAGCTGGCATACCATTACCACCTTTCCAAGTTGCAAACTTTCCACGACTACCTTTTTTCACACTATAAATTAATAAAGAACGCGCTTTTTTCTTCGGGATATCTTTATATCGCTGAGCAATCTCAAACCATGAAGGACCAACCACGGTAGCTTTAACACGATGACATTCAATACAACCATTTAATTGAGCTTCCTGAAATAACGCAATATTATCATTTTTCTCAATAATAGACTCATTACCACTTTCTTGCGAGGAACACCCCATCTGCACAGCAATAACAAAACACAATCCAAACAACAATCCTATTTTTTTCATTTCTATATACTTCTCTTTTTATTCTAATTTCTCACCAATGGTAAAAATAACTTCCACCTTAAATGGAATACCACTTTCGGTAGATAATTCTGAAATTTCATTTAAATGCTCTTGTTTAAACTGAGCCAGAGAGCTTTCATCTAACTGCTCGACAAAACCACGAAAACCGGCAAACCAAACCACATCCCACCATTCTTCTGCATTTTCATGCGAAAAGCTCACATCAATCTGATGTGTTTTAATATTCTGTAAATTTGCAGCCTCATATAAGGCAGTACTTTTTACTTCATCAGATAGACGCTTAAAACCCATGTCTTGAGGAATCTCTACACCAAATCTCTCAATTCGCTCGTAGAACAGATTAGCATTGGGCTGAAATGAGTCTAAAGTGAAACAGCAACTCACAAACTTTCCTCCAGGTTTAAGTTTCTCAACAAAATGTGCCAATAAACCTTCCATGTCTTCCAAGAAAAACATACCAAAAGAGCAATTAATGTGGTCAAAAGTATTTTCAGCAAATGCTAGATTTTCCACATCCATTAAAGAAAATTGAATATTTTGAATACCTTTTTGATACGCCTTGTTTTTTGCTTGGGTTAACATTCCTTCTGACATATCTACTGCAGTCACTTTACCCTGCGGTAAAGCAGCAGCTAAAGTTAAGGCGGCTGAACCTGTGCCTGTAGCGGCATCTAAAACGTGCTCATGCCCTTGAAAGTAAAAATACTGAGGGAGCTTAGCTGCTGTGAGCGAAAAATAACGCAATGAAGGATTATCATATCCATTGGCAACAGTATTAAACGTTTCTGTAATAAATCGTTTTCTATCATCATTTGCCATATTCAACATTTACCCTCTCCCCATGAATCACAAAATTATACCTGAAATCATCATATACAACATAAAAATCCGTTTTTATGTATATTTATTATCCATAAAAATCAAGAAGATAGAAAAGAATCAAAAAAACACCAGTTTTCCGGCGTGCATATTGCTGCCTTTGGTCTAAACTATTGAATTGTAAGCTAATGATGCCACACCAACTTAATTACTAAGATATATAAGGGTATACGAGGACTAACCAATGGAACTCTTGCAGGACGCTCGCTACCAGGAAACACCGGTTTACCTATTTTTTGAAAAATATGTACTGGATGTCATCGGAAAGTTGCCACAAGACAAAATTGAAATACTCCAACAGATTAACTTACAAGCGACATTTGGAACCAATAGCAGCGAATGGAAAGATGTTATTAGAGAAGTTCTCAAACTATCAACAACAATTGACGTTGCAATCCTCTCTCAATGGTACAAGAAGGGCGAAATTGCCCAAGAACAAGGCAATGCCTTAGATCCAGACCTTTTTAGCAAAGAGTTTGTGGACGCCTATTTCGAAGAAAATAGTGTCATTGATGTATGGACTGAAAAAACGCTGACCGCAGCAAAAGAATTTATTTATGAAAACCAGATGTTAGAAAACGCTTAATTAAAGCTCTCCACGCAACGAACCACATCTGAAACACCAGGTTGCTCCAGATTCGTCAACACTTTGCATTGAGCATCATTATAAGTATTAATCGTCAAACGCTGACGCTGATCCCGGAACATCACACCAGTTAGATCATTCGTTTCTGAAGCGAAATCTGCATCAATATAATCGACCATTTCAGTCAATGTTGGAAAATCACCTTTTTGTGCAATTGCCATGGCAAATGCAGATTTAACCCTCGCGGAAGATTCAATATTTTGGGAAGCACGTCGTTGATCTTGAGTTGCATCAAATTGAGGTATTGCCACAACAGCAACAATTGCTAAAACTACCAATAACATGGCAATTTCCACTACCGTAACACCCTGTTGTTTTTGCATATATCACCAGCTATTTCAGATTAGTCACCTTTTATATCGTTCTAATCTGAACTGCGGCAACGTGAAAAAATGAGAAGAAGTTCTCAATTTTTCTTTATCTTAATTTTGATAGTGTCAAATACCTTCCAATATCTTGCTGATCGACTTGCTTCAAAAAAGGAATCTTTCCCAATAAAGGTGCAGCGATATTCTTCTCCAAGTATTCAATATTCTCATCAACATGAGATGCTTCAGGATCAATGACATTCGCCACCCAACCTAGCATTGGATTCTTTTTCTGTAAAATATCCAAATACGTTAGTAAAGCATGATTTATACAACCCAAGCGGATACCAACAACCAACACCACGGGCCATTGTTTTTGACTCACCCAATCAGCAAAACGTATTTCATGATTAAGCGGAACTTGCCAACCACCAGCACCTTCTATAACAAGTTTTTCACTGCCAGCTAATAACAGTTCAAATGCCTTATCTAACAAACTTACATCTACAATTGTATCATTTAGATCTGCCGCAATATGAGGAGCAATGGGCGGTTCAAAAACGTAAGGATTAATTTGGGAATATGAAAATTTTGTATTAATTGAATTCAATAAAATGTCTGCATCTTCATTACGTAAACCGGAAGGCGTTTTTCTTGCGCCAGAAGCCACAGGTTTCATCGCTGCCACTCGAGAGCCATTTGCTACAAAATATTCAATCAACGCTTTTGATATCAGCGTCTTTCCCACACCCGTATCCGTTCCAGTCACAAAGATCGTTGACATAGCTTACTTCTTCTCTCGTACTGGAATGGGAAAACTATTTTCCATGTTAGATGGAGCCACACCACTTTCAGGAATCCAGGCATGGCCGTAAACGACTTCATATGTCGCAGGCAATAAACCATCCTGTCTAAATTTTTCATAAACATTCTTCATTTGCTGAATTTTATTTTTACCCATCAAACCTTTTGTCCGCCCCTTGGTTGCATTTCGAGAACCTAAAGCTTTTAAATCTGACATCAACACATCCACAGTATCATAGGTTAATGTTATTGTTTCCACATCCATCACTGGATCGGAAAAACCTGCTCTCATCAAGGCATCTCCCACATCATGCATATCAAAAAAAGCGCTAACATGAACGTAATCATCAACAGCCGCCCAGGCTTGACGCAATTCCTTTAACGTATCTGGACCCATGCTGGAAAACATCAGTAAACCACCTGGTTTAAGAGTAGAACGAAACTGCCTAAATGTTTTTTCAAGATCCGCCACCCATTGAATAGCAAGACTGGAAACCAGCATATCCATACTTTCATTTTTTACGGGTAGACTTTCTGCATCTCCACAAATAAATTGCTTATTACTGCGCAATTTCTGAAAAAAACCTTGGGACTGCTTTGCATAACACAACATACCATGCGCTATATCCAGAGAATAAACTTGACTTGATTTGTAACGCTGCTCAATTAACTTTCCGCAATAACCCGTTCCAGAACCGACATCCAAAATACTATCCGGCTGCATAGTGACAAGATCAAGCCGCTCTATCAAACGATTCGCCACTTCTTTTTGCAAAAATGCGACGCTGTTATAGGTGTCCGCTGCATTGGAAAAACTTTTACTAATCCACTGTTTGTTTATGTCAAACTCAGATTCTTGTTGCTTATTAGATGCCATAATAACTATTCTAAAATATAACCTTTTAATACTTTAATAAATTCGTCGTAATGCGAAATAAAGGGTGCATGAGCTGCACTTTCAAACACATGTAATTTTGATCGTGGAATTTTCTCTGTCATGGATTCAGCTGCAGCTAATGGCACCATCGTGTCTAGTCGACCATACATAAGATAAACCGGCAATTTAATCTCTTCCAACTGAGAGACAAAACTGGTGTTTTTTAATAACATTAAACCACCGCGCAACGCATCCTCATCAGGATCACCATGCGCAAATAGTTTTTCTTTTAACTCGCGAATAACATCGCGCGCATTATCACCACCTTGTGCTTGCAACATCAAAAATACTTGAAGCGTTCTTTTGAAATTACCGACCAAATCATCAATAAATCCTTCTAAAACCGATGCTTTCATGGCACTAGGCCAACTTTCAGATATTATAAATTGCGCATTGCTAGCCAAAAGAATCATTTTTTTCAAATGTTTTGGATATTGCAACGCAATAGCCTGTGCGATTAAGCCACCCATTGACCAACCCAGCAAAATTGCGTTTTTTGGAATTACCTTCACAAGCAATTCCACCAGGGAATTCATTTCATAGTCTGACTTTACATCAACACTACGTCCAAAACCCGGCAAATCAATTAATGTTACGCGATAGTCTTTTGATAACTCATCAGCAACCGTATGCCAAACAGCGGCGTTAAATCCCCAACCATGTAATAAAACAATATCCTGGCCTTCTCCACGAGTTTCTACATACAGGCTCATGTGAGTTTTTCCAATGATACTAACAATCGTTGTACATCCTGTTGAGTATGAGCGGCAGAAAAAGTGATACGCAAACGTGAAGTTCCATTAGGTACCGTTGGCGGTCGAATTGCTTTAACTAGCAACCCCTGACTACGTAAGTCTTCACTCCATTCCAATGCACGACTTTCATCACCTACGACAATCGGTTGAATGGGTGTCTGCGAAGGCATGAGCTGCAACCCTAGACTTGCTACACCCTTTTTGAATTGATTAATCAAATCGTCTAAATGTTCGCGTCGCTCAGGTTGAGTTTGGATTATTTTCAAACTCGCTAAACTTGCTGCGGCAATTGCCGGTGGTATCGCTGTGGTATAAACATAAGTTCGCGCTTGCTGTATTAACCACTCAATTAAATCATTACTGCCCGCGACAAACGCACCAAACACACCGAAAGCTTTGCCCAATGTTGCCATTAATATAGGCTGATCATCTTCGTTTAACGATAAACTTTCACATACTCCCCCACCGTGCTTACCTAATACGCCTAGACCATGAGCATCATCCACTAATACATCCGCATTATATTGCTTGCTTAGCAACATGATGTCATCTAAGGGTGTTATATCACCATCCATACTAAAAACACCATCCGTAACAATTAAACGTTGTTTTGCTGTTACCGTTTTTAAAATATTCTCCAATGCCGTCATATCTGCATGCGCATAACGCTTAAAACTCGCGTTTGAATACAAACCACCGTCAATTAAAGAAGCATGATTTAAGCGATCCTCTATAACCAAATCTTCACGGCCGCAAAGCGCTGTAATTACACCAATGTTTGCCATATACCCAGTGGAAAATAATAGGGCACGAGATCTCCCGGTATGTTCAGCCAGAGCTTGCTCTAAATCATGATGAACAGAGGAATGACCCGTAATGAGATGAGCTGCCCCACTTCCAACACCGTAATGACTTGCGCCCTTGTTAAATGCCTCAACAACAGCTGGATCGTTTGCCAGGCCAAGATAATCATTACTGGAAAAATTAAGAAAAGATTTTCCGTTAATCTGGATATTAGTCCCTTGAGCCGTACCAACTATTTCACGTTGCCGATAACGGTTTCCTTGCCGTTGTTTGGTGAGCAAAACATTAAGATCTTTCATGAGTGGATTATAACCTGGATATTTTAATAAATTTGGAGATTCTCTGCCATTAACCTAATTTATCTCACATAACCATAAACCTTATGATATTATCCGAATCATTATCGACAAAAACCAATATGTTAAGAAGTGGGCAGTGAGTAGTTTTTCCGCGCAATTTGCGAACAATACATCAAGTTCAATTAAACAATCTTGTATTTTGTGTGGCGATACTGGCTACCAAGACCTATGTTTATGTCAAAGCTGCCTTGAAGAATTGCCTTTCATTGAAGAAAGCTGTACTGGCTGCGGTATCCCACTGGACTCAAATGCTAAAACCTGTGGTGCCTGCATCAAGACACCACCACCCAATACCACTTGCATTAGCTTATTACATTACCAAGCACCCGTTGATTATTTGATCAAACACATGAAATACCATAATCAACTTTCCATTGCAGAATTAATGGGGAAATTGCTTGTAGAGAAAATAAAGCAATCAAGCCAACCTATACCTGAACAAATTATACCCGTACCGTTACATTTTAGTCGATTGCAACAACGTGGCTATAATCAAGCAATAGAGATTGCTCGCTCCATCAGTCGCGCATTCAACATCCCAATCAACCTTACAGACTGTAGTCGAAAACGAAATACGACCCCACAATATGACTTACCATCGAATCTACGTGCTGATAATATGCGGGAGGCGTTTGAAATAATTAACGAAATCCCAGCTAAACACATCGCAATTGTTGATGACATCATGACTACCGGCAGTACTGTGTGGGAATTTAGTCAAGCTATTATTGATTCAGGGGTCGAAAGAGTCGATATATGGACATGCTCTCGAGCTAGTACCAATTAAATCACCCCTCCATTGCAATTCCTTGTGCAAAGAGTAAAACAAAACAATATAATATTCTTTTTCTACATAGATTCCTTAGTATGACCTCAGCGCTATCTATCAACCAACTAAAAAAAGTCTACGCCAATGACTTTGAAGCACTCAAAGGCATTGACCTAAATGTTGAACAAGGTGATTTTTTCGCCCTATTGGGTCCCAATGGCGCAGGTAAATCCACGACCATCGGTATTATTTGCTCTCTAATCAATAAAAGCAGCGGAAGCGTTGAGGTTTTTGGTAAAAACATTGATTCAGATCTCTCTGCTGCAAAAAGTTATATAGGTCTTGTACCACAAGAGTTTAATTTTAATGTCTTTGAACCTGTAGAAGAAATTGTCATTAACCAGGCTGGCTATTATGGCATTGAAAGAATTGAAGCATCTAAGCGCACTGAAAAACTACTAAAGCAATTAGGCCTTTGGGATAAGCGTCGGGATATGGCACGCAACTTATCGGGCGGTATGAAGAGGCGTTTGATGATAGCGAGAGCACTGGTGCACGAGCCTCAGTTACTTATATTAGATGAACCTACCGCTGGTGTTGATATTGAAATCCGACATACTATGTGGGAATTTCTACGAGAAATAAATACACTAGGTACAACAATTATTCTAACAACTCACTATCTAGAAGAAGCGGAAACACTGTGTAAAAACATTGCTATTATAGACGATGGACAAATCATAGAAAACACTAGTGTTAAACTTTTACTTGGCCAGTTAAATATGGAAACATTTATCTTAGACTTGTCTTCTGAACTACACACCTTACCTACAATAACAGAATATAAATGCCGTCTAGTGGACCCAACTCAAATGGAAGTTGAAATACAAAAAGAGCAAGATATCAATGCACTTTTTAATACTTTGAGTGAACACAACATCCAAATTTCCAGCATGCGAAACAAAGTCAATCGACTGGAAGAGTTGTTCATGCGACTTCTAGACAAAGGCAATTAATATGAACGCAAAACAACAGTATATTGCTTTTAAAACTATTGTCATCAAGGAGTTCTTACGATTTATTCGTATCTGGATGCAAACAATTTTGCCACCAGCTATTACTACGACTTTATATTTCATCATTTTTGGCAATCTTATTGGTTCACAAATTGCCGATATGGATGGATTTAGCTATATGGAATATATTGTTCCTGGATTAATTCTCATGGCAATAATTACCAACTCTTATGCCAATGTGGTTAGTTCTTTTTATGGTTCTAAATTTCAACATAACATCGAAGAAATGTTAATTTCTCCCACACCAAATTATATAATTTTATTAGGATTTATTGCAGGTGGTGTTGCACGAGGTGTAATTGTAGGCGGTGTGGTTACCATCGTTTCATTATTTTTCACTGACCTTAGAATAGAACACTTTTTTATTACTACGATCGTAGTATTTTTAACAGCAATATTGTTTTCATTGGCTGGCTTCATCAATGGCATATACGCTAATAGTTTTGACGACATATCCATTGTTCCAACATTCGTTTTAACCCCATTGACATACTTAGGCGGCGTATTTTATACCATTAAATTGCTACCCGAGTTTTGGCAAAATGTATCTATGGTAAATCCTATTTTGTACATGGTAAATACCTTTCGATATGGCATTATTGGCGTAAGTGATATTGATGTCACTACTGCTTTTATCATTATCACCGGCTTTATCGTCGGCTTATTTTACTGGAGCCTAAGCTTACTTAATAGAGGCGTGGGTATCCGGACTTAACAATCGCTTTAGAGATAACAACATGACAGATAATCAATTAGAAGATATAAAAACACTTCAAGAATCACAAAAAAATGCAAAAATTTGGGTTGGCGCAATCATGGGGGTGATTTTAATCTTGTTTTTCTTTACCTTTGCCATGTTTGTCGATAAGTTTCCACCCATATTTTTCATTGTTGAAACCATTATTACACTAATCATACTACCCAGTTTTTTTATGCTAAATCGAATTTCATTTGCCATTCTTAAAATAAAGAAGGGAAACAAAGAACAATTTAAAAATATTTTAGCAAAAATACATCGAGATGATGTAGACAAAAAACCGGAAGACTTATTAAAAAAAATCAATGCCTAACTAAAAAATTTCAGCATAAAAAAAGGGGTGGCAAATGCCACCCCTTTTCGTTTTCACCCCATCCTTGGGATTAAGTAACCTTAATGATTACCTTTGCTTCTTGCTGCTTTCGCTTTCACGTCTGCTTGTCTGCTCGTTCCTACATCTTGAGCAGCCGTAGCACTGGCTTTCCAGTAACGAGTGCAATCAGAGCAACTGGTGTCATTGATAGGTGTTTCAATTCCATGACCAGCCCAGCCGCCGTCAGCATTCATTCCATCTACCCAGATGTTAAGGTAACTAGAGTTTCCATCAAATTCAGCACTGAAGCTAAATGTATAGTCACCCGTAGTTGCATCTGGACCAGTCAGCGCTATTGGTAAAGCACCCCAGTCAGCTGCATTCGGATCTGAAGAAAACTCCATCCACATACAGTTTCCTGAAGAGTCACAGCTATTCATACCACCGCCAACAAACTCAGGCATAAAATCGGCGCCGTCATCCGCTGGGTCAGCATAAATAGTACCTGTAACATCGTGCGTACCTGCTGCAAAAGTAGTGGTATCCAAGGCAACAAATTGTGGTCTTGCTGCACCACCAGTTGTTTGGATATTCACACTATGATGGTTCCAATTCGCATCATTGACACCGATATGGTTATTACCATTGTATAAAGTCACTTCAAAAGAGAAGGCACCGTCTACAATATCAAAGCGTCCAAAGTCACCGTCAGCATGATATTCACCTTGACCATCACCAGTAGTACTTGTACCTGTAATAATTACAGTACTTGCTGAACCTGCATTCCAGTTACTATTACCGCACTCTTCACGACCAAAAGTATCTTTGGTTGCGCCAGTGACATCAACAGTCAAGACTGGGTCAGGCAATGGAACATTATTAGATGCATTCAAATTAATGTTAAACCATTGAGGACCATTGCTTACACCAATGTTGTTATGTCCTTGATAAACAGTAATTGCAGGAGAAGTCCAAGCATAGTTACCATCTGCATCTGCGGTACTACCTGCAGTTGCTGAATAACGTTCAACACCACCACAACCAAAGACTTCAAAGTTAATGGATTTATCTGCCACGTTTGAAGTACCTTCAATTACAATAGAATCAGTTTTAACGCTATCATCACCAGGACCTGGACCAAAACCGCCACCATCTTCTGGAGCCATAGCTCCATTGATCTGAATGAAGTAACCATGCTCTGGATTTGCATCCATACCAAGATTCATATCATTCCATACCATCAAGATGACTTCATATGGTTTCCCAGCATCAAGTGCTAAGTCAGCAGAAACATCCCCAGTAGAACTGTCTACAGTAAATGTACCACCCGTCACACCTGGGAAGTTCGCAATATCAGCCTGAACCGGATCATCAGATCGATTAGACATCAATACTGATGGAGGACCTTCTTGCATAGTAGGATCCTTAACCATCAAACGAGCAACCATATCACCAGTAAGTGCAAATTGAGTTAAGTCAATCATACCGGTCAAAGTGACAGTACCAACATCCATTTGGTCTTTCACAGGATTGGTAATCATCACAACAGTAGAGCCCAATGGAATAGCGCTCATGTCTTCAGTACCAGCCTGCGAAGGGGCTTTAGCAGAAGTTGTTTCATTACCAAATTCTGCCCAACCACCACCATCAGGATAACTATCACCATTAAGAAGAGCTAAGTCATTGCCATCATCATCTTTCACACCAGTCACATTCATTTGTGGTGGTGTATAGTCACAGTCGCCGGTATTAATAAAATGAACACCCATCCAGTTCCAGTTTTTGTCAAATACGTCAACAAAATTATCTGTACGGACAGTATCATCTGCACTTCCAATTAATGGAACAGTCGCTGTCCAGTTACCATCTGCGTCAGCTTCAGTTTTGATTTCTTCCCAGAAGTTCTGGAATTCGCCGTTACCTTCAGCATTTGCATTCCACATAACACGCATTTCGCCTTCCATTGCTGTACCAGCTAAAGTTGCGCTACATTGTGTAGTATTAAAGTCACCACCATCAAAAGCAGTTCCGTCAATAGTCACGATTTCTGGGCGAACTACTGCTTTACCTGCACTTGTATAAATATCTAAATGGAACCAGTTATCGTTCACATCTTGAATATTTACAAAGTTGTTGCCAGCAAATAGATCAATTGTAAAACTAAATGATCCATCCAATCCTACACTTATACGATCACTGTTCCAGCCACCATCACTACCAACATCATAACGAGGCTCTCTGTCACCAGAATTATCAGTTGCAAACTCAAGAACACCACTAATAGTTACTTGATTACCAGTAACTGCGGAAGCATCCCATCTACCACCGTCGCCCCAATTTTCATTCTGAGCAACAACAACCGTAGCATCTGAAGCATCTGACATAACGATATCTCGAATCGGTGGAGTATATTCAGAACCGGCATCAGTATTTATACCAAAATTGGCATTAAAATCCTGACAGTTTCCTGGACCACCATTGTTACCATCATCGCTACTTTCGCCGCCTTCACCACCATTGCTTTCGCAAATGTGACCGTGAATACCGACCCAATTTTCGCCTTTGAAAATTTCAACTTCAGCAGAGAAGTTTCCACTAGCATCTACAGAGATCTTACGTGTAGCGCGTGCATGTGCTTTATCATTCCACACATCCAATCTAACTTCGTCAAGTGGTTGACCAATAAGTGATTCATCAACTGAACCTGTAATCATCAAACTTACTGCGTCCGAAGATTCATACCAATCCCACCCGTCATTAACCAAAGTAGTTTCTACACCATCAGCATCAACGGATTTAACAGTGTCTAATGCAATAACAGCAGGAATACCACCAGTGGTCACGATTTGGAAATGCTCTTCAACAAAGCGATCGCCTTTGCCTTCACCATCACAATTTCCACCGTTAACCCAACAAGGTTGACCATCCATAACCTGAATGTTATTAATACCTTTGTTAAGATCTACTGTTACAGACCCTACTCCGTTAGTGAAAGTAAATGGATACTCTTCATGAGTGTTCCCATCAACAAACATATAACCAGCAGTTGCATCTGTACGTGGAGTAGTTATTGTAATTGTTGCTTCAGCAGCAGCAGCTACATCATAACCGTAAATAAACTCAGAGAATTTAACACTTGTGCCATCAGCTTCAACAGCAACAGTTAATTCTTGATATTCACCAGCGATTTTGAAACGCCACAATTCAGATATGGAAACCACATCTTTAGGTAATGATGTTGCTCGATCGTTTAGAATATCATTTACTGTGTTGCTACCTAAAGCAGCTACTTGCCAATAAAGCTCTGCACCATCACGAGGATCAAATGGATCAGTAAAACCGAAGTTTTCACTAACATCTGCGATAGTTCCTGCATCCATCAAAGTATCGATATCACTTGGAATTTCCAGTGACGTCATTGTTGGAGGTAAAATCATTGCAAAACCAGATTGTGGATTGCGAGAATCAATCAAAATGAAGGCATAAGATGCAACATCTTGATCCGCAATTACAGCTTCATCCCAAGTAAATGAAACATCAACTTCCTCGTCTAACGCTTCGTCATAGAATTTAAGAACACTGGCATCTTCAGGTGCAGTAATATTTAAAACAACTGCCTCTGTGATTTCTTGTCCACGAGTATCTATACCTTCAGAAGCACGAACGATATACCAAGCACCGTTCACTTTTTGAAGTGTTGCAAATAATTCTTGGTCAGGAGCAGCGGACTGACAATCCTGAGATTTATTATCAGTATCAGCTTCTAATGTGAAACCAAAATCAGCAATTTCGCCACCAACAATGTTGATAGACTCATTAACTTTACCAGTCAATGTTACACCACAAAAATCCCATAATGTAAAAGCGCTAGCCATCATTTCTGAGAATTCTTTAAGGTCGTATAAACCATCACGGTTTACATCATCTGCTGCAAAACCACTAGCTGCGTTGTATTCCATGAAGAAATCACCAGCCATTACACTTTGAAGTTGTGGTAAGTTACGATCGCTGAAAGCTCGAACCCATTTACCAAATACGTCTTTAACGTCAGCCTGATTACTTGCTAATACTAAAGCAGTTTCTAGTTCAGCCCCTTCTAAGCCTGTTGTATCAACAACACCTTCAGAAGTCGCCTCAGTAGTAAATGATGCTGTTAACGCATTCATTTCATTACCGGCTAAATCTTTACCACCAGATACTGTCATTGTATAAGTAGTACCTAGTTTTAAAGGTTCGCCTAGTAAGAATTCATATTCATATAGTGAATCATCATTTTTACCAACAAACAAAACCCCAGGTTGAGCACCTAAGCTAGGCACTGATTTTAAACGCAAACCATTCACATCCATACGTTCGTTAGAAGCGACACGAATTGGCGTGACAACCTCAACTGGATTGGCGGTTTGTGCCAATGTAGGACTCGATAATTGTGCTGTAGGTGCTTGTGTATCAACGATAGCACCGGCTGGAATTGAAAAAGTACCAACGCCAGTTAATTTAAGCGATTTACCGAAAACATTAAATGTTGCTAAGTCTTCGCCTGTAAAGGGAAACCCATCAACTGTTTTTTCAACAGTCGTGTCTGCCCCATATACAGTAATTGTATATGTATCACCTGCTGGCCAAGATTGACCATTATTTAAATAATAAGTTGCAGTCAACCAATCAGCTGAAAGCGTCCAAACACCAGTAGGTATTGTTGAACCGTTTGCAGCAGCAAAATCTAATTCCAAATCGGTTAGCGCAGCACGATTCATCGCCATACTAAAAGCGATTTGAACAGCGGCGTTTGGTGCTAAATCAAGGTCTGCATCACCCCAAGTTTGAGTGCCATCTTTGTTTTTTGTTACACCTAACATACTAGTAATTGTTGGTTCCGCAGTACTAGTTTGCGCGACTAAATCGATACCTGAAATAACGCCAGCAAATTCGCTAACAACTGCTTGTAATGCTACAAGATATGGACGTTTAGTTTTAGGATGAATAGTGTAAGCAAGTAAAGTGTAGTTACCACCTGGAATCTGACCACCATCAGTATAAGCATTGTCATTCTTATCAGCATTGATTAATGTTTCCAATGTGTAAATGCCGTCTGCATCTGTGGTAGTTTGTGCTATAGGATATATCCACTCTGGATGAGAAGAGTTATATAACTCAACTATGCCATTGGAAAATGCTGCAAATGAAGCACGTGAAGGTAATGCACGACTATCCAACGCTTTAAAATCTGCAGTCGCTTTAGCTAATGCTTTTTGATAAGCCTTAGATCCAGGTTTTCCGCGTTTCAAAGCATGAGATATAGCTGCTTTCTTTCTTGCTTTTGCAGTTACGATGCTTGATAAAGTTACCTTACCTGCAACAGTTGTAGCCGTTGCTGCGATACCTGTATCAATACCATCATCATTTGTTACACCAGTTGCAGTACCATCTCCAGTACCAACAGCTGCGCCAGTCGTGCTCTCTCCACCACTGTCACCGCCGCAACCGGATAGCACAAGCATCAAACTTAAGATGCATGCCATCAACAGTTTAAAACGATAATTACTCATTAATAACTCTCCTAAAAAAAATAAATATATTTACGTAAGCCGAATCCATCCGCTGTCTCCCAGCTTTACGCCTATGAGTTGAGAGCGTTTTGTGATCAAACAGGAATTTGAGCAAAGCGCAACCAACCACGGATGGTAGTCAGGAATCCTATCGGTCTTCGATGTGGAAGCTTTAACGAGTTTTTTATGTGAATTTACAGCTACTTACATAAACTATAAATTAGCAATTGCCGATTTTTATATTATGGGGGGATATTTGGGATATACTATTTTTTATAAGGTATTGTTTTCACATAAATTTCTTAAATTACACTAAAAAATATTATTCGGCTGGCAGAAGTAAAAATTTCCAATTGTGAATATCGGTTCACATTTTTAATTGAATTAATTTAAAATAAAAAAATTACAGTGGACCAAATACTTTTTCAACATTGACACTGGCTTGTTCTACTATTTGATTTTTGGATTCAGACCTTAGACGAATCAAGACGTCTAACACTGGAAGGATCGTTAAGGGTGTATTTCTAGAAGATACGTAATCGGCTGGTCGCATATCCGGGGAATCTGTTTCAAGCACTAGCGCTTCAAGTGGTAGCGTCTGGGCAAGCTTACGAAGATGCACTGCATTGTCATATGTTAGAGCGCCACCAAAACCTAACTTAAAACCAAGATTAAGATATTGTTCAGCTTGTTGCTGGCTACCATTAAAGGCATGTGCTACACCACCTTTAACTTTGTATTTTCGTAATGCCCTTAGTACATCATCATGCGCTTTTCTTACATGTAAAATCACTGGCAAATTAAACTCATACGCTAAGGCTAACTGCTTATGAAAAATTTCTTGCTGCTTTTGTTTATTTAAATCTCTTACATAGTAGTCCAAACCAATCTCACCAATGGCGATTGGCTGATGATTTTTAACAACTTTTTCTAACTCTTTAATATCTGAAGACTGATGCTCTTCAATAAAATAGGGGTGCAGCCCAAACGCCGCATAACACTCAGAATATTGACTCGTTATTTCATGCAAACGTTGCCATGTAACACAACTGACACCCGGCACAATGAATTTGGCAACACCTTGCTGCTTGCATGTTTCAATCAACTCATCTCGGTCATTGTCAAATTCTGGAAAATCAAGATGGCAGTGAGAGTCGATGAGTTGCATTAGCTCGGATATTTTATGAATTCGCGAAATTATCACGAAGTGATTTTATCCTACAGAAAATTATCTTCAATCGACCATACATGCTGGTATGGCGCTCAATCAGATAATGTCCTGTAGGATAAAATATCAAGTGAGAAATCGTGTAATACATAAATTATCCGGGCTTAACCTAATGCTCTCGAGTAGCTTTAAATTCTATATCTGGCCAACGTTCTTGGGTTAAATTCAAATTCACACGCGTTGGGGCTATATATGTCAAATCTCCACCACCATCTATTGCTAGATTATCAGCGCCTTTCCGCTTAAACTCTTCCAACATTTTTGCATCATCACAATAAACCCAACGCGCAGTAGCTACACTCACAGATTCAAACATACAATCAACTTTATATTCGGTTTTTAATCGTTCAGCGACAACGTCAAATTGTAAAATACCGACAGCGCCCAAAATCAAGTCATTATTATTCAGGGGCTTAAATAACTGAGTAGCACCTTCCTCACTAAGCTGCTCAAGGCCTTTTAATAATTGCTTACTCTTCAAAGGATCACGTAAACGTGCACGTCGAAACAACTCTGGAGCAAAATGTGGAATTCCGGTAAATTTTAATGCTTCCCCTGCTGAGAAAGTATCCCCTATTTGAATGGTTCCATGATTATGCAAACCAATAATATCTCCAGGATATGCCTCCTCTACATGCTCACGTTCCTGAGCCAAAAACGTAATTGCTTTTGCTATTTGAACATCTTTACCAATTCTCACTTGATGTATTTTTTTTCCTGGTTCAAACTTGCCTGAACAAACTCGCATGAATGCCACTCGATCTCGATGTTTCGGGTCCATGTTCGCCTGAATTTTAAAAACAAAGCCAGAAAACTTTTTTTCATTTGGGTCAATTTTTCGGGTTTCTGTTTCTCGAGGCTGAGGAGCTGGTGCATATTCAGAAATTGCATCCAACAATTCTTTTACACCAAAATTATTAATCGCCGAACCGAAATATACTGGTGTTAGCTCCCCACGTAAAAATCCATCATGGTCATACTCATGACTTGCGCCACGCACTAATTCTATTTCTTCGCGAAAGTCATCTATCATTGAGCCAAATAATTCATCCAAACGTGGATTATCCAAACCCTCAACAATTTCACCTTCTTTAATTTTTCCACCATGCGTCGCACTGAACAAATGCACAACGTTATTATAAAGATGGAATACACCCTTAAAATTTTTGCCCATACCAATTGGCCAAGTCATGGGTGCACATTGAATTTTCAAGACATCTTCCACTTCATCTAATAAATCGATTGGATCACGACCCTCTCGGTCTAACTTATTGATAAACGTAATAATGGGTGTTGTACGTAAACGGCAAACTTCCATTAATTTTATGGTTCGTTGCTCAACACCTTTTGCTGTGTCGATGACCATTAGAGCAGAATCTACTGCCGTTAAAGTACGATAAGTATCTTCGGAGAAATCTTCATGCCCAGGCGTATCCAACAAATTAATCATCGCATCGCCATAAGGAAACTGCATAACAGACGAGGTTACAGAAATCCCACGCTCCTGTTCCATCGCCATCCAGTCAGATGTCGCATGACGAGCAGCTTTCCGTCCTTTTACCGTACCAGCTAATTTAATAGCCCCCCCAAATAACAACAACTTTTCAGTAATTGTTGTTTTACCTGCATCGGGATGCGAAATAATGGCAAACGTTCTACGACGTTTAACTTCTTGCTCTAAAACTGACATTTATTAAATTCCAAGTATTCAGTGGCTAATCTTAAGGTAAAACGAGAGTTGTGTATTTCCCTAGTTTTCTAAGTCAGAAAATGATAACACGATATCTTTTGCCATAATTAGCGCATCTTCGCGACCATCCCCATCCGGATAATAATTTTTTCGAAAGCCCACTTCAATAAAGCCAACTTTTTCGTACAAATTAATTGCTATTTGATTTGATGGGCGCACTTCTAAAAATACAGTTTTTACCTTGCCAACTAAAGCGGCTTCCAGTAAATGAAGCAACATGACTTCTCCAAGCCCCTTGCCACGTTCCGTATCTAACACACAAAGATTAAAAATATGTGCCTCTCCAACAGCTGCGGACATTACACCATATGCCTGAATTTGTCCTTCGAAAATTAACGCTGGACAATAATAACCCACTCGTAAGCAATCTAGAAAAATTCCTTCACTCCATGGGTATGCATGACTTACTGATTCAATTTTTAAGACTTCGGGCAGATCTACTTCAGTTATTACCCGAAATTCTGATATGGCATTAGGCATAGCATTCACAACCGACCCTCAAGCACTTTCTTAGCCAAAACCAGATCCACCCAAGCTTTACTTTTTTCCGTTGGCGATCGCAACAAATATGCTGGATGATAAGTTGCGACTAATGGAATTTCAGTTTCTTGTAAAGTATAGGTATTTCCACGTATATGACTAATTGTTTCTTTAGTATGCAATAAATTTTGTGCGGCAACCCTACCTACAGCTAAAATCACTTTAGGCTTAATCAGTTTAATTTGTTGCTTTAAAAAATCTTGGCAACAATAAACTTCATCTTGTTTTGGATCTCGATTATTTGGAGGCCTACATTTAAGAATGTTAGCGATAAACACTTTTTCACGAGACACGCCAATTGCCAATAACATTTGGCTCAACATATGACCTGCTTGCCCAACAAAAGGTTCGCCTGCTAATTCTTCTGATTCACCTGGAGCTTCACCAATTATCATCCAATCAGCGTTAAAATCACCAACGCCAAAAACAGTATTCTTTCGAGTCTGATATAACTCACAAGCAGTGCATTGTCTCACTTGATGTTGTAGCAATTCCCAATCTTCAGCTGATGAAATTTGCGTCTCTTCGAAAACTACTTCTGATACAGCAATTTCTCGTTCAATTTGTTTAGCAAATGGCAGGCTGCGACGAGACTTCCAAACAGGAATTCCCATCGCTTCCAAGTAACCATTTTTATTCATGAACTTTATAATTTACCTAATTGAGGGTGAGGTTTAACCTCTGGAAGAGATATTTTATTCAAGGCATTGATGTAAGCCTTTGCAGAAGCAATAATGATATCTACGTCAGCTCCCTGACCATTCACAATTCGGCCACTTTTCTCCAGCCGAACCGTAACCTCTCCTTGCGCATCTGTGCCACTGGTAATAGCATTCACAGAATAAAGTTGTAATTCAGTTTCACTATTCGCAATTGCTTCAATCGCTTTAAACGTGGCATCCACTGAGCCACCGCCCGATGACTGTGCAACTTTTTCTTCGCCAGTGACCCGTAATGCAACCGTGGCATTTGGAACTTCACCTGTTTCTGCACACACTCTCACAGAGACCAACTTATATACCGCGTCACCAGCTACCTGACTTACTTCAGTTACTAAAGCTTGCAAATCATCATCAAAGATTTCGTGTTTTTTATCAGCCAATGATTTAAATCGAGCAAAGGCATCGTTTAAAGCTTCTTCACTTTCAAAATTAGTACCCAACTCAGTCATTCGGGTACGAAAGGCATTTCGTCCTGAGTGCTTACCCAACACCATGCGGTTTGCTGACCAACCGACATCTTCGGCGCGCATAATCTCATAAGTCTCACGACTTTTAAGCACACCATCTTGATGAATACCCGATTCATGAGCAAAGGCATTAGCACCTACAATCGCTTTATTCGGTTGTATGGCAAAACCCGTAATACTAGACACCAAACGAGATGTCGGTACAATAAATTGAGTCTCAATATTGGTAGCGCATTGAAATACATCACTACGCGTTTTTACAGCCATAACCACTTCTTCAAGCGATGCGTTTCCAGCACGCTCACCCAATCCATTTATTGTACACTCCACCTGCCTTGCTCCATTTGCAACTGCTGACAATGAATTTGCGACAGCTAATCCCAAGTCATTGTGACAATGAACCGAAAATATGGCTTTATCAGAATTAGGCATTTTTTCACGTAAGTTTCGGATCAATTCACCGAACTGTTCTGGCACGTTATAACCCACCGTATCGGGAATATTTAAGGTCGTCGCACCAGCTTCAATCACAGCCTCCAAAATTCGACACAAAAAGTCCAATTCTGATCGACCAGCATCTTCCGGTGAAAATTCAACATTGTCTGTAAATTGCCGCGCACGTTTTACCGCATAAACCGCTTGCTCAATAACTGCATCAGGCTCCATACGAAGCTTCATCTTCATATGAATAGGGGAAGTTGCTATAAAAGTATGTATTCTCGAGCTTTCGGCCTTTTTCAAGGCTTCACCTGCTCGATCAATGTCCTTATCAATGGCTCTAGCAAGCCCACAAACTGTGCTATCTTTTATAATTTCTGCTACCGCTTGTACGGATTCAAAGTCTCCCACACTCGCCACGGGGAAACCTGCTTCAATGACATCTACCCTCATTTTTTCCAATGACTTTGCAATCCTGACTTTTTCTTCTTTAGTCATGGATGCACCGGGACTTTGCTCGCCGTCTCGCAAAGTCGTATCAAATATAATTAATTTATCGCTCATGTTTCACCTGAATTCTTTTGGATTTCGCTGGTTTTCTCAATTTTTATCATGTTTGTGCTTAATCCCTGCACAATAAGGGGATCTGCGATTCATAGCCCGCTAGGGCAGCAGAAGGTGGAGAGATGATAATAGAGGCGCAGGCAAGGCCGCTGCATGAGCTTGCTGAAATGTACAAATTGTGGATGCCTTACTAATTTTCATTACTGTTAAATATTTCGTTATGTTGCTTTAATAATATCTAGTTTAACTGTATTTGCCAAGTTTTCTTGAATTTATACTAATTATTCGTTTTCAGCCTCTTGATGCCGCTCAAGTCGTTTTTGTCTAATGCCCCATAAGGTTAAAACAAGACCTGACAACATGTAGATAAAAAAACCGCCAAATAACACTTGAGGTGGGTCTAATGTAATGAATACAAACACTAAAACTAACAATAACATAGTTACAAATGGTACTTTCCCCTTAAAATCCACTTCTTTAAAACTGTAATAACGAAAATTACTCACCATAACTATACCTGCAGCAAACGTCACCAATACTGCAATAACCTTTACGTCTTCACCAGTCAATCCATATGATATTGACAACCACATAAGGCCAGCAACCACCGCAGCAGCTGATGGACTAGGCAATCCCTGAAAAAACTTCTTATCAGCTACTTCAGCTTGCGTATTAAAACGTGCCAATCGTAATGCCGTGCAAGCAACGTAGGTAAATGCTGCAGCCCAACCCAATTTCCCCAAATCTTGGAATGCCCACAAATACATAATTAAAGCAGGCGCAACACCAAAGGAAACCATATCTGCCAAACTATCGTATTCCACACCAAATTCACTGGCCGTATTAGTTAATCTAGCTACTCGGCCATCCAAACCATCCAGAACCATGGCAACAAATACAGCGATGGCCGCTTGCTCAAAATGTCCAGACATAGCAGACAATATGGCGTAAAAACCACTAAACAAACAGCCTGTGGTAAATAAATTGGGCAGTAAATAAATGCCACGACGTGGTTTTTTAGGTTTATCCGAATCCATTTCTACAATTTCCTTAACTTATATTTATTGCTGCTGAAGATTCTGCAACAATACTAGCCCCTTGATTATGCACCAAATAAGCAAGAATACTTTCGCCAGCCAACACTGACTCTTGAATTTTAGCATTAAGTGAAGAATTTACTGGTATATATAAATTCACATGGGAATTAAACGCTAAAAATCCACATCGCTGCCCATGCCCTATTCGCTCTCCTGGCTGAACGTAACAATGTGCATTGGTATGACCTTTAAATTGCGCATCCCAAAGAATGTTATCACCTTCATCAGTTTGTACCCAATTGATGTATCGTGATTTACCAGAGACGGTCTCTGACAATTGCTTAATTAATTTGCCTTCTATGGGGCTGCGAATGGCAAAAACACCAAACTTTTTACCCTCAATTCCAATTTTATAAGATAGCTCGTTGGTATACTTATTCTCTACCTGATCAATAGAAACGATTTTCCCATCTACTGGACTTACCATACCTAAGGGTGCAGATGGTATTTCACGTACTGGATCACGATATATATAAAGTAAAAACAAAAAAAGGATTAAAAAAAGGATGGAGAGGAAACTCTGAAGAATAACACCAACAAGTGCTAAAACAATGCAAACAGCTATATACAACCAACCTTCTTTCGCTGTAGATGGATGCTTGTTTGATACGATCATATTGGCTAATGTTTCATTGTCGTCACCATTACGGCGACAAAGCTAGTGGAGCAAATGCAAAAAACACTGCATTTGCCCCTAATAACTAGTTCTTGGATTGATCAACAATCTTATTAATCCAAGGCATCATTTCACGCAAACTTCCACCCACAACTTCAATGGGATGTGCAGCGTTATTACGACGCATAGCCGTCATTTCAGGGTAATTGGATTGCCCTTCAAGAATAAATTTCTTAGCATAAACACCATTTTGAATATCTTTCAAAGCCTGTCGCATAGCAGTTCGACTTTCATCATTGATGACTTTAGGGCCAGTAACATATTCACCATATTCAGCATTATTAGAAATTGAGTAATTCATGTTAGCGATACCACCTTCATACATAAGGTCAACAATCAATTTCAATTCATGCAAACATTCGAAATATGCCATTTCTGGCTCATAACCAGCTTCCGTCAATGTTTCAAAACCCATCTTAACAAGCTCAACAGCGCCACCGCACAATACAGCCTGCTCACCAAACAAATCTGTTTCAGTCTCATCTTTAAATGAAGTTTCTAAAATACCAGTTCGGCCGCCACCAATTGCTGATGCATATGACAAACAAGTTGCCTTTGCCGTGCCTGAAGCATCCTGATGAATAGCAATCAAATCAGGGATACCGCCACCCTTTACAAATTCAGAACGTACAGTATGGCCCGGTGCTTTTGGCGCGATCATTACGATGTCCAGATCTTTACGCGGAACAACTTGGTTATAATGAATCGCAAAACCATGTGCAAAAGCCAAAGTTGCGCCTTGCTTGATGTTTGGTTCGATTTCTTCAGCATACAATTGAAACTGAAACTCATCAGGCGTTAAAATCATAACCACATCAGCCCAAGCAACTGCTTCAGCGACAGGCTTAACGCTCAAACCAGAGGCTTCAGCTTTAGCAACTGAAGATGAACCTGAACGTAAACCAACAACCACATCAACACCAGAGTCTTTCAAATTATTCGCATGAGCATGACCTTGTGAACCATAACCAATAATTGCGACTTTTTTACTTTTTATTATCGAAAGATCCGCGTCTTTATCATAATACCTTTGCATTTTTCACCTCATTCACAAATATAAATAATTAAATAATTTCTTAACTGGGAAGTTTTAAACAACGATCACCACGTGCTATTCCAGAAACACCAGTACGAACAACTTCTATAATCAATTGTTTGTCCAACGCCTTTATAAAAGCATCAATTTTGTCACCTGCGCCAGTCAACTCAACCACATATATCTCAGAAGTTACATCAACGACATGCCCCCTGAATATATCAACCAAGCGAGTTAATTCCTCTCTGTCCTGAGTATCAGACTTATCTTTTGCTTGGGCTTTAATTTTCACTAAAGCTAACTCGCGCTCGATATGCTCACCTTCCGTAAGATCCATCAACACAACTACATCAATCAACTTGTTCAGCTGCTTTGTAATTTGCTCAACAATTTCTTCGGAACCTACAGTCACAATCGTCATTCGCGACATGGAAGGATCTTCAGTTGGGGATACCGTCAGTGACTCTATATTATATGCACGCGCAGAAAACAAACCTGCAACACGCGACAAAGCACCCGCTTCATTTTCCATTAGAATTGAAATAATATGTCGATGCATTATGCTAACTCCACATTTGAGCGCATGCGCATTTGATGATGCGCGCTACCCGCTTCAATCATCGGATAAACATTTTCAGTACGGTCGGTAATAAAATCCATAAAAACTAAACGATCTTTGAGGGCTAGTGCTTCCTTTAAAGCACCCTCAACATCAGATGGTTTTTCAATTAACATACCCACATGCCCATAAGCTTCGGCTAGCTTAATAAAATCTGGCAATGCCTCCATATAACTCATGGAATAACGTTCTTCGTAACCAAATTCCTGCCATTGACGCACCATACCTAAATAACGATTATTTAAATTTATAATTTTTATGGGTAATTCATATTGCAAGCAAGTGGACAATTCTTGAATACACATTTGAATACTGCCTTCACCAGTCACACACGCCACGGTGGCATCTTTGTGAGCTAGTTGCACACCCATTGCTGCCGGCAAACCAAAACCCATCGTTCCTAATCCACCAGAATTGATCCATCTTCGAGGCTCATCAAACTTATAATATTGTGCTGCCCACATCTGATGCTGTCCCACATCTGATGTGACATACGTACTTTGATCTTTTGTTAAATTATATAAAGTTTCAATAACAAACTGAGGTTTGATCAAGTCACTTTTGCGATCATACTCAAGACACTGCTTGCCACGCCACTCTTCAATTTGAACCCACCATTTTGCGATTGCTGTACCATCAGGGCAATTAGGCGCTTCATCAATTAGCTTATTCATATCCTTTAAGACAGACTTAACATCCCCAACTATCGGCACATCAACTTTTACATTTTTTGAGATACTAGCAGGGTCAATATCGACATGAACAATTTTAGCCGTTGGGCAAAATTCTGCCAATTTCATGGTTACTCGATCATCAAATCGTGCACCAATAGCAATCAAAACATCACATTCATGCATTGCCATATTAGCTTCATAAGTACCGTGCATGCCTAACATGCCAACATTTTGCTTATCCGTTGCAGGGAAAGCCCCCAAGCCCATCAATGTTTGCGTTATTGGATAACCCAACACACGAGTAAATTCTGTTAATTCTGCCGCAGCTCCACTAAGCACAACACCACCACCGGAATAAATCATCGGTCGCTTGGCTGACATGATCATCTCTACCGCACGCTTAATTTGCAACGGGTGACCCTGGGTGACCGGATTATAAGAGCGCATTTCTACAGTTTTTGGATAGCTGTAAGGAATTTTAATGGCAGGATCGGTAATATCTTTTGGAATATCAACAACCACAGGCCCAGGCCGACCAGTAGTCGCAAGATGAAATGCCTTCTTCAAGGTATCAGCCATTTCATTTATATCTTTAACCAAAAAATTATGCTTTACACAAGGGCGAGTAATTCCGACGGAATCCACCTCTTGAAAAGCATCACTACCAATGACGGGTAAAGGAACCTGTCCAGTAATAACTACCATAGGAATTGAGTCAAGATACGCTGTGGCAATACCCGTAATCGCATTGGTTGCACCTGGTCCAGATGTAACTAGCACAACGCCGGGTTTATCAGTTGAACGTGCATAACCATCTGCAGCATGAGTCGCTGCCTGCTCATGGCGTACCAAAATATGCTTTACGTCATCCTGTCGATAAATCGCATCATATATATGTAATACAGCCCCACCTGGGTACCCAAAGATGTACTCAACGCCTTCATCTTTGAGAAACTGAATTAATATCTCACCACCACTTAGTTCCACAACCTATTACCTCAATCTTTCTATTATATTCAGAGATTTCTATTATTTTCTGAATCTGAATTGTTTTTGGGGAAAACCGAGCATGTTACCCCATTTTGATGCAGTATTCATCACCTATTTTGTGTTGAAACTCCAATACTTGAACCTAAAACACCCACATTTAACCTCACTTTAAAGCAATTGCTAGTGTAGAATAAACAGATAAAAAGTAACCTATTTAGGCCAATTAGGCTGAAAAGCATATCGATTATATTTCCAACTTTTTGGCTCATCCCGCTAAATATTACTAATGACTTATTGTAAAATCCTAATATAAACAGCAGAATATTATAACCATCCCGAAGCGATCTTAACTTCAGGTCAGTTTTGGATAAACAGCACACCAAGACAAGAGCACCAATACATATATGGTCAACCAACAAACGAAACCGACAATAATGATCATTCAGGGTATAACAGAAGATGGTCGCAAATTTCGCCCCAGCGATTGGGCCGAACGAATGAGCGGAATGCTTTCAACTTTTGGCGATGATCATCGAATTCATTATTCGCCCAAATTACGACCCATTAGCATTGAGGGAATAAAGTGTATAGCCATTGATACAAGCTTAGCAGAAAGCCAGCCAGGGATTTATCAACAAATCATGGAATTTGCCCGACGAAACCAATTGAGCATTATAGAAGAACCTACCACGGTATAGCAGAAACAATTTAAACCCACACAAGCCTATAGGTTCCAAAAAACACAAATTCTTATTCATTTTTCTAAGTAAAATTGATAATTCGGCTCAAATTGATCTGAACCATCTAATATAAACACTCAAAACTTTTTATACCCCTTCGCGTACATCATATATTCAATGGTTAATATAGTGATTCGGCAAAGGTTTTTAATTCCTCCATAACATATTAGCACACGCATAACATCCAACTGTTCATGCTTTAATCCTAGATCACAAATATCTTGTTTATTCCAAGCATAAATATCCTTTTCATCGCTCAACCAATTATCAATCCACGCAAATTTGATTCGATAGCCGCATTCACACCTCCCTAATCATAGTTACTATAATTAATCCCATGCTTTGCTTTCCATAGTATATTGAAGAACAGATAAACAATTGAAACCTGTATGTAAGACGTGGGTTGTTGCATTTAGATGAACATATTATTCATCTGGCAATAATCTGACAATTACATTCGTGAATACGCGGTTATCTGCACAACCAATCCACAAATACTCAGGAACTTGTTACTCAACGAGTTTTTTAAAAACTTACTACCCGTAGCTTTTACAGCTTCAGCACAAGATATATCGTTTTTAAATAAACCTATTAATCCGTTTATACTTTTATCAAAATCAACGATTAGACTTAAATCTGCTTTGTTAAAGCCATTTTACAACTAAATTACAGGATATTCGTAAAATGGCTTAATAACGCGCCATCATTAATGTTATATTCGTATACCACGACGACCTGCCTGACCGAGTGTAATAAAATTAAGGAATCTACATGGCGAATGATTTTACTTTGTTACTTGTTGAGCCCGACAAAAAACTACAAAAAAATATTTGTGGCGTACTACGTGACGACTTCAATATCGAAGATATTATAAGCACTGATTCCAGCAAACAAGCGTTACATTACTTGACTGATGATACCTCTATAGATTGTATAATTGTTAACTCACAGTTAACAGATAACACAGGCTTCGAACTCATTTCTATTATCAAAGGAATTGAGCGTTATACCAGCACCTCAATTTTAATCATGTCTGAACAACAAGACCGAACTCATTTATTGCAAGCCGCAGCATGTGGTGCATCTGATTTTATCATTAAACCTTTCTCACCCAGATCACTAACACTTAAACTTAAAAAACTGATTACCGGTCAAGAATTTCGCATTAATAAACGAGTTGCCACCTTTGAAGCATTTGAACTAGAAATTAAATTCAGTGAGTCAAAAAATTACAAAGCAAGATTAGTCGATATTTCAATTGGCGGATGCTCAGTCATCAGTGAGTTATTTCATAATGGTGGCTGCATTTATGATGTTGCTGACATCAATTTCAAGAGTGAAAAAAAATCGTTTTCCATACCAGCCGAACTCATCCGAACAGAAAGAGATCCTGAATGTGAAGATGATGATGAAAAAGAACTATTGGCAGCCTTTCAATTTGGAGAGTTACCAAGCCCAGACCAACAATCAATACATGACTTCATTACCGAGCTGAACGAAATTTAACCGCACTCTCTACTACTTCCATTGTTACTAAAGTGATTCTTATTCAATCCGCTATAGGTGTGAAATCTAGACTTTAATTGCGGCATTGATGCGCCTCACACATTAAGAGTGCTACTGATGTGATTAAATAATAATCACGTCATGGTAGTGCATGAAATGATGGCCAATCTCGCCAAATAAACCAAAGTGACTTGCAAGGGAAGACAATGACCGTTTCAACAACCAAGCCTGACTCAGATACCTTAAAAATAGATATTAATGGTACCTTGGGCAATATAATGCACAAGGAATTCCGTGCTGCCTATGAAGAACAAAACGCAAAAAAATATGTACTCGATCTTGCCAACACCCAAAATATTGATAGCTCTGGCCTTGGCATGCTCTTATTGCTAAAAGATCATGCTGGTGGAGAAAATGCTAATATAGAGTTTATTAATTGCTCTGATCATTTATTAGACATATTCCATGTAACTTGCTTCTTTCGTCTATTTAAAATCCCTCAATATGATGAAAAACACGCATAAGATCACAAAATATATCCCACTATCTTGATTGCATAGTTTTTTATTGATAATTAAGAATCTAGATAAAGAGGCGCTAGGTCTTAGTGGCAATCTCTTTTTATCCCCCTCCAGCTCAACTTGTTTGCATAAAAAAATTAATTCTATAAGTTACAGTAACTTATAATGCTCTCAAAAATCGTATTTGCTAGCTTGTCTACACAAATCAAACTAAACTTTTACTAAATTCGAACGTTATGATTAAGGAGAGTGTTATGCCGCTTTTAAAGATTCAAACAAATGCCACTTTAACAAATGAGCAGCAAAAAGCCGTTACTAAGACATTGTCAGAAGCGGTAGCAGTTATGTTGGGCAAACCGGAGCGTTATGTCATGGTGAGTTTAGAGCATAATTCAAACATGCTTTTCGCTGGGACAGATGAAGCCCTAGTATATTTGGAACTGAAAAGCATTGGTTTATCTGAGGATAAAACCACGGAATATGCATCAACACTCTGTAAAATTATTTCTCAACACTTAGAAATCGCAACAGATCGTATTTATATTGAATTTACTAATGCTCAACGTCACCTTTGGGGGTGGAACGAAGCAACTTTTTAGCGAGCAAACCTTATGATTAAATCTTATATCTTTGCATCTTTGTATACTGTTGTCGGCATGACTGGCTGGGGAGCGTATTCAACAATTACTACCGAAGATACTTCCGTTAATGCAATAAAACAAATCGCAGCAAGTGCTATCGCAAGCCAACAAACCGCAACTGTTTCAAAGTCACTATACCGCTGGAAAGATCATGAGGGAAACTGGCAATATGGCCAAATACCCACAGAAGAAGTCAACGCTACTTATGAAAAAGAACTGGCGTTATTACGCAGCTTACCTAGGGAAGTATTACCAACACAATCACTAACTAGAGAGGACAAAGACGATGGTTTTTTTGCAATGCTCCCTAAACTCTCAAGCCTTAGCAATTTATTTAGTCATCAAAAAAAGTCCGAGGCTGAAGCAACAGCTGAGATGAAAAACTTAATGGAAGAGGCAGAAAAATTGAAAAAAATTGCTAAACAACGCCAAGAATTACTACATAATATAGGTAGATAATAAGCGTCAACATATTTAGCAGTTCAAAATACTAAACTATTTTTTTTAGTATCTGCAATGGCGGTTGTCGAATAACCCCAATACTCCCCCATACTCCAACAAGCCCAATCCCAAATGCACCACCCAGCAAGCCATAACTCCAAACGCTTAGATTCCACTGTACAGGCATTTTCAAAACATACTGAGCAATTACAAACGCAACAACACTCGCCAAAATAGCTGCTACCAACCCACTTAGTAACCCCAAACTCACAAACTCCGCGGTTAAGGATTGTAAAATTTGCTTTCGATTGCCACCCAAGGTCCTTATCACTGCATTTTCTAACATTCGTTCATCATGAGTTGCCTGAATCCCCGCAAACAATACCATCACGCCCGATAGCAAAGTAAAAAGAAATACATATTCAACAGCCATTGTGACACGCGAAATAATTTCTCGAACATGTGTCATAATTGCCGCCACATCAATAACGGTAATATTAGCAAACTCGCTCACCAATTCATTTAAAAAATTATACTTTTCCGGAGGCAAATAAAATGGCGACATATAGGTTGTTGGCATATCGTCAAGCAATCCAGGCTTGGCAATCACATAAAAATTTGCACCAAATGAACCCCAATCAACTTCTCGAACACTACTTACTGTCGCTTCAAAAAATAAATCGGCAACTTTAAACTTCAACCGGTCGCCTAGTTCAATATTTAGATTTTCCATCACGCTTTTTTCAATGGAAATTAAATCAGTCTTAGTTTCTTCTTCAGACCACCACCGCCCTTTCAGAATTATATTATCCAGAGCCATATTTTGCGCCCAACTTAAATTAAATTCTCGTGACAACAACTGCTTAGCTTGTCGATTATTTACCGATTCAGCACTTATCTCCTGACCATTCACTTCAACCAAGCGACCTCTAATCATTGGGTGAAAGATAGGGACTTTCAATTGGCGAGTCGAATAAAATTCCTCTAATCCTTGAACTTGACCCGGGTGAATATTAATAAGAAATCGATTAGGAGCATCTACAGGTATTGAAGCTTGCCATTCATCCAACAAATCTCCACGTATCAAAGTTAAAACTAATAACGCCATAATACTTAAGCCAAAAGCAATAATCTGCACAACGCTAGTCGCAGGCCTACGTAGTAGGTTTCTTAAACCATACCACCAAGGGTTTGTAAATTTTTGTTTACTCATTCGCAAAATGAATAACAATAAGAATGCACACAGTGCAAGAATTGCAATCGTACCCATAGCACCAAGCACCATATATAACCCAAGCTTGACATCATTTGCCTGCCACACCATAACCAATGACAAAGAAGCAATACCAATTACATAGCTGAAAAATTTGGGTGCGGAAAAATCCCCAAGATCACGTTTCAATACACGTAAGGCAGGCACCTTACGAAGAGATAAAATTGGCGGCAGTGCAAACCCTGCCAAAGTGATTAAGCCGATAGCCATTCCAAATAAAAATGGCAATATGGATGCGCTAGGTAAAACCACACCAGCAAACGACCCCAAAAGACTAATGAGCAATTCATGGGTAAAATAACCAACAACACAACCCACAAAACTCGCAGCCAAACCTAAATATAAGATCTGTAAAGTATATAACTGCGTTATAAGGCTTTGTTTTGCCCCCACACAACGCATAATTGCACAGTGATCTAAATGTCTTTGAGAATAACGCCGCGCAGCCAGTGCCACAGCAACACCTGCAAGTATGACACTGGTTAATGCAGCCAAACCTAAGAACTGTTCAGCACGAGAAAGTGCCACACGAATTTCCGGCCTAGAGTCGCGAATCCCTTGCATGCGAATGCTCACATCCTGCTGATCGGTCACATATTTCCGATACTTATTGATATCTTGGCTATCTCCAGCAACTAACAAAACATGTCGAATACGACTACCTGCTTGAACTAATCCTGTAGCCTGTATTTCTCCGTAATTCATTAACACCCTGGGAGCAACATTAAATAAATCACCCCCCCTGCCTGGCTCACTTAACAAGATTGCGTCGATCTGAAAGGATTTATCACCCAGCGCTACTGAATCACCAACACCAATATTAAGCGCCGTTAGCAAACGTGGTTCAACCCAAATTTTACCAGGCCCCACCATTCGATCGACTCGTGTTTCTGGTGCAAACATTTCTTTAGAAATACCAAGATTTCCACGTAAAGGAAAATTACTTTCAGCAGCTTTTAGCCATACTAATTGACCACCACTCTCCGCAAGCACCATGGTTGGAAAAGTAAGCTGTTTTGCGTGTTGTAAATTTAGATCATTCGCTTTTTCGATATATTGATTGTCAAACGGATGATCACTGCTGAGTAGTAAATCTGCACCCAGTAGCTCATTGGCTTGATTAGACAACGCATTTTGTATGCGATCAGCGAAAAAACTCACTGAACTTACCGCTGCAACAGCGATAACTAAGGCAAAGAATAATATATAAAGCTCACCTGAACGCCATTCTCGAAGCAAGTGTTTAAATGAAAGTTGAAAAATATTCATTGAGATATTTCTGTCAATCTACCCGCTTCAATATTAAATTCTCGATTACATCTTTTCGCCAAATCATGATCATGTGTTACTAAAATAAGCGTTGTTTGTAGCTCAGCATTTAATTCAAAAAGTAATTCAATAATAATATCACCAGTTTTACTATCTAGGTTTCCAGTTGGCTCATCAGCTAATAAGATTTTAGGTTTCACAGCAAATGCTCTAGCAATAGCAACACGTTGTTGTTCACCACCTGATAGCTGTCGAGGATAATGGCCTAAACGTTCAGCCAATCCTACACGAGCCAAAACCTGTTTTGCAGTCGCTTCGGGGTTTTCAAGCCCCAAAAGCTCCAGTGGCAACATTACATTTTCCATGGCTGTTAAGCTCGGTAATAATTGAAAAGATTGAAAGACAAAACCAATCAAGCGACCACGCAATTGAGCACGACCATCTTCATCGAGTTCAAATATGTCTTGTGAATCTAAAATAACTTCACCAGAACTTGGCACATCAAGACCTGCCAAAATACCTAACAATGTCGATTTACCAGCACCAGACGGACCTAATATCGCTACAGACTCGGCAGAGAAAATGTTAAAATGTATATCATTCAGCAAATGTAACTGTCCTGTTGGACTCGAAACTTGCTTATGCAAATGTTTAACACTTAATAAAGGATCAATTTTCACTTCATTCATGATACGTATATTACTTCTCACAATTATATATTTCTGTTCATTTAGCGCATTTGCTGCACCAAATATCCTAGTTTTGGGCGATAGTATCAGTGCTGGATTTGGCTTAAATCAAAACCAGGGCTGGGTCTCTCTATTACAACAACGCTTAGCTATCAAAGAGTACCCACATAAAGTGATTAATGCCAGCATTAGCGGAGATACCAGTAGTGGTGGTTTAAGACGTATAAGTTCAGCTCTCGATAAACACAATCCTAAAATAGTTATTATTGAATTAGGGGCGAATGATGGTTTGCGTGGTTTAAAATTATCTCAATTAAAAAGCAACTTATCTGACATAACTGACTTATCACTCAAAAAAAATGCTGAAGTCCTCATTCTTGGTATGCAACTCCCTCCTAACTATGGGCCAACGTATACAAAAGCGTTCTCCAACGTTTTTACTGAAGTTAGTAAAAGCAAACAAACCTCAATCGTACCTTTTTTATTCACTGGATTTGAAAGTGATCTAGATTATTTTCAGGCAGACCGAATTCATCCAAATTCACGAGCTCAGCCATTAATATTGAATAATATTTGGCCAGTCTTATTTCCCTTACTTAATGCTCACTGAAAGCTTCAAGATATAGACCTCGAAAATATTACTAATTCAAAATATTTTTATATATTGTGAATAAATGTTCTACCTAGGCTGATTACCCACCATTTAAAAAGTAATATAAATTAATCTACGATTTTAATGGCTTAGAAAAAACGATATCCTAACTTTTCAGTCCGCTATTCATTTATAGAACAGATTGAATAATTTTATCGCCAGATTGCTTGAATTTGACACCAATATCTTCTAATTGTTACTTAAGCTCTCTCCTTAAAAATGAGGCACACCATGGAAAATCGTTGGAACCAGCGTCATTTAACCAAAATCAACGTCATGATTTATTATGGCCCTTTGGGACTAATTCGAGGCATTGCCAGAGATATCTCCAGCCATGGCATGTTTGTGGAAAGCGGACGTATAATTTTATCCAACGAAGAATTAATTCAAGTGAGCTTTCAATACCCAGACCTTTACGATGAAAATAAATTTTCAATACCTGCTCATGTAATACACAGTAATCAAAAAGGTGCTGGCCTAAAATTTCTAAATTATATTTTCACTCCACCTGACCGAAAACCCGGAAAAAATCATTATATGGTTAGTAGCTCACGGGATTAGCGCATTACGCTAACGTCCATTTGTCTTAATTCAACGACAGTTTTAAACAATCTTCGACATTTCATATTAATTCCCATGTAAATTTTGGCATTCATTTGCAATTCTGTATAAAATGATGACAATACTAGGACTTAGCTCCTATTACACCAACCACAGCTTTGGGATATTACGTGAAAAAAATCATTTTCTTGTTTAGCTTTCTGATTTGTTCAACTCAACTTTCAACCACGACTTTTGCCGAGGAAGTACGGTATGTAACCGACTCTTTTTCCATCACCATGCGGACTGGGCAAGGCACAGCACATAAAATAGTCAAGTCGCCGAAGAGTGGTGTAAAAATGACACTTCTCAAAGAAGATAAGGAATCTGGATATTCCCATGTTCGATTAGAAAGTGGACTTGAAGGCTGGGTGCTCAGTCGCTATCTCGTCAACCAACCCATTGCCAAATCTAGGTTGGCAGCGGCCAACGCTAAAGTAAAAGCTTTACGATCAAAAGTTAGCGAGTTAAATGAGAAATTAAACAAAACATCTAAAAGCAAATCTGGATTCGAAAAAGACACAAACAGGCTCTCTAAAGATAATGCTAAACTGAAAAAAGAATTAACACATATTAAAGAAATTGCATCTAATCAGATAGCCATCAATCAAGAAAACAAAAAATTACAGGAGCAAGTTCTCACCTTAAAACGAAACATGCAAACTGTCCAACAAGAAAATATGGGATTACAAGATCGATCTGCTAGAGATTGGTTCTTAATCGGCGCAGGTGTATGTATTGTTGGTATAATCTTAGGACTAGTCTTACCAAATTTACGTTTTCGCCGCAAACAAAGCTGGAATTCGCTATAAATAGCTAATTTAATATAAATCACTATTGGAAACCTCAAATAGTGATTTATATTTTTAATCTAGCGTTGAAAGCTCTCGATAAAGTTCCACTGTCAACATATTCTAACTCTCCACCGAGTGGAACCCCATGCGCAATACGTGTTACAGGAATTTGATATTTATGCGCTAGACTTGAGATAAAATGTGCCGTCGCTTCACCTTCTACCGTTGGATTCGTAGCCAATATGAGTTCGCTAATTTCGTCAGCAGCAAATCGAGAATCAAGCAAATCTAAACCTAATTCTTCTGGTCCAATGCCATCAAGTGGGGATAACTTTCCCATTAAAACAAAATACAAACCACGATAATCTGCTGCTTGCTCCACTGCCAACATATCTGCAGGGCTTTCTACTACACACAAAATATGTGAATCACGTTTTTGGTTGGCGCAAATATGGCAAATGTCTTTTTCACTAAAATTTCGACATCGGCGGCAATGACCAATTTGTTCTAAGGATTGCGCGATAGTAGCCGCCAAACGCTGAGCTCCCTGACGATCACGTTCCAATAAATGAAACGCCATCCTTTGTGAGGATTTAGGCCCTACACCCGGCAAACAGCGCAAAGCTTCCATCAACTCATCCAGCAGATCATTTGCCATATTGTTTAAAACGGTAACTTCATACCTGGCGGAAGTTCCATTCCACCCGTTACATTAGCCATTTTATCCTTAGTGGATTCTTCCAACTTACGAACCGCATCATTCACTGCTGCAGCCAACAAGTCTTCAATCATTTCTTTATCTTCTTCCATTAAAGATTGATCAATATTGACACGCTTAAGGTCATGACGCCCAGTCATTACAACTGTTACCATGCCACCGCCAGCGGTACCGTTAACCTCCATGTTTGCGATTTCTTCTTGCGCTTTTTGCATGTTTTCTTGCATTTGTTGCGCTTGTTTCATTATATTACCTAAACCACCCTTCATCGGAAACTCCTACTAGTTTTTATCTACTAATTTAACTGATTGTGTATCTAATTTTGCGTTTAAAATTTCTTTCATTGCGACGACGTTCGGATCCTGCTCCATCGCCTGTACCGCTTCATTCAAATTTTGCTTATGTTGCTTTTCCTGCTTTATCGCTGGTGTATCAGATTCTGCCTCTCCTGAGGTCAAAGATATTTCAACATCTTCAGCATAAAACTGACTCAACGCTTCTTGTAAACGCTGTAAAATTTTCTCACTTCCCAAATGTGCATGCACAGGTGACAATAATAAATCCAATTGATTTCCATCTTTCCTAACAAAAACACAATGACTGGCCAATTGCCGAGGTAATCCAGAAAGCGGAAGTTGATTCACGATATTATCCCACGCTGTGTCAGTGTTATTTTTCTGTGCTTGCTCAGGAGGTGATGAAGACATCGGCGACACCTGACCTCTTACTTGCTCCAACGCTGACGAACGAGGATCAACTGCCGGCTTCACCCTGGCTACAGATGCTGCCGCAGTTGGCTGCTGAGATTTTGTAGTTATATCTGGGTCTTGTCCCGCAATCTCAGGTTGAAACGCATACATGCGTAATAATATCATTTCAAAACCAGCCCTGGGATCAGGTGCTAACGGTAAATCTTGCTGACCCATCAAAGCAATTTGATAAAACAACTGAACTTCTTCTGCAGATAATTTTTTAGCAAACTCCAACAAATGCTGATTATCTTCATCTAAAACATCTGGAACCGCTTGTGCAATCGCTAGCATATGCAATACCGAGACTAGCTCTGCAAGCACGGTAGAAAAAACAACGCCATGACTCGCTAGAATTTCAACATGTTGTAATAAAGCTGGGGCATTCTGATCAATTAATGCCTCAACGATTCCCACAATATCTTTGTTATCTATGGTTCCCAGCATTTCACGCACAGTATCACTCATCACCTGTCCGTTACCATGAGCGATCGCCTGATCCAATAAACTCAATGCATCACGCATACTTCCCTTTGCAGATCGAGCAATGAGTTTTAAGCCGGAACTCTCTGATTTAACACCTTCCTGCTCCAAAACATAACCCATGTGCCCAGTAATTAAATCTTGTGGAATCGTTTTTAAATTAAACTTCAAACAACGCGATAAAATAGTAACCGGTAACTTTTGTGGATCAGTGGTGGCCAGAATAAATTTAACATGTGGTGGTGGCTCTTCCAGCGTTTTTAACAAAGCATTAAAGCTGTGTGTAGTGAGCATGTGAACTTCGTCGATCAAATAGACCTTAAATCGACCACGACTCGGCGCGTACTGTACATTTTCTAACAACTCTCGAGTTTCATCGACTTTTGTACGTGAAGCGGCATCCACTTCCAATAAATCGACAAATCGCCCTTCATCAATTTCAATGCAGCTTGAGCATATACCACAAGGAGTAGCGCTGAGACCTTCTTCACAATTGAGAGACTTAGCAAATATGCGACCCAGCGTTGTTTTACCGACGCCACGAGTACCTGTAAAGAGATAGGCATGATGCAGTCGATTGTTGTCTAGCGCGTTAATTAAACCCTGCAAGACGTGTTTTTGACCAACCACCTCTGCAAAGCTCTTTGGTCGCCATTTACGAGCCAGAACCTGATAACTCAAAAACCTCACCCCCGATTAAGCCGGATTAACACACACGGCACATAACATTGTCTATATCTCAATCAAAACAGTGAGATATTATATCGATTTACTCAATATTTTTCATCTGCGATAGAAGTATTGTTTTTTATATTCGAAAATTGATGGGAAACTGATCAGGTTACCTATGATTTGCTCGAGAACAAGGTTTCTGTTTCCGCTCAAGCCTCCTACCTATGTATTACAGGCAAGGAATAATCGTACAGTTTGCAAAGTGTGCATGAGCACTTATAACGCAGTAATCTGGCAAAACATAGAACATATGAGTAGTTTCGAGCATTGGTTAGGTGGTAACCTACTCCAGCCACACCCCGGCGCCCGAGTCCACTGCTGCAGCTGCTCCCTTCCGGGCCTGACTGGGTCCACAATCTATCGTCGCGAGGGGACCAAAGCAGGTCACCATTGAGCGCAGGGATTATGAGTGATATGAATCGGTGATTCAAGTAATAAAAGCAGGAATTAATGGATGCCTTGCCACCATTTTAGCTTCGTAAAGAAGCTAGTACTTTAAAAATATGTGGCAATGTGTTAAATCATCATTTAACACATCTCTATGGAAAATAGGCACAAGGCATCCCGAACTCGTCAAATCTATCTAAGTTGTACCAATTGTAAATTGGCTAAACAAATTAAAAAGCAAATATATTGCTGTAGCTCCAACCACCCACCCAGCTACTGCGGTAAACATCTTAAGAAATTTATCATAGCCATCTGAAACGTGAGTATGCACTTCCATCAAACTCTCCTTTTCAAACTACAACTCTACTTTACCTAAACATTAGACTAGGGATAATTATATGCAATAAAAATATTTCTATGAGAATCATTACACTATGAATTTTTTTTATAACAAAAATTTTAAATTTATCTCATACAACCCATAAAACATCAAAAGTGCCACTTACTATTTAATTTCTTCTAGGGTTTATTGAATGAAAGCAAAAATATAAGAAGATTACTGGCAGTTATCAACAAGCCTCACAGAGAAATATAACTCAGTCTTTAATCACCAACTTATAGTCGCTTTAGTTTACAAAAGGCTAAATCTTAGTAAAAACAGCAAAACAATATGAAATCAAAGAGAAATATAACCAACAATTTACAACAGGTATATTTTAATCTAAAAACTTCTATAAAATACCGCCACTTAGCCCAAAAACACTATCAGTTCACTTAATATTAATTTATTACAATATAAATTTAACCTATAAAGATAAATCACAATTTTAAGTCACGAATAATATTCATACTATAATGTGTCGAATACTTTGCCAAAATATTGGATTTGATTTCCAACATCAAATTCGTTTTATTCTTAGATTGTGCCCAAGAGTCGAATACTGTATTAGCTCCAAATCAAAGCTAAAACTGAGTAATAACACTATTAAATGTTTTTTCAACTCAAGGAAAATATTTAGTGATTTCAGATTCCGCATTAACAATTATTTCATTAGGCACAAGTCTGTTTGCCTTGCTATGCTTACTAATTAACTTACACTTAGCTCGCAAAAAAAACCTATTAACAAATCCTACACTAGCTTGGAGTCACGCTCTTGAAGTACTAGACCAGCCAATAATTCTTGCAGATAATTACGACAACCTAATTCATGCTAACAATGCTTTCTACACACATTTAAATCAACCCAAAGAAAATGTAGTCGGGAAAAAAGTACATAAATTACTACATAGCAATAACTCCCATCTCGACTGCGAAGCCTGTCGGAAACGCATCGCAAAAATTGATGCCACCATAACAAAAGAAGCAGATGACGAATCAAATCCACTATCGATTCCCGTTGATATTGTCATCAAAACCATAAAAAATGAACAAGGAAAAGTGATTGGCACATTACAATCATTTCATGACATTACCCATATTCGCAATGCGGAGAAAGCGTTAAGACAGAGTCAACAACAATTATCTGAAGCGCAACGAATTGGGCGCATGGGTAATTGGGAATGGAACATTTCAGAAGACTCATTTAATTGGTCCGAAGAAATGTGGCGAATCTTTGGATCGCCAGACATACAAAATACAAAATCGGGTTACCAAAATTTCTTGGCCTACATTTATCCTGAAGATAGAAATAAGGTTCATAAATTAATACAATCTTCTATCAAGAATCGTAACCAAGGATTCCTAATCGATCATCGAGTCACTTTACCTAACGGTGAAGTTCGAGATATTCGCCATCAAGGAAAACTAAGTTACACCAGTGATGATGACTGCATACGTTTAGCAGGAGTTACACAAGATATAACCACACAAAAATCTATCGAAAACGCATTACATGAAGCAAAGGAAAAAGCTCAAGTAACACTACAGTCCATAGGAGATGCGGTAATTACCATGGACGTCAATGGCATTATCGATTACGTCAATCCTGTCGCTGAAGAACTGTTAATGCAAGATTTTCACAATTTGACAGGAAAACATTATCAAGACGTTATTAATCTTATTGAAGAATCCTCATTAAAACCCATGGCAAATCCTGTAAAACGATCATTATTACGAAAAAGTGAACTTTTCCATGAACAAATTATATTGATGCGACCTGATAATTCACAATTCTCTGTCTCAATCACCTCCGCACCTATAATCATCAAAGACAAACTAGTCACAGGCGTTACCCTGGTTATCCATGATGTCACTGAAATGCGCTCACTTGCCAAACAATTAACATATCAAGCAAGTCATGATGACCTCACTGGTCTCGTTAATCGAAGGGAATTTGAAAAACGATTAAACATAGCAATAGAAAGTGCGCGAGAACAAAATAAACAACATGCATTAATCTACATGGATTTAGATCAATTTAAAATTGTTAATGACACATGCGGGCATATTGCAGGTGACGAATTACTTAAACAGATTAGTGACCTACTCACCTCGAAAATACGTAACATCGACACTTTAGCTCGACTTGGTGGTGACGAATTCGCGGTACTACTACAAACATGCTCGTCTTCTATTTCTCAACAAGTTGCCGAATCGTTACGCCATGCCATCGAGGAATTTCGTTTTGCTTGGGAAGATAAGGTATTTAAAATCGGTGTAAGTATTGGCTTAATTCCTATTACTTCAGAAAGTGGCGATCAAACAGATATATTACGCAAAGCGGATTCAGCTTGTTATGTTGCCAAAGATGGTGGCAGAAACCGTGTATATGTCTATGACACAGACTCTCGATCACTTGACATCCACCATGGAGAGATACAGTGGGCTCAAAAAATTGGTCAAGCACTTGAAAATGATACTTTTGAATTGTTTTCTCAAACCATAAAACCCATGAAAAATAGTAATCATGCGCATTTTGAAATCTTGTTACGCATGACTGATGAACTTGGCAATTATATTAGTCCTAATACATTTATTCCTTCTGCTGAACGATATCAATTAATGTTAAACATTGATCATTGGGTTATAGATAAAACATTAAACACTTTAAAAAACATGGATCAGAAAATGTCCTGGGATAGCTATGTATGCAGTATCAATCTTTCAGGGCAATCACTTACCCACAACAGTTTACTTGAGTTCATCATACAAAAAATTGACGAAACTGGCATCAACCCAAACAATCTTTGCTTTGAAATCACAGAAACAGCAGCAATCGCAAATTTAACCAATGCTGGTCGTTTCATTAATGTCCTCAGAGATATGGGCATTCGATTTTCGCTCGATGATTTTGGCAGCGGCTTGAGTTCTTTCGATTACCTTAAAAAATTGAACGTCGATTATTTAAAAATTGATGGATCATTTGTGAAAGACATTAATCGAGATAGAGTTGATTACGCAATGGTAAAATCTATCAATGAGATTGGTCATCTAATGGGCGTGGAAACAATTGCTGAATTTGTGGAAACAGCTGAAATTATGCAAATACTAAGAAAGCTCAATATTGACTATGGACAAGGCTACCACATAGCTACTCCTCTTCCATTAAATCAATATCTTCAATTAAACACAGAGCGAAAAATTGGCTAACTCAAAGAGACGCTAATAAAGTGGTAACAAAACCTCCGTGTCCTGCTCTCGCTTCTAACCGCCATCCGTACAGGCAATGAAAATTCAAGCTCAAACAAACCCTTATTTAGCGTTTTTTAACAACGATCGCTCCTCAAACTACAAGATTCAGTTAGATAAACCAGTAATGTATCTTGATCAATTAACTTTTCTTCTTCCAATATGGGGGTTCTAGCAGGAACTACCATTATCTTAAGCTGTTCAAATCCTCCATTAACAAATAACTCATTTTTGGGAACATAAAAATGCGAAATGTTCCTCACGGCTTTAGCAACCGATTTATTTAATCGATGACTGTTACTGTTTTTCAAATTTTCCAGTCTTTGCACTCTGCCATCAGCTGCTAATTCAACCTCATAGAGAAATCCATAATTAAACGGCCAATCTCCCGCCGTTAAACCATGGACCGAGAGATTGACCCTACGTGTTAAATACTTAATATTTTCTTGTTTATAACATTGAATAATCTCAGTATCTAATGTGTTGTCTGAATCACATCGGATAGAAACTTTTTGCGCGTCGCTGAGAATGGACATACAAGCTGGCAACAGAAAACATAGCAAACTCGATACAATTAATATGTGTTTATTCATAATATTCCCGTGCTGCTATAAAAAGCAATAAACACCGAGAATTAAACAAACAAATTCAATTGCTCTGCATCGATTGGATACGCTATTGCGGGCGGAAGATTTTCAACGCCAGCCAAGCGTCGCAATGCCAAGTGAAAATGTGCCGGCGTCAACTTGATAGCACCAATATTACTATTTGTTACATCAGGCTGTAAAGTCAAAGGATCGATTCGATAGGCCATATGACTAGGATCCGTTGCACCAACGACTCGATTTCCACGAATAATTTGTGTTGAATTACCCAAGAAAAGCGCACTGCTAATCGGCCAGTGATCTTTCCCTTTTTCTTTATTATACTTATTGGTTCTTCCAAAGTCTGAAGCTATAACAACCACAATATTATTCTGCAGCCCTCTCAATTTTGCCTCTTCTAAAATGGCATCAACTCCTTGTAGAAGATCCATGAGTAAGGGATAGTGATGCTCATCATGTTTGGCATGTGTATCAAAACCGCCCATATGCACATTTACACTAGCAGTAACGCCTTGTTGATACGCAGCTAAAGCAATTCTTCCTTGCTCATAAAGACGATAAGCTCTCTCCCTACCATTAAAATTTGCTTCCGGCATGGCTAATTGTGATTCTAGATTATCCGCCAAACCTTGCAACTTAGATGTATCCGAGCGAGATGATTGCAACTGCTGAATAGCTTTTTTAATTCGGGGAAGATTTTGCTGCTCTAACAAGGCTTGATGACGTTGAGAACTCGTTGCCGCAATAAGCGCCTCTATCTCATCAGGTAAATATGATCGACTGGTAGAAGACTTAGGGTTGGAACTTCGATTTGGATAAGCAATCTCATATAACGCTCGCAAGCTACTATTACTCATTCTAACAGGTGTCACCAAATCTGCTGCGGCTGAATATCCACCGTTTGTAAGAAAAGACAATGGTCGCTGCGCTGCCAAAGAACCTGATACTATAGCTGAAAAGCTAGGATAACCTGCCAAAAGTCGCCCAGAAAAATTGTATAACTGTCCGTTATCATGAGAATTAGTTTGGCAATCTATACCATTCACAACCAATAATTGCTGATAATATTTTTCGAAAAATGATTTCGTCGAATACAAACTCGCATCATAGAATAAACCCGTCGGTAAAAAATCATCAGGTACTGGCGCATAGGATAAATTGCCAATACGACCAATTCTACTACTATCATAATTATTTAGCCGATCTGGATTATTTACATCGCTGGGTCCATTGTAACCCTTAGGATCACATAAACTAGTAACATCCCAACCACCTTCAGCATTGATCATTATCCATAAAGGACCTGTATAATTATCTGTTGCAGCATATAACTGAGAGTTGAGAGACATCCCACATGCTGCGCCAACACCCATAGAACTAGCGAATTTTAGGAATTTTCTACGATTCATTGGTATTATTTACTCATATAGAAAATAGTAATCACGTAACATATAATTAACAACAGCCATCCACGCTCTTACTGTGTACAATTCATCGATAACAACCGGATTAGTTTGCAATAAATCCGCACTACATTCTTGGCCAATATTATTGGTATTTGTCATCGCTAATACTGTCAAAAATAATCCATAAGCTCGCTCAATTTCTGGGTCTATTAACGAGAACTCCTGCCCTAGTATTTTTGAAAATAAGTATTGAATATTTTGTTTTATTAGTGATGTATTTATTGCGTTATCTGGTAGATGATTTATATTAACTAACGGAAACAGTTCACGCTGTGACAATGCTTTATCAAAATCCAAAGGTACCAATTCACACGCTAATTGGTTGGCTATTCGCGCTTGTGCGCCAGCGATAATACTCGTTGCTTGCTCAGTACGCTGAGTCACCTCTATTGAATCTATACCACCGTATAACAGCAAATAACTATCTTCACTTAGTAAGTTACGCTTACTAGGTGATTGCCATTGTTTTTCATTAAAAATTGCTTTGATTTTCCGATCGAGATGTTCGGGTGTCAATAAATGTGCAGTTCCTACATTACCCACTTGACCCACAGGGGAAGACGCCAAGGCGTTTCTAGCGACAAAGTAAGGACTAAGCACAATTTCTTTAATTAATTTTTTAAGATTGAAGTTTTGATTGATAAATACAGTTTTTAAGGATTGATAAAACACCGGATCATCAGTGATATTAATTCCCGCAAAACCTTTAAAAATTGTTTTAACTGTCGAGCTAACAAAACGATTATCTGAAATAATTCTGTAGGCTAACCAACGCAACGCTGATGCACTGTCACTATCTGGCAAGATATTTTCTGGCAGCTGACTAAACCCTGGCGCCAACATTTCTTGTGGTTGTCGAGAATGCAACCAATTCAAATTATTCCCTAAATATCGTCCACTAACATTCCAATTCTTAAACAATCCAGCAATAGGATCAAGCACATCATGACATATCTTACACTGAGGGTCTTCTAAGGTAGGAAATAAACCAACCACATTACCTAAGTCTAAACCGCCACGATCTGCCAAACCTTCAACATCAGTATCTAAAAAATATTGAAAAACGTAACGAGCTCGTTTTCGATTCAGATTCGTACTTGACGAAGGATAGCGACTTAAAAAAGGTAAAGTAGTTAAAATGCCAGCATGAGGTATCGTTCTCGCTTTATTATCAGTGAGCTTTACAGGCAAAAAGCGCTCATAATCAAACAAATTCCAATCAGCACCATATGTAAAATTAAAATCATTCTCCCCAACGACATTCGCATTAAATATTGTTGCAGAGTACGGATTCACCATCACATAATCCGCGGTAAGAATTTCTGTAAATGGAATATCATTTTTGACCACATAACTGATTAACTCCAAGGGAGCTTGAGATAAGCCATAATTTGCGTATTCTCGCAAGAGATTACTATCCGTCCCATTGTAGCCCAGCTGCATCAACTCCGTTGTGCCAAAATAATTTCGATTATCGAAATCATTTAGTGACAGCCCTAGTGCTTTTGCGTCATTTTTAAAAGCATCAGTCAACAATAAGTCATTGTATATTTCTTTTAATCGCTGATAGAAAGATTTTTCCATCAACAATTTATCAATAATGAAACCCATTTGTTCTTTGACTTCTATCGACGATATAGCGCCATTAACAATTGCTAATTCATTTGTCGTGGGTAATCGGCCTGCCAGCGCTAATGTCGTTTTGCGAAGTTGCTGCGATGGACTCAATAAAATTAATTCCAATGGAGAAATACTGATTTTCTCACAAACACCAAATCGTTCAATCATACTTGATAGAGTTTGATAATCCGCCGAATCAGCAGATAAAATAAACTCACCACCATGATCACTATTTTTGTTTGTGACTTTGTTCAGAAAAACTGACTCGTTATTATTGTCAAGCAATACTGAACTATTTTTCATATGCAAAAAATTCTGCTCCAGATACCCAGGAACAATTGCATCAACAAAATTCAATCCACTACTGACTTTATTGGCCGTATGACATTCCATACAATATTGGTTTATGACTGGCCACACGCGCTGTTGAAAAAATAACTCTGATGTAGAGCAAGCAACACCAACATCCACATTAACAATCTGTATCGCGTCTGCGGCGTTCCCCATTGCATCCACCGCAGACCAGACCACAACGGTTGCGCCTAAAGGAAATCCGTTAGCTGGTGCGTTATTGGTAATATCGACATTGCCAACGGAATGAATAACGGACACCTGACCAAGATCAACTGGGGTTAAAACTCCTGTAGCACGTTGTTGCTGATTCGGAGGCGCGACAACTTCAAATGTTTGAGTAACATCAACTTGAGTACGATTATCGACAGCATTTTCTTGACTAAATTCTTTAGCTGACTCAGGAGAAACTTTTGGCAATGAGCTACGTTCTGTGCACGAGACACAAAATAAGATCAAGAAAACAACAAAATATAGTCGTCGAAATAACACCAAGAAACCCCATCCAAAGATAAGGCGAGGGAAAAAACTATTTGAAAACAACTACATATCGATTAAAAGACACTGTAGTACTTACGCCTAAGCGAAACCCCAATCCCACGCAATATCTATTCATTTTAATATGGCCGTCTACGTGCCATTAATATTAAGTATAGGCGAGCTTTTAAAAGTTCACAAATTGGTTATTTTGTGGCATTTTCCAAAATAGTAATATTTTCTAACGCCTGCATGCGGTTTTCACCACAAACATCAGCCTCAGGAAGAAATTGCAAACAAACTTTCGGACGTTTCACTTGATTAAAAATTTTACATTTATAATCAGCGGATAATTGAATACATATCTGGCCAGCTAACTTACCGTTAGGCATACCTGGAATCGGTGTTGATATGCTAGGTGCAATACAACAAGCCCCGCAATCACTTCGACATTGCATGACTAAAATAATCTTTCAAAAATTCATCAAAATTCTGACTGTCATTACTCTCCAACTTTTGCTGCTTTTCTATGGACTCTTTTGATAACTGATTAAAGAACTTGATTTTTTCATCTGACAAATTAAGACTTTTAAAATAATCTAGATGCTCTTCTGATTTGCGCAACGAGAAATGAAAAAAACCTTCTCGGTTTTCTCTCATTTGCATAAGAATTTGTGCAGAGGGTGTAACATCAGAATCAACAATTCTTTCATTGTAGTGCGCCAAAATTTCACTATAAGTTGGCTGAATGGGATTTTGATCCAATAACTCACAAACACCTTGCATCTGATCAAATATTTCATTTGCCCAATTTTTCAGAGGAACATTTTCTCCATTACGTTGTAATTTTAATCCAGGTTTACGCCCCATGAGTGCAACGTCTTGTATATTTTCGCTAATCTGTTTATGCTCTTTCCCAGAGATAGGAGGACTATCTTTCATCAAACAAAACACCATAAATGCCTCGAGAAAATACAAGGCTTTATCACTAATACCACAAGGCTCAAAAATATTGATATCTAAAGAGCGTAATTCAATATATCTCACACCTCTGGAGCGCAATGCATTGATTGGCATTTCCATGTTTTCGAGTAACTGCTTAGGTCGAACAGAACTGTAGTATTCGTTTTCAATTTGCAAAAGATTCGCATTGAGTTGCTCATACTCGCCATTGATTTTTACACCCATTTTAGAAAATGGCTCATGAGGAGTTGTTATCGCATGACGCAAACTTTCAACATATTGATTAACGCTATCGTAATTAACCTTAATTCCACTTTCATCTTCTTTGCTGTTTTGATACCCAATATCACTCATGCGCAACGACGTTGCATGAGGATAATAAAATGTTGTTTCATCAAAATCTTCCATATCGGTTTCAAGATCACCTAAAAAAGATTTGCAAACCGCTGGAGAAGCACCAAATAAGTAGGGTATTAACCACCCAAAACGTTGAAAATTGCGAATGAGATTGAAATACGATTCGGAAATAAAAGTTGAAATATCATCAGAGTTCTTACATAAAGCCTGGTAATGCTGCCAGAAATCATCAGAAAAAGAATAATTATAGTGTATGCCTGCAATCACTTGCATAACGCGGCCGTAACGGTGCCCCAGTCCACGACGATAAACATTTTTCATCTTTCCCAAATTGGAACTGCCATATTCAGCAATCGGAATACTTGGCGCACCAGCCAATACGCATGGCATGCTAGAGGCCCATAGAAATTCATCAGATAACCCCGCATAAACATAAGTTTGGCAATCTCTAAGAAACGACAATATCTGTTGTTTATCCTGAAAAGGCGGTGTAACAAACTCTAACAAAGCCTCTGAATAATCGGTAGTGATATGAGGGTGGGTTAACGCAGATCCTAATGCAGAAGGATGTGGCGTCTGGGCAATACTGCCGTTAGGTGCAACACGTAAACTTTCTTTTTCCAGACCAATTTGACTTTGTGCGAGTACAGCTTTAGGAATTTGCTTCAGACTCTGAGACAAACGTTTTTCCAATTGTTGATACAAATTATTAAACCTTTAAACCCAATAAAATCAGGCTATTAATAGAATTAGTGAATTCTGCATGATTTCAAGCAAGAATTCACCTGTTAATTCGACAATTCCCTTAAGTTTATATCAAATTATTGTGCAATTTCGTTTCATCCACAATTCAGCTAATTATGACCAAAATGACACTAATCTGCGGTCTTAAACCTCTAACAACAGTAGGATGTAACCTACAAAAAATGACTGCAATATGCTAAACTTTTTTAAAAGACCGATAAAAATAGTCGGCATTGAAAATCGTGGGGACAAGTCAGTTTTTTCAATGACTTATATTCAAGAGTAATTATCAGTTCATTTTGGTCGAACGCTTATTGACCTATGCCTGTTATTTCTCCCCATGTATTTAGTCTGTGGGCAAAGGGATAAGGGTAATTGGGTGACTAAAATCAACAACAGTCCATCAAAAGCCAATTTTCGTCGACTACTTCAGTCAACGTTTCTTGTGGCGTCTATACCACTGGTTCTATTCGCGTGTACCACCGAACAATTTGACGCGATCCCAACTCAAGCCCTGAGCGAAAAACCCGTAAAATACATTAGTTATCTTGATACAAATCAACAAGCAGCTGGCGTTTTAGTTAAATTCACCTCTAATACTGGCAGCAAAAGTCGAGCACGCTCCTTACGCTCTGCTGGTTTAGTTGCGACGGCACAATTTCCACTAGTGCCTGGCCTAACACTGGCACAAGCTACACCTGGATTAACAATCAACCAGACTTTGGAAAACCTAAGCCAAGACGCTAATGTTGCATATGCAGAACCTGATTACATCGTCACCATCAATGCAACACCCAACGATACTGACTTCGGCTTGCAATGGGGTTTAAATAATAACAACGATGCAGATATTGACGCTCCTGAAGCCTGGGACATTGGCACTGGCAACAATTCTGTTGTTGTCGCTGTTATTGATAGCGGCGTAGATTATAACCACCCAGATCTTACTAACCAAATTTGGAGTAATCCAAATGAAATCCCCGGTAATGGTCGTGATGATGACGGTAACGGTTTTGTTGATGATGTCCGTGGTTGGGATTTTGCCGACAATGACAACAATCCCATCGATGAACACAACCATGGAACTCATGTAGCTGGTGTTATTGGCGCACAAACAAATAATGCTCGAGGTATCGCAGGGATAAATTGGAATGTGCAAATCATGGCGCTAAAATTCATGAATGCCCAGGGCGCAGGGTCAACTTCCGCTGCAATTCAGGCAATTGATTACGCTGTAGCAAATGGTGCAATGGTATCCAATAATAGCTGGGGTGGCGGCGGATTTAGCCAAGCACTTTTTGATGCGATTCAAGCGGCCAATCAGCGAAATCATTTATTCATTGCCGCTGCAGGTAATGATGGTGCAAATACTGATACTACTGCTCATTATCCTAGCTCTTATAACTTACCGAATATTATTTCGGTCGCAGCAACAGACCAACAAGATCGATTAGCCACTTTTTCAAATTTCGGAAGTCGCACCGTGGATCTCGCTGCACCCGGCTTTCAGATTCATAGCACCATTCGTAACGGACAATATCAAGCATTCAGCGGTACATCGATGGCTTCACCGTTTGTAGCTGGTGTAGCGGGATTACTACTTGGACAAAATAGCACATTGACCGTAAGTGAGTTAAAAGCAGCAATTTTAGATAACGCAGATCCAATTGGCGCACTTTCTGGTCGCGTATTAACGGGCGGGCGACTTAACGCATTTAATTCCATTACAGGGATCACCGCTGGGGCACCTACAACACCAGTAACACCAGTGGTGATTGGCACTCCAACTGCCACTACTCTTACGATTGGAGACACTTTACAACTCAGTGCAACTGGGGGTGACGGGGCATACACATGGACTTCTCAAAATCCAAACAGAGCAAGAATTGATTCAACTGGATTACTTACCGCAACTGCAAGTGGTTCCGCTCGAGTGATCGCAACGGATGGAACAGGACTCGTGAGCTCAACTTTAGTTTTAAATATTAACGTACCGGCTAGTGCAACACTTGTTTTAAATCCCGCAAATTTAACTCAAATGGGATTAAATGCCATTACTCAAATTTCAGTATCTGGCGGCACCACACCCTACACCTGGAGTAGTAGCGACTCAACAGTGGCAAGCTTAGCACCCACCGCAGATACTAGCCGTGCGAGTATTACAGCAAACAATGCGGGCTCTTTCCGCATCACTATTACTGATGCCGTTGGCGCAGTCATTGATAGTGGCACAATTTCGGTAAGTGCACCTGATCTTTCTATTGGTGCAAGCAAAACAACACTAACTACGGGGGAGAATATTCAACTCACTGTCAACGGCGGAACTTCTCCGTATACATGGGATTCAGCCAATACTACCGTTGCAAGCGTTGATGGCGGAGGCCTTGTAAGTGCAATTAATGCAGGATTAAGCTCAATTTCTGTCACCGATGTTACTGGCACTAGCCGCTCAGTAAATCTGGAAGTCATCAACACGCCTTCAGGCAACTTAAATATCAGTCCAGCGGACTCAGTAGTTAATATAGGAGCAAGAGCTCGCTTAAAGGCAACGGGTGGCGGCGCAACATTCACCTGGACTTCTGCTGCACCAGCGATAGCCAGCATTGATAGTCGAGGAATTGTAACAGCAACAGCTGAAGGCATTACTCAAATAACTGCAACAGATGAGAACGGTATATCAGGAACAACTAACATTGAAGTACGAGCTATTAGCATCGTAGCTGCAGTACTGACAATTGGCGCTGGGGATACGCTTCAATTATCAGCCGAAGGTGGATTAGCACCTTATCAATGGCAAGTAAGTAATACGAACGTGGCAACTATCAGCAGTAGCGGCTTATTGAGCACTAATGCGAACGGATCTGTTGGTGGAATTCTGGTTTCAGTTGAAGATGCGGATAGCATTTCAAAAAGTGTAATTGTTACCGTTAATAATTCAACAATTCTTAGAGCACCACGCGCCTTTTAAATAATAATTGAGGGTAACTAAGCTTGAAGCTTTCTTTTCTTATACTTCTGATAACGGTTTAGGACGGTCAATACAATAACCTTGTGCAAAATCAATCCCCATCGTTTTCAACTTCTCCATAATATCTGGTGTTTCAACATATTCGGCAATCGTTTTCAAACCAGCAACATGACCAATTTTATTGACAGATTCGACAATAGAGCAATCTATTTCATCCTCTAACATATTTTGAACAAACCCCCCGTCAATTTTTAAATAATCAACAGGAACCGCTTTTAAATAAGAAAACGAACAAAACCCACTGCCAAAATCATCAAGCGCAAATTTAATACCCACGTGTCGACAACGTTCCATAAACTTTGCCGTATTTTCTAGATTACTGATTGCTACAGTTTCAGTAACTTCAAAACACACCATAGCAGGTGTAATTTTATGAATAGTTAATTGTTCACGAATATATTCAAACAAACTATCATCCATTAACGAGGCACCGGATAAATTTATGAAAAAGGGTCCCGATATTTGTGAATCAGCTTTCAACTCCAAACGCTCTAAATACTCGAACGCATTTTTAATAACCCAGCGATCAATCAGAGGCATTAAATCAAAACGCTCAGCAGCTGGTAAAAAGATTTCAGGTAGGATAATTTCACCATCTACCGCTTTTAGCCTGATTAAAAATTCATGATGCGATGATAATGTCAGATCCGATAGTGGTGCTATTGTTTGATGATATAATTGAAATTGGTTCAATTCCAAGGCCAACTTAATTTTGTTAACCCAATCCATTTCTCCACGTCGTTGACTAAATTCAATATCAGCATCTGAATACAAGCGGATTCGATTTCGACCCTGGTCTTTTGCCGCATAACATGCCATATCAGCAGCACTCATAATGGCATCAACACTCTCGCTCTTCGCATCAACCAATACCATACCAATACTAACGCCGATGGCAAAGTTTCTATTTTGCCAAGAAAAAGAAAAAATCTTAACAGCACTTAATATTTTTTCAGCAATTGCCTGAGCCCTATCAAGGGGACAATTTTCTAACAAGACACCAAATTCATCACCGCCTAAACGAGCAAGAGTGTCTCCATCACGAACTTGATTTTTAAGCTGGACTGACAATTGTTTTAATAATTCATCACCAGCAATATGACCACAAGTATCATTAATAATCTTAAATTGATCAAGATCAAGATATAATACTGTATGCTGCAAATTATTATGCCTTGCGTTTTGAAGAGCCTGACGCAAACGTATGTCGAATTCATTTCGGTTATTCAGACTAGTCAATGCATCATGATAAGCCATGTATCGAATTTCATCTTCAGCATCTCGCCGAGCCTTACGGGCGTCTGCATCTCGTAATTCTCTTTCAATTGCTGGAACCAACCGAGTAAGGTTGTCCTTCATGATATAATCATGAGCACCTGCCTTCATCGCTTTAACAGCAATTTCCTCGCCGATACTGCCTGAAACAATGACAGTTGGTATGTCCAAGCCAGACTCTTGTATCAAACATAAAGCTGCCGTGGAATCAAATGAAGGCATATTATGATCGGTAATACATATATCCCAACGCTCGCTCATCAAAGCCTCTCTCATTTTCTCCTCTTCCTCAACTCGGAGAAAACTAGCCATAAAACCACCTTTGCGGATTTGCCGCATGAGCAGCAAGGCATCGTCAGCTGAATCTTCAACTAACAATACTTTTAGGACTTTTAAATTAGACATAATGTTTATTGTTGACTTAACCCCATAGGCGTTACATTTAAACCGAGCCAATATGTCCCTATCTGCTTAGTAGCCTCTAAAAATTGCTCAAAGTCTACAGGTTTGCAAATAAAGCTATTTGCACCAACTTTGTAAGCATTCATGATGTCTCTTTCTTCATTTGAAGATGTCAACATAACAACAGGAATCATACAAGTTACATCATTTTCACGAATACGCTTTAATACTTCTACCCCATCCAACTTTGGCAATTTTAAATCCAGCAAAATGACATCTGGTATGTCATTTTTATCTCTATCACCATATTCACCTTCGGCAAATAAATAATTAACTGCTTCTAAACCATCTCGAACAACCTTCACATTACTTGTAATATTATTTTTCTTAAGCGCTCGCAATGCTAACAACTCGTCATCCGGGTTATCTTCGATTAGTAAAATAAGCTTTTTTTCCATTTATTACCGCCTCCGCACGGATTATTCCTTATTATTATATTTCAGCCTATTTTAAACAAATACTCTAAAATATACATCCAAGCCAAATTAAAACACAAGAACTACAGATTGTATTGATACAACAGCAATTTTTTAACGATATTAACAGTATTCTGTCTAGATATGAGAAGATGAATTAGGCAGGTTTTATTCCGAATATGTATACAAAAAACACAAAATTAGAACTCACCCAATTTGCTATTATTATAGTATAGATAATAATCTGAGCAATTTCGTAAAGTTTCAATTAAATTTACTTATCCGGACATAAACCAGACAATCAAATCGGAATTTTTGTAATTTTACTTGATTTTACAAGGTAAACAGAAGGGACTTATTCATCAGCAATGACAATATTACCTGCCATAGAAGAATGAATTGCACAGCGATATTTTGACAATTGATCAGCTAGATCCTGCGTTAACGTAAAGGTTATAACGCCATAATTATCGGACCAATTGACTTCTAAATCATCCTCAAAAATGCCTTCAGTACCAGATTTTTGAGAAAGAAGAACTTCTTGAGTTTCGACATTGATTAATTCCAAGGGATCATATGCAACGGCTGGATTATTAATTTCATATGTTTCACCGACGGTTAAAGTGATGGTTTCATTTACAGAATCATTTTGTTCAATTTTGCTTCTAGCCACTGTATCCCCATCCCAATCATATGCCCAAGTTCCTCGGCTTTCCAGACTAAAACGAATACAATCTTCACAGCTTTTAGTAACATTTATTTCAATTTTCGTTGACAAGGTAGCATCTAATAAAACGTCCACTGTCTCATCGAAATCATCATTAGAAATCTGATCATTATCTTCATATAGAGCAACAATCAACTCATCAGGGTTTCTTACTCCAGAACCTTTACTAAACATTCTTAGTAAAATAGAAACTTCATTTACATGTCCTGGCTCGACAAATTCATGTCCAACTATTTCTCCCAAACGATTATCTACCGATTCATCAAAGCGATGCACCACAATCCAACTAGGTTTGTTTGCAACAACTTTAAGTACTTTAAGGGATTCATTTAGAACAATCTGAGAACTAATTTTAACAAAGGGAACAGTGGATCTCGTTACAGCAAACTGAACAGCTGATACAGTATTTTGTGTTATCACTACATCGGATGTGACATCTACTTCACTATCACTCGCACACGATCCCTCATGCAATTCAGCAAACATAGATTCATTGTCTTTGCTTTCTCTGAGCAATGGCATGACAATATTCTCATAATCACCCTGATTAAGCGTCTTTTCTCCAATGACTGTTGTTCCTACACCACTGGTAATCTGATCCATTTCGTAAATAACGACACAAACCGTTCTATCTACAGTTGCCTTTGATAAAGTAATTTGATTCAGTTCAACAACCGTCTGATCATCAACAACAACAAAATTATTTGCGTCACCAGTAACACCGCCGCCACATGCAATTAACAACATGCTAGCACAAACCAAAGCTGAAGAACGGAGAATCAATTTTAAACTCAGATAAGTCATTGTGGAAATCATCCTAAAAAATTTATGCGAACATTATAGTCGCTAAATCTTGAAATTTCCTTAGCAAGCACACAATACGCTGAGTAGTTCTTGATAGAAGACAAGTGAAAAACAATAAAATTCATATATTTCAACTAGTTACAACAAGTCGATTTTAAGACTACATTCCAGCTCCAGCACCGCCACCTCCCGCAGGAGCCGGAGCCGCACCAAGAGAAGCTGGTAAATTTTGAGTTGGATTAGCCCATGTCGTAGTAGAATGACAATTATTGCAGGCAGCTACAACACCTACCGCAATGTGATCACTCGGGGCATTATGGCAAGTTTCACAAGTTCCCAGTACTTCATTATGATCAACTGTGAAAGCCACCCAAGACGTTGTACGATGACAGGCATCACAAATTTCAGTAGTAGAAATGTGACCCGCACCTTTACCCTGAGCAATAGCTCCATTATGGCATGCAGAACAAGAACCTAAAACCTGCTGATGCTCAACACGTATAGCAGGAATCCATGAATTTGTAGAATGACAAGCTTCACATACATTGGTACTACCAATATGCGACAGATTCTTGTCATGGCAATCACTACACGCACCACGAACTTCCGCGTGATCTACCGTAATTGCCGGCACCCAAATACCTGTTGCATGACAAGCAGCACATACATCTGAAGTGAGTATATGAGTAAGCCCCTTTCCAGTGGCAACTGTACCATTGTGACAATTTATACACACTCCAAAAACTTCCGTATGATCCACAACAATAGCTATCCATGAATTTGTCGAATGACAAGCAATGCAATTGTCCGTCGTTGCAATATGTGTCAAACCCTTACCGGTGGCAACAACAGTATTGTGACAAGATACGCAATCAGATGTCGTTAACTCTGAATGATCAACCGTAATTGCGGGTTCCCATGCTGTTGTTAAATGACATGCATCACAAACATCGCTTGATGCAATATGTGTCAATCCTTTCCCTTGTGCAATGGTTCCATTATGACAACTGCTACACACACCACTCACTTCATTGTGATCAACATTAACTGCAGGAATCCATGCTGCAGTGCTGTGGCAACTTTCACATTGATTTGAAGTAGAAATATGAGTAATTCCCATGCCAGTATATCGCGTACCATCATGACAACTTACACAAGAACCTATTACATGCGCATGATCAACCGCAATTGTCGGCACCCATCGAGAAGACTCATGGCAAGCTTCACAAGCGTCCGTCGTGTTGACATGTGTTATTCCTTTATAGGTTTGCGGGCTAATACCATCATGGCAATTTGCACTAGCACAAGTTCCTAATATGGCAGTATGATCTATTGCCAACAATGGAAACCAAACTGCATTTGTATGACAGGCATCGCAATCATTAGTAGTTTCAACATGGTTTAATGGCTTACCTAGTGCAAGCGTTCCATTATGACAACTGGAGCAACTACCAAGCACTTCGTCATGATCTACAAATTTCTCTGGCATCCATTCCGTCGTCGTGTGGCATGCAATACAGTTACTCGTTGTCTCAATATGCTCCGCAGACCGACCAATAGCAATAACACCATCATGACAAGTCATACAATCTCCAATTGTGTGCGCATGATCGACCAACACAACAGGTATCCATACCCCAGTTGTATGACAAGCATCACAAGCATCTGTCGTATTAATATGCTCTGGGTTTTTACCTACAGCAATACTATTATTATGACAATCTACACAAGCACCAATCACATCATTGTGATCTACTGTAATAGCTGGTTTCCAACCTGTAGTACTATGGCAAACATCGCAATTATCAGTGCTCAAAATATGTGTTGCGTTCTTGCCTTCATAATCAAGCCCATTGTGACAAGAGTTACAACTTCCAACAACATCATTATGATCAACTGTAATAAAAGGAATCCACTTGGTCGTGCTGTGGCAAGAATCACATAATTCGGTACTTTGAATATGTGTGGGACCTTTGCCGACATGATCTACCCCATTGTGACAATCAGCGCAACTACCTAAGACATCTGAATGATCAACACGAATGCTAATCCAAGTAAATGTACTATGGCAATTTTCACAAACATTTGTCGTACTTATATGTGTAACGGATTTAAACGTTGGGGTCATAGTTCCGTTATGACAGTTGATACAATTATCAGAAATCCCATCATGATTAAATTTTGCAGAAGCAGAGTTTAACCAACCAATCGATGGATCATGGCACGCATCACATTCTAATACTGTAGGAATATGACTTGCGGATTTCCCTATCGACAAACTTCCATTGTGGCAACCACTGCACGTTCCTAATACTTGCCCATGATCAACAGAGCTTGAATCCACAGACCATGCTACTCCTGTTGTATGACAAGTTTCACATAAATCGGTACTGGGAATATGCGCTAGCGGTTTACCTCGAGCATTAATGCCATTATGACAACTACTACAAATACTGGTATCAACCACCGAATGGTCAAAATTTGTATCAGACCAAATAGTGCCTGTTTGGTGGCACACATCACAGGCCTCAGACGTTACCAAGTGCTCCGCACTTTTACCGCTAGCAACAATACCATTGTGACATGAACTACAAATACCAATCACTTCTGCATGATCGACTAAATCTGAACTTAATCGCCAACTTGTCCCTGCACTTTGCTTATGGCAAGCTTCACATAGATTTGTCGTTGCGATGTGTCCACCACTCTTTCCAACAGCATTATTACCATTGTGACAAGTAAGGCAATCACCAACAACCAACGTATGATCAACAAATGCGATTGGTTTTGGAAATTGTGAATCTGATGGGTTGTGACATCCAGACCCAGTACAATCCCCAGTCGTTGCAAAATGTGTTGCTGATTGCCCGTCTGAGAATATACCATTATGGCAGCTATCACATTGACTACTGTAATTATTATGTACGTTTGATTTAAATGCAGAGGAATCTACCCAACTAACCCCAATAGATTGATGACACTCATCACACTGCATTCCTGGTGGATTATCTGTTGGCACATGATTAGTTGTTTTTCCACTCGCCACTACTCCGTTATGACAACTATCACAATTCCCAATTACCTCCGCATGATCTACTCCAGCAAGAGGAATATTCCAGGAAATAAAATTAACATGACAAAATTGACAGTTTTCAGAAGTGAATATGTGGGACGCAGATCGACTTGTCGTGTTAAACCCCCCATTGTGACAATCAGTACAGCCATTCGAAATTCCTTGATGCTTAAACTTGTTAGGTGTCCAACCCATATTAGTAAAATGACATGCATCACATTGTTCCGAACTCGGTATATGTCCTGCGTATCGTCCTTCAGCCAATACACCGTTATGGCAAGCATTACATTCCTCTGTTACTTGCGAGTGATCCAAAAAAGCAGAAAGCTCAAAGCCTGTAGGGATATGACACACATTGCAGTTTAACGAGGTAGGCACATGCGTAGCGTGTTTCCCATTGGCAAGTACACCGTTATGGCACGTGTCACATTGTGTGGGTGTACCACGAAAAATTTGATTTATATGACAATTTTCACAAGGGGTTCTTTCATGCTGTCCAAGCAGTGGAAAGCCTGTGGATTCATGATCAAAGTCTTCAGGTAAATCGGCATTAGGATCACGCTCCGCATACCCTAGAACTGGCAATAGAACCAGCAATAGGAGTAGTAGAAAATTGGAGATAAAATGTTTTGTCACCCTGCCCGTCCAACATTTGACTAATAGCCAATCACAAAGCGGTGGATATCATTGCGTTCCGCTCGTATCTGCTTGAAATTATAATTATTTGTCCAGAATACAAATAGCAATTTAAATCCTGATCATCGTACTCTGTAATAATTAAACTTGTCTGAATCCAGCATTAATCTACAGACTGATTAATTTATTTAATTGAGTGAATTTTAGGAGGTTTATTTACTTGTTTTTTTAGGGAAATAGATCATAATTCCCTCGAGGTTGGGGTCTTCTTTGACTTGAAAATTGACAGGCTCTGCGAAACGTAGGGAAATAAAAGGCCCACGAGGAACAGAGCCCTCATAAGCAACATCCATTATCGGTACTTGCTCAATAAACCCAGGTAATATAGCTTCATTTCCCATATATTCATTTTTGTCCGCACCCAAAAAAGAAATTGGTCGAACTCGAATTTGTATAAAATCACTGGGCCCGTCTTGAGGAATAGTATTCTCCAAACGTAATGGAAGATTAGTTTTAATTTGCATAACAATCAAACTTCCTTCTTCACTAACCAATACATCTTCAATTATCTTATCTGGGGCTCGAATTACATTCAAAGTTGACATGATAAAAATTGCCAACAGTATTGAAATTAAGATCGTTTTCCAGTTTAAAATTTTATTCAACATAGGGTAATTACACGTATTAATTTCTAAAGTGGTATCTTATGAAATATTGGAGCCAGGTTCATTAAGAACTTAAAAGCTAAAACAAATATCGAAAACCAAGATTACCGGATGTCCAGGTATAATCTTCGCCTTCCAGTTGTGATTTATTGATTTCCGTACCAATATCACCCTCCAATGTCAGTTTTTTATTATAGCGATATTCTATACGGACTTTCGGGTTTGCACGAGCCGCATCTTTTTCTCTCTCTTTATTCGTGGTATACATAAAACGCATTTTCATATCAATCCACCACTTTTTCTGAAATGGATACCGAACTGTGGCATTTGCCTCATAACGTAAACTCGTTTTATTGTTTGAATATCGTAATCCACCAATTAAAATATCTCTCGGTTTAAAGTAATTCCGCTGAATTAACTGGGTATATAAAACCTTATCCCACGTTGATAGAGAAATAAACGAAGTATCCTTTGGATTGTCTTCCTCTTCATTTTCAGCATCCTTTTCCTTCTCAATTTCACTAAAATTTACACCAGGCTCGTATCGATTTAACGTTAAATTTCCGTTTAACTCTAAATCCTTTTTCAAATTCCTTCGCACACTGAAAGTGATTAAAGTGGACTTGCCAGTATTATCAATTGCACGCTTCCTTATTTCTTCATCTGTCATTCCGATCTCTCGCAAATATGCAATAGATAGATTATCTTTAATGTTTTGTACGCTAACAGTAGGTAAGATTGACGCTCCCAATGATTGAGGATCAGTAACACTACTGAGGCCTTGTAAAGCATTGCTTGTTAACATAACAGGACTACGACGCCGATCAAAATGCACATCAATTTTTGTTTTTTCATTCAGCTGCCACCCATAATGTAATGTAAGAAAATTCATGGTCTTATATGACACATCGTAATCAACTAAAGAATAAAAAATCTTTTTCTTATGAAAATACCGGGCATCAGCACCCACAGCAAATCGATTAGTAATACTATCCACCCACTGATGAATAACATAGGCACTACTTTGCCAATGAGGAATTACATCTTTAATATCCAAACGACCACCCAGCATAGGTTTGTTACTTTGCAACTGCATATGATCAACAAAGTCTACCGGAAAACCGCCCACCAAATAACCGCGATACTTCGGTTTAATTCTAAACCCTAGTACCCCACCATCAAACCGGCCCAACACGCCACCACTATTCACTGACTGACGCCCAACAGTTGCATGAAAACCATTCTTTTTACCTTTGTAATCCGCATATAAGGAACGTATTCTTGGTTCTCGATCTGGCTTTTTAAAATCTTCTTCATGACTACCACTAAAAACCAAACGTGTTTCTTTCTCTGAATCTCGCTGACGCCAACTAGTATCAAAAAAACTAAGCAACAAACTTTGCTGATTTTTATAGCTTGAATCTTGCTTTTTAATAAATGCCGTATAATAAATCTGAGAAAAACGTCCGAAAAGGTCTGTTCTTTTTAATCCCTCTTTTTTACGAAGTGCTAAAGTACGCTTACTTTCTTTCAATTGCTTCTTAGGCACGGCCATTCGAGCATTTAATGTCATTAATCGTTGTTTAACGGTATTTGCACGACGCTCCTTTGGGTATAACTTTAAATATTCTTCATACTCTTTCTTCGCCATATCTAATTGACCATTACGCTCTCTAGCCAAACCCAAATACTCTTTGGCGTCCATAATATGCTTGTGCTCAGGCATCGATAATAATTTACTAAATAACAATATTGCTTCACCATTTTTACCATCGGTTAAAGCCACTCTAGCATCACGCATTAACTGATCAACTTCCATCAACTTTTCATCTACCACGCCAGCTTGCTTACTCTGACCAGGAACAGGAACCTGAACTTTATCTTTTTCAACAAAAATACTAATTGTCTGACTGTTTTTAACTTCGTCTACACGAAACTTAACAACATCATTAAAACGGATAACTAGATATGGACCACCACGAACATTACCTTCAAAGATGACATCACGAATTTTCAGTGGCGTCGAACTATCCGGCCTGATGGTTTCTCTTCGTTTTGTTTTTTTCTTATCTTTCTCTTGCCCATCCACTTTTAATTGAATTTGAATAATTTTTCCACGCTTACTCGGAAAATGTTTCACATAATCAAACGGCAAAGATATTTTAGCTTTTATTTCGATTTCTTCGCCTTTATCGGTAAAACTAACATCTTCAAGAATATCATTAGCTTGAACTGAAACAGCCACGCCCCATAAAAACATCAAAAGGAATAATTGCCCAATGCAGCGTGACACTGATAATTTATTGATTTTAATTTTTTTAAAAACAATCATACTTATTACTTTCTCAATCGAAGGTTCTTGAACGAGTCAGTCACATGGCAACGCTCACAATCTGGCCCAAAGGCACCATTATGATGATCATCGGCTTCATGGCAACTCACACATTTGGAATCTAATTTAATTTCCTTCTTCACAACCGTGTAATGACAAGCGTGACACTCCAATCCGACATGTGCACCATCCAACTTGTAATCTGTTTGTTTATCATGATTAAAAAACCACTTTCGCCAAGAATTCGCGTTATGGCAAAGCTCACAATTCAACCCTAGTCGTTTCTTGTGAAAATGACGATCATCTTTCATATGACAATCTTTACATTCCACTCCAGCATCACGATATACACTACTTAAATGGCATTCTTCACATGCAGTAATCGCATGAGCGTCCAACAAAGGAAATGCCGTTAAATCATGATCAAAGAAAACCTGGTCATCCCATGACTTCTCATTATGACACTCTTCACATTTATCGCCTTCTTGCCCTTCATGCGCGTCATCTTGTTTATGACAATTCACACAAGCAGTTTCAAGCTCTCCATAAACCTTTCCAGGGTGACAGGCAATACAAGACACTTTTTTATGTTTGCCCTTTAAAATATAATCAGTATCCTGATCATGTTTAAATTTTATCTTTGTCCATGATTTTGTCACATGACAAGCTTTGCACTTTTTGCCAAACAATTTATTATGAGCATCCTCATTCTCATGACATACGTAACAATCATGCTTAATTTTTTTGTAAACATCACCTCTATGACAGGTTTGACAGTCAACCGCTGCATGTCGATTTTCTAACTTATATTTTGTATCTTTATCATGATCAAAAACCACTTCTGACCACATTTGTTCTTTATGACATTTCTCACATTTTTTTCCATTATTGCTTTCATGCACATCATCTAATTTATGACAGGTAATACATACTTTTGGTGTATTTTCGTAACGTTCATTTGGATGACATTCTATGCAACGTACATTTCGATGCATCGCTTTTAATGGAAAATCTGTCTTTTTATGATCGTAAAACGCTTCACCCCAAATAGTTTCTACATGACAATCATTGCATTTCTCACCCAAGCGTTTATGATGCGCATCGTCTTTTTTATGACAACCAACACATTCCATAGACGCCTTTCGATATTTCTTTTTGCTATCATGACAATCCGCGCAAGACAGTCGACCATGAGTACCGTGTAATTCAAAATTAGTGCGATTATGATCAAACGTATCACGATCAAAAGGCACTATATTTGCGCTACGCCCGTTATGCTCATGATGACAACCGCTACATTTTCGCGTTTTGATATCAGTAATTTTGCCATGTAAGCCTTTTTTACCTCGAATATCTTTGTTAATTTCTTTATGGCAATCTAAACATAAATCGCTCTGACCACCTTTCTTAAACTTCTTATGACATTCTGCACAGTTTTTTTCATACTTTGCATGAGCGGAGCTTAACTTACCGGGCATTACTAACCTCTCAAAAGGATCAAGCGCTCCAGCTATCACTACAGATTGACTTAACATCAAAATAATGAAAACGATTAACCCTTTAACTGCCATAAAAACAACAACACCTTACAATCCAATACATGCAATTCATTCAATACATATGTACGGCCAGTACATGCGCCAAACCTGTTGCTAACAATAAATAAATAAAAGGCACATGACCGACTCTCCATAACGAGAATAACTGCTTATATGCATTATAATGTGCCATTTTTGACAGAACACTTAAATATTCTTTTAATATTTTTTTCTCTTGGTGCCCGAATAAATTTACATTTTGGGAAGCTTTATTCCGACTCGCAGACGCATTCGGTACTTTTAATTGACAGAGTTGATAATGGATATATTTCGCTCGAAGATCCACACTCGCAGCAACAACAATTGCTTGAATAATATTTCCAGGTGTGGCAAACGCGGCAATCATAAAACCTTTAAGGTGCTTTTCAATATCCTTGGCTAAAGCGGCATTAGGCCTAATCACATTTGCATGCATATCCTTCTGCAACTGAGCCAATCTAATTCGACTATTACTCAAATCAAAATTCACCTGACTATATAAGTAACGCCCGATAATGCCGCTAAACACAACAATCAACATAGAAATAAATGCAACGGTGCCATTTATAGATAACAGTTCAAACCGGCTATGAATAACAATAATTGCTGGAGCGCCAATGCCAATAGCGGTATGAATTCCAAACCAAACTTTTAAGTTTCCCCAACGACGCATCTTAGCAGAGCGTTTTCGCGCAGAATAAATAAATTGACAGAGCATCATGATGCCACCAATCAATCCTAAATTATAAATTAGGTCTTCTTCATTTTTTAAATAACCATCTTCCCAAAGATACCAAGCAATCAGTAGTCCACCAACGACTAATGTGAAAATAGTTATAACAAGATGCGCTTCACGACCAAAACGCTCGTTATGTGTTTCAAGAATCGATTCTGGTAATGTTTTATCTGATAATATTTCGCGAGCGACTTCAACTTTCTGACGGACGTCCTCTCGCCTTGCTCGATCAGCCTCAATAGACTTCGCATCAGCAATATTTTCAATTGGTGAATTTGATGATTGACCAGTTGCCACCGCACAGCCTCCTTTATGCCTCGCGGGAATTACCCATTTATACCTCTCTGAAACCCGAGTAAGTTTATCAGGAAACAGATTAAGGTTTGATTTAAAACAGAATATTATTCTGAAACCAATCTTTTATCACACAATCACCTGAGATGAACCTGAGTATTTTATCGGCCATCCTTGGCGTTTTTTAAGCCTTTGAAAAAAAAGATAAAAGTCCAATTGTCAACAAAACTTCTATTTTTGTTAGTAACTTGTGAGAAATATGATCTAATTGCATCTATCATATTGAGCTTACTCATATCATATTGTTTATTCTGCTCTTTTTCTTATTTTAACTATACAATAATCAACAAATTTCTTATAAACTGTGCTTAACTTTTAGTATTGTTAAAATTAAGCCAAAATTAACTAAAATCCATTATTCTGGTAGCTTTTAGATAAGATCGACCTACTCCAAGACTTTGATAATTAGGATAATGTCCATTTAATAACTGCTCACATTATTATCATGATGTGCCAGTGACTGGAAAATCAAAAACATGCAGTTTTTTTTTGACATCATAAATCTAGCCTGGATCAGCATTTCGAATAACTTCGTCGCTATTGTTACTTTTGCTCTTCCGCTGGGTATTTTTATTTATTTTTTCTTAAATAAGCGCGCAATAACCAGCCAAAAAAGCTTATCTTCTTATATCAACGTAAAAAATGCAGGCCTCACTGAACCAGCATCATTACACCCTATCATCGACCCAAATCTCTGTGTAGGTTGCGCTAGCTGCATAAATGCTTGCCCAGAAAGAGATGTGCTGGGATTGATAAATAACCGCGCACATCTCATAAACCCCACACACTGTATCGGACATGGTGCCTGCAAACTTTCTTGCCCCATGGATGCCATAGCCTTGGTATTTGGCACAGCAAAACGCGGTATTGATATTCCCGTATTAAAACCAAACTTTGAAACCAACATACCTGGGATGTATATTTCAGGTGAATTAGGTGGTATGGGATTAATTCGAAATGCGACCGAACAAGGTCGCCAAGCAATGGAATCTATCAAAAAAGCCATTCCAAACATACAAGGCCCTCCGGTAGATGTTGTCATCATTGGCGCAGGACCTTCAGGCTTTTCAGCTACGCTTGCAGCGCACGAAGCAAAATTAAATTATGTCACTATAGAACAAGATTCCTTGGGTGGTTCTGTATTCAATTTCCCTCGCGGTAAAGTGGTAATGACACAGCCCGCCGAATTACCAATTGTTGGCAAAGTTAAAATCAATGAAACAACTAAAGAAGCATTATTAGGTTTCTGGCAAGCCATTGAACAAAAAACAAATATAAAAATAAATTACAAAGAACGTATGGAAATGATTACACCAGTAGATTCTGGAATGATAATTAAAACCACTAAAGGTGAATATCATACAAAAACCGTTTTACTTGCCATTGGCCGCCGCGGAACACCCCGTAAATTAGGAACACCTGGTGAGGACAAAGCTAAAGTGGTTTATTCATTAATTGATTCTCAGCAGTATCAAAACATGAATGTATTAGTAGTTGGTGGTGGTAACAGTGCGCTTGAGGCAGCGTGCAGCATTGCAGAAGAGCCAGGAACTACGGTCACGTTATCCTATCGTAGTGGCGCCTTCAGTCGAGCAGCGGAAAAAAATCGTGACAACATTGCCAAATTAGAAGCTGAAGGTCGCATCACTGTGATGCTAAAAAGTAATGTAAAAGAAATCAAAGATAATTCCGTCATCATTAGTTTTAACGATGAATTGGTAGAAATACCAAACCAAGGCGTCATTGTGAGCGCTGGTGGCATTTTACCAACACCATTCCTGAAAAAAATCGGCATTCAAGTAGAAACAAAACACGGCACGCTTTAGTCTTAGCCTTACAATCTAACTTTCTTTTAAATCAAATACAGGCTTTAAATTCGCGCTTCACCTATGGCGGAAAGTTGATTTTAAAGACACAATAGCCATCCATAACGTTTGACTGCAACATCCATGTTGCCGAAGCTTCCGCGTCCTGCGTACGCCCATCTCCTACATCCTATGGGGGATACTTTTAAATCAATCCCCTGCCACAGCTAAATCGCTTTGCTCAGATTTTGAATTGAAGACAAGTTAATTTATTTAATTGTTCAGAGCGTTTAGATTTTGTTTCAGACACGGTTATTATTTCGTGCGATTGAGAGAGCATATACCAATATGTAACCGATTGAGCGCGGAATAATAACCGTGTCCGGGACAAAAGATGAATGCTCTGAGCAGTTAAATAGCTTTGTTTTGGGCTTTCAACATATCTTGTGCGGGTTTGTAGTTATTCTCAGCAGCTTTCTGAATCCAATCCAAAGCTAGCTCTGTATTCATAACGACACCATCACCATTAAGATAAGCCTGACCCAAACTGAACTGCCCTTCAGGTAACCCTTCTTCAGCTGCTTTTAGAAACCACTTTGCAGCTTGCGTTTCATTTTTTGGCACGCCATCACCACTACTGAACATCAATCCAATATTGTAATGTACTTCTGCTAATGAACGCTCTTCATCGTTAGTAAAATGATCATCAATATCATTTTTTTCGATAGCCTCAGGTGTAGTATCAAAGCTAATTGATTCATCAGGTGTATTAATAAGCGTCTGTTTCGGCAATAAACTTGCTGCAGCACCGATAGGTCTAGCCTTTACCTTCCCATCACTTGATTTAGCAGAAACATTTTCTATTGAAATACTTGAAGGCTCATCAAAAATAACAGAATCTGCATCTAACTTATGCGGGTCGTAAGAGCCTTGACCTACTGCGCGCCCTGCTTCATCGATAGCCACTCCATCAGCAAATAAATTATCTGCAGACACACGACTTTTCGCTAATTCGTTAATCGATATACTATTATTAATAAAGCTATCTGCACCTAAAACTGCTTCATTATGATCAAGAACATTATCATCTTCGAGACGTAACTCAGACGTTACTGACCCCGTTTTTTCTATTGAAGATTTACTATTTTGAGCTTTTAATTCAACGGGCTCTCGAATTGATGTTGCTTTTATTTGGTCAACCTGCAAACTTTCACTGGCTTTTGTCTGAACAATTGCGCCACCACCACTTACAAGATCTTCAACAGCTTTCGCAAGTTTTTCTTCAATCTGAGACAAACCATCTGATTTTGATTTTTCCTCTGCAACATCAGCTGCTGGTACCGATTTCAGCTTTTCAGCAGCTAATTTCTCAGACTCAGGTTTCTCTCTAACTTTCGGTTTACTTTCTTGTTTCTCAATGACCACTTTTTCGGGTTCAGCATCATTTCCACCCCATAACTCATCAAAAAACTTTCGATCATCGGTTTGTAAACCTTGACTATTTTTTGCTTTTTCCAGGACAACCCGCTCTTGGTATTGTTCAGGCACTGCAGAAATTCGTCTTGGTTTAAAATATTTAGTGTAAACAAACACAACAATACCCATAACCAATGCAACAATAGCAAGAATAATTAGTGATAATTCTGAAGAAACAATATTGTCGCCTCGACGACTCACACCTTCTTTCTCTAATAAGGCACCGCCTTTCCTAATCAAGGCTAATCTTCGCTTTGCACTTGAATGGCCATTCACAGCAGCAAATTTATACCACTGTGTAGCTTGTTTAAAATTCTTTTCTACCCCCCGTCCCGTCTCATACAAAGTACCTAGAGTAAATACCGCCTGCTGATTCCAATCTCTTGCTGATTTTTTTAACCAAGCAATTGCTATTGTTGAACCAAATGAATTTTGATCAAAATCGTCTTGCCATAATTTTGTATATATTAAAGCGAGTTCGTGCCCTTGCTCTGCAGCAAGTTTCATCCAATGAAGACCCTCTTCAACATCCTTTTCAACTTCATCACCTTTAATATATAAAACACCAAGATGATATTGAGCATCAGGCTCGCCGTTCGCAGCCTCTTCTGAATACCACTTATATAAGTTTCCTTTAGCAATCTTTCGATTCTCATGCTCAATGAGTTTTTCATCAGCTTTATGTGCAGGTTCTTTTATAACAGGCACCGACCTTTTAACATCTCGGTTTTTTTGGGTAACTGCTTTTACAACATCAATGGGATCTGTTGCAACTGGGATTTCATCATTAGATACAACAGTAGATTCAGCTGGCCCTTTTCGAAAAGCTTTCAAACTACGACGTAAAGTATTTATCGTTTCCAATTCACCGTCATCAAAAATACGGCGAATTCCAGACACTATCTGTTTAGCACTTTTATCATCGACATCTCCAACATCAAACATATCCTGAACTAAAATTTCAGCAATACGATTTCCATTTTCTGCAGATTGATGAAGAAGCTCTAAGCCATTGCGCATTGATACTGGAGTGCCAGCACCTACAATTAACATCATCGCTAGCCTTAGCTGGGCAACATCGTGTTGCATCTCACTCGCTTCCCGGTACCACCGAATGGCTTCTGTTGGATTTTCAGCGACCCCCCAACCAGTCTCATACATAAATCCAAGATTATATTGCGCTTCGGTATCGCCTTCTTGTGCGGCTGGCAAATACCAATCAATGACAACGGATTTATCCGTGGCTTGCACGTTGAAAATATCCAACTTTTGCTGAGCAGCTTCATGCCCACCTGCAGCTGCAATACTGTAGAGGCGACGAGCTTCTTTCACATCCTTAGCAACACCGTCACCTTTTTCATACATCCGGGCTTGAAGATAAGCAGCTTCAATATTTTCCTGACGAACCAGTGAGCGTAATAAATTTGTAGCCTCTTCAAACCTACCCGCACCATACGCATTTTTAGCGTCTTCTAAATCACCCGCACAGGCAAAAAAAGACCACATGAATAAAATCAGGCCGCATATTAAAATCAACTTGTTTTGGTGATTATTTAACATTTATCCAGTATAGATTTATTTTTTCATCTTCATTTCATAAAAATCGGCATTTATTTAGATTTCTTTAATATTCAATCCCTTACCAAACAGATAATCCTTTAAATTATCGCGACTTTTACTACTAGCTAGTTACTTTCCCAAGTACTAATATTTTACAAATTTTATTCTTCAAATAAAGTCTTCGACTAAAACGCGCACAATCCCGTAGGATAAAACACTATTCTGAGCTTTAACTTAATAATATACTTAGGTTTTTTATCTAAATTATTCAGATATTAAATACATATTGAGCGCAATATGTCTCTATTGCTACTCTAAGCAATTAATATCTATTTCTTACGATGCAAAACTTGTTCTTTATTTTCAGCGGCAACTGAATTAATCAACCATAACAGCCGATTCATATTATTATATCGAACAAATTACCAGGGCAATTGGAAGTAGATGATGATTTGGATCCTATTTTATGCTATTCAACATATCACACCAAGTATTTTTTAAATTATCCATGCATAAAATCAAACAAAACCACTTATTAGTCTATATTTTATCCACTTTTTTAATTTATACAATTTCGATCAGTTTAGTTTTCGCAGCAAAATCAAATGCCCCAGATCCGTTTAAGGATTGGCCGCCTATTATTTTTGCTGCGGCAAAGGGTAAGCAAGGCGTCGTATATCAACGAATTAAATTAGGAGATAACGTCAATGCTATTGATGAAGAGCGACGTACAGCCTTAATGTATGCTGTAAGGCATGGTTATACCAAGGTTGCTCGACTGTTGCTCAAACATAAGGCTCACGTCAATGTTCGCGATATGAAAGGTCGTAGTCCATTAATTTGGGCAGCGAAGGGCGGTTATGCCGACTCAGTTCAACTCTTACTCGAATATAAAGCCAACATTGAGCAACGGGACAAACAAGGTAAAACGGCACTTTATTGGGCTGTACAGCGTAACTATCCTGAGACAGTGGATTTACTAATCAAAAAAGGTGCAAATATTAACCAAAGAGATGAAAATGGGCTTAGTCCAATGATGGCGGCTTTACATCTCAATCATATTGATTTGGTAAACAAACTCATTGATATTGGTGCCGATATTAATCTACGTGATAATCAAGGGCATTATCTTATTTGGCACGCTATGCACTATCAAAGAGATAGTGTGATTAAAAAACTTCTCCCTATGCAGCTAAATGTAAATATACATGACCGTGAAGACCTAACACTACTACATACTGCCGCAAAGCTGGGATACAATGACGCGCTGCATTTTTTTATCCGTAAAAACGCTGATGTGGACGCAGTTTCCAAACAAGGCAATACCGCATTATTGTTAGCTGCTGCCCATGGAAAAGCCGAAGCGGTATCTATATTATTAGGTAACAAGAGTAATATTGATACAAAAAATATTCATGGTAGTACCGCTTTACACTTGGCTGCAGAAGGCGGCCATCTTCAAGTCATCAAAACCCTACTTAAAAAGGGTGCAAAAACAGGCACTAAAAATAACCAGGGTGAAAAGCCTATTGATTTAGCTAAACGAGAAAATCACAGTGAAATAATAGCTTTGCTTGAATAAAAAAGGCATTCAAAAGAATGCCTTTTTTATTCACTGTATACTTTTTTGATAACTTACTGTAATTATTGGTATTAAATTAAATAACTTTACAAATAAGCTCTAGGGTAAGTATCAGAATGGTAGTAAACAGGTAATTTACAGAAACTGACTGACCAATGATTAAATTAACATGTTAACTTATTGATTTTATATCAAACTAACCAAGCCACCAAAAAATCTATTTTTACACATTGTATAATTTTGTCAATAAAAACTAAAAAACAGGCGTTTTAGGAGTATTTTAACTTACAGTTTTGATCCATGCATTAAATCTAAGTACCTAAGATAACTTAACCAAGGCATGCTAATGGAAGTATTTTTCGGGTGTAATCTAGACTAGAACAATTAGGAGAGATAGATAGGCAAAACTCACCGATGTTGGAATCGACCTATCAAAGCGAGGTAAATTTTGACTATTTACTGGGCAGGCAATAAAGCTTTTGAACAACGGAATATCAATAAAGTCTGATTATCTCTATCTCGCAGACGGGCATTCTTTTCCTCGAAACACCCTGATTAAAACCTTGCGAGAAAATACTTGAACGAGAAGTTTGTCGACTTTTCGGACATTTGAGAAAAGCTTTCGAAATTATTTTTTTAAAAATAATCTAAGCACAATTTATAGTCAGCTAATACAAAGCAGCCATTTAGTTATTTGCTTCGTTGTGTAGTATCACCCTCAAACCGCCGTTAGCGACTTACCTTGATTGAGCAACTAAATTGACTAATCTTCTAATTATTGCATGGTTTAAAATGGCTGCAATATGGAAATCAGCTAACATTTACAATTAGTAAAGCGGGTTAGGTTCCTTCTTACTAAAATTACACATCATTTTTGACTTCTTCACCGCTTGTCTGAAAAGGCCATAAGTCACTACTTATTAATTTCTTTATCAGTGTACTGGGGAGTTCTTTAATATTATTTTTGATAGCTTCTTTAAGCTCAGTAATCAGTTCATCTTTAAATTATGGGGTATAGCTTTCATTGACAGGCTTTGAAACTACTTTTTTTAACAAATCTTCATAATTAAAGTAGATGACGCTTCAAATATATGTGCGGCAATGGTTCATTGGCTACGTCATACAGGCATTTCAGAAGATGTAAAAATTCGATCTCGCGAACATGTGCGAGATGATGCGGGGCATGCGAGTATGCAAACTACGGATTGCTATATTAATAGTGATGAGCGTGAACGACATGCCTCTGGGAAACGGAAAAAAATAAAAAATATTTAAATACATAAGAAAATCAATGTACCGCTAAATCGGTAGAATCCCTATTGGATACCAAAACGCCCAATAATAACTCATTTAGGACAAAATACAGCCTTCGATCTTTGATTTACTAAACCAATGCACCGCTATAGGCTATATTCTACGGGGGTTTCAGAGGTGCGTGCGACAGGTTACGTATATGTCCCTGGTACCCCATTGTGTTTCAACGTTTATATTTAAGGACAAACGCTTTTCCTAGACTGCGCAAAATAATACTTAAATCAAATAAAAATGAACATTTTGAAAGGTATTGCAAATCATAGGTTAGTGCCTTTTGCGCGTCAACCAGAGAGCTTGTGTAATCGTATTCGAGTTGCGCTAATCCAAACAAGCCGGGTTTTGCTAGCAACCGACCGTAGTACAAAGGTATTTGTTCTATCAATGAATTGTGGTACATCAATCCTTCCGGGCGGGGGCCAACTAGACTCATGTCGCCCTTAAGTAGATTAAATATTTGTGGCAATTCGTCCAATCGCGTACGACGGAGAAATCGCCCTATCGATGTTACACGGGGATCGTCGCGTGCTAACCATTGTGGTCCATCCCGCTCAGCGGCCAGCACCATGGTCCTAAATTTTATCGTTAAAAACGATTTCCCGCCAAAACCCATGCGAGCTTGCCGGTAAAAAACTGGTCCTGGTGATGTCACCCATACTGCTATTCCAATTAAACTGAGCGGGAGTAACGCCAGTATCAGTGCAATGAGTGCGGCCGTATAATCAATTATTGGTTTAACACGAGTATAATACATAGTGTTCGTTTCCGGGCTGTATAACTTTACCGCATTGTCACCATACATTTGAAAATATTCTCGCACTAGCAATTCAATGTAGTTGTTAAGCTCTGAGGAATAAGACTTTCTTTTTAATTGAAAATAGTTAATCGATGAAGCCCCACCCACTTTATAAAGTATGGTCGCCGCATTTATTTTTGTATTATCCGCAACCGTTTTGTCCTCTATAAGCTCCCTGCACTTTCCAATGACTTGAGGACCGCGGGCGGTTAAGGAGTCTCCAGCCACCTGAATACATTTTTCTTTTTTAATCAATTTCCACAGTATTTCTTCTGCTTCATCCAATACACTATCCGTGAGTTCTTCAGCAATAATCTCACATATTTCATTATCACTATCTTTAACAATATTCGCTAGCACGTTTAAGGAATCTTTTGTTGAAGCGGCGACCAAACACTTTACTGCAAATCGCCTACTTTCCATTGAATCGTTTGTTTCAATCATCTCGGATAAATACACATTCCATTTTTTGGGGTTTGCTCTAATTACTCTTGCAACAAGGCTGCTGTCCATCACCGGGCTTAATAAGTTATTTTTGATATTTTTTTCAACATCAGCTAGTATTTTTTTCCGTGTTTTTTCGTTGACATATGCATTATCGATTACCAGTGAAATATGTATTGCATCAACTAATTGGGATTTTTTCTGGGCTGCTATCGCTCTAAGCAATTCTTCTGGATTTTTTGTAATCGCAGAAAACCAAAGGATAGTTTCTTTCCAGGTTTCTTGCTGAAAGTGTCGAATAATGGTAGATAGTTGTTGCGATTCATCAAATGATCTTGCAGCCAAATATTCCTGAAAACCGCGCAATGCGAAGGAGTAGGATCCCAATGACTTCCGATAAATGACACCTGAGCGAGAAGCGATGGACTCAAGGTAATTTTGTGCAGAATCGGTGTTTTCAATCCTCATATTCTCAAGTGCTTCATCACATTTTTCTTTTATCTCAACATGATTAATATCAATATCCTGTTGACCAGACGACAAAAGGAACACACTCATTATTCCGAGAAATTGGAATCTCGCCTCAATTTCCGATTCCATTATCAATGATGAATTCGACGGATTTTTTAAATCTTCCCATTCTCCAAGCATAATTCGGAGAAAGACTTCATGTATTTCATGACTTTTATCCGGTAAGGCCACGCCATGGTGATGCAATATTATCATCAATGTTAAAAATAGCGGATTTCTGGAAAGCTCTGCGATGTTACCGGATTGATTTCGGAGCGCTGTCATGATCGTCTGCCGAGCAGATATATTTTCCTGATCGAGTTGAGATTCCCACTTTCTTGTCAGCGAATCTACACTAGAATTAGACAGACCAAGAATCTTAACTTCCGAGAGCCCAGAAATCCGCCGTTGCTCCCAATCAACCGTGCGACAACTTATTATAAAGCGATTTTCGGGATAAGCCGCCATCGTCTCTTTGATCCAGACGTACAACCATTGCCGCCTATCCAATTCTGTGGTTTCATCCAATCCGTCTAGAAATATGATGCATCGACCACCATGTAATTGGTCGTTCACAAATACTTCATCAACAGCGCAACCTGCTTCTGTAAGCCCTTGGGCAACAATGCGCGGAAGAACTTGTTTTTCTTTGATTGAGCGTAACCGGATAAACAAAGGTAAGCGAGATTCTTTTAAACCGTATATGTCGTCCACAGCATCGGTCGCATAAGCGGTGGCTAACATTCCCATTAAGGTCGATTTTCCACTACCCGGAGGTCCAATCAGTGCAAACGATGCGTGTTTGGTAAGAACCGCTGGTACGCCAAGTTTAACTGGGCCCATCGCACTGTCAACACATTGCAATGAGGGTGGTTCGTAAACATCTGGAAGCGTAGCGTGGTCTAAACCACGCTTCGAGAGCGAAGGCAGGGACGATAAGAGCCAGTTGTTTTCTAAGTCCCTGCAGACAAATGATCGTATATTGGACTCGTATCTACTATAGTTTGAACGCCGTTTTGACGTGGAGAGAAACCAGGACAAAAGACTTTGAAAGGCTTTTGGTATGGTTAATTCCATTATTTTCCAGGCTAAAATAATCAGCACACTAATCAGTGCAAGATACACCCAGTTGATTTCCGCATTTTCAGCGCCAAATTTTTCGAACAGAGATAACAGGTCTTTCATAAGGGAATCAGGTAAATTAATCGCAATGTTTTATTATTCAGTTAAGCGAGAACGGTACATCGCTCAATTCCATCCTATGTATAATAGTCTATAATCTGCTCTCGACAAACTCAGGATTAAAGTTGGACATTCACGCAGTAACGTATAAAACCAAGCCGTATTTTCCCGACACGTTAAGTGTTGTAAACGTTAGTCGAAACAAAATTACAACATTCAGTCTAAGAAAAAATAGAAGTGAATTTAAAAACGCGATTAAATTCATCTTTTTATACGTTTTCTCAAATAAACAAACCACAAGGAAGGATACGAAATATTATTCGCATTACATGATCACCGAAGTCCCTTACACCCACATATTTTTTTTTCTTTTTTACCACACAAGGCCAATTTAGTAAACAAGCCACTGCACGATATCTATAGCCTAACATCCACGATAACAGTATCGCGGCCCTAAGCAGACTCATGTTTTCTCATCAATTCCAGTTATTGGGTACTAGGGATATATATCCGCAACTTGTCGCACACACTGCTGTGGCCCAATTTAGTCCGTTTTTTATTTGATGCTGTACAATAAAAAGCCCTGAATTTGTTTGTATACTTTTACACCGAAAGCTAATATTAAAAATCTCAAATTTTCTTCCGCTTCCTAGAGGCATGCCTCTGGGAAGCGAAAAAAGATTATAGACCTTTGATGTCGATTTGCTATTTAATAAATTCGGTGCGTTTAAGTTAGACTAAGAAAAAATAAAGGAAACGTATTTATGAAAATACAGTGTGTTGGTTTCTGTTCTAATCAGTCTATTTATTACTGGCTTAATTCGTTCAAATTATCGCAGATAATTACCCGGAAGCAACAGCTGCTATTCTGAATGAAATAATCAGGAAGAAAATAGACAATAATCAAGTTGAAGTCGGGTCAAGTTTATTTTATAACAAGCAATATTTAGAGCCTGCATTTCATATTAATTCCAAAATATTTTTTAAACAAAGATTTAGCCTTGGGGTGCGGTTTACGTCCACATTAATTCTTTAGTTAATCGGGATTTAATCGGTTATGGTGGATTAAATCTTGGCGTAAGAGCGTATCAATGAAATGTTGGAAAATATTATTTTAATACCCTAATTAAAAATGGCAAGGCAAATACTCTTGAACGTTTTATTATTGAACCTTCAATAGTTTTTCCGCTCACTGAATCGGGGTCGGTTAAATATGGTTCCCCAACAATATACGGTTTCAATTGTCATACTTGAAAACATAACTCATTGTAAAATCAGTAAATTATTTTGAGTATTGTTAAGCAATGTATGTGTTCTATTGTTGAAAAAGTCCAAAATTTAATTCATAAATATCAGATAGTCAGTAGCGAAAGTGTGGCATTTTCACCCCTATTTTTGGGGGCCCTTATTAGGGATGTTTCACTTGACCGCTAATGATTAGAAATTCTTATCTAATATTTTCCTTTTATGTCCGCTTTTAATGAATGTAAAAATACAGATAATGATAGATAGCTTTAAGTATTTTATGTAACTGAAAATTACATTCTAAAATCGAATGGCGACAATTCGTGCAAAGTTATAATTATCGAAATTTTTTAAACGTCAACTTATGACGGTGAATGCAATTTATATTGTAGGTTGGAAGCGTTAGATACGAGACTATTTAAAAACGTTGGGATTTGTGTGTCACCCTAAATCCACGACCCAGGGATCATGAGCGCGATTCAATACCTGCCTCCCATTTTCTTTATTCATGAATCGCAGACTTTTTTTCTGATAGCTAAATCTATGACGATCACGTCTACCTCCTCAACACCAGTGAATTCTCCAGCGATGCTCTGCCAATAAAGTTTAAGAGCATTAGCCAGTTCACTTAATCCGACGATGCGACCACTGATTCTCCACCGTTTTTCAGTATTTATTCCCTGCCAGACCAGCAGCATCACGCCGCATCCAGCACTTTCCTCTCGCAGGTAATCGCCCACCAACTGGTTACGCAGACGCTCGCAAAGCTTAGGGCCGGACCAACTCTTGTCGAGCAGTTTCAGCTCTATAGGCACTGGTGAATGTACTTTTGTATTGTGCAACCAAATATCCATGCGTTGGCTATTGGCAAGCTCTGGCTCCTGTGCGGTGGTGTATTGGTCGCGGCACTTTTGGTTGAGCCAGCCGGCTATCAATGTACGCATTTCGGTTTCTCCACTGGCGAGCTGCCAAGTCTGCCACGGGCTGTCGTTTCCACGTTCCAACCAGCTCTTCAGATCATGCAAGCGATACACAGCCAGGTCGAAGAGCTGACGATGCGTTGCGGGATTGATAGTTTGTAACTTGTCAAAAGCACTGACCTGTTCAGCTGTCCAAGGCTCAAGATCGCCATCCTCTTCGGCTCGCTTGTAAGCCTGCTTTGCCATCCAAGGACGATAATCCGGTTCGGGGTGTTCATGAATCAGTTGCTTGATGACCGAATAGCACGCTTTGCCCGGGATTTCCGATAGAAGATTAAACAGTCTGTCGCGCGCATTCTGCGCATCATCGCGCAGTTTTGGGGAATACACGCCTCCATCCGCACGGTTGATGTCCTCTTTGACGCGAATGTATTGGTGCATCAGGACATATAGCGATTTCAGATGCTCAGCTGTTCGGAAACGGCCGATATTAGGACCACTCTCATTCACATGTCTGCCTCCCATTAGCGCTGTAACGAAGATCTGGGCAGCATGCATTGCCTTCGCCTCATCGAGACCTGACAGCCACTGCTCAACTTCAGGGATCCCATTTGCAGGCTCGCAATCAACGCGAAGCGCGTACCACCCTGGAATGCTGTCCGGATCATTGGTCAAGGCTATCTGTCGGCTGGCCAGTGCGGCCAGCCTGATCGGGTCTATTCCGCTATTGGCCAGTATGTGCACGCAATAGTGTCGGTTGGTATTGAAACGTGTGGGATTGGCTCCCATCCAATCTAGTAAAGGTGGAGCAATTGCATGATGCAGCCAGGGGGCATGGTAAACCACATCACTTAGGATGTAGTGCATTGGATTTTCCTTTTCTGTATTCTCCAGCTCCCAGAGTAATTCCGGAATCACGACCTCTTCGACCAAAGCTGGAAATATCTGATGCATACGCTCAAACCAACTGGGAAAACCATTAAGCTCCCAGGTAATGTAGCTCAAAGTATGACGGACTTGTACTTCATCCAGATAGGCTGGGAATTTGGCGTTCTCAGACGCCTCGATCTCAATACCGGCCATGGCAAAGACTAAGACATAGGGTGTACCATTTTTTTGAATCCTTTCGGACTTCGAGGGCGGTACATAACGCCGCCAAAATTTGATAGCAGCATCACGATAGGCCTGGGCGACGGCTTCGCCGAAATCGGAAATGAGTGTTTGCCAGTTCGCGCAGTCATCGTGGCCGGTTGCCAAACGACCTTCCTGCAATTCACACATCAGCGAATATTGATCGTTGCTCCACTCATTCTGCTTCAAGTTCGGTGGATTGCGGACTCGATCAGGATTGGCGCGCAAGTCCGAAATCCACGCGTCGCGAGTCTGCTTTACTCGCACTTCATCCTCATGCTGCTTTTGTAGATATTCTGCATGTTCTTCATCATGCTTTTGCGCGGACTCTGACACTGGCGGGTTGAGTAAAATCTCCAACTTATCTCGCAACACCTGATCATTAGCCACAGCATCTTGAAGGCTGGTTAGAATGTGTGCTGGTTTGTCGGCTCGCACATAAACCCCAAGTGCCGTGCTAAGTGCGACCAACCTATCATCTTGCAGCGTACGGGTAGTCATGTAGTTGAGCAGTCTGGGCAGACTCCCTGTGTCGAATCCCCAAAAATGACCAAGCCAGGAAATAGACCAATCATCGGTGAAAGGTTCGCTAGATCTCGCCGCCTTGGAGATCCGCGCTTGCTCAATGCTCGCCCAATAGAGCTCGTCATTTAGTTCTGGCCAACCAGGGATGAGTGTCTGCAAATTGCCTTTGTGCTCGCTGACATCACCGCCAGACCAAGAACGCAAAGCGGGCACCTTCAACAGAATGGACAGGGCTGTTACCCCTAACACCAACGTGTTTCGAGCTACGACCAACCTTTCTACCACATGCGTAGCGGGACTCAGCAACCACCAATATTCCTTCGAAACATAGCATTCTCTGCGCTCGACACAGGGTTGCCTTTCAAGATAGCCATGTAGACTATCAAGCAGTAGTGCGAAGGCCTGTTGGTCGCCGACGATCGGTAACCGTTCAACAAATGTATGAAGTGCGCGGGTAAGGCCGGTACTTTTAAATCGTTCGTATGGTGGCAGTTTACCCAGTGAGATCACCAGCTGTTCGACACTGTGGCTATCTGGCTCCGCGTCTTCAAGCAACTCGGCTAGCAATTTTCGCGGAATTTGGGCTTCACTTTCGTTAACCCTTTGCCACAAGCTTTGTTTCTGCTCGACAGAGCCACAAGTTAGCGTCGCACGAACCGACGCTATTCGGGCGTATATCCCTCGTGAACTATCTACCGCAATGTCAACCAAGGGGGCAACGCAGCTTGACATTTCTCCCTGCCAGACCAGCCTGCCAAGAAAGAAGATTGCATCGTTATTCTCACCGAATTCATTGATAAGCTGCTGTGTGTCTTCCGAGAGGTCCAGATTTGCAATCCGAGCGATCGCGCTGTTGTCTCGTGCGGAGCGATCATCCTCGTCCGATACAACTCTCCGGACGATGTTTGTCAATATCTTCTGCCTTTCCGACAAAGGCAATCTGTATGGATCCCCACCCTCCACTGCAATTTCGGGGAGAATTGCCAGTGCTTGACGACGAAACTCACCGTCGAACAGGATAAGCCAGGGCAAAATCGGCCGAAGCCGTGGCGTAACGATTTTTTCCCCATATTTCTCTCTGAAGAAAAGGGCCTCGACCGTATGGCGGCTGTTACCCGTCTTCAGCAACTCATCGAACCATTCAGCAGCAAGCAGTTCGCGCACATCCCGATGCCGAAACCGTACTGCACCATAAATGACGTCGTTAAAAATTCCGCGTTCCAGCAGCGTGTGCACATCCTTTGGATCCCAACCGGCAAGGACCGCTTCAGCTTCTATACCAGGTTTAACCGGCGTTGCATCAGGCACATTCAGACCTGGCTTACCGGTCAATATCACGGCGGCTGCCAAACGACGCGCACCTTCTCTTGCCCGTTCAAGATTCAGAGGCCGGCGCTGGGCCCGATTACTGTTATGGTCGTCGCGTAGCCGCTTGTTGATGTTGTGACGGAGTAACTCCAAACGCGAACCCAGCTCGTTGTCTTCGTCCCATTTTGCTAATATACCTTCAAGATCAAACGGGCGCTCCGCCAGACTCCAAAGGTTGGCATGCTCAACTTCACGCAACAAGCGGTCTATATCCTTTGCCGCGCGAGCCACGCAAAAATGCCGAATGCTTTCTTCATTTAAGGGGAGTATGGTGTAAATCGTGAGTGCGCTGTGAGGATCAGATTGCTGACCTTCTTCGCCATCCTCTCCCTCCTTCGGGGCTGCAAGGAACAAGATCTCATCCAATAGCCTTCGGTCTTCCCTCTGACGCCATGAGTAGGGTCGACTGGTAAGATAGATGTGTGCTCTGTGTGCACCTCTTGCAATGCCTTTCGCAAAGCAGCGCAGTGCTTTTTCGAAGGCTCTCGGATTTTCTAGCCGCGCCTCATCGACAGAATCCAGGAAAAACCATGCTTCCCCTGTAGATTGTAACCATGCTTGGAATTGGGCTTCCTCTCCTATCTCAAATGCCTTATAGAAATCGGTTTCGATTTCCTCAATACGGATAAAGAAGGCCGGTTTCTTCAGGCTGGCCAGGACACTCGCGCGTTGCCGCAATTCCTCAGTCTTACCAGCACCTGCTTCCGCCAGAATGACACAACGAAATTCGCGGACCATATCATCCCAAGTCTTTGGTTTGACATCGCTCCAAATCGAGAGAATTTCGTCACTTTCCGCATCTTCTTGACTTTTGGAGACAGGTGAAAATTGTCGCTCTAATGGAACATAGCCTTCCATGTGCACCCTCTATCAGTTTAATTACGTACTTGCGAGAAGAAAGATATGGCAGCAATTTACCATAAATTCCTGAATTTCTGCTTCGGAATAATATGAGACCCGACAGTAGTCAGGACAAAAAGAGGCTAGGTATAGGCACCTACGTTTCAATGGCGTTAAATGTCGCGCCCTAGAATTTGAACAGCCCTCTTACCTTCTTCGTCGCGAATTACCCTCCATCCTTGCGATTTAATCTATGCAGAGGTTTATCCAACATTTCCGATGCTTCATCTAGAGATTTAACTCGCACTCCATTGGTGTAAGCATTGTATTGCCACAAAACAAAACGTTGCTTGTATCGCTCATTAGCCTCTTTCAAGCGAGCATTTTCTGCCTTTAGCTTCTCTACTTCCTTTTTCAAAAACTCAACAGTTACATCATCTGATACTGAAGAAGGGACTACTTTACCAGCCACCCTTAGCTTTTCCTTACGCTCAGTGTAGGCTGCCTGGATTTCCTTATAAGCCGCTAATGACTGGCGTTCAATACTCCCAACACCAATAGTGGCTGCCACCTCTTTACAAAGCAGCGGCCACGTAAGTTTCCCCTTCCACGTATCAATCAATATTAAGATTTCAGGTATAGTATCCTCAGTCAGCATTATCCTAGGCATAGCATTTACATCCCTAATAAGTCGTAAACATCACCATCAAGCTCGATAGTTTCTGACCTCTTGATCTCGACCTCCATTCCCTTATCCATCAATGCACTTTTTATCGGGGATGGGTCGAACTCATCAGGAATGCGAACTGGCGTACCGTCTGGATTATTCGCATCCTCCAAAATTTGAATTTTGGTACGAATGTGAGACAACCTCCAACCCAATGCACTTACCCATCGGTCAGCCCCAAAAACACCCATACTGTGACTATCCATCGATTTATTCAGCTGCTCTGAGACCTCTATCTCACGCTTCTTAAGAAGCTCTAGAGAATCGCTGTAACCCTTAATGCACACCATCTCTTTACAAGTTTCACAGTCACCATTACGCTGACAAGGCGTCATTGCAAAATCATGCTCACACACACCCAATTCGGTCACTATTGCTACACCAATCAAATCTTTGCCAATATCTTCATATGACACAGGCAGGTTAACCTCGATTTTATCTAAGATTGATGCATCCTCTGGAATAAGCAAGGCCCTTGCTTCTTCAGCCTTTTCCTCGGCTGTTCGATGGTCATATTTCTTGTTATCAGCAATTCGTGCGCGACCAGCCCAGTTAGCCAGTGTCAACTCATCCATCCCCCCACGCTCAGCTTTTGTGCTTAGCCAATGACGAGCTTTATGGGAGTTAAGGCGAATTGACTCTTTATTGGATTTCTGGATGCCATGTTTTTCCCACAACGAGCGCCCTTCACGTGTTTCCTTCTGCACAAAACGATCATTGATTTGATTCACAGTTGGCAACGTAAACGAGTATCCGCGAGGATTAAACTCCATATGGAACTCATTTTCTCGACATAACATCAAAGCATCAGAAGCTTTAACCTTCCGAGCCTTATCAACATAAGGCCAATTCTTGAATTTTGCGATGTACTTGGTATACTCGCATTCTCCCAGAGCCTTATAATTCACCCTACCAGCATTGTTTTCTAAAACATTAATCAACCACTTAGGGGTTGGAGCGGCTAGCGTATAACTATCGTAATTTGTCGACAAGGCAGCATTAAGTTGCTCTAAAATCAGAGGAGCTTCATCTCCATGACTTGCCGACGTAATACAGCCCTCATGACGCATGAAAACGTTTGGGTTTTCCTCAGCAAACTTTGCAGTCTTTCGCGCTGGTTCACTGATACGCTTTAGTCTCGCAACTGCCTCAACAACAACATCCTGCATGATAGGAACGACCCACTTTAATCCTTCCCTACCGTTCTTAACAGGCACCCATCGAATACCCAATTGATTTTTACCGCTTGTGTCTTTTTCCCACTCCAAGCAGTCAACTGGTAGGGTTAAAGGCTCTGATCCCCGCGAAGGCGCTGACATGAGAAGTGCCATTATCGATGTAAAATACTCAGCCTCTGCACCTAGCGAGGGCGCTCGGTGAAACAGCTCAGCAACCAACATCATCTCTTCGTCGGTCGGCATCTTTTCAGATTTAAACTCTTTTCCCTTTTTATCGATAGCAATGGTTAAATCCTTTTGCCGCCCATACGGATTCGACCATTCTGGTAGACTGGGCGTAAACTCATTATCACGACAAAAGTTCAGAAGAGTTTCGAGCTGATATCCGGCTTTATTCCGCCCTGTTGCACTCGACATCCTTCTTTGAAATACCTCATCCAGATAGTCCAAGACAGTGCCATCAAGCAATAAAATGTCTGCGTTACCTTTTGTGTCAATCAGCGCTTCTTCAAGTACTCTGACAGCCTCAAGATGGCGCTGTAAATTAGATACAGGTCTATTCGAAAAAGCATCACGAATATACGCTTTGGCAAAGTCGATGTATGGAGAAGCTAAAGGTGTATATTTATAACTTGTTGAAGTCTGGGTGTTAGTTGAGAAGCGAGATGAAACAGCCCTATTGCTAAACGTTGCCTTCCAATTATTCTCACTCCAACAACCAACCCCAAACGCTGTTAGTTTATCTCTACCGCGCTCAATGAATGCGCGCAAGTTTTGTTCTGCTGTTAAATCTGCCTTGGGCTTAAACGGTACAATGTCATCGCTCATAATTTAATTAATAGCCTTCTTTACCTTGATTTCTTTGCACTTCTTCACAACGTACTCAACAGCAAGAATCAATCGGTCTTTGGTGCTTGCGTACTGCACACTCCCAGACTTCTTAAGCCTTTCTTCTTTCTCTTGATAGAGAGATTCCAGTACTTTTTCATGCGGGGCGTCCAGCAAAGGACGGAACTTTCGACAGGGATAACAAGCCTCATAACCATTTACGCAGAAATCATTAGTTCCACAGGCACCAACCACTTCATTGTCATCATTAGGTATCTTTGCAGTAGGGTCATCGCCTCTCTCCCCATCACCTAGATTTTCAATGATGCGTCCCATGAAAGCATTCGCAAAGGGGGCTAATTCACGCCCTATAGCTCTATCAATATACTGAACAGTATCTGCTGTATTTTCTGTATAAACCTTGACGTTTTGACTGTCAGAGTGATCTAGAGCTTCAGCGATGATGGACGCCCCGAAGCCTTTTCGGCCTAGATTGGTGCCTCGCGTATAACGAAAACGACGAGCATTAATGTGAATGATGTCATCTGTACGTTCTGAAGTGGCATATTGTTTTCTACAGAAATTCTTCACATATCTTTCGCCAAGGTGCTTTGCAGCCAAATGCAAAATGTCTGATGTGAGTAGTGTTTGATCGCATTCAATCCCTTGCTCTGCAAACTCCTCCGCTAATGGTGCATCAACAAAAAGAGGTACCAGTTGCTCCAACTCCGCAGCTAATTTGGTGTTAAATATAGCATTCAGCTTTTGAGTTTGTTTAGTAGCAAGGTTTAGTAGGGTAAGATACAGATCTTCCGTGATTGCTAATTTCTTGAATTTCGCTCGAAAGCCACCACCGCGTTGCTTTGAGCGAGGAATGCTTAAGAAGAAATTCACTGCCCCCGTCTTAGGGTCTATCTTTTTAATTAGATCGCAACCTTTTAACTGCCTTAGCTGAGTCGGACGGCGTACCGTTGCCTGAACAGTGGAAATATAGGAGTAAGCCTCGAAAGAGATCCCTTCTTCCTTCCACAAGCGAATAAGCTCTTCATTAACCGCTAGAACTTCAGTTTCTGTAAAAGCTCCGGTGTAAGGGCAGCGGTTCAAAACAGCAACCCCTTTCCTCCCTCCTGATATTCTTAATCCTTCCAACCACTTAACGACACCGGCACTCACACCGAATTGTCCACCATCATGCCAATTAACAAGGAAGGCTCTAAGGTCACCCAAATGATGTTGGTCTTCTGTTCCTAATATTGCCCGCCAATTCAACAGTGTTTCTTCAGAAACTTCCGTACTTCCTGTATCCCTAATAAAGCGCTGAAACAAGTAGTAACAACGCTGAGTGTAACTAGCGGATAGCTCTTCAGCGTAAGTCATCAAACTGTAACGAAAACCAGTGAGCAACCTATTATCCAGAGCCAATATCTCTAGCTGAAAAGAAATGGTCACATCTTTATTCAGCGTCCATTTGTTATGATTCACATTAAAACTATAACCGTCTTTCGATATGCGAGATTCCTTCGCCTTGGGAGAAGCTTGCCGTGTTACAGATAAACCTGCAAAATTACTGCTCATTTGTTTTCCTGCTTCTTTTGTTCAAGTTCTTGGAGGCTTTTTTTAAGGTCTTCTTGCTCAGTCAGCATTGCCTCATTCGCTTTTTCTCTAATATGACGCTGGTTATATATGTCAGCCGACTTTTCGCTTGAGTGTCCCATAAGATCCTTGCGCATTTTCGCTTCATGTGCAGCTTCGATGTGTTTTTTCGACTTATCTCCCGCCTCAACAAGCTTGTTGTTAGCATCAATTTTTCGAGAGAAGTCCAAGTTCCACTCATGCCTGAAGATATGCGGGCGTATCACAGCGAATCTTGGGTCAGCAGCCTTCATTATAGGAACAATCATGTTGTTAAATGCACTTTCACTGAGAGGATGCCCTTGGGTTGGGCATTTTTTATGTGTTACAAATAGATAAGGGTGCTTATTCGCATTAGGGGTCTTGGCTCGCTCATTGAGGATATAGTCACTCAATAAGTTAGCTGTACTCACTTTAATTGGCAGTTTCCGCTCTTTTGTCTTGCTAACAGGCTGTGTCTTTCGGGGATCATACTTGTCATCATGTGTACGCCTAACCCAAATTGTAGGCCTCTGCCCATGTAAATCCATGTGTGACAATTCCAATGAAAGTAACTCACCTCGGCGTATGCCTAGCTCTCTCAACAAATGAAACATCAAATGATTGCGTTTTTTTATAGTAGGGTTTAAGAATGGGTTCTTAAGGTGGTCGATATGTGCCACAGATACGAATTCATCAAGTAGACCATCAGGCAATGTATTCTCTTCCGTACTATCTACATTCTTCCCCTTTCCTTTAGGGCGAATTGCCTTAAAGTCCTTGAGCATTTTATCTACTGCTCGTGTCACGCTTTGGTTACTACGGTATTGATTAACGACCTTAGCAACAAAGTGTAAATACTCAGCTACCGCAGTCATTCGGTTATAGTGATGATTACGTCCAACAGAATCTATCGTGGTTACTATCTCAGGTACTCCATACAGGCTCACCACTTTGCGAGAAGGTTTGACTTTGGCAGCTCTTTTATACTCGAAGGCATTTATCTTCATGTGAGCCTTTAGGTCAACCATGTCCTCGTCAGTCAAGAAACGTCCTTGCTCAAACTCGGAAATCAAAGACCGCCGTTTATTCTTTTCCCACTCATATAACCACTGAATCGCTCTGATTCGGTTGTCTATAGTCTGCACAGCCTTGCCAGATCGAAGCTTCGTTGTCACCCAAAGCGTCACGTAAAAGTCAGGCATTCCATCCTCACCCAACAAGATAGGGTAGCGCTCCCCATCATCAAAAATCAGAGTTTCTACTGTCGACATAAATACCTTTAATTGACACTTTATTTATATGTAAATCCTACCAACTAACGTGAAAGATGTCAATTAAAGTGACAGAAATAAAAAACCCAGCAATTACGCTGGGTTAGGTGTTATTCAAGTGTTTAAATTTACACTCTTATATTATATGTGTCCTAGAATGGAATATCATCATCAAAATCAGCAAAGTCTCCCGCGCCAACTGGCTGGGCTACTGGCGCTGATTGATTTGGCGCCGCCTGATTTGAAGCGGTAGGCCTAGAAAAATCACCTGCTCCACCCGCTCGACTATCAAGCATTTGCATTTCATTAGCAACAATCTCTGTGGTGTAACGATCCACACCACTTTTATCCTGCCATTTACGCGTTTGCAATTTACCCTCTATGTAAACCTTAGAACCTTTTTTCAGGTATTCACCAGCAATCTCACCCAGGCGATTAAACATCACAACACGATGCCATTCTGTTTTCTCGGTTTTTTGCCCGGTATTTTTATCTTTCCAACTCTCACTAGTTGCTATTGTAATGTTCGCTACTGCACCACCAGAAGGGGTGTATCTCACTTCAGGGTCATTACCTAGATTTCCAACTAAAATAACTTTATTTATGCCACGCGCCATGGATTTAACCTCATCGTCTAATATTAAGTTTTTGTATTTACGCTAATAACTGCACTGAATATTCATCTTTTAACTCAGAATAGTTATTTATTTTTTATCTTGTTCCAGTGATGCAGCATCGATTTCGTGATCCGATTTCGACGCAGGACTGTGTCCTTCAGTGGGCGTTATATTATCACTTGTTTCTTCATATCGAAACGCTAACAGTGCATTTTTATCCACTGCATGATTATCAATTTTCAAATAAGCAATGCCATCTTCTGGGATTACAACCACTTCTGCAACACCTTGAATATGGGTAATTTCATTAACCAATTGTTTTGCTCGATTTTCATCCACAGGACCCACATTGATCATAAAACTTCCTAAATATTTAGGATTACGCATGGTGAATGCTAAATAAGCCCAAAACAATAAAGCTAATCCACAAAAGCCAAATACGCCGTCGACACCATAAGCACCATACAAAGTTCCTCCAATTATACCGCCTACAAAAGCACCAAGAAATTGTGCCGTGGAATATACACCCATAGCCGTACCCTTAATGTGTGGAGGTGCAGTTTTAACAATCATCGAAGGTAAAGTGGCTTCAAGCACATTGAAAGCAATAAAAAACAATAGCAAAGCGAAAAAAATACTGGTCGAAGAGTAATGGTCAACCATTAATAGAAATTCAGAAACAGCAAGGACCAAGATAGCACCAGTCATTATTTGTTTAATCCGGCGCTTTTTTTCGGCAACAATGATAAAAGGTACCATCATAGCCATAGCAATAATTAATACAGGTAAATAAATTTGCCAATGATCATTACTTTCCATATGAGCAAAATCACGTAAAGCGAAAGGCAAAACAATAAAACTGGCCGTTAATACCATGTGTAAAATAAATATCCCGGCATCCAGACGTAATAATTCACCATTACCTAACACAGTTTTAAATTGTTCTGGAACAGGCTCTGTATCTCGGTGAAATCGTGAAACAAGAGGGGTTGGGACAATTTTATATAAAACAGCTATACCACCAATTGCCAAAACAGCGGTCACCCAAAAAATTCCATCTACACCAATCCAAGCATTTATGATAGGTCCAGCGATTAGTGCAAACGCGAACGACATACCGATGCTGCCACCAATTAATGCCATCGCTTTAACACGATGTTCCTCACGGGTTAAATCAGCAGTAAGCGCCATAATTGCAGCCGCAATCGCTCCAGAACCTTGCAATGCCCGACCAATGATAACCCCCATAATTGAGTCAGACATTGCAGCAACTACGCTACCAATGGCAAATATGACTAACCCCATAGCAATAACTGGTTTGCGACCAATTCGATCAGACAACATACCAAAAGGTATCTGAAACACTGCCTGCGTTAAGCCATAAATCCCCACGGCCAAACCAATTTGAAATGGTGTTACGCCCTCTAAGGTCTCCGCATAAAGCGCAAACACCGGCAGAATCATAAATAAACCCATCATACGTAAGGCATATATGCTAGCTAATGAGACTGAAGCTTTGCGCTCGGATACTGTCATGGCATCAGCACTATCTTCTTTTACTTTTTTTCCAAACAAGAATCTTTTCCTTATTTTTTTATAATTTAATAATCTCGGCCCAGCTTATGCTACTTCGAACCATTTTAGGGTATATTATACCCATCACAAACAGGTTTCCCACTAAATTGCACGCCCTACTTGCTTTGTAGCTGTGTTAGGATTCCTGGCAATAAAATAGCTATTACGCGTCATCCTGCCTAGCTACAAAGCAAGTATGACACACACTTTCAGTAAGAAACCTGTCCGCAATGGGTATATCAGGTTCGTTGTTAAGCAGAAAATATAATGGATACTATCAGCATTCGTGGCGTTCGCACGCATAACCTCAAAAACATCAATATCGATTTACCGAGAGACAAACTTATCGTTTTTACCGGTCTTTCAGGCTCAGGTAAAAGCTCGTTGGCATTTGATACGATCTATGCAGAAGGCCAACGACGTTATGTAGAGTCTCTTTCCAGTTATGCGCGACAATTTTTATCCGTTATGGAAAAACCTGACATTGATCACATCGAAGGTTTATCACCTGCCATATCCATTGAACAAAAATCAACCTCACATAACCCACGTTCAACCGTCGGAACAATTACAGAGATCTACGATTACTTGAGATTGCTGTATGCCCGAGCAGGGGAACCTCGCTGCCCTGATCACAGCACAATTTTAGAAGCACAAACCATTAGCCAAATGGTCGATCTAGTTTGTGAATTACCAGAGGGCGGTCGTTATATGTTGGTCGCTCCTGTCGTACAAAATCGAAAGGGAGAACACTTACAACTACTCTCCGAATTACGCGCCCAAGGTTTTGTACGCGCTCGCATTGATGGAAAAGTTATAGAGCTAGATGTTATTCCTGAACTGGATAAAATGAAAAAACATACCATTGAGGTAGTAATTGATCGTTTTAAAATTCGGGAAGATTTAAAACAACGTTTAGCAGAGTCTTTTGAAACTGCACTCACCCTAGCTGACGGTATTGCGATAATTGTCTCAATCGATGATGAATCAAACTCCCAGGTATTTTCAGCTAAATTTGCTTGCCCCAAATGTGGTTACAGTCTCGCTGAATTGGAACCTCGATTATTTTCTTTTAATAACCCCTCTGGGGCTTGCCCAACATGTGACGGGTTAGGTGTAAAACAGTTTTTTGATCCTGAACGGGTAGTTTCACATCCTGAGTTAAGTTTACGCTCTGGAGCGATTCGCAATTGGGATCGACGTAATTCCTTTTACGCACAATTGCTGGAGTCTCTTGCTGATCACTATGGTTTTGATCTAGACAAGCCATTCAATAAACTCGCAAAAAAATATCAAAAAATTGTTTTATTTGGCAGCGGTAAAGACTTGGTCAAATTTAAATACCAAGGCGATAAAGGACAGGAATACTCAAAGACTCATACTTTTGAGGGTATTATTAATAATTTACAGAGACGGTTTCATGAAACCGAATCAACAGCAGTACGCGATGAATTAACGAAATATCTTAGCGTGCAAACTTGTCCAGATTGTGAAGGCGCACGTTTACGTACTGGCGCAAGAAATGTTTTTATCGATGAAATGAATCTGCCTGCAGTTACTGATATGTCAATTGACGAATGTCAGTTGTTTTTTAAAAAGTTAAAACTTCCTGGGAAACGCGGAAAAATTGCCGAAAAAATTGTTCATGAAATCAATGAACGATTAAATTTTCTTGTCAACGTAGGACTAAACTACCTAAGCTTAAACCGAAAAGCAGATACACTTTCTGGTGGTGAAGCACAACGCATTCGCCTTGCCAGTCAAATTGGCGCCGGGCTCGTCGGTGTCATGTATGTATTAGATGAACCATCCATAGGATTACATCAGCGAGACAATCAACGATTGCTTGACACTCTGCAATACCTTAAAAACTTAGGTAATACGGTAATTGTAGTAGAACATGATGAAGATGCCATACGCACTGCTGATCACATTGTAGATATTGGCCCTGGTGCTGGTATACACGGCGGTAGAATTGTCTCACAAGGTAATGCTGAGCACATAATAAATGACCCAAACTCCCTCACTGGGCAATATCTCAGTGGTAAACAGCGCATTGAAATACCTGCTAAACGCCACCAAGCTGATGAAAACCGACAGTTAGTCATTAGTGGCGCTTCAGGCAATAATCTAAAACAAGTAGAATGTAAAATTCCACTGGGATTATTTACCTGTATCACAGGTGTTTCAGGCTCAGGTAAATCAACGCTAATCAACGATACTTTGTACAAATACGCTGCTAATGAAATTAATAAAGCAAATCACAGTGTTTCAGCATTTGAAAAAATCACCGGGTTGGATCAAATCGATAAAGTCATTGATATAGATCAGAGCCCTATCGGTCGTACCCCACGATCAAACCCTGCAACCTATACAGGACTATTTACACCCATACGTGAATTATTTGCAGCCACACCTGAATCTCGCGCTCGTGGGTATGGCCCAGGCCGATTTAGCTTTAATGTAAAAGGTGGGCGATGTGAAGCTTGCCAGGGCGACGGAATGATCAAGGTAGAAATGCATTTTCTACCTGATGTTTATGTGCAATGTGATGTTTGCAAAGGTAAACGATATAACCGAGAAACTTTGGACATTCATTACAAAGGTAAAAATATTCATCATCTGTTGGAAATGACTATTGAAGATGCTTTAGTATTTTTTGATGCGATCCCAGTAATAAGACGTAAACTGCAAACGTTAGTTGATGTAGGCTTATCTTATATACGACTCGGACAAAGTGCTATCACACTTTCCGGCGGAGAAGCGCAACGAGTAAAACTCTCAAAAGAACTATCTAAACGTGATACCGGAAAAACACTTTATATACTTGATGAACCCACAACAGGTTTACACTTTCATGATGTAAAACAGCTATTGCATGTTCTGCATCGTTTGCGTGACCATGGCAATACCCTAGTTGTCATCGAACACAATTTGGATGTCATTAAAACTGCAGATTGGATTATTGATATTGGCCCTGAAGGAGGTAACAAGGGTGGAGAGATCATTGCCACCGGTTCACCAGAAACAATAATTAAAGAGAAAAAGTCTCATACTGCGAAATTCTTAAAGCCACTATTGAAGAAAAAATCTAAATAGACGAAATAAAGATTTCATGTCAAATATTACAATTGAAAATCTATTTGATCACCAATTTTTGCTGAAAATTTCTCTTGAGCATTACCAGAGTTGACTGCAATTTCGATGAGCCCCTGAGAATTTCTATAAAAGAAGGCTTCTCCTACATCAACATCACTGAAGGTATCTGCTCGAGGTAATTGTTCTCCAGCAAAACTGATGGAAAGCGATGTGCCCAGTGTTTCGGCTCGCAATCCTGTCATCAGATTGCCAAATTGATCAATATAAATCACCTCATTAATATCGCATTTTTCAAAACACTGAACAGAAGGCTTTTCGATAGGCTTTAAATACGATTCATGAGAATCCTCTGACAAAAGTCTAGCAGCCACTGGAACAAAAACATCTCTACCATGGAAGCTTGATGAAACGCTTTCTGGTTCATAGATAATTTCATACCAATGGCAAGAATTTGCATGTTGAGCCACAATATCAAACAATCCGTTATCTGGACCAATAAACCAGCGATAATCCGCACGTAGTACCAAACCTTTCTGCTCTGAACCCACTTTTGGGTCGACTACTGCTGTTACAACACAATCCGCTGGTATAGAGCCTGCTACAGCTGACAGTAGATAAGCCGCAGCCTTAATATCAAATCGAGGGACATCATGCATCAGGTCAATAATTTGAGTTCGAGGCGCAATCTCAAACGCCTTGGACTTCATTTGCCCAATATATGGACCTTGCCAACCAAAATCTGTGAACAAATAAAGCATCGGTAACCCCTTTTTATAGGCCATACACCATATTCGCTAGACAGTAGCAAATGATTGAGAATAATGGCTTGATCGTTTATTCTGTAGCTATTCTGTATTTGAATATTAAAGCATAAATGATCAAAGTCTCAATATCTATTATAGCGTTTTTTACCTTGGTTTGCGCCTTGGTAATTGCTTTAATATTCAGCTTTTCGGCGACGATTGCACCACCTCCACCATTTAGCCCCCAGGACATCAGCAAATTAAAAAAGACCCTGGCTAAATCAAACCCCCTCAAGTTTCAACGCTTCAAACATCAAGCACTGGTATTTGACGAGCAATTATTGAATCAATCAGCAAATTTTGCATTAAACAAAATCCCAAATACCTCCGTAGCCATACGACTCAAAAGAAACATAGCGGAAACCCAGGGTTCGATTAAATTAACAGACTCACCGTTTGATATATATATTAATTTTTCCTGTGATATTTTACCTTCTGATAATCTTCTCAAAATTTCTAATATTTATCTTGGCACTTTTCCTATTCCACACTGGATTGCAAATCGCTTAACACCGATAGCTGTTCGCTACATCGCAAAAAACTATCCCGACTATATAGACGTCATAGAAACCGTAAAAAAAATAGATATTGATAAAAATAAACTAACCGTACATTATCACTGGAACGCAGGCCTTTCCAAAAAAATTAAAATTGCCGGGCGAAACTTTTTGTTAGCGCCAGAACAACAAAAGTTAATCGGTGTTTATTATCAGACACTGGGCAACTTATCTCGTATACATTTTTGGCACTCGATTGGATTGCATCAAGTCATTAGACCAATTTTTGAATTAGCGCAAAAACGCACAGCAAATGGCTCAGACCCCATAAAAGAAAATGAAGCAGCTTTGCTAGCATTAGGCATTATGGCATCGGGTGTCCGAGTTAATCACTTATTGCAAGATAAGAATGCAAAACCATTTCCAAATGCTTATTTTTTTCGACTATCTTTACTCAAACGACGAGACTTAATGCAGCACTTTCTCATTTCTGCGGCACTGACAGTTTCTACCAATAAACTGCTGAGTGACACAATAGGCCTAGCTAAGGAAATGGATGATTCAGAAGGTGGCTCTGGATTTAGTTTTGCAGATTTGTTAGCGGATCGTGCAGGTGTCAAACTCGCTCAATTAGCAACCGAAAACGAATCTTCAGCTCAAAATGTTCAAGTTTTTTTATCTCAAACCACATTAGAAGAAACGGACTTTATGCCACCACATGATAATTTACCCGAATCAATTACTGCATTGCAATTCAAAGAACAATACATTGATATCCATCATGAAAAATATCTATTTGTCGAACAAGAATTACAACAACGAATTAGCTCCCGATCCATTTATCAGGACTAATTTCAGTTAATAAAGTTTGATTAAGCTTCAAGTGTTACATTGTGGGCAATACTGCCGGAAAATTATAATAAGCTATTGAATATAAAGCTAATACTTTGAGTAATGAAAAGTAGCGACTGGTCACGTATAATTCATAAGTTCAACAAATAAAACTAACAAATAATAACGGTTCTTCTCCCTATTCGCATGACACATATAAAATACCCTATTAAAATCACCTGCTTTTTTGTTGTTTTAATGCACAGCATTTTGCTGTCTGCCTGCGGAGGTGGCTCCGAAGGCGAAGAAATATTAATATCAGAAATTATTATATTTGTACCGGACGGGCATAAATCTCCACTGATCGATCAAACCTTTCAACTAACAGCCACCGGAATCTATAGCAACTCTTCCGCCAATGAAGAGATAACCTCGAAAGTTAGATGGCAATCCGATAAACCAGAAGTTGCTTCAATTTCAAAAACCGGTGAAGTGACAACTATTGCAACCGGCGAATTTAACATCACAGCAACTTATGCTGGCATATCTCAAAGAATTAAGCTGACAATAATTCCACCCCCTACCATTGAGTCAGTAAACATTTTAACAATTGATGAAGGGTATAACCTGAGTGAAGACTCCCCTTTACCTTTAACAGCGGAAAGCACCCTGTCTAATGATGAAATTAGCCTAGATAATAGTTTGTATGACTGGGCGTCTTCAGATGAAGATATTGCTACCGTGGATGAAAACGGTAACATTTCTGGCATCAATCATGGTGAAGTAACAATTACGGCAGTTGCAAAAGAGAATTCAGAAATAAGTGCAGAAATCACTGCAACAGTAAAAGCAAAACTAATCGGCATTTCCCCAAATAACGAAATAACCTATGTTGAGCTCGGAGAAAAAGCCAATTTCATAGTTCACGAAGATCTTTCAGATGGAACTTCCAATCCCATCCCTTCATTAGTTGGTAATTCTTGGGATTACGATATACCAGATATCGCTAGAATTACGGCAACGGGAGAAATTAAAGCCACCGATTTGGGCTCAGTAATTGCCACAGTTCAATATGAAGTTTCGAAGGACAAAAAATTTACGCTAACACATCAAATTGTCGTCGAAAGCCCCATTGAACTTTTTGTCCTAGAAGATACGGGTGGTTTGATCAAACTGGCATGGAATGCAAAACATGACGCAAGCTCATACACTTTATACTGGAATAATTCTGGGGACAAGGAAGAATACAATATCATTGAGTTTGATGACCCTGACACCCTTGAATACATCCATGCAGATATCGATACCACCAAACCTTACTACTATCGACTTGCATTTACACGCAATGAAAAAGAGTTTAAATCAAATGATGAAACCATAGTATGGCCTCACATTGGACAATGGCAATTTAGAGATGTACTCGAACCTAGAATTTTTGCAGCAGGCGCCTCATACAAAGACAATATGTATTTGTTTGGCGGCGAGCTAACAAAACTAATTGATCCAGATGAACCAATTAAAGGAACAGAGCAAGTCATTACCAATGAAGTATGGGAATACAACATAATTAAAAACACATGGACCAGAGTAGATTCTCTAGAATCACCTTTAAGAAACACAACCGCTTGCTCAAATAACGAATCTATATTTATCATTGGCGGTGAAGATGAAACAGGAACTGTCACTAATACTGTCCATTTATACAATTCAACACAAAGTAAATGGAGCTATAACATTACTGCTGCACCCGTAGCATTAAGCAACGTGAGTTGCGACATTATAGGCGATATCATATACATTAGTGGTGGCCTTGATGGCATAGAAGCAGTAAACACTACTTATAGTTATGATATCGCCAATAAAATTTGGAATGCAGACCCTTTACCGACTTTAAATACTGCACGCTATAACCACGCCAGCGTTGTAGTGGATGAGAAAATATATATTGCAGGCGGAAGTACTTTAACTGATGACGCCTCCAAGCAATTAGAAGTATTTGACCCCGCGGCTGAAACACTTACTTGGACTTCACTTAAAAGTATGGATATATCAAGATCATCTTTCGCGTTACACACGTGGAATGGGTCGTTACACGCCATCGGTGGCGAAGATATTGATAACGAAATACTTAACAATATAGAGTCTTATGATCCCATTGAAAATAGTTGGCAATCCAATTCAACCATGCCATTTCCAAATTCAGCCTTTAATTCCACACTATACAACGATGCCATTTATATTTTTGGAGGCACAAAGAACACACCAGAATCATCCCACGAATACTCCGATTATATGAAATACTCAATCAACGATGGGACTTGGTTACACGGAACAAACCCCAGTGCCGCTCGAGCTGAATTCAGCGCTGTTACACTTCAAGATAAACTCTATTTACTCGGTGGAACAGATTTTGCCGGAGCTACGACTGACATAAGGTCTTATGACACTAAAAACAACAGCTGGGAAAAATTAAACTCTCTTTTAGTACCTCGGCAACGTGCTTCATCTGCTGCATATAACCATGAGTTAAAACCTAGAATTTATACCCTTGGAGGCATTAACGGGGGTGTTCATTTAAAAAGCATTGAAGTATATAATATAAGCGAGAGTTCGAGTGAATTACTACCAAACAGCATGCAAATAGGACGCGCAAATGCAGCTGTAGCTATTCTGGATACCAATATATACGTTTTTGGAGGTGACAGTAGCGAATCCAGTCAATCTTTTGAAATATTTGATACAACACGTATGAGCTGGTCGATTCCTGGAAAATTACCAAACAAACGTTCCCATGCAACCGCTGTCGCACTTAACAATAAAATATATTTGATAGGCGGTAAAGTTGGAGAACATGATGATAAAAAAGCAAGCAACACTATTGATATCTATACTCCAGCAACAAATTCATGGGATGAAACCCCAGGCAGCACTCTTAATGTCGCGAGAGCATTAGCGGGCTCTGCCATATTAAATGGAAAAATTTATGTTTTTGGCGGTTTAGACACTAACAACAGACCCACAAATACGGTTGAAAGCTTAGCGCCTTTTACAAGAACTCCTAACGCAAAACCCCTATGGAAAACAGAAGACAGTCTACCTCGCACAAGTACTACGGTATTGGGCGGGAGCTTTGAGAGTAAAATTTACTTAATAAGTGAAGAAGGCGATAAATCTAAACAATTATTTAATAACATATTTGTACTCGAATAATCCTCACTTTTTTAACTATATAAAGCATGAACACAACCAAATATTTCAATAAGTTATATTAATATTTAGAAAAACTCTAGAATAGACTAAAGAAATATATTAAGCTGCCGTAATATCAAATATCCTGTTATTTATATTGTTGAATTCATGGCCACATTAGATATTACAGACCTGATTATTACTATCGTAGAACCTTCGGTGACACAGAGCAAAATTATTATTAATAAGCTCAATAAATTAGGTGTAACGAAAATACAGTATTATCCAAACGGCGCACTAGCACTGGAACTCATTGAAAAATTCCCGCCTGATCTAGTTATCAGTTCGATGTACCTTACCGATATGACAGCGACTGAATTAGTACTAAAGATGCGACAAAACCCAGCTTCTGAATTTCTGCCATTTATGCTCATCACCAGTGAAAAATCTTTTGACGCGTTAGACCCGATTAAACAAGCAGGCTCTGTAGCTGTATTATCTAAACCATTTAAATTGGAAGAATTAAAAAATGCCCTACTAGCAACTGCAGATATCATCTCTGTTGATGAAGACTTTCTTGATAAATTCCCCTGGGAAGATCTCGATGTTCTTGTTGTTGACGACAGCCCATTAGCTCAAAAAATTGTTTTTAAGTTACTTGATAATATTGGCGTAACAAAGATCGATTCCGCAGAAAATGGCAAAGAAGCTATTAAGTATATCGACAATAAATTTTATGATCTTATAATCACTGATTTTAATATGCCTGAAATGGATGGCCAGGCGTTAGTAACTTATGTTCGACAATCCAGCAATCAACAAAGCATACCAATTTTGATGATTACGAGTGAACAAGACGAGAGTCGACTAGCTGCCGTAAATAGCGCAGGTGTATCGGGCGTTTGTGATAAACCATTTGACCCAATAATCTTTAAAAACCTTATTTCGAATTTTTTTGTCGATTAGAAATACTTTTCATAATCAAATAAAAAGGCCGGGAATTCCCGGCCTTTTTATTTATTAACATGCAGTTTCAAGCTTATGCGTTATCGGCTTCTTCTTCTCGACCAACTAATTGAACAAGTGCCATTGGTGCCTTATCGCCAGTTCGGAAGCCATATTTCAATATACGAACATAACCACCAGGACGCTCTTTAAAATGGGGACCAATATCTGTAAACAACTTACCCACTACTTCCGAATCTCTTAAACGAGAAAATGCTAAGCGACGATTCGCAACTGAATCGGTGCCCGCTTTAGTTATTAGTGGCTCAGCTACACGACGTAACTCTTTTGCTTTAGCAACTGTAGTTCTAATAGTCTCATATCTCAACAAGGAAACAGTTAATGCCTGCAATGTTGCTTTTCTATGACTACTATTTCGGCTTAATTGCCGACCAATTCTTTTATGACGCATTTTATTTAAATCCTAAATCAAATATATGGCGTATTACGCTATATCTTTCTGCTTATCTTTAATCTGAGCAGGAGGCCAATTATCTAAACGCATCCCCAATGACAGACCTTTAGATGCTAAGACATCTTTTATTTCAGTAAGCGATTTTTTGCCTAAATTAGGTGTTTTTAATAATTCAACTTCAGTACGCTGAATCAAGTCACCAATATAATAAATATTTTCAGCTTTTAAACAGTTCGCTGAACGGACTGTTAATTCAAGATCATCAACCGGGCGAACTAGAATTGGATCAACTTCTGGCTCATCAGATTTTGGTTCTTCTTCTGTTTTGCCTTTAAGATCAATAAAATGTGTTAACTGATCTTGTAAAATAGTTGCTGCTGTACGAATTGACTCTTCAGGGTCAACAGTACCGTCAGTTTCTAACTCTATAATCAATTTATCCAAATTAGTACGTTGATCTACACGTGCTGAATCAACAGAATAACTCACTTTAAGTACAGGGCTATAACTAGCATCCAGCTGTAAACGACCAATTGGACGATCTTCATCAGATTCACGAACAGTTGATGGTTGATAACCTCGACCACGCGCAACCTTAATCGTCATGTTTAGTTCGCCAGATTTAGTTAAGTTTGCTAAAACATGTTCTGGATTAACAATCTCAACATCATGGTCTAAGGTGATATCACTTGCAGTCACAACACCTGGGCCTTTTTTATTCAACGTAAGTGTTGCTTCATCTTTTGAGTGCATCACAATTGCCAATTCTTTCAAATTTAGCAGTATTTCAATAACGTCTTCTTGAACACCTTCTATTGTGCTGTATTCATGTAACACACCATCAATTTCGGCTTCAATCACTGCGCATCCTGGTACAGATGACAGCAAAATTCTACGGAGTGAGCTGCCTAAAGTATGCCCAAAACCACGTTCAAGAGGTTCTAATACGATTTTAGCTTTTGTGGTTGAATCTTTTTGTACATCCACCAAACGAGGTTTTAATAGATCGCCTAAAGCACCTTGCATGAAATTTCCTCTTAATTAAGACTAATGAAATTACTTGGAGTACAACTCAACAATTAATTGTTCGTTGATGTCTGATGGTAATTCAGATCTTTCGGGTACTTGCTTAAACGTACCTTCCATCTTATCAGTATCAACACTCAACCATTCTGAGAATCCGCGTTGTTTTGCTGTTTCCAGGGCAGACTTAATTCTCAATTGAGTTTTGCCTTTTTCCTGAATACTTACAATATCGCTGGCTTTAACTTGGTAAGAAGGAATATTCACTTTTTTACCGTTCACTAAAACAGCCTTATGTCTTATCAACTGTCGTGATTCTGAACGAGACGCGCCAAAACCCATCCGATAAGCTACGTTATCCAAGCGACATTCTAAAAGAGATAACAGGTTTTCACCGGTAGAACCTTTTATACGGTCTGCTTCTTTATAGTAAAGGCGGAATTGGCCTTCTAATATGCCGTAAATACGGCGTACTTTTTGTTTTTCTCGTAATTGTGTAGCGTAGTCTGATAAGCGTCCACGACGTTGTCCATGCTGTCCGGGTGGAAATGGGCGACTTTCCATTGCACATTTACTGGTGTAACATTTCTCTCCCTTAAGGAAAAGTTTCACACCTTCTCGACGACACTGTCGACATTTTGATCCGATATACCTAGCCAAAATAATTCTCCCGCTTAAACGCGTCTTTTCTTAGGTGGACGACAACCATTATGAGGTATAGGAGTCACATCCGTAATATTGTTAATCTTAAAACCAACCATGTTTAATGCTCTAACAGCTGATTCACGACCGGGCCCTGGGCCTTTAACAAAAACATCGACATTCTTAACGCCATATTCTTGTGCTGCACGTGCAGCGCGCTCAGATGCTACCTGTGCCGCAAAAGGGGTACTTTTACGTGAGCCACGAAATCCAGAACCACCAGCTGTTGCCCAAGTCAAAGCATTTCCCTGACGATCTGTGATTGTAATAATAGTGTTATTGAATGACGCGTGAATGTGCGCTACTGCGTCTGATACATTCTTTTTAACGCGCTTTCGACTTTTAGTGCTAGCTTTTGCCATAATTCTGCCTAAACGACCTTCGTTATTCGATTATTTTCTAACCATTCTACGTGGACCTTTACGAGTCCGCGCATTTGTTTTCGTACGTTGTCCACGAAGTGGTAAACCACGACGATGACGAATGCCCCTATAAGAGCCTAAATCCATTAAGCGCTTAATGTTCATAGAAACTTCTCGTCGTAAATCACCTTCTACAGTGAGTTTACCAACTTCTTGTCGAAGGGTTTCAAGCTGATCTTCACCCAAGTCTCTTATTTTCGTGCTAGGTTCAATCCCGCTGGCTTTACAAATTTCCTGCGATCGAGTCAAACCAACACCGTATATTGCTGTTAAAGCAATTACTGTATGCTTGTGTGTAGGTATGTTAATTCCGGCTATACGCGCCATGCGTTCTACTCCCAAACCTGCTTCGAGCCAATAAAGGCGCCGAAGTTTACTACATTTATAGTCTACAAATCAATGACTAAATTAGCCTTGACGCTGTTTATGCTTCGCATCTTTACAAATCACACGAACGACGCCTTTACGACGAACGATACTGCAATTTCGGCACATTTTTTTAACTGATGCTCTAACTTTCATTTCTATCTCCAAATAACCTGTGCTACCAAGGGTTTATTTATAAACCACCGGAGCGACCGTGTGACTTCAAGTTGGCTTTCTTCATCAGACCATCGTATTGATGGGACATCATATGAGCCTGAACTTGAGCCATAAAATCCATAACAACTACAACAACAATCAACAATGAAGTACCGCCAAAGTAAAAAGGTACATTCCAATACAAAATCAAAAATTCTGGCAATAAACATACGGCAGTAATATATATCGCTCCTGCCAATGTTAGCCGTGACATAATCGCATCGATATATTTAGCAGTTTGTTCACCTGGTCTTACACCGGGTATAAAAGCACCTGATTTTTTCAGGTTATCTGCAGTATCTTTAGGATTAAATACTAATGCGGTATAGAAAAAACAAAAGAATATAATCGCCAATGCATAAAACATTACATATAAAGGTTGTCCTGGGGCTATCGTTGATGACAAATCTTTAAGCCATTCGAATCCTTCACCCATACTCCCGAACCAGCCACCCAAGGTAGCGGGAAACAATATAATACTAGACGCAAAAATCGGTGGAATAACACCAGCCATATTAACCTTTAATGGCAAATGACTTGTTCCGCCTGAATACAATTTATTACCTTGCTGACGTTTAGCGTAATTTACAGTAATTCGTCGCTGACCCCGTTCTACAAAAACAACAAAGAACGTTACTGCCAGAGCAAGCATGAATAAAATAATCACTGTGAACCACTGAAGCTCACCTGTTCTAGCCAACTCCATGGTACCCGCAACTGCAGATGGTAAACCAGCCACAATACCTGCGAATATGATAATGGATATACCATTACCGATACCACGCTCTGTCACTTGCTCACCTAACCACATTAAAAAGATGGTTCCTGTGACTAAAGTGACAACAGCGGTGATCATGAACAAAGGACCCGGATCGATAACCACCGACACGTTGCCAATTCGTTGCTGCTGCAGTGCTACCGCGATACCAGTCGCTTGAAAAGTCGCTAATACTAAGGTCAATTGGCGAGTATATTGAGTGATCTTACGACGACCCGCCTCACCTTCTTTCTTTAATTGTTCCAACTTAGGCCAAACTGAGGACAATAACTGAATAATAATCGACGCCGATATATAAGGCATAATGCCCAATGCAAAAACCGATAAGCGGCCTAACGCACCACCAGAAAACATATTGAACATGTCAAGGATAGTACCCTTAGTTTGTTCAAATAATAGCGCCAACGCAGCAGGATCAATTCCTGGCACTGGGATATGCGCACCAATTCGAAAAACAACCAGCGCACCTAAAACGAAAAGCAGACGTTGCCTTAATTCAGACAGCTTGCCACTTGCCATACTGCTCGCGATTGACGACGATGCATTTGCCACTTAGCTTTCTACCTTGCCGCCAGCGGCCTCGATCGCAGCTTTAGCACCTGGCGTAGTACTTAAACCCTGCACAGTAACAGATTTTGTAATTTCACCAGATAATATGATTTTTGCTTCTTTTATATATTCTGGAATAATACCGCTCTGCTTAAGACCTGTTAAATCCACAATATCAGCCGTTACTTTAGCTAACTCGTGAAGACGAATTTCTGCTTTAAATCGTTTGGTTCTCGAAGAAAAACCTACTTTCGGTAGACGTTTCTGTAAGGGCATCTGACCACCTTCAAACCCCACTTGAACGCCACCACCAGTACGTGACTTCTGACCCTTATGACCTCGACCACAAGTTTTACCAAAACCCGAACCGATTCCTCGACCTACTCGTTTACGAGAGCTGCGAGCACCTTCACCTGGCTTTAATGTATTCAACCTCATTCTATTAATCCTCAACTCGAAGCATGTAATAAGCTTTGTTTATCATGCCGCGGTTTTCTGGCGTATCAATAACTTCAACCGTCTGATGCATACGTCTGATCCCTAAACCAGCAACACAAGCTTTGTGGCTCTTTAGGCGTTTGTTAGTACTTCGTACTAAAGTAACTTTTAGCTTACGATCACTCATGATTAATCCAATATTTCTTCTAAAGTTTTGCCACGCTTTGAAGCAACAGCTTGTGGCGAATTCATATCTGCCAAACCTTTCACTGTAGCACGGACAACATTGGTTGGGTTATTTGTACCAATACACTTGGCCAATACGTTATGAACACCAACTACTTCAAAAACAGCACGCATGGCACCACCAGCAATAATACCGGTACCTTCTGATGCGGGTTTCATAAACACTTTAGCTGCACCATGTCGTCCAACCAAAGGATATTGAAGCGTACCCCCATCTAGGTTTACGTCAACCATATTCTTGCGAGCTTTTTCCAATGCTTTTTGTATAGCAACAGGTACTTCACGAGCTTTGCCGCTACCAAAACCGACACGACCTTTACCATCACCTACAACGGTTAGCGCTGAAAAACCAAACTGTCGACCACCTTTAACAACTTTGGCAACACGGTTAACCGCTACTAATTTTTCTTGTAAATCGTCGCCACTTTGCTTAGCTTCAAACTTAGCCATATTAAACCCTTATATATTTAAACCGTTTTCCCGTGCCGCATCTGCTAATGCTTTAACTCGGCCGTGATATCTGAAACCAGATCGATCGAAAGCTACGTCAGCAATACCTTTTTCTTTTGCTCTTTCAGCAATCACCTTACCGACAACACTAGCTGCCGTGCAATTGCCTGAATGACCAGAAACAAGTTCTTTAACTGATGATTCTACTGTAGAAGCAGCCGCAATAACCGTATTACCTTCTGGACTAATGATTTGCGCGTAAATATGCTGAGGTGTGCGGTGAATACTCAATCGCACTTTACCCAAACGTTTAATCTTAGCTCTGGTTTTTACAGAACGACGAACTCTAGATGTTAATTTCTTACTCATATTTTAGCCTTTATTTCTTCTTGGCTTCTTTACGTACAACATGCTCATCCGCATATCTTACACCTTTACCTTTATAAGGCTCAGGTGGACGGTACGCCCGAATATTGGCAGCCACTTGCCCAACCAACTGTTTATCAATACCTTGAACTGTAATTTCTGTTTGGCTTGGCGTTTCAATAGTAATGCCTTCAGGAACGGCGAATTCAACCGGATGTGAAAACCCCAAGGTGAGATTCAACACTTTACCCTTTGCTTGAGCACGATAACCAACACCAATCAACTGTAATTTCTTTTCAAAACCAGCTGATACACCTGTAACCATGTTATTCACTAAAGCTCTTGTAGTTCCAGCTAAAGCAACAGCTTGTTGCGTTTTCTTATTGGCAGCTACTGATACCACATTCTCGTCAATATTAGCATTAACCATATTATGAACAGTAAATTCCAGCGCGCCTTTTGGGCCTTTAACTGAAACATCTTGCCCGTTAACTTTAACTTCAACGCCGCTAGGAACGTTAATGGGACTATTTGCAACACGTGACATTTTATTATTCTCCTAGTAGATAATCAGGCAACGAAACACATAACTTCGCCGCCGATGCCAGCTTTACGTGCTGCACGATCGGACATTAAGCCTTTGGATGTCGATATAATAGCAACACCTAATCCACCTCTAACTTTTGGCAATTCATCTGCGCCTTTATAAATACGCAAACCTGGCCGACTAACGCGACTAATCTCAGCAATAACTGGCTTGCCTTCGTAATATTTTAAAGCCACTGTCATGACGGGCTTAGAGTCTTCTGCTGAAGTCTCAAAGTCAGCTACGTAACCTTCTTCTTTTAATAAATTCGCAATTGCGCTTTTGGTTTTTGAAGCAGGCATGCTCACGCTTGTTTTATTTGCAGATTGCGCATTTCGAATGCGAGTTAACATATCTGCTATGGGATCTGACATTGACACTAAACTTTACTCCTACCTTTTTATGCGCCATTTCATCTTTACAAATATCACTAAGACAAAAGGGGCTCGAACACCGAGAAATTATCAAATCAAATTGAATTTAACGGTGCGCTATTTATTACTACTATCTACCAGCTTGATTTAACCAAGCCAGGCACATCACCACGCATCATGGCTTCTCTTAATTTATTTCGCGACAAACCAAACTTACGGTAATAACCGTGTGGTCTACCCGTTAAGTTACAACGGTTACGCTGTCGAACAGGACTAGAGTTGCGTGGCAAAGCGTGAAACTTCTTCGCTGCATCGTCGCGCTCTTCTTCACCTAGCGACTCGTCAAACATTGCTTTTTTTAACGCTGCGCGTTTAGACGCATATTTTGCTACGGTTCTCGCGCGTTTAATTTCGCGATTTATCATACTCTGCTTTGCCATTAACTTAACCTTTAGTCTTAAAAGGGAATTTGAAGGCTGCCAATAAAGCTCGGCCCTCTTCATCCGTTTTTGCAGTGGTCGTGATTGTAATATCCATACCACGCAACTTATCGATTTTATCGTACTGAATCTCTGGGAACATAATTTGCTCTGATACACCCATGCTGTAGTTACCACGACCATCAAATGACTTAGGACTCATACCGCGAAAATCGCGAATACGTGGAATAGCAATTGAAATCAATCGATCCAGAAACTCGTACATTTGCTCGCTACGTAAAGTAACTTTACAACCAATAGGCCAACCATCACGAATTTTAAAACCCGCAATTGATTTTCTTGCTAAACAAACTACTGGCTTCTGACCGGCAATTTTAGTCATATCCGCAGTTGCATGCTCAACAACTTTTTTATCACCTACCGCTTCACCCAAACCCATGTTTAAGGTAATTTTGGTGATCTTTGGCACTTCCATTACGCTTTTGTAACTAAACTCATCGCGTAAGGTACTTACCACGGTATCTTTATAAAATTCTTTTAATCTTGCCATGACTAACCCCAGTTACACGTCTATTTGTTCGCCGTTAGACTTGAAGATCCGAACTTTTTTACCATCTTCAAGAATTTTGAAACCTACCCGATCGCCTTCGCCAGAATTTGAGTTGTAAATCATGACGTTAGAAACATGAATTGGCGCTTCTTTATCGATAATTCCACCAGGTACGTTTTGCTGAGGATTGCCTTTTGTATGGCGTTTTACCATGTTCACACCTTCAACAACAATGCGCTCGCTGGATACAACACGATTCACACTACCTGTCTTACCTTTATCTTTTCCAGCAATAACAATAATGTCATCACCTTTGCGTATTTTGCGCATAATATGCAGCCTTATCTTTTAAATTACTTCTGGAGCAAGCGAGACAATTTTCATGAAATTATCCGTTCTTAACTCACGTGTTACCGGGCCAAATATCCGTGTTCCAATAGGCTGATTTTGGGCATTCAACAATACTGCTGCATTACCATCAAAACGGATCAAGGACCCGTCAGTTCGCCTAACACCTTTCTTTGTTCGAACGATGACGGCGTTATACACATCACCTTTCTTTACCTTGCCGCGAGGCATGGCTTCTTTAATACTCACTTTAATCACATCGCCAATCTCAGCGTACCTACGATGTGAACCACCTAGAACTTTGATACATTGTACACGACGAGCTCCGCTGTTATCTGCGACATCCAGTGTTGATTGCATCTGTATCATGGGCTTTCTCCAACCTGTGTTTAGACCCGCCTAAATTAGGGCGACGGATTCTAACATGAATTTCATTAATCTCAAAATCTTACCAAAACATCAAACTGCTTTAGGCACCAATTACTTAGCACTCTCAACAATATCAACGAGTTGGAATTTCTTCTTCTTAGAAAAAGGACTGCATTCCTGAATCGTAACCAAATCACCTTCTGAGCATTTATTGTCTTCATCATGCGCATGTAATTTAGTCGATTTTTTCACGAACTTTCCATAGAGCGGGTGTTTAATTTTTCTTTCAATATTAACAGTAATGGTTTTATCCGCTTTGTTACTAACAACACGACCTGTTAATACACGCTCTGCTTTTGCTTGTTCGCTCATGATTCAGCACCTTTTTGCTTCTGATTAATCACTGTTTTAACTCGTGCGATATCACGCTTGACCTGCTTTAACATATGATTCTGTCCCAACTGACCGGTCGCATATTGCATACGCAAATTGAACTGATCTTTAAGCAAACCATGTAAGGTTTCCTTTAATGCGTCGAGGTCATTACCTCTTAATTCTTCTGCTTTCATTTAAATCACCGTACGTGAAACAAAGGTTGTCTTCATTGGCAACTTAGCTGCTGCCAATCGGAAAGCTTCACGTGCGATTTCTTCTGTGACACCTTCCATTTCATAGAGCATTCTGCCAGGTTGAATTTGCGCAACCCAATATTCCACATTACCCTTACCTTTACCCATTCGTACTTCTAATGGCTTATTAGTAATAGGCTTGTCTGGAAATACTCTAATCCAAATCTTTCCACCACGCTTGATATGTCGTGTCATTGCACGACGCGCAGCTTCAATTTGTCTTGCAGTCAGACGACCACGCTCTGTAGATTTTAGACCATACTCTCCAAAACTTACTTTAGCACCAGTCGCGGCCCAACCACGATTTCTGCCTTTAAATTGTTTACGAAACTTAGTCCGCTTAGGCTGTAACATTTGCGGCTCCTTTTAAGCGTTTGCTGCGGCTTTAGTGCTTGCAGTCTCTTCTGTGGCTTCAGGTTCGTTCTTATGATCAAACACTTCACCTTTAAAAATCCAAACTTTGATCCCGATAATACCGTAAGTTGTTAACGCTTCGGCAGTACCATAATCAATATTTGCACGCAATGTATGCAATGGAACACGACCTTCACGATACCACTCACTACGAGCAATTTCGGCGCCGTTCAAACGTCCACCAACATTAATTCGAATGCCTTCAGCACCCAATCGCATTGAGTTAGAAACCGCTCGCTTCATAGCGCGACGAAACATAATTCGCTTCACTAATTGTTGAGCGACGCTTTCTGCAACTAAAGTCGCATCCAACTCTGGCTTGCGAATTTCTTCTATATTGATGTGCACGGGTACGCCCATCATTTTAGAAACATCAAGACGCAAACGTTCAATATCTTCGCCTTTCTTACCAATCACTATACCAGGACGGGCAGTATGAATAATGATACGAGCATTTTTAGCTGGTCGAGAAATCTCGATCTTACTAACTGATGCATGCTGTAACTTTTTCTTCAAAAATTCTCTAACTTTTAAATCAGCATGTAAGTAATTCGCATAATCTTTACTATCAGCGTACCACTTTGAGTTCCAATCGGTGACAATGCCTAATCTAAAACCCGTTGGATGTATTTTTTGACCCATGGTTATTCCTCTTAACGATCCGATACGGTCACAGTGATGTGACTGGTACGCTTCAAAATACGATTAGCACGGCCTTTAGCTCTAGGCTGAATTCGCTTATGAGTAGGACCTTCGTCTACCATAATCGCACTAACTTTTAATTCATCTATATCAGCACCTTCGTTGTGCTCTGCATTGGCAATTGCCGACTCAAGCACCTTTTTAACGATATGGGCTGCTTTTTTGTTGCTGAAAGTCAACAACTGTAATGCTTTTTCCACATTCTCTCCGCGTATCTGGTCAGCGACTAAACGTGCCTTCTGAGGAGATATACGTGAATATTTTAATTTTGCATCAACATTCATAGTTGCTACTCCAATTATCTCGATTTCTTATCTGCAATATGACCGCGATAAGTTCGGGTCATAGAAAATTCACCCAACTTATGACCGATCATATTTTCGTTGATCAGTACAGGCACATGTTGGCGCCCATTATGGACAGCAATCGTCAGTCCAATCATATCTGGAATAATCATAGAACGACGTGACCAGGTTTTGATGGGTCTACGGTTATTTGTTTCAACCGCTTTTTCGACTTTCTTCATCAAATGCTCATCGATAAATGGGCCTTTTTTAATAGAACGTGGCATTTTACGTTATCCTCTTACTTAGTACGTCGTCGTACGATGAGCTTATCAGTACGTTTGTTTTTGCGAGTTTTATAACCCTTGGTTGGCACACCCCAAGGCGTCACTGGATGACGACCTCCGGAAGATCTTCCTTCACCACCACCATGCGGGTGATCAACAGGATTCATTACACAACCTCGAACAGAAGGACGTTTGCCTCTCCATCGATTAGCACCAGCCTTACCCAATCTACGCAAGCTATGTTCTGAGTTACTAACCTCACCAATTGTTGCTTTACAATCAGCAAGTACTAAACGTTGCTCACCAGAACGTAAACGCAACATAGCGTGACGACCTTCTTTAGCAACGAGTTGAACACTAGTCCCAGCACTTCGTGCAATCTGAGCGCCTTTACCTGGTTTTAATTCAGCACAATGCAAAACAGTACCTACGGGTACGTTTCTCATTGGCAAGCAGCTACCTGGCTTAATTGGCGCGTCGCTTCCAGAAACAACAGTATCGCCGGCACTTATGCCCTTAGGAGCGATAATGTAACGTCGCTCACCATCAGCATAAACCAGTAAAGCAATATGAGCTGATCGATTTGGATCATATTCGATACGTTCAACCTTTGCAGAAATCCCATCTTTATCACGCTTGAAATCGATCATTCGATAATGATGTTTGTGGCCGCCTCCACGGTGACGAACTGTGATTCGTCCATTATTGTTTCGACCTGCGTTTTGCTTTTGCGAAGATGTCAACGCAGCATGAGGCTTGCCTTTATGCAATTCAGGGTTAACAATTTTTACTAAAAATCGTCTTCCCGCTGATGTTGGTTTAGTTTTTACTACAGCCATGATCTTTTATTCCTTTCGACTTATTCGGCGCCCATGTAATCAATATCAAAACCCTGCTCGAGTTTCACATAAGCTTTTTTCCAATGCGCTCTTCTACCGCCAGCTCGCCCTTTGGTTTTGCCTTTCATATTCATCACGTTAACCGAGTCAACTTTCACTTCAAACATCAACTCAACTGCGTTTTTTATTTCTTTTTTAGTTGCATCCGGCACAACCTTAAAAACAAACCGATTATCAGAATCTGCAGCATTAGTTGTTTTTTCAGAAACATGAGGGGCCAACAATACTTTCATTAGTCTTTCTTGACTCATTGTAATTGCTCCTCAATTTTCTTAACTGCTTCGGTAGTCATTAATACTTTTTCATGAGCAATCAAACAAACTGGGTTAATCGCACCCACATGAATTGCTTCTACATTAATGATATTTCGCGATGATAGGTGAAGGTTTTCGTCATACTGATCAGTCACTAATAAAACGTTTTCCAAACCCATACCACGCAATTTTGCAAATAACTCTTTTGTTTTTGGTGTTTCTTGCGACAAAGAGTCAACAACTATTAAACGATCTTGACGAGCTAGTTCAGACAAAATAGCCTGCATAGCTGCACGATGCATCTTTTTGTTTACTTTTTGTGAATAATTGCGAGGCTGAGCAGCAAACGTAACACCACCACTACGCCAAATAGGACTACGGCTAGTACCAGCTCGAGCACGACCCGTACCTTTTTGACGCCAAGGTTTAGCACCACCACCACTAACTGCTGAACGATTTTTTTGTGCTTTTGTACCAGCACGACCACCAGCCATAAAGGCGGTAACCACTTGATGCACTAAATCTTCGTTAAAATCTCTTGAAAACACAGTATCTGAAACTGAAATACTTGAGCCTGAATCTGTACCGTTATCTGCGGTTACTTTAATTTCCATCGTAATCTCCTTAGGCGCCTATGCTTTAACTGCCGGGCGAACGATAACATCGCCACCTTTGGCACCTGGAACTGCACCCTTAATCAAAATCAAGTTGCGTTCTTCATCAACACTAACAACGGCGAGCGTTTGTACGGTACAACGGACATTACCCATTTGACCGGACATTTTCTTGCCTTTAAAGACTTTACCTGGAGATTGATTTTGCCCAATAGAACCTGGCGTTCTATGAGAAAGAGAGTTACCGTGCGTAGCATCTTTTATTTGAAAATTATGGCGCTTAACAGTACCAGCAAATCCTTTACCGATTGAAGTACCTGTCACATCAACTTTTTGACCTGCTTCAAAAATACCAACTTTAACTTCACCGCCAACTGCTAAATCTGCAGCTTCGCTATCTTCAAGTCGGAATTCCCAAAGGTTACGACCAGCAGGAACGCCAGCCTTAGCATAATGACCTGCCATTGATTTAGTCACGCGACTAGCACGACGCTCACCAACAGTCACTTGCATAGAAAGGTAACCATCGCTTTCTACAGTTTTTAACTGCGTAATACGATTTGGTTCAACTTCAATTACGGTTACAGGCACGGATTCACCATTTTCAGTGAATACACGCGTCATACCGCACTTACGTCCGATGACACCTATAGTCATTTTTATTTCCTCTAAACGCTGATTTCGATTGACCAGCGGGTTTAAAATTTAATTTACCAGCTCACTTTAATAAGGAGTCAGGCTGAAGCAATAAAATGTTGTTTTTAATTTAGTTTAATCTGGACATCCACACCGGCGGCCAAATCCAACTTCATTAATGCATCAACAGTTTTATCCGTAGGATCTACAATATCCATCAAGCGCTTATGAGTTCTGATTTCATACTGATCACGCGCATCTTTATTGACGTGAGGAGAAATCAAAACAGTAAATTTCTCAATTTTTGTCGGCAATGGAATAGGGCCGCGGATTTGCGCTCCTGTTCGTTTTGCTGTCTCGACAATTTCTTGTGTTGATTGATCAATTAAACGATGATCAAACGCTTTTAATCGAATACGAATTCGTTGATTACTAGTCATATTTATTTACTCAAAAATTTTCGCTACAACACCTGCGCCAACTGTACGTCCGCCTTCGCGAATCGCAAAGCGCAATCCTTCTTCCATCGCAATCGCGTGGATTAACTTAACTTTCATATTCACGTTATCACCTGGCATTACCATTTCTACACCTTCTGGTAATTCGCAAGCGCCGGTTACGTCAGTCGTACGGAAGTAAAACTGTGGACGATAACCTTTAAAGA
>Ga0316205_10000070_pt1 | contig 229836 bp, 205 predicted proteins | sample 3monthpyrite_MG_FD_204941 | JGI IMG/M metagenome (GOLD analysis project Ga0316205, IMG submission 204941) | Microbial mat bacterial communities from mineral coupon in-situ incubated in ocean water Damariscotta River, Maine, United States -... | ecosystem: Environmental > Aquatic > Marine >... | reverse complement strand
CGTTCAATCTCTTGTACAATCTGAAGTTTTAAACTTAAACTGTAATCTTTTTGTGTTCTCTTTTTGTAATTTGTATCCATTTTTATAATGTTTAGGTGTGACACTATATTAGGACGAGACATTATTAAAAAAAGAAAACCTGTAAATTTCTTTACAGGTTTTTTTTAATTTATATTCTCGATTGCGCTCGAACTCACAATCTTTTATTAGCTCATTCCGCCATCAACAGATAATGTTTGCCCAGTAATATAAGCACTCATATCAGAAGCTAAAAACACACAAGCATTTGCAATATCGTCTGGTGTTCCACCACGTTTTAACGGAATGGCATCTCTCCAACCTTGTACTGTTGCTTCGTCTAATTTTCCTGTCATTTCTGTTTCAATAAAACCTGGCGCAATTACGTTAGATCTAATATTTCTAGAGCCTAATTCTAATGCGACAGATTTAGAAAATCCAACAATTCCTGCTTTAGAAGCTGCATAATTTGCTTGTCCGGCATTTCCTTTTAAACCAACCACAGAACTCATATTTATAATAGAACCATTGCGTTGTTTCATCATCGGACGAATTACTGCTTTGGTTAAATTGAAAACAGATTTTAAATTTACTTCGATTACTTTATCAAAATCGGCTTCAGAAATTCGCATTAACAAATTATCTTTCGTAATTCCTGCGTTATTTACAAGAATATCTATAGAACCAAATTCTTTTAAAACATCGGCTGCCAATTCTTGAGCAGCATCGAAAATAGCAGCATTCGATTGATATCCTTTTGCATTTACGCCTAATACTTTTAATTCGTTTTCTAATGCGTTTGCAGCATCAACAGAAGAACTGTAAGTAAACGCAACATTTGCACCTTGTTGTGCAAACATCACTGCAATTCCTCTTCCAATTCCTCTTGTAGCTCCAGTAATTATGGCTGTTTTATTTTCTAATAATTTCATATTATAAGATTTAGTATATTTATTTAAATACAAATTCCCACTAAGTTAGCGGGAATTTACTATTTATTTATGAATAGTTCTAGACTCCGCTCGAACTGACATTTTATTTTATTTTAAAACACTTGCAATCATTTCTCCAATTTTCGCAGGAGATTCAACAACGTGAATTCCATTTTCTGCTAAAATTTTCATTTTTGCTTGTGCAGTATCATCTTCTCCTCCAACAATTGCACCAGCATGTCCCATTGTTCTTCCAGCAGGAGCAGTTTGTCCAGCAATAAAACCTACAACAGGTTTTCTATTTCCATCAGCTTTAATCCATTTAGCAGCATCGGCTTCTAATTGACCGCCAATTTCTCCAATCATTACAATAGCTTCCGTTTCATCATCATTCATTAATAATTCAACTGCTTCTTTGGTTGTTGTTCCAATAATTGGATCTCCCCCAATTCCTATTGCAGTTGTAATTCCGTATCCTTGTTTTACAACTTGGTCAGCTGCTTCATACGTTAATGTTCCAGATTTAGAAACAATGCCAACTCTTCCTTTTTTAAAGATAAATCCAGGCATAATACCAACTTTAGCTTCATCTGGAGTAATAACTCCAGGACAGTTTGGACCTATTAATCTACATTCTTTATTTTCTAAATACGCTTTAACTTTAACCATATCTGCAGTAGGAATTCCTTCTGTGATACAGATAATTACTTTGATTCCTGCATCTGCAGCTTCCATAATTGCATCCGCAGCAAAAGCTGGCGGTACAAAAATAATTGAAGTATCTGCTGCTGCTTTATTTACAGCATCTGCAACAGTATTAAAAACAGGTTTCCCTAAATGCTCTTGACCGCCTTTTCCTGGAGTAACTCCACCAACTACGTTCGTTCCGTAATCAATCATTTGACCCGCATGAAAAGTTCCTTCACTACCAGTAAAACCTTGTACTATAATTTTTGAATCTTTATTTACTAAAACGCTCATTATTTTTTGTTTAATCTAAGTTTTATATCAATTGGATAACCAATTATTTTAACACCACAAAAATAGTTCTTTGATTGTTATCAGAAAAAGATTTTTGCACTAAAATTATTTGTTTTTTTGCTCTTTTAAAAATTGTTTAATTCCTGCCATTTCTTTCAGTTTTTCTCTAGATTCTGAAATTGGTGTTCCAAAATAACTCTTTCCTCCTTTAACCGATTTTGTTACACCTGTTTGACCAAGAATTATGGCTCCTTTACCAATTGTAATTCCGCTATTGGTACCAACTTGTCCCCAAATTGTAACTTCATCTTCAATAATAACGCAACCTGCAATTCCGGTTTGCGAAGCTATCAAACATTTTTTGCCAATTACGGTATCGTGTCCAACATGAACTTGATTGTCAATTTTTGTTCCTTTTTTAATTGTTGTATCACCAGTAACTCCTTTATCAATTGTACAAGATGCACCTAAATCTACATCGTCTTCTATAACAACTCTACCACCAGAAATTAATTTATCAAAACCTGTTTCTCTATTTTTATAATAAAAAGCATCAGCTCCTAAAACGGTATTTGCATGAACTGTTACATTGTTTCCAATGATACAATTATCATAAATTGTGACGTTTGGATGAATGACACAATTCCTTCCGATTTGCACATTATTTCCAATAAAGACATTTGGTTGAACTACCGTATTCGCTCCAATTATTGCCGATTCAGAAATACTAATTTTTGATGCAATAAACGGATTAAAATATTTCGTAATTGTATTAAAATCTCGAAAAGGATCCTCAGAAATTAACAATGCTTTCCCTTCTGGGCAATCCACTTTTTTATTGATTAAAATTGTTGTTGCAGCAGATTTTAACGCTTTATCATAATATTTTGGATGATCTACAAAAACAATATCTCCTTTTTCTACAACGTGAATTTCATTGATTCCAAGAATTTCAAAGTTTTTATCGCCAACAAAATTAACTTTTATAAGCGAAGCTATTTGCTGTAAAGTCTGTGGTTTGTTGAATTTCATTTTTGGTATTTAGCTGTTTGGTTTAAACAAAAATGCCTACCTAAGTTCAAAGTTTAATACTTATTGCTATTTTTATTCTTTGATGCGCTCTTGATAAGAACCTTTCGTAGTTTCTACCTTTATTTTATCACCTTCGTTAATAAATAAAGGAACATTAACCGTTGCTCCTGTTTCTACAGTTGCAGGTTTTGTAGCATTAGTTGCTGTATTTCCTTTAATTCCAGGTTCTGTGTGTTTTACTTCTAAAATTACACTAGCTGGCATTTCTACAGAAAGAGGCATATTATCTTCAGAATTGATAATGATTGTAACGACTTCTCCTTCTTTCATTAATCCTGGGTTATCTAATGCAGCCTCCAACAAACGTATTTGAGAATAATCTTGTTCATTCATGAAATGATAAAACTCACCATCATGATATAAAAATTGGAATTTATGTGTTTCTACACGAACATCATCTATTTTTCTTCCAGCAGGAAAAGTGTTATCAATTGTTTTTCCGTTAGTTACACTTTTTAATTTTGTTCTTACAAATGCTGGACCTTTACCAGGTTTTACATGTAAAAATTCTACCACTTTATAAATATCGTTATTGTATCTAATACACAATCCGTTTCTAATATCTGATGTTGTTGCCATTTATTTTCTTAATTTTTTATGTTATTTATCCAGCTGTATATCCTTTCATAATTCCTCGTTGAGAGTTACGAATAAACAGCATAATTTCATCTCTTTCTGGTGTCGCTTCCATTTCAGCTTCAATAATTTCAATAGCTTGTGTAGTATTGTAATTTTTCTGATATAAAATTCTGTAAATATCTTGAATTTCTTTAATTTTTGATGACGTAAAACCTCTTCGTCTTAATCCGACAGAATTAATTCCAACATAAGACAAGGGTTCTTTAGCTGCTTTTGAATACGGTGGTACATCTTTTCTAACTAATGATCCTCCAGAAATCATTGCATGATCTCCAATATGAATAAACTGATGTATTGCAGACAATCCTCCTAATATTGCATATTCGCCAACAGTTACATGTCCACCGAGCAAAACACCATTTACAATAATGGCATTGTTACCTACAATACAATCGTGTGCAATATGTGCTGCAGCCATAATTAAGCAATTATCTCCTACAACAGTTTTCCCTCTATCATTTGTTCCTCTATTAATTGTAACACATTCTCTAATTGTTGTATTATCTCCAATTACTGTAAGAGAATCTTCGCCTTCAAATTTTAAATCTTGTGGAATTGCAGAAATTACTGCTCCAGGAAAAATTCTACAATTTTTTCCTATTCTTGCTCCTTCCATGATGGTTACATTAGAACCAATCCAAGTTCCAGAACCAATTTCTACATCATTATTAATTGTTGTAAATGGTTCTACAACAACATTTCTTGCAATTTTCGCTTGAGGATGTATATATGCTAAAGGTTGATTCATACTTTTATTTTTTTGCTATTTGTGCCATTAACTCTGCTTCTACTACTAGTTTTCCGTTTGCATAGCCATACGCTTGCATATGACAAATACCTCTTCTAATTGGCGAAATTAATTCACATTTAAATATTAATGTATCTCCAGGCAGCACTTTCTGCTTAAACTTTACATTATCCATTTTCATGAAATATGTTAAATAATTCTCTGGATCTGGAACTGTGCTCAATACTAAAACGCCACCACATTGTGCCATTGCTTCTACTTGTAAAACTCCTGGCATTACTGGTGCTCCAGGAAAATGCCCTACAAAGAAATTCTCATTCATTGTAACATTTTTCATCCCAATAACGTGTTTATCAGACAATTCTATAATTCTATCAATCAATAAAAAAGGTGGTCTGTGTGGAAGAATATCCATTATTTGATGAATATCCATTAATGGAGGTTGATTTAAATCTATCTGAGGGACATTATTCCGTTTCTCCAATTTAATAATTTTAGACAGTTTTTTAGCAAATTGAGTATTTACTAAATGACCTGGTTTGTTTGCTATAACTTTTCCTCTTATACGAATTCCTGTTAAAGCTAAATCACCAATTACATCTAATAATTTATGTCTTGCAGCTTCATTTGCCCAATGCAAATTTAAATTGTCTAAGATTCCGTTAGGTTGAACAGCTATATCTTCTTTCTTAAAGGCTTTCTTTAATCTTTTCATTGTTACATCAGATAATTCTTTATCTACATACACAATGGCATTGTTTAAATCTCCACCTTTAATTAAATCATTTTCTAACAACATTTCAATTTCGTGTAAAAAACTAAACGTTCTAGCTGCTGCAATTTCTTCTTTAAAATCTGCTATATTTTGTAATGTAGCATTTTGAGTTCCTAAAATTTTAGTACCAAAATCTACCATTGTAGTTATTTCGTATTTATCTGAAGGCATTAAAATAATTTCGCTTCCAGTCTCATCATCTCTGTATGAAATAATATCTTTTACGATATATTCTTTAATTTCTGCATCTTGTTCTTCTATTCCTGCTTTTTCTAAAGCTTCTACAAAGAATTTAGAAGACCCATCCATTATTGGTGGTTCTGAAGCGTCTATTTCAATTAATAAGTTGTCTATTCCTAAACCAACAGCTGCCGCTAACACGTGCTCTGAAGTTTGAATTTGAACTCCATTTTTTTCAAGATTTGTTCCTCTTTGTGTATTCACTACATATTCTGCTTTGGCAGCAATAATTGGTTCGCCTTCTAAATCTACACGAGCAAAAGCATAACCATGATCTATTGGAGCTGCTTTAAAAGTCATTTTTACAGTATTTCCTGTATGTAATCCAACTCCTGAAAGACTAACTTCTCTTTTTATTGTTTGTTGTTTGTTACTCATCATTATTCATTTTGAGTTTTACTGTTTTTTCTAAATTATTTATTGTTTTTACCAACTCTGGTAATCTTTTAAAATATACATAAGACTTGTTAAAATCAGAAAAGCTAAAAGCTGGCGTACCGCTTACAGCTTGGTCATTTTTTATGTTTTTAGTAATTCCAGATTGAGCTCCAATTTTCACATTGTCTCCAATAATTATATGTCCAGAAACTCCAACTTGCCCTCCTAGCATACAATTTTTTCCAACTTTAGAAGAACCTGCAATTCCTGTTTGAGCAGCAATTACTGTATTTTCTCCAATTTCTACATTGTGAGCAATCTGAATTTGATTGTCTAATTTCACTCCTTTTCTAATAATTGTTGAACCCAACGTGGCTCTATCTATTGTAGTTGCAGAACCAATATCAACATAATCTTCTATAATAACATTTCCGGTTTGAGGAACTTTATTGTAAATACCTTCTTTATTTGGCGAAAAACCAAATCCGTCTGAGCCCAATATAGCTCCAGAATGTAATACACAATTATTGCCTATTTGAGTTTCAGAATATATTTTAACACCTGAAAAAAGAATGCAATTATTTCCAACAACAACATTATCTCCTACATACACATTTGGGTAAATTTTTACATTTTCTCCAATGGTAACATTCTCGCCGATATAAGCAAAAGCACCAATATATTCATTAGAACCTATCAATGCAGTTGAAGAAATAAAGTGAGGATGCTCTCTACCTGTTTTATTATTTTTTACTTCATTATAAAATTCTAACACTTTAGAGAAAGCTGCATAAGCATCCTCTACTTTTATCAACGTGGTTTCTATTTCTTTTTCTGGAGTAAAACTTTTATTAACAATAGTTATTGATGCTTTTGTTGTATATAAATATGGATTGTATTTTGGGTTAGATAAAAAAGTAAGACTTCCTTTTTCTCCTTCTTCAATTTTAGATAGTTTAGAGACTTCTGCATTTGGGTTCCCAACAATGTCTCCTTCTAAAATTTCTGCTATTTGTTGCGCTGTAAAATTCATTGTCTGCAAAAGTATGAAAATTCTTAGGATTTGGCTAATTACATTTTCTTTGGATAACACAAATAAAACTTTTTTACAGGTTTTGTAAGTGCTTGTAAGTTTAACTGATCTGAAGCTGAAGCAATATCGATAGTTACATTATTTTTAAATACTATTTTTATAGGATTGCTAGTATTGTATGCTTGATTACTTACAGTTCCTTCAAAAACAAAATAATGTGCAAATGTTGGTTCTATATTAAATTTTGAAATTAATTTTTCTCTTTGTTTTTTTACTTCTTGCTTTGCAAATTCTTTATCTTGAATGTTTATTTTCAGTAAATTACGATTCATAATCATAATAGATAATTTTGATAAAATTGTATCAGAATGTGAAGCCCATTCTTTAATTGCAGATAACACATCATAATCATCTAGTTTAGAAAAAATTTCCAACGTTTCATTAGTAAAATTTTCTTTTGTTATTTGATTGTATAAAAAATACTGCATTGTTTTTGTAGCTGGTAATTTAACATTTTGCGTTGCTAATTCTTTAGCACGCTGTAAAATTTTAACCAACATATTTTCTGCAACTAAACCTGTTTTGTGCAAATACACTTGCCAATACATCAAACGGCGAGCAATTAAAAAGTTTTCTACAGAATAAATTCCTTTTTTTTCAATCACTAGTTCGTCTTTAAAAACATTCATCATGGCAATTAACCGATCAGAACTAATATTACCTTCTTTTACACCAGTATAAAAACTATCTCTTTTAAGATAATCTAATCTATCAATATCTAATTGACTTGATATTAATTGATTAAAAAATCGTCTTTCATACTTTCCTTCAAAAATTTCGATTGCCAAACTTAATTTTCCATCAAATTCTTCATTCAGTTTTTTCATAAATTTCAACGAAATCTCTTCATGACTAATTCCGTTTACAATACTATCTTCTAAAGCATGGGAAAAAGCTCCGTGACCAATATCGTGCAACAAAATAGCAATATACAAGGCATTAGCCTCATCAACAGAAATTTCTATTTCTTTAAAACGCAAAACTCTTACCGCTTTTTGCATTAAATGCATACAACCAATTGCGTGATGAAAACGTGTGTGATTTGCGCCTGGATACACTAAATTAGAAAATCCCATTTGTGTTACACGTCTTAAACGTTGAAAATAAGGATGTTCTATAATATCAAAAATTAAACTATTCGGAATTGTAATAAAACCGTAAATTGGGTCGTTCAATATTTTGAGTTTATTGGTTTTTGAAGTTTTCAAACTGTACAATTTTGTTCTGCAAATATACTATTGTTATTGATATTTAGTTGCAAGGAAATAAAATTCTAAAAAGCATTCACTTTTATTTAACAATGATATCAAAAGAAGAAGTACAAATTCAAGTATTTTAGCAATTACTTAAAACAAATCATATGAGAAAAATAGAAATTTTATGGGTTGATGATGAGATAGATTTATTAAAACCTCATATTCTATTTTTAGAAAATAAAAATTACAATGTAACCAAATGTACAAACGGCGCTGACGCGATTGATTTGGTTGATGAACAAAATTTTGACATTGTGTTTTTAGACGAAAATATGCCAGGAATTTCTGGTTTAGAAACCTTGGCAGAAATCAAACAAAAACAACAAAATCTTCCTGTTGTAATGATTACAAAAAGCGAAGAAGAATATATTATGGAAGAAGCAATCGGTTCTAAAATTGCTGATTATTTAATAAAGCCTGTAAATCCGAATCAGATTTTGTTAAGTTTAAAAAAGAACTTAGATCATTCTAAATTAATTTCTGATAAAACGACTTCGAATTACCAACAAGAGTTTAGAAAAATTTCTATGGATTTAGCAATGGTAAATTCGTACGAAGCATGGATTGATATTTATAAAAAATTAGTGCATTGGGAATTAGAGTTAGAAAATATTAACGATGCCGGAATGTTAGGCATTTTAGAAAGTCAGAAAAACGAAGCCAATACATTATTTTTTAAATTCATCAAAAAGAATTACGAAGATTTTTTAACGTCAGATGACAAACCTATTTTTTCACACACTTTATTAAAAGAAGTTGTGTTTCCTGAATTGAAAACTTCAGAAAACGGAACGTTATTAGTAGTTATTGATAATTTACGTTTAGATCAATTTAGAGTCTTAGAACCGTACATCAACAATCATTTTAAGAAAGAAAAAGAAGAATCGTTTTTTAGTATTTTACCAACAGCTACTCAATATTCAAGAAATGCCATTTTTTCAGGAATGATGCCTTCTGAAATGGAAAAAATGTATCCAGAATTTTGGAAAAATGACACCGATGAAGGCGGAAAAAACTTGTACGAAAACGAGTTTTTATCAGCGCAAATAAAACGCTTGAACCTACCAATACAACACGAATATTACAAAATCACCAATCTTAAAAACGGAAAAGAATTAGCTGATAATTACAACGCAACCAAGCAAAACGATTTAACGGTTATTGTGTATAATTTTGTAGATATGATTTCTCACGCAAAAACAGAAATGGAAGTGATTAAAGAATTGGCTGGCGATGACAAAGCGTACAGATCGTTAACAGAAAGTTGGTTTAGAAATTCGCCCTTGTTAGACATTATTCAAAAAGCGCAAAAATTAGGACAGAAATTAATTATTACCACCGATCACGGAACGATTAATTGTAAAAATCCAACAAAAGTAATTGGCGATAAAAACGCAAGTTCTAATTTACGTTACAAAACTGGTAGAAGTTTAACTTATAACGAAAAAGATGTGTATGCCGTTCGCAATCCGAAAGATATTTTTTTACCAACAACGGCAATGAACAGCTCATTTATTTTTGCAAAAGAAGATTTGTTTTTGGCATATCAGAACAATTATAATCATTATGTAAAGTATTTTAAAAACACCTACCAACATGGCGGAATTTCTTTAGAAGAAATGATTATTCCGTGTGCGATTTATGAGGCGAAGTAAGTTATTTTTTCCTTTAAAAATAATAATTCCTTTATATAAAAAATTGTTCTTGTCATTCCTGCGTCCGCGTGCCGATCGAAGCTTTAGCGGAGGAGCAAGGCAGGATTCAAACTCAAAAAATACATGAAAACAATCCATTAATATTTTGTCTATATTTTAGCTATTGGTTTTAATAGCTTCAATTAATTTATCAAAATCTTTAGCTTTGTCAAAAAAATCAAATGCTCCGTATTTTAAACAAATTTGTTTTAGTTCCGTACTCATAGAAAAAACAAAAACTTTTGTATCCGCAGGATTTTCTTTAAGCCATTTTAATAACTCTAGCCCATTTCCGTCTGGCAACCTCAAATCGAGTGTAATTATTTTAAAGTTCGTTTCATTTAAAAATGAAATAGCTTCTTTTAAAGATTCCGTTAACTGTATATTTATTAAACTACCAAGCTCATTAGCCTTAGTATATATTTTCTTTCTAATAATAGGATTATCCTCCACAATTAATAGATTATTTTGTGCTAATTTCAAATTAAATTTTTTATTTGTTAAGTAAAAAAATAATGGGGGAGTAAAAAAATAATTGGAGGAGTGTAAATATAGATACATTTTTTTATATCTATGTAAGTAAAATACTTAATAATTTGTTATTTTTTTAAAAACAGAGTAATTTTATTAAAATATTAAAAATCTAACGTAGTTAACCCTTTTTGAATGGCATATTTTGTTAATTCTGGAATCGTATATAATTCTATTTTTTTCATAATATTATTTCTATGAACATCAACAGTTTTTGGGCTTAAAAACAATAGCTCTCCAGTTTCTTTAGACGACTTACCTTCTGCTATTAGTTGCAATACTTCTTTCTCTCTAGAGCTTAATATACCTTTTTCTAATTCCTCGCCTCTTTTAAGTAATTTAAGATATTCTTGATCGATGTCTTTTGAGAGATATTTTTTATCTTCAATGACTGAATTAATTGCAATAATCAATTCATCAGAATCACCATCTTTTAGCAAGTAGCCATAAGCACCAGCTTTAAACATACCTTGTATAAATTGCTTACCAGAATGCATAGAAAGACCTATTATTTTTATATCTGGCTGAGCTTTATGGATTTGTTTTGCTGCTTCTATGCCATTTAAACCAGGCATTGCAACATCTATAACAATAACATGTGGTTGTAGTTTTGAAGCTATTTTTATAGCCTCTCTACCATCTGAAGCTTCGCCAATGATGTGCATATTAGACCTTTTCTCAATAATAGTTCTTAGACCATCTCTAAGTAATTTATGATCATCAACTAATAATATTTTAATTTCGTTTATATATGTCATTTTGTTAAAGGTATAAATATTTTTACAGTTGTTCCTTTATTTATTTTTGATGTTATCTTAAATTCTCCTTGTATATTTCGTACACGTTCTTGCACAGCAAATAGTCCAAAACCTGAACCTGTATGGCTTCTATGATTATTTAATAAAGAAGTATTAAATCCAACGCCATTATCTGTGAGAATAATATTAATACCTAATTCATTTCTATCAAGTTTAAATATAAATAAAGTTGCTTTAGCGTATTTTATAGCGTTTTTTAACAATTCTTGTACACACCTATACAATAAAATTGATTTCATTTCATTTAAGTTAATATAGTTTACATTACTATTAATTCTACATTCAATATTGTGAGTAGCTTCTACATCTTCAAGCAACCAATTTAATGCATCAATAATACCTAATTGATATAAGACAGGTGGCGAAAGTTCGTATGTAATTTTACGGCTATTTTCTAAAGCTTCAGAAATATGTTTTTCAATAAAACTCAAATCTTTATCAATTTTTTTAAAGGTTGATTTTTTTCTCAACTCATTAATTCTCATATTAGAAACAACTAAAGATTGGCTTAAATAATCATGTATATTTGAAGCAATTTCTTTTTTTTGTTTTTCTTCTATTAAAGTCATTTCAGTGGTCATTCTTTGAAGTGATTTTTGATAATCTTGAATCTCGTTCTTAGCTAGTACCCACTGTGTAATATCTCTTGCGGATGTTACAAAATAGTTAATTTTTTTATCCCTATAAACAGGTGATGATAAAAATTCTAACCAAACATAATGCCCTTCTTTATGACGAATTCTAATAGAAAAAGCATCTGTAACTGTGCCTTTAAAGCTATTTTTACCGATTGCTTTTTTCAGAATTTTAATATCATCTGAATGCACTTTATTAAATATTTTTTTTCCTATAAACTCTGATTGCTCATAACCCAATAAGTTTTTCACAGAAGGGCTAATGTATTTAAACGAACTATTTGGTTCGTGTAAACAGATCAAATCGTAAGAATTATCCGTTAACAAACGATACATCTCATCTGCCTTTCTAATTTCTGCTAAATTTCTTTTTTGAACAGTAATATCTTGATAACTACCTGTTAAATTAATTACAGTACCATCATCTCCTAAAATAGGATTACCGATAGATCTAATCCATTTTTCAGCTCCATCTAGTTGAATAATTCTGTGTTCAATATCAAAAGGCTTCCCTAGTCTAATAGACTCTGTAACAAGCTCTTTGTCTTCTGGGTGAATTACTTTAAGCTGTGTTTCAAAATCTGGAACACCTTTTTTTGAATTAAAACCAAAAATATTAAAAGCCTCTTCTGACCATTCTACCTCTTGTGTTGAAGGAGTTAACACCCAGCTTCCAATTTTCGCTAATTTCTGAGCTTCATTTAACTTATTTAAAGATTCTTTTTTTGCAGATTCAGCTTCTTTTATACTTTGAATACTTTGACTGCTAACTGGTACTGTTTTTTGTTCTACTGCTGTTTGAGGAATAGGAATTGAAATTACCGCAGCAAACTCTTCTCCTTTAAGGGTTTTATAATTTACTTCTGAAGTAAATGTTTTCTTATTATTCCATATAGACTCTATAAACTTTGCAAATACTTTACTGGATCCAGATCCAAATGTATATTGGATGTTCTCAAAAAACTCTTGATGACTATTTGCCTTAAATAGTTTTAAAGTTGTATTATTTACTTTGTTTACTTTTATTTTTTCAACAAGCGAAAATAACACCTTAGGATGCTGTTCTAAATAGACTCTAATATTTGGTATTTTAAGTTTTTTAAGTTCATTAATTTGTGCTATTAACAAGCTTAAATCTTCATCCCAAATAGAAGCTGTAGAGTTGTTAAATATGTTTTTATACCGTTCTGTAATTAATAAATTTTTTTCTTCAATTCTCTTTTGCTCTGTAATATCCTTGGTAACCCCGAAAAGGTTTTCTTGAGATTTTCTTTCAAGAGCCATTATATACAAGTTTCTTATCTCGCCAGATGGTCGCTTTATTCTAAAATCAAAAGGAACAAACGTTTTATCAACTAAGAGAGAACTAACACCTTGCTCTATCTTATACAAATCTTCGGGTAATATGGTTTTTGATACATTTTCGTTTGAAGGATAAAAACTCTCTTTAGAGACTCCGTAGATATTATACATTTCATCAGACCATTCAGCTTCATCTGTTGTCATATTCCATTTCCAACTACCAACGTGGCTTAGTTTCTGAGCCTCGTTTAAATTACTATTTAATTCTTGTAATTTTTTTTGTTGATAATCTAATATTTGTTGTTTTCTTTTTTGTTCTGTTATATCTTGAGATATGCCTCTTCTACCAATAATTTCGTTTTTATCATTATATATGGGCTCACCGATATTTCGTATCCAACGAGTTTCATTTTTAAAATTGGTTATTTTTAAATCAATCTCATAAGGAGTTCCTTCATTCGCCAAAAGTACTGTTGCTTTTATGAGTTTTTTTCTAGATTCTTCGTTAAAAACATCTAGAATTACTTCAATTTTTGGTACACCTTTCTCAATATCATTTCCATACATTTCATGAATTGCATCAGACCAAAAAATTGTATCGGTTACCTTATCATATCTCCAGTAACCAATTTTGGCCATTCTACCGGCTTCTTTTAACCAGTACTCATTTTCCTTTATCAACTCTAAAGTAATTTGAAGCTCTTGTTTAGAAAGTTCTAATTCTTTAATTCTCTTTTCTTTTTCGTTATTTGCACTAATTAACTCTTGTTCACGTTCTTCTTCAGCCTTTTTAATAATGTTTACTGCTGTTTCAAACTTTTGTTTATAACTAATAGGTCTAAATACGTCTTTTATTTTAATGTAAACCAACTCTTTATCTGTGTAGTCAAAATACCTTAAGTACACATAAAATAGAATACTGTAAAAAAAAGTAAAAACTCCTTTAGATATTAAGGCTGATATTATAATGGTATGTAGTTTCTCATAATTCCAAAAAGCTAATGTTGAAAAAAACAGTGTATCAAAACTCAGAACAATCAACATCGTTATGCAAATTTGCAAGAATAAAAAGCGCACTTTCCTAGATATAAATTCAAAAATGATGATAATTAGTAACGAGTCTAAAAATAATGCTATTGTACCAACTAATAAAACCTTAGAGCTAGTATATAAAACTGGCGGAGCTACTTCTAAAAGGTTAACAGTTGATGTATAATTAAAATACCAACCTAATGTTCTTAATATAATTACCATAAGTATGTTTACAATAAACAAAGCATAGGTTGCTTTTTTTGTTTCACCTGCATCGTCTTTTATATAGATAATTAGTAAGGCAAAAAGAGTTGCAGTAAAAAAAATTGAAGAGCCAGGTGAAACAATAAAATTGTTAGTTATTGAAACATAAATAGCACTCGATAAAAATACTTGTACAAATTGGAATAACCCCAAGCAAGCTAATAGAACTCCAATACCTAACTTTTTTCGATGACGAAATAATAAAAGTATAACAAAGACTACTAAAAAGCCCTGTAAAAATAGGATGGCAATTTGATTATAATTCATAATTTAAGAGTATCCCAAAATGATTGAATATTAAATTAACTTCTTCAAATTATTTATATAATAATTCCAAGTAAGATACTTAAAATTTATTTGATTATGTAATTATCCTTTTACCTTACTTCATAAACCTACTTAGTTTCTCATAAATAAAATCGTGAGCGTCTGTTAAAAAATAAAATATGGAGAAGGTTACAGAGACCCCTAATCTCTATAACCAACTCCATCCCCTTGAATTAAATCCCCTTTTTTATTTTATTTATAATAAAGTGTTCATAGAGTTTTACAAACTATATTTCAATCCAATAAAACCACTAATAACATATTCGTTTTTTGAGTTATATAGTTTTTTTAAATCTGTTCTTTGTGTAAGTTGTTGTGTAGCAATAAATTTTAATTTATCATTTATTCTGTAATTGAGTTCTCCACTAACATTATAGCTAAAAAAACCTTTTTCTTGTCTATAAATTTTACCAATACCTACATAGATACCAGCACCAATTCTTCTATAAATACTATTAACAATATATCCTGCTCCAAGAGCATAACGTTTAAAATTTTTACCTATTAAATCGGCGTATTCTACAGAAATATAGGTTGAAAAATGACTACTTTCAAGATTGTAAACAGGAACTTCGATTTTAGATAACACGTTAATGGTTAAAGGAGAGTTTCCTTTTTGATCTCCTACTAAGAATAATCTTACATCTTGTTGTAAAGAAATTTCGATATTATTTTGCCCGTAACCAAAAAGTCCAAACAAAAGACAGAGAGTAATTACTAATTTTTTCATAATATGGAGGGTATTATAAATTATTAATTATTTAATACTAAAGGATAAATAATATTTAGACCAATAGTACACTATAAATGTATTTAACATTATCAATCCAATATATAGGCAATTTGCTTAAATTTTTTAATTACTATTAACAAGGTGTGTATTTAGCTTTATTAAAAACTCCTTAAACATTCTATAATAGTTGTGTTTCTTTAAAAAAAATGAATATTCATTATTAGTTTTTGGAAGAAAAATAATTTTTTAAATAAAGATTAAAGTATATTTTTGTTTTATGAACAAAACCTATTCAATTTCTGAGCTCAACAACATTGCAAAAAAAATCATTGCTCATACAAAAAGTAAAACGATACTTTTTTACGGAGAAATGGGCGCTGGTAAAACAACGTTAATAAAAGAAATTTGCAAAGAATTAGGAATTGAAGATGTTGCCCACTCTCCTACTTTCTCATTGGTGAATGAATATCACACTTCAAAAAATGAAATTGTATATCATTTTGATTTCTACAGAATAGAAGACGAAACCGAAGCGTACGACATCGGAATTGAAGATTATTTTTACTCCGATGCTTGGTGTTTAATTGAATGGCCGCAGAATATCGAAAATTTACTACCTTTAGAGTCCACCGAAATACATATTTCTGTTTTAGAAAATGGTTTTCGAAATATTCAATTAAAAAATAAGATATGAGCCAATATTCTCCGTTTAGCAAAGAAGAATTACTTCCGCAAGAAGAAATGCTAGAAATTAAAAAACAGAAAGGAGAATTATTTATTGGTTTACCTAAAGAAACACAATTCGAAGAAAAACGTGTTTGTTTAACTCCAGATGCAGTTGCTGCGTTAACTGCTCACGGTCATAGAATTGTTGTAGAAACTGGCGCAGGAAATGCAGCCAACTTTAATGACAAAGAATATTCTGAAGCTGGCGCAAAAATAACGTACAATGTAGAAGAAGCTTTTGGGTGTAATATCATTTTAAAAGTTGCTCCTCCAACTTTAAAAGAAATAGAATACATAAAACCGCAAAGTGTTTTATTATCTGCGTTGCAATTAAAAACACAATCAAAAAAATACTTCGAAACACTTGCCAAAAAAAGAATTACAGCTTTTGCATTTGATTATATAAAAGATGAGCATGGGTTTTATCCGGTTGTAAAATCTTTAAGTGAAATTGCTGGAACAGCTTCTGTATTAATTGCTGCAGAATTGCTTAGTAACAGCAACAATGGTAACGGTTTGCTGGTTGGTAATATTGGTGGCGTTCCTCCTACGGATGTTGTTATTATTGGCGCTGGAACTGTTGGCGAATTTGCTGCGCGTTCTGCTTTAGGGTTAGGAGCTCGTGTAAAAGTATTTGACAATTCAATTACTAAATTAAGAAGATTACAACATTGTTTAAATACCCCTATTTATACATCAACCATACAACCAAAAACCTTGTTAAAAGCATTAATGCGATGCGATATTGCTATTGGAGCCATTAGAGGAAAAAATCGTTCACCAATTATGGTTACAGAAGATATGGTTGAGCAAATGAAAGATGGTGCTTTAATTGTTGATGTTAGTATAGACTGTGGTGGGTGTTTTGAAACATCAAAAATTACAACGCATAGCGAACCAACATTTGTTGCACACGGAGTTACACATTATTGTGTACCAAATATTCCGTCTAGATATGCAAGAACAGCATCGGTTTCTATAAGTAACATTTTTACTCCATATTTATTAAGTATTGCTGAAGAAGGAGGGTTTGAAAATGCAGCTCGTTTTGATAAAAGTTTACGAAACGGAATGTATTTTTACCACGGAATTTTAACAAGTAAAACAGTTGCTGATTGGTTTAATTTACCTTTTAGAGACATTAACTTGCTAATCATTTAATCATCTTTTTTAAACAACAATAATTAATGAACTTAAAGAAATCTCTCATTTTCTTTTTCTTTTTCAATATTTCTCTCCAATTTTTTGGACAATCTATTACGGTTGATAACACCAGAACTTCAAACGATTTAGTCAATTTATTAATTGGTAGTTCATGTGCTGCTGTTTCTAATGTGAGTATTTCTTCCAATCAATCTGTTGCTTATTTTAATCAAAATGGTTCTGTATTTCCTATTTCTGAAGGTGTTTTAATTAGAAGTGGAATTGCAACACACACTCAAGGAAGTTATACCGGAACAAATTTAGATAGCCAAGTTAATACAAATTCAGATGTAGATTTACAGCAAATTAGTAGTCTATCTGGTCAAGGTTCTACAATTACAGATGTCGCTTTTTTAGAGTTTGATTTTGTACCGCCATCAACCAAATTTAGTTTCAATTTTTTATTTTCATCAAACGAATATGGTGAGTGGCAATGTGGTTTTAGTGATGTTTTTGCATTTATTTTAACCGATTTGGTAACTGGAGAAAAAATTAATTTAGCCGTTGTGCCTACAACGGGAAATCCAATTTCTGTAAAAGAAATTAGAGACAATCAATACAATTCTTCGTGTAATTCTGTAAATCCACAATTATTTGGAAATTACAATGTAAATAATCCAACAACATCAGCAATAAATATGAGAGGAAATACCGTTGTAATGAATGCTTCTGCAACTATAAAACCTAATAATCCGTATAAAATAAAATTGGTAATTGGAGACTACAACGATTCAAAATACGATTCTGCTGTATTTATTGAAGCAGGTAGTTTTGGTAATTTTTTAGATTTAGGTGATGATCTATCAATTTGTATTGGAGAGACTGTAACCTTAGATTCTAAATTCTCAAACACTGCTGATTATACTTACGAATGGAAAAAAGACAACGCTATAATTACAGGAGCAACAAACCCAACTCTAATCACAAATGAAATTGGAACTTATGAACTATCTATTACCAATAAAAACACAAACTGTATAATTTTTGATAGTATTGAAATAACAGAATTGGCAATTATTAATCCACCCGATCTAGTTGCATGTGATAATGGTGCTGCTACAGTTTTTGACTTAACGCAAAATAATATCAACACATTAGGTTTAGATACAGCAAAATATAGTTTGCAATATTTTGCATCTTTAGACAATTTTAATAACAATATTCCGATACCAGAAAATCAAATAACAAATTATCAAAGTGCAGCAGGAACAAGAATATATGGAAGAATTTCAAATGTTATTTCATCAAACTCATGTACACAACGCATAAATTTTTTATTGAGTACAAATATAATTACTGCTACAAAACCTGCAAATTTTTCAGTTTGTGATAATTCAATTGTTGATCTTCCTACACAAGTAAACTCACAGATTTTAAATGGTTTAAATCCAGTAAATTATACTATCTTATTTTTTACATCTTTAGAAGATGCTCAAAACAATACCAATGCAATTGTAAATCCAAGTCAATATAATTTTCCTCAAAATCTAAACTCTTTTACTATTTGGTCTCGTTTAATGGAAAAAGGAAATGTAGAATGTTTTGATATTACTGATTTTAACGTTACTGTTAATCCAATTCCTCCTGTTTCAGATTTAAATAATGTTTTTGCTTGTACTAGTTATACTTTAACTGGTCTTTCTGCTGGAAATTATTTTACTGGACCAAACGGAACTGGAACACAATTAAATGCTGGTGATCTAATTTCTACTACAACTGAATTATATATTTATGCTGAAGAAAATGGTTGTTCTAATCAAACTAGATTTACAATTACTATTGTAGAAGAATTTACAATGGGCACAGAATATTGTGGAGAATTTATTGTACCAACTCTAGAATATGGTTCTTTTTACACAGAGTTAAATGGTCCAAACGGAACGGGACAATTAATTACTCCTGGAACTTCAATAACTACAAATCAAAGAATTTATTATTACTCAGATTTTGATACTGTTAAATGTACAGATATTCCTTTTGATTTAATTATTCATCCGTTGCCTTTGGTAGATTCTTCAACAGATATAACTACTTGTTTAACATACACTTTACCTAATTTAACAAATGGTAATTATTTTACAGGAACAAACGGAACAGGAACACAATTAAATGCTGGAGATTTAATTACTTTTTCTCAAAAAATTTACATTTATAATGTAGATGCAAATACGTGCTCAAATGAAACTTCTTTTATTATAAATATTATTGATACAAGTGTATATAAAAATACATCAGCTTGCGGAAGTTATACTATTCCAAATGAAAAAATTGGAGGTTATTTTACTCAATCTAACGGACAAGGGACGCAATTAAATACTGGAGATATTATTACAACTTCTCAAACCATTTATTTTTATACCCCAACAAATAATGGTTGTGCAGATGATGTTCCAATTAATATTGCTATAAATCCAATTCCGCCAGTCGATTTACTAAATGATTTTATTACTTGTGTTGACAATCCAATGAGTCTGCCAGCTCTTACAAATGGAAATTATTTTACCCAAACAGGCGGAACGGGAACGCAATTAAATGCAGGCGATATAATAACATCAACCCAAAGGATTTATATTTATAATTTTGATGGAAATTGTCCAAACGAAACAAGTTTTAATGTAGAAGTTAGACCGCTACCACCAATAAATAGTTTTACAGATATTTTTAGTTGTGATCCATATACATTACCTACAATTACAAATGGAAAATACTTTACACAAACTGGCGGAACAGGAGTACAATTAAATGCTGGTGATATTATTTCATCAACACAAAAAATTTATATTTATAACCAATATGATGACTTAAAAGCCTGTAACAACGAAGCCTTTTTTACTATTCATATTTTAGGGGTAAAAGTAGATTCACCTCCAGATGTTGCTGCATGTGATTCTTATAAGTTGCCAGCACTAACAAATGGTAATTATTTTACAGAATCTGGCGGACAAGGAACACAGTTAAATGCTGGTGATCTAATTACTGCTACACAAACTTTATATGTATATTTAGAAAACGGAAGCCGCTTTTTCTGTAGCGATGAACATCAATTTACCATTACAATTTCTACAACTCCACAATTGCCTGTATATTTAAATATAGAAAGTTGCGGAAGTTACACGTTGCCAAATTTAACGTTGTCTGGAAACGTTATTAACTACTATAGACAACCAAATAAAATAGATCTAATTAATCCGTCAGAATATACAATTACAGATGTAGGTACACAAACAATTTATGTGAATGCAAACGCAATTGGTAATGAAAGCTGCTCTGATGAAACGCAATTTGAATTAACAATTCATCCTTTATTAGATTTAGTTATTGATGGCGGAATTATTTGTGTTGATGCAGAGACAAAACAAACCAACGATCCGTTTTTATTACAATCTGGTTTAGATCCATCAATTTTTAGGGTAAATTGGTTTTTTGATAATCAATTGGTTGGAACTGGCTCTAATTATGCAGCTACAAAAGCAGGAACTTACACAGTTACCACAACAAAATTAACTCCTGATGTTGGTGCAGATTGTAATTACAAACCAACACAAGTTGTTGTAAAAGCATCGATTCCAGAAGCAAAAGTTACCTTTTTAACAAGTCCTTTTTCTGCACCAGCAAATATTAGAATCGATTTTATAGAAGAAGGTTTTGGAAGCTATGTTTACAGTTTAGATAATAGTTCGTATCAAACAAGTAATTTATTTCACAATTTAGAATATGGTTCGCATACTGTTTATGTAAAAGACACATCTGGTATTTGTAGTAATCCTCTTGTAATTGATTTTAAAGTAATAAAACATACAAACTTTTTTACGCCAAATAATGACGGAGAAAATGAAACTTGGAATCTTCAAGATTTAAAAAATCATCCTGAAGCAGAAATAAGTATTTATGATAGGTCTGGTAAATTAATTACTCAAATAAAGCCATCTGGAGAAGGTTGGAACGGAAGTTATAAAAATGGCACAAAAGCACCGTCAACAGATTATTGGTTTACCGTTACCTTTTTATTTCAAGGAAAACCGGCAACGTATTCTTCTCATTTTTCTTTAATAAGAAAAGAGTAATTCTTAGATAAATTCAGAAAATACCGCTAATTTTGCAATCGTTAATTACTAAAAAATGAGTTTACCTAAACGTATTATATATTATTTATTAGGATTTTCTATTGGCGCAATAGTTGTCTATTTTATTTGGACTGGCAAAGGGGTTTCTTTTGATTACGGAATGGATGCAAGAACCCTTAAAACAATACGCATTAGAGAAAAAGTATATACTCCAGAAGCACAAGAAGTTTTAACAAAAAAAAAATTAGATTCTGTTACTGTAAATGCTATTTTTAAAAATGGTGATGTTAATTTTTCTAAAGCACGAATTAAACCATGTCCAGAATATTTAGTTACTGGAAAAGATAGTTTAAAGAATATTCAATTGTATGTAAAGCGTTGTGATTCTGTTGCTATAATTCAAAAGGTAATTATTAAATAATTAGCACTTTTTGTATGCATCGTACAATTTTACTTTGTTTAAAATCATTGGGATAATTTTTTCTAAACGATTTTGCTTCGTCGATTCTTTTTTAGCTTCAGAAATATAATCTGCATATTCTCTTTTACAACTTAAAGAAAACGTATCAAATTTTGATTTAAACTCTTCATTTATATCTAGTGCATTTTGAAAGATTTCTGGTATCACAAGTATCTTCTTTGTTCTGTCTGGTTTAATCTCTTTACCTTCATCAACATTACTCATCGCTTCTAAAACATATTCTTTAATGAGTTCAACATTAATTTCATCCAAAGAAAAAAAACGCCATTGCAACATTGCTTTTGTTTTTCCTTCTTGCGCATTTATTAAAACTTTATGAGTGTCTTTTAATAATCTTCCTTGAAAAAACCACAAACCACAATAATTTTTAAAAGCTGCTAACCCAACAATATTTTTATTTTTATATACATAGGTTGGTATTCCCCATTTAATTGTTTCTTCTAGGTTTGTTAACAAAAGTGTTTTCCTTAGAAGCTCTAATTTAGGTTTCCATGTTGATTTTGTGTCAAAATAAATTTCAATTGCATTCATAATTTATAAGAAAGATATTCTAATAAAATAACAAAAGCCTCATTATAAATGAGGCTTTTGTATAAATATCACTTTTTAACTCCAGGTAAATCAACTGGTTTCTTTGTTTGCCAATGAAAAACTGGAGCTTTCTTTTTCTTTGGTGCCAATTCATCTAATGTATTCGCATCATACAAAACTCCGTTTTTAATCACATATTTAAGTGTATTTGTATTTCTTAAATTATCTAACGGATTTTTATCCATAATTAAAAGATCTGCTAGTTTACCTTCTTCTATACTTCCTAAATCTGTATCCAAACCTAAAGCTTTAGCTCCAGAAATAGTAGCTACTTTTAAAGCATCTAAGTTCTTCATTCCGCCACTAGCAACAGACCATAGTTCCCAATGAAAACCAAGTCCTTGTAATTGACCATGACTACCAACTCCAGCTAAACCATCAGCTTCCACTAAATCTTTCATAAATTCTGCATGTTTTTGAAATACATGTTCTTCATCCATAAACCATCCAGGTCTTCTTCTAGATTTACTTGCCAATTCTTCATATGGAGTAAAATATTGCATTTTTTTATCGTGATATGGATTCTCTCTTGAATAATAATAATTTTCTGCCCAAGGACCACCATAAGAAACTAATAATGTTGGAGTTACAGCCATTTTAGAAAACGAAGTACTTTCTATTACATCTTTATAAATTGGGTAAATTGGGAATGAATGTTCATGTCCTGGATAACCATCTAATAATTGTGTCATATTCATTTTAAAATCTAAAGAACCTTCTGTAGTTGGCATTAACTTTAATTCTTTTGCAGCCATTATCACCCATTGACGCTGTTGCCTGTTACCAACAACATACATTTTGATATATTTAGTGTTATAATACTGGCTGTATTGTTTTAAAACATCTTTTGCGTGTTCTAAACTTTTAATATTATATGCCCAATAACCAACTCCTGGACCCGTACTATAAACTCTTGGACCATGCATCATTCCTGCATTAACCATATCAGAATAGGTTAATACATCTGTTGTTGCAGTTTGTGGATCTCTAGTTGTTGTTACTCCGTACGCTAAATTTGCAGAATAAATCCAAACTTGATTTTTATGAACTCCCCAATTTGGCCACATATGCGCATGTGTATCTATAAAACCAGGTGTAATTGTTTTACCAGATACATCAATTACTTTAGCACGATTTGGTACGCTGAAACTTCCAGATTTTCCTACTTTTTGAATTCGGTTATTCACAATTAAAACATCTCCATTTTCAATAACTTTAGCGCCACCATTCATTGTAATAATTCTACCTCCTTTTAGTAAAATTGTTCCTTTTGGAGTTGCTTTTTTATATCCAACTTTTATTAAATACTCATCTGCTTTAAACTTTAGAGTTTCTTTTGATTTTTTGTTTTTATCATCCTCTTTTTTCTTTGATTTTTTTTCTTTGGCTTTTTTCTTTTTATCAGCAGCAAGTTTTTTTAAAAAAACTGCTCCCTTATCTAAATCATATACAAAATGACTTGCTCCTAAAGACCAATGTACTTTTTTACTATCTGATGACCAAGCTGGAAATTCTCCTCCCATTATTGTTAATTGTTGAGCAGGAAAAGCAGCTTTATCTGCATTTGCAAGAGAAATTGATGGTGTTTTTCCTATTTTAGGAATCAGTACAGAATAAACATCATTATTTATTTTTGCTAGTGCTTTTGTTCCATCTGGTGAAATTTTAATTTCTTGAGGCTTAGAAGCTTTATTATTTTCTCTCCAACCTTCAATTTCATTTGGCAATATATTATGATCTTTGCCAAAAATATCTGATGAACCATAAGTTGTGATTCCTGTAAGTTTTAAATGTGATTTTTCATCAGTTCCATCCCAACGAATAGAAATTAACCCTTTACTTCCATGGTTTAAATAAATCCTATCGTTAATTTTAGCAAAATGAATAGTTGATCTTCCTTTTGTTCTGTCTATTATAGTTACATCTCCACCATTTGATGAAATCCAAGCGATTTCATTTACTGGATTTGAAGGTCCAATTGCATCTTCAAAACCTTGTGTACTTCCTTTTAAAAATGCAATTCTATCAGAATTATAAGACCAAGCAGGATTTGTATAAAACCCAGATTCGTTGGTAAGTTTTTCAATTTTTGCTCTACCAAAAACATTTACTTTATACAAATGTCCTTCTCCATATTTCCAGGTTGTAAACACCAAGTTTTTACTATCAGGAGACCAAGCTGGTTGTGCTTCTGTAAAATCATTTTTTGTCAATCGTTTTGGTTTTCCGTTAGGAAAATCCATTACATACAATCTATTCAACGCTGTAAAAGCTAACATTTTTCCGTCTGGAGACGGAACAGCATCTCTAATTTGTGTAACAAAAGCGTCTTTAGCATCACTTATTGGATATTTAAAAGAAACTCTAGGACCTAATTCTATATTTACATCAACATTAAACGGAATCTCAGTAGCTTTGTTAGTGGTTAAAGAAATAGAATATATTTTTCCGCCATAAGAAGTAATTAAGTTTTTACTATCTGGAGTAAAATCCATTCCAGGTAAAACACCCAATGTTGCCATAGACTCTTGATCATCTCTTTGGATTGGATATGCCAACCATTTTTCTTCACCATTTTTTAAATTTCTTAGAATTAAACCTGTTTTATCTTCAAATCGACTTCCAAAAACTAACCAATTACCATCTTTAGAAAGTGTTGGTGTAAAAGAAGAACCATATTTAGAAGTGATAGTTTCTGTAGAACCATCATTACGATCAAAAGTCATAACTTGATATTGTGGTAACTGAGCGTTATAATTCCAAGCGTTACGTCTTGCAGAAAAATAAATCAATCTTCCATCTGCACCAAAAGCAGGATCAATCACTTTTAAATTAGTTGGGGCAGAAATTAGTTTTGCACCAGAACCACCATCTTTATGATATAAATAGGGTTTAATATTTCTTCTACCTTTTACGCCCAATATATAATCTCCGTCTGGACTCCAGTCTGCAGAAAAATGCTTTTGATTTTTATCTTTTGTTAATTGTGTTTCTTCGTTTGTCTTTAAATCTCGAATCCATAAATTATCTGAACCACTTTTATCAGAAATAAATACAATCGAATTTCCGTTTGGGCTATATCTCGGATGCACGTCATACGCCATTCCGTTGGTGATTTTTGTTGCTTTTCCTCCAGAAATAGGAATGGTGTACAAATCTCCCATCATATCGAAAATTATTTCTTTTCCGTTGGGATGAACATCCAAAGACATCCAAGTTCCTTGTTGAGTATTGAATGACAATTTTCGTTCTGGTTCTAGCGGCAATTCTTTAGTTGCTACTTTGGTTGAATCTTTTTTCTCATCAACCTTTTCTTGAGCAACGATTGTAGTTGCTACTAATAAGATTAAAACAAAAAAAAGCTTGGTAAATAGTTTGATTTTCATTTTCGATTTCTTTAAAGTTAAAATGGTCAATAAATATACATAAAATTATTTTTGATGTTATTTCTTTACAATTATTTAATATCTAAACTATTTTTTATAAATTAGAACTAATGAAATATATAGCAAATACTGTTGACGAATATATCAATCAATTACCAGAAGAACGAAAATTAGTTATTACCAAACTAAGAAATGTAATCGAACAAAATATACCTAAAGGTTTTGTGGAGCAAATCAATTACAATTTCCCAAGCTTTGTAGTACCACATTCTTTGTATCCTGACGGATATCATTGCGACCCTAAACTTCCATTACCTTTTCTAAGTATTGCTTCTCAGAAAAATTTTGTAGCTGTATATCATAGCGGAATTTATGCTAGTAAAGAAATGTTTGATTGGTTTACTACTGAATACCCAAAACATTGCAAACGCAAATTAGATATGGGAAAAAGTTGTGTTCGTTTTAAAAAAATGGACGATATTCCGTATGAATTAATTGGTGAGTTGATGCGAAAAATGACACCGCAACAATGGATTGAAATATATGAGTCAAAATTAAAGAGTTGAAAAGATTGAAAACTGATAATTGTTAACTGTTAACTGACAACTGATAGCGCTCAGTAATTTTTTTAATACTTTTTATCGATTTCTGAATCCAATCAGCATACAAGATTTCTTTTTCTTTCTCCGATAATTTCCAATCGATTTCTGATGCTCTTAATTTTGTGGTAACATCTTGTAAAATAATAGCTGCAGCAACAGAAATATTTAAACTTTCTGTAAAACCTACCATTGGTATTTTTAAAAATCCATCAGCTTGATTCATTGTGTATTCAGAAACGCCTTCTTTTTCTACTCCAAATACAAAAGCAGCTTTTTTTGTAATGTCAAATTCATGCAATACACAAGAATCGTTGTGTGGCGTTGTTGCAATAATTTGATACCCATTATTCCGCAACGTATCTAAACAATCTTGCGTGTTTGTTGCAGTTTGATTGTATTTTTTGATATTCAACCATTTTTGTGATCCTTTTGCTACATGACGCGAGACTTTGCTCGAATATTTGTTCTGAATAATATGCACATCTTGCAATCCGAAAATATCACAACTTCGGATAACCGCACTTGAATTATGAGGCTGAAAAATATCTTCTAAAACCACTGTAAAATGCCGTGTTCTATTTTCTAAAACTTTATGAAACGTTTCTTTTCGTTTTTCACTTACAAAATCTTCTAGAAAGTTTAAAAACTCGATATCAATCATAGGTTTAAAAATACTTTTTACAAACATACTATAAAAATTCTATCAGTTCGAGTGAATTTGTGAAGTATGAACAAATTTGTATCGAGAACAAGAATTTTATTGATTTAGATAAATTTAAAAAATAATAATTCGACCTTTATGATATCTTATAATTAGCTTACATTTATTGATGATGAAAAATATAGTGGTGTTAACTGGTGCAGGAATTAGTGCAGAAAGCGGACTCAAAACATTCAGAGATGCTGATGGTTTGTGGGAAGGTCACGATATTATGGAAGTTGCTTCTCCGCAAGGTTTTTATAACAATCCAGAATTGGTATTGAATTTTTACAATCAACGTAGAAAACAATTACAAACTGTACAACCCAATAAAGCACATTTAAATTTAAAAGAATTAGAAAAAAATTTTATCGTAAATATCATCACTCAAAATGTAGATGATTTGCATGAACGTGCAGAAAATTCAAACATTATTCATTTACATGGAGAATTATTAAAAGTACGAAGCACTAAAAACTCAAATTTAGTTTATGATTGGAAAACTGATTTAGTGTTGGGTGATTTGTGTGAAGAAAAATCGCAATTAAGACCACATATTGTTTGGTTTGGAGAAGATGTTCCGTTGTTAGAAAAAGCAGCAGAAATCGCTTTACAAGCAGATTATTTGGTTATTATCGGAACTTCTATGCAAGTATATCCGGCGGCAAGTTTAATCAACTATACAAAACCAACAACTCAAATATATTTTATTGACCCAAAACCGTCTATTACAGAAAATAAATACAATAATTTAACAATTATTAAAGAAGTTGCAACTTCTGGAACGGAAAAATTGATTGAATTATTAAAAACTTAATTTTTATGTCATTTCGAGTGGAGTCGAGAAATCTCGCAAAAGAATTACTTTGTAATTAATCGATTAAAATACTCGTGCAATTCGCCTTTAGAAATAGAGCTTCCTTTTTCTATCAAATCAAAGATCTCTGTATTTCGTTCTAAAGCGTATTTTTTTGTTCCGTTAAAATACTCAACAGCATCATCTGTTGGATTAGACAATAACCACTCAAAACCTTCTTGCTCTAATAAATTTATGTCTTTATTTATTTTCACAAAAATTCTATGAATCTCTTTTTCATCGCATTTAAAAAGGTTTATGCTTTGTTTAGAAAAGTGTTCTAGATAGTTTGTTTTTGTTAGAACATCGTCCCAAACAACATCAGAAAACACGTTCATCTCTTCTTCTGCAACTTGTGGTTTATCTTTCTTTAATTGTTTCCATTCTTTTACATCAATGCTTTGTGATGCTAAAAAAAGTGCAAATTCTTCGTGTAAATATTCAAATTGTTCTTTGGTAAGTTGTCTGTATTTCATGAGTGTGTTTATTATGCAAAAATAAAAAAACCTATCAAAATGAATTGATAGGTTTTATATATAATTATAAAGATTGTTTACTCTGCAATAACGTCAAAAGTAATTTCAACAATTACTGCTCTGTGTAATCTTACAGATGCATTGTATTTACCTAATCTTTTTACTGCTCCACCAGCAACTTTAATAAATTTTCTATCTATTTCAGTTCCTGCTTTTGCAATTGCTGCTGCAACATCTGCGTTATTTACAGAACCAAATAATTTGTCTCCTGTACCAACTTTAGATGCAATCTTAATTTCTAAACCTTTAACTGCGTCTGCTATTTTAGTAGCATCTGCAATTATTTTAGCTTCTTTAAAAGCGCGTTGCTTTAATGTTTCTGCTAATACTTTTTTTGCAGAAGAAGTCGCTAATACTGCATGTCCTTGTGGGATTAAAAAGTTTCTACCATAACCGTTTTTCACAGTTACAACATCATCTTTAAAACCTACATTTTCTACGTCTTGTTTTAATATTAATTCCATAATGCTTCTTCTTTTTTATTTTAACATATCACCAACGTATGGCATTAAAGCTAAATGACGAGAACGTTTGATAGCTTGTGCAACTTTACGTTGATATTTTAATGATGTTCCTGTTAAACGTCTAGGTAAAATTTTACCTTGCTCATTTACTAAATACATTAAGAAGTCAGCATCTTTATAATCGATGTACTTCATTCCGTTTTTCTTAAAACGACAGTATTTTGCTTCTTTTTTAGTTTCAATGTCTAGCGGAGTTAAGTATCTTACTTCTCCCTGCTTATTTCCTTTTGCTTGTTGCTCTATAGACGACATATCCTTATTTTTTAGCAGATTTTACACGTGCGCTTCTCTTTTCAGCCCAAGCAGCAGCATGTTTATCTAATTTAACAGTTAAATAACGCATAACGCTATCATCTCTTCTAAATTCAAGTTCGTATGAAGAAATTTCTTCTCCTGCGATTTTAAATTCTAATAAGTGGTAAAATCCACTTTTCTTTTTTTGGATTGGATACGCTAATTTTTTTAAGCCCCAATCTTCCTTTGAAATCATTTCGGCACCTTTAGAAACCAAATAGTCATTAAACTTTTGTACTGTTTCCTTTATCTGAGTATCAGATAAAACGGGATTCAAAATGAAAACAGTTTCGTAATGATTCATATGTAATTGTTTAAAATTATTTTTAAGGCTGCAAATATAGTGACTTTTTTCATTAAACAATACATATTTTATCTATAAAATTTGTATTAATTTCGTAACAAATAAATAGCAGATGCAAATACCAGAATTCCCTAACTTAATTCATTACGCAATACCCGTTTTTATTGCCACCGTTATTATCGAAGTTATTTTAACGGTAAAGGTTAAAATGAAAGAGTATGAATATAAAGACGCCGCTACTTCTATTGCCATGGGATTAGGAAATGTTGCCATTGGTTTAATTAGTAAAACAATGGTGTTGGCGGTTTTTTATTTAGTCTATAATTCGTTTCATTTGTTTGAAGTTCCTTTTGTTTGGTGGGCTTGGATTCTAGTTGTCTTTGCAGAAGATTTAGCATATTACTGGTTTCACAGAATAAGCCATGAAAATCGTTTTTTTTGGGCCAGTCATATTGTGCATCATTCTTCGCAGAAATATAATTTAAGTACTGCTTTAAGACAAACTTGGACAGGAAGTTTTACTTCTTTTATTTTTTGGATTCCGTTGGTTTTAGTTGGATTTCATCCAGTAATGATTTTGGTTCAAATGTCTATTAGTTTGTTATATCAATATTGGATTCACACAGAATTGATTGATAAATTGCCAAAATGGTTTGAGTTTATTTTCAACACTCCAAGTCATCATAGAGTGCATCACGCTACAAATCCGCAGTATTTAGACAGAAACCATGCTGGAATTTTTATTATTTGGGATCGTCTTTTTGGATCTTTTGAGCCAGAAGTAGAGAAACCTGTGTATGGATTAACAACAAACATCAATACTTTTAACCCTGTTAAAGTTGCTTTTTTAGAATGGTTTGGTTTACTAAAAGATGTTTTTACTTCTAAAACATCTGTGTTTAATAAACTTAAATATTTTTTAAAACCTCCTGGATGGAAACATGATGGAACTGGAACTTTATCTACCGATATGCGAAAAGAATGGGAGAAAAATCAGGGAAAATAATTGCCACAAATTCACGAACTCTTTTATAAAAACTAAATGTCACATCTATAAAAACTAAATGTCACATCGAGCGGAGTCGAGATGATATTAAAGTCAGTCTTATATGAGTTCTCGACTCCGCTCGAACAGATAAAAATTATATTTCGTGAATTTGTGGCAGGAAAAAATTAATTAAAATCGAAACGAATTCCTAATGAAATATTTCTAATTTTTGTGTTTTTAAATAACGGGTTCATATCATATTTTACATAAAAACCTGTGCTTCTATAAGCCAAATAAGCACTAACACCATAATTAAAAATATTCATATTAAAGTTGTCTTTTTGCATCTCCTCTACTTTAGTTCCGTTACTATCTGTATATTCTATGTATTGACGAGTTCCTAATTTAAAACCTGCAAAAGCTCCTATTCCTAATCGTACAGATTGATTTGTTCTGTCTCTTTTATATCCATCAGAATATTCTCCGTTTCTTGAAAAATCCCATTCAAAATGAACTGGAAAATTCATTTGAACATGACGCAACCTACTTTCTGATAATTTTTCTGGATGTACTACTAAATCTGTAATTTTACCATTTGCAACATGATATTTATTGTCTTTTAATCTTAAGTTATTCCATAAAAAAGAAACTCCATATTTAAAATATAACTTAGATGCTTCTCTATCCATTCTTGTTTTCCACGTCCAACCTAGTTCGTAAAAATGCGATTGCCAAAATTGATAATTTGACGTATCTAAAGAAGACAATTGATTGTCTATTAATACATTATTAACACCTAAAGCAAATACAAATTGAGAAGTTGTACTTCTATTTCTTTTCCCTTTACTTTCCCATTTAGTCTTTCTCTCTCTCAAGTTTCTATTTCTTCTTGAGTCATAATTTTCATTATCTCTAACTTGAATTCTAAATGTTTTACGTCCGATTGTGAAAGAATCTTCTTTGTCATCAAAATCAGTTTCTTTTTGTACGCCTTTAATTTTTCCGTTTGCTTTATCTTGCACTAATAATTGCAACTTTTTTTCTTCTATTGCAACTTTATCTGAAATAACTTTTGCATGAAAATCTGCAGCTTCTTTTTTTAATCGTTGTGCTTCTTTTGAAGTAATTTCCTTCGCTTCTAATTGCTTGTTTATTTTTTCTACTTTTTCTTTTAAAGAGGCTTTTTCTGTTTTGGTAATTAACTCAATTCTCTTTGAGATTTTTTTTACTTCGTCTTCAAAATTTTTCTCTTGAGAAAAAGCAATCGTTGTACAAAACAACACTAATATAAGTAGTATTTTTTTCATTTTTTTATCTATTTAGATGATATTTTATGTATCCGTTTGGATTCTATTTTTAGTTATTTCTATTAGCAATAGCAGTTGCTAATCCTGTAATTTTACCTTTTACAACTTGCATAAAACTTTTCTTGAAAGTATCCTCATCAATCGTTTTCTCTACACTTGTTAATAAAGTAGCAGCATCAATCTTTAAGTTTGTTTTATTGATTTCTTTTTGAATCTTTTTTAACACATCATTTCTATCAATATTGTATTTTTTATAGTAATCATTAATATCTTTATCCGGGTTTAACGTTGCATATAGCAAAGCATCACTATTAATTTTTATGCTACTTTTCTGAAAATATTTCTTTCCTTTTTTTGGAATATTAACTTTCGTTTCTGCAACTTTCGTTTCTGTTTGATCTACAGATTTTAACAACAAATTACTATCTATTATAATTCGATTTTGTTGTAACGGGTTCTTTGTTTCTTTTTTAATATCGGTTATATTTTCTGCAATTACAATTGGATTTTTCTCAATTATTTTTGCGTGCTTAATTTGAGGCTTTTTCTTTTTTAGAATCGTGTTTTTTTGAGATTTATCATCCTCTGCTTTATCATTTTTTACAATAACTGTTTCCGTAGGAATTGCATTATTAAGCGTTGGTTTTACAAATTTTGTTGTATCAATAATTGGAGATGTAACAATCTTTTCTGGAATTATCGTTTCAATACCGTTATTAGTATTCATAAAAAAAGCTACTGAAACTACTAGTAGAACTGACGCAGCGTAACCAACATATAAAAACCAATTTTTACGTTTCTTTTCTTGAGCAATATCTAATTGGTTACTCAATCTTTCCCAAGAAGAATTTGAAGGCTTAATTGTTCTAGACTCTAAAGAATCGCTAACAATTTTATCAATATTATTTGTCTCCATTTACTGTTTTATTCATTCTTAAATACTGTACTTGTAACCATTTTCTCGCTTTAAATAATTGCGATTTAGAGGTGCTTTCCGTAATATTTAACTTTACTGCAATTTCTGCATGCTTATACCCTTCTACTGCGTATAAATTAAATACCATTTTATAACCTGTTGGCAATTCATCAATTAACTTCTGAATGTCTTGTAATTCTGTATTTTCTAAACTATCTATAGCTTGTTTATGAAACACATATTCTTCGTCCGATAATTGTACAGGATTCTTTTTTCGCAAATACGAAATGCACGTATTTACCATAATTCTTCGAATCCATCCTTCAAAACTTCCTTCGTTTTTAAACTTAGAAAGGTTTGTAAAAACTTTTAAAAACCCAGATAACATTAAATCTTCTGCATGATGTAAATCTTTTACATATTGTCTGCAAACACCCAACATTTTAGGAGAATACAACTCGAACAATTCTTGTTGTGCTTCTCTTTTTTGTTTGATGGCATCAATAATTAGCTGATTTGTTTGATTATGCAATGGTATAATTTTCAATCCAGACTGATGATTTTTAAACGTCTTACAATATATAGACTACAATAGTTCTAAAATGGTTGCTTACGAATATTAAAAAAATGATTTTTTTGAATAAAACTACTATAAAGACGTTTGTTTGAATGATTTGTAACAGTTAGTAAATCAATTTTAAGTGATTAGTTTTGAATGTTGAGTTTAAGTTGATCTATTTCATAAAAATGATTGCTACTGAAACTACAACCTCTCATTTCTACGACTGGATAAATTTCAACAAACAAAGCATCAATAATGATACTTCTCAATCGTTCCTCTTTTCGGAATGACAACTAATAACTGATAATTGGTCACTGTTCACTATTAACTAAACTACTGTGCATCCACATCAATAATAAAACGAATTGGTCTAAATTCTTTTACAGATTGAAACGTGTTTTTAATTTTTTCGATGTGTTTTTTCGTTTCTGCTAAGTTTTGTTTTGGCGGAATTTTAATCGTTAAGTTTTTAATATATTGATTCCGAACTCTAGAAACTACTGGTGCAGTTGGCCCTAAAACGTTTTCTCTAAACACATTTTGCAACGCTTTTGCTAACCAATTTACTCCGCTATCAACTTTTATATAATCTTTGTGTTTTAGTGTAATTTTTATCAATCTAAAATATGGTGGATATTGATATTGCCAGCGTTCTTGTAATTGTTCTTTATACATTTCTGCATAATTTGTGGTAGAAACTTGTTGCAATATTTGATGATATGGATTAAAGGTTTGTATCGCTACATTTCCTTGTTTTTTTGATCTTCCTGCACGTCCAGAAACTTGGACCATCATATCATAACTACGTTCGTGTGCTCTAAAATCTGGAAAATTCAACATATTATCTGCATTTAAAATTCCGACTAAAGACACATTTTCAAAATCCAATCCTTTAGACAACATTTGTGTTCCAACTAACACATCAATTTCTTGTGCTTCAAAAGCACCAATTATTTTTTGATAACCGTGTTTTCCACGAGTTGTATCTAAATCCATTCTTCCAATTTTATACGTCGGAAAAATTTCTTTCAATTCTAATTCAATTTGCTCTGTTCCAAAACCTTTTGTATCTAGTGTATTGCTTCCACAAGCTGCGCAATTATTTGGCATAGCACGTTGATAATTACAATAATGACATTTTAATTCGTTTCTGTATTTGTGAAACGTTAAACTTACATCACAATTTGGACATTGCGGCGCAACACCACAAGTTGTACATTCTACTACTGGAGAAAAACCACGTCGGTTTTGAAATAAAATTACTTGTTCTTTATTTTCCAAAGCTTCAGAAATCATTGAAAGTAAACGATCAGAAAAGTGACCTTTCATTTTCTTTTTATGATGTTTTTCTTTGATATTGATTAGTTCGATTTTTGGCAATTGTACATTTCCAAAACGCCGGTTTAATTCCACCAAACCATATTTTCCGTTTTGTGTATTAAAATAACTTTCTAAAGACGGAGTTGCAGAACCCAATAAGATTTTTGCTTTGTGCTGATGCGCCAAAACCACTGCTGTATCTCTTGCGTGATAACGTGGCGAAGGTTTAAATTGTTTGTACGAAGTTTCGTGTTCTTCATCAACAATGATTAAACCTAGGTTAGAAAAGGGTAAAAAAACAGAAGATCTTGCGCCTAAAATAATTTGTGCTTTTTGTTTGTTTTCTAACACATTATTCCACACTTCTACTCTTTCGTTCATAGAATATTTGGAGTGAAACACCGAAATTTGATTTCCGAAATAAGCTTCTAATCGTGTTATAATTTGCATGGTTAACGCAATTTCTGGCAATAAAAACAAGATTTGTTTTCCTGATTTTAAATTGTCTTCAATCAGTTTTGTATAGACTTCTGTCTTACCAGAACTAGTAATTCCGTGCAGCAAAACCACTTCTTTTTCTTCAAAAGCAGTTTTTATTTCTGATAAAGCAGTTTCTTGAAACTCGTTCAAGTTTTTTAAATCGTTTGTAGCTCCTTTAAAATTGATTCTGTCAGTCTGAATTTCATACAATTCAAAAACACCTTTATCTGCCAAGGCTTTAATTACGGCTGCGGAAACTCCAATTTTTGTTTCTAACTCTTTGGCTTTTATTGGTTTTTTATCTGCGGATAATTGAAAGTATCCTAAGACCGCTTCTCGTTGTTTTTTTGCTCTGTTTAATTCTGACAATAAATTTTGTAGTGCTTCATCAGAAGTATATTGAGCATTTAATCGAACATATTTTACCATTTTTGGTTTGTATTGTTCGTAAATTTCTTCTTTTACAAAAACTGCTTTTTTATGAATTAAAGCATTGATAATTGGCAAAACTTTTTTCTTTCCTAAAATATCAGCAACTTGATGAATGGTTAATTGTGATTGATGTTGCAAGGCTTCAAAAATCAAAAATTCATCATCAGTCAATTCAGTTTCTTCTGTAAATTCATCATTCTTTAAAACAATCGTTTCGCTTTCTAACAAAAATGCTGATGGCAACGCAGCTCTGTAAACATCACCCAAAGAACACATGTAATAACTAGCAATCCATTGCCAATTTTGCAACTGAATTTCAGTTACAATTGGTTTCTCATCCAAGATTTGTAGAATTTCAATCGCTTCGTACAATTCTGGTTTGTTTTGATGAATTTTTAAAACCAGCGCCGTGTACATTTTTGTGTTTCCGAAAGAAACCGCAACACGCATTCCTTTTTGCAGAAATTCAGCTTCTGCTTCCGTCACCGAATAAGTAAAGGTTTTCTGAATGGGAATTGGTAATATGACGTCTATGAAGTTCACTGTCACTTCGAGTGGTTTTACGATTGATAATGAGTAAAGTTGTATCGAGAAGTCGTGTTTATAATAGTTCTCGATACATCACGCTTAGGCGTGACACTCGAACTGACATTCGTCAAAATTACTGCAATTCAAAACTACGTAAATTTCACTACATTGTAAACAGAATTTTTAGTGAATTATGACAGCATCCGATTGGAAAAAAAAAGGTTCCTTTATTAAAGTAAATAATCATAACATCTTTGTTATTGATACCGATAAAAATGTTAGTTCGAGTGTCGTCGAGAACCCAGAAGACACATTAATTATTCTGCACGGTTATCCAACTTCATCATACGATTATTACAAAGTAGTACCCGAGTTAAGCAAAAAATACAGCGTTGTTATTCACGATCATGTAGGTTTTGGATTTTCTGATAAACCACAAAATTATTCATATTCTTTAGTAGATCAAGCAACAATTGCTTTGCAACTTTGGAAACAACTGGGTTTAAAAAATGTTACTTTATTAGCACATGATTACGGAACCAGCGTTGCTACCGAAATTTTAGCGAGACACAACAACAAAGAAATTGATTTACAAATTGACAAACTAATTCTTTGTAACGGAAGCATGCATATTGAGTTGTCTCAGTTACGAACAATTCAGAAGTTGTTAAAAGGAAAATTCGGAAAGTATGTAGCAAAATTGACCAACTACGCTATTTTTAGCAAAAACTTACGCAACGTCTATTTTGATAAAACAAAAGTTACTAAGAACGAATTGCAACAAATGTGGCAACAAATTGAATATAATAATGGTAAAAAGGTCATTCATTTAATTAGTGATTATATCAACCAACGTTATACACACTGGAATCGTTGGATTGGCGCGCTAAAAGAAACTCAAATTGAAACCAAGATAATTTGGGCTAAAGAAGATCCAGTTGCCGTTAAAGTTATTGCTGAATTATTGGCTACAGAAATTCCAAATAACCAATTGTATTGGATAGAAAATTGCGGACATTTTCCGATGTTAGAAAATCCAAAAAAATGGACAGCATTGGTTTTGAAATGATTTTATTTGTTCTATGAAAATTGCCAATTATCGAGAAAATATAGAAAGTACAGCATACAACGCGTGTTCTTATGAATTAGATGGAATCAAAATCATAGAAAGAACTGCAAAAATTACTCCGAAGAAAATCGGACAGTTTGTAACGTGCTGGAAACGGAATGCAAACGGAATTACAGAACCTCACAAACACACTGATGATTTCAATTTCTTTTACATCAAAGTAAAAAATGATAAAAAAAAAGGTGTATTTAAATTTTCAAAAGAAGTTTTAATCAAACACGGAATTGTATCCACCGAAAAAAAAGATGGAAAAAGAGGTTTTAGAGTCTATCCAATTTGGGACAAAACAACCAGTAAGCAAGCGATAAAAGCACAGATTTGGCAATTAGAATATTTTAGCATAATCTACTAACTAATATTTGCCCACAAACCACTTGTTTTCTGAAGTTGAATAAAGGTTTTTAAAGTTACACTATTTTCAGGTTTCGATAAATTTTCATCATCCGATAATAAATCGATAGCAGCGTTTCTTGCAGCAACCAAAATTGAAGCATCTTTTACAATATCAGCAATTTTTAAATTTAAAACACCACTTTGTTGCGTTCCCATAATATTTCCTGGTCCACGTAATTTTAAATCAACTTCCGCAATTTTAAATCCGTCTGAAGTTTCTACCATCGTTTTTAAGCGCGTTTTTGCATCTTCAGATAATTTCACATCAGACAATAAAATACAATAACTTTGGTCTGCTCCTCGTCCAACGCGTCCACGTAATTGATGTAATTGACTCAATCCAAAACGCTCAGAACTTTCAATAACCATTACACTTGCATTTGGCACATTTACGCCGACTTCTATTACCGTTGTTGCTACCATAATTTGCGTTTCTCCTTTTACAAAGCGTTGCATTTCATATTCTTTATCTGCTGGTTTCATTTTTCCGTGTACAATACTTATTTTATATTGTGGCATTGGAAAATCTCTAGAGATACTTTCATATCCGTCCATTAAATCTTTATAATCCATTGCGGCAGATTCTTTAATTAACGGATATACAACATACACTTGTCTTCCTTTTGCTATTTCGTCTCTTAAAAATTTAAAAACCGCCAATCTGTTACTATCAAATCTGTGTACCGTTTTCACTTCTTTTCTTCCTGGCGGTAACTGATCAATTACAGAAATATCTAAATCACCATAAACAGACATTGCTAAAGTTCTTGGGATTGGTGTTGCTGTCATCACCAAAATATGTGGCGGCAATTCGTTTTTCTTCCACATTTTAGAACGTTGTGCTACTCCAAATCGATGTTGCTCGTCGATTATTGCGATTCCTAAATTTTTAAAAATCACTTTATCTTCTAACAATGCGTGTGTTCCAATTAATATATGTAATGTTCCGTCTTCTAATTGCTGATGAATTTCTCTTCGTTTTTTCGCTTTTACAGAACCTGTTAATAAGGCTACCTTTATAGTACTCTTTTTTAACAACTCAACGATTGCATTATAATGTTGTGTTGCTAATATTTCTGTTGGCGCCATTAAAGACGCTTGAAATCTGTTATCAATTGCCAACAACATGGTTAATAAAGCAACGATTGTTTTTCCTGAACCAACATCGCCTTGTAACAATCTGTTCATGTGGTTTCCGGTTGCCAAATCTTTACGGATTTCTTTCAACACACGTTTTTGTGCATTGGTTAAATTAAACGGTAAATTGTTATTGTAAAAATCATTGAATTTTTCCCCAACGCTTTCAAAAACATATCCTTTTAATTTAGATTTTCGGATGATTTTCTTTCGGATGAGTTGCAACTGAATAAAAAATAATTCTTCAAACTTTAATCGATATTGGGCTTTTGCTAGATTTTCTTGACTCTTCGGGAAATGAACATTTAACAACGCCTCTTTTTTTGACATCAATCCATATTGATGGATAAACGTTTCTGATAATGATTCGTTTATTTTACCATCGAGCTCAATAAATAGATTCTGTACTAATGTTCTTATCACTTTATTACTAATACTTTTCTTTCCTAATATTTCTGTAGATGGATAAACAGATTGCATTGCTATTTGTGCTTTCTTTTTATGCTCAGAAAGCAATTCCATTTCTGGATGTGGCATAGAAAACGAAGTGTTAAAACTATTTAGCTTACCATATATAACATAAGGTGTATTTACTTTTAAAGACTCTTTAATCCATTTTACACCTTTAAACCACACCAATTCCATTGAACCAGTTTCATCAATAAATGTAGCAACCAACCTGCTTCCACGGTTTTGTTGTACTGTTTTAATATGGGTAATTTTTCCAACAATTTGTACCTCAGCACCACTATCTTGTAATTGATTGATTTTATAAAACTGTGTTTTATCAATATATCTAAAAGGGAATAACTGCAATAAGTCATTACAATACTTAATTTGTAATTCTTGATAAAGCACAGAGGCCCTATTCATTGTTACTCCTTTTATATAGGTAATTGGTTTATTTAAATTAAACAATTGTTGATGCTTTTTCCTTTTAGAATAACGAAAGTACATAATTAGATTGATATATATTCTAATAAGAAATTTGGTAGTTCTAAATATTATTTGTTTATTTGGAACTGAGAAAATAATAAAAATGCCCTTAAAAACTAAGTTATCCCTAAGACTAGTTTCGATTTTATTATTAATTTCTGCCCATTTTACGTATGGTCAGGACAAATCGAACCAAACTAATAGTGCTCGTAAATCTACGGGTGTTTCTGTTGCGCCAGCCCATTTTCACTTCAATCAAAAACCTGGTGAGATAAAAACTTACGACATTACAGTAAATAATAGCACTTCTACACCAAAGCAGTTTAATGTTAATATGTATGATTTTGACATGAATGGCAAAGGGAAAAGTAGTTTTTTACAAGCTGGTAAAGGAAGGTATTCATTATCTAAATGGTTAAGTGTTTCTCCAACATTTATTGAATTAAAACCATTTGAGAAAAAGTTAGTAAAAGTTACTGTGAGTGTGCCTAATACAGCTGAAGGCAATAAAGCTGCTTGGGCTATTTTAATGGTAGAACAAGTTGCTCCAAGAAAATCTTTAATAAGCCCTAATACTAATTCTAATACTGTTGCTTTAGGTGTTGTGCCCACATTTGCTTTTGGGATTTTTGCGTATCAAAATCCACCTAATGTTATAGATAATAAAATTGAATTTAAAGATTTTCAGTTAAAAAATGGAAATGATTCTAAGTTTTTATATCTAGAAGTTCAAAATACTGGAGACGGAATTGCATATTGCACATCTTATATAGATTTAACAAATTTAGATACAGGTGTTCAACAACGTTTAAAAGTTAAAAAATTTACAATAGTTCCTGACTTAATTAGAGTTTTTAGTTTTTCTCTAAAAGGTTTAGGAAAAGGAAAATATTTGGCAGTTGGAGTCTTAGATTATGAAGATTCTGAAGAAATTCAGGCTGCTAAACTAGAATTTGAAATTAATTAAATTTAACAAACATTTTATTAACCCCCTTAATTATTATTTATTATGAGAAATTTTTCAAAATTATTATCGACAGTCATCTTGATTGGGTTTGCATTTTCTGCAAATGCTCAGTTAGTTGACCAAAAAGATGTATCTATAACTTTAGATATGCAACCGGTGTTAGAATTAGAAATGACAACACCTACCCAAATTGAATTTGTTTTCGATGAAATTTCAGAATACCAAGCTGGTATTACGCAACCTGGAGCAACAATTTTAAAGGTTAGCGCTACAGTAAACTGGGATTTATATGCAGTTGGTAGATCACAAACTGGAAACAGATTTTGGGATCAACAAGTAAGTTACGGAGCAACTTCAAACTCAGTAGCAAATTTACCTTTAAGTTTATTAGAACTTAAACAAAGTAGAGCAAACTCTGGCGGAACAGCTGGTACAAGTGTAGTTGATTATAGCTCATCATTTTCTACAACAACTGCTGCAGCAACAGGTAACAATAGTTTATTTGTAAATGACGATGGATCTGCAACACCCCCAGGAATCGATAATAAATATATTGCTGGTCATGCAGGTACAACTGGTACTGGAGACACCATGACTGCTGGAACTTATTTAAACAACTCTGGAACTTCTTCTAACTTTTATTATGTAATGGATTATAGAATTGCACCAGGATTACCTGCAATTTTCCCTAACGCTTTTCAAGCAGATAGTACTACTGCTGAAGATTTAATAACTTCTGGTACTGCAAATTCGTATGCAGAAGGCGGAGTTTATACAATGTATGTACAATACATTTTATTAGAAGATCAATAAAAAAACATCATTTAATATTTAATAATAAGGATGTAATTAGTAAATTACATCCTTATTTATTACACTAAATTTTGCAACATCTTAAAAAGAAATATCAACTTTTATTTAGTACTATCTTATTATTAGTTAGTAGTGCTTTTTATGCTCAAATTCATTGTGGTCTTGTTCAATTACAATCTAGCGCAACTGTTGCTGCAAACTTTACTTTTACAGATTTTTCTAGCTACAATTCAGGTATTACTTTGCTAAGTGTTGCAAGATTAAGAGTAAGAGTAGATAATAAAAGTCCAGTAGATTTAGATTGTTCTTGGAAATTAAGAATGTTTATAGAAAACAATTCTGGAGCAGGGACATTAGCTGATAAATGGGAAGAAATCACATTATATGGTAATGGAAATGCTTTAAAACCATCAATAAGTGATTTAGAAGTTAGAGTTAATAATAATTGTGGAACCCCACTAAACACAGGTTTTAGATCTTTTACAGATGTAAATGATATTTTAAATATTATTGAGGAAATGGTGCCACAAGTAATTGTACCTGCAGGATCATGCAACGCCAATGGAACAAAGAATGTAAATGGTCCAGGAAACTATTTAACCAACTATAATGAATATAGTTTTGATGTAGATTTAAGATTAAAACCTGGATTTAAATTTAACCCAGGTGTTTATAGATTAAATATTAAATTTAGACTAGAAGAAGTGAATTAATGTTTTGAAAAATAGCAACCATCTAAATTTACACAACAAGACCTTACTTTTATTAGTTCTTATATTTTCGGCTAGTATTGGGTATTCACAAAAAAAAGATACGGTTCTTTTTATACCAAAAACAAAATATCAAAGTAAAGAACTTATTTCAAAAACAGATTCTATAAATCTGTTAAAAAGAAGAGCTGTGCTTACAGCAAAAAACTCAAGAGAATTAACAAATAGAATTGCCGAACTTGATTCTATTTTAAATTTCTATAAAAAAAGTGCGAAAGATGTTATTAACGATCTTATTAAAAATGATTCAATTAAGATTGTAAAGAATACTGATAGGATTCGAACAAATAGCGACACCATAATAAAACCAAAAGTTCTTAGCAACGCTGATAAAAGAAAAGCAAGAATAAATGCCATCATTAGAAGAAACGATTCTTTAAAACTCGTAAAAGCCAACAAAGTTGCGGCTAGAAATGCACAAAAGAAAAAAGATTCTATAAGACTTGTTGAAAACAGAATCAAAAAGAAACTAAGATTAGATTCTATTAAAATTGCCAAAGCAAAAAATCTTGCCAGAAGTGCAGAAGACTCTATTATAATTGCCAATAAAGTTAAAGTACTTCAACAAAGAAACGATTCTATTAAAATTGCTTTAGCAAATAGCATTATAAAAAGAAAGCAAGATTCTATTGTCGTTGCAAATAACCTAAGAAAAGCACAACTTAGAAACGACTCCATTAAAATAGCGAATGCAAATATTGCTGCACAAAAAAGCCAAGATTCGTTAAATAAATTAAAAACTATTAGAATTGCTGAGTTAAGAAAAGATTCTATAAGAATTGCAAATGCCAAGTTAGTAGCTCAAAGAAAAAGAGATTCTGTAAAACAAATTGAAGCTTATAGAATTGCTCAGTTTAAGCAAGATTCTATTAGAATTGCTAAAGCCAATATTCTTGCCCAAAAAAGAAGAGATTCTTTAGATCGGTTTGATGCAATTAGAAGAGCAAAATTAAGACAAGATTCTATTAAAATTGCTCAATCTAATCTTTCTGCACAATTAAAATTAGACTCTATTAGGCAAGTAGAATCTATAAGAAAAGCACAATACATACAAGATTCTATTAGAATTGCTAAAGCAAATTTTAATGCAAAAAGGAGAAGTGATTCTATTGTTCTGGCAGATATCAATAGAAAAGTTAAATTTATTCAAGATTCTATTAGAATTGCTAAAGCAACTATTGCAGCCAAATTAAAAAACCAATCTTTAAATGATGCTATTGCATTACAAAAAGAAGCAAAAAGAAAACAAGATTCTATTAAGTCATCATTCACAAGAATAAATGTGGCAGACTTAACAAAAACAAAACAAGATTCTATAAACAAAGTAATCAATTCAATTTTAGCAAAACAAAGAATTCAAGATTCTATCAACGTTGCAGAAACTAAAATTTTTACAGAACAAGAAATTAAAAGAAAACAAGATTCTATTATCAATAGTATTGCTAAGTCTAAAGTTGATAATCTCTTTAAAGAAAACGATTCTACCGAAATTACTACAAATGCAAATGCAAACAAAGATTTACTTTTAAAAGATTCTATAAATGAAAATAGTTTTATTATTTCTGATTTTGTAAATACTTCAAAGGTTTTGGACACAATGCCTTATATTAGAACTGGAAATATTTTATCAAAATTTGTAAGAAATGAAATTGATTTAAAACAAGGACAAATTGTTTCAAACGTTTTAAAAGTTGTTAATTTAGGTAAACAACCAATAACTTTTACCACAGATTTATTAATTCCTGGTGGCTGGACGAGGATTGATGATGCCGAAAAAAAATACATTATAAAACAAAACGATACAACGATAGTTCCTATAATTATTAGTCCAACTAAATTAGTGAATGGAAATACAGAAATCATTATAAATTCTTTTATAGTAGGCACAGAACAGCAACAATTAGCTAATAATTATTTTTCTTTAAAAACAAAAAAGAAAGTTGCTTGGGATATAGAACTTACAGAAACTAATAACATTTATCTTAAAAATGATCAAGATAATAAGCGCTTTAAATTTCAAATAAATAATTCTGGTAATTACAAGCAAGATTTATTTGTAAACTATTCTATTCCTAAGAAAGATTTATTCTTGTCAGACACATTAAATAAGGTAATTAACAACCCAAATGTTACTTTTAGCTTAGAAGCTAGAGAAAAAAAATTATTTGATTATATCATTACTTTTAAAGATATGAATAAAAGAAATTATAGACGAATTTCTTACAACACTTATAACCCAAATAAAGTAAGAGACAAAAAAGTTCATAGTTTAATTATTAATAGTAGAGAACCTAGATCAGATAAATATTCTTTACAAAAAAGAACAAAAGTAAACTTTATAAAATTACCAAACGAAGTAAAAGCAAATCCTTACGGATATCCATATTTACCTTTAACGGTTATTATGAGCGCACAAAACATTTTAAGTGAACGTTCATTTTTATCTTTAAATTTAAGAGGGTTTAAACAAATAAACGAAACTGCTAGTTTAGTTTATTCTACTGATGTTAGTTATAGTAATTCTTATTTTACACAAAATATTTTAAATGATGCTCCTTGGTACGTTGGTTATTTTGATGATAAAAAAACTATAGAAATTGGGCAAATAAGCGGAAACATAATTGGTGTTTCTAGTTCTGGTTATGGTGTTAAAGGTTCTTATCGATTTAATGACACGCATGAACTTGGTGCTTTTTATGTTAATTCAAACGGATTTGCAGCCTCTAATAGCTCAATAAACTTTGGTGTTTGGCATAATTTTAATTACAATGAAGACGTTAGAATAAAAACGCAGCTTGGCAGAAATATTAATAGTATTTCTAACAGAATTATTAATGTATTATCTGTACAACCTTCTATTAGAATAAATCAAAATCATAGTGTTTCTTTAATTAGTTCTGTTACCAATAAAAAAATAGACAATGCACCTGTGTTTTTTAATCCTAACGGATTATTGCTTGGTGTTAGTTATACATCAATCTTTTTTAATAAAAGACTTAAATATAATTTAAGTACACGATTTAACGACAAAAATTTTAGCTATGGTAGTTTTAGTAGATTCTATTTAAACCAAAGAACTACCTTTACAATTAACAATAAATGGACTGCTTTTCTTTCAAACAATTATCAACAATCTGCTAATTTTAATATAATTACAGGGAATGAAAACTATTCACAAAAATCTTTTTTTAATAATTTAGTTTTTAATACCAATAACCAAACGGGAAATTATCAAACTGGCTTATTTTACGAGTATAGAAATTTTCCAAATAGTATTATTTATAATCGTGGTTTAACATTTCGTTTTTCTAATTACAATTTCGAAAAACAATTTATTAACTCATTATATATAAAAGCAGGTTATACAAAACCGGTACTAAACAATGCCGACAATAAAGATTATTTTAACTTCGAATTATCCTCTTTAACAAGATTTAGAACTTGGAATTTTAATGTAAATTATAATATGGGAGCGTTTTCGTCACTAACTTCTCAACAAGCATTAAATGACTTTATTACGCCGCAATCAATAAGAATTTCGGCACAAAATCAATATCTATTTCCAAATAGAAAATTAGTAATAGAATCTAATGTTATTTATAGTTATAACAATGTCTTTAACAACCATATTTTAGGAGTTTATCCAACTGTATATTTCTTTAATGATTTTGGATGGCGTTTTGGGGTAAGCACCAATTACACGTTTACAACTAGAGATTTTAGTTCTGTTTATAATCCTATTGATAATCAATCTGGAGATCTATTTACTGGTGCAAATCAAATATCGAGCACTAATTTTAATTTAAATTTTAACCTTAAAAAAGATTTTGGAATTCCTATTCCATTTGTAGATAGAACAGCTGCAACAGCTAAGTTTGTTGCGTTCTTAGATGTTAATGGAAATGGTATTAGAGATAATGATGAAACAACTTTACAAAATGTGGTTTTAAAAATAAATAAAAAAGAAGTATTAACAGATGTTAATGGAGAAGCTACAATGCTAAATTTATTAAAAGATGAATATGATTTTGATGCTTTTTCATTAGAAAAATTAAATGGTTGGTTTCCAAACATTAACAGTACCATAATCATTCAAAAAGACGATATCGTTTATGTTCCTTTTGTTAGAGGTGTAAAAGTGTATGGAGATGTTGTATTAGACAGACAAAAAATTGCTGTTGCAGAAAAAACTCCAATGGATCTATCAAGAATAAAAATTAGTGCAACAATTGGTAAAAAAGTATATAGCGCATTAACAAATAATAATGGTCGTTTCGAGTTTTATTTACCTTTTGGAGATTATATAATTACAATGGATGAAGGTATTTTAAATAGTAGATTACAAATTACAAGAAACAATATTCCACTAAAATTAAAAAACACTCAAGATGGCGTTTATATCTCGTTTTACCTTATAGAAAAACGTAGAAAAGTAATTTTTACAGATTTCACTAAAAAGAAAAATTAATATCAGCTTTATTCTTACATTTGTAAGTCCTAAGAAACTACAACTTTTTAGTGATTAATATTCTATAAATGAGACTACACAGAAATTTAACATATGCCGTAATCGATAGCTTGCGCGATGTTTTTAATGAAGGAGAATATGCTGGTAAAGCAGTAGAAAAGGCACTAAAGAGAGACAAACGTTGGGGAAGCAGAGATCGTAAATTTGTTGCAGAAACAATTTATGAAATTGTGAGATGGAAACGTTTATATGCAGAAATTGCAAACGTAAATGAACCTTTTGATAGACCAAATTTATGGCGATTGTTTACTGTTTGGTGTGTGTTAAAGGGCATACCACTACCCGATTGGAATCAAATTAAAGAGACTCCAACCAGAAGAATAAAAGGGAGATTTGATGAGCTTTCTAAAATAAGAAAATACAGAGAATCTATTCCAGATTGGATGGACGAAATTTGTGTTAAAGAATTAGGAGAAAAATTATGGACGAAAGAAATGGCCGCTTTAAACAAACAAGCTGACGTTGTTTTAAGAGTAAATACTTTAAATATTACTAAAGAAAAACTACAAAAAGAATTAGAACAAGAAAGTATTTTTACAGAAACACTTCCTAATCATCCTGATGCTTTAAAATTGGTAGAAAGAGCAAATGTTTTTAAAACTGACGCTTTTAAAAAAGGATATTTTGAAGTTCAAGATGCTTCTTCTCAATTAGTTGCTGCATATTTAGATGTGCAACCAGGAATGAAAGTAATAGATACTTGTGCTGGTGCTGGCGGAAAAACACTGCATTTATCAGCATTAATGCAAAACAAAGGACAAATTATTGCAATGGATATTTACGAAAGTAAATTGCGTAAATTAAAAGTAAGAGCAAAAAGAAATAAAGCACACAACATCGATTTAAAAGAAATAAACTCTACCAAAGTAATTAAGAAATTACACAACAAAGCAGATAGAGTTTTAATTGATGCTCCTTGTTCTGGCTTAGGTGTTTTAAAAAGAAATCCAGATTCTAAGTGGAAATTACAACCAGAATTTATAGACAACATCAAAGCGATACAACAAGATATTTTGCAAAGTTATTCTAAAATGGTAAAACCTGGCGGTAAGCTAGTGTATGCAACCTGCTCGGTGCTTCCATCTGAAAATCAAGAACAAGTAAAACAGTTTTTAACATCAGAATCAGGAAAAGAGTTTATATTTGTATCCGACAAAAAAATATTGGCTTCAGAATCTGGCTATGATGGATTCTACATGGCATTATTAGAAAAAAATACGGTTTCATAAATTATTGCTAATTTTGAAATTTAAATTGCTGAAAAAGAAATAATTTTTAACGTTTAAAAAATTTATAACATGATTAAAAAATTACTCTTTTTTGTGTGCTTTTTAGCATCAGCTGTTGTTGTTGCGCAAGAATCATATTACAGCGATGTTGACTTAACTTTAACTGGTATTCAATTAAAAAACGCATTAGCAACAAAAATTACAAACACCCATACTAGAAAACTAGATTACTCGCCAGATATTTGGACAGCGAGTAAAATTACAGATGCAAATCTAACCAATGCCAATGAAGTAATATTATTTTACGGTTGGGAAAATGGTACTGATAGTGATGATACCAACGATTTGTACAGATCTAATACTTTACAAGACACAGGAAGTGGTGATTCTTTTAGATGGAACAGAGAACATGTATATTCTAAATCTCTTGCAAATCCAAGTTTAACAACAGATAATCCAGGTCCTGGAACAGATGCACACAATTTAAGACCAGCAGATAGAACTAGAAATTCTACGAGAAACAATTTTAAATTTGGCGCTGGTTCTGGAATTCCTTCTGGTTTTTCTTCGGTAACTTACGCAGGTCCATCTGGACCAAATACAAATGCTTGGTTTCCTGGTGATGAATGGAAAGGCGATGTTGCTAGAGTTGTAATGTATATGTATTTACGTTATGGCGATCAATGTTTACCTACTGGTGTTGGTATTGGAGACAAACAATTTACACCAGATGATATGATTGACTTATTTTTACAATGGAATGTAGAAGATCCTGTTTCTGATTTAGAAAAAAAACGTAATACATATCACGAAGACACAACAAATAATACAACAGCACAAGGAAACAGAAACCCTTTTATAGACAATCCATATTTGGCTACTAGAATTTGGGGCGGAAATTCTGCACAAGATACTTGGGGTATTTACACAGGTTCTGATACTGAAGCTCCTACTGCTCCAACAAATGTTGTTGCAAGTAATATTGGTTTAACTTCTGTAGATTTATCTTGGACAGCCTCTACAGATAATGTTGGTGTAACTGGTTACAATGTATATGTAAATGATGTTTTAACTTCTCAAACAGCAAATACAACAATTACTGTTTCTGGCTTAAAAACAAATACTTCGTATGCTTTTACTGTTGAAGCGAAAGATATTATCAATAATAAATCAGCAAAAAGTACGGTTGTAAATGCTACAACTTTACCAGACACAACAGCTCCAAGTGTACCAACAAATATTGTGGCAAGTAATATTTCTGGTACAACGTTTAAAATTACTTGGAATGCATCTACTGACAATACTGCTGTAATTGGTTATGATGTTTTTGTTGATGGAACTCTTAAAGCTTCAACAACAACTGAATTAACTTATACTGTTACAGGTTTAACAGCTTCTACAACATATGCTGTTACCATTTTAGCTAAAGATGCTGCCGATAATAAATCTGCACAAAGTGCTGCTGTAAATGTTACGACTACAGATGGTTCTTCTAATGGTGTAACTGAATTGTTTATATCAGAATATGTAGAACCAGATGGTGGAAATAACAAAGCCATAGAAATTGTAAACTTAACAAGTGCTTCTATTGACTTAAGTACATACTCAATTAAAAAACAATCTAACGGGGGTTCTTGGGTTGATGAATTACCACTTAATAAATCAGAATTTTTAGTAAATTCAGCAAATACAAGTATTATATCAAATGATGTTTTTGTAATTATACACGGTGGTAGTTCAGATGCTACATTAACAAGTAATGCTGATTTGATTGTTCCAAGTAATACTAGCGCTCCTTATATGTTTGCTTCACCAGTAAATTTTAATGGAAATGATCCAGTTGGTTTATTTAAAAATGGGGTGTTAATAGATATTGTTGGACAAGAAAATAATACAAGTAAAGATTATGAAAATATGACTTTACGTAGAAAAGCTACTATTTCAACACCAAATGCAACTTATGATGCAAATGAATGGGATAGTTTTCCTGCAAATACTTTTGACGGAATTGGAAGTCATACTGCAACATTAAGTGTAGAGAAAATTGACAATGGTTTGTTTAAATTGTATCCTAATCCATCAAACGGTTCTTACTTAAACATAGTAAATCCTTCTTCTGTTAAAATAAACGAAATAAAGATATATACAATCAACGGAAAAGAAATAAAATCTATTTCAAATCCAACATCAACAATTAATCTAAACGGTATTTACAACGGTTTGTACATTATCAAATTAATATCTGATAAAGGCACAAGCATACAGAAACTCATAAAAAACTAAATTCATAAAAGCGACTTTCGAGTCGCTTTTTTTTTGTTTAAAACATCGTGTATAACTCTTTAAATCAACATAATTTTTAAAGAAGAAATTCAAGGATTTGTATTAAATTTGCATTTTAAACAACATACAAACACACACTAAATGATTCATTTCTTTGGAAACCAATACAGCAAAGTATTTGCCGTTCAAACAGCAAAAGAATTATCTACCAAAAACAGTAACAAATTAAATTGGCTTTTTGGCAATCAACCTAAAATAAACATGGCGTCTCTCGACGCTTTTTTTATTGGTCCTCGTGCCGCAATGATTACTCCTTGGAGTACAAATGCCGTTGAAATTACTCAAAATATGGGCATTAAAGGAATCATTAGAATTGAAGAGTTTGTTGCTTCAACAAAAGAATTTTCTGCTTTTGATCCCATGATTTCTCAAAAATTCGAAAGTTTGCATCAAGCCATTTTTACGGTTGATGTAACTCCAGAAAAAGTACTAAAAATTGATAATATTGCTGCTTATAATCAGCAAGAAGGATTGGCATTGAATGATGAAGAAGTAGTGTATTTAGAAAATTTAACGAAAAAATTAAACCGAAAACTAACAGATTCTGAAGTATTCGGATTTAGTCAAGTAAATTCAGAACACTGTCGTCATAAAATATTTAACGGAACCTTTATAATTGATGGTGATGAGAAACCAGTATCATTATTTAAGATGATTCGCAAGACCTCAGAAGCAAATCCAAATGATATTGTTTCTGCCTACAAAGACAACGTAGCTTTTGTTAAAGGTCCAAGAGTTGAACAGTTTGCGCCAAAAAGTGCAGACAAACCAGATTACTACGAAATTAAAGAGTACGAATCTGTCATTTCTATCAAAGCAGAAACGCATAACTTTCCAACAACTGTAGAACCATTTAATGGAGCAGCAACAGGTTCTGGAGGAGAAATTAGAGACAGATTAGCTGGCGGAAAAGGTTCTTTACCTTTAGCTGGAACTGCGGTGTATATGACTTCCTATTCTCGTTTAGAAAAGAATCGCCCGTGGGAACAAGCAATGACTGAACGCGATTGGCTGTATCAAACTCCGATGGATATTTTAATTAAAGCAAGTAATGGAGCATCAGATTTCGGAAACAAATTTGGGCAACCATTAATTTGTGGTTCTGTCTTAACTTTTGAACACGAAGAAAATGCTGCTTCAAGTAATGCAAAACCAAGAAAATTGGGTTACGATAAAGTAATAATGCAAGCTGGTGGAATTGGTTATGGAAAAGCAAATCAAGCTATAAAAGACAAACCAAAAGTTGGCGATAAAATTGTAATTCTTGGTGGAGATAATTACAGAATTGGAATGGGAGGCGCAGCAGTTTCATCTGCAGATACTGGAGCATTTTCTTCCGGAATTGAATTAAACGCCATTCAACGTTCAAATCCAGAAATGCAGAAGAGGGCATCCAACGCCATTCGCGGAATGGTAGAAAGTGAAGAAAATTTTATTGTTTCTATTCATGATCATGGTGCTGGCGGACATTTAAATTGTTTATCAGAATTGGTAGAAGAAACTGGTGGAAACATCGATTTAGATAAGCTACCAGTTGGAGATCCAACGTTATCAGCAAAAGAAATTATTGGTAATGAATCTCAAGAACGTATGGGATTGGTTATTGGAAAAGAAAATATAGAAACACTTCAACGAATTGCAGAGCGTGAGCGCTCACCAATGTACACTGTTGGTAATGTTACCAACGATCATCGTTTTACATTTAAATCTAAAACTACGGGAGAAAAACCAATGGATTTAGACTTGCATGATATGTTTGGAAGTTCTCCAAAAACCATCATGACGGATTCAACAATCGTTAGAAATTATCAAGAATTGAACTATACTTTAGATAATTTTCATGATTATCTAGAGCAAGTATTGCAATTAGAAGCAGTTGCTTGTAAAGATTGGTTGACAAATAAAGTTGACAGATGTGTTGGTGGTAAAGTAGCCAAGCAACAATGTGTTGGGTCATTACAAATTCCGTTGAATAATGTAGGCGTTATGGCGTTGGATTACAAAGGAAAAGAGGGTATTGCAACATCAATTGGGCACTCGCCTATTTCTGGGTTAATTCATCCAGAAGCAGGAAGTAGAAATTCGATTACAGAATCTCTAACCAATATTATTTGGGCGCCTTTAAAAGATAATTTAAAAAGTGTTTCATTGTCTGCAAATTGGATGTGGCCTTGTAAAAATGAAGGTGAAGATTCGCGTTTATACAAAGCCGTAAAAGCAATATCCCAATTTGCTATCGATTTAGGAATCAATGTTCCAACAGGAAAAGATTCGCTTTCTATGAAACAAAAATATCCTGAAGGAGATGTTATTTCTCCTGGAACCGTTATTATTTCTGCTGCTGGAAATTGTAATGAAATCAGCAAAGTTGTAGAACCTGTTTTACAAGTTGGTGGTGGAAATATCTACTATATTAATATTTCTCAAGACGATTTTAAATTAGGTGGAAGTTCTTTCAATCAAGTTTTAAATACGATTGGAAATGAAGCTCCAGATGTAAAAAATGCCGCTTTTGTAAAAGATACTTTTAATACAATTCAAAATTTAATTAAAGATGATAAAATTAAGGCAGGACACGATGTTGCTTCTGGTGGTTTGATTACAACATTATTAGAATTGTGTTTTGCTGACAACAATTTAGGAGCAGATTATGATATTTCTTCTTTAAATGAAGAAGATTCTATAAAAGTGTTGTTTGCTGAAAACTCTGGAATTATTTTTCAAGCAGATGCTTCAGTAGAAACCATTTTATCAGGAAATAATATTGCCTTTTTCACTATTGGAACCGCAAACAATTCAGGAATTGTTTCGATAAAAAACAATGCTGATAAATTTTCATTATCAGTTTCTGAAATGAGAAACGTCTGGTACAATACTTCTTTCTTATTAGATCAAAAACAAACAGCAAACGGATTGGCAAAAGCAAGAATTGAAAACTTTACAAATCAGCCATTGCAATATACATTTCCAACTCATTTTACAGGGAAATTAGAAGATGTCATTGCGAGTGGAACGAAGCAATCTGCTAATAGTAATGAGATTACTTCGTCGCAAACTCCTCGTAATGACGGAAAACGTCCAAAAGCTGCCATCCTTAGAGAAAAAGGATCTAACTCAGAACGTGAAATGGCAAATGCGATGTACTTAGCTGGATTTGATGTAAAAGATGTGCATATGACAGACATCATTTCTGGTAGAGAAAATTTAGAAGACATTCAGTTTTTAGGAGCTGTTGGTGGATTTTCAAATTCGGATGTGTTAGGTTCTGCAAAAGGTTGGGCTGGCGCGATTAAATACAACGAAAAAGCACATACTGTCATTAATAATTTCTTTAAAAGAGAAGACACTTTATCTGTCGGAATTTGTAATGGTTGTCAGTTGTTTATGGAGTTAGAGTTGATACATCCAGAACATACAATTCACGGAAAAATGCTACACAACGATTCTAAAAAACACGAAAGTGCGTTTACATCTGTTAAAATTCAAGAAAATAATTCGGTGATGTTATCGAGTTTAGCAGGAAGTACTTTAGGCGTTTGGATTTCTCACGGAGAAGGAAAGTTTAAGCTAACAGAACCTGAAGAAAGCTACAATATTGTTGCAAAATATGGTTATGCTGATTATCCATCAAATCCAAATGGATCTGACTTTAATACGGCAATGATGAGCGATAGAACAGGTCGTCATTTAGTAATGATGCCACATATTGAGCGTTCTACTTTTCAATGGAACTGGGCAAATTATCCGCAAGGAAGAAAAGATGAGGTTTCACCTTGGTTAGAAGCATTTGTAAATGCTAAAAACTGGGTTAAAAATATTAATAAGTAAGACAAAGTTCAATTAAATTTTAATTAATTTTTTATATCAAACTGTCACATATTACTTTTTGCATTGTCTTTTACATAAACAAATAAGAATCAATTATGAATAAAATCACAAAACTTACAGGAATACTAGTCTTTTTCTTACTAACAGTTTCAATTGTAGCACAAACAAAAGTTAATGCTTCAGATATTATGAGAGACATTAAAAAAGGTAAAAATATTACATACAAAAACGCAACAATTGTAGGTGTTTTAGATTTTACTTTTATGGATGAACAATTAGATAAATTACCAAAAAAAAGAAGGAGTTGGTGGGGCAATAATAATTCTAATAACAAAATAGAAAAACAAATTGATCAGAAAATTTCATTTGAAAATTGCACATTTGAAGACAACGTTTTTGCATATATACATGAAGAAAATTCTGGTTATACATTTATAGCAAATTTTGAAGATGATGTAATTTTTAAAAATTGTATTTTTAAAGAAATGGCTTTTTTTAAATATTCTCACTTTAGTACAAAAGCCGATTTTTCTGACAGCAAATTTAATGGCGATTCTACATTTAAATATGCAAAATTTAATAGAAATAGTGATTTTTCAAATACAGTTTTTAATGAAGAATCAACATTTAAATACGCTGTTTTTAATAGAAATATAAGCTTCTCAAATGCTATTTTTAAAGAAACAGCAACTTTTAAATATGCAAAATTTAAAAATGGAGTGTCATTTAATAAAACTCGTTTTGAAGAAAATTTAGATATTAAATATGTAAATGTGAATGGTAAATTTGAAATTTCTGGAATGCATGTAGAATATGATATTGACTCAAAATACGCTAGTATTAATGGCGAAAAATTTAGTTACCAATAAAAAACACGTATAAATACCTATTGAATTTAAACTAATAACTATATATCTTGCGAAGGTAATTATGATCCCTGAAAAAGATATTATAATATAGTTTAAGTGAGATTAGGGGCTGACTTATTCTTAAAAAAGCTGGCTTTATTAAAATAAAGTCAGCTTATTATAAACCTTTTTAAATATATACAAATGCGTTATCTCTTCAGATAACGCATTTTTATTTATATTGCTTCAATATTTTAAATATGAGCAACTCAAAACGATTATTTGATTTTATTTATCAGCAACAAGAAAATTTTCCACAAGAAAAATGTTACGTCTTTAAAAAAGAGAATAATTGGAAATCGATATCTACTCAACAATTTTTAGAACAAGCAAATATTGCAAGTAGAGCTTTATTAAACTTAGGCATAAAACCTAATGATAAAATTGCCGTAATAAGTTCTAATAACAGACCTGAATGGCATGTTTTAGATATTGGGGCTTTGCAAATTGGCGCACAAAACGTTCCGTTATACCCTACATTGGCAGAAAAAGATTATGAATATATTATCAATCATTCGGATGCTGTTTATTGCTTCGTTTCTGATAAAGAATTGTTATCAAAGGTAACTGCCATTAAAGAGAAAACACAGTTGAAAGGTGTTTTTACTTTTGATGAAATCAATGTTAAAACCAATTGGAAGACTTTTTTAAAATTGGGGAAATCAGAAGGAAATCAATCTTTAGTTGAAGCGCTTAAAAAAGCTGTAAAACCTGATGATTTAGCAACAATTATTTACACTTCTGGTACAACTGGTACGCCAAAAGGCGTAATGTTATCACATAGAAATATAGTAGAAAATACACTTGTAAGCGCAGACGCTTTAGATTTAAAAGGCAATCATCATAGAGTTGTCAGTTATTTGCCAATCAATCATATTTTTGAACGTTTTGCTTCTTATTATTATCATTTAATGGGATTTGAAGTTCATTTTGCAGAATCGATAGATAAACTCGGAGATAATCTAAGAGAAATAAAACCACATTTCATTCCCGTTGTTCCAAGGTTGATAGAAAAAATTTTTGATAAAATTGTTTCTAAAGGAAGTGAGTTATCTGGAATAAAAAAAAGCCTCTTTTTTTGGGCTTTAGCTTTGGCCGAGAAATACAAACCATACAATCAAAACTCTACTTTTTACAATTTTAAATTAAGAATAGCTAGAAAACTAATTTTTAGTAAATGGAAAGAAGCTTTAGGTGGCCAATTACACTTTATGGTTTCTGGAAGCGCTCCTTTACAAGAACGTTTGATAACCATATTTACTGCAGCAGGAATTCCGATTTTTGAAGGTTATGGAATGACAGAAACATCACCAGGAGTTTCTATTAACGATTTAAGAAACGGTGGGTTTAAAGTGGGTACAGTTGGAAAAATATTAAAAGATATTGAAGTTAAAATTGCTGATGACGGAGAAATTTTAGTTAAAGGTTCTAATGTAATGCTAGGTTATTACAAAAACAAGGAGTTAACAAACAAAACGATTATTGACGGGTTTTTACATACTGGAGATATAGGAACGTTAGATAAAGATGGCTTTTTAAAAATTACAGATCGTAAAAAAGAAATGTTTAAAACTTCTGGTGGTAAATATATTGCTCCGGCTGCTTTAGAAAGTATTTTAAAACAATCTCGTTTTATAGAACAAGTAATGGTTATTGGAGAAAGTCAGAAAATGCCAGCAGCATTAATACAAGTTAATTTTGATTTTGTAAAGGAATGGGCAAAAAGAAAGAACTTCAACATTACAAATGTAGCAACAGATATAAATTTAATTTCTAGAATACAGAAAGAAATAGATACTTGTAATGCAAATTTCGGTAATTGGGAAAAAATTAAAAAATTTGAAATTACTCCAGAAGAATGGACAATTGAAGATGGCTTACTAACGCCAACTATGAAAATGAAACGTAAAAACATCAAAGAAAAATACAAACATTTGTTTCAGAAAATCTATTCTGATTAAAATAATAACTAGATAGATTTCACTTGTTAAATCGACCTATTTTTTATACTTTGCACTACTTTCAAATAATTACTCTATGTCATCAACAATTACAAGGTTATTCGATTTCCCATATTCTCAACTAGAAAAATACAATTTAGATAAAGCATTTACTTCTTTTAAAGATGGTAAATGGCACTCAACCACAACAAAAGAATATATAGATCAGGCAAATCAAATTAGCCGTGGTTTATTACGTTTAGGGGTAAAAAAAGATGATAAAATTGCCGTAATATCAACCACAAACAGAACAGAGTGGAATATTTTAGATATTGGAATTTTACAATTAGGAGCACAAAATGTTCCTATTTATCCAACCATTTCTAAAGAAGATTATGAATATGTGTTGAATCACTCTGAAGCTACCTATTGTTTTGTTTCTGATACATCAATTCTTGAAAAACTAAATCAAGTTAAAGGGAAAACAAAATTAAAAGGAGTATATACATTTGATGATATCAATGGAGAGCATAATTGGAATGAAGTTTTGCAATTAGGAAGTGATGAAAGTAATCAACCAGAAGTTGAAACTTGTAAAGATGCGGTTACTTCTAATGACTTAGCAACATTAATTTACACATCTGGAACAACGGGAAAACCAAAAGGTGTAATGTTATCTCATGGTAATATTGTATCTAATGTGTTAGCAAGTGAAAAGAGAGTTCCACTTGTTAGTGGTAAAAGTCAAGCATTGAGTTTTTTACCCGTTTGTCATATTTTTGAGAGAATGATTTTATATCTATATCAATATTGTGGTGTAGAAATTTATTTTGCAGAATCTATTGAAAAAATGAGTGATAATTTAAAAGAAATTAAACCTCATGTAATGACTGCTGTACCTAGATTATACGAAAAAGTTTTTGATAAAATTTATGGTAATGGATCCGAGTTAAAAGGAATCAAACAAAAATTATTTTATTGGGCAATAGAAATTGGTTTACAATACGAACCTTATGGAGCAAACGGTTGGTGGTATGAGAAAAAATTAAATTTAGCACGTAAATTAATCTTTTCAAAAATAAAAGAAGGTTTAGGTGGTAGATTAGATTTAATGGTTTCTGGAAGTGCAGCTTTACAACCAAGATTAACACGTTTTTTTGCGGCAGCAGAAATGCCAATTATGGAAGGTTATGGATTAACTGAAACCTCTCCTGTTGTATCTGTAAATGATCAAAATAATGGAGGTTTTAGAGTTGGTACAGTTGGTAGGATTATAGATAAGGTAGAAGTTAAAATTGCAGAAGATGGAGAAATTTTGGTAAAAGGACCAAACGTTATGTTAGGGTATTATAAAGATCCGGAAAAAACTGCAGAAGTTATGACTGGTGATTATTTTCATACGGGAGATATTGGCGAAGTATCTAAAGATGGCTTTTTAAAAATCACAGATCGTAAAAAAGAAATGTTTAAAACTTCTGGGGGAAAATATGTTGCTCCTGCATTAATTGAAAATCAACTTAAACAATCACGTTTTATTGAACAAGTTATGGTGGTTGGCGAAAATGAAAAAATGCCAGCAGCAATTATTCAACCAAATTTTGTGTTCGTAAGAGATTGGGCCAAAATTCATAATATCACTTTAGGCGATAATAAAGATCTCGTTACAAATGAAAAAGTTATACAACGAATTGAAGAAGAAGTTGTTATTTGTAATTCAAATTTCGGAAAATGGGAAACTATTAAGAAATTTAAATTAACTCCAGACGAATGGTCTATTGATGCTGGTCATTTAACTCCTACAATGAAAATGAAACGAAAAGTAATAAAAGAGGTTTATAAAGACCTGTACGAAGAAATTTATAGGGGATAAAAATAAAAACCGTTACTATATAGTAACGGTTTTTTTATGCCCATTTTTCTTAGTTAAATTTTTATTTTATTCTAAAAATAAAAAGTATATATTTGCACCGAATTTAATTTAGGAATTCAAATTCCTAATACTCCCTTAAATACGAAACGATAAACAACCCTAGTTTATCAGATGAATTCCCTTAAAATTCGTCATTAATAGTACTACCCACTAACCTAAATAAGATATAATACAATGTAAAATCGTATTTATATTTTAAATTTTATGAAAAAAATCATTGTAATGACATTCCTATTGGTGTGTACATTTGTTAATGGTCAAATCATATTTTCTCATGAAAGAGAAATTAAAAGTAAAGAAAACTATACTGCAAAAGATATAGATTTCTTTAACTATACAGATAATATTAATTTATCTGGAACTCTACTTACACCAAAAACCTCCTACAAAAAAATTGTTATTATAATTCCTGGCTCAGGAAAAGACACCCGATATTCACATTATAAATTAGCGGCGGCATTATTAGAAAACAATATTGCTGTTTATCGTTATGATGAGCGTGGAGTTGGAAAATCTGAAGGTCATTTTACTTCAGCAATAGATCGTTTAACAGATGATGTTTCTTATTGCATAAAATACTTAAAATCTTTACCCGAACTTAAAGGCAAAGAAGTTGGTGTTCTCGGACACAGTTTAGGAGGAATGGCTTCTGCTATTGCTACCAATAATAGTAAAAACTCAACAACAAAAGTTGACTTTCTGATAGAGATTGCATCGCCAGTAAAAAACTTTTCGAATGCTTCTAAATATCAAATAACCACCTTACCACAATACAAAATCAAAAATAAATCTGAAAAAGAAACTCTTTCGCTATTAGATACATTAATACAAATTACGAATCAGAATAAAAATAAAAGTGATATCGAAATTAGAGAAATAGGAATTAAAATCATCAAAGAAAAAGGTTTTAATATTAATGATATTAAATTTTGGAGCTTAACGCACATTAATCTTTTTAAACAAGATTATGAAACTGTTTATAAGCAGCTTCAAATCCCGACCATTTATCTCATTGGTACTAATGATAAGTTTGTAAACCCTACACAAGAAGTTCGCTTATTAAAAAAATATAATAACCCCTTAATAACGGTAAAAGTAATGAAGAATTTAAATCATTATTTAACCGCTGGCGTTTTGCAACCAAATGTTATTTATAACATTGATAAAAAAGCAACAGACACGATTATTAACTGGATACAAAAAATTTAATTTTTGAATTAAATAAAAATTTTAGTCCGGTTTATTGTCAAAAAAGACGAATCACAGAATCCCTAAAATGTGATGTTGCTAATTGAGTCCCTACAGTATTAGCAATTGTTAAAAGCATCGTTTTTCAATTAAAAATTATATAAAAATCGTCAGTAGTAATAGTTAGTTAATCCTAATTATTAAACTGAGAATAAAGATGTTAACCCCTCCTAGGCGGCATCTGTTCTTAAGAGCAGGTGCTATAGGATGGATTAACAAAAAAGTAAAAATTAATAGTAATCCTTAAACATGTGTATTATGAAAAATGTATCAAAATCAGTAACAAGTTTATTCTTAATAGGAATAGTTACAGTAATCCAAGCTCAAAAAAGTAGTCAAACAGGAGTTTCTTTTGTAATGGATTTAAAACCTGTATTACAACTAGAAATGACATCGCCCGAACAAATTAATTTTGTTTTTAACAACAAAAAAGAACTTGCAAACGGAATTGTAAAAAATGCAGCAACCATTTTAAAAGTAACTTCTACTGTTAAATGGGATTTATATGCTGTTGGCAGAACTACAAAAAATAATCCAAACGGAAATACATTTTGGGAACAAGAAAAAAGTTATAGTTCAACTGTAAATTCAGTTGCAAATTTACCACTTAGCTTATTAGAAATTAAACAAAGTCAAATTAACACAGCAACTGAAGGAAGTTTAGCTACATATCCTGATTATAGTCAAGATTTTGCAAATCCTTTTAGATCAAGTGCTGGTAATAGTTTATATGTTGCAGCTGACGGCTCTGCAACACCGCCAAATAGAAGTGGAAAATATATTGCAGGTCAAAGCGGAATTTCTAGTGGAGATAAAAAAGATTATATGCCTGCTGGGAGCTTTTACTCTAACATAAAAAAGAAAGATCCAAACTTTTATTATAAAATTGATTATAGAATATTACCTGGATATCCAGCTATTTTTCCAAATGCTTATAACTCAGATGCAACCGTTGCAGAAAACATTGTTGCTAGTGCAAATGCCAATACAGTTTTAGTTGGTGGTGCCGCAAGTAATAGAAATAAAAGTTTTGCAGAACCAGGAGCATATAGAATGTATGTGCAATATGTATTATTAGAAGACCAATAAAAAATTAGTAATTAAAAATATTGTATAATTAGATTTCGTTTATACTTTATTGTGTATTAAGGATACATTTAAAAGCGTTGCCAAAAGGCAACGCTTTTTGTTTTTTAAAAAACTAATGTTTTAATGCTTCTCTTTTTAATAATTTAGGAAACTTCTTTTTAAATCGATTTAATCTAGGAATAGAAACATTCTTAACATACGAATTATTTGGATTCAGTTTTTCATAATTTTGATGGTATTCTTCAGCTTGATAAAAATGCACCAACTTCGTAACTTCTGTTACAATTTTACCATTATAATAGGAGTCGTTAAGTTTTTTTATATACTTTTCAATAATTACTTTTTCAGAATCGCTTGTATAAAATGCAATAGATCTGTATTGAGTACCATAATCTGGATGTTGCCCATTTTTTGTTGTTGGATCATGAGAACCAAAAAATACTTTAACCAACGTTTTAAAACTCACTTTTTTAGGATTGTAATATACAGCAACAGATTCTGCGTGTCCTGTTCTTCCTGTTCCAATAGATTGATATGTTGGGTTATTAGTAAATCCGCCAGCATATCCAGAAACAGCATCTTCTACTCCATCAACACTTTCAAAAATGGCCTCTACACACCAAAAACATCCACTTGCAAAATAGGCTATTTTAAGTTCTTGATTTTCTGATTTGTATAACGTTGTTTGTTCTAATGGGTTTGAGAAACTCATCAAAAAAAAGAATAAAAAAGTAAAAACTACTGCTGATAAAGGTTTGATAAATTTCATAAAATTGATTTCTATTTTTAAACTTGGTCGTAAGATAAAAAGAAATTGTACAATTGTTAAAAACTTTAGCAATCCGAATACAAGATTAGTTGTAAAACTATATCGAGTTACTTACATTTGTTTACCTAAATATTATTCGTTTTAATGGAACAGTTTATAGTATCTGCACGTAAATATAGACCTCAGGTTTTTGCCGATGTTGTTGGTCAACAAGCAATTACCAATACGTTAGAAAATGCTATAAAAAACAATCATTTAGCACAAGCATTATTATTTACAGGACCACGAGGTGTTGGTAAAACTTCTTGTGCAAGAATATTAGCAAAACAGATAAATCAGGCAGGAACTATTGCTACAGATGAAGATTTTGCATTTAATATTTTCGAATTAGATGCTGCATCAAATAACTCTGTTGATGATATTAGAAGTTTAACCGAACAAGTTAGAATTCCACCTCAAACAGGTAATTTTAAAGTTTATATTATTGATGAAGTTCACATGCTTTCTCAAGCAGCTTTTAATGCCTTTTTAAAAACATTAGAAGAACCGCCAGCACATGCTATTTTTATATTAGCAACCACAGAAAAACATAAAATAATTCCAACTATTTTATCTCGTTGTCAAATATTTGATTTCAAGAGAATTAGTGTTTTAGATGCTAAAAATTATTTAAAAATAATTGCAGAAAAAGAAGGGGTTTCTGCGGATGATGATGCGCTTCATATTATTGCTCAAAAAGCAGACGGAGCCATGAGAGACGCCTTGTCAATTTTTGATAGAGTTGTTAGTTTTTCTGGCAAAAAGCTAACAAGAGAAGCCGTTACTCAAAATTTAAATGTACTAGATTATGATATCTATTTTAACATTACAGAATTAGTTCTTGAACATAAAATTCCAGGAATTTTAGTTGCTTTTAATGAAGTCTTATCCAAAGGATTTGAAGGCCATCATTTTATCAATGGGTTGGCTTCTCATTTTAGAGATTTATTAGTTGCAAAAGATAAAGCAACTATAGAATTACTTGAAGTTGGTGATGCTGCAAAAAAGAAATATTTAGAACAATCTACCAAAGCAAGTGTACAATTTTTAGTTGCTGCAATTAACAAAGCAAACGATTGTGATTTAAGTTACAGAACAAGTAAAAATCAACGATTACTGGTAGAATTAACTTTAATGCAAATTGCCTCTATCAATTTTGATGGAGAAAAAAAAAAGTCAGCTAACTACATAATTCCTGCAACATTTTTTACTTCACTTTCTCCAGCTGCAAAATCAATTGTAAAAATTACAGAAAGTAAAAAGACAATTGCTAAGGTAGAAGAACCAAAAACTCCAACCAAAAAAGTTTTACCAAAGCCAATTCTTAAAAACGTTACTAGAAGAACTTCTTCATTATCTTTAAAAAGTGTTCATATTAAGAAAGAAGAAAAAAAAGAAGTTGTCTTAGATGAAAATTATGATAATCATCCAAAAGATGCATTTACACAAAAAGAACTTGAAAAAGTTTGGAAATTATATCACACCACATTAATTAAAAGAGGCCAGCAAAGTATTGCAGCATCTTTTAATGCTGATCTTCCGGTTTTAAAAGATAATTTTACTATTAGTTTGACTTTGCCTAATACTTTAATGCAAGATCAAATAGAAAAAGAAAAACCCAAACTCATAAAACATTTAAGAACTGCCTTAAATAATTATGCCATTCAACTCTCAATAATTGTAAATGAAACAGTTACCAAAAAATTTGCATATACTAAGAAAGAAAAATATGATAAATTACTAGAGAAAAATCCAACATTAGCAAAATTAAAGGACGTATTTAAATTAGACGTATAACGTTATTAACACAGAAAAAGCTTCTCTGATACCACTATTTATTTATCTTTAAACATCTTAAAAATTTAAGCCTTTGAAAGTATTCAAGAAGATTTTATTTGGTATTGCCTTTTCACCAAATTTAAAAGCCAATTTATTTGAAGCCGTACGGATTTCGAATATTTTTGAGGCTGAGTTGGTTGGTGTTCATGTTGGAGATAAAACAACTGATAAAGAAGAGCAACTTCAATCATTGTTAGATGAAGTTCCTAAATTAAATACACCAATAAAAACAATTTGGCAAAAAGGAAAACCTGTAGATGTTATCTTAAAAACTTGTAATAAAGAACAAATAGAATTGTTAATTTTAGGTGCATTACAAAAAGAAAATTTATTTAAATATTATGTTGGGTCTATTGCTAGAAAATTAACAAGAAAAGCACCTTGTTCTGTTTTATTATTGATAAAACCTTCGGTAATAAGAGTTCCTTGTAAACACATTATTGTTAATGGTTTAAAAGACAAAAAAACAAAAGATACCATTAAAACTGCTTTTAAAGTTAGTAACTTATTAGATTGTAAAAGGGTAACAATTGTAGAAGAAATTAGCCAAGCAGAATTAGATATAAAAGTAAATGATGATACTTCTTTACGCAAAACTAACATTGCTAAAGAGCGTATAAAAAAACGAGAAGACCTACGTGTAGAAAAAATATTAAGCGAAATTGATTGTAAAGAAACTACATTAAAAATTCAGAGTATATTTGGTAGAAGAGGATATTCTATAGGTCATTATGCAAAAGTAAAAAGAGCAGATTTGCTAATTATGAACGCTCCTTTAAAAACAAAATTAATTGATAGAATTTTTCCGCACGATATAGAATATATTTTATCAGAATTACCAACCGACCTTTTAATTGTTAAATAAGATGGCTAAAGCAAATTCATTTAAAATATTTGCAAGAGATATTCCTAAAAATATCTTTTCTGGTTTTGTGGTTTCTTTAATTGCATTACCATTAGGTTTAGGCTTAGCTTTAGCTTCTGGAGCTCCCCCAATTTCTGGTATAATCGCGGCAATTATTGGTGGAATTGTCACTGCAATTTTAGGAGGTTCTAACGTTACTATTACTGGACCCGGAAATGGTTTAGTTGTTGTTGTTTTAGCAGCTATTACGACACTTGGAAATGGCGATATGCAACAAGGTTTCTTATATACTTTGGCGGCAATTATAGTTTCTGGAATTATTATGATTATTCTTGGATTTCTTAGATTAGGTTCTTTAGGAGATTTCTTTCCATCATCTGCAATACAAGGAATGTTAGCTGCAATTGGAATTGGGATTTTTGCTAAACAAATTCATGTAATGTTAGGTAATTTAGATGCAAAAGGAAGTATTATTAAGCTAATTTCAAATATTCCAGAAGGTATAAAATACTATTTAACTACAGATAATATGAGTGTTTTTTATGCTGGATCTGTTGGTATTGTTAGCTTTTTAATTATGGTTTTTTACAGTAAAATTAGAAATCGATATTTTCAGTTAATTCCGGCTCCAATGTGGATTGTTGTTTTAACTGTTGGAATGTATTATTATTTCGATTACTTTTCTGAAGCAATATATCCAATAGAAAAAAGATTTCTAATAACTTTGCCTAATGATGTGTTGTCTAATTTTGCCTTTCCAGATTTTGATAAAGTTTTAGAGCTTGATTTTATAAGTGCTGTAATTAGTATTACATTAATTGCTAGTATTGAGAGCTTATTAAGTATAAAAGCTGTTGATAAGTTAGATCCTCTAAAAAGACGTTCTAATGTAAATAAAGACATTAGAGCATTAGGTTTAGCAACTGTTATAAGTGGATTTTTAGGCGGATTAAATGTTGTTACCGTAATTGCAAGAAGCTCTGTAAATGTTAATAACAAGGCTACAAATCGTTCTGCAAACTTTTTTCATGCAGCATTTTTAGTTCTTTTTATTTTATTATTTGCAACCGAGTTACGCAAAATTCCTTTAGCAGCATTAGCAGCTATATTAGTATATACAGGTTATAAATTAGCGTCTCCAGAAAATATTAGGAAAGTATTTAGAATAGGAAAAGAACAATTATTAATTTTCTTAATCACTTTAATTACCACCATTTCTACAAGTTTAATTATTGGTATTATAATCGGAATTATTTCTACATTTATTATTCATGTAATAATTAATAAAGACATTATGCTATTTGTAAGAAATCTTCTAAAACCAAATGTTTTAATGTTTAAAGAAGATGATAAATATTTTGTTAGTGTAGATAATTTTTCAAGTTTCTTAAACTACACAAAACTAAAATCTAAATTAAATCAAGTTCCTGAAAACGAAGATGTTATTATTGATTTTTCTTTGTGTGATTTTGTAGATCATTCTGTAATGGAAAACATGAATAATTATACAGAAACCTTTAAACGTAAAGGCGGACATTTAGAAATAATTGGTTTAGACAACTACTCTACTCGTAGCGAACATCCTTTTGCTTTGCGTAAAAATATTCCAGATTTTATCAAGCCTAAAAAAGGGGTTTTAACAAAACGCCAAAAATCATTGCAAAAAATTAGTGCCGAATTAAATTGGGATTACTTACAAGTACAAATAAACGAAATTACAGAATTACCAACTTTTGGTTATTTTAAAACCAGAACCATAAATAATGTTTCAAACATAATTTCTAACCATCAATGTTTTTTGTTTGATGTTGAATTTTCTGAAGGAGAAATGATTGCAAAACAAGTTATTAGATCAAGTATGTTTTATATTAAACTTGATAAAGAAATTGCCGAATTCACTTTAGATAAAGAAGGTTTTTTTGAATATATTTATCATTTTACTGGTTTTAAAGATATAGAAATCGAAAATCATCCAGATTTTTCTAAACGCTTCTATTTATCTGGAAAAAATCAAGAAAAAATAAAAGAATTGTTTACGGATGAATTAATTTTATTCTTTGAAAGTAACACATATTACCATATTGAAAGTTCAAAAAACGGATTGTTAATTCTTGGGAAAGAGCGTTTAGCTGGAGTAAAAGAGATTAAAGCAATGGCTGATTTTGGTATCAGATTACAAAAAATAATTTCATCATAAAAGTAGTAGCTTTTTTATTCTTTTTGTTATAAAAAATTGGAGTACTTAAAACGTTAATTTTTTACCTACATATATCAACATGTTTCCTTTTTCAACATTCATTTTTTCTGAATAAGAAGAAATGATATGTATAACACCGTCATTGGTTTTTACAAAAACTGGAATTGAACCAATTTCTGCATTTAGTTTTCCAATTTTATTGATATAATCTTCATTAGAAATTATTTCAACTTCATTCACTTTTGGATTATTTCTTACAACTTCACTTAAATTAATAAAATCATCTGTATGAGAAAACAAGCCAACTTCTGGAGTGTTGTTATCTGAGTTTTTCATTTCGTCTGCAGAAATTAAACGAAACGCACCTTGCTCTCCAAAGTGTTTCTCATATTTTGACAAAGCATATTCATTAATCACAGAACTTCCTGTTAATGCCATCAAATATCCAACATCATTAAGTTCAATATTCTCAGATAAATCATCGTCATAAACACTTGCCTCAATTGCTTCTAATCCTATTGCTTCTGCTTTTTTAATATGATTTGGATTGCTATCTATCAAAACAACTCTTCTATCATTTTGCTTTAAATAAGAAGCTATTAATCGTGATGCTGGCGAAGCACCAATAATTAAAATTCCGTCTGATGACGTTAAAAACACACCCACAATTTTAGCAAATATTCTTGCAGTAGTAGCATTCAATAAAACGGTTCCAAGCACAATCATAAAAACTAAAGGTGTAATATACTCTGCGCCTTCTACGCCTTCTCTTAACAATTTGCTTCCAAATAAAGATGCAATTCCTGCAGCTACAATTCCGCGTGGTCCTACCCAACTAATAAATAGTTTTTCGTTGGTTTTTAATTTTGATTTATACGTGCTTAAAAAAACAGCAATAGGTCTAATTACAAATACAACAACCACAAACAAAACAACTGTTTTCCAATTATAAAGTAGCATTAAATCTTTAATATCAATATTAGCAGCTAACAATATAAATAGAATAGAAATTAGTAAAATACTTAACGATTCTTTAAAGTACAGTAACTCTTTTATATTTTTTAATTTTCCATTTCCTAAAACCATTCCCATTACAACAACAGCTAATAAACCAGATTCATGAGCAAAAACCTCTGATTGAACAAAAACTAATAATACTGTTGATAATGAAACCACATTTAATAAATAATGAGGTATTAACTTTTTATTGATTGCAAATGCTAACGCATGCGCAAATGTAAATCCAAAAGAAGTACCAAATAATATTATTTTACCAAATTCTGTTAATGCAGTTTTTGTAAATCCGCTTCCGCCACCAACACTTATAAATTCAAATACCAAAACGGCAACTAGAGCTCCGATTGGATCAATTAATATTCCTTCCCATTTTAGTACTGCTGATACATCTTTTTTTAACGGTATATTTCTAAGAATTGGTGTAATTACAGTTGGTCCAGTAACGATAATTAATCCAGAAAAAAGGAAAGAAATTTCCCAACTTAGATGAAATAAATAGTGTGCCAAAACACCAGCTCCAAAAAAAGTAACCGCAGAACCAACTGTAATTAATTTAGTAATTGATGGACCTACATTTTTAATTTCATCACGTTTTAATGTCAAGCCTCCTTCAAAAAGAATAATACTAATTGCCAGAGAAACAAAATAATACAATCCATCACCAGGAAATAATCCTTTTTTACCATTCCAAATGGGTTCAATCCATTTAGAACCATCTTCGGTTAAGAATTCAGCGGCAATTGGGCCAACTAGTAAACCAATTAAAATTAATGGTAAAATTGCTGGAATTTTAAATTTCCAAGCTACCCATTGTGCAAATATCCCTAAAATAACAATTCCTGCTAATTCTATCATAGTTTATAAAATATAGAAACGGAAAGATAAAAAAAAAGAAGTATTTAAAAGCAATCTACTCTTAAATAATCCTTAATTTTGTAGTTCACTCTTTTAAAAAATTTATGTTAGGATTACAGTTCGAAACTAAAACTTCTTGGGCAGAAATTGCAAAAGATAATTTGCAGCAAATACTTACAGATCATGCTTTTTTAGAACAAAAAGCAGCATCAAATGCAGTTTCTCTAATTATAAATTATTCTGAAGAAACCAAGTTGGTACAAGCCATGAGCGAAATTGCTATCGAAGAAATGGAGCATTTTAAAATGGTGCATGATTTTATGGTAAAACGTGGAATGGTTTTGGGCAGAGAACAAAAAAATGAGTATGCAATTCAATTACAAAAATTCTTTAAAAAAACTGGTGATAGAACTGAAGCTTTAATTCAGCGTTTATTAATTGCTGCGCTAATTGAAGCTAGAAGCTGCGAGCGTTTTAAAGTGTTTTCTGAAAATATGGAAGATAAAGAATTGTCTAAATTCTATACCGACTTAATGGTTTCTGAAGCCAATCATTATACCATTTTTTTAGGTTTTGCGCGCGAATATCAAGATAGAGAATTGGTTGATGTACAATGGAATTCTTTATTAGCATTTGAAGCAGAAATGATGCGAAACCGTGGAACTGAAGCGAAAGTTCATGGGTAAAATCCCACCTTAATCTTCCCAAAGGGAAGAAACTTACACTCTTGAATTTGAAACTAATAAAAATAAATGTTTAGTAGAGAAGAAGCTTCTCAGCTCAGAAAAGATTTTTGGATTTCATTCGGAAAATCATTCCCAAGAAAATGGATCAAATACAATACACAAATAAAAGGGTTTTCTTTTAAATTTGTAGCCGAGCAAAAAAAGGCAATGGTTGTGTTAGATATTGAGCATCCAGATGAAATTTATAACGAATTGCTTTTTGAACAAATCCAATCTTTAAAAAATATTTTAACCCAAGAATATCTCTCTGATGTCATTTTTGACAATCATTACGAATTAGATTCTGGTAAAATCATCAAACGCATCTATGTTTTATTACCAAATAAATTTAGCATTTATAATAAAGATTATTGGCAAGAATGCTTTGATTTTTTTGTTGAAAACATGGAACAATTTGAATTGTTTTTTCATGAATATGAAGACTATATCAAACAAGCAATTCAATAATAATTTCCGTATTTTTGTCACATGATTCAAAACGAAACTATTATTGCATTGGCTACTCCATCTGGAGTTGGCGCTATTTCCGTGATTCGTCTTTCAGGCGAAAAATCGATTGAAATTGTAGATACTTTTTTTAAATCTGTAAAAAAAGGAAAAACATTAAATAATCAGAAATCGCATAGCATTCATTTAGGTCATATTATAAATAATAATGTAATCTTAGATGAAGTATTAGTTTCCGTTTTTAAAAACCCTAATTCATATACAGGCGAAAATGTGATTGAAATTTCTTGCCATGGTTCAGTTTTTATCCAACAAGAAATTATTCAATTATTCTTACAAAATGGTTGTAGAATGGCTGATAATGGTGAGTTTACAATGCGTGCTTTTTTGAATGGAAAAATGGATTTGAGTCAAGCGGAAGCTGTTGCCGATGTAATTGCTTCAAATTCTGCTGCAAGTCATCAAATGGCAATTCAGCAAATGCGTGGCGGAATTACCAATGAATTGAAAGAATTGCGTGCACAATTATTAGATTTTGCAGCATTGATAGAGTTAGAATTGGATTTTTCTGGTGAAGATGTAGAGTTTGCAGACCGAACAAAATTTAAAGAATTAGTTTCACAAATAACTACTGTTTTAAAACGTTTGATTGATTCTTTTGCTTTTGGAAATGCCATAAAAAATGGAATTCCGGTTGCCATTATCGGCGAACCAAACGTTGGTAAATCAACGCTTTTAAATACACTTTTAAACGAAGAAAAAGCAATTGTTTCAGAAATTGCTGGTACAACTAGAGATGCCATTGAAGATGAAATCATAATTGATGGTGTTGCTTTTCGGTTTATTGATACTGCCGGAATTAGAAAAACTGAAGATATTGTAGAAAGTATCGGAATTAGAAAAGCCTATGAAAAAGCAGAAAATGCGCAGTTAATTATTTTTATTATAAATCCAAGTGAAGAGAAAAGAGAAAAGAGAAAAGAAGAAATTTTATTGATTAAAAATCGTTTTCCAAATAAACGATTGCTTGTTGTTGCCAATAAAATAGATTTAATTTCTTTTGAAGAAGCTTCTGTTTTAGAAAACGAAATTGAAAATTTAATTCCTTTATCAGCAAAAAATAAAACCGGAATTGATACTTTAAAGCAAGAGCTAACTTCATTAGTTAACACAGGTGCTTTAAGTAATAACGAAACCATTGTTACCAATTCTCGTCATTTTGAAGCATTAAATAATGCGTTAACTGCAATTACTTCTGTACAACAAGGAATTGATTTAGAAATTTCTACAGATTTATTTTCTATAGATATTAGAGAATGTTTACGTCATTTGGGTAATATTACTGGAGAATACGATGTTGATAAAGATATTTTAGGTCACATTTTTGGTAATTTTTGTATTGGGAAGTAAATAATTTTTAAAGTCAAAAAAAAATTGCAAAAATTACACTAACTTAGTATCTTTGCATCAGTTCCCTGATTAAAATTAATAATCTCTAAAATATTTTACAATGTATATATTGTATCATATATCAAATAATTTTATGGGAAAACAAAATATACTTTCTTTTACCAAGAAAACAATCCTCGTTACTTTTTTGTTATTTATAATAAACGGTTATAGTCAGGCAACTTATACAGCAGGTTCTACAGCAGCACAATTAGCTACTCAAATGACTGGACCAGGAATTACCATCACAAATCCAACATTAGCAAGCGGAACGACAACACAAAGAGGTGTTTTTTCAAATGGAATAGCTGGTGCTACTTTACAATTAGAAGCGGGTATAATCTTAACAACTGGTGATGTTGCAGAATCTTTTACCACAAATAGCTCTGGTAGTATTTCTTTGGGACCCAACGTAACCTATTCAGATAATGAGTTAACTACTATTGACGCAAATGCAACGAGGGATGTTGTTGTTTTTGAATTTGATGCCGTTTTAGATCCTTTGGCAACAGTTTTAACTATAGATTATCAATTCATGTCAGATGAATATGACGAATATGTTTGTTCTGCTTTTAATGATATTTTTGGTTATTTTATTACCTCAGACACAACTGCTCCTTACACAGGATATCAAAACTTTGCTATTGTTCCTGGTACAGCAAACCCTGTCTCAATAAGCTCAATAAATAATGGCTCAATTGGTGCAAATGGTTCTGCTCCCAACTGTGTAGATTTAACACAATCTGCACAATTTATTAGCAATAGTGGAGGAACAGTTACTGTTGAGTATGATGGGATGACAAAAAAAATTAGAGCTTCTGCGACAGGATTAACACCAGGCACAACATATCATGTAAAATTAGCAATTGCAGATACTTCTGATAATCAATATGATTCTGCTATTTTAATTAATTTAATTTCCGGTTTTCCTGACGATGACGATGATGGTGTTGCAAATGATGCTGATAAAGATGATGATAATGACGGAATTTTAGATACCGTTGAAGACGCAAATTTAGATAATGATAACAATCCGCTAACAAACCCGACTGATACAGATGGTGACGGAATCCCTAATCATTTAGATTTAGATTCTGATGGTGATGGAATTCCAGATAATATTGAGGCACAAACTACAGTAGGCTACATTACTCCTAGTGCCACGTATTCTGACCAAGGAGTAAATACTGCCTACGGATCAGGTTTAATACCTGTAAATACAGATGGTACAGATAATCCTGATTATTTAGATTTAGATGCAGATAATGATGGCACAAATGATCAAACTGAAGCCAATATCACTTTAACGGGAAATGTTGGTAATAACGGATTAGACAATGGACTTGAATCAATTGACAGCTACACAGATGTAAATGGTAATTTAAATGATCCTACTACTTTGCCCGATGCCGACGGAGATGTTAATTCTGGTGGTGATGTAGATTATAGAGATACAGTTACTTTAGGAGATAATGATGGAGATGGAATAACTGATGATATTGATTTAGATGATGATAATGATGGAATTTTAGATCTTGTAGAAACTGAATGTTCAAACCCTTCTGCGCAATTTCAAACTACACCCCAAGCTTATTGGACATTAGACAATACAACAAATGATAGTTCAGGTAATGGTTTTAACCAAGGCACTGGAACTACTGCTCCTACTTTTTCTACAACAGCAATTCAAGGAACTCATTCTGCTAGTTTTAATGGAACTACGAATGTCATAAGGTATAGTGTTGATGGTGGTTTTATGGAATCTGCTTATACAACTATTAGTTTTTCTGCTTGGATTCAACCAACATCATTAACTGGTAATAGAGTTATTTACGAAGAAGGTGGTGGAACAAATGGTGCTACTGTATGGTTAAATGGAAATGTTTTAACATTTTCTGCTAGAACAGGTGGTGGTGGAAGTCAAGTAAACGTAACTCATCCAACAACTTTATCATTAGATGGATTATGGCATCATGTTGCTGCAACATACAACAACGGAAATATGACTGTATATTTAGACGGTATTGCCTCTTCTACAACTTTAGCTGGATTTACAACAATCAGTGGTCATGGAGATAATGGAGGTGTTGGCGGACATGTTGGAGGAACTTCTGCTGGAGTAACAGGGTATTACGCAGGTTTAATGGATGCTGTAAGATACTCAAATACTGAAGCATGGTCTTCAGTTCGTATCAATTTTGAAGGAACTCGTCTTTGTGACTCCGATAGCGATGGCGTTTATAACCATTTAGATTTAGATTCTGATGGTGATGGAATTCCGGATAATATTGAAGCACAACTAACAAATAGTTACACAGCGCCTGGAACTTTTACAGATGCAAATAATGATGGAGTAAACGATGTATATGCAGGAGGTTTAACACCAGTAAATACAGATGGAGTTGATACTCCAGATTATTTAGATACAAATTCTGATAATGAAGGATCTAATGACACTATAGAAGCTGGATTAACTTTAAATGGTGTAATTGCCGCTAATGGATTGGATACAGCAATAGCTACAACATCAAATTATTCTGATGTAAACGGTACAATAAATGATCCAACAACATTACCAGATTCTGATTCTGATAATGGTACGGGTGGCGATGTTGATTATAGAGACGATACTGTAGATGTTAGTATAGGAAGCGGAAATTCTCTTTGGCTACGTGCAGATATTGGTGTAACCGGTGGTACAAATGTTACACAATGGAATGATCAAAGTGATTTTAATGATGATGATAATTTTACCAACGATGCTAATTTTACTGGAGCAGGAACTACAACACCAGATGCTACTACTAATCAATTAAATTTTAATCCTGTTGTTACGTTTAATCCAGCAAACAATGACGTAATGTCATTTACAGGAAACCTTAATCCTAGAACAATATATATTGTATATAATGATGTTTCAACTTCTTCGTATACTTCTGCATTTACAAATAATGATATAAATGGTTCTGGTGCAGGTGATGGAATTGGTCATGGACATTCAAATGATACTCAAATATATAATACAACATGGACAATAACAGATGTAAGAAATGGAGATTCATATGTAAATGGAGAATCACAAAGTTTATTATCATATCCAAGACCAGATAATTTTCAACAGTTTACAAACATTTTTGTTTCTAACGTTTCAAATGCAAGTCACACATATTATATTGGTAGTGATAGAGGAAATTCTGGGAGATCAATAAATGGTAGTGTTGCAGAAGTAATGCTTTTTACTGATGCACATAATGGAGCAACAAGACAAAAAATTGAAAGTTATTTAGCCTTAAAATATGGTTTTACACTTAGCTCTACAAACAATGATGGCTCTATTACAGAAGGTGATTATATCTTATCAAATGGAGTTACTAAAGTTTGGGATTATTTGGCAAATAGTACTTTTCATAATGATGTTGCTGGTATTGGTAGAGACGATACCCAAATTATCAATCAAAAACAATCTAAATCTTCTAATACAAATTCTATTGTCACAATAGGATTAGGATCTATTGAAGCAACCAATACTGCCAATACAAATACATTTACAACTGACAAATATTTTTTAGTTTGGGGTAATGATGCTACAGCACTTGGAGCAACTCCTCAACCTGGCGTGTTATGTGCTACCAATTTACAATTAGATAGAAAATGGAAAATTGTAGAAACTGGTAATGTTGGTTCTGTACAAATTGCTGCAACAAAATCAATTATAGATGCACACTTAAATAATGCTACTTTTAGTAAAGTAATAAAAATTGCAGATAATGCAGCCTTAACAACTAACGTTGAGTTTATCTCTTTAACAACTGCTACTATTGATGGTGTTTTAAGTTATGTTGGTAATTATGATTTTAACGGAACAAAATATTTTACATTTGCAGAAGTAAATGGTATAACCTGGAAAGGTGGTACAAGTTCTTGGTCTGGAGGTTCTGGACCTGGTGGATCTCCTAATACAGCTCCTGCAGACAATAGTCAATTACTTACAATTGATGCAGAAGGAACTTCTAATTATGCCACTTTAACAGCAAATGCTCAAATTGGTTGTGTTTGGGTTACAACAGGTTCAAAATTAAATATAAGTACTGGCGTATTTTTACAAATAGCAGATCAATTACAATTAGATGGCGAGTTAAGGCTGGTTGGGTCGGCTCAATTAATTCAAAAACATACTAGCACAAGTAAAGTAAGTGGTTCTGGTAAATTATTTGTAGATCAACAAGGTACCGTAACTACTAAATTTAGATATAATTACTGGACATCACCAGTAAAAGAAATTGGAAAATCAACTTTTTCTGTAAAAAATGTAATGAAAGATGGTACTACACCAACTTCAGTTAGCGACTTCACGTATGTTCCTCCAAATATAAATTTTATTTCTTATAATGGAGATTATAACACTTTAAGTGGAGACAATACTACATCACCAATAACAATTGCAAATTATTGGATTTACGGTTATGTAAATGGTTTAACAGGTACTAGCTGGATTCAACAACTTGAAACGGGTTCTTTTGATCCTGCTGAAGGTTATATCTTAAAAGGTCCAGGTGCAGTGCAGAATTATACTTTTGTTGGTACTCCAAATGACGGAACAATAACAACGACTATTAATGCAGGTTTTACAAGTTTATTAGGAAATCCATATCCTTCTGCATTAGATGCAAATACTTTTTTTACAGATAATAGTACTGTTGTAGAAGCTCTTTATTTTTGGCAACATCTAGGTGATGATGGAAGTCACGCTTTAGGTGGATATCAAGGAGGTTATGGAGTAAGAATAGCATCAATGTCAACGTCACCAACTGTTCCGTCTGGAATTAATGGATCTGGAGGAACAATTCTTTCTCCTGGGAGATATATTCCTATCGGACAAGGATTTTTCCTAGAAGCTACAGATACTGGTGGTACTGTTACCTTTAATAATGGACAAAGAGTATATCAAAAAGAAATAGAAGATGGAGGAAGTGATTCTAAGTTTTATAAAGGAAATATAAGCAACTCCTTACCTATTTTAAAATTAGGTTTTGAATATAAAAATACAGAAAATATTGAACTACACAGACAATTAGGCGTTTCTTTTAAAAGTGGCAACACTTTTAAACACGACTCTGGTTATGATAGTAAAGTGTATGATTTAGACATTTCTGATGCTTATTTTAAATTTGAAAATAACAGGGAAAATTTAACCATTGCCGGAATACAAGAACTTACTGATGATTTAGAATTTCCGTTAGCTGTTAAAGTAGGTATTAGTGGAGACTTTAAATTTATGGTAGATTCTAAAGAAAATATCAATAGAAAAGTATATCTAACAGATAAAGTGACAAATACAAAATACAATTTAGAAAATAAAATTACAATTTCTTTAACACAAGGAATTTATGAAGACCGTTTTTACATCTCTTTTAGTAGTACTACATTAGGTTTAGATGACGAGATTTTAAAACAAAACGTATCTGTATTTTTTAATAACACAACGAAAGAAATTCAGATTTCTAAAAAAACAGACATCATTATTCAAAGCGTAGAGTTGTATAATATTATAGGGCAAAAAGTTAAAAATTGGAAAAAGTTAAATCAAAATTTAAAAGAGATTACCTTACCAATCAATTCAGTTTCTAATGCTGTGTATATTATAAAAGTAAATACATCTAAAGGGAAAATATCTAAAAAAATAATCTATACAAAATAAATAGCCTTAATGTAACATCTGCTGTGCCAAATAATTGAAATATTCTTTATCATTTTTTTTGTATTTTTGTAAATTGCTAACCAGCTTAAGAAAGTATTTTACAACTTAAAATAGAGCAACTCTATTCTAATAAAAATAAAAAATTTATGAAACTAAAAATTAGTAATAAATTAGTATTAGCTATTATACTTCCTCTAATTGTACTGTTTTTTAGTACAATAGTTGCTGCACAAACTCCAACTATTGCTCCAACAAATACTCAAAGTGCTATTTGTGGTATTTGTGCACCCATAGGATGGACTTATACTTCACCTGCTACACCTGACGTTTCTAACAGAAGTTTAAGTGGGGGAAATTTTTTACCTCCTGCAACTGGTGGTAGTTTAGGCTATAATGCATCTTGGGTAGTAGGTACTTTACCTTCTGCACCCACAAACCACGCTACTTTTATATCTTTAAGAGATGTGGGGCCAGATTTCCCTGAAGAATCTGTTAGTACACAAATTTCTGGTCTTTTACCAAATAAACTATATAGACTTACATTATTTACTATTTCGCCGATATCTAACAGTGATGGTCCTGATGGGGCATTTTATGCTGGAACAAAAATGGATCGATTTGATTATCAAATTGATGAGCAAGCCAGACAAAGTTTAACAGTGATTTCTGCTACCCAATGGAATGCTACATATTTTGTGTTTAGAACACCAGCGGTTTTGGAAGGCGCAAACAATGATGAAGTTACTTTAACATTATATCCTAGAACTGATGGTGGATATAATAATTCTGGGGCTAGTTCAGCACTTTTAGAAACTGTATTGGTCTCAATTGATAATTCTATTTTCCCGATTACAAGGTTAGACACAGATGGTGATGATATTCCAGATGATGTTGATATTGATGATGATAATGATGGAATTTTAGATACCGCTGAATACCCAAACACATTAAATTTTAGTGGTGATGAAGATGGTGATGGAGTTCCAAATTACTTAGATGCATTTGATAACGGAACTGGAGATGGTTCATTAACAAATTATGCAGATTTAAATGGTGATGGCGTACCAGATGCCTATGATTTTGATCGTGATGGAATTCCAAATCACATTGATTTAGATTCTGATAATGATGGTATTTTAGATATTATAGAAGCGCAACCTAATACAGGATATATTCCTGCTTCAGGTACTGTTGGTGCTAATGGATATTACGATGTGTTTGAAACAAGTGCCGATTCTGGAACACCAAAATTTAATATAGTAAACACAGACAATGATAGTACTTCATTATTCAAACCCGATTTTTTAGATATTGATGCTGACGATGATGGGATTCCAGATATCGTAGAAGCACATTCTACATCAGACTATAAAAATAGTTTACCTACAGGAAATGTAGGTACTAATGGTGTAGATACAAGATACGAAAATGTAGATACCTACTCACCTACTGGTATTACAATTGTTGACACTGATTTAGATGGAACTCCTGATTATAGAGATTCTGATTCTGATAATGATGGTACTTCAGATTTACTAGAAAGTGGACTTGGAAATACTTTAAGCGGAAACGATTCTGATGGAGATGGATTAGATGACAACCAAGACAATACAGATATTGCATTTGTAAGTAATGCTGCTACTTTTGATGCTACAAACGGATTAACAAATACTGAAACTCAATTAGCAGAAACAGAAACTCCAAATGATGTAACAACTGGTGGTAATGTAGATTTTAGAGATAGTGTAAACGGTATAGATACAGATGGTGATAAAGTGCCAGACTCTATAGATTTAGATGATGACAATGATGGTATTTTAGATGTTAATGAATGTACTCCTACTACAATCTCAGCTGGAAATTCGACAACAATTACTTTAAATAATAGTATAAGAACAAACAGAGGAACACTTGATACCCAAGATGGAGATGGTGTCGAATTCAATAATATAAATGATTATATGGTTGTTCAAATTGCCCCTGGTGCTCAAACAGTTCCTGTTGGTACGCAAATTAAAATTTGGGCATATAAAACTAACAACAATAATAAAACGTTACGTATTAGACAATCTAACATTGATGGAACAACCATTGTAGACCCAACAAATATTCTTACTATTGCCAATCTTAATGTCAATAGTAGTACTGAATACACATTTACAGTTGGTGCTAGCGGGGCTACTCATATTAGATTAGATTTAACTGTTGAGAGTGGTAATGGCCGTGTAGAAGTAGATTATATTTCTTATCCTTCATTTTCAGGTGCTTGTGCCGATTTTGATACAGACGGAGACGGAATTGTAGATCGTTTAGATATTGATTCTGATAACGATGGTATCATAGACAATGTAGAAGCACAAACCACTGCGGGTTATATTGCCCCTAATGCAGATAGTTTTGCTACATATGCAACAAATAACGGTGTAAATTCTGCATATTTAGTTGGTTTAACTCCTGTAAATACTGATAATGGAGCTTCTTTTACGAACAAAGACGATAAACCAGATTATTTAGATATCGATTCAGATAATGATGGGATTCCAGATAATATAGAAGCACAAACAACCACTGGTTATGTAAATTTTGTAGCTATTTCTGGTACTGATAAAAATGGTTTAAGTAGTGCGTATGACTTTTCTGATAATTTTTCAGCTATTGGTTTGTCAAATACATTAATAAACACAGATGGCGATGCAGAAACAGATTATAGAGATCAGGACTCTGATGGTGATGGTACTTTAGATAGCGCAGAAGGGTTAAGCTCTATAACTGCTGGTACTTTTGGAACAGACACAGATGGTGATGGATTAGATGATATTTACGAACACGGTTCTACAAATGATGGTTTTGTGGTAAATGACGGAATTACAAATCCAAAAGCATCTGGATTAATTGATGCCGATGGTGATGTTCTTACTGGTGGTGATCTTGATTATAGAGATAATTTAACTGGTACAGATACAGATGGTGATGGAATTATAGATTCTATAGATATTGATGATGATAATGATGGTATTTTAGATACCGTTGAAGGTGGTGGAGATTTCGATGGCGATGGTATTATCAACTCCTTAGATTTAGACTCAGACGGTGACGGAATTTTAGATATTATAGAATCACAACCAAATACGGGGGCAAAAACATTATCAGGAAACGATGCAGATAATGATGGTTTAGATGACAATTTTGATGCTGATGACAATAATACTGACCCCATTGCATCAGCTGGTACCACTCCAACAATTACTACTGCTGTAGATACAACTCCAGATTATTTAGATATTGATGCAGATGATGATGGAATTCCAGATAATATAGAAGCGCAATCTACACAAGGTTATGTGGTACCAACAGGTAATGTAGGCGCTAATGGTGTAGATTCTGCATATAAAAGTAATGATACATTTAATCCAACAGGTTTAACACTTCCAAATACTGATACAACATTAAATAATAATGGAGATAGCATTCCAGATTATAGAGATACAGACGCAGATGGTGATGGAATTTTAGACAATGCAGAAGGTCTAAATCCAACTCCAACAGGCACTTTAGGAACAGATACAGATGGTGATGGCTTAGATGATGTATATGAAAATGGCTCTAATAATGATGGTCCAATTGTAAATGATGGAATTACAGATCCAGTAAATACTTTATTAGATGCAGATAATGATGGAAGCTCAACTGGAGATGTGGATTATAGAGATATCAGCGTTATTTTAGACAATGACAACGACGGAATTATAGATTCTGTTGATTTAGATGATGATAATGATGGTATCTTAGATACTGTTGAAGGAAATGGAGATACTGATGGAGACGGGATTAAAGATTCTTTTGATATCGATTCAGATAACGATGGTATTCCAGACAATATAGAAGCTCAAGCAACTGTTGGTTATATCGCACCAAATAATGATACTCCTCAAAATTACATAGACAACAATGGTGTTAACTCAGCATATCTTGGAGGTTTAACTCCTAGAGATACAGACGCAATTACTCAAAATGGAGCAACTGATAATTTACCTGATTATTTAGACACAGATTCAGATAACGATGGTACAATTGATCGTTTAGAAGCAGGTTTTGGTTCTGCAGCAAGCGGATTTGATGCTGACAATGATGGTTTAGATGATGTTTTTGAACACGGTTCTACAACAGATGGTTTTGTTGTTAACGATGGTACTAATACACCAATATCTGGTTTACCAGATGAAGATTCTGATGCAGCAGTTACAAGTACAAATCCGCCAGCTGCAAACTATAACGATTTAGATTATAGAGATATTGATGATGACAGAACAGCTACAGTAACCCCAGGTCATGTTTTATGGTTGCGTTCAGACATTGGGTTAAATGGTACAACAACTGTTACAAGTTGGAATGACCAAGCTGGAACACCTCAAAATGCAACGCCAAACAACGCACCAACAATAAATGCAAGTGGTTTAAACTTTAACCCTACAGTGGTTTTAAATGGAACCAATCAAAATTTACAAATTGCCAACGGAATTTTTGGGAACACAACAACTACTGCATATAGTTCTGTTTGGATTTATGGTGTTAGTAAAAGAACGACAGGTACTGGAGATGCTTATCTATTTTCTCATGATGTAGATGGTACTAATGTGATGTCTTTAAGAACACCAAGCGCAGCTGCTAACCTTAATTTTAATCCAGGTACTGGAGGGAATACATTAACTGCTGCTTGGGGAGGAACAAATAATGCCTTTAATTTATGGAATGCTGGGTTTGATAATAGTGCTTCGCAACCTAGTTCTGCAAGAACAGTCATTTACAGAGGTGGTCGTAGATTGGCTACAAATACTACAACAGGTAGTTTTGGTGGTGATAATGGAATAGCATACATTGGTAGAAATGGTAGTAACTATATGAATGGCGAAGTTGCTGAACTAATGGTATATACTAGTGTACCAACAGCAAAACAACAACAACAAATACAAAGTTATTTAGCAATTAAATATGGTATTACCTTAGATAATTTAGTTGATACTGATGCTACAATTACTGAAGGTGATTATATAGTACTAGACAATACTACTACTCCAACATATTTAACAGTTTGGAATAAGACTGTAAATAACGCATATCATAATGATGTTGCTGGTATTGGTAGAAGTGATGCAATGTTATTAACACAAAAACAATCTAAATCTATTAATAGTGATGCTGTAATAACTATTGGAATTAATAGTATTGCTGCTAGTAATAAACTTAATACAGGAACAATTACTGCCAATAAATCATTTTTAATGTGGGGTAATAATAGTGCTCCTATAACAAATACCAACTCTAAAACAATTGTATGTACTACTGAAAAACAATTAGATAGAGTTTGGAAAGTTGTTGAAACTGGTTCTATTGGTCAAGTACAAGTAGGAATTACCACAACAACACTTAGTGTTTTAAACAATACGACAGCTACTAAATTCTTAAAAGTTGCTGATGATGCAAACTTTACAATAAATGTGAAACAAATACCACTAACAGTGAGTGGGAGCCTTTCAGTTGCAAATTTTGATTTTAATGGAGTTAAATACTTTACCTACACAGAAATTGACGGAATCTTTTGGAATGGAGATGCAAATGCATGGACTGGTGGTGCAGGGACAAATTCAGCACCAAGTGAAATAACAGCTGATGCTTCAAGAGTATTAGTTGTTGACGCAGAAACATTAGGTAGAAATGCTGTCATGACAGCAAGTGCAACTGTGGGTTGTGTTTGGGTAAAAGAAAATTCTAAATTAGTAGTAAATAATAACAGATTCTTGAAGTTTGCTGGTAAATTAATTTTAGATGGAGAAATCAGATTAATTGGAGATGCACAACTCGTACAAACACATACAGGGGTTTCTAATGTAGAAGGAAACGGAAAATTATATAGAGATCAAAAATCGTATTTACCAAATGTATATCGTTATAATTATTGGACGTCTCCAGTAGTAAAAGCATTAGGGAATACAAGTTTTAAAGTTGGTGAAATACTATATGATGGGACGACTCCTACTTCAGAAACTTCAACTGCAAAAAGTATTGTATTTAAAACTTGGAACGGTAATATAGCCTCATTAAATGGAGAACAAACTAATCCTATAAAAATTGCTAGTTATTGGATATACTCTTACTTTAATGGAACAACAAGAAATGATTGGGTACAAAAAGGACACACCAATACTATAAATGTAGCAGAAGGATACATTATGAAAAGTACTGGTAGAGTACCACAAAACTATACGTTTATTGGTACGCCAAATGATGGCACATATACTAAAACCGTAAGTTCTGGTACAGCTTCTTTAGTTGGTAATCCATATCCTAGTGTTTTAGATAGTCAAAAGTTTATTCAAGATAATAGCGCTATTATTGACGGAACCTTATATTTCTGGGAACACAAAGGAGAAAGTACTACAACCGATGTTCAAGTTGAAGGACATGGTACTTATGGATATATAGGTGGTTATTCTCAACGTAATGAGGCAATGGGAGTTGCAGCAAATTCAGTAACTATTGGTACTGCAGGCCTTGGAGAAACTAGTTATACAGCTCCTCCTCAATATATTGCAGTTGGACAAGGTTTTTTTGTGTCAGCTCCTACTAACAAAGGTGGTACGTTTAGTTTTAAAAACTCACAAAGAACCTATAGCGCTAACAATATCTTTTTTAAAGGTCAAGCTGAAAAAGTACTTCCTAATTTTAAATTAGGGTTTGATTATACTAATGCTACAAATGCAGAAATACATAGACAATTAGGAATTAATTTTAAAGCTGGAAATACGTTTAGCTACGAAAGTGGATTTGATAGTCAAACTTTTGATTTACAAGAAACTGATGTATTTTGGAATTTTCCAGAAATAGAAAGTAATTTAATAATTGCTGGTGTGGGCGAAATAAGTGCACAGTTACAAATACCATTAGGAATTATAATTGATACTGATAAGCCTGTTAAATTAATGATTGATGAAAAAGAAAATATGGCTGATTATACTATCTATTTGGTAGATTTACTAACAGGTCAAATCTTTAATTTAAACAACCCAAAAGTTTTAAATTTAGCAAAAGGTACTTATAACGATAGATTTATTTTAATTTTTGGTGGTAAAGCTTTAGGAGTTGATGATCAAGCTCTTTTAAATAAAGTAACTGTTTATTCTGATAATGAAAATAATGAACTCGTTATTAAAAATAACAACAATCAAACTATTGATAAAATTGAACTATACAATTTACTAGGTAAAAAAGTGAACTCTTGGAAAAACGTTGAAACTAAATTTGAAAATAGATTCTCTATTAGCAACTTAGCTTCCTCAATTTATATTGTAAAAATATTTACTGACAAAGGAGTTTCCTCTAAGAAAGTAAGTATTACTAACTAAAAATTAAAAGAGCTCCTTAATTAAGGAGCTCTTTTAATTTTAAAACAGTTGTATCAATTTCTTCTTTTGTAGTGTTTTTACTAAACGAAAATCGGACAGATATTTTATCTGCTTCTGTTTCATCTAACAACTCATCTAACACATGAGAACCTTTACTGCTTCCGCTTTGGCAAGCACTTCCGCCAGAAACTGCAATTCCATTTAAGTCTAAAGTAAACAATAACATGTCGTTTGCTATTGCAAAACGAACATTTAAAATGGTATAACTACTTTTATCAATGTGTTCTGAATTTCCGTTAAAAGCAACATTTTTAAAGTTTCTTTTTAATTCAGAAATAAAATAACTCTTTAATTCTGATAAATAATTTGTGTCTTTATCAATAGTAGAAATGGCAATTTCTAAGGCTTTTTCCATTCCTAAAATACTGTGTACATTTTCTGTGCTAGAACGTGCTCCTTTTTCTTGATCGCCGCCGTGCAACATTGGCTTTATTCCAAATCCTTTTTTAAAATATGCAAACCCAACGCCTTTTGGTCCATGGAATTTATGCGCACTTGCAGCAATAAAATCTACCGGCGTTTTTTGTAAATCTATTTGATAATGTCCAATTGCCTGCACAGTATCAGAATGGAATAAGGTATTGTGATTTTTACAAATTTCAGAAACCTTCTTTAGCGGTAATAAATTTCCGATTTCATTATTTACATACATCAAACTTACCAAACATTTTTGAGCTTGATACTTTTCTAAAAGTCTATCTAAATGTTTTAAATCTACATCTCCGTTTTCATCAACATCTACATAAACAATTTCTGTTTGATGTGTGTTCTTTAAAAAATTACAAGTATGTAAAACTGCATGATGTTCTATTTTTGAAGTGATAATTACTTCTACACCTAAATTTGTAACCGCATTTTGCAGAATTAAATTATCAGCTTCTGTTCCGCCAGCAGTAAAAATAATTTCGCTTGCGGTTACATTAAAATGCTTGGCAATATTTTTTCTAGCAGTTTCTACAGATGATTTTGCTTTACGCCCAAATTGATGTGTAGAAGATGGGTTTCCATTGTTATGCAGCATCGACTGAACCATAATATCAATCACTTCTTTATCAATAGAAGTTGTTGCAGCATTATCTAAATAAATGGTTTCCATTTGGTAAAAATAGGTATTATAAAGGGTTCTGAAAAATAGCTACTTCGGTGGCTCCTAAACCATATTTTTTATAAGAAGCATCGTAATATTTTACAGCATATTTTTTAAATAGATAAACCAATTCTGATTTTAAAACGCCTTCTCCTACTCCGTGGATAAAAACAATTTTAGAAATTCTTTTTTGAATTGCGTATTCTAATTTTCTTTTTGCAGTTTCTAACTGAATTGTTAACATATCATAATTATCGAGTCTGTTTGTAGAATTCACCAATTGATTGATGTGCAAATCAACTTCAAAAATGACTTCATTTTTTGCTTTTGAAAAATTTTGAGATTTCTTTTTGGAATTTTCAGCAATTTTATCTTGTAAAAACTGATTGTTGATTTCGCTATATGCAGTCAACTGGTGTTGGTTTTCATCAACCTTTACAAGTTCAGAAGGCAAATAACTAAAGATCATTCCGGTATCATCTTTAATCAATATATGAGTATCATTAATACCTGTAATGGTTCCTTTTACAATATCGTCTAAAACAGCTACAAAATCTCCAACAATAAAATTCATTTCTATAATTTAAAAAATTATCTATTTATTTCGCAAAAATAAATAGATTCTTTTGATTGATGTGAATAAAACTGAAGGAATACTATTTATACTTTAATATTTTTATCATAAGGAATACTTTTCAAGATATAATTGATACAAGTTGTTCTTGCTTCTGTTTTTTTATTTGCTCTTATTATTTTCCATGGAGAAATTTCTGTATTTGTTTTTTCGAACATGGCTTTTTTATAGGTTGTATAATCATCCCATAATTCTTGCGCTTTCTCGTCAACAGGAGTCATTTTCCATTGTTTTAATGGATCTTTTTTAATTTCATTAAAACGTTTGGCTTGTTCTCTTTTAGAAATAGACATATACATTTTTACCATATGAATTCCTGATTCTAAAATCATTTTTTCAAACCCATTTACCTGACTCATAAAAATTTCATAATCTTCTTGAGAACAAAATCCATTTACAGGTTCTACAACTGCTCTATTATACCAACTTCTATCAAAAAAAACAATTTCTCCTGCTTTTGGAAATTGATTTACATATCGTTGAAAATACCATTGTGTTTTTTCTTCTTCGGTTGGTCTTGGTAAAGCAACTTTTTTTAAATGACGTGGATTTATTTTCTCTGTGATTCTTCTAATTGCGCCACCTTTTCCAGCAGCATCTCTTCCTTCAAAAATTATAATTACACGTTCATTATTATTTATTACCCAAGATTGTAACTTGACTAATTCTACTTGCAGTTTTTTTAATTTTTTTTCATAATCAACATATCTAACAGCTCTTTCTAAGTTTATTGGATCTTTAGATAACATTGCCAATAAACCTTTTTTTGAATTTAACTTAATTACATCTTCTTCTGTAATTTCTATATTTTTTGTATCCATAATTAAAAATCTAATTGTTTGGATGATCTATAATAGCGCATAATAATATTAGGATCTGGAAACAAAGTTGTTAACGCTTTATCTTTGCCTTGATAATCAAATTGAGACAATACATAACGCATAGACTCTAATCGTGCCACTTTTTTATCATTTGCCTTTACAATAATCCATGGAGAATATGTTGTGTGTGTTTTGCTAAACATTTGTTCTTTATAATACGTATATGTATCCCAATATTCTTGCCCTTTTTGATCAACAGGGCTAAATTTCCACCTTTTTAAAGGATTTTGTATGCGTGAATCAAAACGCGCTTTTTGCACGTCTTTAGATATTGAAAACCAAAACTTTATAATTACAATTCCGTCTTCATATAACATGTGTTCAAATTCTGGAACTTGCAACATAAATCGTTCATATTGCTCATCTGTACAAAAACCCATAACTGGTTCTACTACTGCTCTATTATACCAACTTCTATCAAAAAAAACCATTTCTCCAGGATTAGATAGCTCTTTGATATATCGTCTAAAATACCATTGTCCTTTTTCTATTTCTGTTGGCTTGGTTAACGCAACTAAATTTGTAGATCGCGGACTTAAATGCTCAGTGAAACGTCTAATATTACCTCCTTTTCCAGCAGCATCTCTTCCTTCAAATAAAACAACTAAGCGTTTTTTTTCATTAAAAATATGACGTTGTAATTTTACCAATTCTATTTGTAAATTTCGCAACTCTTCTTCATACAAAAAGGTAGTTTCAATTTTTTTATAAAGTGATTTCTTTTTTTTAATTTTATCTAATAATTCTTCTCTTGAACTTATATTTTTAAGTTCTTTAAGGGTAAATAATTCATTTTCATTCATACTAATAATTCAAAATTAACCAAATTTAAAGTTACAAAATTTTAATCTCAAAAAAGAAAGATATCTCCTAATAAATTTTATATTTGTTTCCATGCGTTTTTTTGTTTTCTTTTCTTTTATAAGTATTACTTTTTTAAGTACTGCTCAGAATAATTATTCAAAAGAAATTAGTCTTATTTCTGAAAATGATTTATATACCTCAATAATAAGAGATGGTTATTATACCAATGGTTTGTTTTTAACTTATAGAACTATCAAAAACGATATTACAATAGATTTACCGAAGAAAATTTACAAATTTCAACTGGGACAATTGATGTTTACGCCATCAAGATCTACATTAATAACTGCTAGCTCTCAAGATAGACCTTTTGCTGGATATCTTTATGCAAACTTTGGGATCAGTAGGTTTTACAAATCTAATAATATATTTACTACAGATTTAGAAGTAGGTGCTATAGGACCTAATGGTATGGGTGAAGAATTACAAACTTTTATACATACTATTTATAATTTTCCAAAACCTTTAGGTTGGAAATATCAAATTAAGAATGCTTTCGCAATAAATTTTAATGCAAGTTACTTACATTATTTTTCTAAAATTAGTTCTAATATAGTTGACATTAGTAGTTATAATTCATTAAAAGTTGGTACTATTTTTACAAATTTTTCAACAGGATTTTATTCTAGAATCGGATTCAATAACTTACAATCATTTTTTAATTCGGTGGCTTTTAATTCAAATTTAAATACAACTTCTGTTAGCCAAAAAGAATCTTTTGTTTTTGTAAAACCAATGTTAAATTACATTATTTATGATGCAACAATACAAGGAAGTTTTTTAAATAAGTCAAGTCCTGTTACATTTGATGTAATGCCATTTTATTTTTCGCTAGAATTAGGATATCGCTACTACAGAAAACGTTTTTTATATGGATACACATACACTTATCACACAAAAAAATTAAAAAGTTTAAGAGCCTCAAAAACCAACTCTTACGGAAGTATTTATATTGGATATTATTTTAATTAATCTGTAAAATAATTATCTTTAAAACCTATTAAATATAGCTTTTCTTCTGCTCGTGTTATTGCTGTATATAACCAACGAAGATATTCTATATTAATTCCTTCTGGTAAATATGGTTGCTCAACAAAAACCGTTTTCCATTGTCCACCTTGAGATTTATGACACGTCATAGCATATGAAAATTTTATCTGTAAAGCATTAAAGTACTTGTTGTTTTTTACCGCTAATAATTGTTTGTATTTAGATTTTTCATGTGCAAAATCTTCTCTAACTGCTTGATATAATTTGTTTGATTCTTCATAGGATAATGAAGAAGATTCGCTAGAAAGTGTGTCTAATAATAATACGGTTTCAAAAGGTTTTTGATTCGGGTAATCTATCATTCTAATTTCTACTTCTGCAAAACGAAAATCGTATAATTCTTTTATGAAATTTATTCTTGTAATTTCGCAAATATCGCCATTGGCAATAAAACCTGCTTCTGATGAATCTTTAAGCCAGTAATAATTGTTTTTTACAACCATTACATAATCACCTGTAGAAATTTCATTTTCTTGTCCTCTAATTTTGGTTCTAATTTGTTGATTGTACAAATTTGCTCTTTTATTAGAGCGAACAATAAATGCTGTATCCTCTACTCCAATATTATCATAAGCTGATGTAATGGCGTCTTCTATATCATAACCATCTTCTAATCTAATAATGTCTGGAAAATTTAAATCGAATTGAAAATCTGTAGAATTATGCTGTATTAACGTTCGTAAATATGTTGCATTAGCAAGAATTCCGGAGTTTTCGTGCTGACGCATCACTTCATCTAATTCTATTTCTGTGACATCTTTATGATACTCTAATTCTAGCGTTCTTGCTTCTAAAGCCGGGCTTACATTTAATTTTACAGGTGGTAATTGTGCTGTGTCGCCAATAAAAATAATTTTACAATTTTTTCCTGAATACACATAATTCATTAAATCATCTAACAAAGAACCTGTTTCAAATAGTTTTGCATTGCTTGGTCTATCTGGAATCATCGAAGCCTCATCAATAATAAATATAGTATTGGTGTGTTTATTGGGTTGAATTACAAAATCTACAGATCCGTTTTTTTGTTTCTTTGGAAAATATATTTTTTTATGAATTGTAAAAGCTTGCTTTTTAGAATACACAGAAATTACTTTTGCAGCTCTTCCTGTTGGTGCTAATAAAACTGATTTCTTACCCGCTTTCCATAAAGAATTAACAACTGTACTAATTGTTGTTGTTTTACCTGTACCAGCGTATCCTTTTAGCAAGAATAAGGCACGATTGTTGTTGTCAAATATAAAATCTGACAATTGATCTAACAATTTTTGTTGTTTAATTGTCGGTTCGAAAGGGAACTTTTGAAGAAGTTCTTTATAAAAATCTACGTTGGTTTTTATCATATAAATTCAAATTTCAAAGATAGCGATTGATTTATGCATAAAAATTTTTATCATTAAAAAAAAATTGTAGATTTGCGAATACTCATTTAAAAACGATACGAATGTTAATTACTATTATTGCCGCTATTATTATTACTGGTGCTGTTGCATTTTTAATTGTAAAATACCTTCCCTTAAAATTAAGACCTATTGTTTCTATAGTATTGCTTTTATTAGCAGTATTTTTAACTTGGAAAATATATGATGGTATTATGAAGCCAATTAATTTTGATAAAAACAAAAAAGTTATTTATGCTAAAGTTATTGATAAGCTAAAAATGATAAGAGATGCAGAAATTGCTCATAAAGAAGTTACTGGCGTCTATTCAAAAAGTATTAGTGGTTTAATTCAGTTTATAGATACTGCACAGTTAGCATTAACAAATACTACAACTGTTGTAGAAATGGTAAATAAAGGTACTAGATGGCAAAAAATTATGGTTCCTGTAGAAAAAAGAGTTACAGATACTATTGGTTATGAACCTGTTTTGGATAGGTTTACAGGAAGAGATTATAAAAACATGGCAAAAGTTCCTGGAACGAATAAAGAATTTTCTTTAGAAATTGGAAAAGTAGATAAATTTAATGTACAGGTTGATGTCTTTTTTGCTAAAGCAAATAAAATTGATGTTTTAAAAGGAATGGATGCTTCTTTAGTAAAACAAGAATTAGAAGTAAGAACTTCAGACGAAATTAAAGGAGAGTTTATTTCTGTTGGTTCTTTAAGCGAAGTAACAACTGGAGGTAACTGGCCACCACATTATGATAAAAACGATCGTGCAAAAAACGATAAATAATATTATAAAAGAAAATTATAGAAAAGAAATATCCATCCAATTTAGTTTGGATGGATTTTCTTTTTGTATCTGTAATTCTGAGACAAAAGAATTACAGCATTTTACTACACATACTTTTGAAAATTCTGTAACAACACCAGAATTATTAGTATCAAAAATTGAAGAGTTATTTAATCAATTTAAAATCTTGCAACAAAATTTTGAAACCGTTACCATAATTCATCAAAATAATTTATCTACACTTGTTCCTACCGCTTTATTTAATGAAAATGAATTGCAATTATATTTAGATTACAATATAAAAACATTAAAAAATGATTTTATTGCTTATGATAGTTTAACTCAGCTTGACATTAAGAATGTATATATACCTTACATAAATATTAACAATTATTTATTTCAGCAATTTGGAGAATTTGAATACAAACACCATTCTACAGTATTAATTGATAAATTAATACTGCATTCAAAAAACAACACAGAAACCCAATTTTTTGTAAATGTTGCTGCTACAAATTTTGACATCGTTGTTATTAAAAATTCGAAACTAATTTTTTATAATTCTTTTTCATTTACTACCAAAGAAGATTTTATTTATTACATTTTATTTACAGCAGAACAATTACAATTAAATCCAGAAACATTTTTATTATATTTTATTGGCGATATAGAAAAGGATTCAGAAATTTACCAGATTACATATCAATATATTAGAAATGTAGATTTTATCAAGCTAAATATTCCTTTCTTTAATGAAGAAGAAAGCATTTCTAATCACTCACATTATACAACGCTACCTTAAATGCGAATTATCTCTGGAAAACATAAAGGAAAAAGATTATCTGCTCCTAAAAATTTGCCTGTAAGGCCAACTACAGATATGGCAAAAGAGTCTTTGTTTAATATTATTAACAACAATTATTACTTCGAAAATGTAGATGTAATAGATTTATTTGCTGGTACCGGAAATATTAGTTTTGAATTTGCCTCTAGAGGAACACAAACTATTTACAGTATAGATCAACACTTTGGTTGTGTAAAATACATAAATACCGTTTCTAAAGAGCTAGATTTAAACATAAATACTTACAAAAGTGATGTCTATAAATTTTTAGAAAAAACACCTTTAAAAGCAGAAATTATTTTTGCAGACCCTCCTTATGATTTTGAAAGGGAACAGTTTTTAAAAATTGCAGAAATTATTTTTGATAGAAACATTTTAAATGAAGATGGTTTGTTAATTATAGAACATTCTAAACACACCGATATTTCTACACATCCAAATTTTAGTTATGCTAAAAAATATGGCGGAAATGTATTTAGTTTTTTTGAGTATCTTGAGTAATATTTTAAACCATGTATTACAATGAATTCTCAAAAGAAAATTCTACTTATTTTAATTACTTTCCTTTCATTTCAAGCATTTCAATCGTATGCACAAACTAAAGAAATTCTTAAACAACAACGATTAGCATGGTTTAAAGATGCAAAACTTGGTATTTTTATTCATTGGGGAATTTATGCTGTTAACGGAATAGACGAATCTTGGTCTTTTTACAACAATTACATTTCATATACAGATTATATGAAACAATTAAACAGATTTACAGCTAAAAATTACAATCCTACAAAATGGGCAAAACTAATTAAAGAAAGTGGCGCAAAATATACTGTAATCACTACAAAACATCATGACGGAGTTGCGCTTTGGAATACAAAACAAAACGATTTAAGTGTTGTTAAAAAAACACCAGCTAAAAGAGATTTAATTACGCCTTTTATAAATGCTGCTAGAAAAGAAAACTTAAAAGTTGGATTATATTTTTCGTTATTAGATTGGTCACACCCTGATTATCCAAATTTTACAAGAACAAAAACAAAATACACCAAAAATGATAAAAAATGGAAAGCGTTTACAAAATTCAATTTTGGGCAATTAAAAGAGTTGACAGAATTTAATCCAGATTTGTATTGGTTTGATGGTGATTGGGAACAATCTGCAGACAAATGGAAAGCAAAAGAAATTAGACAGCTATTATTAAGAAAGAACCCACATACATTTATCAATTCTAGATTGCAAGGTTATGGTGATTATGCAACGCCAGAACAAGGTGTACCAATTACAAAACCGTTAAATGATTTCTGGGAATTATGTATGACAATGAATAATTCATGGGGATATCAACCTAATGATAAAGACTACAAAACAGTAAATCAGCTCATTAGAATTTTAGTAGATTGTATAAGTATGGGCGGAAATTTATTACTAGATATTGCACCAAAACCAGACGGAACAATTCCTGAGAAACAAATTAAAATTTTAAAAGGAATTGGGCGTTGGACAAACAAACACAAAGAAGCAATTTATGGAACAAGAGCTGGAATTTCTCATGGTCATTTTAATGGTTACACAGCTTTATCTAAAGACAAAACCACATTGTATTTGTATGTAGATAATAAACCAAATGGACCATTATTAATCAAAGGGTTAAAGAATAAAGTAAACAGAATTTGGGTTGTTGGCAATGGAACTAAACTTTCTCATAAAATAGTGGGGAAACAATATTGGAGTAACATTCCTGGGTTATTATATATTGATTTGCCAGAAAAAGTTCAAGATAAAGACGTTACTGTAATCGCTATTCTTTTAAAAGGAAAAGTTGATTTATACAGAGAGGAAGTAAAAGCAATAGAGAACAATTAATTTAATAAAAATTACAAAAAAAATAATTTCTTACAATAAAGAAGATATAATTTTTGAAATAGTAATTCCTTCTGCTTCTGCTTTATAATTTTTTACAATTCTATGTGATAATATTGGTATTGCAACCGCTTTAACGTCTTCAATATCAGGGGAAAATTTTCCATTAATTGCGGCATAAGCTTTTGCTCCTAAAATTAAATTTTGTGATGCTCTCGGTCCTGCTCCCCAATCTATATAATTATTTATAAACTCAGTTGCTTTCTCTCTGTTTGGTCTTGTCTTACAAACTAAAGAAACAGCATATTCAACAACATTATCTGCCACAGGAATTTTTCTAATTAATTTTTGAATCTCTAAAATTTCTGTACCTGTAAATATAGAATTTACTTCCTTAAAATCATTAGAAGTTGTGTTTTTAACAACTTCAACTTCTTCTTCAAAAGTTGGATATTCTAAATTAATAGAAAACATAAACCGATCTAATTGTGCTTCTGGCAACGGATATGTTCCTTCTTGTTCTATTGGATTTTGAGTTGCTAGTACGTAAAAAGGGAGTTCTAATTTATAATGATGGCCTGCAACAGTAACAGAACGTTCTTGCATTGCTTCTAATAAAGCTGCTTGTGTTTTTGGCGGAGTTCTATTTATTTCATCTGCTAAAATTATATTGCTAAAAATTGGACCTTTTATAAAGGTAAATTTTCGATTTTCATCTAAGATTTCACTTCCTAAAATATCTGAAGGCATTAAATCTGGAGTGAATTGAATTCTTTTAAAATTTAAACCTAACGCTTCAGAAACTGTATGCACAAGTAATGTTTTTGCTAAACCTGGAACACCAATTAATAAAGAATGCCCTCCACAAAAAACAGAAAGCAATACAAAATTTACTGCATCTGTTTGACCAACAATTACCTTTGATATTTCTTTTTTTAGCAGCTTTGTTTTTTCTACTAATTGTTCAATTGCAGCTACGTCAGACATTAATTATTAGTTTTCTTTTCTCCAATTTTTTTGAAACTCACACTTATTATATATGTCGCTAATTTTAATGTAAGTGTCGTTTATTTTATTTTTAGCCCATTTAGTAATATTCTCTTCTTTTTTCTTTTGCAATGCCAATTTCTGAACCTTAACATAATCATTTACTAAATCTGCTTTATGAGTAAGTGCTCTATCTTTCATATAGATAATTTTATACATTTTTTCATTTTGCTGAGTTTCATCATAAAAAGGCTCTGTAATCTCTCCTTTGTTAGTATTAATAACTCTAGCGTATAATGAAGGATCCATTCTTGTTAACTCAAAACGGGTTTCATTAGTGTATGGATTTACAATCATTCCTCCATTATTTTTTGTATCCTTATCTTCAGAATATTTTACTACCGCTTCTTCAAAAGTAATTTTTCCGTCAATAATATCTTTTCTTATTTTTTCTACCTTTTCTTTTACTTCTTGAACTTTAGAATCTAAAATTTCTGGCTGCATTAAAATATGAGATACAATTCTTGTATTACCTTTTAGTTGATGTAATTGAATAATATGATACCCAAATAATGTTTCAAACGGCTCAGAAACTTGACCAACATCTAAAGAAAATGCAACTTCTTTAAACTCTTTGATTAACTGGCTTTCTTTTGTAACAGACATTTGCCCTCCATTTTGCGTTACAGATGGGTCGTCAGAATTTAAAATCGCTTTCATTTTAAAACTTGCACCGCCTTCAATTTCTTTTTTAAGTTCAGATAATTTTTTAATTATTCTATTATTTTCTTCTTCTGTGGGTTTAGCATATAGAACAATTTGTGCCAATTCAATCTCAGCTTGAAATTCTGGAAGTTCATTATTGTTTTTTAAACTGTTATAATAAATTCTAACTTCTTCTGGGGTTACATCTACTCCTTCGTTTATTTTTTCTTGCTCTTTTCTAACTAAAGCATTTTCTTTTTCAATAGTAAAAAGTTCTGTTCTTAAATCATTTAAATCATTAAAACCATATTGTTTAACTACTTTTTCTACCGAACCGTATTCTCGTGTAAAAAAAGCGATGTTTCTATCTACGGCCGAATTAACTTCTGTTTCTGTTACTAATACACTATCAATAACTGCATGGTGTGAAAGTAATTTTTGTAACATTAATTGTTCTAGCATCTCACAGTCAGAAATTTTAATTTTTCCTTCGCTACGTTGCTCTATATCAAGTTTAAACTTTGCAATATCTGAGTTTAATACTACATTTTTTCCTATAACAACATCTACTCCATCTATTTTATTCATTTGTGCTTGTGCTGTTAATGAAAACAAAGCCATGATAAAAATAAATACTGGATTATTAATACTCTTTAAAATTTTTGTTCTGAACTGCATCGTTAATTAACGTTTTTTCAATATCTCTTATTAATTCTAGTTTTCTTTTGTGTAAAATTAATTGTTTTATGGTTGGAGTAATATAGTTTTTAGGAGCAATATCATTCCTTTTTAACACATCTTTTACAGCCACCAAATATAACCCTAAAGAATCTTCTTTTTGTATGTATTTGGTTTTTTTTAACAAATATTCTCTAGGTTCTTCTTTAAATTTTGGAATTTTTAACAAAACATCTTCTAGTTTAATCCAAGTAGAATCATTTAGGTTGATTGCTTTAAAATTTAACGCATGATTTTCTAATGCAGTTACATCATCTTCATCATCCGATTTAAAATGTTTTATAATTTCTTTTTTATCTAATAAATTTTTACCAAAATGTAAATATTTAATTTTAATAAGTTCTTCATTAAGTCTAAAGTTACTACTGTTAGCATTGTAATATGCATCTATTTCTTCTTCAGAAATAACAGTATCTAATTGTTGCTTAATTAACCGCTCTTTATATCCATTTACAAATAAACTCTCTTTATAATCTTGTACTAATTTGTTGTATGTAGTGTTTTCTTCACTAGTAAGATTTTCAGCTGCTTTTTGTTTTAACAATTCTTTTATTGCCCAAGTATTTATAATACTTTTTACAACAAGAATGCTATCACTCTTAGATGCATTTTTGGGGATTAAAGATTCAATATCTTTGCTGTATAAATAGTTGTTATATACGCTTGCAATAGGTTTCTCTAAAGTAGTAACTTTCTTCCCAAAATCAAAAAATTGACAGGAAGAAAAAATTACGATTGTAAAAAAATAAGCTAGTTTTTTATTCATTAGAATTATAATATTGTATCAATTTTTTTAGTACTCTTTTTTTTATGTTTACTTGATATTTTTTTCGCAATCTCTCAATTAATTCTTTCTCTAAAAAATCCTGATAATCACTCATTACTTGTCCTTTATTTTTAGGCAATTCTTTAAAAGAGTATTTTGATTTATTTGTATAAAAATAGTTTTTTAAACCTAAAGTATCTTTTGTTGTTTTGTCCCAAACCTTTTGTTTCATTAAATCAAAAACAATTAATCCTTCTTCGTATTCTTTTAAGTTGTTTGCAAATTTTGGTTCTGTATATTTTAAATTTTCTTTAAAATAAGTTAATACTTCTTCATTAACAAACTCATTATAAAGAACAGTAATAGGTTTATGTCTTCTGTTTCTAATATAATCAAAAAATACAGCTTGCTTAATTTTTTTGTTATTTATTGATAAAATTACTTGCTGTAAAGTATCTTTTTTAGAAGCTCTAATTCCTTCTGAATTAAAAACTGCTAGAGCTTTTTCAAATTCTACAATTTTATATTCGTTTTTTAACCTTTGTAAAACATGCAAATCAGACATTCTTGCGCCACCACTTGCTCTAACTTTTTCTGTTAACTCTTTCTTCTTTTCTTTAAATGATTTAACAGGATGTTTATTTAATAATTTAACAATATGCCAACCATATTGCGTTTTAAAAGGCGCTGAAATATCGTTTGCCCTTTTTAATTTAAAAGAGGCTACTTCAAATGGTTTTACCATTCTGCCAACACCAAATTTTGGTAATTTTCCATTTTTTGTAACGGTACTTTTATCGTTAGAGTATTGTAAAACTAATTGATTAAAATTAGCCCCGTTTTTTAAACTAGTATAAATGCTATCTATTTTAAATTTTCCTTTGTTAGATTGATCTGTAATTAATAAATGTGCAACTTCAACCTCTCCTTCAGATAATCGCAAATCATTAACTTTTAAAAAATGATATCCAAAATTAGTTTTAAATGGTTTAGAAATTTCGCCAACTTTTGTTTGATAAGCAATATTTTCAAAAGGATAAACCATTTTAAATGCTGTAAAATAACCCACATTTCCGAAATTATTTTTTACAGATTGATCGTCTGAATATGCAAGTGCAACTTTATCAAAATCTTTACCTGACAACACTTCATTTCTTGCTTTTTGAATTTTATTATACGCAATTAAAGTATCTGTAGGAGTTGCATTTCTTGCAACTTTTACTAAAACATGACTCACATTAACCTTATATTTTGTTCTATAATACGCATCTTTAACCAATTTAGATAAATAGGCTGTATCTTGTAAATACGGAGCAATTAATTGATTTTTATACGTTTCTATTTCTCTCTTATAAGATTTTGTTTCATTTAATTTTAAACGATATGCTTCTTTTAGTTTTAATTTAAAATTAATATATAAATCTAAATTTTCTTTAATGTTTTTTTGATTTTTATCCTCAATAACATTTAAGTTTTTCTCATAAATGTTTTTAAATTCTAATACAGAAACTTTTGTGCCATCAACACTAAACAATATATCAGAGTTTTTCTGTGCAAAAAAAACAAAAGAGGTTGCTAAAAATAGCATTGTAATAATTTTGATCTTCATTTATATTTTAATTTATAGAGAGATAATTCCTTCAATTTTTTCTGCTTTTCTATAATAAGAGATTACTTCATCAGCAGAGTTTAACTTAATTCTTATAGAAACACTTACATAGTTACCATTTTTAGATTCTTTTGAAGATATTTTAATTAGCTTATTTTTAAAAACATCTTCAACTTCCATAAAATGATTTCCTTTAGAAGGTACAATAAATTTATATAAATATTCTGATGGAAATTTAGTTGTAGCATCTAAACTATTTTTTAGATTTTTATAGAATTCTTTTTTACTAGTCATGCTTTTAATTTTATCGCTATTTTTATTATTTCTACAAAATTACATTATATTATTATTTTTATAATCAGAATCTGTTATTTTTGCTAAATGCAACAAAAAATAGTACTTATTGGTGGGCCAGGAACAGGAAAATCTTCTGTTTTAAACGAATTAATTTCTAGAGGATTTCATTGCAAACCAGAAATTTCTAGAGAAGTTACTTTAGAAGCTCAAAAAAAAGGAATCAATCAGTTGTTTTTAACAGATCCTTTATTGTTTAGCAATTTGTTGTTAGAAGGTAGAGAAAAACAATATTTAGACGCTAAAGAATCAACAGAAAAATTTGTTTTTTTTGATCGTGGAATTCCAGATGTACATGCATATTTAGAATTTTTTAATACCGATTATCCACCACATTTTATTGAAAAAAGCACGACACACTTATATACAAAAGTATTTATGCTTCCGCCTTGGAAAGAAATATACACCTCTGATAATGAGCGATACGAGAGTTTTGAAGAAGCTGTTAAAATTTATCATCATTTAAAAAAAACATACCAACAAATTGGATATAAAATTAGTATTGTACCTTTTGGAACAATTCAAGAAAGAACCGATTATATTTTAAATGCAATTAAAAATGATTTATGAATACTGCTTTAAAAATATTAAAAAAGTATTGGAATCATAATTCGTTTAGAGAACCACAAGATAAAATTATCAATGCCGTTCTAGAAAATAATAATACAGTTGTATTATTACCAACTGGCGGCGGAAAATCTATTTGTTTTCAAATTCCTGCTTTGGTAAAAGACGGAATTTGTATTGTAGTTTCTCCACTTATCGCTTTAATGCAAGATCAAGTTGATAGTTTAAATAACAAAGAAATTAAAGCCACAACAATTGCTTCTGGCACTTCACAAGACGATTTAATTACCTTGTTTGATAATATCAGATTCGGTAATTATAAGTTTTTATATCTCTCACCAGAAAGATTACAATCTCCTTTTATACAAGAAAAAATAAAACAGTTAAATGTCAATTTAATAGCGGTTGATGAAGCGCATTGTATTTCTGAATGGGGACACGATTTTAGACCATCGTACAGAAATATTAAAATTTTAAAAGATTTAAAACCCGCAACTCCAGTTATTGCATTAACCGCAACTGCAACAAAAGAAGTATTAGATGATATTGCTGATAGTTTAGAAATTGATGATGCAATCATTTTTAAAAAATCTTTTTACAGAGATAATTTAGCCTATCAGATTTTTTCTTTGGAAGATAAATTAGGACGCCTTTTACAAATCTGCACAAAAACAAAAGCTCCAATAATAATTTATGTAAGTAGTAGAAATAAAACGAAAGAAATTGCAACCTTTTTAAATGCAAATAATTTTAAAACAAGTTATTATCACGGTGGATTATCTTCATCTGAGAAACAAAAAGCTTTTGATAATTGGATTTCAGAGAAAACACCCATTATTGTAGCAACAAATGCATTTGGAATGGGAATTGACAAAGACAATGTAAAAGTTGTCATCCATTTAGAGTTGCCAAATAGTATAGAAAATTACATTCAAGAAGCTGGAAGAGCTGGTAGAAATGGCGAAAAATCATTTTCTGCTGTGCTAGTAAATAAAAACGATATTCGTATTTATAAAGAACGATTAGAGAATGCTTTTCCTACAATTGCAGAAATAAAACACGTTTACAAAAGTATTTTTTCGCACTTTCAAATTGCAAATGGAGAAATTAATGAAGAAGCGTTTGAGTTTAATCTTTTTGAGTTTTCTGATAAATATAAAGTACCGGCTAACAAAGTTGCAACAACAATTAATTTATTAGAAACCAATGGAATAATTCAAATTTCTGACAGTTATAATAAAAAATCTACTGTGCAATTTTTAACAAGTAGCAATCGTGTTTTAAAGTATTCTAAATCAGATTCTAACACAACAAAATTAATTCAGTTGTTATTGAGAAGTTATGGCGGAATTTTTGAGCAAGAAACAAAAATAAATGAATTTTGGTTGGCAAAAAAAGCACACTTACTTTCTAGACAAGTTGTTGTCATTCTTACAAAATTAGAAGCAGAGAAAATGATTGCGTATAAAAAAGCAACTGAAAATGCCGAAATTTATTTTTTAGTTCCGCGAGAAGATGATAAAACCATCAATAGTATTTCTAAAAATATTCAGAAATACATCAAACAAAAAATAAGAAAAGCAACAGATTTAGTTACCTTTATAGAAAATGATGCTGTATGTAGAAGTATCCAAGTTTTAAAATATTTTAACGAGAAAGAATTCAATAAATGTGGTATTTGTGATGTTTGTTTAGCAAAAAAAAATGATTATCAAGATATTTCAAAAGAAATTATCACCTATTTATCATCAAACAAAACGGCAACTTCAAAAGAAATCTGCCAACATATTTCGAGCAAAGAAAAGACCGTTTTAGTAAATTTGCAACAGCTTTTATCCGAAGAAAAAATTAGCATTAATAATTTTAATCAATATCACCTTAACGAATGAGAGATTTACAAATTGTATTTATGGGAACTCCAGATTTTGCGGTAACCATTTTAAAACATTTAGTAGAAAACAAATACACTATTGTTGGTGTAATAACTGCTCCAGACAAACCAGCAGGAAGAGGAAGAAAGTTAAGCGAATCTGCAGTTAAAAAATATGCGGTCTCACAAAACTTAACTGTTTTACAACCAACCAATCTTAAAAGTAAAAATTTTATTGATGAATTAACTGCATTAAAAGCCAATTTGCAAATTGTTGTTGCCTTTAGAATGTTGCCAAAAGTAGTTTGGCAAATGCCAGAATTTGGTACCTTTAACTTACACGCATCTTTATTGCCAGAATATCGTGGAGCAGCACCAATTAATTGGGCTATTATTAATGGTGAAACAAAAACGGGCGTAACCACATTTTTTATTGATGATAAAATTGACACAGGAGAAATCATTCTTCAAAAAGAAATTGTTATAAGAGACAACGAAATTGTTGGCGAATTACATGACAGATTAATGCATTTAGGAGCAGATTTAGTTTTAGAAACGCTACAACTTATAAAAGAAGATAATGTTATTCTTAAAAAACAACCAGAAATAGAAGAAAAAACTGCTTATAAATTGTTTCCTGAAACTTGTAAAATTGATTGGACAGATAGTTTGGAAAATATTTACAATAAAATACGTGGATTAAATCCGTATCCTGCTGCTTGGACAACTATTCATACTAATGACACAGAAACGACCGCAAAATTATATAAAGTTTCTAAAGAGTTTGTAAAACATACTGATACTATTGGTAAAATAATAAGCACAAAAAAAGTCTTAAAAGTTGCTGTTTTGAACGGATATTTAATTATTGATGAAATAAAACTAGCTGGAAAGAAGAAAATGGAGACCCAAAACCTGTTAAATGGCTTCCAATTTTCATCAAATTCAAAAATGGCTTAACCCTTTATTGATGCGGTTTCTGTTCTTTTAACCGTTTTTTTGCTTTGGTTATTAACAATTTCACCTCTTTTATTAACAAAAACAAGGTTTTTTAAGGTCATTTCTTGCACGAACCCTTATTCCTGCTATATTTGTTAAGCTTAGTTAAGCGAAAAATATTAGATCAATTAATTTTTAAAATTTACAAATCATGAACAAATCAGATTTAATCGATGCAATGGCTGCTGACGCAGGAATTTCTAAAGCTGCAGCAAAAGCTGCCTTAGACTCATTAACTTCTAACGTTACTAAAGCTTTAAAAGGCGGAGAAAGAGTATCTTTAGTTGGATGGGGAACTTGGTCAGTATCTAACAGAGCTGCTAGAACTGGTAGAAACCCACAAACAGGAAAAACTATTCAAATTGCTGCTAAAAATGTAGTTAAATTTAAAGCAGGTGCTGGATTAAGTAGTTCAGTAAACTAAAAATACAAAAAATTGTATTTAAAAACTCTTCTAATTATTTAGGAGAGTTTTTTTATTGCTTAAAAAGTTGTTATATTTAAAAAGAGATAACCATTATATTTTATGAATATACTTTTACCAAAAAAAGGAAGATTATTAATTGCAGAACCATCCATTTTAAATGACAATTCATTTAATAGATCAATAATTCTGCTAACTGAACATACAAAAAAGAATTCTATTGGTTTTATTTTAAACAAACCTTTAAGTTTTACCGTAAACGATTTGGTTCCAGAAATAGCGTGTGCTTTTCCTGTATATCAAGGCGGACCTGTTGAACAAGACAACTTGTATTTTGTACACCAAGTTCCTGGGTTAATTCCTGACAGCGTAGAAGTTGCAAATGGTATTTTTTGGGGCGGAAATTTTGATGCTTTAAAAGAGTTGTTAAACAATCAAGAATTAAAAGTAAGTGATATTCGTTTTTTCTTAGGATATTCTGGCTGGGATAGCAATCAATTAGTAGATGAATTGAAAACCGATTCTTGGTTTGTTTCAGAAAATAATTACTCTAATATTTTTGCTACAGATAACACTACTATTTGGAAAAACAAATTACTAGAAAAAGGTGGTAAATATAAAATTTGGGCAAATGCACCAAGTGATATTCAGTTAAACTAAGCTTTAGAAATAATTTGTTGCAATTTTAAATTTGCTAATAACTTCTCTCCTATTTCTGTTTTAAATTCTTTCTTACGATACTTTGTAACTGGCTGAATTCCGATAATAGAGTTTGTTAAAAATATTTCGTCTGCTTTTTGCATTTCGAAAGGAGAAATTGAAGTTTCAGTAACTATGTAATCTTTATTTTTTTGAATAATTTCTATCACTTTTTTTCTGACAATTCCTTTAATACAACCTTCTGTTAATGCCGGAGTTTTAATTTCGTTTCCTTTAACAACAAAAATATTAGCATTTGTTGCTTCTACAATTCCTTTATTTTCATTTAACAATACACAATTATCCAATTCGTTTTCTTGCTTGTAAATACTAGCCAATGTATTTAACATTCTATTGGTGGTTTTTATGGTAGAAAGCAACCCTGAGTAATTGTAAAAATCTTTAAACAAATCTATTTGATAAGTATCTTTTGTTTGATATGTGTTCTCAGAAACTTCAATTACATAATCAACTTTATTTGTTTTTGGCGTGTACAATCCGCCATCTTTTCTATACACAGATAATCTAATACGTATATTTTTATTTTCTAATTGATTAGGTATTGTTTTTAAGATTTCTTGTTCTATAAATTCTAAGGTAAATTTTAACGGAATTTCCATACGTAACATCCGCATAGAAGCCATCAATCTAAAATAATGATCTTCAAAAAAAACAACATTGTTATTAATAACACTAATAGTTTCAAAAATGGCATCACCATATTTAAACGCTCTATTATTTGTTGTTACAAAAAAATTATTCTTATAAATTAGATTACCGTTATAATTTAACATAATTATCATCTTAAAATAGAAAAAGCAAAATTACATCAAAACCGATAAATTTTGGTTTATAATTTCATAAAAAAAGCCTTATAAAATATTTTATAAGGCCTTATAAATTATGTGTTTTTATTTTATGCTCCAATTGTATGTTTTAATTCATCAATTTGGTTTTCCCACAACATTTTAGATTCTTCTACTTCATCTTCATCATCTGCAAAATCAGTAATCATTAAAGAAACATCTTTTGTAATGGCATCAACCTGAATTCTAAATTCAAAATAAGTTTCATCTCCTTCACTTTCCTCCCATTTATATTTTATTTTTTCATCTTTTTTGTTTGATAAAATAGATGCTTTTTCTTCTACACCGTCCCAAACAAAAGTTACTAATTTACCTCGTGAATTTACTTTATCAGCAAACCAATCTTCTAATCCTGCAGGAGTTGCAAAATAGGTGTATAACATACTTGGAGAAGCATGAATAGGAAATTCTAATTCAAATTTAATTTTACTCATTATTCTTATTCTTAGCTGCCAATATAGGTATTTATTCCTTTTTAAAAAAATTAAAAACTTAGCTTGCAAAAAAACAAAAATAGGTTATATTTGCAGCCGCATAATTATGGCGAGGTAGCTCAGTTGGTTAGAGCGTCGGATTCATAACCCGGAGGTCACGAGTTCAAATCTCGTTCTCGCTACAAAAAAAGAACCCAAAACAAATTTGTTTTGGGTTTTCTGTTTTTATAAATTATCATTGGATTACTAAATAAGAATTTTTGAAACACAAAACTATAAACCTAAAAAAGTTAAAAATTCTATACATTTCATTTTCTGAAAGTTAGCTTTTATCAGTATGTTTTTATTCATTTTTATGTAATATTCTATTGCAAAAAAGAAAAATGAACTTATATTTGTATCTCTTTACCATGCGAAAGTAGCTCAGTTGGTAGAGCGTCAGCCTTCCAAGCTGAATGTCGCCGGTTCGAACCCGGTCTTTCGCTCAAAAGACTTCATTTAATTATGGAGTCTTTTTTTATTGCCTCTTCTAATATAGGGTGAGAAGCTTGTATTGAGCGTAATCGAGATGAACCAAGTCTTTCGTTCAAAAAATCGAAATATTTGTTTCGATTTTTTCATTTATAATTCTTTTAATTTTTTTCCAAAAAGTAATAATAGTACAATTGGTATTGCTAGCAAACCAACCATTAATGTATTTTTAGAAATTAGATTTGGCATCATTACCAAAGCAATCACAAATCCTCCGATGGTGCCACCTAAATGTGCTGAATGACCAACATTGCCTAATTGTTTTTTCATTCCGTAAATTGAATACAACAAATATCCAACTCCAAAAACATATGCAGGAATTGGAATTGGCAATGGAAACAGTATTAATGTCATATCTGGATACAATAAAATTGCAGCATATAAAATTCCAGAAACTGCACCTGATGCGCCAACAGCACTATAATATGGCTCTCTTTTATGATAATACATCGAGTACAAATTGCCCGCAAGTAAACTTCCAAAATAAATAATTAGAAAAGGAATATTTCCCATAATTCTAGCAACAATATCACCAAATAAATACAATGCATACATATTAAATCCAAGATGTACCCAATCTACATGCAAAAACCCAGAAGTAAACATCCGTATTTTTTCTCCGCTTATAATTTTTCCAACTTGAAATTTATAGGTATCTAAAAAAGCATAATCACTAAAGCCTTTAATTGATACTAAAACATTAACAATAATAATTCCTAAGACAAATTGATTCATTTTATATAATATATTTACTTACAAACTTAACATAAAACTATCTAAAAGATTGGCTTCTTTATAATAAAATTATATCCGATATTTGCAATTCAAAAATACCTATGCATAAACTTGTTTTTTATTTATCGTATCCAATAATTTGGCTGTTTTCTAAATTACCTTTTAGAATACTGTATTTTATTTCTGACGGAATTTATTACTTATTATTTTATATTGTTAGATACCGAAAAAAAGTGGTTTTAGATAATCTAAAATTATCTTTCCCTACTAAATCAAACACTGAACTAAAGTTAATTAGAAAGCTTTTTTTTAAACATTTTACAGATATTTTTATAGAAAGCGTAAAAAGTTTTTCTATCAGCAAAAAAGAGTTGCAAAAAAGATATCATTTTAAAAATCCCGAAGTGGTTAATATAATAGCTAAAGAAGGTAAAAATATTATATTATTAGGCTCTCATTATGCAAATTGGGAATGGCTTATCACTCTTCCATTTGTTTTAAATATTGAAATATTTGGCGCTTATACAAAACTAGAAAATAAGTATTTTGAAAAAGCAATTAAAAAGAATAGAACAAAATTTGGAATGATTGGATTTAAAACCTCTGAATTTATTAAATACATGATATCTAATATTAAAAATAAAAGGCAAGGTTTATATATTTTATTGAGCGATCAATCTCCTCAAGTAGAAAAAACGTATTATTGGAAAGAATTTTTAGGTGTTAAAGTTCCCATTCATACAGGAGCAGAAATGTTGTCTAAAAAATTTGATTGTGCTGTTATCAATTATAGTTGTAGAAAAATAAAAAGAGGTTACTATGAAATTGATTTTGAAACAATTACTACTACACCAAAAGAATTTGAAAATTATCAAATAATGGATCAATATTTAAAAATTACTGAAAAATTAATTCGTGAAGAACCTGCATATTATCTATGGTCTCATAAACGTTTTAAACATAAAGACAAAGCTCCTAAGTAAAAATTATTCGCTAGCAAACCACTCTTTTACCAAGTCTTTTTCAATAGAATTAAACGATTTATGTTTATAATCGTTTTGAATAGCATCATATACATACTCTTTTTTCCACTCATCTACATTTTCGCAAACTAATTTTAAAGCATCACAAATAAATGTTACTTCAGCATCTTTTATTGTTGGATGAATTGACAAACGAACCCAACCTGGTTTTTCTACTGAACAACCTTCAATAATTTGTTTTTCAATAGTTTTTGATCTCTGCTGATCTACATTTAGCAAAAAATGACCATACGTTCCTGCACAAGAGCAACCTCCACGAGTTTGAATTCCAAAACGATCATTTAATAATTTCACAATCAAATTAAAATGAACATTTGTTACATAAAAAGAAAAAATTCCCAATCGATGTTTATGCGTTGGAGCTAAAATATGTACATTTTCTATTGATTCTAAACAAGCAAATAGTTGAGTATTGATTTCTTCTTCTCTATCATGTATTTTATCTGTTCCCATTTTTTCTTTTAGCTGAACACATAAAGCAATTTTAATGGTTTGCATAAAAGCTGGAGTTCCTCCATCTTCTCTTGTTTCTACATCATCAAAATAATCACGATCTCCCCAGGGATTTGTATAACTTACGGTTCCTCCACCTGGATTATCTGGTACCAAATTTTTGTATAGTTTCTTATTAAAAATTAAAACTCCAGAGGCTCCTGGTCCTCCTAAAAATTTATGTGGCGAAAAGAAAATAGCGTCTAAATATGCTTCTTTATCTTTTGGATGCATATCGATATCTACATACGGTGCAGAGCATGCAAAATCTACAAAACATAAGCCATTATGTTGATGAATTATTTTTGCTATTTTATGATACTCTGTTTTTATACCTGTTACATTAGAACACGCAGTAATTGAAGCTATTTTTATTGGTCTGCTTTCATATTCTTTTAATAACTTTTTAAAGCTGTCAAAACATAACAAACCAGAACTATTACAAGGAATTACAACAACATCTGCAATGGTTTCTAACCAAGAAGTTTGATTAGAATGATGTTCCATATGAGATACAAAAACAATGGGTTTCATTTCATCAGGAACATTTGTATGTTCTTTTAAACTTTCACAAATTTTTAAACCTAAAATACGTTGAAATTTATTAACAACACCTGTCATTCCAGAACCTTCGGTAATTAACACATCATTTACTGAAGCGTTTACATGACGCTTAATAATATTTCTAGCTTCATGATATGCCAATGTCATTGCCGCTCCGCTAGTTGACGTTTCTGTATGTGTATTTGCAACAAAAGGACCAAAATCATTTAATAATTTTTCTTCAATTGGTCTGTATAATCTTCCGCTTGCGGTCCAATCTGTGTAAATTAATTGTTGCTTTCCGTAAGGCGATTCAAAAGTTTGATCTACACCTACAATATGATCTCTAAATTGATTAAAATATTTTTCTAATGAATCCATTTTTTTGGTATTTGAAATAATCTAAATTTCCTTATAAAATAATAGTTTCAATTTCTTTGATAAATCGTTTTGCTAAAGCATCTGCATTTTCTTGCGAAGTACTTTCTGTGTAAATTCTAATAATCGGTTCTGTATTTGATTTACGTAAATGAACCCATTCATCAGCGAAATCTATTTTAACTCCGTCTATGGTATTTACATCTTCATGTTGATATTTAGAAGCCATCGTTTCTAAAATTTCATCAACATTTATTTGTGGTGTTAACTGAATTTTATTTTTACTCATAAAGTAACTTGGGTACGAATCACGTAGTTCTTTACAAGACATTTTTTTGTGCGCTAAATGCGATAAAAACAACGCAACTCCAACTAATGAGTCTCTTCCGTAATGAGAAGCTGGATAAATAATTCCGCCATTTCCTTCTCCTCCAATAACTGTGTTGGTTTCTTTCATTTTTATCACCACATTTACTTCTCCAACTGCACTTGCAGTATACGTTCCGCCATGCTTTTCTGTAACATCACGCAATGCTCTTGAAGACGATAAATTAGAAACAGTATTCCCGCCACCTAATCTTCCTAATACGTAATCTGCACACGCAACTAATGTATATTCTTCGCCAAACATAGAACCATCTTCAGAAATCAACGCTAATCTGTCAACATCTGGATCCACAACAATTCCGAAATCTGCTTTTTCTTTTACTACCAATTCAGAAATATCTGTTAAGTGTTCTTTTAAAGGTTCTGGATTGTGTGGAAATTGTCCGTTTGGTTCACAATATAATTCGACACAGGCAACATTTAATTCTTTCAACAAAGCAGGAATAAAGATTCCGCCAGTAGAATTAACTCCATCAACCACAACTTTAAAATTAGCTTTCTTGATTGCTTCAACATCTACCAACTCTAAATTCAAAACTTCTTGAATGTGTTTTTGTAAATAACTTTTATCTTTTGTGTAGCTTCCTAAATCATCAACCTCTGCAAAAGAAAAGTCTTCACTTTCAGCTAAAGCAAGAATTTTTTCTCCTTCTGCTCCATTTAAAAACTCTCCTTTTTCGTTTAGCAACTTTAAGGCGTTCCACTGTTTTGGATTGTGAGAAGCCGTTAAGATAATTCCACCATCAGCTTTTTCTAACGGAACAGCAACTTCAACAGTTGGAGTTGTAGACAAACCTAAATCGACAACGTCAATTCCTAATCCTACCAAAGTATTGGCAACCAAACTAGAAATCATTTTGCCAGAAATACGCGCGTCTCTTCCTAAAACTACGGTAATATTTTCTTTGTTTTTATTTCTTTCTAAAATAAAAGCTCCATAAGCAGCGGCGAATTTTACCGCATCAATTGGTGTTAAATTATCGGCGGTTTTTCCTCCAATTGTTCCTCTTATTCCTGAAATAGATTTTATTAATGTCATGTTCTTTTTTTATAAGCTGAACAAAGATAAATGAAAAGAAGGAAGTTATAAAGTTTAAAAGTTAAAAGTTGAAAGATCAGAAATAATGAAAGTAGCAAAGGGTCAAAGGCTCAAAGTTACATAGTAACAAAGAGGCAAAGCTAACTTGTAGACTTTAGGCTAAAAGAAAAAAAGTAATATCTTTATAAAAATCAATTTGTTGTATTCGAAAAAAAAATACACAATTAAACCAAGAAATATGTTATGATAAAGAAGATAAAGTCAAAAGTTGAAAGACTAAAGGCAAATAGTGTCATTCCCAACTTGATTGGGAATCTACAAAATCAATTTCAGTCAGTCTGGATTCCCGTTTTCACGGGAATGACAAAACAGCACGTCATTGCGAACAAAGTGAAGCAATCTTATAAATTGAAACTAAAATTAAACAGATTTCTTCGTCATTCGTTCCTCACTCCTCGTAATGACGTATTTAAAAAAGTTTTACTACTATTTACCTTATTCTTTTCTATCAGCAGTTTTTCTCAAGCGCAAAAAACCAAGTACAAAACATATTCTTATAGCCAACTCTTTAAAATGATTGAAGCAGAAAAGGATAGCATCTTTAAGTTAAGTGATGCCAAAATAGTTTTTAATGCAAAGACAGATTCCATTTTTTTACTTAAAGGCAATAGCAATAATTTGTCAGAATGGAAACCTGCAAGAACAGATAGTATACATGTAAACAAACTACTTGAATTTACAAATATTGATTTTTCTCTATTTCAGCTACGAAGTTCTGCTTCTCTTGGGCTTATTCAGTTTCACAAAGGCATCTTATTTGAAAACTGCACCAATATAAATATATTTCAATGTACTTTTCATCAAGGGCTAAGAATTATTAATAGAAAAGAAAAATTAATAGAGAATAATATTAATTACATTATTCAATCGGACATTTTGGGGGATTTAAATCTCTATTTAAATTCTGAAACAGATAACAAAACATTATTGATGTATTATAATTATATACGTAATGATAGAAGCTCTATTACACAATCAGGTAAAGGAAATTTAATCATCGGTAACAATGAATTTAATTCCAAAAATGTGAACATATCAAATTATTCACAAGAAGCTACTCCAGAAACCGTTAATTACGAAATAATGAACAATAAGTTCGAGATTTCAGAGGCATTATTTTTAACCATAAATACAAAGAATCTTGAATATTTAAAAGTAGCAAATAATAGCTTTAACTCACCAATCTTTTTAGAAATTGACAACCTCAGTTCAAATTCTAGCTGGATTGTTTGGGAACAATTTGAAAACAAGGTTATCGATGCTGAAATATATTTTTATTGGTTGGGTGGAGGAGAATCTTTAAATTTTGACCTCAAAGGATTTGAACCTGATCAAGAAAGGTATTCTAAAAGGAATATAGCGCATTACTTAAATACTGTAATGGTTCAAGATCGTGATGTTTACAATGCAGAACTGTCCATAAAAGGTAAGTTTTATAATTATTATAATCAGCGTCATGAAATGGAATCGTCTAACGCTGTGTATAGGGAAATTAAAGATTTAGAAACAAAAAGGCTCGCTTTCCTTTATGAAGAAACGCCTAGCTTCGATACTTTTTTTACTTGGAAAATAAACCAATTCTTAAAAGTGTTTTCTGGGTATGGTACAAAGCCTGCAAAAGCAGTTATTTTCTCTATGTATGTAATTTTATTATTTGCTTTTATCTATTTATTATTCCCCAATTCTTGGGATGCTCATGGAAGAAAACGCATCATGAATAGATATGCATTTTTTTTTAAATACATGAACAAAAAAGCAGGAATCCATGAAGTCTATTTAGACAATCAGAAAGAAGAATTGTTAGAATTTGATGAATTTAAAACCTTGGTAGAAAAACAAGGAAAAACGGTTCCGAAGTTTTTTACTGCAACTGCATTACCATTGTACAAATGGGCCATTTCTGGAACAAAGTTTTCTGCAACTATTTTAAAACGTGTAGATATTATGAAAGGTACTTGGAGCGAGTTGCCACAATCGAAACGAATTTGGAAATCTGTTTTACTAATTAGTGCTTTTACAATTGCCATTTGTTATGACATTTTGATAAAAATGTTAAACGCATTAATGTTATCTATCAACACCTTTACCACTTTAGGTTTTGGAGAAATCCCAATCAAGGGTTTGCCTAGATATCTAGCAATTATTCAAGGTTTTATTGGTTGGTTTATGTTGACGATCTTTAGTGTTTCGTTAATCTCTCAATTGTTGAATTAATACTATGAAAAAGATAAACGCTTTCATTCCCAACTTGATTGGGAATCTACAAAATCAATTTCAGTCAGTCTGGATTCCTGCCGCAGTTTATCTCGAGCCTTTAGGCTACGCTCAATACAGGCTAAGTCGAGAGGCAGGAATGACAAACAAAAAAAACGCCGTTGACAAAATCAACGGCGTTTTATATAATATGGATTTCCGTTTTTACGGAAATAATCAGCAAATTATTTCTTTGCGTCCATTTTCTTCTTTAAATCAGCTAAACCACTAATGTCTCCAAGAGTTGTTTTTTCTGCATCAGCAGACTTCTTAGCAGCTGCTTTTACATTTTTCTTCTCTTCTTCTTTAAAGATTGAAGTATGAGAAACTACTACTCTTCTGTATTCTTTAGAAAATTCTAAAACTTTGAATTGTGCAGTATCGCCTTTTTCTAATTTTCCACCGTCTTCTTTATCTAAAAAGCGAGTTGGTGCAAAACCTTCTACTCCATCAGCAAATGTTACTGTAGCTCCTTTATCATTCTTTTCAGAAATTGTTCCTTCATGTAAAGAATCTATAGCGTATGTTGCTTCATGAGCATCCCAAGGATTGTCTTGAGTTTGTTTGTGTCCTAAATTTAATTTACGACCTTCAACATCTAACTCTAATACTTGAACTTCTAATTTATCTCCTACAGCTGTAAAGTCTGATGGATGCTTAATTTTCTTAGTCCAAGATAAATCAGAAATATAAACCAATCCATCAATTCCTTCTTCTAACTCTACAAACACACCAAAATTAGTGTAGTTTCTTACTGTACCAGTATGGGTAGAACCAACAGGATATTTCTTAGTAATATCTGTCCAAGGATCTGGATGTAATTGTTTAATACCTAAAGACATTTTACGGTCTTCTCTATCTAAGGTTAAAATTTGTGCTTCTACTTCATCACCAATTTTTACGAAATCTTGTGCAGAACGTAAATGCGTTGACCAAGACATTTCTGAAACGTGAATTAATCCTTCAACTCCTTCAGAAACTTCAATAAATGCTCCGTAATCAGCTAAAACAACAACTTTTCCTGTTATTTTATCACCAATTTTTAAGTCAGCATTTAATGCTTCCCAAGGATGCGCAGATAATTGTTTTAACCCTAATTGGATTCTAGATTTGTTATCATCAAAGTCTAAGATTACAACGTTTAATTTTTGATCTAACTCAACAACCTCATTTGGATGATTGATTCTTGACCAAGATAAATCTGTAATATGAACTAAACCATCAACACCACCTAAATCAACAAATACACCATAAGAAGTAATATTTTTAACAATACCTTCTAATACTTGTCCTTTTTCTAATTGACCAATGATTTCTTTCTTTTGGATTTCTAAATCCGCTTCGATTAATGCTTTATGAGAAACGACAACGTTTTTAAATTCGTGGTTGATTTTTACAACTTTGAATTCCATTGTTTTTTCTACGAATTGATCGTAATCTCTAATTGGTTTTACATCAATTTGAGATCCTGGTAAGAATGCTTCGATTCCGAATACATCAACGATCATTCCTCCTCTTGTTCTACATTTTACAAAACCGTTAACTATTTCTCCTGTTTCGTGTGCATTATTAACTCTATCCCAAGCTTTAATTACTCTTGCTTTTTTGTGAGACAACACTAATTGACCTGAGCTATCTTCTCTTTTATCAACTAATACTTCTACAACATCACCAACAGCTAAGCTAGGATTGTAACGAAATTCGTTTAAAGAAATAACTCCTTCAGATTTAGAATTGATGTCTATAATGGCATCTCTTTCTGTTAATCTTACTACAGTTCCTTCAATTACATCACGTTCGTTTACGAAACCTACTGTTCCTTCTAACGCTTTTTCGAATTCTTTTAATTTCTTTTCATCAACAGCTTCAATACCTTCTTCGTATTTGTGCCAGTTAAAGTTTTCTAAAAATTCTTGTGGATTTACAGTTTCTACAACTGTTTCTGCAACAGCTTCAGTTGCTGTTTCTTGTACTTCAGTAGCAACAACTTGCTCTTCAGTGTTTTTTGTTTCTTCAGACATTCTGAATTTACTTTGTATCTTGTTGTTATTCAGATTTTTAACGACAATAACATCAAGAGATGTTTATATAAATTATTCTTTTTAATTCCTTTTATAAATCTGTTCTCGTAAAAAGGAGTGCAAATGTACAAAATATTTATAATTAAACAATGGGTAATATAACAATGATTTAATTTAACAATTTAGCAATTTGAAGAGCTAAGAGCCTAGACTGTTAGACTGTTAGATTTTTAGAAAAAGAGAATAGACAGGTTTGTTTCTAATTTGAATCTAACTGCATACTGCTATTGAAAACCGCATACTAATTATTCTTACTCAATCCAATTCTTAAAATCCTTCACGCGTTCTCTACTCACAATAATTTCTGTTTCTGAATACGAATTTAGTATGATTTTTAAACGACTATTTGTGTATGCAACAATGTCTTTTATTGCTGATATTTGTACGATAAATGTTCTGTTTACTCTAAAGAATTTTTCTGGATCTAATTCGGTTTGCACTTGCTCTAAAGCGCCGTCTAGCAAATAACTTCTATTGGCAGTTGTATAAATATAGGTTGATTTGTTCTCGCTGTAAAAACATTCCACATCATCTGTAGAAACAATTTTTAAATGTTGCCCAACTTTAATGGTGAAACGCTTTTTGTATTTTCTATCTATTGGGTTTACTAATAATTTTCTGATGTCTTCAAAATTTAACTGAACATCTGCTTGTTTTACATGCTGACTTTTATATTTTTCTACCGCTGCTTTTAATTCGTCTTCATCTATTGGTTTTAATAAATAATCAATGCTATTTAATTTAAACGCTTTTAGCGCATATTCATCATACGCAGTTGTAAAAATAATGGCACTAGAAATGGTAATATGTTCAAAAATTTCAAAGGATAAACCATCTGATAATTGAATGTCTAAAAATAATAAATCTGGATGTTCATTGTTCTGAAACCATTCTATTGATTCTTCTACAGAGTGTAGCATTTGCTTTGCTTCTACTCCCAGTTCTTCCAACATTCTACTCAATCTTCTTGCTGCTGGTTTTTCGTCTTCTATAATAATTACATTCATTTGTATCGCTTATTATCTTTATTCATTTCTTCTTGTATTTTACGCTCTTCCCAGTTTTTACCAAAAAAATTGAATTTATACACGTTTATTGCATGAAAAATTAAAATGATTCCCCACCAAAAAAACAAACGATAATTACTTAACTCTGTAAATGCTTCTAGAATAGAATCTCCATAAGCAATATCTTTATAAATTCTTCTACCAATAAAGAATCCGTTAATAATTAGATAAAAAGCCAAATGCTTATAAAACCCTTTTAATGCTTCTACTCTTTTTTTAGCTTTTATGTATTTATCATTCATATAATCTGTTTCCATTATTTTTTAAAATTTAGCATTACGTTCTTGTTCTTCCATAATCTCTTTTAGTTTTCTGTTTTCCCAATCTTTACCAACGATATTAAAACCGAAAACTCCTAACCAGTGAAAAAAGACTCCAATTCCCCAAAACACCCAAGTAGAATATACTCCGAAATTTTGAAGCACTTCTTCAAAAGAATCACCATCATTCATTAAACCAAAAATTATGATTCCGCTTAAAAATATATTAACTATAACATAAACGATTAAATGAACGTAAAATCCTTTTATTTTCTCTACTCTTTTTTTTGCTCTAATATATTTAATTCCTTTTATTGCCTCTTCGTTTTTCATGATTTCTTAGTTATTAGGTTTGTATTTTTCTTCTTCTTCCATCAGTTCTTTAATCTTTCTTTCTTCCCAATTTCTTCCTAAAAATGGATTGTAATTATAGGTATCCATTGCATGAAAAGCTAATCCCATTCCCCAACCAAAAATCGGAAACCAAAACCAATGAAACTCTGGTACGAGTCGTAAATTTATAAATATTAAAAAAGGGATTACGATACAGTATGATGCGACATTTGCATAAAAACCTTTGATTTTATCTACTTGCTTTTTTGCTCTTAAATACTTTTGTTCTTTATTAAACTCCATTACATATTTATTGTTTAAATTATTCCCAATTAGAAGAATTGTCTTCTTCATCCATAATTTCTTTTATCTTTTTATCTTCCCAGTTTCTTCCTAAAAACGGATTGTAATTATATACATCTAATCCGTGGAATAACACTCCAATTCCCCAACCAAACATTGGAAACCAAAACCAGTGAAACTGTGGTGAAGTATATAAATTGATGAATACTAAAAATGGAATGACAATACTGTAAGATGCTAAATTTTGATAAAATTCTTTTAGTTTTTCTACCTTTTCTACAGCTCTTACATAACTGTTGTTTTTTATTTCTTCTGTGTACATAATATTATTATTTTTTGTTAATAATGGTAAGCTTACTCTAAAGGTTACATTATCATTTGTAATTTCTACATTTCTTTTTGTTAGTAAATGATACCTATCTGTAATATTTCTTAATCCAATTTTTGTGCTTTTACCAATTGCTTCTTTATGATTGACGTTGTTCTCTATAATTAACGCTCCGTTTTCTTCAAAAATTCGAAGTTTTAATGGTTTGCTTGATGAAACTACGTTGTGTTTTACAGCATTTTCTAATAACAATTGTAATGATAAAGGCACTATTTTTAATTCTTCGTTGCTAATTTCTAATGGAATATCAAATTGAATTGCATCTTCAAATCGCATTTGTAACAATTCCATATAGGTTCTTGCAAATTGCAATTCTTCTGAAAGCGGAATTAACTCTTTATTTCTCTGCTCTAAAACGTATCGATACACTTTAGACAACTTTGTTGTAAAGCGTTCTGCTTGCTTTGGGTTTTCACTAATTAAAGATGTTAATACATTTAAACTATTGAATAAAAAATGTGGATCAATCTGATTTTTTAAGGACTCAAATTTTGCGGTTTCTGTTTTTGCAACAATTTCTTGTTTGTTACTTTCTGCGCTGGCAGCTTTTTTCCATTCCAACATAAACCCTCTGGCATGTAAAAAAGCAGATACTCCAAAAGAAAAAATAATCCAGAAAATATGCATCCAAACCATCGGAAACTTAAAGAACAAACTAGCATCATTACCTTGAATAAGAATAAATAAGATATAATTTATTAGTAAAATTACTGGTACTGTGTAAAGAATAGTTGCTATTACACCAGAAATAACTCTTTCATTTGTATTTGTTATCCAGCTCCATTTTGCCCCTAAATAATCATTCATTATTCCCTGTCCAAAACCCAATGTAAAAGAATACATTGCAGAAACACCAATGGTAATCAGTAGTGTTTTTATTGAATAGTTTCCATTTACAATAAAAAAGAAAAGTCCAAAAATAAGGGTAATCTTAATTGCCACAATAAATTCCTTTTTAAACTTTTGTGACGTAATTATTTTATTTTGAGTTTTCATTTATTGTTTAATTTAAAAATATAGATTTAGTTCTTATAATTCAAATACCTAATGCAATATTAAAATCGAATCTCTAAAGTTACATTTTTATCTGATACTTCAAATTCTGCTTCATCAAAATTTGGTGGTCCAAAACTCATAGGATTGTTAGAAACCCCATAATCTTCTAATGGCATTCCGTTTGGTTGAAAATCCATTTTATTATTACTATTTGCATCGTGAAAACAAATAACTGCATACTTTCCAGGCTTAATATTTGTAAATACTACCATACTTTTCTTTCCTTTTGGTGTACTCGATTTAGTTTGTACTGGTACTTTCATAAAGTTTTCTTTATCGTACAAAGCATAACTTACTGTGCCTTTATCATTAGACACATTTGTAACTGATATTGTAATGGTTCTTTTCTCTATGTTTGTTTTTTTAGCTGTAAATGTTGCTGTTTGAAATACAACTACGAATGCGAAAATTGCTGTGAATACTTTCATAATTTCTTGTTTTTAATTGTTAATGACACCACAAAGATGTACTAACAATTAATTTTTGAAAATTAAAAGAAACCGAATTGTGTTTTTTTAAGGATGAATTGTAGAATTTTATAAATTCAAACCTCTTTTATAGGTAAATAATGCTCTTTCTCTAGCGAATTTATGTTCCACAATTGGCTGAGGATACGTAAGTTCGTTTAAATCTTTAACCCAAGTAGTAATGTATTCTAAGTTTTTATCAAACTTTTTCAGTTGTTCTGTTGGATTAAAAATTCTAAAATACGGCGCAGCATCACAACCTGTTCCGGCTGCCCATTGCCAATTTCCATTATTGGCAGATAAATCATAATCTAATAATTTTTCTGCAAAATACGCTTCTCCCCAACGCCAATCAATTAATAAGTGTTTACACAAAAACCCAGCTGTTATCATACGAACTCTGTTATGCATATAACCTGTTTGGTTTAACTGTCGCATTCCTGCATCAACCATCGGATAACCAGTTTCTCCTTTACACCATTTTTGAAACTCGTGCTCGTTATTTCTCCATTCAATCTGATTGTATTTACGTTTAAAATTCTGAATAACAACTTTCGGAAAGTGAAATAAAATCTGCATAAAAAACTCTCTCCAAATTAATTCACTTAAATAGGTTGCATTGCTTTTTAGTGCAATTTTAATCAGTTTTCTAGCACTTACTAAACCGAAACGCAAATACGGAGAAACATAAGATGTCTTATCAACAAACGGAAAATCTCTAACAGAATGATATGCTTCTAAAAAAGATAAATTATAGGGTTTTACTTTGATTTCACTCTCTACAAACCCAATAGATTTTAAAGAAGGAAAATCAGTATTAAAGTTGTAAAAATTTGATTTTGGATTGTATGATAAAATTGAACTCTCTTTTAATTGAGACAACCATTTATTTTTATAAGGCGTAAAAACTGTATAAGGCAATCCGTCAGCTTTTACAACTTCAAATTCTTCAAAAACAACCTGATCTTTATACGAAAAAACTTCATTTTTTTTTGAATTTAAAAACTGAGTAACTTCAAAATCTCTAGAAATTGCATAGGGTTCGTAATCTTTGTTGTAAAAAACTTTATCGATTTTATATTCAGAAATTAACTCTTTCCAAACTTCGAGTGGTTTTCCTATCTTAATTAATACTGATGAATTGATTTTTTTTAATTCAGTATCAATCTTTTTTAAAGTATTATAAATAAATGTAATTCTTGCATCATCTTTTGGCAAAGAATTTATAATATCTGTGTCAAAAATAAAAAGAGGAATTACGGATTCTTTTTCTAAAGTTGCCTTATATAAAGCAACATTATCTTCTAAACGTAAATCTCTACGAAACCAAAACACATTCATTATTTAAAAATAGTATCTAACACTTTTTCTCTGTACTCAAAAATAGATTGCAATTGTTTTTTTACAAATAATGGATGTGCAATGCTACCTAAAAAGCCAAAAGGAATTTTATAGGATATTTTGTCTTTCATCAAGGTGTTTCCGTTTGGCAACGATTCAAAAAAATGTTCGTGATGCCACATAGAATAAGGACCAAAACGTTGTTCATCAATAAAAAATTGGTGTTCTTTTACTGCGGTAATTTCTGTCACCCAATTTGTTTTTACAAACGGAAATGGAGAAACTTTATACGTAATAATTTGTCCTTGATATGCTTTTTTATCCACTTTAGAAGTGATGTGAAATCCCATTTTTGGCGGAGTAATATTCGATAAATTTTCTGGTGAAGAGAAATAATCCCACGCTTCTGATAACGGAATATTTAATTCTTGTGATGCTTCTAACGTATAAATACCTGAGTGTTTAAAAAAATGAATCATTTATTTTAAATGTTTTGTAATCTTTCTACTCATTGGTTTTGTTAAGGAAAAATAGTAATCAATTAACTTTCCATTTTCATCTACCAAATACTTTTGAAAATTCCATTTTACAGAAGAGTTTTTAACACCATTTTGTTCTTTTTGGGTTAGCCACGCATATAAAGGATGTTGCTTATCGCCTTTTACATCAACCTTTTCAGTAATTAAAAAAGTAACTCCAAAGTTGATTTTACAAAAAGACTGAATTTCTGTTGCAGTTCCAGGTTCTTGTCTGCCAAACTGATTTGAGGGAACCCCAATAACCATTAATTTGTCTTTATACAATTCGTATAATTCTTGTAAACCTTCGTATTGTGGTGTAAAGCCACATTCTGAAGCCACATTTACAAACAATATTTTTTTACCTTTATAGTCTGCTAAATTTATTTTTTCTCCAGAAATACTATTAATTTCTATGTTGTATAATGAGCTATTTGTTTCCATTTTTTCTTTTTTATTGATGAGATTTATGCTTAAAAATAAACACAGTAAATATATATTATACATTTTCTTAATTGTATAAAATGATATATCCGTTTAAAGTTGATGCAATTGTCAACCAAATTAAATAAGGTGCAATTAACAAGGTGTACCATTTTAATGGTTTCATAAAATTGAATGTAAAAAAACCAATCAATAACCACAAACTAATAATTACAACAAATCCTATAATTGTTAAATGCTGATTAAAGAAAAAATAATTCCAACTAACATTTAAAATCCATTGTACTAGAAATAATTGTATTAAAAAAGAATTTTTCTCTTTAAAAAGTAATGCTAATTTGGTCATATAAAATGAAAACAACACCATAATTGTTGTCCAAGCTGCACCAAAAACCCAACCTTCTGGTGTCCAAGGAGCTTGATTTAAAGAAGTGTACCAAGTTGATGTTGATCCATTATCCATTAAAATAGTTCCAATACCCAAAGCACCAAAGTTGGCAATAAAAAATATTAAAAATAAAATATATTTGTTTTTCATTTTTTATGCAGTTTTAAAAAAGTTAGATTTCTTGAATTGTTCATTTAAAAAAACAACCCAAAACAACATTGAAAAAGCATAACCAATATCTTCTATAGGGATTGTAAATAAGCGAATTCCTAAATTTTCTGTATTATTATACCAAACAACTGGCTCTGGAATAAAACTACCTGTTAAGATTCCGTTTACAATTAAAAATGGAACTAAAATTATTACGAAGGAAATGTAAAATCGCTTTAAAATGTCTTTAGCAAAAAATAGTGCAACTAATAAAGTAAGTATTAATAATGAATAATTAATACTTGTGTACCATTTATCTAAATTAAAAAACAATGTAACAGCTGTAATAATCAATAAAAAATAAGTAATTCCTTTTACTGCTTTAGAAGACAATAAAAGCTTTGGTTTAAAATATTCTAAGGAATAATGGATAAAAATACTAGCATACGGAATGCAGATAAAAAACAACATTTCATCAATCGGCAAACCTGCAATTTTGTAAGGTAAATGATAGGCTTCATTAAACCCCCAAATGCCATTTTTAGTAAAAATAACATCCCAAATAATAAAAAAAATTGCTACTAAAATTATAGCCATAAAAACAGTTTTCCATTGTTTAATAAAATTCATTTTTTTATTAAATGAATACAATAAAGGAATACTTATAGAGCCAAGATTTAATAGCAAATACAAATACATTAGGCTTTGTGTTTTTTAAAATATTTTAAAGGCACAAACAACATCCCGAAGCATTCACCATCTGGTTTGGCTAAATGTTTGTGATGTATTTTATGTGCTTTTCTCAATCCTTTTAAATAATTACTATTTGTGTTTCTAAACCATTTAAATCGTCTGTGAATTAATACATCATGTACTAAAAAATAGGCAATTCCATAACATAAAATCCCTAATCCAATAAAGAATAAAAAATTTAATTCAGGTCTAATCCCAAAATAAAATAATAAAATGCTTGGTACAGCAAAGACAACAAAAAAAGCATCATTTTTTTCAAATACATGTGGATAACCTGGCTGATGATGATCTTCATGTAAAAACCAACCAAAACCGTGCATAATGTATTTGTGTGTACACCAAGTAACGCCTTCCATCATTACAAATGTTATCAAAGTAATTAAAGCAAAAAACATTATATTAAATTTAGTTTATATTTTACAAAACTTCTCGCTAATAAATTTATTTTCATCGGATTAGAGATTCTAACTCTAGTTTCCATTATTTTAGAAGAAGGCGTCTGTTTTAATTTTTTTAATAATCTTTTATAATATCGATATGCAACATATACACCAAATTTTGCCTCAACAGGAAGTTTTAAAATCCCTTCTTTAAAAGCAACGTCAAAATCTTCTTCTATTTCTTTTATAATTTGATTTTTTGATTCATTATCTAAAGTTTTAAAATCAACATTAGGGAAATATGATCTGTGTAAACCTTCAATATCATCTTTTAAATCTCTTAAAAAATTCACTTTCTGAAAAGCAGACCCCAAACGCATTGCTGGTTTTTTTAATTCCTCGTATTTTTCAGAATCGCCATTTACAAAAACCTTTAAGCACATTAATCCAACAACATCAGCAGAACCATAAATATACGAATCATATTCTTCTTTTGTTTTGTATGCTGTTTTATATAGATCCGCTTTCATACTTTTTAAAAAAGATTGAACTAAATTATCAGAAATATGATACTGAAAAACTGTTTGTTGAAATGCATTTAAAATTGGATTTAAACTAATTCCGTCTTCTAAAGCATCATAATAATCTGCTTCAAACTTATTGATTAATTTTTCTTTATCGTATTGATGAAAACTATCTACAATTTCATCAGCAAAACGAACAAAACCATAAATATTATAAATGGCTGTTCTAATTTTTGGTGATAACATTTTTACCGCTAACGAAAACGAAGTACTGTATTTTTTAGTAACCAACTTGCTGCAATTGCTAGAAACCTCATCAAATAATTCTTTCATACGAATGTTTTTTTATAATTAAATCGGAAACTATTTTTCCAGAAATTAATGAAGGAGGAACTCCTGGACCTGGAACTGTTAATTGACCAGTAAAAAATAAATTTTTGACTGTTTTACTTTCTATTTTAGGTCTTAAAAAAGCTGTTTGAGTCAAAATATTTGCCAAACCATAAGCGTTTCCTTTATACGAATTATAATCCTTAATAAAATCGTTTACACAATATGATTTTTTAAATAAAATGCTGCTTTTTACTTCTTGATTTGTTAGTGTTTCTAATCGATCAATAATTTTTATGAAATATGCTTCTCTTAATTCTTCTGTATCTTCTAATCCGGGAGCAAGCGGAATTAAAAAAGTTGCTGCTTCTTTTCCGTCTGGAGCTAAACTAGCATCTGTTATACTCGGAAAACTCGCATAGAATAATGGCTTTTCTGGCCAAGAAGGATCATCGTAAATTGTTCTTGCATGTTCATCAAAATTAGTATCAAAAAACAATGTATGATGTGAAACGTCTTTTAGCTTTTTATCAAAGCCAACATAAAATAATAATGACGAAGGTGCAAACACTTTTTTGCTCCAATACTTTTCTGAATACTGTCTATATTTTGTTGGCAATAATGTTTCTGTATGATGATAATCTGCTCCACTAACCACAATGTCAGATTTTACAAATACATCATTTACAATTAAACCGGTAGTTTTACCTTTTTCATCTAAACAAATTTTTTCGACATTTGCATCTGTCTCAAACACAACTCCCAAACCAGAAGCCAGTGTTGTCATTGCTTCTACCACTTTATACATTCCTCCTTTTGGATGCCATGTTCCCAAACCAAAATCTGCATAATTCATAAAATTGTAGAATGCTGGGGTATTACTTGGTTTTGCGCCTAAAAACAACACAGGGAATTCTAATATCTGAATTAACTTCTGGCTTTTTATTTTCTTACGAACTTGAGTTCTAATTGTTGAGAAAAATTGATTGACTCTTTTAATAGTTACTGGAGTAATCAATTCAAGCGGAGAAACTCCAGGTCGATATACCAAATCTTTAATTGCCGTATTGTAATTAAACTTTGCGGCATCTAAAAAATCTTTCAAATATTTAGAACTTCCTTTTTCTTCTTTTTCAAATGCTTCAAATATTTCATTTAATTTACCAGAAATAATAATGGATTCTAATTCAGAAAAATACACTTGATATGCAGGATCTAATCGATCTAATTCGTAAAAATCTGACGGCTTTTTGTCAAAATCGCTAAAAAACTTCTCAAAAACGTCTGGCATCCAATACCAAGTTGGGCCAATATCAAAGGTAAATCCTTCTTTTTTATATTGCCTTGCCCTACCTCCGGTTGTCTTATTTTTCTCATACACAGTAACGTCAAAACCAGCTTTTGCCAAATAGCATGAAGCCGATAATGATGAGAATCCTGAACCTATAATGTGAATTTGTTTTTTCATTTTGTTTAACAAATATACAATTTAATTAAACAAAAATACATAAATCAAAAAAAATTATAAATCTTTTAACAAATCAATCAAGCTCTTATAAAATAAAAAACGGGTTTTATACACGTTAGTATTTAAGTTTTGAGTTCGGTTTCCAAAAGCCCAAAATTGATGATTAGAGTCCTTCAATTTAATATCTATATTGTTAAGGTAATCATTGATAATTGAATCATCTGGGGCAACTGTAAATGATGATATGAAATTTACCTTAGAAAACATTGCCAATAAAGAATTCAAATTATCTAACGGAATGCTTTGCCCTAAGTAAATTGTTTTTTTACTCCTTAATGATAATTCATAATTTAAATACATTAAACCAAGTTCATGGATTTCATTTTCTGGCAAAAAAAGTACATAAACCGAACTATCGTCAACTAATAGGTTTTGTTGAATTTTCTCAATATTGATTTGAATTTTCTGAGAAATTAAATTAGAAATAAAATGCTCATGCACAGGAGTTAACGTGTTTGTTTGCCACATTAAACCAATATGATCTAAAAAAGGAATAAACACATCTTTAAATACATCTCTAAATGTTTTATTGATAAGTAATTGATTGTAAGTTTGATTAAACAAGGCTTGATCAAAACTAAACATTGCCATTTTAAACGAGTTGATAGAATCATCTACTAATGCAGTTTTATTTGCCAATTCTCTAGCTATTAAAACAATTGATTCTTCTGATAATTTTGCAATCTTAGAAATCTTATAATTGTTCTTATTCAACAAAGAAACATTCAATAGTTTTTGAAGATTTTCAGTATCATAATATCTTGCGTTACCACTTGTTCTTTTAGGTGTAAAAAGTTGATACCTTTTTTCCCAAATTCTAATGGTGTGTGCCTTAATTCCAGATAGATTTTCTAGATCTTTAATTGTAAAGCTTGTCTTAATATTGTTCAACTCTAAATTGTTTTAATTAAACAAATATAGTATTTTCATTTTAATAGTAAAATTTACAAGCGTAATTCTGTAACATTATTTACTTTTGAACTACTTATTGAACAAGAACTAACAAATTTTATATAGTGCAAAAGGATTTAGAGTCTAAATTTTTACTGGATTTTGAACAAAATCAAAACATTGTTCACAAAATATGCAGAATCTATACTACAAATCAAGATGCACATAATGATTTGTTTCAAGAGGTTGTAATACAATTATGGAAAAATTACAGCAAGTTTAGAGGTGATTCTAAATTTAGTACTTGGATGTACAGAGTCGCTTTAAACACGGCAATTTCTTTATATAGAAAATCGACCAGAAGTATTAAAACTCAAGATATAGATGATTTTAGTTATAGAATAAAATCTAGTGAGTACGATAATACAGAGGAATTACAATTAAAAGCACTATACAAAGCGATTCATCAATTAAATGATATAGATAAAGCGCTAATTTTTTTGTATTTAGAAGACAAACCTTATAAAGAAATTTCAGAAACTCTAGGGATTACAGAAGTAAATGCAAGAGTTAAAATGAATAGAGCAAAAGATAAATTAAAAAACATATTAAAGCCATAAAAATGGATTTAGAAAAATATAAAAAATCTTGGGAAAATCAACCAAAAGAAACCAATACTGTTTCTAACGTCGATATTTACAAGATGTCGCACTCAAAATCTTCATCAATTGTAAAATGGATTTTTATTATTGGTATTCTTGAGTTAATTTTTTGGACAAGTTTAAACTTTATGGTTCCCCAAAAATATATGGAGGTTTATAAAGATTTTAAAATAATGGAGTTGTTAAAAGCAACTATGTTTGTACATTATGTAGTAATTTTAGTTTTTTTAGTATTGTTTTACAGAAATTATAACTCTATCTCTATAACAGACAGCACAAAAAGATTGATGAACAGAATTTTATCTGTTAGAAGAACGGTTAAATACTATGTGTATTATAACCTTGGAACTATTATAATTTCAAATATTGTCTTAATGATTATTTTATTAGGACAGCCAGATCATTTGATAGATGCGTTGAATCCGAAAGGCTTAAATGTTGATACAAATACAACCATTACAATTTTCATTATTGCAACAGCTGCAATGGTGTTAATCATGTTTCTAATTATTTGGTTTTTTTATAAACTCACTTATGGTAGATTGCTTAAAAAATTAAATAAAAATTACAAAGAACTCGATAATTTAGAGCACTTACATTAATAAATATTTTGTAACTCAATACTAAGTTTATCTAACATTTCTTCTGTAAAATCTAAGTGGGTAACCATGCGCAATTTTCCGTCACCCATAGAAATAAAATGAATGTTTTTTTGTGCCATTTTAGCTACAAAATCATTTTCATCAATAGTATCATTTGTATAAAAAATTACAATATTAGTTTCTATTGGTTCTACACTCTTAATAAAAGAACAGGTTTCTAAAATACTTCCGATTTTTGTTGCTCTTCTGTGATCATCAGCCAATCTTTCTACATGATTGTCTAAAGCGTAAATTCCGGCTGCTGCTAAGTAACCAGCTTGTCGCATTGCGCCACCAAATAATTTTCTAATTCTTAATGCTTTTGCAATCTGTTCTTTTGTCCCTAATAAAATAGAACCAATTGGCGCGCCTAATCCTTTTGACAAACAAATTGAAATGGTATCAAATAATTCTCCATATTGAGTTGGCGTTTCATTTTTTGCAACCAAGGCATTAAACAATCTTGCTCCGTCTAAATGAAATGCTACGTTTTTTTCTATACAAATTTGTTTTATTTTCTTTAGTTCTTCAAAATCCCAACAAGCGCCACCACCTTTATTTGTGGTATTTTCTATACACACTAAACGCGAATAAGGTGCGTGAATGTCTGCTCTACCAGAAACCGCGTACGCTAATTGTTCTGCAGTAAACATTCCTCGTTCTCCATCAATTAAATGAGAAGTAACTCCAGAATTAAAAGCAGCTCCGCCACCTTCAAAATTATACACATGCGCCCACTTATCGCAAAACATTCTATCACCAGGTTGTGTATGTAATTTAATTGCTGTTTGATTTGCCATGGTTCCTGATGGAAAAAACAAAGCGTCTTCTGTTCCAAACATTTTGGCAGCTTTATCTTGCAACGCATTAATTGTTGGATCACTTTTAAAAACATCATCTCCAACTTCTGCATTCAACATTGCTGCTAACATTGCTTTTGTTGGCTTGGTAACTGTATCGCTTATTAAATCTATTCTCATTTTTTATTGTTGCTTATTTTTAAATTTTTGAACTTTTAACCACTTAATCCATTCCTATTGGAGAACCATCTGGAATTTTTGGCGATTGTACTTTTTTAAATTTAGAAGGATCTTTTTTAAATGCAATAATACTTCTAACAAGCTCTTTATCATATTGCAATTGAATACCTTTCGATTTTCTTTTGCGCAACCAAGAAGCAATTTCTTCTATTTTAGAATTCACAATTGCCGTTACTTGTTTGTAGGTGTTTTTATTTGCTGCCAAATAAAACAACTGATTTAAAACCTGCTCGTTTACAACATTTTGCAATTCTTGATAATAATTATTTTTGTATACATCATTTTTGAATGTATTCAAAATAACAATGTCTATTAATTCTTCTAATCCTAGTTGTGTTTTATCTAAACTTTTATGCAATACTAAACGCGCCGCTCTTTGCGGATGAAACAACAATTCTAACGTCATTTCTGAAGCGGTTTCAACCGCTCCGTAAGGATCAAACTCAACGCCAATTTTACTTTTAAAAGATTCTCGTGTTCTTCTGTAACCAAAAGCTCTTGGCGGAAATAATTTTAATTTTGAAGTAGGAATTGCAATGGTTTCTACATCAACTGTTTTTAAAAGAGCAGAAAGTGCTTTTCGTTCTAAAGAACCTGGAATTCTTTTTACGATGGCTTGCTTTCCTCCTTTTATTGCATAATTATAATCCAAACCTCCAATTATTTTAGAAACTGCTTCAGTTTGGTATCGATGTAAAAAATACAACGGAACAAATACATCTTCTAAAACAGAATAAGGTTCTTTACTTTTAATATTATCCGCAGAAAATTTATCAATGGCATTTTTTCTGATTGCCAATAATGAGTTTAATTCATCATCAACACTTTTACCATTATCCCACAAATGTGCAAATGCATGTGCGCTTCCTTTTGGTCTCGCATCTTGATCGGTAATAAATCGTAATCCTTTTGCAAAAGCAGCATCTAAGATATTTTGTAATCCTTGTTCTTCATTGCTTGCAAAATCTTGATAAGAATATGCAACAGTTACTTTATCCCATTCTCCGATTCCAGTTGCATACGCATTTGAAAAATCAATTTTTCCCTCTTTTAAAGAAAACTGCGGATGAGGATAATCCATTACTGATGATCTATTAATTGTACTTGCAATATAATTATGTGCAAAACCAATTGTGTGCCCAACTTCGTGTGCTGCTAATTGTCTAATTCTTGCCAACGCCATTTCTAAAGCAAATTTATCATCAGCTTTATTTGTAGCGTAAGGAGCTTGCAATGCTTGTGCAATTAAGAAATCTTGACGAATTCTTAACGATCCTAAACTTACATGTCCTTTAATAATTTCACCTGTTCTTGGATCAGAAATACTTCCGCCATAACTCCAACCTCTTGTAGATCTATGTACCCATTGAATAACATTGTATCTTAAATCTAACGGATCTGCATCTTTTGGTAAGGTTTTTACTTGAAATGCATTTTTATAACCAATCGCTTCAAAAGCTTGATTCCACCAACTTGCACCTTCTAATAAAGCAGATCTAACAGGTTCTGGCGTTCCAGGATCTAAATAATATACAATCGGTTCAACAGCTTCACTAACGGCTGCATTTGGATTTTTCTTTTCTAATCTGTGTCTGTAAATAAATCGTTTAGTAATTGATTGATTAACAGGCGTAGAATAATCCATATAAGACATTGAAAAAGAACCTGAACGTGGATCATACACTCTTGGCTTGTAATTGTTGTCTGGTAATTCGACAAAAGAGTGATGCTGATACACTGTAACAGCAGAAGCATTTGGAGTTACTGACCATAAATTTCTTCCTCTCGGGCTTCCTTTAAAAGTTAGTAAAACATCAAATTCTACATTTTTTTTAAACGCTTTGGTTCTTTTTAAATTAAAAGCACTTCTCGATTTATCTACATTATAATTTCCTTCTCCACTCCTAGTTAATGTATTTGAAACACCGAAAGTATCTTGCATAAAAAACGATGTTGCATCAACTAAATAGACACCATTTTTTTCTTCCTTAATAATAAAACCATGTAAAACGGATTTAGCAAAAGCTTCTTTAATCGATTTTTTCTCTTCTTTATTATCTGTTAACGCTCTATAATCTTGATTTGGCTGAATTAATAAAATTTTATTTCCCGCTTTTCTAAAAAACACAACTGCTCCTCCACCAAGTTTTCCTCTATCCAATCCAATATCATTAGATCCAATTCCTTCAGAAAGTGCGTTTACATATAAAAACTCAGATTCAAGTTTTGAGATTTCTAAAAATATCTTGTCTTTACTACTATCGTAATAGAAATTAAAATAGCCTTCGTACTTGGTAACTTTTTTATTGTCTTTAAAAAATTGCGAAAAACACGTTTGATTGATAAAAACAAATAATAGTAAAATGGTAAGTTTTTTCATGGTTAAAAGATTTTCTATAAAACTATAAAATATTGATGAGAAATAAGATTGAATAAAATATTAAATCACAATTTTTAACTTATTTTTGCTTCAACTATGATTACACAAGAACAAATTAAGAATATTTCTGATAGAATTTCTAAGCTAAAGCAATATTTAAATATTGATCAAAAGCTAATAGAGATTACAAATGAAGAAGAAAAAACTGTCTCCCCTGACTTTTGGAACAATCCAAAAGAAGCTGAAGTTTTTATGAAAGAGCTAAAAATGAAAAAGAAATGGATAAACGATTATAATACAATTGTCAACTTGTTTGAAGACGTACAAGTTTTATTAGATTTTTATAAAGAAGATGAAGTTTCTGAGCAAGAAGTTGTCGCTCAATTTACAAAAACAGAAAATTTATTAGAAGCAATAGAATTTAGAAATATGCTTTCTGATGAAGGTGATAGTTTAAGTGCTGTTATTCAAATTACAGCTGGAGCAGGCGGAACAGAAAGTTGCGATTGGGCAGAAATGCTGATGAGAATGTATATGATGTGGGCAGAAAAAAATGGTCTTAAAATTAAAGAATTAAATTATCAAAGCGGAGATTCTGCAGGAATTAAAACTGTTACCTTAGAATTTGAGGGAGATTATGCATTTGGCTGGTTAAAAGGAGAAAATGGCGTGCATCGATTAGTGCGAATTTCACCTTTTGATAGCAATGCAAAAAGACATACTTCTTTTGCTTCGGTGTATGTGTATCCAGTTGCTGATGATTCTATAGAAATTGAAATAAATCCAGCAGACATTGAAATAACTACTGCAAGATCTAGCGGTGCTGGCGGACAAAATGTGAATAAAGTTGAGACGAAAGTTCAGCTAACACACAAACCAACCGGAATTCAAATTCAATGTTCAAATTCTCGTTCTCAACACGATAATAGAGCTACTGCAATGCAAATGCTAAAATCTCAATTGTACGAAATAGAATTGCAAAAAAGACAAGAAGCAAGAGCAGATATTGAAGCAGGAAAAATGAAAAATGAATTTGGAAGTCAAATTAGAAACTATGTAATGCATCCTTATAAATTAGTAAAAGATGTAAGAACTGCTCACGAAACAGGAAACGTAGATGCTGTTATGAACGGAGATATTGATGCTTTTTTAAAGGCTTTTTTAATGTTAAACGGACAAAAAGAAACAGATTTAACTTTATAAAAAATTATATGATAAAAATATACCACAATCCTCGTTGTAGCAAATCTAGACAAGGCTTAGAGATCTTAGAAAACTCAGGAAAAGAGTTTGAAATTGTAAAATATCTAGAAAACATTCCAACAGAAAAAGAATTAACATCTGTAATTAAAAAATTACAAATTAAACCTATAGAGTTGGTTCGAAAAAATGAAGCTATTTGGAAAGAGAACTATAAAAACAAAAACTTATCAGAAAAAGAGATTATTTCTGCAATGACTCAAAACCCTAAACTTATAGAAAGACCAATTGTAATAAATGGTAGTAAAGCTGTAATTGGAAGACCTATAGAAAACATTTCAGCTATTATTTAACAATTTGAGCACCTTCTTAACCTCTTTTTCTTTAACAGAAGTTTAACAAGTCTTTGTTTAAACTTATTTGTTAACTTATTGTCTAATAATTTTTAATGATAAATTAAACATCAAACAAACTAATGAGGAAAATTATTCTAACTTTAATCTGTCTTCTAAATATAACTGCAATTTTTGCACAAAAAACAACTCAAAAAGCAACATTTTCTATTTCTGGTAAGGTAATTGACAAAGACACTAAAGAGCCTTTAGAATATGCTACAATTGTACTAAAAAACTTAAAAAACAATAAATTAAGTGGAGGAGTTACTGATAATAAAGGTGAGTTTTACATTAATATTGCTGGTGGTACTTATGATATAAGTGTTGAATTTATTTCTTTTAAAACTGTTAGTTTTAAAAATAGAACCATTGATAAAAACATAAATCTTGGAACAGTGATTTTATCTGAAGATGGAGAAGTACTTGATGAAATAATTATCGTTCCAGAGAAATCTACAGTAGATATTCGCCTAGACAAAAAAATATATAATGTTGGTAAAGACATGACTGTTAAAGGTGGAAATGTTGCAGATGTTTTAGATAATGTTCCTTCTGTAAGTGTAGATATTGAAGGAAATGTTAGTTTAAGAGGAAATGAAAATGTTCGTATTTTAATTGATGGGAAACCCTCTTCTTTAGTAGGTCTAGATGGCACAAGTGCTTTACGTCAATTACCAGCTGATGCAATAGAGAGTATTGAAGTAATTACTTCTCCTTCTGCAAGATATGATGCTGAAGGAACAGCTGGAATTTTAAATATCATTTTAAGAAAAGGGAAAGTGACTGGTTTTAACGGATCTATTAACCCAACTATTGGAGATCCTACTCAATATGGAATTTCTACAAACTTAAACTACAGAACTAAAAAATTTAATTTATTTACAAATACTGGTTACAACTATAGAAACGGTCCTGGAAATGGTCTAAACAATTCAACTTATTTTGATAACTCTAAAAACATAACAGGTTATCTTAATGAAATAAGAAATAACAATAGATTACGAAAAGGAATTAACTCAAGTTTTGGAATAGAATATTATCTAAATGATAATAGTTCTATTTTAGGAAATATCGTTATTAGAAAATCTGATGGAGAAAATACAACATCAAACAATATAGAAATTTTTAACGCTAATAAAGTTCTAACAGATTCTAGATCAAGAAATGAAAATCAATTGTCAGACTCTAAATCAATTCAGTATTCTATTAATTACACCAATAGATTAAATGCTACTGGTAAAAAATTAACAATAGATTTACAATACAGTAAAAGTGATCAGGATGAAAAAGGTAGTATTTTTCAAAACAATGCATTTGTAGAAAACAATAATACGATTCAAAATTCTGTTAGAAGACTGGTTCAAATTGATTATGTTTTTCCAAAAGAAAATGGATCTCAAATTGAATTAGGTTATAAAGCCGATTTAAACAAAGTGAATTCTGATTATAAGAACTCACCTTTTGTACCCTATTCAGATCCTAAGTTTGATCCATCAAATAATTTAGATTTTGAACAAAATGTGTATGCAGTTTATAGTCAATATGGAAAGAAATTTGATAAATTTTCATATTTACTAGGTTTAAGAGCTGAGTTAACTGATCAAAAAATTAATCTTTTAACAACTAATGAAAACTATGATAAATCCTATACTCAATTATTTCCAACAGTAAACTTAGGTTATGAATTATCTGAAAATGAAAGCTTTACACTTGGTTATAGTAAAAGACTAAGAAGACCCAGATCTTGGTTTTTAAATCCGTTTGAGTCAAGAACTTCAGAAACAAATATTTTTAAAGGAAATGTTAATTTAGACCCAACATATACAAACTCTTTTGACCTTGGGTATTTAAAAAAATGGAAAAAGTTAACCATAAATTCTTCAATATATTATCGTAATTCAACTGGTATTTATCAATTTATTAGTCTAGAAAGAGGCGATTTTGTTGATGGTGTACCAGTAATTGTGAGGTCTCCAATTAATTTATCATCTGAAGACAGGTATGGATTTGAATTTACATCAAATTACATTGTCTCCAAAAAAGTAAATTTTTCTGGTACTTTTAATTTCTATGGATTTGAAACTATAGGAATGGTAGATAATATAGACTATGGTAATAAAGATTCTAATTGGGATGCTCGATTAAATTCAAGAATTACATTACCAGCAAGTATTCAATTGCAAGTTACAATGTTTTACAGAGGTGCACAAAGAAATGCACAAAGCACACGTGACGGGGTCTTTAGTTCAAATTTAGCATTTAGTAAAGATTTATTTAAAGACAATGGTACATTGGTATTAAACATTAGTGATGTGTTAAACTCAAGAAAACGTAAAGGATATTCTTACACCCCAAATTCTTCTACTTACGGAGAAATGCAATGGAGACAAAGACAAGCTTCGTTAAGCTTTGTATATAGGTTTAATCAAAAGAAAAACCAGAGACAACGAAGACAACAGCAGGATAATAATTTTGAAGAAGGTGGAGAAGGTTTTGGGAAATAATACTGTAACTAATATAACATAAAAAAAGGTTTGCGTTTGCAAACCTTTTTTTATGTTATATGTTTTTAATACTACTCTTTTTTAGCAGCTTTTTTTGCTTCCTTCTTTAATTTTATTTTCTCCCACATTGCGCCAATCATCCAGTAAGGAACAACAAATGTTAATAAGAAAATTAACAACCAAAAACCAGCTGTAAAAATAAACATGAATAATAAAAATCCTGAAAATTCTGAAAAATCTAACATTTGTGTTTCTTTAAAATAATAATATTACAAAAATAATATATATTTTCAATTTATACTAATAATAAAAAATTATTTTAAACAAGTATTTTCTCTTATTGTTGATAACTGATAGTGATACTTTTAGTAATTTTGTAATAGCAAAAAACAATACAAAAAATGAAATACAGAATAGAAAAAGACACCATGGGACAAGTAAATGTTCCAGCTGATAAATATTGGGGAGCACAAACAGAACGCTCAAGAAACAACTTTAAAATTGGCCCATCTGCATCTATGCCAGTTGAGATTATTTACGGTTTTGCATATTTAAAAAAAGCAGCAGCTTTTGCTAATTGTGATTTAGGTGTTTTAACTTCAGAAAAAAGAGATTTAATTGCGCAAGTTTGTGATGAAATTTTAGATCAAAAACACAATGATCAATTCCCTTTAGTAATTTGGCAAACTGGTTCTGGAACACAATCAAATATGAATTGTAATGAAGTGATTGCAAATAGAGCTCATGAAATTGCAGGAAATATTATTGGCGAAGGTAAAAAAACCATTCAACCAAATGATGATGTAAATAAATCACAATCATCAAATGATACTTTTCCTACAGGAATGCATATTGCTGCATATAAGAAAATTGTAGAAGTTACAATTCCTGGAGTTGAACAACTTAGAGATACATTACAAAAAAAATCAGAAATATTTGCAGCTGTTGTGAAAATTGGAAGAACGCATTTAATGGATGCTACTCCGCTTACACTAGGTCAAGAGTTTTCTGGTTATGTTGCTCAATTAAACTTTGGATTAAAAGCTCTAAAAAACACTTTAGAACATTTATCTCAATTAGCTTTAGGAGGAACAGCTGTTGGAACCGGATTAAATACTCCAAAAGGGTATGATGTTTTAGTTGCAAAATACATTGCAAAATTTACAGGATTACCATTTATTACTGCAGAAAATAAATTTGAAGCCTTAGCAGCACATGATGCCTTGATAGAAACTCATGGATCTTTAAAACAATTAGCAGTTTCTTTAAATAAAATTGCAAATGACATTAGAATGATGGCTTCTGGTCCACGTTCAGGAATTGGAGAAATTATAATTCCGGCAAATGAACCTGGAAGCTCAATTATGCCTGGAAAAGTAAACCCTACTCAAGCAGAAGCTTTAACAATGGTTTGCGCTCAAGTTATGGGTAATGATGTTGCTGTAACTATTGGCGGAACTCAAGGTCATTATGAATTAAATGTTTTTAAACCAATGATGGCTGCAAACGTTTTACAATCTGCTCAATTAATTGGAGATGCTTGTACATCTTTTGATGAAAATTGCGCTGTAGGAATTGAACCAAATCAAGCTAGAATTACTGAATTATTAAATAATTCTTTAATGTTAGTAACTGCATTAAATACTAAAATTGGATATTACAAAGCTGCAGAAATTGCAAATACTGCTCATGCAAACGGAACAACCTTAAAAGAAGAAGCAGTTCGTTTAGGATATGTTACTTCAGAACAATATGATGAATGGGTAAAGCCAGAAAAAATGATTGGAAATTTAAAATAATTATACTTTACTCTTAAAACAAAAAGACCTTAATTAGTAGGTCTTTTTGTTTTATGGTTTTAGTAATTTAATAATTTTTGAAAACAAATTATCTTTACTTTCTTCTTCATGGTAACCATTTCCATATTTACCGTAGCCATAGCCGTAGCCATAGCCGTAACCATAGCCGTAGCCATATTTACCTTGTACAGAAAAATCATTTAACACATAACTAATATTAGTAACCTCTTTATTTTTATACTTATCATCAATCATCTTCATCATTCCTTTTTCAGAATAACTTTGACGAATTACATACATAATCGCATCTGAATATTTAAATAATTCTAACGCATCAGAGACTAAACCAATTGGAGGAGAATCTAAGATTATATAATCGTATTTTTTCTTCAAATAATTTATTAACTCATCCGTTTTTTCACTAATTAATAATTCTGAAGGGTTCGGTGGAATTGGACCTGATAAAATTAAATCTAAATTAGGGATTTTCGTTTTACTGGTAACCTCTTCAATACTACTCTGACCAATTAAGTAGTTTACAACACCTTTTTCGTTTCCTAAATCAAAATCTGAAAATATTTTAGGCTTTCTTAAATCCAATCCAACTAATATGGTTTTCTTTCCACTTAAAGCAAATGCTGATGCCATATTAATAGAAATCATTGTTTTACCCTCTCCACTAACTGATGATGTAAGTAGTAATGTTCTTGATTTAGAACCTGATTTATTGGTATTAAACAAAAATTTAATGTTAGATCTTAAAGCTCTAAAAGATTCGGCTACAGAAGATTTTGGCTTTTCAAAAACAGCTAAATTATTTTTCCAATTATTTCTACCTACAACACCTAGTACAGGTATCGCGTATGTATTTTCGATATCTTCAACAGTATGAATTTTATTATCTAAAACCTCGGTAATAATAATGTAAAATAGCGGTAGAACAAAACTAAACATTAAAGCAACTAAATAATTAAAACTTGGAATAGGATAAATAGGTCCATTTCCCAAATCTTTTGCTGTATCAATTATTTTTATGTCAGAAACATTAGCTGCTATTGCAGTTCCGGCCTCATAACTCTTTTGTTTTAAATAATTATAATTTGCTTCAGACATGTTATAACTTCTTTCAAAAACAATTAGTCCTTGTTCTTTTTCTGGCAACATTTTTTGCTTACTCAAAGTAACAGATAGCCTCTTATTAATCTTTTTTAAATCATTTTTAAATGTAATTCTTAAGTTTCTAATATTTTCTAATAGTATTTTTTTTGTGGTTTCTATCTCTTTCTCTAAATCTTTAACTTTAGGATGATTATCAGTAACAACATTTCTTAATTTTTCTCTTAATGTAGCTTGGCTTATTAATTCTCCTACTTCTATTGTTATTTTTCCATCTGCAATTTCTCTAATTGCTGGCACCGGAATATCAATAAATTTTTTATGTGTAAGAAGATAATTAGTTAAACTGTCTAATGACTCAATATTATTAGTTACTGTTCTTTTCTGTAAATCGAAAAGTGTAATTTCATCTAGTATTTTAGTGCCTTGTGCTGATAAATCATAAATGTTGTTTTTTGATTTAAATTTACTTAACGCTTTTTCTAAAATTTTTAAACTATCTGATTCTCTATCAAATAAATCATCTATATATTTTTTTGTGTTTTCTGCATAAGCAATTTTTGCAGATTTTTTGTCCTTTTCTAAAACTTTTACAGATGCATTTAAATAATCTACAATTCTATTTTTATTTGAGCCATTTAAGTTTAATTCAAGAATAGAAGCCCCGTCAGTTAAATCGGTAACTCTAATAGATCTGTAACTACTAACTGTACTATCAAAATTACCAAATTTAATAAAATAAAACTCACCTACATTTAAATTACCAATAGAATTAGCATTAATTGTAAAATTTAAAAAAGGTAAGTTAATTGTTTCTCCAGAAGAATATTCTCCTGAAAAATTTATTTCATCAGATGTGTAATTAGAAAATGTATTGCCCGTTCCTTTTGTTTCAATATCACTTGTATATGTTATTAAAGAGTTATTACCTTCAACATCATAATCAAAAGATACTTTGTATTTATTTTCGCCAATTCCTTCTATTTTAATTGGTTTATTGTAAAGTTGTGGTTTGTCTAATTCTACTTTTATATTAAATGGTGTACTACCATATACATCTTCTAATCTATATCTTCCTTCTTTTAAATAATCAATATAAAACTGTAATGATTTTACTACTTTTTCATTATGTGTTCTAGACTTTAAAATTACTTTTACGGTACCTATTTCATTACTTTCTCCACCCCAATTAAAAGCAATATTTGTACCTGTAGAAAATAACGGATTATTTTCTTCCTTAACACTAATTACGGTACTTAAACTGTAAACTTTTTCTTTATAACCATTCAAAAACTTAGCTACAATTAACCCAATAATAACAGTAATGATAAATAATTTCCAGTATGCAAGTAATTTAAAAGCATAGGATTTTATATCTATTGAATTTTGATGTGAATTACTTTCATACAAACCTTTTTTACTCATAATATTATAAATTTCTAACTAATAAAATAGTAGAAGTGACTAAAGTAAAAATAGACACTAAAGTAGTTAACGATTGTAAGCCTGTAGTTCCTGTTCCCCAAGATTTTTGTTTTAAAGCTGGGACATTTATATAATCATTAGGGTGAATATAAAAAACTTCAGAATCAAAAATTGTTGCCTTTGTTAAATCTAAAACATATTTTTTTCTATTTCTCCATAATTCAACTTTTTTCTTATTTCCTGTAATTTTTATATCTCCAGAGTTAGAAATAGCATCTAATATACTTACATTGGTTTGATAGATAACTTTTGGTCCAGGGTCTTCAATTTCACCAATTACAGTATATTTAATTCCTGATAAATTTACTGTTACAAAAAATGTTTCTTTGTCTTTAAAGTATTTTAAAAGTTCTTCTTCTAATTTTAAACGAACTTCTTTTGTAGTATATCCTAATACATTAATTTCTCCAATTCTTGGTAACCGAATATTACCATGTCTATCAATTCTATATCCTGTTTGAGCACTAGTACCATTTTCAAAACCACCAGTATTTGCGTTTTGCTGATTTATATTGTTTGATTTCTTAAAAAGTGCTACAATTTTTTCGTCTTCTGCTTTTAAATCAATAGTTAAAACATCATCTACTTGTAATCGATATGGTTCGTTATTTAATTTATAAACATTTTTTTTTGTTATTGGCTCTCCTTGCAAATAAATTAAATCTTTACTTGGAATACATGAAGCTAAAAAAGAAACTAAGAGAAGTACACAAAATCGTTTAAGCATAGAGCTAAAAATTATATTTATTACTCAAAAATATAATTTTTATATCGCTCTTCCTATAATTTTCCTTTAATTTTGTAATTATTTCTATGCAAAAAGTTTTTTCTTATATAAAGTTTATTCTTAAATCAACAAATCAACACGGAATTCATTCCCCTTTTGTCTATGATTTAACTACAAAATGTTTTTATAAAAAAAACAATTCATTTACCAATAACCTTTTAAATCTTTATAGAAATAGCCTTCTGTTAAAAAAAAACAAAATTGAAATTACAGATTTTGGTGCTGGCTCTAAAATTTTTAAAAGTAATTTAAGAGCAATAAGTCAGATTGCAAAATATGCTGGAATAAATCCTAAAAGAGCAAATTTACTTATTAGAACTACAGACTATTTTAAACCCAAAACTATTTTAGAAATTGGAACTTCACTCGGAATTGGAACTGCAGCTTTACATATTGGAAACCCAACTGCAAAAATTACGACTCTTGAAGGATGTAAAAACACTGCCGAAATTGCACAAAAACAATTCGAAAAATTTTCTTTTGTAAATATTGATGTTCTTATTGGCGAGTTTACCAAAACACTATCAACATTAAAATTTAAAAATTCTTTAGACATGGTTTATTTTGATGGAAATCATCAAAAAGAAGCAACATTAAAGTACTTTCATCATTGTCTTCAATTTATAAATAATGATAGCTTTTTTATTTTTGATGATATTCATTGGAGTAAAGACATGGAAAGCGCTTGGTCAGCAATAAAAAAACATCCAAAAGTAAAAGTAACCATAGACACATTTCAATGGGGAATTGTATTTTTTAGAAAAGAACAAGAAAAAGAACATTTTATAATTAGAGTTTAAATAGTTAATTCGTAATTTTATCTAATGAAAATTTATACTAAAACTGGCGATAAAGGAACCACAGCTTTATTTGGCGGAACAAGAGTTCCCAAACATCATTTAAGAATAGAATCATATGGAACCGTAGATGAACTAAACTCGTATATTGGTTTAGTTAGAGATCAAAAAATTGATAAAAATGCAATCAATTCTTTAATTAGAATTCAAAACGAACTTTTTACACTTGGTGCAATGTTGGCAACACCACCAGAAAAAGAAATTCTTAAAAACGGTAAAGAACGATTAAATATTCCAAAGATTACCTCAATTAATATTGAAGTATTAGAGCAAGAGATAGATACAATGAATTTAGAATTGCCTCAAATGACAAATTTTATTTTGCCTGGAGGAAATCAAACTGTGTCATTCTGTCACATTGCTAGATGTATTTGTAGAAGAACAGAAAGATTAGCAACTGCTTTAAATGAAAATGAACCCGTTAATCCTGTTATTTTAAAATATTTAAACCGCCTTTCTGACTACCTATTTGTATTGGCACGAAAGTTGTCTAAAGACTTGTTAGTTAAGGAAACTTCGTGGATTCCTGAAAAAGAAAAATAAGTTCATTTATTTTATTGACAGATTTATCAAAAAAAACTTGGTTTTCTGATTAAAAAAATTATTTTTGCAGAAAATTAAACTCTACTAAAAATGTATTGGACATTAGAATTAGCATCTTATTTAGCAGATGCACCTTGGCCAGCAACGAAGGATGAATTGATAGATTACGCTATTAGAACAGGAGCGCCGTTAGAAGTTGCAGAAAACTTGCAAGAAATTGAAGATGAAGACGAAGCTTACGATTCTATTATAGAAATTTGGCCAGACTACCCGACTGAAGAAGATTATCTTTGGAACGAAGATGAATATTAACAAAAATTTACATCAAAAAAGTCTCAATCGAGGCTTTTTTTTTGTTTACATTTAACCCTAAATTGTAATTACTGTCTATAAATACCAACTTATTTATTATCAACTAATTATAAATCAATATTCAATTTATAAAATTGAAATTTAATATCGAACACATACAATGAACATATTAAACTCGGTCTTAAAAATATTTGTTGGAGACAAACAACAAAAAGACCTAAAATTATTACAACCAATAGTAGAAAAAACAAATGCTTTTGCAGAAGCAATTGGTAAATTGTCAAATGATGAATTAAGGGCAAAGTCAGGTGAATTTAAATCAAAAATAAAAAAAGCAACAAATACTTTTGATACAAAAATTGCTGAATTAGAACAAGAAGCTTTAACTACAGACATAGACAGACAAGAAGCTATTTATGAAGAAATTGATGCCTTAAAAGATCAAGCTTATGAGGCTTCTGAAACTGTTTTAGAAGAATTAATGCCAGAGGCTTTTGCTGTTATTAAAGAAACTGCAAAACGATTTACAAACAATACTGAAATAGAAGTTACCGCTACTCCGTTTGATAGAGAACTATCTGCTACTAAAGAAAATGTAACTTTAAAAGGAGATAAAGCTATTTGGGCGAATTCTTGGGATGCATCTGGTCTTAAAATTACTTGGGACATGATTCATTACGATGTTCAATTAATTGGAGGTTCTGTTTTACATCAAGGTAAAATTGCAGAAATGATGACTGGAGAAGGAAAAACATTGGTTTCTACTTTGCCTGTTTACTTAAATGCACTTACAGGAAATGGTGTTCATGTTGTAACTGTTAATGATTATTTAGCAAAACGTGATGCTGCTTGGATGGGACCAATTTTAGAATTTCATGGACTAAGTATTGATTGTATAGATATGCATCAACCAAATTCTGATGAACGTAGAAAAGCATACAATGCAGATATAACATACGGAACAAATAACGAATTTGGGTTTGATTATCTGCGTGATAACATGGCACACACTAAAGAAGAATTAGTACAACGACCACCTAATTATGCTATTATAGATGAAGTAGATTCGGTTTTAATTGATGATGCTCGTACACCTTTAATTATTTCTGGTGCTGTGCCGCAAGGAGACAGACACGAGTTTAACGAACTAAAACCTTTAGTTGCTGATATTGTTACGTTACAAAAACATTATTTAGTTGGGGTTCTAGCAGAAGCTAAAAAATTAATAGCAGAAGGAAACACCAAAGAAGGTGGATTTCTATTATTAAGAGTTTTCCGTGGTATTCCTAAAAACAAAGCGTTAATTAAGTTTTTATCGCAAGAAGGAATCAAACAGATTCTTCAAAAAACAGAAAATACGTACATGGCAGACAATAATAAGTTGATGCCAGAAGTAGATGAAGAATTGTATTATGTGATTGAAGAAAAAAATAATTCGATTGATTTATCAGATAAAGGAATTATTCATTTATCAGGAAAAACAAGCAATGACAACTTTTTTGTACTACCAGATATTGGTGTAAAAATTGGCGAGATTGATCAAAGTGAAGATACACCAGAAGAGAAAGCAGCAAAAAAAGAAGAACTATACAGAGATTTTAGCATTAAAAGTGAGCGTATTCACACTATGAATCAATTATTAAAAGCCTATTCTTTATTTGAAAAAGATACAGAATATGTAGTAATTGATAATAAAGTGCTAATTGTTGATGAGCAGACTGGTCGTATAATGGACGGTCGTCGTTATTCTGATGGATTACATCAAGCCATTGAAGCAAAAGAAAATGTAAAGATCGAAGACGCAACACAAACTTTTGCAACGGTAACACTTCAAAATTACTTTAGAATGTATCGCAAGCTTTCTGGTATGACAGGAACTGCTATTACTGAAGCTGGTGAACTTTGGGAAATCTATAAATTAGATGTTGTAGAAATTCCTACAAACAAACCAATTCAAAGAGACGATAAAGAAGATTTAGTTTACAAAACAACTAGAGAAAAATACAACGCTGTTATTGAAGATGTTGTAAAATTAGTTGAACAAGGAAGACCTGTTTTAGTAGGAACAACTTCGGTTGAGATTTCTGAATTATTAGGTAGAATGCTTCAAATGCGTGGAATACCACATAATATTTTAAATGCAAAATTACATAAAAAAGAAGCTGATATTGTTGCCGAAGCTGGTAAACCTGGAGTTGTAACTATTGCAACAAACATGGCGGGTCGTGGTACAGATATTAAACTTTCTGAAGAAGTGAAAAAATCTGGCGGTTTAGCAATTGTTGGTACAGAAAGACATGATTCTCGTAGAGTTGATAGGCAATTACGTGGTAGAGCTGGTCGTCAAGGAGATGTTGGTTCAACGCAATTTTATGTTGCTTTAGATGATAATTTGATGCGTATTTTTGGTTCGGACAGAATTGCAAAAATGATGGATAGAATGGGATTAAAAGAAGGCGAAGTAATTCAACATTCTATGATTACCAAATCTATTGAAAGAGCACAAAAGAAAGTAGAAGAAAATAACTTTGGTATTCGTAAGCGGTTGCTAGAATATGATGATATTATGAATTCACAGCGTGAGTTTGTATATAAACGCAGAAAACATGCTTTAGACGGAGATCGTTTAAAAATTGATATTGTAAATATGATTTATGATACATGCCAAGCTATTGTTAATGAAAATAAACCATCAAAAGATTTTAAAAATTTCGAATTTGAATTGATTCGTTTTTCTTCAATGACTTCGCCTTTTTCTGAAAAAGAATTTGAATCAATGGATGAGCAAGCTTTAATTGATAAGCTATACGAAATTATTTATGCTCATTATCAAGATAAAATTGCTAGAAATGCAGTAGCTGCTTTTCCTGTTATTAAAGATGTGTACGAAAATGAAGGTGATAAATATGAACGAATTGTAGTTCCGTTTTCTGATGGTGTAAAAAGCTTACAAGTTGTAACTAACTTAAAAAATGCATACGAATCTGAAGGAAAAGAACTAGTTAAGGATTTTGAAAAAAATATTACTCTTGCCATTATTGACGAAAATTGGAAAACGCATTTACGTAAAATGGATGAATTAAAAAGTTCTGTTCAGAATGCATCATATGAGCAAAAAGACCCTTTATTAGTTTATAAATTTGAAGCATTTGAATTGTTTAAATTAATGATTGACGACGTAAATAAAGAAGTGTTATCTTTCTTATTTAAGGGAGAAATTCCTAATCAAGGAAATATTTCTGAAGCGCGTCAACAAAAAAGAGAACGTTTAAATGTGAGCAAAGCTGACGTACAAAACAGTTCAGAACAAGCAATAAATAATTCTAGACAGCAACAAAATGAACCCGTTGAAACTATAGTTAGAGAGCAACCAAAAATTGGAAGAAACGAACGTATTACAATTAAAAATGTAATGAGCGGAGAAGAAAAAATAGTGAAATATAAACAAGCCATCCCTTTGATAGAAAAAGGAGAATGGGTTTTAGTAAAATAACTGAAAATGAAAAATGCAATTCCATACATATACATCGTAGTTGGGCTAAGCTTTATTATAAAATGTATTTATGCTCTCTTCAATGAACAAGAAATTTATTATTTGATTTTCTCTTTAAAAACAGAGAGTAAATCTACTTATGTTTTATTTAACTTGTTTTTAGGAGGATTGATTATATATAGCGGAATTAGAAGATTAAAAAAAAATAAAAAGTAGTTTTTCCTTTATAAAACAAAAAACCGATGCAGTTGCATCGGTTTTTTTACTCTTTAAATTTCTTTATTTCTTCTTTCTCAAATAAATAGTTCCAAAACCAGCTTCTAGCTTCATTTTTACATTACCTCTTTTGAGTTTTAGTTTCATATGTTGTTGCCCGTCAGATTCTGTATCTAAAAGTACATTAAAATTTAAATCGCTATAAATTGCAGTACCATTCGCTTCTACATTTACATCAGAATTTGACGGCATGGTAATATCAATAAATCCATTATTTGTAACAATAGAATATAGTTTTAAAGGTTTCTTTTTATCAAAATCTACCGTTACATTCCCTCCTATTGAATTGATAGAAACTGGCCCTGTAACGTCGGTTAATTTAAAATTACTTAAAGATGTAGTCAACTCAACTTCTCCGTTAAAATTAGACAATGATGATGTATTATTTGAATAAAATACTCTTTGACTTTGATTTGATTTTTTACAATTACTCGTGTCCCAATTTAGTTTAATAGAATTCGGAATCTTAATTGAATATTTCTCATTTCCAAACATTACAACTTGACCGTCAGTTTTATCTTTAAAAATTAACTCGCCGTTTTTTTGCGCTATTATAAAGTAGATTCCTAACTCTTTATTTTCTTGTTTCTTTCCTAACCTCTTTAATCCTTTCTTTTTGTTTTTATCTGTTCTAGAGAAAAATAAATTATTTAATTTAACATTTGGAAATGAATCTACTTTACCAAGAACTCTTGTTCCTAAATTACCTCTCTTAAATTTATTTTTTATATAATTTTTATTTGATGAACTTACAGAAAAACTGTTTCCATTTGAATAACTACTAGTTACAGTTGCAAAAGATCTTGACTTACCATCATGCAAACTCTTAATAATTACTTCATTTCCATCATAACCTTCTATGACAAAGTTTTTAGAAGAACATATTTTCAAGGTTCCTTTGCTAAATTTAATTTTCTTTTCTTGTGAATTAGCTGTAAAAACAACTAATAAAGCAATTGCTATTATTGATTTTATATTTCTCATGATTATTGTTTTAATTGGTTGATAGCTAAGGCTGCATTGCTCTTAACTATTGGAAATGTTTCATTGTTGTTGATGATTTCTTCAAGAGTTTTTTGTGCACGATGTTCTCTTAAAAAGCTCAACGATTTAATTATTTTTATTTGTACTAAAGGTGTTTTCTCCTTTTCTAAAGCTATTATTAAATTGGTTCTTACATTGTCATTTGATGGAAATTTCAGCAATGCATCAATCGTAGCAATTTTTACATTTGCATTTGCATCATTATGTAAAATTTTAATCAATGTGTTTATTATTTTTGAATCTTCTTTTTTAAATTCATCATCAAATTTATACACACCTTCTAAACGTTTTCCGGCTGATTCGTTATTTAAAAAAGCCAACACTTCTGATGTTTTTGTGAGTTCATTTGAATTCTGATTCCAAAAGAATATAGACAACACCAACACAATACTTGCTGCAACAGCAATAAAACGCAAATACACCATTTTTGATTTTTTAGGTTGATGTAATTCTCCTTGAAGTCTTTTTTTGAAAAGAACTTCTGATGTTGCTGACATTTTTTCCGAATCAAATTCGTTTTTATGTTGCTCTATGTGTTCTTTTAAATTCATTTTTTGTGTGTTTTTGTAATAGTGTTATCAATTGATTTTTTCCTCTAGCATATTGATTTCTAACTGTACTTTCGTTGATCTGTAAAATTTCAGAAATTTCTCTGTGATTGTATTCTTCAATCAGATACAATACTACTATTACTCTATATTTTTCTTTTAATTTGTTGATGCATTCTTTGATAAAATCTATCGAAATTTCTTCTGCATTCTCAAACCCCATTTCTTCTAATTCAGATTCTATTTCTTTAGAATCTTCCAAAGAAAAAATGTTTTTCTCTTTTCTGATTTTATCAAAACATAAATTGATGGCTATTCGTCGAAACCAAGCCGCTATATTTACATCATTATGTACTTGATGTATCTTTTCAAATCCTTTTATAAAAGCATCTTGCACCAAATCTTCTGCATCTTCTCTACTTTTTAAGATTCTGAAACAACTATTGTAAAGCAAATTCTTATACGTATTGTACACCTCAATTTGAGCTGTGTAATCGTTTTGTTTACATTTTTGTATGATGTCTTTTTGATTCAAAAAAAGATACTGTTTGGTTAACCTTACACCTTTATAACGTAAGAAAAGTAATTGTGTCTCAAAAAATAGGAAAAGATTTTTATATAAAACAAAAACGCCACTACTTTTGTAATGGCGTTGTCTTATTTTTTAAAGAATCTTTTTACATATTCTTAAAATCTGTATTCATTTTTAAGTAATCTAAAAATTCTTGTTTCGTTTCTTTATTTTTAAACTTCCCGCCAAACTCAGCAGTTACCGTGCTACTTTCTATGTCTTTAATTCCACGAGAATTTACACACAAATGTTTTGCATCAATTACACAAGCAACATCATCTGTGCCTAAAGCTTCTTGCATGGCTTGTACAACTTGCATGGTTAAACGTTCTTGAACTTGTGGTCTCTTTGCATAATACTCAACAATTCTATTCATTTTTGATAAACCAATTACTTTTCCGTCAGAAATATAAGCAACATGCGCTCTACCAATAATTGGCAATAAATGATGTTCGCAAGTAGAATACACAACGATATTCTTCTCAACTAACATTTCTCCATAATTGTAATTATTATCAAATGTAGATGCTGCTGGTTTATTTGCAGGATCTAATCCCATAAACAATTCATTTACAAAAGCTTTTGCAACTCTTTTTGGAGTTCCTTGTAAGCTATCATCTGTTAAATCCATTCCAAGTGTTTCTAAAATATCTTTGACACTTTTTTGGATTTTTTCAATTTTTTCTTCGTTAGAAATAGCAAACGCATCGTCTCGTAAAGGCGTTTTTGCCGATGTACCAACGTGGTTTTCTCCTATTTCTTCAACTCTTTCGTCATTCATTTTGCTATTCAATTCAAACATTTCATTCTGTATTAGTTTGCAAATTTACGTGTTTGCAACGTATTATATTCGTTTCTCTATAAATTAAAACTATCAAACTATAATTTTTTTATTTTTATTTCATTCTCTCTTTCTCAATTAAAAGTTGGGCGTTCGAGCGGGCTTTACGTTGTATCTTTTTAATTTTGTTCTCGATACATCACGCTAAAAGCGTGATACTCGAACTGACAATTAAAAAGGATGTCACTTCAATCCCTAACGCAAGCATACTTACCAACTTTTGCCATTCCCGAGAAATCTCGAATTCATAAATATGTTAGTTTAGATTCCTGTCCTCACAGGAATGAAAAACACTTATTCTTTCATTTTTGTTATCAATTCTGATAATGAGCAATTTATTTGCTCTCCTGAATTCATATTCTTTAAAGTGAATAAATCGTTTTCTACCCTAGAAACTACAAATTCTAGTTCTCTATTAGTAACATATTTCCATTGTCGTTTTTGTTGCTTGTTACTTTCACCTAAATCAGGATAAAATTCTGATTTGATATTCTTTTTTCTCAATTCAGAAATTGCTTTCATTTTGATAAGATCTGTAGTCTCATCAAAATTTAAGAAAATTACTTTTGGTTTTGGCAATTCAACAGTTTTAAACAAACCTAATTCTTCCAACACCAAATAAATTCTGTCTAATCCAAACGAAATTCCAACTCCAGAAACATCTGGCATTCCAAAGATTCCTGTTAAATCATCATATCTTCCGCCACCTCCAATAGAACCTATTTTTACTTCTTTTGGCGCAGCAACTTCAAAAATTGCTCCGGTGTAGTAATTCAATCCCCTTGCTAAAGTTACATCTACTTCTAAAGTCGCCGATTGCAATCCTAATTCTTCAATAGAATTACACACAAATCGCAATTCTTCAACGCCTTTCATTCCTTCTTCAGAAGTTTGTAACATCGCTTCTAATGAACTTATTTTAGCTGTATTTGAACCAGAAAAATCAAACAACGGACTTACTTTTTCAATCGCGTTTTCTGTAATTCCTTTGGATAGCATTTCTTTTACAACGCCATCTTTACCAATTTTATCTAACTTATCTAACGCAACTGTAAAATCGATTAGTTTATCTTTTGCTCCAATTACTTCTGCAATTCCAGATAATATTTTTCTGTTGTTTATTTTGATCGTTGTTCCTGCTAATCCTAACATATTAAAAACAGTGTCGTACAACTGAATAAACTCAACTTCTTGCCATAAAGATGTACTTCCAACAACATCTGCATCACATTGATAAAACTCTCTGAACCTTCCTTTTTGCGGACGATCAGCTCTCCAAACTGGCTGAATTTGATAACGTTTAAACGGAAACGTAATGTCATTTTGATGTTGTACCACATACCTTGCAAATGGGACAGTTAAATCGTAACGTAAAGCTTTTTCGGAGATTTGAGAAGTTAACTTTGTACTGTCTTTTTCTGATAAAAATTTTTCATCCGCTTTATTTAAATAATCCCCAGAATTCAAAATTTTAAAAATCAAACGATCACCTTCTTCTCCATATTTTCCCATCAAGGTAGAAGAATTTTCAAAACTCGGCGTTTCTATTGGTTGAAATCCAAATGTTTCAAAAGCAGCTTTTATCGTATTAAAAATATAATTACGATTGGCTATTTCTGTTGGCGAAAAATCTCTTGTTCCTTTTGGGATGCTTGGTTTCATATAATTTAGTATTCAGTTATCAGTAACCAATAATCAATTACCTGTTATTATTGTTCATTGATAAATGTTAATTGACCAATGTTAATTGTCGCGGACAAATATCGTGAAAAAGTTATAATTTTTTGGGGGTTGTAAAAGTTTTATTTCTGCTTCTCAAACTATAAATACTTGCGTTTAACTCAAAACCTAATAAAAGTATAATTGCATTTAACCACACAAATAACATCAATATTAATAATGTTCCGATTGATCCATATAACTCGTTATACTTAGAAAACTCAGTTACATAAATGCTAAACAAGTAAAATGTAAAAATGGACAAAATAGTGGTGAATATTGCTCCTGGAGAAAAGAATCTTGAATGTTTTCCTGATTTTGTTCCGAAATGATACAACATAGAAACAATGGTAAAAACCATCGCTACAAATATAAATCCTTTACCGATTTGAAGCCAGAAAATATCATTATCTAACCAACCACGAGCTATTAATTTGTCTAATCCTATTTGATAAAAAATAATTAAAGCAACTGTAATTACCAAGAAAAACGCCATTACCAAAGAAACTCCTAACGAAATAACATACGCTCTTACAACGTTTCTTACTTCTTTTACATGATACGAATATTCGAATCCTCCAAAAATAGCATTGACACCGTTTGTCATTAAAAAAATAGATGCTAAAAATCCAAATGATAACAAACCTGCTTGTTGATTTCTTAAAATATCTTCAATTACTAACTGACTTGCTTCAAATGTTTTTGGCGGTAAAATTTCTGATATTAATGATAATAAACCGTCTTGAAAACCATCAATAGAAATATAAGGAATTAGTGTTAACACAAATAACAAAAAAGGGAAAATTGCCATAAAAAAACTGAATGCAATTCCACCTGCGCGTGTTGTTAACGCTCCTTTTACAATTCCAATTACATACATTTCTAATACGTCGTATAAAGACATTCCATGCAATCCTGGAATTTTTATCTTTTTACCAAGATGCACCAAAATATTAATAATGGGAATTTTTTTAAGTTTATCTTCTATTTCTTTACTCATTTATTTGTTACTGAGTTGCAAAGGTTAAAAATAGGTTCAGAGTTACAAAGGTTAAAGGTACAAAGTTAGTGTTTTCTTGATTTAACAGTTCTTATAAAACTTGATAACATTCTTTCTATTTCTCTTGATGATTCATATAAATTATCAAATTTTTCTCTCTTAATATATTCTAAATTAGAAGCAATTTCTAATTGAGTTTGTAATTCAAATAAAGAAGCCATTGCAATATTTAAAAAACGAAGATAATCTTTCATTCCTTCTCTACCATAACCTTCAGAAATATTACTCGGAACTGAAACTGCACTTCTTCTAATTTGAGAAGTTAATCCAAAGTTTTCATCTTTTGGAAACTGTTTAGATACTTTATAAATTTCGGTAACAAAACTCATTGACTTTTGCCACACTAATAAATCTCTAAATGTTTTCATTTCTTTTTCTTTATTTAAGGTGCAAAGGCTCTAAGTTAAAAGTAGCTGCAAAAGTTTTCTTTACACTAAACACCTCGTTTCTTTGCCACTTTGAGCCTTTGCAACTCTGCAACTTTGTCACTCAATTTCAACGCCATACTTCATCAACAACCCAACAACATTTTCTTTACTAAATTTTGCTCCTTTTAAGCGATTATTTTCTAGATCAATATCAAAATTTATTGATGTGATAAAGTTAGCTTTTTCTAAATTAGTTCGCTCAAAAATAGTATCTTTTAAATCGCAATTATCAAAAAACGTAGCATTTACATCCGTTTCGGTAAAATCTACTTCTTGTAAATTGCAATTGACAAATTGCGTTTTCGGAATTTTTAATTGATAAAATGATGAAAAATTTAACTGACATTCTTTAAAACTCATTTGTAATAAAAACGAATCACATTCATTCAATTTTACGCCAATCATTTTGCATCGAATAAAGTGAACGTCTTTAAAAGCAGTGTCTTTTACAATTGTGTTACTAAAATTACAATCGATAAATTCACATTCTACAAACTGAATATTGGAAGCATGTACATTTTCGAAATTACAATTGGTAAAAGTACAATTGTCATATTCTCCTTTCTTGATATTCGTTTTAGTAAAATCAACTTTTGAATAGTTTTCGCTATCGAAGTAATTGTCTATCATTTATTTTTTTTGAAAGTGGCAAAGTTTAAAATAGTTTCAAAGTTAAATTAGTTGCAAAGTTTTACTTACTTTTTATTCTCTTGTTGCTCTTTCACTTTGAGCCTTTGCTCCTTTGCAACTTTGTTCCTTTATAAAGCTTTTAAACTCAAATCCATATTATAAACCGAATGTGTTAAAGATCCTGAAGAAATATAATCTACACCACAATCTGCATATTTTCTGATGGTTTCTTCGTTAATTCCACCAGAAGATTCTGTTAAACATCTATCGCCAATTAAAGCAACTGCTTTACGAGTATCTTCGTAATTAAAATTGTCAATTAGAATTCTATAAACGCCACCACAATTTAAAATTTCTTGAATTTCTTCTAGGTTTCTTGCTTCTACAATAATTTTTATATCAATATTATTTTGTTTTAAATATGCTTTTGTTTTGTTGATTGCAGCTGTAATTCCGCCAGCAAAATCAATATGATTGTCTTTAATCATAATCATATCGTACAATGCAAAACGATGATTTTCTCCGCCACCAATTTTAACAGCCCATTTTTCTATGGCTCTAATTCCTGGAGTGGTTTTTCTGGTATCCAACACTTTTGTTTTTGTTCCTTTTAATAAATCAGCAAAAAAACGTGTTTTTGTAGCAATTGCACTCATGCGCTGCATGGAATTTAACACCAAACGTTCAGCTTTTAAAATAGATTGAGAACGTCCAGAAACATAAAAAACAATATCGCCAAATGTTACTTTTTCTCCGTCGTTTATCAACGTTTCTATTTCTAAATCTGCATCAACTTGTTTAAAAATCATCTTCGCAAATTCTACTCCCGCAATAATCCCATCATCTTTTACCAATAGTTTTGCTTTTCCTTTCGCATCCGCAGGAATACAAGAAAGTGATGTGTAATCTCCTTCACCAACATCTTCTCGAATGGCGTTGGTGATAATGATTTTTAATTCGTTTTCAAATTGTTGTTGTGATATCATAAAATTGAATTGTGGTGTAAAAATAGGAATGATTTTCAACTTTTTGTTAGTTCGAGTGAATTTATGAGTGAAAAACGAATAAATTTGTATCGAGAACACTAATATGAGACTTCTCGATACAATTTTCTCATAAAATCGAAAATCACTCGAAGTGACAATATTAAAACTATGAAAATTAAACTTCTTGCCATAGGAAAAACGAATGATAAAAACTTACATCAATTAATTGAAGTCTATCAAAAACGTTTGCAACATTATATCAAATTTGAGTTAGAAATAATTTCTGATATTAAAAATGTAAAGAATTTAAGTGAGGCACAACAAAAAGAAAAAGAAGGCGAATTGATATTAAGCAAATTGCAAAATACCGATCAATTAATTTTGTTAGATGATAAAGGAAAGCAGTTTACTTCTATAGAATTTTCTCAGTATTTACAAAAGAAAATGAACTCCGGAATCAAACAATTAGTGTTTGTTATTGGCGGTCCTTATGGCTTTTCTGATGCAGTTTACAAGAAATCACAAGGAAAATTATCGCTCTCTAAAATGACATTTTCTCATCAAATGATTCGCCTATTTATTGTGGAACAAATTTATAGAGGTTTTACAATTTTAAAAAATGAACCTTATCATCACGAGTAAAAAACCCATTTAATCTTCAAGAAAATAAAAAACCAAAACCTTTTACCAAATATTAAATATTTATTGAAGGAACAAAAACTTTGTAACTTTGCTCCTTTAAAACTTTGCAACTTAAAAAAATGAAACTTGTATTTGCAACAAACAATCTCAACAAATTAGCAGAAGTTCAAAAAATGCTGCCAAATTCTATTGAGTTACTTTCTTTAAAAGACATCAATTGTTTTGATGAAATTGAAGAAACTGAAACGACCTTAGAAGGAAATGCTAAGTTAAAAGCAAATTATATTACAGAAAAATTTGGCTACAATTGTTTTGCAGATGATACTGGTTTAGAAGTTGAAAGCTTAAATGGCGAGCCTGGAGTTTATTCTGCTCGTTATGCAGGAACAGAAAATGATTCTAAAAAAAATATGCAAAAATTATTGTCAGAATTAGAAACAAAATCAAACAGAAAAGCACAGTTTAGAACAGCAATTGCACTGAATTTAAACAACAAACAATTTTTGTTTGAAGGAATTTGCAAAGGCGAAATTTTAACAGAAAAACAAGGAACTGATGGTTTTGGTTATGATCCGATTTTTAAACCAAACGGATTCAACAACTCTTTTGCAGAAATGACATCCGAAGAAAAAAATAGTATTTCTCATAGAGGAAATGCAATTCAAAAATTAGTAAGCTTTTTAACAAAAAATAAAACCTAAATTTGTCTCCTCGAGCGGAGTCGAGAGGTTTTAATCTTGATTAGGTCTCGACTCCGCTCGACCAGACATTTCTCTTTTTATGAAAAACAAAACATATACAAAACAATTTATATTACTACTAATTTTAGTAGTAGCTTTATGTTTTATTAGTATTAGTTTAGGTTCAGTTTCTATTCCTTTTAAAGATATTTTTGCTGTTTTTTTAGGTGACGAAACCATAAAAGAAAGTTGGCAAACCATTATTTTAAATTTTAGAGTACCAAAAGCAATAACAGCAGTTTTAGTAGGATCTGGATTGTCAATAAGTGGTTTATTGATGCAAACATTATTTAGAAATCCGTTAGCTGGACCTTTTGTTTTAGGAATTTCTTCTGGAGCAAGTTTAGGAGTTGCATTGCTTATTTTAGGTTCTTCCTTTTTTGGCGGAATTGCTTTTTTAGAATCTACCAATTGGTCCATTGCAATCGCATCGAGTTTAGGTTCTTTTTTAGTTTTATCTGCCGTAATTTTAGCGGCAAATAAAGTACGAAACACCATGTCTATTTTAATTATTGGATTGATGTTTGGAAGTTTTACGGCTGCAATTATTAGTGTTTTATCTTATTTTAGCGAAGCACAACAAATTCAACAATATGTTTTTTGGAGTTTTGGAAGTTTAGGGAATTTATCTTGGGATGAATTATCGGTTTTTATTACAATTTACCTAATAGGTTTTACAGGAGTTTTTGCAATCATTAAACCGTTAAATAGCTTTTTATTAGGAGAAAAATATGCAAAAAGCTTAGGGATTAACATCAAACAAAGTAGAATTATTATTTTGGTAATTACTAGTTTGTTAACTGGAGTAATTACTGCATTTTCTGGTCCAATTGCTTTTATCGGATTGGCGGTTCCACATATTGCAAAATTAATTTTCACTACTTCAAATCATAAAATATTAATTCCGGCTACAGCAATTACAGGAGCAATTGTATTATTAATTTGCGATATTATTGCACAATTACCAACTCTAGAATACACGTTACCAATCAATGCAATTACGTCACTATTTGGTGCACCAGTTGTGATTTGGTTATTAATCAGAAAAAAGAAAATATACGTTTAATTGACTACTTCTAAGAAACATATCGTTTTAGAAACCAAAAATTTAACCATTGGTTATCAGCAAAAAAAAGCAAAAAAAATAATTGCTTCGAATGTGAATTTAGCCATTGAAAAAGGGAGATTTATTGCTTTATTAGGAAAAAATGGAATCGGAAAATCGACTTTATTAAGAACCATTTCTAAAGTACAAAATCAATTATCTGGAGACGTTTTCTTAAATGATAAAAATTTAAATAAGTATAGTAATAAAGAATTAGCTACCAATTTAAGTTTGGTATTAACAGAGCGTTTACCAGAAAGTCAATTAACTGTTTTTGAATTAATTGCGCTTGGAAGACAGCCATATACAAATTGGATTGATACCTTATCAGAAAAAGATATCAAGAAAATAAATGTTGCAATTCAACTTACCGAAGTGGAACATTTAAAAGAGCATCGATTTTATGAATTGAGCGACGGACAATTACAACGCGTATTAATTGCAAGAGCTTTGGCGCAGGATACAGATGTCATCATTTTAGACGAACCAACTGCGCATTTAGATATGCATCATACATTTAAAATATTTCAGCTTTTAAAAAACCTTGTAGAAACTACTCAAAAAACAATTCTAATTTCTACGCATCAAATTAATTTAGCAATAGAAGTTGTTGATGAATTAATTATTATGAATGGTAATGAAGTAATAAGTGGTAAAACAAACGATTTAATTGAGCAAAACAAACTCGAAGATCTTTTTCCTAAAGAAATCTTACATTTTAATAAAAATTTACGTCAATTTACAATTAGCAAAAACAATTAGTTTTTCTATATTTGATGCTAACGCTTGTTAAAATATTAACTAATCAACTTACTTTATAAACTATTATTTTAATGAAAAAATTAATTCTCTCTGCTAGTATATTCGCTTTATTAGCTTCTTGTAGTTCTAGTAAGAATGCATCAAATATAGATCTTAATGTAGATTATGCTGAAAAATATGCAGCATCAATTACAGAAAAAGATTTAGCAAAACATTTATTTATTTACGCTTCAGATGAATTTGAAGGTAGAGAAACAGGAGAACCAGGACAGAAAAAATCCGCAGCTTATTTAAAGAAATTTTATGTAGATCAAGGTATTTCATCTCCATTAGGTGGTGATGATTATTTTCAAGAAATACCTGCTTCTTTTTTAAATCAAGGAAGAAGTTCTGATTTAAAGGATTCTGAAAATGTGGTTGCGTTTATTAAAGGTTCTGAAAGGCCAGATGAGGTTATAATTGTTTCTGCACATTTAGATCATATTGGCATAACTGGTGGAAAAATTAACAATGGTGCTGATGATGATGGTTCTGGTACAGTTGCTGTATTAGAAATTGCAGAAGCTTTTCAAAAAGCAGTAAAAGATGGAAAAAGACCAAAACGGTCTGTATTATTTTTACATGTTACAGCTGAAGAAAAAGGACTATTAGGTTCAAGTTTTTATGTTCAAAATCCAATTTTTCCGATTGCAAATACAGTTGCAGATTTAAATATTGATATGGTTGGCAGAATTGACGACAGACATACAAACAATAGAAATTATGTCTATTTAATTGGTGCTGATAAATTAAGTACAGAATTGCATGAACTCTCTGAAGCAATGAACGCAAAATACACAAAAATTGATTTAGATTACAAATACAATGATGAAAGTGATCCAAATCGTTTTTACTATAGATCAGATCATTATAACTTTGCAAAATACAATGTACCAATTATTTTTTACTTTAATGGTACACACGCAGATTATCATAAAGATACAGATACGCCAGATAAAATTAATTACGATTTGTTACAAAATAGAGCTCGTTTAATTTTCCATACAGCTTGGGAAATTGCCAACAGAGAAAATAGATTAATTGTAGACAAACCGTAAAACAAAAAAATAATATTTTTTTAGATATTGAAAACCTCGAAATTTGAGAGGTTTTTTTATGACTTTCGTCACATTTTAATTTTATAATTAGGCTTAACTTTATGGTATTAATTTAAAACCATTGAATTATGGGATTTGTAAAATGGCATAAAGGAATACTAGAAAAATTCAAACAAAAATTACACATAACTGATTATCAAATTATGTGGATTGCTTGGCTTAAAGGTTTAATTATAGGAGGTTTGATTGTCTATTTTCATATGCTTTAATGCATGATTTTAAACAATAACTCTTTTAAAATATCTGCTTGTGGCATTCCGTTTGCGCCAACACCTTTGCTTTTTACGTCAGCTTCTCTTAACAAACCGATAATTTGAGACACTTTTCTCATTGGGTATTTTTGTGCTGCTGCTACATAATCTCCAACAAAATAAGGATTTACTCCTAAAGCTTTAGCTACACTCATTTTATCTTTAGTTTGCAAACCATGATATTGCAACAATTGTGTAAAGAAACTATTCAACAAAGAAATTGTCATAACAATTGGATTGTTCTTTGGGTTTTCTGCAAAATAATTGATGATTCTATTTGCTTTTACAATTTGCTTCTCTCCTACTGCTTTTCGTAATTCGAAATTATTAAAATCTTTTGAAATTCCGATATTCTCTTCAATATGTTCAGGGGAAATAATAGTGCCTTGTGGCAAAATAGTAATTAACTTTTCAAGTTCATTATTAATTTTACTCAAATCAGTTCCTAAAAACTCTACCAACATTAACGCTGCTTTTGGTTCAATTTTATAATTTCGTCCGTTTAAAACTCTACGAATCCAATCAGAAACCTGATTGTCATATAATTTTTTACTCTCAAAAATAACTCCAGCTTTTTCAATTGCCTTGTACAGTTTTTTACGCTTATCTAACTTTTTGTACTTGTAATTAATCACCAAAACGGTTGTTGGTTGTATATTTTCTACATAAGAAACCAACTTCTCTATCGACCTACTTAAATCTTGCGCTTCTTTAACAATTATAACTTGCTTTTCTGCCATCATCGGATAGCGTTTTGCAGACGAAGCAATTTCTTCTATAGAAACATCTCTACCATACATTACTACTTGATTAAAGCCTTTTTCAGCTTCATCCAACACAGTAGCTTCTATTAAATTTGAAATTCTATCAATATAATACGCTTCTTCTCCCATTAAAAAATAAATGGGTTTTACGTTTCCGTTTTTAATATTGGTTACTATAGAATTTATTTCGTTCATTTTCTTATTTAAAATTTTGCCACGAATTCACTGATTAAAAACTGTTATATAAAAAAAATTAAAATAGTATTCATTATCTTTTTGCAATCCACAAACATTCGTAAATTTGTGACTGAATTAAACTACAAAACAATTCTTTTAAATTCTATAGAATCATTTTGAAAATTTACTAAAAGACAAAGTTTATTTTCAGAAACTTTTAAATAATTAATACACTGAGCAATATGTTTTGGATGAAATTCTTTCACAGACTTAACTTCTAAAATTATTTTATCAAAAACCACAAAATCAGCATAAAAATAATGTGGTAAAACTATATCTTTATAATTAACTACATATTCTTTTTCTCGTTCGAAAGAAATATTTTTGCTTTTAAATTCATATTCTATAGCATCTTTGTAAACCACTTCTAAAAATCCACCACCTAAATTATTATGAACTTCAAATAAAGTTTCAATAATATCGTAGCTTTCTTTTTTATAAATCATTTTAATTTGTGATATTCGTGGCAATAGATATGCAAAAACTCAATCTTCCAACTTATTCTTTCAAACTCAAAAGTAACGAAAAACATACGCTTATTTTTGATAATTTGAGAAAAAAATATTTTGTCTTAACTCCAGAAGAATGGGTTCGGCAACATTTTGTGCGCTTTTTAATTGAGGAGAAAAAATATCCTGTTTCGTTAATCGCTTTAGAAAAACAATTAACGATTAACAATCGTAAAAAAAGAACTGATATTTTAATCTTTAATGCGGATGGAAATCCGGATATAATTGTAGAATGTAAAGCGCCACAGGTAAAAATATCACAAGCTACTTTTGATCAAATTGCGCGCTACAACTTAAAATTAAAAGCCAATTACTTGATTGTAACAAATGGTCTAAAACACTTTTTTTGTAAAATGGATTTTAAAAATGAAACGTATGTTTTTTTAAAAGACATTCCTCATTATCATTAGCAAATTAACAAATTGTTACCAATCAAATTCACTTTTAAAACGTAAGTTTGCTGTCTTGAAAACTGCAGTTGTTATATTAAATTGGAACGGACAGAAATTGTTAGAGCAATTTTTGCCATCCGTCATAAATTTTAGTTCAGAGGAAGCGACTATTTATGTTGCAGATAATGCTTCTACAGATAATTCTATTCGTTATATCAAAGAGCATTATCCTTCTGTAAAAATTATTGAAAACGCTGTAAATAATGGTTATGCAAAAGGCTATAACGATGCCTTACAATATGTTGATGAAGATATTTATTGTTTATTAAATTCTGATATTGAAGTTACCAAAAATTGGCTAACTCCAGTTATAGATGTTTTCAAACAAGAAGATAACACAGCGATAATCCAACCAAAATTATTAGACTTTAAAGACAAAACAAAGTTTGAATATGCTGGTGCTGCTGGCGGATTTATAGATTTATTTGGATATCCATATTGCAGAGGACGCGTTTTTAATCATTTAGAAACCGACAACAAACAGTTTGACGATATTTCTGAAATATTTTGGGCTTCTGGAGCTTGTTTATTTATCCGTTCAAAAGTATATCATCAATTAGGTGGTTTTGATGAGGATTATTTTGCGCATCAAGAAGAAATTGATTTATGTTGGAGAACTCAAAATGAGGGTTTTAAAATAAAATATGTGGGTACTTCTACGGTGTATCATATTGGCGGAGCAACGTTGCAAGAAACAAACCCGCATAAAACATTTTTAAATTTTAGAAATAGTTTATTAAATGTGGTTAAAAATGTACCGAAGCAATGGTTTTTATTTGTGGTGTTTTCTCGTTTAATTTTAGACGGAATTGCAGGAATTAAGTTTATGGTTGAACTAAGACCTATACACACTTGGGCAATTATAAAAGCACATTTTAGTTTTTATAGAAACTTTAATAAATTTTTAAAAAAACGTAAAAAACTACAAAAAAAAACGGATTACAATTTACATACAAGTATTGTTTGGCAATATTTCTTTTTAAAGAGAAATAAGTTTGAGAATTTGAAGTAATATTTTTTTTATGGGTTTTTAAACAGGAATTTTAAATGACACTTAAACTTTAAATTTGTTTTAGATACATCACGCTTTAGCGTGACACTCGAACTGACAAACTTCATCAAATTTAAACCTTTGAGTCTTTAAAAAATATCTAAACTTCCTTTTCCTTCTCTTAAAACTAAAGGTTCTAAACCTGTTAAATCAATCACAGTTGAGGCTTCATTATCTCCATAACCACCATCAATTACAACATCTACAATATCTTTCCATTTTTCATAAATCAATTCTGGGTCTGTTGTATATTCTATAACATCATCGTCATCATGAATTGAAGTTGAAACTATAGGGTTTCCTAAAGTTTCTACCAAAAGTCTTGCAATTGTATTATCTGGAACTCGAATTCCAACTGTTTTTTTCTTTTTAAAAATGTTTGGCAACGAATTACTCCCTGGCAACACAAACGTATAAGCTCCAGGCAATGCTCTTTTTAAAAGTTTATAAGTTGCTGTATCTATTTTCTTTACATAATCTGATAAATGACTTAAATCGTTACAAATGAAAGAAAAATTGGCTTTGCTTAGTTTTACGCCTTTAATTTTTGCGATTTTTTCTAATGCTTTTATATTTGTAATATCGCAACCCAAACCATAAACAGTATCTGTTGGATAAATTATCAATCCACCATTTTGTAAAATTTTTATAACTTTTTCAATCTCTTTCAGATTTGGATTTTCGTTATAAATTTTAATAAATTTTGCCATTTCACACTTATTTTACTTCTGCAATCAAAGTTAATAAAAAAACTCAATTGAAATTCAATTGAGTTTTTTTATTACGTAATGGTGTCTTTTTTAATTTTCTACCAATCTAAATCCTTCTCCATGAATATTTAAAATTTCAACATTTACATCTAATTTTAAATATTTACGCAGCTTAGCTATATACACATCCATACTTCGAGAAGTAAAGTAATTATCATCTCTCCAAATTTTTGTCAATGCTAATTCTCTTGGCATTAAATCATTTTTATGAACTGCTAACATTTTTAATAATTTACTTTCTTTAGGAGATAATTTTTGATTCTCTCCACCATCATATGATAAATGTCTTAACTTAGAATTGAAGAAAAATTTACCAATTGTAAATTCAAATTCATCCGATTCTTTATTAGAATCAGATTCTTTTCGTTGTAAGATTGCTTTTATTTTAAACAACAACACTTCAGAATCGAAAGGTTTATTTAAGTAATCGTCTGCTCCAACTTGATAACCTTTTAAGACATCTTCTTTCATTGTTTTTGCCGTTAAAAAAATAATTGGAATTTCTTTATTTGTTCCACGTATATCTGCAGCTAATGAAAAACCATCTTTACGAGGCATCATTACATCTAAAATACACAAATCAAAATCGTTGTTTTTAAATTCTATCAAACCTTCTATTCCGTCTTTTGCATGTGTAACATTATAATCGTGTAATGCTAAATAATCTTTTAAAACTGTTCCAAAATTTGGATCATCTTCTACTAATAATATTTTTTTACTTCCCATAATACTATTGATTTTTATTTTTTTTTAAATTAATGGTAATTTTACAGTAAATGTACTTCCTTTTCCTTTTTCACTATCTACAAAAACCGTTCCTTGATGTTTTTCTATGATTTCTTTTACATAAGCCAGCCCTAAACCATGCCCTTTTACATTATGAATATTTCCTTTATGCTCTCTATAAAATTTATCAAATACATATTTTTGTGCATTTTTACTCATACCAATTCCGTCATCTTTTATTTTTAAAATAAAGAATTTTGAAGTGCTTTCTGTTAATACTTCTATGTTTGGTTCTTCAATAGAATACTTTAAAGCATTTTCTAATATATTTACAACAACATTGGTTAAGTGTAAATCATTTCCTAAAACTTCTGATTGTAATGCGTGTAAATGCATTGTAATATTTCCTTTTTTATCAGTTAGCAACAAACGAACATGAGAAATAGCATCTTCGATAATATTATGCATATCAATTGCTTTTTTGTTAATATCAATTTGATTTTTCTCTAGTTTAGAAATTCGCAAAACATTTTCTACTTGTGCGTGCATTCGCTTATTTTCTTCGCGAATCATTTTTACATAACGATTCACTTTTTCGTTATCGTTTATAATCTTAGGATTTTTTATCGCATCTAAAGCCAAATTAATAGTTGCTATTGGAGTTTTAAACTCGTGGGTCATATTATTAATAAAATCAGATTTTATTTCAGAGATTTTTTTCTGCTTTATAATTTGATATAATGAGCTTGAAAACGCCACAATTATAATAAAAATAAAAAATACCGACAATAATAAAATATTAGAAATATCTGCTAAAATGTGTTCTTGTTGATTAGGAAATGTAACATATAACTTAAATTTACTATCTCCACTATCATCTACAAATAAAGGAGAACCAATACTATTTGCTTTGTTAATTGTGTAATAACCAGATTTTAAATTTGTTAAATATCCATCAGAACTATACACACCATATTTAAAATCTAAGTGAATTCCTCTTTTTATAAATTCTTTTTTTAAAGTTGCATTTAACTCTCTGTTACTTACTCTTTGGTGTATAGGAAATGAAGATTTATATACCTTAAAAGCATCTTTTATAAAAGTTTCTTCATATTCTGGGTATCTTTTTATCGTTGTAAAAACCTGAGTAGATTTGTTGTTTGAAAAATCAGAATTTGGAGAAAATTTATTTGCATTAAAGATATCTTCTCTACCTGTAATTCTTTTTAGCACTAAACTATCATTTGCTAAAAAATCAGCAGTTACTTTTAAGTTCTGTTCTAGGAAGGTTAAACTATACGCTGTTATTTGCTTGCCAGCTGTATCTATTTGTTGTAAAAAAAAATTACGTAATTCGTTGCTTGTAACTTTTTGTGGTTTTTCTAATAAGGGTTTTATTTTTCTTTCAAATTCTTTATATTCTTTTTCAGCTACTTCTTCAGAAACGCTAGTTAAAGCTATTTTAACATCATTTAAAAATTGTTTTTTTTTTGCTTCTACCGCATTGCTAATCCAATATACTTGAACCGCTACAATTCCTATTAAAGAAAAGCTCATTAAAGCTACAATAAGAACAAACATTTTTTTACCCATGCGTCAAAAATATGCGTTTCTTATATGTTATTTAACGTTTTTAACGCATATTAACAAAAATAGTGCATTTTTAAGTATTTTTTAAGAAAAACATTAAATATATAAAAATTAAAGGCACTTATTTTGTTAAATTATTATGAATTCTCATAATTTGAATCAACAATTCATCTGAAGTATTATTTGTAATGATGTAATTAGACAACAATGCTTTTTTTGCATCTTTCCATTGATTGCGAATTCTGTCTTTTACTGCTAATTCTGATGTTTTGTCTCTTTTTATAACTCGTTGTATTCTTAAGTTTTCGTCCGCTATTACAGTTATGATTTTATCACATAATACATCACTATCATTTTCAAATAAAATAGCATTTTCATATAGTACATAATCTTTGTCGTTGTTTTTTTTAACAAAAGCTCTAAAGTGTTTGTATACTTCTGGATGCACTATGGAATTTAAAACAGTCAATTTTTTTGTATTAGAAAACACTTTATCTGCAATAAAAGCTTTATTTAATTGATTGTCTTTATATGCTTCTTTTCCAAACTCTTTACAAATTTTTGCTTTAATTACTTTAGAAGTTACCATTAATTTTTTGGCTTCATCATCAGCAAAATAAACAGCAATGTTTCCGATTTGTTGAAACTCTTTTGCTACTGTAGATTTTCCACTTCCAATTCCGCCTGTTAAACCAATTATCATTTTATTTCTGAATTAAATATTCTATTTTGTTTGGGATGATTTTAACCGAAGTAACAAATTCTGGTTTTAAAACAACTCTAGGAATTAAGTAATTTAAATTATTGTTTAACGTGTTATTATAATTGCACACAACTTTAAATGAAGCAGCATTTACTTTACTAAAATTAGATAAATCAACTTGATAAAAAACTTTTACTTTTTTTGGAAATGTAGTTACAGAAACACTATCTGGTAAATTAATTACTTCGAAAGATAACTCTAGGTTTCCTTCGGTAAAACGATCTACTTTTGCAAAAATAGTGGCTTCTTTTACTCTGAATCTTATTACATCGGAAACTTCTTTAATTTGTATTACTTGCTCTACAGAATTAGATATCTCTTTTAATGTAAGTTTTTGAAGTTGTATGTTTTTTAACGTATCTATTTGTTGTTTTGGTCCTGAAACTAAAATAGAATCTGGAGTAATTACCACAGAACTTGTTAAATGATATCCTGATTTATAAGAAAAATCAAAATTTCCTTTTAACGGAATTTTCTTAGAATTTAACTGCCCTAAATCTAAATAGATGGTGTCTCGTACAATACTATTAATAATATAATTATTTGAAATTTGATTTTGAATATCAATTTTTTGATTTTCTAAAAGAAGATAAAAATTTGAATTTGATTTACGATGCAATTTCTTAGCGTCTAATTTAATTTTATTCTTTAAAATACTAATTCCAAAAAGGCGAAATCCAGAAGCTCTTACTTGAATATCTATTTCTTTTAAAGGCGTACTTTGTATTAATTTATCTTGTGGAATATTCACATATTCAACAGGAAAAGTAATTACCGCCTGATATTCTTTGGATAGCTTTGTAAGCAACCAAAAGAATAATGCAATAATTAATGCAACAAAAAAAGATTTAGGAATTGTACGTTGATTTTTTCCTTTTTGCATGTAGCTCTAAATTAATACTGCAAGCTACATAAAGCAATTTAAAAACACAACGTTACAAAGATTTATTCAATAAAAAAGAGAGCAAATTGCTCTCTTTTTTATTGAATCTTAGGTAGATTATTTTTTTACAGGAGTATTTAACTTATTGGTTAACTCCATTGAAATTGCAGCACGTTCAAATTTTATTTTTCCTGCACCAGTTTCTATAGTTACAGTATTATCATTTTCGTTTAGCTCAACAATTTTACCATGAATACCACTACTTGTAATAACTCTAGTTCCTTTCTTAATCTCTGCTTGAAACTTTTTCTCTTTCTTTTGTTTTGTCATTTGTGGTCTAATCATAAAAAAATAAATAACCACTATAATTGCCAAAAAGGGCAACATATTTCCAAAACCTCCAGCACTTGCTTGTAAAATTATCATTCGATTATTTTTTCTTATTTACGATTCCTTTAATTTTTAAAATTTCTCTTCCAACAGCTGTATTTGTAAATAATGTTACATCTTTTACTTGTCTTCCACCGCCTTTACCAGAAGTATTAAATCTTACTTTTATTTCTGTAGATTCTCCTGGTGCAATTGGTTTGTCTTTTGGCCAAGTTGGTACAGTACATCCACAGGTAGTTTTTGCGTCAGTAATAATTAAAGGAGATTTACCAGAATTGGTAACTATAAAAGTGGTTTCTATAATCGCTCCGTCTGTTACAGTTCCAAAATCATACTCTTTTTTATCCAATGTAATAACTGGCGCTCCTTTACTGATGTCTAAATCTCTTTGTTTAGCTTCTGCTAATTTAGATTTATCTACTTTTGCTGATGCATTACCACCAGAACAAGCTGTTAAGATTCCTAATGAAACAGCTAAACTAAAAATAATTATTTTTTTCATGATTTAAAAGTTTTTTGTAAAAATACTAAATTATAATAATCCTCTACCTATTTTATCAAGTCTTTTATTTTCTGAATACTCTCTAGACAATTTATCTAAAACTCCGTTGATAAAATAACCGCTTTTGTTGGTTGAATAATCTTTTGATATCTCTATATACTCATTAATTGTAACTCGAACTGGAATTGAAGGAAATTTTAAAAACTCGCAAATTGCCATTTTAATTAAAATCATATCAATATCAGCAATTCTGTCTGCTTCCCAGTTAGGTGTTTTATTACTAATATCTTCTTCAAATTTAGTGTGATTTAAAATCACTTTTCTAAACAATTCTAAAACAAATTTTTCATCATCATCATCTTTATAAATGTTGCCAATCAACAACGATTTATTATCTTTTACTTTGCTTATTGTTCTTAAAACCCAGGTGTTTACAAAAGGAATATCATCTAACCAACTAATGGTTTGGTCTTCATAATATTCTGCTAATTTATCATCTGGAGCAATAATTTCTGTAAAGAAAGCTTGAACGAAATTCTTATCGTTCTTAAAAGAATCCTCACTAGAATTCATGTATTTATTAAATAATTCACTTGCTTGTAATTTCTGCCAAATTATATTTACATATTCATCATCATTTTCCCAATTAGATAAATTATTATTAGAAATATATTCAGAAACAGAAGTACTATTCGCAATTGTAACAATTACTTTATTATCTATAAATTTAGTGTTTGGTAATAAGTCTTCTTTAGTTGCAAGGTGTTTCTTTTTAGAGATTTCAATTTTTTTAATTGCTAGTTTCTGAACCTCTACTAGCAATTGCAATTGCAAAACGTACAAGTCTAGCAATTTTTGAATGCTATGCTTTAAGAATTTTTCTTCTTTTACTAAATCATCAGCTTTTGAAGTTATCATTGCATAAACCGATTGCATTACTTTGACTCTAATATGTCTTCTATTAATCATTCTAAAGAACTTATTTAAAAAAAAGAGCGGTAGAAAATTCTAACGCTCTGCAAAAATATACTTTTTATTGAAATCTACTACTTGTTTTTTTCATTTTTACGAGCATCAATTCTAGCTTGAGCAATATTAACTGCTGCTCTGTGTGTTGTAATGTTTTCTTTCTCTGAAAGATTAAAAATATCTAAAGTTGTATTATAAATATTTTCGGTTTTTCTTACGATTTCATCTTTACCATAACCTTCTAATTCAGCATATACATTAATAATTCCACCAGCATTTATTAAAAAATCTGGAGCATAAACAATTCCTTTTTCTTTTAACAATCTTCCGTGTTTTATTTCATCAGCTAATTGATTATTTGCTGCACCAGCAATCACTTTTGCTTGTAATTGATTAATTGTAGCATCATTAATTGTAGCTCCTAATGCACAAGGAGCATAAATATCTACATCTAGTCCATAAATATCATTTCCTAAAACAACATTTGCACCGTATCTTTTACTCAACTCCTCTAATCTAGTTTCATTAATATCATTTATTACAACTTTAGCACCTTCATCTGTTATATGTTTTACCAATGTTTCTCCAACATGACCAACACCTTGCACTAAAATTTTCTTTCCTTCTAAATTATCTGTTCCAAATTGATATTTAGCGGCAGCTTTCATTCCCATATAAACACCATAAGCAGTAATTGGCGATGGATTTCCAGCTCCTCCTTTACTTTCAGAAATTCCTGTAACGTGTGGAGTTACTTCTCTGATAACATCCATATCGCTAGTTTCCATTCCAACATCTTCTGCTGTAATATATTTTCCACTTAAAGAATCAACAAACTGACCAAAACGACGCATTAAAGCATCATTTTTTTGTGTTTTTGCATCTCCAATAATTACAGCTTTTCCTCCACCAAGATTTAATCCTGTTATTGCAGCTTTAAAAGTCATTCCACGAGACAAACGCAAAACATCATTTAATGCATGCCATTCACTTTGATAAGCCCACATTCTTGTTCCTCCTAAAGCAGGACCTAAAACCGTATTATGAATACCAATTATTGCTTTTAAACCTGTATCTTCGTCGTTGCAAAAAACGATTTGCTCATGACCATCAAAAGAAAATTGACCAAAGACTGGATCATTTTTTAATTCTTTTGGGTCTACTATTTTTGTTATCATTATGTTGTTTTTACAATTGAAATTTAATATTTCTTAAAATTTATGCCGCAAAAATAAGTTTTTAGCAAATCAAATCAAAAAAAACTATGTTTAATTATGACATTCTTAAGAAAAGTGTCATTTGTCAACAGAGATAATAAGTAAAAAACAGCACAATACTATTTGTAAATGAAAGCATTACAGTACTTAAATAAATACTTTTTAAAATATAAATACCGTTTATTAATTGGTATTATCATTACCATATTGTCTAAAATTTTATCTTTAAGAATCCCGAGGTTTATTGGAGGTTCTTTTAACATTGTTGATGAATATAGAAAAGGAATAATTTCTAATACCGATGATGTAAAACACCAACTTTTAATTAATATTTTATTGATTATTGGTGTAACATTGGTTGCTGGTTTTTTAACTTTTATAATGCGTCAAACAATCATTGTTACATCTCGCTTAATAGAGTTTGATTTAAAAAACGAAATCTACCAACAATATCAAAAATTATCTATCAATTTCTATAAAAAGAATAGAACTGGAGATTTAATGAATAGAATTAGTGAAGATGTGTCTAAAGTTAGAATGTACTTTGGCCCTGCAATTATGTACAGCATGAACATGATTGTTCTGTTTGTTGTTGGGTTTTATCAAATGTTTAGTATTGACGCTAAACTTACAATGTACACATTAATCCCGTTTCCTATTTTATCCATTTCAATTTTTGTTCTAAGTAAGGTTATTAACGAAAAAAGCACTATTGTGCAGCAATACTTATCTAAATTAACAACGTTTAATCAAGAATTTTTCTCGGGAATAAATGTGGTAAAATCGTACGGAATTGAAAAATCTATCATTCAAAATTTTGATACGTTAGCAAATGATAGTAAAGAAAAAAATATTGACTTATATAAAGTACAAGCCATCTTTTTTCCACTAATGATACTGTTAATTGGAATAAGTAATTTACTGGTAATTTATATTGGAGGTAAACAATATATAGCTGGTGAAATTCCGATTGGAGTTATTGCAGAATTTATTTTGTACGTAAATATTTTAACGTGGCCTGTTGCAATTGTTGGCTGGGTAACTTCTATGGTACAACAAGCAGAAGCTTCTCAACAAAGAATTAATGAATTTTTAGAACAAGTTCCAGAAATAAAAAACACAGCAAAAAACCAAACCCAATTAAATGGCTCTGTAACCTTTAAAAATGTTAGTTTAACTTATGATGACACTAATATTATAGCTTTAAAAAATATTAGTTTTGAAGTAAATAAAGGCGAAACAATTGCCGTTTTAGGAAAAACTGGATCTGGGAAATCATCAATTATTAATCTAATTTCTAGATTATACGATGCTTCTGAAGGAACTGTTTTGATTGATAATACACCAATTAAAGAATTAAACTTAACAGATTTAAGAAATCAAATTGGTTTTGTACCACAAGACCCTTTTTTGTTTTCAGATACTATTGAAAACAATATTAAGTTTGGTAAAGAAGATGCCACAAAGGAAGAAATTATTTTAGCTGCAAAAAGCGCTGTTATTCACGATAATATAATTGAGTTTAAAGACAAATACAATACTATTTTAGGAGAAAGAGGCATCACTCTTTCTGGTGGGCAAAAACAGCGTTTAAGTATTGCTAGAGCGGTAATTAAGAATCCTAAAATATTGATTTTTGATGATTGTTTATCTGCTGTAGATACAGAAACTGAAGAAAAAATACTTTCAAACCTAGAAAAAGTTTCAAAAACAAAAACAACTTTTATTATTAGCCACAGAGTTTCATCGGCTAAAAATGCAGATAAAATTATTGTATTAGACGAAGGCAAAATAATTCAACAAGGCACTCATAATCAACTAATAACCACAAAGGGTTACTACAAAGAAATGTACGAACAACAATTTTTAGAAAAAGAAAATTAAGGTTTCATTAGAAAAAGTAAAATATTTTTTTAGATTTGTTTAATAAAAAATAAACAAAATTTAATTTTATTAATAAATTATTATGGCTGAGAGAGTAGAACAAGAAGAGATTTTTTCTCAAGTTTTAAGAGCAGGGAGAAGAACGTACTTTTTTGATGTAAGATCAACAAAAGCAGATGATTATTACTTGACAATTACTGAGAGCAAAAAATTTACGCATGATGATGGTTCTTTTCATTATCAAAAGCATAAGATTTATTTGTACAAAGAAGATTTTGAGGAATTTAATGATATGTTAAAAGCTGCAACAGATTATATTGTTACAGAAAAAGGACAAGAAGTAATTAGCGAAAGACACCAAAAAGATTACAAAAAAGAAGAAATTATTTCAGGTTCTAATTCAGAACCAGAGGCAACAACTACAGAAAGTTTTACAGATGTTTCTTTTGATGACATCTAAAATTCAAATAATTCTCACAAAAAACGTCCTCTAAATAGAGGACATTTTTATTTATAACACTTTTAACATTATGTTACTTTTTGCAACGGTTTCTTCCCATTCTTTTTCTGGATTAGATTCTTTTGTGATTCCGCCGCCAACATAAATTTCTGCATTATTATTTTTAACCTCCATACAACGAAGGTTTACAAACAAATGAGAATCTTTATTTGTGTTGCTATTTAATTCACCTAAAAAACCTGTATAATAAAAACGATTGTAATTTTCATTCTCTAAAATAAATTGCTTTGCTTTTTCTTTTGGCATTCCGCAAACGGCTGGTGTTGGATGCAATAAATGCACCAAATCAAACAATTTATCTTTAGTTAAATCTCCTTTTATTTCGGTTTTTAAATGCAGTAATGAACCTGCTTTTACAGTTTCAGTTTTTAATTGTTTTAAGTTTGTTGAAAAAGCCGAGAGCTTATTTAAAATATAATCTGTAACAATTTGTTGCTCTTCAATTTCTTTAGAATTCCAACTTACTTTTTCATCCTTTTTATATACTTGCGTTCCGGCTAAAGACATCGTTGAAAAGCTGTTATTTTTAACTTCTAATAAGGTTTCTGGTGTTGCTCCAAACCACAATCCAACTTGCGGATGAAACCAAACATACACAAATGCATTTGGATATAACTGCAATAATCTGTTGTAAATTACCTCTACTTCTACTCCGTTTAAAGCAACAATTTCTTTTCTAGAAATAACCACTTTTTTAAATTCATTATTCTGAATTGCATCAATTGCTTTTTGCACAATTTTAATATGAGTTGATTTTGATGTATCGTTATAATATAATTTCTCTTTAAAATTAAATTGCTGTTTTGTAAATGAATCCTTTATATATTCTGATGCTTGCAACGGAAAAAAAATCGTTTTTTCGGAAGTATTAAAAGGCGAAAAAACAAAACCAGATTGTGTAAAATCTGAAGTAATTGTATGTAAAGTTGCATCTTTCTGAAAAATCCCAAAAATGTTGGCGTCATTTGGTTTATTGTACACGGCAAATGGCAATTCGCTTTTATATGCTTCTTTTATTTTATCTAAAAGTAAATTCAATTTATTTGTTTTAAGATTTCTTGTTTTATCAGCTCAAAATGAGACCAAACTAGTCCATGACCAGCATTTGGAATTGTTATTAATTTAAATTGCTTGGCAGAAAACTCTTTCTCTAAAAATAATGAATTCTCGTAAAGAACAATTCCGTCATTGTTTCCATGAATGCTTATAATTTTTGACGGGTTTATTTTCCAATTATTTTCAAATTTTCGCAATTCAGATTTGTGTGTCATTTTTTCTTCTGATGCAGATTTCCATATTGCAGGAACCAACCAGCGCGTTGCTTTCCATTTGTAAAAATTCAACATCCAAGGTATTGGCTCTACTTTACTATACACAGCCGGAGCAAGTAATACAATACTTTTGTATTTTTCTTTTAACGCTAAAGCAATTGGTCCGCCATAAGAATAACCCACAACAATAGTTTTGTTTTTATCTAGATTTTTAAGAATGTCATTTAACACTTCAACTTCAAAAGATATTGATTTTTGAACCGTATTTTTATCCTTGTAATTATATCCAACTCTATCGTAAGAAATCATATTTGCTTTTGTATTTAGCAAAGAATCTGATAAATATTTTTTAAAATCTAACAAAGAACCTGGAGCTCCGTGCACAAATACGAGAGTTGTTTTAGAAGTGTCAATTTCTTTTTGCATCGATACAACTCTGTACTCAAAACCTTTATATGTATTTGTTGTTAATATGGGTTTATGAAAGCTTTCTGTAAATTTATCAATAACTTCTTCATTAGATTTTGGTGAAGAAAAATTGACAAATAAGAAGTAAAAAACAAGTACTAAAACAACTAAAACTGCGCTTGCAATTTTTAAAAATTTTTTTAATCGTATCATACAATTATTTCTTCTCTAAAATAATATTAGTGAGTTTGCAAAGAGAAACAAGTTCATTGTTTTCATTAACAATTCTTATTTCCCACAAATGTGTTGTTCTTCCTTTGTGAATCATTTTTGCAGTTGCAGTTACAACTCCTTCTTTTACACTTTTTAAATGATTTGCGCTTATTTCTATCCCTTTAACAAGGTATTTATTTGTGTCAACAAAGTAAGCAGAAGCAGAGCTACCAACACTTTCTGCCAATGCTACGGACGCTCCGCCATGTAAAATTCCATAAGGTTGATGTACTTTAGAATTTACGGGCATTGTTGCAACTAAATAATCATCACCAATATCTGTAAAACGAATTGCTAAAGTTTCCATCAATGTGTTTTTACACATTTTATTAAAACTTTTTAATATTGCTTCTTTATCTAACATTCTGATGTATTTAATGGTAAAAATACATATAATTTATTGTATTTTTGTGCAGTTATTACAAGATAATTTGAATGTATAAAATACGTATAATATTAGATACCAAAAAAGACGTAATTAGAACAATTACCGTTAACAACACTATTAATTTAGAGGAATTACATTTTTTAATAGCAAAATCTTTTGGGTTTAATGGCCAAGAAATGGCTTCTTTTTACAGAACCGATGACGAATGGAATCAAGGTGAAGAAATTCCGTTGTTTAACATGTCAGAATTTGGTAACGAAGTTTCTATGAGTACTTGTCTTTTAAATGAAACCTTGCCAAAAGTAGAAGATAAATTGATTTATGTATATGATTTCTTTAGCATGTGGACTTTCTACGTAGAAGTTATAGCAATAGCTAAAAAAGTAATAGACGGAACTAAAATTATTATGTCTGTTGGAGAAATTCCAGATGAAGCTCCAGAAAAAGAATTTGTTGCAGAAAAAACGGAAGATGAATTTTCTGATGACGAATTTGATTCTTTTGAAGATTACGATTTTGATAATTATTAATTTCAAATTTCCTTCCTATTAAATTTCTATAAAAAGCTAGTAACATTTCCGTAACTTGTTCGTCGAATAACCATAATCGACTAAAACAATTTCTTTGGAAACAATCTTATCTCTTAAAAACTTAGACAAAAAATACGGTTCCGTTCACGCAGTAAACAACTTAACTTTTGACATACAAAAGGGAAATGTGTACGGTATTTTAGGACCAAACGGAAGTGGAAAATCTACCACTTTAGGAATCATTTTAAATGTTGTTAACAGAACTTCTGGTGAATTTAGCTGGTTTAATGGCGGCTTATCAACTCATGAAGCATTAAAGAAAGTTGGAGCCATTATTGAGCGACCAAACTTTTATCCATACATGACAGCAACTCAAAATTTAAAATTGATTTGTAAAATTAAAGGTGTCTCCTTTGATAAAATTGACGAAAAATTAAAAACTGTAAACCTTTACGAACGTAGAAACAGTAAGTTTAAAACGTTTTCTTTAGGAATGAAACAACGTTTAGCAATTGCTTCTGCATTATTAAACAATCCAGAAATTTTAATTTTAGACGAACCTACAAATGGATTAGACCCTCAAGGAATTCATGAAATTAGACAAATTATTAAAGATATTGCTAAAAACGGAACAACCATTTTATTGGCTTCTCACTTATTAGATGAAGTAGAAAAAGTGTGTAGTCATGTTGTTGTTATTAGAAAAGGAATTAAATTATACTCTGGTAGAGTTGATAAAATGACATCCTCAAATGGTTTATTTGAACTTAAAGTTGAAAGTAACGAAGAACAACTCATCGAGTTGTTAGAAAATCATGCTTCAATAAATACCGTAAAAAAAGAAGACGAAATCATCATTGCAACTTTAAATGATAAAATGACGGCTTCAGAAATGAACACTTATTTATTTAGCAAAGGAATTACTTTATCGCATTTGCTAAAACGCAAACCAAGTTTAGAGCAACAATTTTTATCGTTAACAAACAACAATTAATCAACTGAATTTCAGTTCGAAATGTCATCTCGAGCGGAGTCGAGAGGCGAGAACAAATTCATAAAAATATAACACATCATGTTTAGATTACTAAATATAGAATTTCATAAATTAAAACACAATAAAGCAAGTAAAGTATTGTCAATCATTTACTTTGGTTTATTAACTTCTATTGCATTAATAGCAGCTATTAAATTTGATATTGGTCCCATAAAGTTTCATTTAGCAGATCAAGGAATTTTTAATTTTCCCTATATCTGGCATTTCAACACCTATATGGCATCAATATTCAAATTCTTTTTATTGCTGGTAATCGTGTCTATGATGGCAAATGAATATAGCAACAAAACGTTAAAACAAAATTTGATTGATGGATTAAGTAAAAAAGAATTTATCCTTTCAAAATTTTATACCGTACTCGTTTTTGCTGCAATTTCTACTGTTTTTGTTTTTATTACTTCATTAGTTTTAGGGCTTTTTTATTCTGATTATAATGAATTAGCAATCATATTTTCAGATTTAGAATATTTGTTAGCATTTTTTATCAAGCTGGTTGGTTTTTTCTCCTTCGGATTATTTTTTGGAATCTTAATAAAACGATCTGCTTTTGCTGTTGGAGCGATGGTAGTTTGGCTGATTGTAGAAAGCATGTTTAAAGGCTATTTATTCTATTCTTTTAGAAATGATGGTAGCACATCTGAACAAGTAAATAGTGTTATGCAATTTTTACCACTAGAAGCAATGTCTAATTTGATTAAAGAACCATTTACAAGACTTGGAGCTGTAAAATCTGTCGCAAATCAAATAGGAGAACAAATAACCAAAGATTTCTCTGTACAATTTACAGATATAATTATTGTTTCTGTTTGGACAGCAATCTTTATTTACTTATCATACACATTGTTAAAAAAGAGAGATTTATAATACTTTTCTGTTATATTTGACGTTCGTATAAAAAATCGTTAAATGAGGAAATTATTAGGTATATTTATTTTTCTATTTACTATAACTACTTACGGACAAAAAGAAGCTAATTTCTGGTATTTTGGTCATAAAGCTGGTTTAGATTTCTCAACAACTCCACCAACTGCAATAACAGGAGAGTTAGATACTTTTGAAGGAGCTTCTACCATTTCTGACAAACAAGGAAATTTACTTTTTTACTCTGATGGCACTAACGTTTGGAGTAAAAATAATCAATTAATGAGATACTCGAATGGGAGTCCTGCCAATGATCTATTAGGAAATCCTTCAAGTACGCAATCTGCTTTAGTAATACCTAAGCCAAGTAGCTCTACTATTTATTATTTATTCACAGTAGGCACCAATAGAAATCGCGGTTTAAATTATTACACCATTGATGTATCAAAAAACAATGGTTTGGGTGAAATTATTGACGGACCAGTAGATTTATCTGGTACTGCTTCTAATACTTGGTCAGAAAAGGTTACAGCAGTTGAAGGAAAAGATTGTGATACCTTTTGGGTAATTTCTACTGATATAAATAATTTTTATTCCTATAAAGTTGATAAGAATGGTGTAATAAAAACGCCTGTAACATCAAGTTTTGGTCAAACTATTAATACTACAAGAGGAACATTAAAAATTTCTCCTGATGGAAAATATGTAGTACTAGCAAACCAAATGGATAATACATATTTATTCAATTTTAATTCATCAGACGGAAGCATAAGTAATTCAATGAATTTAAATGTTGGTAGCGAAGGATATGGAGTTGAGTTTTCTCAAACGAGCACAATGCTTTATGTTTCTACTGGAGAGCATAGCCAGAACGTCTCCCAAGCCGCAAGATCTCAAGCTTATATCTATCAATTTAATTTAAATTATTCTACTATTTTAGATATTAATAACTCTAGACAGACCATTTCTTCTGAAGTAGGTTTTAGAGGCGCACTACAACTAGGTATTGACGGAAAAATATATTATGCAAGAAGTAGAGAATCTTATTTAGGAATCATCAATTTTCCTGATAAAATTGGTGCAGATTCTCAATATATACAAGATGGAATTTTACTTGCAGGTTCTTCAACTTCCTCAGAAGGATTACCACCATTTATACAGTCGTTCTTTTCGCCTGTAAAAATATTGGATAGCGAAACGAAAACTATCAATTTAACAATTGGAACACAACAAGTTTGTATTGGAGATTCATTTAGTTTCGAACCTGAGTTAAATGGTATTTCTGGTTCAACCTACAAATGGACAAAAACTGGAGACCCAACTGTAAATATTTCCACTAGAAAAATTACTATTGACGATACTAATTACGGATCTGGAACATATAATTTAGAAATGATTATTAATGATGATTGTGGAAGAGTAGCTAAATACAATGGTTCAGTTGAAGTTTTATTTGTTCCTAAACCAACCATTACATCTGTTCCTGTTTACGAACAATGTGATATTGACTCGAATCCAATAGACGGAATTGCCACGTTTAATTTGCAATCAAAAGAAGCTGAGTTAACAAATAATGTTGCTGGCATTTCAGTTGCTTTTTATGAAACTACGGATGTAAATTTCACCTCACCAATCACCAATAAATTGGGATACAGAAACAAGATTTCTACAAATAACACTGGAAATTATAAATTAGTGGTACGGTTAACAAATGACAGTTCTGGTTGTTATGATGATGGTGAATTAGAATTAAAAGTAAATGCCACAACTTTAAATACTTATCCAGATTTATATTTGTGCGAAAAAGATTTAAGCTCTGTTTTTCCAGATTCAAGAAATAGCGTTGGCTTAGGCAATGCTGTTTATGATTTTGATATCAAAACAGCTGATATCATTGCAAATTCTGGTGGCGCATTTTCTCTAGCAACACATTCTTTTGAATATTACAGAACTGCAAACGATGCTTCTCTGCAAACCAATCAAATTACAGCACCTTTTAATGATGATATTTTTACAAATAATTCTGATGTTTTTGTTCGTATTTCTATCAAAGGAACTAATGCTTGTTCTGGAATTGGTCAGTTCAAAATTTTTGTAAATAAGCGTCCAGTTCCGCAAGGAAATCTATTTCCAATGTATTTATGTGTAAATAATCCAATTGACAATCCACAACAAATAACAATTGATTTAGATGGAAATACAGGAAATTCATCTGACACGTATCAATGGTTTTTAAACGGAAACTTAATTACTGGAGCAACCAATGCAATTTACAAAGCAAATGTGCAAGGAACCTATAAAGTAGAAGCGTATAGAGCATATGCAAATGATATTACAGATGCAACAGATGATTCTTCGTGTACTGGTTACAATACGTTTACAGTTATCGAATCTAACAAAGCATTGATTGTTTCAACAAAACTAATTGATGATCAAGACAATCCTGATGCAAACATATTAACAATTACTGTTTCTGGAATAGGAGAATACGAATATTCTTTAAATAGTACTAGTCTAGCAGATTTTACAAAAGGAACTGATAATTTAACCTTTACTTATAATGATGTAAAACCTGGTATAAATACGGTTTATATTCGTGATATTAATGGTTGTGGAATTGTGAGCAGTCAAAAATTATCTTTCTTGTTTTTTCAACGACATTTTTCTCCAAATAATGATGGCGTTTACGATACTTGGAAGATTTTAGGAACCAACAATACTTTTTACAAATCTGCCAGAGTAGAAATTTTTGATCGCTATGGAAAAGTGGTTGCACTTATTACTGATAAAAATGGAAATGGTTGGGACGGAACCTACAACGGAAGTAAATTACCTTCTAATGATTATTGGTTCAATGCCGTTTTAGAAGATATTAACGGAAATATTAGAAAAGAAACTGGGCATTTTAGTTTGCTTAGAAAATAAGGGTCAGAATATCATTTGAATTTATTGCCACGAATTCACGGTTTTTATTTTTATGAATTAAAAAGCAACGATTTTTCTAATTCCGTAAAATATTCCACAACTAATGATAACAAAATTTGTGAATTCGTAGCAAAACCAAATATCAAATCTTTTTTTATCCAAATAAAAGTTTCCTCTCAAAATAAGTACAACTTCTTTTAAATTCCGTTTCTTAATTGGTATTTTTGTCTTTATGGATTTTCAATTACATTCTAAATTTAAACCAACAGGAGATCAACCAGAAGCCATCAAACAATTGACTGAAGGTCTTGTTGAAGGAGAAAAATATCAAACTTTATTGGGTGTTACAGGTTCTGGAAAAACGTTTACCGTTGCAAATGTTGTAGAGAAAATCAATCGACCAACCTTGGTGTTGGCACATAACAAAACCTTGGCAGCACAATTGTATTCTGAGTTCAAACAATTTTTTCCAGAAAACGCTGTAGAATATTTTGTTTCGTATTACGATTATTACCAACCAGAAGCATACATTCCTGTAACTGGAACCTATATTGAAAAAGATTTATCAATTAACGATGACATAGAAAGACTTAGAATTAGCACCTCTTCTTCCCTACTTTCTGGGCGAAGAGATGTAATCGTTGTTGCTTCTGTTTCTTGTTTATACGGAATCGGAAATCCGGTAGAATTTAAAAAGAATGTGATTCCGATTGAAACTGGACAACAAATTTCTAGAACAAAATTTTTACATCAACTAGTAACCAGTTTGTATTCTAGAACCGAATTTGAAATAAAAAGCGGAACGTTTAAAGTAAAAGGCGATGTCATTACCATTTATCCTTCTTACGGAGATAACGGGTATAGAATTCATTTTTTTGGTGATGAAATTGAAGAAATAGAATCTTTTGAAATTGAAAGCAATAAAGTCTTAGAAAAATTTCAGGAACTCACCATTTATCCTGCAAACCTATTTGTAACATCTCCAGATATCTTGCAAAATGCCATCCACATGATTCAAGAGGATATGGTAAAACAAGTCGATTACTTCAAAGAAATAGGCAAACATTTAGAAGCAAAACGCTTAAAAGAACGTACAGAGTTCGATTTAGAAATGATTCGTGAATTAGGCTATTGCTCTGGAATCGAAAATTATTCTCGCTATTTAGACGGACGAGAAGCAGGAACAAGACCTTTCTGTTTGTTAGATTATTTTCCTGATGATTATTTAATGATTATCGACGAAAGTCACGTAACCATTCCGCAAACACACGCAATGTATGGAGGTGATAGAAGTAGAAAAGAAAATTTAGTAGAACATGGATTTCGACTAACAGCAGCAATGGACAATCGTCCTTTAAAATTTGAAGAATTAGAAGACATTCAGAATCAAGTAATTTATGTAAGTGCAACGCCAGCAGATTACGAATTGCAAAAAACAGAAGGAATTTTTGTAGAGCAAGTGATTCGTCCAACCGGATTGTTAGATCCTGTTATTGAAGTACGTCCGAGTTTAAATCAGATTGATGATTTAATAGAAGAAATTCAAATTAGAGTAGAAAAAAACGAACGAACGTTAGTAACAACATTGACCAAAAGAATGGCAGAAGAATTGGCAAAATACTTAACTCGCATACAAGTTCGCTGTCGATATATTCATTCTGATGTTGATACTTTAGAACGTGTAGAAATTATGCAAGATTTGCGTAAAGGCTTGTTTGATGTTTTGATTGGCGTAAATTTATTACGTGAAGGATTAGATTTACCAGAAGTTTCTTTAGTTGCTATTTTAGATGCGGATAAAGAAGGTTTTTTACGTTCGCACAGATCGTTGACACAAACCATTGGTAGAGCCGCAAGAAACGTAAACGGATTGGCAATTTTGTACGCAGATAAAATGACCAACAGCATGCAAAAAACCATTGATGAAACCAATAGAAGAAGAGAAAAACAAATTGAATACAATACAGAAAACAATATTACACCAACACAAATTACCAAAGCAATAGACAACTCGTTGACTAAAAGCGCAGTTTCTTCTTTTCATTATGATAATGCTATAAACAAAGCTGCAGAAGCAGATTTAGAATACTTACCAAAACCAGAAATTGAAAAACGAATCAGAGAAACTCGTAAAAACATGGAATTGGCAGCAAAAGCTTTGGACTTTTTAACAGCTGCACAATTTAGAGATGAAATTGAGGTTTTGAAAAGGCATTTGTAATTTTTTTAATATATTTGATTTGTTATGAAAAAATCTATCCCTTTAGTTTTTCTTTTGTTGTTTATTTTTAGTTGTGGCACAAGTAATTACAAAATCACAAATCGTTTTAATAGTAATTACAAAATTGATACTATTGGAATTCATGGACGTAATTTAAAGACTAGCGGATATTACTACTACGAAGAAAAGATTCACAAGGCTAATTTTCATAAACCCGTTAGTATCAAAGGCAATTTTATTTATGCTGTTCGTCCAATTTTATTAGATTCAGTTGGTAACTTCTCTATTTCAGATCGTTTTATTGGTATGTATAATAGTATTTATACTAATAAAAGAAATAACAACTACGCTTCTTCAAAAAAAAATTTAGAAGAAAGTTTAAAAAAAGATTACAAGCTGCCCACAACAGGTTCTTTTAGTATAAAAAATAATAAAATTAGAATTCAATATTATTTAAATGGACCTGAAAGTTCTAAAAGCAAACAATCTTTTAGAGAATATACAGGCATCGTATTAAATGATAGTACTTTTGTTTTAACTGAATATTTAGATTTTAGATTTAAAAAAATTACAATGCTACACAGAACTTATCATTTTCAAAAATTTAATTAATATGAAAAAAAATTGCCTTACTATTTTTAAAACAAAACCATGAGAAATTTATTTATTCTAATTTCTTTTTCTTTATTATCTTTTAATGTTATTTCACAACAAAAAGATAATACAACGTATTCTTTTAAGAAAGAGGGTTATTATTATACAAAAAACACAACATTAGCCACAGATTTTGTTAAATCAAAACTTACAATTACATCTACACAAATTAAGGGCAATTCAATTTTAAGTGTGCATGCATTTATATTTAAAGATGATAATACCTTTTACACTAATGATGATTTTTATGGACTTTATTTTAATAAAAAAAATAACTTTAAATCTTCAATTAAAAGTTTAGAAAATTATTTATCTACTAATGCTTCCTTAATGACAAAAGGAAGTTATCGTATTAAAAATAAATTGTTTTCTTTAGAATTACAAATACAGTATAACCTGACATCAAAACAAATAGTTAAAAATCTATTGGTCTTTGAAGGTGAATTTATAGATGAAAATAGCTTTATTTTATTTACTAAAAAACTATACAAAGGAATTGATAAGTCAAAAGTAGAAATGACAGAAATATTAAATAAAAAGTACACTTTTAAACCACATTTACTAAAAAAAGAGATCTATTTAGATGAAAAATTAGAGCACATTTCTTATGAAAATTTCACAAGAAAAGCAAAGGGTAATTCCAATATTGTAATACAAAAGATTGGAGACAGTTTAATTTACAAAACTGCAATTAAAAAAGTTAAAGTTGGTCGATTAACCAAAACCAAATTTAAATTAGTAAAAAAACAGCTTCAGGAAATTTCTAACTCCTCACTTCATAAAAACAAAACAATTGTTCTCAATTTTATTTCCTACAATGGTTGTGATTATGACGGTAATTGTGATGGTGAGCCGTCTGATTATTTAAATAAAAGTATTAAAAAATATATTAGAAAGATAAAAAAGAAAAAAAATATAATTCAATTTTTTATTTATAATAATGCGAACCTAAAAAAATATTTAGTTAATTTTAATAATGCCTATTTAGATAAAAATAATATACTAAAAGAATTATTTTTTGTGAAGTGGTTCCCTTTTGATGGTTATGTAATTATTAATCCTTATGGAAATTATTATACCAACATAGGTGAGTATCCATTTTCAAAGATATTAAAAAATAATAGTTTCTAAAGTTCGTCTTTTTTTTTAAAAAATGTAAAAACAGACAACAAATGTATTCCATATGATTTTCTTCAAATTGAAGAATTATTCAATGTAACTTGTTATCCTATTATTAGATATAAATTAATTGATTTAATTAAAACAGATTTTCCCTAATATTTTTAAAACAAAACCATGAAAAAAAAAATTACTCTGATAATCCTATTAGTTGGATTAAACACTATTGCACAAGCTAAATTTGAAAAAGGATATTTTATCAAAAATAACGGAGATAAAGTCGAATGCTTTATTAAAAATAAAGGGTGGGTTAATACTCCTCAAATTTTTGAATATAGAATATCAAACAGTTCTTTAACTCAAACAGGTTTAATAAAAAACATAAAAGAATTTGGGTTTAAGGACATCGCTAAGTTTAAACGTTTTGAAACCAAAATAGACAGATCTAGTCGTAAATACAATTCTCTTGATAAAAGTAGATTGTCAAATTTCAAAAAAGAAACGATATTTCTTGAAGTAATTATTGAAAGTGATATTCAATTTTTACAATATCAAAAGGATGGTCTAATACGTTTTTTTTATATCAAAGAAAATGAGAGTATTAAACCTTTAGAGTATAAATTATATAACAATAGTGGTAGGGTTTTAAAGAATATAAATTATATTAAGCAACTAAGAGATAATTTTTTTATTAGCAATTATAATTTCACAGAGCTAACTTATACAAAAAAAGATTTGTCTAAATTTTTTGTTAAATATTTAGAGATAAACAAGTTAGAGTACAAAAAATATTCCAAAGAAAAAAATTATAAAGCCACCTATAATTTAAAATTAAAAGTTAAAAATAGTTTTGTCAGTTTAATTTATGCAAATGACAAAATAAGTCCTGGAGTAAAATTAGATAGTGAAAATCAATTTAAATTTGGGTTTGAGTTTGAGATGATACTTCCAATTAATAACAATAAATGGGGTGTATTTATTGAACCTACCTATCAATCCTTTAATTCTTACAAAGAGATTAAAGCTAATGATGCAATAAATAATACTTACAAACCAACCACTGTTTATAAATCAATTGAAATCCCAATTGGAGTACGACATTATTTATTTTTAAATAAAAAATCTAAAATTTTTATAAATGCGGGCTTAGTTGCAGATATTACATTTTCATCATCGACAGATATTAAGCGCTTTAACTATGGTTTTCTTGTAGGAAACCCTATTGATCCATCTCAACGTAATTACTCTTTAACTATTTATAATTCTACTAACTTCTTTTTAGGTTTTGGTTATAGCTACTCAAAATTTAACATTGAATTTAGACTAAACTCAGATAGGGCTATAGCATATAGCCAAGGGACAATCTTGTCATACAACTCATATAGCACAATTATTAGTTATTCCCTTTTTTAAAATGATATATATTACTTAATTCAATTCTTAAATAATATTTTTAATACGTTTTTATAAATAAGTTAACGTTTATTAAAATCATAAAAAAAATAAAAATGGGAAGAGATACCCAAAAACATTTTTATATTTCATCAAACAAATTCAATATCTTTGCTTTTTCTAAAAAGATAAAATGCAACAAAGAATACCTAATTACATTAAATACCTATTTGTAAATATACTCTCTGTTACTATATTTTCGTTACTTTTTAGAGTTCTTTTCTATTTCTTTTTTGTACAATTAAATTCGGCAACGACTTCAGAAATACAACAAGCTTTTACTTTGGGAATTCGTTTTGATATCAAGTTGGCAACATTAGTGGTTTTTCCGATTGCGATCTTATTGTTTATTGTAAATCAACGTTTTTTTAAGTATAATATTTATAAAAAAATTAGCCTTCTTTATTTTACTACTTTCTACTTAATACTCACATTATTTTATTTAGTAGATTTTGGTTATTACGATTACTTAAACGTTCGTTTAGATTCAGCTTCATTACGTTTTTTAAGTGAATTAAAATTATCAACCCAAGTATTGTTTGAAAGTTATCCTGTTTATAAAGGTTTAATTGGATTGTTGATTTTAGGAGTTATCATTTACAAATTTAACTTGTTTATCTATAAAAAATTTACTATTTCTACTATTCCTATTTCTAAAAAGAAAAAAGCTTTTTTTATTATCATTCCGTTTTTCATTTTAGCATTTGGTATTTATAACAGCGTTACACATTATCCATTAAGGTGGAGTCAGGCATTCTTTTCTAAAAATCAGACGGTAAATCAGTTTGCTTTAAATCCAATTTTATATTTCTATGATAGTTTTGCTTTTAGAAGTGATGGATTTGATCTTGAAAAAACCAAAAAATATTATCCTTCAGTTGCCAAACAATTACACTTACCAAAAGATTCATTATCCTTTAAGAGAAGTTTTATAAAAGTAGATTCTATTACCACTAAACCAAATGTAGTTATTGTGCTTTTAGAATCTATAGGAGCTGCGACAATGAGTTATTATGGGAATCCTTTAAACACAACTCCAAAACTGGATAGTATTTTAAACAAAAGTGTAAATTTCACAAATTTTTATGTGCATAAAGCTGGTACGGCGGGAAGTGTTTTTGCAAGTATTACAGGATTGCCAGATGTAGATAATGTAGAAACTGCTTCTCGTAATCCGATGGTAATAGATCAACGTATTATTTTTGATCAGTTTGAGGGTTATGAAAAACTTTATTTTATAGGAGGAAGTGCAAATTGGGCAAATATTCGTGGAGTATTTCAATCAAATATCAGCAATTTAAAAATTTATGAAGAAGGAAGTTATCAAGAAGAAAACAGAGCTGATGTATGGGGAATAGACGATTACGAATTATTTAAAGAATCTAATAAAGAATTGCAAAAATTGCATCAGCAAAGCAAACCATTTATAGCTTATATTGAAACATCTTCAAATCATATGCCGTTTACAGTTCCTGATAAAAAAGGGAGTTACAAACCATTAAAAGAAGAAGAAATTAGTAAAGAATTATTAGAAAAATCTGGTTTTAAATCAGTAGCACAAATTAACGCGTTGCGTTATTTAGATTTTAATATAGACTTATTTTTAAAACGAGCTAAAAAAGCTGGTTACTATGATAACACAATCTTTTTATTCTTTGGAGATCATAATACAGCGATGAATCCAGTTGATTTTTTAACAAAAGAAGAATCCGCTTTAGGAACCGTTGTACATCATGTTCCGTTTTTTATTCATGCTCCAAAATTTACCAAAACAAAAGTAGTATCACGATTCACAAAACTAGTAGATTTAATGCCTACAGCAGCTAGTTTAGCAAATATCAATTACACAAATTACACCTTAGGTTCTAATGCATTAGATTCTGTACAAGCTACAGATTTTGCTTTTTTATATTTAGCAATAAAAGGCGAACCAGCTTTGGGGATATTGAAAAACAACTATTATTACACGCTTACTACAGTTACAAATTCAGCTAATTTATATGATTTTAACGGAGAGGACTTAACCGATATTAGAAAAGATTATCCAACTATTACCAAACAAATGGATAGTCTTTTGAGGGGTTATTATAATGCTACAAAATACTTGTATTATAATAACAAGAAAATTAAGTAGTAAACATTTTTTTTGACAAAAAGTGCTGCAATTTAAATGCATAAAAACCTAAAATTGCACCAATAGTTGCGCCAGTTAAAATATCAGTTAGAAAATGAACCCCTAAATACAATCTACTATACGCAAAGAAAATTGGAAATATAAAAATAAATTTGATGTATTTATATTTGTCTTTAAATAAGAAATAAATAAACACAGAAAATGTCATAGAAGTTGTTGCATGACCAGACGTAAAACTATAACTCTGAGGAGTAATTAATGTTCTTAATAAATGATTAATACTTACATCATTGTTTGGTCTTAATCTTTCAAAAATTCCACGAATAACATTTGTAAATTGATCAGAAAAGGCAACCAATAAGATTGTGAAAAGAAAAATAAATCCGCCCTTTTTCCAACCGAATTTTTTGAAAATTAAAAAAATAATTAACAAAAACAATGGAGCCCAATTTAGTTGGTTTGTAATAAACAACCAAAATGGATCCCATTGTTCGTTTCCTAAATTATTTAAATAGATAAGAATTTGTTTGTCTTTTTGAAGTAAGAAATCAAACATAAATTACTTCCCTATTTTTACAATCTCTAGTTCAAAAACTAAATCAGATTTTGCAGGAAATGGACCATAAACTTTATCTCCATAACCTAAGTTATATGGAATAAACAAACGCACTTTTCCTCCTTCTCTCATATTTAAAATTGCTTCATTTACACCAGTAATCATTGGTTGTTGACTTAATGTAAATGTAAAAGGATCTTTACCTACTGTAGATTGAATAGGTGTGCCGTCTGCCAACATCATATTATAATGAATTGTTGTTGGCGTAGTTGCAGAAAACTTTTTCCCTCGACCTCTTTTAAGCGTTAAAATAGATAATCCTGATGCTGTTTTTTTAGCTTTATTAATTCCTTGTGATTTTTGAAATACTTCTTTATCTTTTAAAAATTTAGCATATCTAACAACTTCTGCTTTTGCATCTTCTTCTATTCTTTTTTGTTTGGCAACTAGAGAATTTTTAAACTCACTTTCAAAAACTTTCGCTGCATCAAATCCATTTGCTTTACTACCAACTCTAATTATTGATACATGCTTAATTGTGTCATTTTGAGCAATAGCATTCACAATGTCTTGGCCAGTTTTAACTTCCCCAAAAATAGTATGAATACCATCTAACCAAGGAGTTTCTTTATGTGTAATAAAAAACTGACTTCCGTTAGAGCCTGGTCCTCCATTTGCCATAGATAATACGCCAGCAGCAGCATGTTTGTATTTTAAATTCCCTAAAGAATCTCTTGGGAATTCGTCTTCAAATTTATACCCTGGACCACCAGATCCATTTGCTAAAGGATCACCACTTTGAATCATAAAATCTTTTAATACTCTATGAAAAGTTAATCCGTTATAATATTTTTGACCTTTTAAAGAATCTGCTACATTTGGATTATTCCCTTCTGCTAAAGTAACGAAGTTAGAAACCGCTAACGGAACATCTTCTTGGTACAATTTAAGTAGAATATCTCCTTTATTGGTTTCAATATCTGCATACAAACCATTTTCTAAGTTTGGATATTTTGATGGCTTACAAGCAACTACAAGCAGAATTGCAGCTACCAAAAAGAATTTAAAAAATTTCATAATTTAATGTTGTTTATTTTTTTATTATTTCCAATAATTCAATTTCAAATATTAATGGCATAAAAGGTTTGATAACACCAGATCTTGGTGTTGCACCATAAGCCAATTCTTGTGGAACGAAGAATCTATATTTAGATCCAACATTCATTAATTGTAGTCCTTCAATCCAACCACTAATTACTTGATTTACATTTGTTTCATATGGTTTTTTCCTTTCAACTGAACTATCAAAGACAGTTCCATCTAATATTGTTCCATGATAATGAACTTTTACCTTAGATGTAGCTAATGGCTTATCTCCTTTCCCTTCTTTTAAAACAATATATTGTAATCCACTCGCTGTTGTTTTTACTCCTTTTTTTGTTTTATTATTTGCTAAAAAATCTTCTCCAGCTTTTTTAACGTCTTTAAACTCTTCCTCTATTTTTTTAATTTCAGCTGCTTGTTGTTCTTTTATTTTTTCTTGCTGCATTTTTTGAAAAAAATTATTTAATATTGTTTTAACGTCTTTGCTGTTAATTAATGTTTTAACAGAATCCATTCCGTTTCTATATCCTTGAATAAAAAGTTCTTTATTTAGGTTTTTAAAATTCACTTTTATCTGTGAAGACATATTTAAACCTAAAGCATAGCTTGCTGAATCAATATCTGTTTCTAAAGATTTTTTACTTAGTCCTTGCGTATTACAAGAAACGAATCCTATTGTTAAAATAAGAAATACTAACGTTTTTACTATTTTCATTTTTTTATAATTTTTATTAATTTTACTGTACTTTTTATGGTTTTATTTATTCCAATTTTATGTTCATCTCCTACTAAACCAAAGGCTCTATAAGACGGAATGACAAATGTAATGATTTCTCCAAGTTTCATCAACTTTATTCCTTCTTGTAATGCAGGAATAAAATCTTCTTTATCTATTTTGTATTTCTTAATTCCTAACTCGTCTTTAGTATAAAAAACATTTCCATATAAATCTGTTATGTTGTATGATATTTCTACAACATCTCCAAGTTTAGGCGTTTGAGTTTCCTCTATTTTTTGTATAATGTAAGAATACCAAAACCCGTAAGAAGCTACATTATAGTGTTTTGTAGAATCTTGAGCTATATAATTTTCTATCACATTATTTTCTAAAGCGATTAGCTTTTTCTTTTGATCTAAAGTTTCAGATAATATGGTAGTTGTTTTTTGTACAATTGGTCTTCTTGCCTCTTGTTCTTTACAAGAAAACAATAATACTAAACATAAAAATAAAATTGCATTATTCTTCATAAGAGTTCTGTAATTCATTTTTATAATTTGGTAATAACGATTTAAAATAGTCAACTGTTTTCTCAAGAGAAAGATCCGATTTTCCACCAGCTGCATTATCATGTCCACCTCCATTAAAATAATTTCTTGCAAATAAATTTACAGAAAAATTTCCTTTAGAACGAAAAGATATTTTAATTATTTTTTGCTCTTCATCTTCAATAAAAATTGCTGCAAAAACAATATCATTTAAAGAAAGTGCATAATTTACAACACCTTCTGTATCACCTTTTTTATAATGAAATTTCTTTTTTTCTTTTTCAGAAAGTGTAATAAATGCTGTTTTATATTCTGGAAACATCTTTAAATTGGTTAAGGCTTGCCCAAGCAACAACAGTCTGTTGTACGAGTTAGAGTCATACACATTACTGTGAATTTTATCATTCTCTGCACCTTTTTCAATTAATTTAGCTACAATTCTGTGAGTTTCACTTGTTGTAGATCTAAAACGAAACGAACCCGTATCTGTCATTATTCCTGTGTATAAACACGTTGCAATATCTTTAGTAATAGCGTCTGTATCTTTCAACATTTCTAAAAAATGATACACCATTTGAGCCGTTGAACAAATTGAAGTATCAGAATATAAATAAGTAGCTACGCTATCTGGTTGCTGGTGATGATCTATCATTGCAAAATCATTTCCGTATACTTCTAATGTTTTTGCCATGTCGTCTCCAACTCTATGCAACGTATTAAAATCTAGTAAAAAAATAATATCAGAATTAGCAATAGCTCTTTTTGCTTGTTTATTTTGCTTGTCAAATAACAACACCTTTTTACTTTCTGGCAACCAATGCAAAAAATCTGGATACTCATTTGGCGCTACCACAGTGGCTAAATGACCTTTAGAATTAAAATATTGAGACAATGCCAATGTAGAACCCATTGCATCTCCATCAGGGTTTCTGTGTGGTACAATTACAATGTTTTTTTTTGTTGATAAAAACGATTGTAATTTATGTAATTGTCCTTTCTTCATAAGGTGCGAATATACAATATAATCCCAAATTTGCTAATCAAATAAATCTTAGATTTGTGTTAAATCAATCCTAAAAATGTATTTAACATTTTCGTAGATTAACACATTCAGATACCGTTTTTAATAGTAAAAAAACTTAGATAAATCAGAAAAAGTAATTTTAAATCAAACAAAACTACCATGTAAATACGCGAAAAATATAATATCTTACTACAAGATTATATTCAAAGCTATAATTAACTTGCAATTAACAGATAAAACTGTATTTTTGCACAAAATTTTTAAAAATAGAGATGGCAACAAATAGAACATTTACAATGATTAAGCCTGATGGAGTTGAAAACGGACACATCGGAGCAATCTTAGAAAAGATTAACGCAGCAGGATTTAGAATAGTTGCACTAAAATTAACTCAAATGACAAAAAGAGATGCTGAATCTTTTTATGCAGTTCATAACGAACGTCCTTTTTTTGGTGAGTTAGTAGAATTTATGACTCGTGGAGCAATTGTTGCTGCGATCTTAGAAAAAGACAATGCAGTTGAAGATTTTAGAGCTTTAATCGGCGCTACAAATCCAGCTGAAGCTGCTGAAGGAACAATCAGAAAGTTGTATGCAACTTCTATTGGAGAAAATGCTGTACATGGTTCTGATTCTGATGAAAATGCTGCTATTGAAGGAGCTTTTCATTTTTCAGAAAGAGATATGTTTTAAGGATTAAATCCTAAAAAAACGCTTAACTAAGAAAACTCGTTGCAATTGCAACGAGTTTTTTTTATGAATTAAATTTCTTTAACTATACGAGCAAAATTTTAGAAATCAACTCCTCACCTATTTCTTCATTCATCATTTTAATAATTTTTTCTTTTCCGTAACTCAACTCTTCTCGTAGAACAGAGGATGACAAAGAAATTACCAATGTTTTGTTTTGCAATTGTACTTTTTCTGTATAAGAAACAACACCCTGCCCCATTAGTTTTGCCCAAACTTCTTCTATTTTTAGTTTTTGCATTCCTTTAGAAAGGTTGTTTTCTTTGATAAAAGAACTCATTAAATCTTTTACCGAAAAAGAATCATTTTCTCTTTTTGTCATATTTTATTTTTTTGTTATTGCGAAGTTTTTGATAAAAACTGTGGCAATCTCATTACTTATAAACAAATTATTTTGTTACTCTGAAACTTTGCAACTTTGCCACTTTCCAACTTTTTTTACACTTTACAACTTAAACATCTGATAGGGTTTATTGCTCTTTTTAATTACTTCTTCTGTTCTTTCTGCGTGTGTATCTGTAATAAATATTTGTCCAAATTCATCTTTATTTACCAATTCTATTATTTGTGAAACCCTGTGCTCATCTAATTTATCAAAAACATCATCTAATAATAAAATAGGAACCACAGAAGATTGTTCTTTAATAAACTGAAACTGTGCCAACTTTAAAGCAATTAAATATGATTTTTGTTGACCTTGAGAACCAAATTTCTTAATTGAATAACCTCCAATTTCAAAACTTAAATCGTCTTTATGTATTCCGACTGAAGTATATTGCAATATTTTATCTTTCTCTAAACTTTGCGTTAATAGTTCTTGAAAAGGCATGGTTTGTAATTGGCTTTTGTACACCAAGTTTACGGTTTCTTTGTTTTCAGATATAATCTGATATTTTTCATTAAAAATAGGAACAAATCGTTCTAAAAACTGCTTCCGTTTCTTATAAATAATACTACCAAAAGAAATTAATTGTTCATCATAAATTTTTAAATTCAAGGCATCAAAAGTTCTATTGGCTGCAAAGTATTTTAACAACGCATTACGTTGACTTACTACTTTATTGTATTGAATTAAACTTTGTAAATATTCTTTGTCTTGTTGAGAAATAACACCGTCAATAAATTTTCTTCTGGTTTCACTTCCTTCAACAATTAAATCTCTATCTGCAGGAGAAATAATTACCAATGGTAATTGCCCGATATGTTCAGAAAACTTTTCGTACGCTTTGCCATTTCTTTTTAATACTTTTTTTTGCCCTTTTTTTAAACTACACACAATTTTTTCGTCTCTTTCTCCTAAAACATAGTTGCCTTCTATCATAAAAAAGTCTTCTCCATGTCTAATATTCTGCAAAGCAACCGAATTAAAGTAACTTTTTGCAAAAGATAAATAATAAATAGCATCTAAAACATTGGTTTTACCAACACCATTATTACCCACAAAACAATTTATTTTCTCTTGAAAATCAAATGCTTGTGAAGAAATATTTTTAAAATTGACTAAAGATATTTTTTGCAAATACATATTTACTTATTATATAAAGTAATAAATCGCAAATTATTGAAAATTTAGCGAATTATCCGTTTTTAAAATCCAATTAAATAAACTATTTTTGCGCCTACTAATTTTTTAGCGAAATGGCAACATACAAGAAAAGAGGATCAAAACCAAAAGACAATAGAGCGCAGGCTCAAGAGCAAAGTACAACTGCAGAAGTATTTAATACTTTAGATGAAACTGCATCAAGATCTGAGAAGTGGATAGAAAAAAACAGCAAGCCATTATTTTATGGTTTAGTGCTAGTTGCTATCGTAATTTTAGGATATTTAGGTTACAGTAAATATGTTATTGAACCAACCGAAAAAGAAGCAGCAAACGAATTGTCTTTTCCAAGAAAATATTTTAACGAAGCAAATACGGTTTCTGTTGGAGTAGATTCTTTATTAAACCTAGGTTTAGAAGGGGCAGATGGAAAATACGGTTTTGTAGATATTGCTAATACATATAGTGGTACTTCAGCAGGAAACTTAGCAAATTATTATGCTGGTCTTTCTTATTTAAAATTAAAACAATATGACAAAGCTGTTGAGCATTTAAGTAAATTTTCTTCAGATGATTTAGCTATTGGACCCGTTGCTTTAGGAGCAATTGGTGATGCATTTGCAGATATTAATCAATATAAAGATGCTGTAGATTATTACTTAAAAGCAACAACAAAAATAAACAATTATACAACTCCTTTATTTTTATTTAAAGCTGCACAATTATCTATGAATTTAAAAGATTATAGGAGCGCTTTAAGGTCATTTAAAAGAATAAAATCTGATTTCCCAACTTCTTATCAAGCTGGAGATATAGATAAGTATATAAGTAGTGCAGAATTTGCTGCTAAAAACTAATCTTTATGGCTACAACTAATTTATCATATTACGATAAAGTTACAATCCCAAATGCGAAACAGTTTCGATTTGGGATTGTTGTTTCAGAATGGAATCCAGATATCACAAGAAACCTTCAAAAAGGAGCCATTGAAACCTTAATTGATTGTGGCGTAGAAGAAAGTAATGTTATTTCTTGGGATGTTCCTGGTAGTTTTGAATTGGTTTTTGGTTGTAAAAAAATGATAGAATCACAAAAGTTAGATGCTATTATTGCTATTGGGAATGTAATACAAGGAGAAACAAAACACTTCGATTTTGTTTGTGAAGGTGTTACACAAGGAATTGTTGATTTGAATATTAAATATGACGTCCCAGTAATTTTTTGTGTACTTACAGACAATACCAAACAACAATCTATTGATAGATCTGGAGGTAAATTTGGAAATAAAGGAATTGAGTGTGCCATTGCTGCAATAAAAATGGCTGCATTAAGACAGATTTAACACGATACTTTTTAACAATCCTTGACCACTTCTTTTTTATTCTGTAAATTTGACTTATAAGCTTAAGTTGGTTTGATTTTTGTAATAAAAAAATCAATAATTGAAATTCACTTACACAAGTTATGGGATTTATAAAACGCACAAATAAAAAATTTGATTACAAACCTAGATATTATAAAGGAGAAGGAAATCCTTATGAAATTAAACACAAGTTTGATGAATTTAGAACTACTGTAGGAAAAAACAAAGGGCTCAAAGCAAAAATTTTTACTGCGTGGGACGAATTGAAAGAGTCTAAAGGAAAAGGCGTAAATACAACCTTAATAACAATTATTGTTATTTTAACTTTTATCTTCTTATACATTATAGATTTTGATTTATCCATCTTTTTATAATAATTAGATGTCAGATATTATTCAATTATTACCAGATCATGTTGCTAATCAAATTGCCGCAGGAGAAGTTGTTCAAAGACCTGCTTCTGTAGTAAAAGAATTGTTAGAAAATGCAATTGATGCTGGTGCAACATCCATTACATTATTAATAAAAGACGCTGGTAAAACATTAATTCAAGTAATTGATGATGGTAAAGGAATGAGTGCTACAGATGCTCGATTATCTTTTGAACGCCATGCAACTTCTAAGATAAAAGACGCACACGATTTATTTAACATCAATACAAAAGGTTTTCGTGGCGAAGCGCTAGCATCTATTGCTGCTGTTGCTCATGTAGAACAAAAAACAAAAGAAGAAAACCAACAATTAGGAACACATATAAAAATTGAGGGAAGTAAAATTACTTCGCAAGAAGTAATTTCTACACCAAAAGGAACTAGCGTTTCTGTTAAGAATTTGTTTTTTAACATCCCTGCTAGACGGAATTTTTTAAAATCTGACGCCATAGAAACACGTCATATTATTGATGAGTTTCAGCGTGTTGCATTGGCTCACCCTTCAATTGCTTTTTTATTACATCACAATGGCAACGAGGTATATCATTTAAAAGAAAGTAATCTTAGAAAAAGAATTGTTGCCGTTTTTGGAACAAAAATGAATGAAAAATTAGTTCCTATTAACGAACAAACTGACTTAATTTCTGTACAGGGTTTTGTTGCCAAACCAGAATTTGCAAAAAGAAAAAGAGGAGAACAATTCTTTTTTGTAAACGATCGATTTATAAAAAGTCCGTATCTAAATCACGCTGTTATAAATGCATTTGAAGGTTTACTAGAAAAAGGCTCACATCCGTCGTATTTTTTATATTTAAAAGTGCCAACGAGTAGTATTGATATTAATATTCATCCTACAAAAACAGAAATTAAGTTTGAAAACGAAAAAGATATTTATGCTATTTTAAGAGCTACAGTAAAACATAGTTTAGGACAGTATAATGTTTCACCAGTATTAGATTTCAACAGAGACAGCACATTAGACACGCCATACAAGTTTAACACAAAAACAACTACTTCTACTCCAAAAATTACGGTTGACCCAAATTTTAATCCGTTTAAAACGGATAATTTAGAAAGAGAAAATTATATATCAAACAACAGAAACAGCAATCGTTGGGATCCTTCAGATATAAGTATCGAAAAACCTAATTTAGAAACTCAAGAAGTTTTTTTTAATCAAGAAGAAAGTTCAGAAACTGGAAAAACGTTTCAAATTCAGAAAAAATATTTGTTAAGTTCTATAAAATCGGGCATGGTTTTAATCAATCAGAACTTAGCACATCAGCGTATTTTATATGAAGAGTTTTTAGAAAGCATTACTGTAAACGAAGCAATGAGCCAACAATTATTGTTTCCTGTACATGTTTCTTTTTCTAAAAGTGATATAGAAATGATTGTTTCTATGAAAGGTGATTTAGAAAACACCGGTTTTTTATTTGAATCTATTTCTGAAGAAGCTATTGTTGTAAAAGGAATTCCGACTTCTATTACTGAAAGTAAGATTTCATTAATTTTAGAACAATTATTAGAAGATATGAAAATTGAAGTTCCAGAATCTAGTTATAGTCATTTTGATGTGATGGCAAAATCATTTGCAAAATCATTGGCTATTAAAAGCGGAACAACATTAAACGATATAGAACAAGAAAACTTGGTGTACACATTGTTTTCGTGTAAAGAACCATCAACTTCCCCTTCGGGAAAAGCAACATTTAAAACATTAACAATAAAAGAAATTGATGCTATTTTTAATAGTCATTAAAAAATATAAAAATGGGTAGAATTACAGAAGCGATAAAACATTTAATTATAATTACCGTCATCTTTTTTGCAATTCCGCAATTGATGCAATTAGATCTGAATCAATACTTTGCGTTGTATTTTCCGAAGAATGAAAATTTTAGAATTTGGCAGTATGTAACACATATTTTTATGCACGGTGGTTTTATGCATATTGCATTTAATATGTATGCGTTGTGGGCATTTGGAACTCCGTTAGAACAAATGTGGGGAAGAAATAAATTTTTATTCTTTTATTTTTCTGCAGGTATAGGAGCCGGAATTATTTATACATTGGTAAATTATTATCAGTTTAATAGCATTTATGAACAACTTATAAATATGGGAATATCAGGTTCAGATATTCAAGCAATATTAGATTCTGGTAGATATAATGATGCAATTATTTCTTTAAGTAATGAAGAAATGAGTAAATTTTACAGTTTATATCATACACCAGCAATTGGAGCTTCTGGAGCCGTTTATGGAGTTTTAGTTGCTTTTGGAATGTCTTTCCCAAACGCAAAATTAGCCTTGATATTTTTTCCAGTTCCGATTGCAGCAAAATACTTTATTCCTGTTATATTGTTAGGAGATTTATTCTTTGGAGTAACTAAATATTCTGTAGGAAACATTGCTCATTTCGCTCATATTGGTGGTGCAATAATTGGATTTATAATTGCTTGGTATTGGAAAAAAAATCAATTTAGAACACAATAAATGAATTTTATAAATAACATACAAACACGTTACCAGCAAGCAAATATTGTAGAAAAATTTATTTCAATCAATGTTGCTGTTTTTTTGTTTCTATTTATTTTTAACACGTTAGGTTATCTTTTTCAAGCAAATATTGCTGTTGTAAATTGGTTTATTTTGCCTTCAACTTTTGAAGATTTTATTACAAAACCTTGGACCATTATTACGTATGGCTTTGTACATATAAATTTTATACACATTTTAATGAATTTAATTTCGCTGTATTTTGTTGGTAATTTATTTGTCCAATATTTTACACCAAAACAATTTGTTTCTTTCTACATTCTAGGAACGTTGTTTGGCGGAATAGTATTTTTATTAAGTTATAATTTCTTTCCAGCTTTTGCTAGTGATGTTTCTAATAGCGTTTTGCTTGGTGCTTCTGCAGGAGTTTCTGCAATTTTTATTGGGTTGGCAACTTACATTCCTAATTATCAGTTTAAAATTCCTTTAATTGGTTTTGTTAAATTATGGCATTTAGCAGCTATTTGGGTTGCTCTGGATGTTATTCAAATTCCTGCTGGTAATGCTGGCGGAAGATTAGCTCATATTGGCGGAGCTTTATTTGGATTCTTTTATGTGAATCAAGCTAGCAACACAAAAATTGCTGTTTGGAGCATATTTAAAAACATGTTCTCTGCAAAAAAGAAGCCTTTAAAAACAGTTTATAAATCAAAAAAAACAGCTCCTAAAAAAGAAGCAAACACAACGTATAAACAACAAAAAATAAACTTAATTTTAGACAAAATAAGCAAATCTGGTTACGACACTTTATCAAAAGAAGAAAAAGATTTTTTATTTAAGCAAGGGAAATAATTCATGAAAAAAAAATCATTTTTTAATACTTTATTATTTTTACTGAATTCTTTATTTGCAGTAGTATTATTACTCTCTTTTTTATTGCCTTATATTTCTCCAAAATCATTTTCGTTATTTGCTGTAATTAGTCTTTTTGTGCCTATTTTATTTATCGCAAATCTTCTCTTTCTATTTTATTGGCTTCTTAAATTAAAAAGACAAATCTTTGTATCTGCAATTGTATTAATCACTGGTTGGTTTACTTCTTCTCCTTTTTACAAGTTTTCTAATACAAAAAATATACTAAAAGATGATTTAAGAGTGATGAGTTTTAATGTGAAAATGTTTAACTATTATGGTTGGAATTCTGATAAAGAGCTCGCTAAAAAAACTGTTGATTTTATTCATAAAAAATCTCCAGATATTCTTGCAATACAAGAATTTTATGATTCACCAGATATTGCAATTTTGTATCCATACCAGTTCATTAAAACAAAATCTAAAAACAATAAATTTGGACAAGCAATTTATTCGAAATATCCTATTATTAACTCGGGTTCTTTAAATTTTATTAATAGCGCAAATAATATTATTTATGCAGATATTCTTAAACAAAAAGACACGATTAGAGTGTACAACATCCATTTAGAATCTTTAAAAATAAACCCAAATAAAGATTATTTTGGCGAGGAAGATAATGAGAAATTAATTGGAAGATTGCAAACAACTTTTAAAAAACAAGCTAAACAAACAGAACAGTTTTTAGCACATGAAAAAAGTTGGAAAGGCAAAGAAATAATTTTAGGTGATTTTAATAATACTGCGTATTCTTGGGCGTATCGGAAAATTAAATCCAATAAAAAAGATGCATTTATAGAAGCTGGAGAAGGTTTTGGAAAAACATTTAACTATCCTTTTCCTATGCGAATTGATTTTATATTAACAAGTACAGATATAGAAATCAATCAGTTTACAGCTTTTGATGAAAAATATTCTGATCACTTTCCCATCCTTGCTAGTCTAAAATTAAACTAGGCCTTAAAACCATATTCTCGTTCTACTTTACAGATTCTAAGCTGATATTGTTTATACCACTTTTCTCTTCCTAAATTTCTAACCTCGGCGTGTTCAACGTTATTTTTCCATTGCGTAATGGCCTCTAAACTTTCCCAATACGAAACGGTAATTCCGATTTCATTACGTGCAGATTCTATTCCTAAATAACCTGATTGTAGCTTTGCCAATGCTCCCATTCGTTCGGCAGCTTCTTGGTAACCTTCTATATTATCAGTCATTAATGTTGAAAATATTACTGCGTAATATGGCGGTTTTAAATAATCTACAATCATAAGTATAATTCGTATTTAGTTTCTGGCAATTGTAAATCTTCTGCTAGTTGCTTTTTCACAAATTTAAAATCTAATTTTTGTAATATTTTATTTGATGCAATATTTGTATCAACTGCATACGCTATTAACTTTGCAAAGTTATTCTTTCTACAATAATCAATCAATCCTTCGCAAACTTCAGTTCCAAAACCATTTCTCCAATATTCTTGTAAAAAACGATATCCTATTTCATCATCATTTCTATCTTTAACCAAAGCTACTGTACCAATAAAAGCTGTATCTAATTTTCTTTCAATTGCATAAATACAAAAGGAATTATCTACCAAATTATACTTAGAAATTAAATCATATAATTCTAATGTATGCGCTTCTAAGCTCTTTGTAATTCCTGTTGTATATTGCATTACCAACGGATTACTTTGCATTTTATGAAACGCATTTAAATCAGTTTCTTTTAGCTTTCTAACAAGCAATCTATTTGTTTCAAAAATCATTTAGAATAATGTAAATTTGCATCTTTCAAATGTACAAGAATGAACGCAGATAAAAAAGTCGCTTTTTATACTTTAGGATGTAAACTAAACTTTTCTGAAACCTCAACCATTGCACGTAGTTTTATGAATGAAGGTTTTGAACGAGTTGATTTTAATGAAAAAGCAGACATATATGTTATCAATACATGTTCGGTTACAGACAATGCAGATAAGCGCTTTAAATCAATTGTAAAATCGGCTTTAAAACAAAATAAAAACGCCTTTATTATTGGCGTTGGATGTTATGCACAACTAAAACCTAAAGAATTAGCAAATGTAAATGGCGTTGATTTAGTGTTAGGTGCAACAGAAAAATTTAATGTAACAAGTTATATCAACGAATTAACAAAAAACGATATAGGCGAAGTACATTCTTGCGAAATTGAAGAAGCTGATGCTTATGTTGGCGCATATTCTATTGGTGATAGAACTCGCGCATTTTTAAAAGTACAAGATGGTTGCGATTATAAATGTACCTATTGTACCATTCCGCTTGCACGTGGAATTTCTAGATCTGACACGGTTGAAAACGTGTTAAAAAATGCCAAAGAGATTTCTAAAAAAGGCATCAAAGAAATTGTGTTAACTGGTGTAAATATTGGTGATTACGGAAAAGGAGAATTCGGAAATAAAAAACACGAACATACTTTTTTAGAATTGGTAAAAGAATTAGAGAATGTAGAAGGAATCCATAGATTAAGAATTTCATCTATTGAACCTAATCTATTAAAAGACGAAACAATTGATTTTGTTTCAAAATCCAAGACCTTTGTACCTCATTTTCACATTCCTTTACAATCTGGTAGCGACGAATTGTTAAAGAAAATGAAAAGACGTTATTTACGTCAAACCTATACAAATAGAGTTACTAAAATTAAAGAAGTGATGCCTAATGCGTGTATTGGTGTTGATGTAATTGTTGGTTTTCCTGGAGAAACAGATGAATTATTTTTAGAAACCTACAATTATTTAAACGAGCAAGACATTTCGTATTTACACGTTTTTACCTATTCTGAAAGACCAAATACAGAAGCTGTAACTTTAGACGGGATTGTTCCTAAAAAAGTGCGTGCAAAACGAAGTAAAATGTTGCGTGGTTTATCCGTTAAAAAGCGCAGAGCTTTTTACGAAAGTCAGCTAGGAAACACCACAAAAGTATTGTTTGAAAGCGAAAACAAAGAAGGTTATATCAACGGATTTACAGAAAATTACGTAAAAGTAAAATCGCCTTGGAATCCAGCATTAGTAAATACAATTCACGAAATTAGCTTAACAAATATCGATGAAGATGGTTTGGTTCGATTTGATTTCGTGAATCAAACAGTAATTTTAAACTAAATATTATGAAAAAAAGTATTCTTATTTTATTACTTGCCTTTGCAGCTTGTAAAACAACACCTGATACAAAAAATCTTAATGTAGATGGAAATCTTTTTAATGTTTTAGAAGGTATTACAAAAAGCAAGAAAGTTGTTGAAACCGCTTTAGTAACGATAAAAAAAGAAGCTTGCGCAGGAGATTGCCCTGAATTTGAAGTAGCTATTACTAAAGATAGCATTCTAAATTATAACGGACTTAAAAATGTTGCATCTCTTGGTAAACATCAACTTAAATTATCTACTAAACAATTCTTAAAATTAGAAAACATATTAAAAGAAGCAAATACAGTTTCTTTATCTCCTTCTTATGTTGATGATACTAAATCGTTTTTACCAATTACAAAAATTTCAATTAACGATACAACCATTAAAATTAATCTTTGGAAAGATGCTCCTGAGTCATTAATAAATGTATATACTTTTATTGAAGATCTTTTATATGATCAAAAATATTTAGAAGAATAATGGATAAAATTCACATATATTTTGTGCCAGGAATGGCAGCGAACAGTAAAATATATGAATATCTTACATTGGATAAAACACTTTTTGAATGTCATTTTTTAGAATGGAAAATTCCACTTTCTAGAGACGAAAGTATTGAATCATATGCGCAAAGAATGTGTAATGAAATTACACACAAAAATCCTGTTTTAATTGGCGTTTCTTTTGGCGGTGTGCTTGTGCAAGAAATGAGTAAAATCATTACGACCAAAAAAGTCATCATCATTTCTAGTATTAAAAACAATCAAGAACTTCCAAAACGTTTAAAACTGGTTGAAAAAACAAAAGTATATAAATTGTTTCCTGCAAAGTTTATAGAAAACATTGATACCTACGTAGATATGTTTTTGGGGAATTACCAGAAAAAGAAATTTCAAACCTATAAAAAGTACATGTCTGTTAGAAATGCAGAATATTTGCATTGGGCAATTGTTACTATTTTGCATTGGCAACAATCAGAACCTCTAGAAAATATAGTTCATATTCATGGTTCTAGAGACGAAGTTTTTCCAATAAAGTACATCAAAAATTGTATTGAAATTGAAAATGGAACACATGTAATGATTATTACAAAAGCTAAGAAAATTAGTACAGTTATTAGTCAAGCTTTAATTTGCTAAAGCGTACTAGTTTTTATACTTTTATAAAAACATTTTCGCCATGACAAAATCTACAAGATATATTTCAATTTTTAGTTTTTTAATTTTAACGATTGTTTTTATTAATGCGATAAACACATCACAAATTCAACCTCAAAAAAACACAAGTGATACCTATAAAATTAAAGCGTTAAAACTATCGCCCAATTTAAATTTAGCTGGAGAAATTGTTCCACTAGATCAACCAGATATTAAAGAACGAATGGACAGAGAATTGTTGGTAAATACCTATTGGCAATCTAATGGTTTGTTATTAATTAAAAGAGCCAACAAATACTTTCCTGTTTTAGAACCTTTGTTAAAAAAATACGGTTTACCAGATGATTTTAAATATTTAGCTGTTGCAGAAAGTGCGTTGATTGATGAAACTTCATCAGCTGGAGCAGCTGGTTTTTGGCATTTTTTAAAATCTACCGGAAAAGAATACGGATTGGAAATTAACAAAAATGTTGACGAACGTTATAACATCGAAAAATCGACAAAAGTTGCTGCAGAATATTTAAAAAAATCAAAAGAACGTTTTGGAAGCTGGACCTTAGCTGCTGCAGCTTATAATGCAGGAAATGCAAGAATTGCAAACAGTTTAGAAACACAAAAAGTAACGAGTTATTACGATGTATTATTACCAGATGAAACTGAGCGTTATGTGTTTAGAATTATCGCTTTAAAAGAAGTATTATCGAACCCAAAAGCATATGGATTTATCTTTGACCAAAATGATTTATACACAAATCCAAAAACCAAAATTGTACAAGTAGATACCGTAATTACCAACATTGCTGATTTTGCAAAAAGTTTTGGAACCAACTACAAAGAATTAAAATTGTACAATCCTTGGTTGCGAGAAAACAAACTGAATAACAAGTCTCGTAAACTATATGAAATTAAGATTCCTGTGGAATAAGGTTTTGCTATTGATTAAATTGCTAAACATAAAAAGAAACCAACAAAATGGCATTAAGCTGGAACGAAATTAAAGACAGAGCCTTAAAGTTTTCGAACGAATGGGCAGAAGAAACAAAAGAACGTGCAGAAAAAGATAGTTTTTGGAACGACTTTTTTAATGTCTTTGGAATTTCTAGAAGACGTGTTGCCACTTTTGAAGAACCCGTAAAAAAATTAAGTGGAAATCAAGGTTTTATAGACCTTTTTTGGAAAGGAACTTTATTGGTAGAACACAAATCTAAAGGAAGAAGTTTAGACAAAGCTTTTGAACAAGCCACCGATTATTTTCCTGGAATTAAAGAACACGATTTACCAAAATATATTTTAGTTTCTGATTTTGATAGAATTAAACTCTTTGACTTAGATGAAGGTACAGCACACGAATTTCATGTTTCTGAATTATACAAAAATGTAAAGCTCTTTGGCTTTATTGCTGGTTATCAAAAAAGAACTTTTAAAGAAGAAGATCCTGTAAATATTAAGGCTGCCGAGTTAATGGGCAAATTGCATGACCAACTCGAAGATTTTGGTTACGAAGGTCATTATTTAGAAGTGTATTTGGTGCGCTTGCTTTTTATCTTATTTGCAGACGATACCAGTATTTTTGAAAAAGATACATTTAAAGAATATTTAGACCAAAAAACAAATGTAGATGGTAGCGATTTAGGTGCTTTAATGGCGCAATTTTTTCAAGTATTAAACACCCCAAAAGAAAATCGACTTAAATATACAGACGAGCATTTAAACCAATTTCCGTATGTAAATGGCAAGTTGTTCGAAGAAGTTTTGCCAATTGCTACTTTTAACTCTACAATGCGAAGCCTTTTACTAGAAGCTTCTGGTTTAGATTGGGGAAAAATAAGTCCTGCAATTTTTGGTTCGCTGTTTCAAAGTGTCATGAATCCTGAAGAAAGAAGAAATTTAGGAGCACATTATACCTCAGAAAAAAACATTTTTAAACTGATAAAACCACTTTTTCTTGATGAATTAAGAGCAGAATTTGAAAAAGTAAAATCGAATTCTAAAAAGTTAGCAGCATTTCATCACAAATTATCTACACTAAAATTTTTAGATCCTGCGTGTGGAAGCGGAAATTTCTTAATTATAACATACAGAGAATTGCGTTTATTAGAAATTGATATTTTAAGAGAAACCTTTAAAAAAGGAGAACAAGTATTAGATGTTTCTGCCATTTTATGGTTAGATGTTGACCAGTTTTACGGAATAGAATACGACGAGTTTGCTTCTAAAATTGCAGAAGTTGCCATGTGGTTGATAGACCACCAAATGAACATGTTGGTTTCTGAAGAATTTGGGCAATATTTTGCACGTTTGCCTCTTAAAAAAGCAGCCAAAATTATAAACGGAAATGCTTTACAAATTGATTGGAACACATTAACACAAACTTCTAATTTAGACGTTTCGGCAAATAAAATGAATGTTTTTAATGTTAATGAACCAATGGTGCATTACGATACTTTAAATGTTTATACCAAAGAAATAAACATTAGTAAAGGTGTTTTACCTGCAAAAGATACGAAATGGCAAAATAATGCAAAAGGAAAAGTAAATTACATTATTGGAAATCCGCCTTTTTATGGAAAATCTTTACAAACTAAAGAGCAAAAAGAAGACATGAAAATGGTTTTCGGTAAAGTAAAAGGTGCAGGCGTTTTAGATTATGTAGCGGCTTGGTATTATAAAGCAGCACAATATGTTTTAAATACAACTACAAAAGTTGGTTTTGTTTCTACAAATTCTATAACACAAGGAGAACAAACAGGGATTTTGTGGAACGAATTATTAAATAATTACAATATTAAAATTCATTTTGCTCATCAGACATTTAATTGGACAAATGAAGCCAAAGGAAAAGCGGCTGTACATTGTGTAATTGTTGGTTTTGCAAATTTTGATACAAAAGATAAATTTCTTTTTGAATATGATGATATAAAAGATGAACCTCATGTAAAAAAAGTAAAAAACATCAACCCTTATTTAGTTGAAGCAAATGATTTGGTAATTCTAAAACGTAGAAAACCAATTTGTAATGTTTCTAATATTTCATTTGGAAGCATGCCAAATGATGGAGGAAATTTTTTATTTACTGATGATGAAAAAAATGCTTTTTTAACTATAGAACCAAATGCAGTAAATTTTATAAAACCTCTAATTAGCGCTCACGAATTTTTAAATGGAAAAAAACGTTGGTGCTTATGGTTAAAAGACATCAAACCAAATGAATTAAGAAATTTAAAAGAAGTTTATAATAGAGTAGGAAACGTTAGAGAATTACGTTTAAAAAGTTCTCGTGCTGCAACTCAAAAACTAGCTTTATTTCCAACTTTATTTGGAGAAATAAGACAACCTAAAAGCGATTACATTTTAATTCCAAGACATTCATCAGAAATTAGAAAGTACATTCCAATGGGGTTTTTTAATCCTAATAATATTGTGAGTGATAGTTGTTTAGCAATTGACGATGCTTCATTATACGAGTTTGGTGTTTTGCAATCTGAAATTCATAAAACTTGGATAAATTATACTTGTGGAAGATTGGAAAGCAGAATACGATATTCTAATGAAGTTGTTTACAATAATTATCCTTGGCCTTTAAATCCATCAGAAAAAAACAAACAAAAAGTAGAAGTAAAAGCACAAAAAGTGTTGGATGTAAGAGCAACTTTTATAGAAAGTAGTTTGGCAGATTTGTATCATCCGTTAACCATGCCATCAAAATTGGTAAAAGCGCATCAAGAATTAGACAAAGCAGTAGATTTATGTTACAGACCACAAGCGTTTATTAATGAAACTACACGTATAGAATATTTGTTCGATTTGTACAATCAGTACACAGCGCCATTATTAAATGCGTCAAAAAAGAAGAAGAAATAAAAAAATCAGCAATGTGGAAACCAGATACTACAACTTATAATAACATTCAATCGCTAATTAAATTTGTTGATTTAATTTCTGATTTACCATTTTCTACAGAACAAAACAAAATTGATTTAACAGAAATAGTATTTCTAATTAAAAATATACATAAACCTGAAACGCACAAAGAATGGTATTTGTTTTTAGAAATTCATGATTATGAATTTCAAACCGAAACCAATAAAGAAGGAATATATTGGAGAAGCTGGAGTGTTTCTTTTGAATCTGGAATATTAGAAATTGAAGCGGAATCTCATCATACAGAAAAACCTTTAGGATTTTATAAAGATGATTTTAATTATCATGGTGTTATCTACTTCCATAAGGAAAATAAAAATGAACGGATTTATTTAGATGTTGCAATTAGTGAATTTATAAATGATGCTTTCAATTATAAAAAATACATAACCAACACTTTAAAAGATGTTGAAATTGATATAGATGTTTGGGAAAATAACAAAATAATTACCTAATAACTTTATGATTGGTTTAATTTTACAAACGATACAAAAAAATTAAAATGAAAACAACTCCAAAACACAATGAACGCATTGCAACTATGAAATTTTTTTCTGTGTGGCCACATTATATAACAAAAGTGGTTAAAAAAGGCAGAACAGAAGAAGAGTTATACCAAGTAATTGAATGGCTCACCGGATTTGACAAAAATAAAATACACGAATTTATTGAATCAAAAGCTACCTTTAAAACCTTCTTTGAAGAAGCTAACATAAATAAAAATGCACATTTAATTACAGGTGTAATTTGTGGTTACAGAATTGAAGAAATTGAAAATCCGTTAACAAAACAAGTCCGTTATTTAGATAAGTTAATAGATGAATTGGCGAGAGGTAGAAAACTGGAAAAAATATTACGAGAGTAATTAAACAAAGTAAACTTCTTCTTTTTATGAGATTGCTTCTTAGTTACTGAGTCAAGTTCAGCACAAGCACAATGACAAAAACGTACTGTAACTTCGAGGATTTTACGGTTAAAATGAGTAAAATAGTACCTGTCTGCCGACAGGCAGGTCGAGAAGTCTGCATCAAATTGTTCTCTATACAATTTTTCTTTATCTCGACTCCACTCGATATGACAGAAAAACCATTCGAATTGACAATTAGAGCGTCATTACGAGGACGTTATGACAAAGTAATCTGTTTATTTATTGAGATTGCTTCTTAGTTACTAAATCAAGTTCAGCACAAGCGCAATGACAGATATTACAAAACCGTTTTTACCCGACCAACAATACCAGAAGTTAATTGCACTTTAATTCCGTGAGGATGATTTGGTGAGTTTGTTAAGATGCGTTGTACAATTCCTTCAGTCAATTCTCCACTTCGTTGGTGGTGCTTTTGTACAACTGCTACTTCTACTCCAACTTTTATATTTGTTCTTTTAGTTCCGTCCATTTAAAGTGTTTTTTTACAGCGTCAAATTCTTGCATCATTTCATCGATGACTTCTTTGGCTGATTTTATTTCGTAAATCATTCCGGCAACTTGCCCAATTTCTAATTCACCATTTTCTAAATCGCCTTCAAACATTCCTTTTTTTGCTCTTGCTCTACCCAACAATTTTTTAATTTCTTCTTTTGTCGGGTTGAGTTTATACAATTCTTGTATTTGTTGATAAAATTTATTTTTTACCAAACGAACTGGCGCTAATTCTTTCAACGTTAATTCTGTATCGCCATCTTTAACATTGACGATGGCTTGTTTAAAATTTTCATGAGCCGAAGATTCTTTGGTTGCAGCAAATCTGCTACCAACTTGCACACCGTTTGCTCCCAAAACCATTGCGGCTAACATTCCACGTCCAGAACCAATTCCTCCAGCAGCAATCACAGGAATTTTTACTTGTTCTTTTACCATCGGAATCAACGTAAACGTAGTTGTTTCTTCTCTTCCGTTATGTCCGCCAGCTTCAAAACCTTCGCAAACCACAGCATCAACTCCTGCAGCTTCAGCTTTTAAAGCAAACTTTACAGAACTAACAACATGCACAACGGTAATCCCTTTTTCTTTTAAGAAAGTAGTCCATGTTTTTGGGTTTCCTGCAGAAGTAAATACAATTTTTACGCCTTCTTCTACAATGATGTTCATTATTTTTTCAATATCTGGATACAACATTGGCACGTTTACGCCAAACGGTTTATCAGTTGCTTTTTTACATTTTTTGATGTGTTCTCGCAATACTTCTGGATACATTGATCCTGCGCCAATTAAACCCAAACCACCAGCATTAGAAACTGCGGAAGCTAATTTATAACCAGAAACCCAAATCATTCCTCCTTGAACAATTGGATATTTTATATTAAATAATTGTGTGATGTTGTTATTCATAAATTTTAATTCAATGTGATAGGCATTGTGTCTGTAATTTTAATATTTCGATTTAAACTTATTGCTGGAATACATTTTGGTGAATTATAAAAAATATTTTCAACAACTTTTTGGTATACGTCTGGTATTTTTGGAAAAACAATAACATTATCGATACTACCCACAATGTTTATATCAAATTTTACAAAAAATTTTCCTTGAAGATTAGAATTTTTAAATATTGTCCCTAATTTATTTCTAATTCTTCTTATATACGCTTTTTGTCCTCCAGGAAATTTAGGTTTTCTCTCTATAATTAATGGTTCATCTTTTTTATTTCCATCTTTATCCCATAAAATATATTTATAAACCTCATCTTTTTTAAAAACAATTCTAGCCTGCTTCAAACCATTATCATCATAAAAATTCCACATACCGTTTCTCTTTCCATTATTGTAAACTCCAATAGTTCTCTTTTTCTTGTTTTTAAATGAAAGATATTTACCTTGCCGAAAACCTTTTTTATTATAACTTTCAATTATCTCTAATGCACCATCTTTGTCATAATATTCAAATTTTCCGATTTTCGTTGTTAATTTATTATCTAAATAATGGCCAAAAGATTTAAGTTTTCTAGTTTTTGCCCAATATAAATTTTCTAATACAGCAGTATCTTTTTTAATAATAACTTGTATTAAAGAAGCGTTATCTTTTAAAACAATATTTCTTTTGTTATTTAAAAAATTAACAATCGTGTCTTGTGAATATCCTTTTAACACAAAGAATAGAACACTTACAAAAAGCAATTTTTTCATTTTTATTTCTTTATCAATTTTATTGTTTTTTGCTGGTTTCCGTTTGTGATTTTTAAGATGTAAATTCCAGAATGTAATTGCGATACATTTACCTTTTTAGTTCTTAATCCAATTTTCTCAAACACTTTTTTTCCAATCACATTAAAGATTTGAATTTGGGTGTTTTCTAAACTTTGTAAAGAAGTTTGAATAGTAAAATTATTATTAACTGGGTTTGGGTACACAGTAGTTACATTTAAAAAATTTTGATCTTCAACGCCTAAGATTGAATAAGCGTTCTCAAAATTCGGAATCCCATAACCTTCTTGCGCAGTTGGATTGTTATATTTATCTGCAGATTCGCGAATACGCTGCATTATCTGCAAATTGGTTAAATCAGGAAATGCTTGCCAAAAACACGCTACAATTCCAGCCATAATTGGCGAAGAGAAAGAGGTTCCGTTTGATGTTACTGCAGTTCCAGAAATGTGATTAATTACATAAACATTCTGACCTTGCGCTAAAACATCAGGTTTTATTCTACCATCAGAAGTTGGTCCAAAAGAACTAAATGCCGCAATATTTCCTGTAGCATTTACTGCTCCAACTGTAAAAATCGATGCCGCATCAGCAGGTGCACCCATATACTTCCAATCATCATTTCCTTCATTTCCTGCGGCGTTTACTAAAATCATTCCTCTAGAAACACCAATTTCTGCTCCACGAGTTATAAAAGTAGTTTTACCATCCATATCATTATAAGTATAGTTATAAGCTGCATTATCAAAAGTTGTGTATCCTAATGAAGTATTAATCACATCAACTCCTAAGCTGTCTGCTCTTTCAGCTGCTTCTACCCAAAGTGTTTCTTCTAAAACTGTTTCTGTTTCAGCAATTTCTGAAATAAATAAATAAAATTTTGCATCTGGAGCTGTACCAACAAATTGCCCATCAATATAACCAGCAATTGTTGATAAAACATTGGTTCCATGACTGTCTCTTGTATAAAAATTGGTGGTTCTATCTGCAAAGTTATAACCTCCTAAAATTTGATTGTTATCTCTCAACCTCTGAAATGCAGCCAATGTATTTACATTCGGAAAACCAGCATCAATAACTGCTATTTGCATTCCTGTTCCTGTATATCCTATTTGATGCAAAAAATCTCCTTTTAGCATTGAAATTTGATTTGCTGCATTCCCATAATTAAAATTGGTAGTTGTCTTTTCAAATTTATTTCTCTTTGTTCTTTGAGTCGATTTTTTTGAAGAAACACCTTTGGTATTCAATGTTTTATTAGCAAATTCTATTTTATCAACAAAAGTATATGTCGTTTTAAGGTTTTTAATATCTACTTGAGTTCCTTGTACATGAATTGCATTTAACCATTTTGATTTTGCTAGAACTGTAATTCCGAATGTATTTTTAACTAGAGAGTAATGTCTAACATCAATTGGAACATCTATACTATCTATAGCAATATTTTGTTTTGTTCTACGATCTAATGCTCTTTGAGACAACATGGTTAATGGAGATGCAAAATAAGCTGCTGAGTTTGGTTTATTTTTTAAGAAAACCCAAGCATCTTCTTGAGCAAAAAGTTGTAAGGAAATTAAAAAAGCTAATAGGGAAAATAGTTTTTTCATCGATTTATAATTTATAAACCGAAAATACTACTTTTTTAAAAATTATGAATTGTAATTACGAAATAACTCCAGAACCTAAGAGTTCTTCGCTTTTGTACCAAGCTACAAACTGTCCTTCTGTTATTGCAGATTGCTTGTTTTTAAATGCTACATACAAGCCATTTTTTACTTTGTACAACGTTGCTTTTTCTAATGCTTGCCTGTAACGAATTCTTGCTTCAACTTCTAATGATTTACCAGTTTTCAACGTTAAATCTTCTCGAATCCAATGCAATTCTTCATTTTTAACAAACAATACATTTCTGTACAATCCTGGATGATTTTTTCCTTCGCCAGTATAAATTACATTTTCTACAACATCGGTTTCTATTACATACAACGCTTCTTTTGTTCCACCAACATTTAATCCTTTTCGCTGTCCTTTTGTAAAATAATGTGCACCTTGATGTTTGCCAACAATTTTTCCGTCTTCTTTTTTGTAAGAAAATTTGGTTGCATAAAAAGCCAATTCCTCTTCTTTGTTTTTAAAAGTTGGAACTGATTTTGTGTACTGCTCAAAATCCGAAGGAATTGTAACAATAACGCCTTCTTTTGGCTCTAATTTTTGTTGTAAAAATTCTGGTAAACGAACTTTACCTATAAAACACAAACCTTGAGAATCTTTTTTATCCGCAGTAATTAAATCTGCTTTTTTAGCAATTTCTCTAACTTCTGGCTTGGTGAGTTCGCCAATAGGAAATAGTGCTTTAGAAAGTTGTTGTTGCGATAACTGACATAAAAAATACGATTGATCTTTATTGTCATCTTTTCCTGCTAACAATTTATAAACTGATTTTCCGTCAATTTCTTCTTCTCCTTTTCTACAATAATGACCAGTTGCTACATAATCTGCACCAAGATTTAAAGCGATATCCATAAAGACATCAAACTTGATTTCTCTATTACATAACACATCAGGATTTGGGGTTCTTCCTTTGCTGTATTCATCAAACATATAATCTACAATACGCTCTTTGTATTGCTCACTTAAATCTACAACTTGAAAAGGAATTTCTAATTTATCAGCAACAATCATAGCATCGTTACTGTCTTCTAACCAAGGACATTCGTTAGAAATAGTTACAGAATCATCGTGCCAGTTTTTCATAAACAAACCAATAACTTCATAGCCTTGTTCTTTTAACAAATATGCAGTTACACTAGAATCAACACCACCAGAAAGACCAACAATTACACGTTTCATTTTTAATAAAATTGACTGCAAAGATACAAATCAATTGGGAGATTAACGCATTGAATTAACTGATGTATTGATAAGAAAAAATTATATATTCTTTAGCTGGCTAAACTATATGTCATTTCGAGTAAAGCAAAGCGGAATCGAGAAATCTTTTTAATTTTTGATGATAGATCTCTCCGCCACGGTCGAGATGACAGAGAAAATAAACAATGCTTTTTAATTTTTTTGTTTGATGGAGTTTTTCAACGATTCTCTTCTTTTTTTATCACTTACTATTTCTCCGTCTAAATAAAATTCCCATTTTCCAATCCGTTTACCATCTTTATAAATGCCGCGTTCTTTTAGGTTTCCATTTAACTCAAAATATTTTGCAAGACCGTTTGCCAAACCATTTTCAAACATCACCTCCTCAATTAAAATTTCTTTATCAGAATATCTTTTAGAAACACCGTGTAAAAAGCCATTTTTATATTCAGATTCTTCCGCTTTTTTTCCGTTAGATTTAAAATAGATCGTTACTTTGTCCTCTAACTTTCCATCAACATAAAATTCTTTAGAAAAAATAGTTCCTTTTTTATAAAAATACGTCCATTTTCCTACTCTTTTTTTACCAATAAAAGTTCCGATTACTCTTGTCTTTCCATTATCATACAAGTACTTTACAGCAACAGAGTCAGAATTTTTTTTAAAGACTTTAATAGCTTCTGGATACGTAGAATAGTTGATGTTGTAAAACTTAAATGTGCCTACTTCTTTTCCGTTTTTAAACTGACCCGTATATTTTATTCTCTTATTTGTAGTATAGTATTTTTTCCAAGGACCCGTTCTTTTTTTGTTTTTATCAAACTGATTGTATTTTTGAGCAACAGCTTCATTTCCGTTTAAAAAAAACGAAAAAAGAATGCAAACAAAAAATAGTCTTTTTATATTTATCATCATCAAACAATTATCTAGCAAAGATACGCAACAAAGCACATATGAATAAAGATTTTTTGATTTCCGCATTACAATCAATGGAAAATGCTAAAAGAGAAAACAGAAATAAGGTGGCAAATATTGTGTACAACAATAAAGAATTGTTTAAACACCTGGTTTCTTTAACTTTTGAAGTTGATGATAAAATTTCTATAAAAGCTGCTTGGATTTTAGAGTGGATTTGCACACACGAAAGCGTACTTTGGATACTTCCATATTTAGAAGAATTTACACAGAATATTTCTAGATTGCATTTTGATAGTGCAATAAGACCTTGCGCAAAAATTTGTGAGCAAATAGCAACAGCTTATACTTCTAAGAATAAAAACGAGTTTCAATCTGCTTTAACCCAAGAACAAATTAACACTATTGTAGAAACAGGTTTCGATTGGTTAATTACACCACAAAAAATTGCTGTTAGGGCTTATACAATGACCACTTTGTATTTATTTGGATTGCAAAAGGATTGGATTCATACAGAATTAGAATATCTAATTACAACTAAAATTATTAAAGAAAGTAAAGGTTGTAAAGCAAGAGGAACATTTATTTTATCGATGATAAAAAAGCATCAAAAAATCTAAAAATTACACTACTAAAGTTTCTTTAAATCAGTATTTTTGCCAAAGACAACACAACAACTCTAAAATGAATTTATCTGAATTAAATGCCATCTCTCCAATAGATGGAAGGTATAGAAATAAAGTAGCAAAATTAGCTGATTATTACTCTGAAGAATCATTAATAAAATACCGTGTAAAAGTAGAGATAGAATACTTTATTGCGTTATGCGAAATTCCGTTGCCTCAACTAAAAGATTTTAACTTTGATTTGTTTGTTGAATTAAGAAAAATATATACCCATTTTTCTACTGAAGATGCACAGAAAATTAAAGATATTGAAAAAATTACCAACCACGATGTAAAAGCGGTTGAATATTTTATTAAAGAAAAATTCGACAACTTAAATTTACATGCTTTTAAAGAGTTTATTCATTTTGGATTAACTTCTCAAGACATTAATAATACAGCAATTCCGCTTTCAATAAAAGATTCAATTAACGAGGTTTATCTACCTATTTATCAAGAACTTGTAGAGAAATTAAAAAATTTATCTACAGATTGGAATAATGTATCTATGCTGGCAAGAACACATGGTCAACCAGCATCACCAACTCGCTTAGGAAAAGAAATTAATGTGTTTGCAGTACGATTACATGAACAGTTTAAAACCTTAGAAAAAATACCAAATGCAGCAAAATTTGGTGGCGCAACTGGTAATTATAATGCGCATCATGTAGCATATCCAAATATAGATTGGAAAGCTTTTGGAACTCGTTTTGTAGAAGAAAAATTAGGCTTACATCACTCGTTTCCAACCACACAAATTGAACATTATGACTACATGGCTTCTTTGTTTGATTGCCTAAAAAGAATCAACACAATTGTCTTAGATTTAGACAAAGATATTTGGACCTATGTTGCGATGGATTATTTTAAACAAAAAATTAAAGAAGGAGAAATTGGTTCCTCGGCAATGCCACATAAAGTAAATCCTATTGACTTTGAAAACTCTGAAGGAAACCTAGGAATTGCAAATGCATTGTTTGAACATTTAGCCGCTAAACTTCCCATTTCTAGAATGCAGCGCGATTTAACAGATAGTACGGTTTTAAGAAATGTTGGTGTACCGTTTGGACACACATTAATTGGATTTGCATCAACTTTAAAAGGATTGAATAAGTTGCTCTTAAACAGAGAAAAATTTGAACAAGATTTAGAAAATAATTGGGCTGTTGTTGCAGAAGCAATTCAGACAATTTTACGAAGAGAAGCCTATCCAAATCCGTATGAAGCTTTAAAAGGATTAACAAGAACAAACGAGAAAATCACTCAAAAATCGATTGCAGATTTTATTGACACTTTAGATGTTTCTGACGCAATTAAAAACGAATTAAAAGTAATAACACCCGCTAATTTTACAGGAATCTAATGAAAAAAATAATCTCCACACTTTTAGTTTTAACAATTCTTATCTCTTGTAAAGAGCCTGTTATTATTGATAATAACAATCAATTTAAAACCGGAGTTTTTAAAATTCCTGCTGGTAAAGGATATAGCAAAACTATTATTACAAGAATAGATAGTTTACAGATAGAAGAATACACAAAAACAATTTCTATCTCTACAGATAGTATTGTAAAAATGAGAAAAGAAAAACATATTGATACGTTGTTTATTAAATGGAAAAATAACTTTTCTTATACTTTACAAATGAAAAATCCAAAAACTAGCTTAGATAAGGATAAGATTTTTGTTAACATAAATAAGGTAACAGACAGTTCTTATAGCTTTACTGCAAAAATTGGTTATTCAAAATACAAACAAACAGGCACTGTATTTAAAGTTAAAAATTAATGGAAATATTTGCAGAGATTGATGCTTGGATTGCTTTATTAACACTTACTTTTTTAGAAATTGTTTTAGGAATAGATAATATTGTTTTTATTTCTATCGCCACCGGTAAACTCCCAAAAAAGCAACAAAGAAAAGGGACAAATATTGGGCTACTTTTAGCAATGATTTTTAGAATTATTCTGCTCTTTGGAGTTTCTTATTTAATTGCCATGAAAAAGCCATGGTTTACAATAAACTCTTCTTGGCTAACTACAGAAATAACTGGGCAAAGTATTATACTCATCTTAGGTGGAGTTTTCCTTTTGTATAAAAGCACCAGTGAAATACATCATAAAGTAGAAGGAACTACAAAAGATGCTACAACAAAAAAAATGGCATCAACACTATCTAAAGTAATTATTCAAATTGTTTTAATTGATCTTGTTTTTTCTTTTGATTCTGTTTTAACAGCAGTTGGAATGACAAACGGAACTGAAGGTGCATTACTTATAATGGTTACTGCGGTTATAATTTCTGTGTTAATTATGATGATATTTGCCAATCCTGTTGGTCAGTTTGTAAATAAGTATCCAACAGTGCAAATGCTTGCTTTATCTTTCTTAATTTTAATTGGATTTATGCTAATAACCGAAGGAGCACATTTAGCAAATACTGTAATTTTTAACAATACAGTAGGAGCAATTCCAAAAGGATATTTGTATTTTGCCATCGCTTTTTCTTTAGGAGTTGAAGCATTAAACATGAAAATTAGAAAAAAAAGAAGTTAATCTACAATCAAAAAACTTAAAAAACATATTGTTCTTTTTAGCATATTGTTATTATTGACGCCGTCAATATTACAATTAGTACACACTTTAGAAAACCACAAGCACACAGTTTGTACTTCTAAAAACGTAAAACATATACACAAAAAAAATATAGATTGCTCTTTATTACATAGACAATTACAAACACTTAGCATAGATTTTCCTTCTAATTTTGATGTAATTCCGCAACAATTTTACACAACTTTATTTACAAAAAAACCACAAGTTAAAGTTGTAGAAATTGTTTTTCAAAAAACAACTCGAGGTCCACCATTTTTTATTATTTAACAGATTATGTCAATATAATACTATTGACAAAAACTTAGTACAATAATAAAAACACATTACATGAAATCAATACTAAAAACCTTATTTTTATTAGGTTGCATTACAGTTACAGCACAAAATAATATCTCTGGAGCCATTACAGACATTCATAAAGAGCCTTTAATTGGTGTAGAAATTTACACTACAGAATATCATAAAGGAACAGTTACTGACGAAAACGGTAAGTATTCCTTAAAAAATTTACCAAACGGAAAAGTTAAAATCTCTTTTTCATTTATTGGCTTCGAAACTCAAACAAAAATAATTGAATTTAACTCAAAAAATAAAACGGTAGATATCTTTTTACAAGAATCTGTTTTTACAATTGATGAAGTTATAATCTCAACTCCTTTTAACAAGTTACAATCAGAAAATGTAATGAAAGTAGAACGATTAACCGCAGCAGCAATAAGAAGAACTGGTTCGCCAACATTAATGAGTGGATTAGAAAAAATTGCCGGAGTTTCTCAAATATCTACAGGAACCTCTGTTGGAAAACCAGTAATTAGAGGTTTAAGTGGTAATAGAGTTTTAGTGTATGCACAAGGAGTTCGTTTAGAAAATCAGCAATTTGGAGATGAACATGGTTTAGGCTTAAATGATGGCGGAATTGAAAGTGTTGAAGTTATAAAAGGACCAGCTTCTCTACTCTATGGATCAGATGCTTTAGGAGGTGTTTTGTATTTAAATCCAGAAAGATTTGCTGCAACAAATACTACAACCGCACTTGTAAATCAGCAGTTTTACAGCAACACTCTAGGAAGTAATACTTCTGTTGGATTTAAAAGTTCTGAAGAAAAATGGAAGTTTTTAGGACGTATGAGTTCTAATTTTCATTCAGATTATAAAACTCCAAATAATCAACGCGTAACAAATACAAGGTTTAAAGAAAACGATTTTAAGCTTGGTTTAGGGTATAGTTCAGGAAGTTATTCAAACGAATTTCGCTACAACTTAAATAGAGCTGTATTAGGTTTTACAGAAGGAATTAATAATCAATCAACTTCTACTAGTCCAGAATATCCATATCAAAAAGTAGATAATCAGATTTTTAGTTTACACAATCATTTCTTTTTTGAAAATTCTAAATTAGACGTAGATCTTGGCTATATATCTAATGATAGAAGTGAACTTGAAGATTCTCCAACACCAGTTTTACACTTCAAACTTAAAACTTTTAACTATAATAGTAAATATCATTTACCAAAATTTAAAAACGGAATTGAAAGTATTCTAGGTTTGCAAGGAATGATTCAACAAAATAAAAATTTCGGAAATGAAATATTGATTCCGAATGCTAAAATTAATGATATTGGAATGTTTTACACAGTAAATAAGCAATTTGAAAATTCATCTTTACAAGCAGGAATTCGATTTGATGCTAGAGTGTTAAAAACTGAAAAATATGCGGTAATTGATGGCAGTAATACTAAAGTTTTTAATTCTTTGGATAAAAATTATACCAGTTTTACAGGATCACTTGGTTATAAGTTTACCTTATTTAATACTATTACTACCAGAATTAATACAGCATCTGGTTTTAGAGCACCAAATTTAGCTGAGTTAACATCAAACGGTGTACATGAAGGCACCAATAGGTACGAGATTGGAAACGCAAATTTAGCTACAGAAAAAAATATTCAATTAGATATTTCTTTAGAATATAAAACCGATCATATAGAAATTTTTGGTAATGGTTTTTACAATCTTTTAAATGATTATATCTTTTTATCTCCAAATGGAGCAGTTAAAAATGGCGCACCTGTTTTTATTTATACACAACAAAATGCAAAATTATATGGTGGAGAATTCGGTTTTCATTTACATCCACATCCAATAGATTGGTTGCATTTAGAAAGTAGTTTTGAAATGGTTATAGGAAAACAACAAAACGGAGATTATTTACCATTAATTCCGGCAAATACTTTTAAAAACACACTTAGAACAGAATTTGAAACAGGCAACTGGTTAAAAAATGGATACTCTTCTTTAACCTTTACCTCAACATTATCACAAAAAAATGTTGGTTTATTTGAAACTGCTTCTAATAGTTATAATTTAGTTTCTTTAGGTTTTGGTGGTGATATTGAATTATATTCTTTAAAGCTTAACACAACTTTTTCTGTAAACAATATGTTTGATACCAAATATATCAACCATTTATCTCGTTTAAAATCTGATGGTATTCTAAATGCTGGTAGAAATATTGTTTTTGGAGTAAGTTTTAAAATTTAAACAAAAATGTCATTCCGACCATAGTGGAGGAATCTTATTATGTAGATTTCTCAATTTCATTACATTACATTCGAAATGACAAAAAAAGATAAAAAGAATTACTGAACGTATTTCGTTTTCTTTAACGTACTTAAAATTACAAAAGAAGCTAAAAAGAAAAAAGCCATACTCAAAACGCTCCATTGCATAGAATCTGTAATAGAATATAAAAACCCGTACACAAATGTTCCTAATACAATTGCTATTTTTTCTGTAACATCGTAAAAACTAAAGTATGTTGCATGGTCTTCTGTTTCTGGCAATAATTTAGAATACGTAGAGCGTGTTAACGATTGTATTGCTCCTTGCACAAGTCCTAACAAACCACCTAAACCATAAAAGTATAAAGCCACATTTTCTTGATTTTTATCTAACATAAAAGCAGCAAGACAGACCAACATCCAAGTTAGTATTGTTATTTTAATAGCTTTGATATTTCCATATTTTTCTGAAATTCTAGAGAAAATTGCAGCTCCAAAAATTGCCACTATTTGTACTAATATGATAGTAATAATTAAGTTCATTGCAGGTAATCCTAACTCGCTTGACCCAAAAATTGCTGCCATTAAAATAATGGTTTGCACACCAATACTTAACAAGAAGAATGCAATTAAAAATCGTTTTAAATTCGAATAATTACGTAACTCGTTCCACACTTTTTTTAATTCTTTAAACCCTTTCCATATATAATCTTTCTCTGGTTTTCTATTGTAAATATCGTTTGGTAATCTTCTAAAAGTTATTTGCGCAAAACCAATCCACCATAAACCAACCATTACAAAAGAAATACGAGAAGCCATTGCAGAAGTTATTCCGAAAATCTCTGGCATTTGTATCATTATCAAGTTGATAATCAATAAAATAACAGAACCCGCATATCCAAATATAAATCCTTTAGCACTTGCTCTATCTTGCTGTTCTGGTTCTGCAACCTCAGGCAAATACGCATTGTAAAAAACAATACTGGACCAAAAACCAATACTTGCAAACATGGTAAAGACAATTCCGATCCAAACAGTATCAACACTATCAAAAAAATATAAACTCATTACAGAAATAGAACCTAATGCACAGAAAAATTTCATAAATTTTTTCTTGCTTCCTGTATAATCTGCAATACCAGATAAAATTGGCGACATAAAAGCAACAACTAAAAAAGAAAATGATAGTGCATAACTATATAATGCATCTGGATGATCCCAATCCATTCCTAAAAATTGAACAGTTTTATCTTTTGTAACTGCAGTATAATACAATGGAAAAACTGCGGTACTTATTACTAATGAATATACAGAGTTAGCCCAATCGTAAAAAGCCCAAGCATTAATTAGTTTTTTATCGCCAATTTTTAACATGATAGTAAAATTTAGTTAGTTTGAGAACACAAGATAAACTTTTATTTTACAATTGGAGTTGCATTAAATTTTTTAGCTAAAGCTGTTGCCTCGGGTAAATATGTTTTCAATGTTTTTATTCTTGATTCATTTGAAGGATGTGTACTTAAAAATTCTGGCTGAGAAGTTTTTCCTGCTTGTTTACTCATTCTAACCCAAACTTGTGCTGCTTCTTCTCCATTATAACCAGCCATAATCATAAATATTAAACCTAATTTATCTGCTTCAGACTCGTGAGTTCTGCTATACGCCAACATTCCGACTTGAGAACCAACACCATAAACTAGATTCCAGATTTTAGAATTTTTATCATCTTTTGTACCATAAGCCACCGCTAAAGATAAACCTTGTTGCGCTATTGCTTGAGACATTCGTTCTTGTCCGTGTCTTGCAAAAGCATGTGCAACTTCGTGACCCATAACTGCTGCAATTCCGTCTTCATTTTTACAAATAGGTAAAATCCCTGTATAAAAAACTACTTTTCCTCCAGGCAAACACCAAGCATTTATCGTTTTATCTTCTATTAAATTAAATTCCCATTTATAAGCATCTGCTTCTTTACTCATGTTATTTGCTCTCATAAATCTATCAACAGCTTCAGAAATTCTTTTTCCAACATCTCTAATTTTTTTAGTTTCTTTAGTGTTTTTAGATACTTTGTTCTTTTCTATAAACCCTTTGTATTGTGCAAAACTTGCAGGTAATGCTTGTTCATCACTTACTAAATCCAATCTTTTTCTACCAGTAATTGGCACCGTACTACATTGTACTAGAAATATTGACACAAAAATTAAAATCGTTATTTTTTTCATCTGTCTATTCATTATATTATATCGCTTTAACGAAAGTTAAATTTACATATTCTGTTTAAAAAAAATGTTTTTCTTGTAAGATGGTTTGACAACAATCGACCTAAAGTAAAAATCAACCAAAATGAAAAAATTCCTTTCTATTATTGTACTCATTTTTTTTATAAGTTGCTCAACAAATGCGCAAGAAAAAAAACATCAATATAAAATAATTAAAACTGATACAGAGTGGAAAAATTTATTATCTCCTGCACAATACAATGTGCTAAGAGAATCTGGCACAGAAAGAGCTTTTTCTCATCCTTATAACTACAACAGATCTAAAGGTGTTTATGTTTGTGCGGCTTGCAAAACACCTTTGTATTTATCTCAATACAAATACGATTCTGGTTCTGGTTGGCCAAGTTTTGATAGAGCTATTTCTAAAAATGTTGAACTAGATGTTGATTATGAAATCGGAGTTGCACGAACCGAATTAAAATGTGCAGTTTGTGGTGGTCATTTAGGTCATTCTTTTGAAGATGGACCAAGAGAAACAACTGGATTACGTCATTGTATTAATGGAGCTGCACTATTATTTATTCCAAAGGAATTATAAATATAACGTATCTTTATTTTATATTTCAACAACAGTAAAAATGGATTTATTCTATCCGCAAGTATTTTAAAACAATTTGAATACAATAAAGTTTAGGAGATAAAACTTTTATTCAGCTAACATAAGAGCAACTTTTTTTGGCAATATAATGATAAAAGTAATTCCTACAACCCAAATTTTAAAAGAAAATATTGATGAAAAAACTAATTACAATCCCCTATTTATTATTTTTTTGGTTGATTCCGGTTTCTATAATTTTAGCATTTATTTTTAAAAATGATGAAATTAGTATCAATTATTATAATGCTAATTTTATTGTTGAATTAAAATACATCTATTATATATCTGCCTTTTATTTTTGCTTAATTGGTTTTAATTATTACGCTATTTATTGGTCAAATAAAACTCCAAAAAAAGGGTTAACATTAATTCATATAACATTACAAATAATTTCTTTTGCTTTATTAATTACGCATAAAAATTGGAGTTGGCTGCAATCAACAAATCAAACAAATGAAAATTTAGTGTTAGACAACTCAAATTTCATCCTTTTAATTTCTTTTTCATTCTTTCTTTTAGCCACACTTTTTCATTTATTTAATTTCTTTTTAAGTCTATTTTCAAAATCTAAATAACGTAGAAAATCCTTATAAAAATCGTGCTATTTTCTTATATTTGTGCTTCCAAAAAAAGAACACAAAGCACATGTTTAATAATTTAAGTGATAAATTAGATAAAGCCTTACACACATTAAAAGGTCATGGTAGTATTACAGAAGTAAACGTTGCAGAAACGCTAAAAGAAGTTCGTAGAGCTTTATTAGATGCTGATGTTAACTTTAAAATTGCCAAAGATTTTACCAAAAAAGTACAAACTAAAGCCTTAGGACAAAATGTGTTAACCACATTAAATCCAGGACAATTAATGGTAAAATTGGTTAAAGACGAATTAACCGAATTAATGGGTGGAGAAACTGTAGGATTAAATCTTGGCGGTTCTCCAACTGTAATTTTAATGTCTGGTTTACAAGGTTCTGGTAAAACCACCTTTTCTGGAAAATTAGCAAACTTCTTAAAAACTAAAAAAACAAAACAAGTTTTATTAGTTGGTTGTGATGTCTATCGCCCAGCCGCTATAAATCAATTGCAAGTTGTTGGAGAACAAATTGGTGTTGAAGTATATGCAGAAATTGGTAATCAAAATCCTGTAGAAATTTCTAAAAATGCAATTAAGCATGCAAAAGCAACTGGCAAAAATGTAGTAATTATTGATACTGCTGGTCGTTTAGCTGTTGATGAAGAAATGATGACCGAAATTTCTAACATTCATAAAGCAGTTAATCCGCAAGAAACCTTATTTGTTGTAGATTCTATGACTGGACAAGATGCTGTAAATACAGCCAAAGCTTTTAATGATGTATTAAATTTTGATGGAGTTATTTTAACAAAATTAGATGGTGATACGCGTGGTGGAGCAGCTTTAACCATAAAATCTGTAGTAGATAAACCAATAAAATTTATTGGAACTGGAGAAAAAATGGAAGCAATTGATGTTTTTCATCCAGATAGAATGGCAGATAGAATCTTGGGAATGGGAGATGTTGTGTCTCTTGTAGAACGTGCTCAAGAGCAATTTGATGAAGAAGAAGCAAGAAAATTACAAAAGAAAATTGCGAAAAATCAATTTGGTTTTGATGATTTTTTGACTCAGATTCAACAAATCAAAAAGATGGGAAACATGAAAGATTTAGTCGGAATGATTCCTGGAGCTGGAAAAGCGATGAAGGATGTAGATATTGATGATGATTCTTTTAAAGGAATTGAGGCCATTATTCATTCTATGACACCGTCAGAAAGAAGTACACCAAGTACTATAAATTCAAGTAGAAAAAAACGAATTGCAAAAGGTTCTGGATCTACCGTACAAGATGTAAATCAGTTGATGAAACAATTTACTCAAATGAGCAAAATGATGAAAATGATGCAAGGCGGAGGCGGTAGAAAAATGATGCAAATGATGCAAGGAATGAAATAAAACAAAAGGCTACTGAATAAGTAGCCTTTTTTATTTGTAATACTCTTTTAACCTATGCTATTAAAAATAATTTTAGTTTTATTCAGCACAAAAAAGAATCGTTTTCTTTCTTTTTCTGTTTTAGGAATTCTTATTTTTTTAGTTTCTAACCAAAATGGAATGTTTTGGGACAATGTACTTTTTGCTTCAAAAATGGGAAACCAATTGTATTACAATTCTATTTTTGATTGGACAATGCCAGATGCTTTTGATCCTGGGCATCCACCTTTTTTAGGTTTTTTATTAACTGTAAGTTGGAAACTTTTAGGACATCATTTATGGGTAAGTCATTTGGTAATATTGCCTTTTACTATTGGATTTTTTTATCAATTATTTCGCTTTATTAGTTGTTTTATTGATACAATTCAGTTACAATTTCTTGCTTTTTTGTTAATCATTATTGATCCAACAATTTCTACAGCTTTTGTATTGGTTAATCCAGAAATCATAATTATTTTTTTCTTTTTTTTGGCAGTAAACGGAATTCTATTCAAATCAAAAACTCAAAAATTAATTGGATTACTCTTTTTAAGTATTGTAACTTTTAGAAGTATGATGCTTTTTGGTGGTATTTTTTTATTTGAAATTTGTAACAATCTTTTGTTAGAAAAAAAGAAAAATAAAATCAGTTTTAAATATTAAATTTTTAGCAATTTATATTCTTGGAAGTTTACCAGGAGTACTTTTTGTTATATGGAGGTTAAGTACAAAAGGCTGGTTACAAACACATCCTAATTCGCCTTGGGCTAGTTATTGGCATTTTGTTGATTTCGAATTTTTTATAAGAAATAGCATCGTTTTAATTTGGAGGTATGTTGATTTTGGTCGAATATTTATTTTCTTATTTTTATTAATTAGCATATTTCTTTTTGGTAAGAAAATTATTCAATCAGAAAAAAATAAAAAACTACTATTGTTAGCAATATCTTCTGTGTTTTTTATTGTTGTTACTGTTTTAATTGCAACTAACGCTTTTGGACACCGTTATTTTATCGTTTCATATATCGCATTTTTTCTACTTGCTTTTAGAGTTCTTCAAGAATTTTACATTAAAAAAAGAATCATTTATTTACTATTATGTATTGGTTTGTTAACTGGTAATTTATGGGTATATCCAAAGAATATTTCTCAAGGATGGAATGCAACCTTAGGGCATTTACCTTATCATTCATTACGATTAGAAGCAGTTGATTATCTAAATAAAAACAATATTAGCATAGAAGAAGTTGCAAGTTTTTTTCCGAATTATAATATCTTAGATTATATTGATTTTAAAGGCGATAAAAGATCGTTTCCTGAATTTGATGGAACAAATAAATATGTATTTTATGCATCGGTTTATAATTTAACAGATGAAGAGCAAAAAACATTGGCAAATCATTATTCTGTACTAAAACAATTTCATAAATTTAACACAACTATCAAAATCTTTATTTTAAACAACTATGATTCTATTAGACGGAAAAGCAACATCAAATCAAATTAAAGAAGAAATAGCAATTGAAGTACAAAAATTAATTACTTCTGGAATTAGAGCTCCACATTTAGCAGCAATTTTAGTTGGAAGCGATGGTGCAAGTATGACATATGTAAACGCAAAAGTAAAGGCTTGTGCAAAAGCTGGGTTTAAATCTACTTTGATTGATTTACCAGAAAACACATCCGAAGAGCAACTCTTAAATGAAATTGAAAAACTAAATACAAAATCACAAATTGATGGTTTTATTGTACAATTGCCATTACCAAAGCATATTGACGAACAAAAAGTTTTAATGGCAGTAAATCCAGATAAAGATGTAGATGGATTCCATCCAACAAATGTTGGAAAAATGGCATTAAATTTACCCACTTTTTTACCTGCAACTCCATTTGGAATTTTACAACTTTTGGAACGATACAAAGTAGAAACTTCAGGAAAACATGTTGTTGTAATTGGAAGAAGTCATATTGTTGGCAGGCCAATGAGTATTTTAATGAGTCAAAAAAGAACTGCCGGAAACGCAACAGTAACCGTTGCTCATAGCCGAACTCAAAATTTAAAAGAACTCACATTACAAGCAGATATTATTGTTGCTGCATTAGGAATTCCAGAGTTTCTAACAGGAGACATGGTAAAAGAGAATGTTACCATTATTGATGTGGGCATTACAAGAATTGAAGACACTACAAAGAAAAATGGTTTTCGTTTAGCTGGTGATGTTCATTTTGAATCAGTTTCTAAAAAAGCTAGTTTTATTACTCCTGTTCCTGGAGGAGTTGGGCCAATGACTATTGCCATGTTATTAAAAAACACATTATTGGCAGCTAAAAATAGAGCCTAGTTTTCTTCTTCTTCTCGATTTACTAAATCCATTGAAAAAGCAGGCAAACAAATTGCCAAATACTCACAATCTACATCAAAAGGATTTGAATATTGAATGCGCGCATTCTTTTCTATTTTAATAGATTGACCAGCTTCTAAAATCACCGTTTCACCATCAATAATAAATTGTTTTTTTCCTTTTATTATATATGTATACTCATCAAACTTTGGAATTTGAAAAGGCTCACTCCATTTTGGCGGAGCAATCATATGAGCAATGCTAATATTTGAATCGTGATTTGTGGCATTGCCAAAATGTTCTTCAATTAATTTTCCATCTGTAGTTGGAAAAACAAATGGCGATTTTTGTATGGTGTATTTTTTCATAAACTAACTTTATTTAAAAGATAATCAAAAATTAAATTCAGAAATATTTTGATTAATTAAACCAAACAATAAACGATTTTACTTTCGCTAATCCTGGAATTTGTTCTAAACTTATTTTTTGAGTGCTAAAATTTTTTAATCCTAAATCTGCTTTATCTAAACTAATTGTAACATTTAAATCATCAATAAAAAGTGTTGCGGAAGTTAACGAAGTTTCAACTTTAGTAATTTTATTATTTACATTGATATCTTCAAAAGAAGAATTTAGTGAAATACCAGATTTTGTAGAAAATCTTGGATCAAAAATTTGAATACTTTTTATTGTTGATGTAGAATCTAATTGCTCTTGAGGTATTATTGTTAATAAATGTTTTCCTCCTTTTTCATAAATGAGATATTCATCATCATCTTGAAAATAATTATTCCCTAAAGCCCCTTCACTTAAATTTTTAACGATAGAATCATTTTTAAAAATTTTATCTAAATCATTAATTGTTGTTACAGTCGTTAATTCACCAACTTTTCCTTTAGAAATTATAAACTTATTACCATTACCACATTGTACAAATAATATTGATACTATACTAACAATCAGTAATTTATATATATTCTTATTCATTCTTTTAATAATTTTAGATAGTATCTTAACGATACGTTTAGCTTTTTCTTATTTATTAAGCATAAAAGTAATCAAACTTTAAATGATACAAAACAATATAAAGTTAATATCTCTTAAAAATTGAACTTAATAACCATTATTTTGAATCCTATATTCTTTTAAGTTTCAGTATCTTTGCCAACCAATGAAAAAAGAGGTTAAAAATTTAATAAATAAAGGAGAAATGCTTCCATTGATGGAAGAGTTTTATACGATTCAGGGTGAGGGATTTCATACTGGAAAAGCTGCTTATTTTATTAGAATTGGTGGTTGTGATGTTGGTTGTCATTGGTGCGATGTTAAAGAGAGTTGGAACGCAGAGTTGCACCCGCCAACACACACAGATTTAATTGTAGATAATGCTAAAAAGCACGCAGATACTGTTGTAATTACTGGTGGAGAGCCATTAATGTGGAGTTTAGATTACATCACTAATCAACTACAAAAGCATCATATAAAAACACATATAGAAACATCTGGAGCATATTCTTTTTCTGGCAAATGGGATTGGTTTTGTTTATCTCCAAAGAAAACAAAATTACCATTAGCAGAAACGTATAAAGAAGCTAACGAGTTAAAGATGATTATTTATAATTTAAATGATTTTAAATTTGCTGAAGAGCAAGCATTAAAAGTTAATGAAAATTGTGAATTATTTTTACAACCTGAATGGAGTAAGAGAGAGAAAATGATTCCTGAAATTGTAAATTATGTAATGAAAAATCCTAAATGGAAAATTTCTTTACAAACACATAAATATTTAAATATTCCTTAAATAAAAAAGCAGCCAAATGGCTGCTTTTTTATTTATAATTTTTCTCTAACAAATTTTAAAATTAAATCGAATTGTTCTTCTTTAGATAGATTTGAATTGTCAATCTCAATGGCGTCATCAGCTTTTACTAAAGGAGAATCTTTTCTAGTTGTATCCATTTGATCTCTATCAACTACGTTTTTATAAATTTCTTCATAACTAACATTGTCACCTTTTTCAATCAACTCATCATATCTTCTTTTCGCCCTAGTTTCGGTTGAAGCAGTCATAAATATTTTCAACTCAGCATTAGGAAAAACAACAGTGCCAATATCTCTTCCGTCCAATACAATACCTTTATTTAAACCCATTTCTTGTTGTTCTAAAACCAATTTTTCTCTAACTTTAGAAATTGCTGACACCTTGCTTACTAAGTTAGATACTTCTAATGAACGTATTTTTTTTTCAATATTTACATCATTTAAATACACTTCAGCAAAACCTAAATTTTTATTATAAACAAATGAAATTTTAATATTTTTTAGCTCGTTAATTAATTTATGTTGATGAATAAAGTTTAAACCTACAAAATCATGTTGCATTGCAAATAATGTTACTGCTCTATACATTGCTCCTGTATCAACATATATATAACCCAAATAATTGGCTAATTGTTTCGCAATAGTACTTTTTCCTGTTGATGAAAATCCATCTATTGCGATAGTGATTTTTTTATTCATTATCTTTTTCTATCTAAATTTATTTGTAAACTAAAAGTACTAACATTTGTTGCAGTATGCACCTTAGAATATGCATAGTTAAGTTTAAAATTATTCATTTTTAATCCAAAACCAAATGATAGTCCTCCAAATGTTCTAACGTTTTGTAATTTATATTCTTGAAACTTTCTAAAATTATATCCCAACCTCAAATTAATTGCACTTTCTGGAAATAATTCAACTCCAACTATAAAGTGCCTCAATGCATTATTTACAAAAGAAACGTTTTCTTCAGTAATATTTCCCTCAATATCAGAAATTTGATTTGATGGATTGCTAACAGAAACATTCCATTGTTGTAAATTATCAATAGTTAAATACCATTTAACAGGAACATTTTCTAATTGATATGAACCTCCCAATAGAATTTCTAATGGCAATTTTTCTAATTCATTATCAAAAGCAGAAATTTGTGTACCAATATTTCTAACTACTAAAGTAACAATGAATGGTTGATGTGGACTGTGATATAAAAATCCAATGTCTGAAGCGATTCCAGTTGATGAATAATTACTTATTGATGAATTTATCAATTTAATACTTGCTCCTGCATATAAGTTTGTCCACGGTAAATTCACAGCATAACCAACAGAAACTGCTATATCACTTGCAGAAAAACTCCCAGTAATATTTCCAAACTCATCTGCTTCAGTTAAACTACCATAATTAATATATTTAGCACTTCCATACAAAGTACCAAATCTCCTACTAACTCTTTTAGCAAAAGAAACCGAGCCAATATTAATTCCAGATAAATATGAAGAATAATTTACAGCTAATTGATTATCTAAATTTTCATTAATAACAGAAGGATTCCACAAAGGTTGATTAACATCATCAATCAAAGTAAGTATTTTACCACCAAGTGCTATTTGTTTAGCTGAAGTAGAAATATTTAAGAATTTATATACAGATTCTCCTCCTACTTGAGAACATATCAAGTTTGGAAAAATCAACATTATAAATAAACTTTTAAATATTTTCATAAACAAGCTGCAAAGAAAAGACAATTAATAATTAGAACGAAAATATTCTCTTTTATTTTAGTTTTAAACCAAAAAAAGTCCTCAATCTAACGATTGAGGACTTTAGCATTGTACATTGATTATTATCAATATAAAGAAAGGCAGCGACCTACTCTCCCACCATAATGGCAGTACCATCGGCGCAAATG